>ERZ1106952.4-NODE-4-length-399243-cov-34.576568_pt1 | contig 399243 bp, 297 predicted proteins | sample MGYA00403677_ERZ1106952 | MGnify/ENA primary metagenome ERZ1106952 (study PRJEB35170, sample SAMEA104062415) | human gut metagenome | biome: human gut; feature: human-associated habitat; material: faeces | place: Denmark | collected 2012-05-14 ... | reverse complement strand
TCCGCGCCCTATTCAAACATAGCGTAAGCGATGTTATAATAGAAGCGGAAATGCGGAAGCTCGAAGCATTTATCGGCATTTCCGCGCCCTGTTCAAACGTGGCCTGTCTATGTTGTAATGGAAGCGAAAATACGGAAGATCGAAGCATGCAGCTGTATTTTCGCGCCCTGTTCAAACATGGCGTGTCTATGTTATAATAGGGACATCGACAGGGGATACGGCCGTTTTTCTATATTGCTCGGCGATCCCGGGAGGAAGGTATGAATAAAATCTTTACGGTGGCCATTCTTGGCTGCGGCGGCCGCGGCGCCGAAAGCTACGGCAGATTGTTTTTGGAGCAGAAGGACAAATACAGGATCGTTGCGCTTTGCGACCTGCTGCCCGAGAAGCTGAAAAAGTACGGGGAAATTTTCGACGTGGCAAACGAAAACCGTTTTTTGACGGACGAAGAATTTTTTGAGAAAAAGCGCGCCGACCTGCTGGTCGTTTCCACGCTGGACGCCGATCACGTCTGGCAATGCAGGGAGGGGCTTCGCCTCGGATATGACGTCCTGCTCGAAAAGCCGGTTACGGATAAGGCGGAGGAATGTTATTCCCTCCTGGAAGCGCAGAAAAAATACGGCGGAAAGGTACTCGTCTGCCATGTGCTGCGCTATGCGGGCGCGTTTCGCAAGGTGGGGGAGCTTCTCGACAACGGCGCGGTGGGGCGGCTGGTGGAGATTCAGGCGCTGGAGCAGGTCTCTTATTGGCATCAGGCGCACAGTTACGTGCGCGGCAACTGGCGGCGCAGCGAGAACACTACGCCGATGATTTTGGCAAAGTGCTGTCACGATCTCGATCTTTTGCAGTATTACGCAAAATCGACGTGTAAATCCGTTTCCTCCGTGGGGGATCTGACCTATTTTACCGCGAAAAACGCGCCCGACGGGGCGGCGAAACGGTGTTTGGACTGCAAATATCAGGACAGCTGTCCGTACAGCGCAAAGACGATTTACATAGAAAACTGGAAAAATCGCGGCTGTCCCGAAAACGATTGGCCGTATAATATTTTGACGCTGAAGCTGCCGCTGACGGAAAAAGCGCTGACGGAAGCGGTGAAAAACGGGCCGTACGGCAGGTGCGTGTTTGCCTGCGACAACGACGTGGTCGATCATCAGCAGGTTTCCATGACGTTTGAAAACGGCGTCAAGGCGACGCTGACCATGACGGCGTTTACGGCGGGCGGCGGCAGAATTATGAGATTTTTCGGCACGCTCGGCGAAGTGGTGCTGGACGAAGCCCGCGACGTCATCGAAGTAAAGCCCTTCGGAAAGCCCGCGGAAGAGATTAAGATCGGAACCCTGACCGAAAGCGGTTACGGCCACGGCGGCGGCGACAGCGGCCTCGTGAGGGAGCTCTATGAGATCCTGTGCGGCAACGCCAGCCCCGCCACTGCTCTGGAGGCGTCCGTGGAAAGCCATCTCATGGGGATCTGCGCGGAAAAATCCCGCCTCGAAGGCGGAAGGCTCGTATCGGTGCACGGCGAAAAAGAATAAAACGTAAAAGCCCTTCCGTTCGGTATCCGAACGGAAGGGCAATATTTTTTGACAGACGTCCGAGGGCGCTGCGTTTTTACGGGACAGACACAGGCGAAGGGGTCAGCTTTTTACGGGCGAAGGAATTCGCCCCGCGGCCGTCCTTTCATTTCGGTAGGCGCCGGGCGTCATATTCATCCGCGACTTGAACAGCTTGAAAAAAGCGTTGGGCGCCATGCCCACGCCCTCCGCCACCGCCTGCACGGACAGGGAGGTCTGCTTCAGGAGCTTGCACGCCTCGTTGAAACGCAGGTTGAGAAGGTATTCCCCCGGTGAGACGTTCATATACTTGCGAAAGAGTACGGAAAAATAGGTGCGGTTGAGAAAGAGCTTCGCGCATACGTCGGTGACGGTGATTCCGTCGGAAAATTCGTTGTTCATCACGTCTATGGCACGGTTGATCAGCTCGTTGGCCGAATGGGGGCGGGCGGCGCTTTTATTTTCCAGCAGGACGGCGAAAATATCGTAAAAGGAGGCCAGGATTTTGGGCTGAAGCGAGCAATCCACGGCGCTTTCTTCCTGAGAGCGCCGCAGGCAGTCGTAAATGCGCTTAAACGAGCGTTTCATGACGGGATCGGGGACGTTTCGCACGGGCGAGGACGCGGACAGGCCGCTTTGGGACAAAAGAATGTCCGCATAGACGCCCGAAAAGGAGATCCAATAGTAGTGATAGGGGTTTTCCTTCGCCGCATAATATTTTACGTGCACGCCTTTGGGCAAAAGAAACAGGGTGTGTTTGGACAGGTGATAGGCTCTGCCGTTGCACTCCAGCGTCCCTTCTCCGTCGGTGACGTATTGCAGGATATCCCGTCGGTCGGTATATTCCCACGAATGGCGGGTTTTGGCCTGAATACCCGCGTTGTAAATCCACACGTCAACCGTTTCGAAAAAACGGTTATAGACGGTGACGCTGTTGAAACGGCCGCCCTTTCGGGGGGCGGCCTTGGCTTTTTTTTCGTCTTTCGGCTCTTTCATAACCTCATTCCTTTCGGAAACAGCATAGCACAAAATGGGGCGTTTGTCAAGGGACTTTGGCAAACAGCAGGCATCCCGAGCTTCGGTATTCCCCGATTTTTTCCTCCAGACGGGCGGCGGGGACGTCCAGCTTTTCCGCAAGGCACCTCAAACAGAGAAATTCCGCGGCGTCCCGCCTGAGCAGTTTTTTGTTCAGGCCGATCTCGTCGTAGGAGACGGATTTTCCGCAGAGCGGGCAGTTCATCTTCAGACGGCCTTTACCTTCAGGCGATAGACGGCGCAGGTATGGGCTTCCAGCGTTTGGGAAAGAGTGGCGTTGACGGTGCGTATCGCCTTGCCCGTATAGACCTCTGTTCCCTCAAGCTCCCTGTTTTGGGAAAACGGAACGCCGAGATCGTCGAGCGGCACCCAAAGGTTGGCCGCGGAATCGGAAAGATTGAAAAATCCGACGGCGAGATCTCCGTTTGCAAGGGCGCGCACGATGATGGGAAAGTCCGCACAGTTTCCGAATTTAATGATATAAGGGCGGTTGCACCTCGGATCCTGCTGAATGGCGATCAGCTCTTTGTTGGTCAAAATCGCCTTTGCGCCCTCGCTCATTTCGCGGATATCGCATCCGATCATCAGCGGGGACTCCAGGAGACACCAGGCGGCAAAATGCAGCTTGTATTCCTCCTCCGTGCAGCCTTTCAGCCCCACGTGACCGCGGCCGTTCATCCCCACGATCAGCATATCCATATCGTTGAAGCAGCCCTGTCCGCCGAACGGCAGAATGTCGTACTGCGCGAGGATCAGGCTCTTGAGCGATTCCCACGTGTCGAAAATATCGCCCGTGGAGCGCCACATATTCGCGCCCGTGGTGCCGATCCATTCGTGGGTGTTGTCCGCGCCCCAGCTGCAGCCGCTGAAGAGGATATCCCTGCCGCAGTTTGCCAGGGCAAGGCCCATGCGGCGGTAGAGAAGCTTCCCTTCCGTGGCCGAGGGGCGGAAACAGTAATCGTATTTGAGAAAATCTACCCCCCATTCCGCAAACGTCGCCGCATCGATAAATTCGTGGTCGTAGCTGGCGGGATAGCCCGCGCACGTCATCGTGCCGCAGCAGGAATACATGCCGAATTTAAGGCCTTTTTTATGTATGTAATCCGCGACGTATTTCATGCCGTGGGGGAATTTTTCGGGATCGGGGACGAGTTTTCCGTTTTTGTCCCGTTCCCGCAAGGCCCAGCAGTCGTCGATGACGACGTATTCGTAGCCCGCGTCTTTGAGACCCGTTTCTACCAGCTTGTCGGCGGAGGCGAGAATAAGCTCCTCGTTGATCTTCTCGGCAAAAGTGTTCCAGGTGTTCCACCCCATGGGAGGTAAAGTTTTGATCATTGTGTTTTCCTCTTTCAGACGAAAATTTTATGCTTGCAGTATAGCATAGCCGAAAAGAAAATACAATATTTTTTTGTCGCAAAAAAGTGTAAAAATGTTCTGTTTCGCAAAGACCTCCGCAAAAATATTTTTCTTCGGGCGTTGACAAACGCCGCCGACTGTGTTATACTAATCGAAAATACTTTACTAAAACGTTTTAACAGAGGTAAAAGATGAAAATTTTTGTTGTGGGAAGCCTGAATATGGATTTGGTGATCAAGGCGCCGTTTATGCCCGAAAACGGTATGACGATCGGGGGAGAGGGCTTTATGACCAACCCCGGCGGGAAGGGCGCGAACCAGGCGGCGGCGATCGGGAAGCTGGGCGGCAACGTGCGCATGGTGGGATGCGTAGGCGAGGCGTTCGGGGACGAATTGAAAAGCGTGCTCGAGGGGTACGGCGTCGATACGCGCTGCGTAAAGAAGCTTAGCGGCGTTTCCAGCGGTATCGCGGTGATCGTCGTCGTAGATGGAGACAATCGGATCATTCTCGACGCGGGCGCGAACGCGAGGGTGAGCGAAGCTTTGGTGGACGAAGCTCTTGCGGAAGCGGAGGCGGGGGATTATCTCGTCGCGCAATTGGAGATCGGGCTTCCCGTCGTGGAATATGCCCTGGAAAAGGCGAAAGAAAAGGGAATGGTGACGATGCTCAATCCCGCACCCGCGGCGGAATTGTCCGAAAAGACGCTCTCCTTCTGCGATTATTTTATCCCCAACCAATCGGAAGCGGAGTTTTACACGGGCATCCGTCCCGCGGACGAAGTTTCCGCTAAAAAATGCGCCGAAGCGCTGGCGGCAAAGGGGGTTAAAAACGTCGTCGTCACGATGGGGGCGGAGGGATCGGCCTATATCGGCGGCGGCCGCTACGTAAAGGTAAACGCCTTCAGGGCGGAGGCGGTGGACACGACGGCCGCGGGGGATACCTACGTCGGCGCTCTGGCCGTAAGGCTTTCGGAGGGCGCGGACGTCGAAGAAGCAATGATTTTTGCGAGCAAGGCCTCCTCCGTCACCGTCACCCGCCGCGGCGCACAGCAGTCCATTCCTTTCCGCCGCGAAGTAGAGGCGCTGTGAAAAGCCTGCCGAAGCGGCCGACGATCAGGGAGGTTGCGGCGCATGCGGGCGTTTCTCCCGCTACGGTTTCCCTCGTGCTCAACGGCAAAAAGGCAGGACTGCCCGAGGAAACCTGCGGCCGTGTGAGGGCCGCGGCGAGGGCGCTGGGATATTCCCCCGATTTTTCCGCCCGCGCCATGGTGACGGGCAAAACGCAAGTCGTGGGCGTAATCCTTCCCGATATCTCCAACGCCTTTTTCGCGGAGGCTGTGCGGCATATACAGACGGAGCTTTCGGCTTACGGCTACGGCGTCATGCTGTGCAACGGCGGGGAACGCGCGGAAAACGATCTCGCCTGTCTCCGACTGCTGGCGGGACGGAAGGTTGATTGCCTGATTTTTACCCCGAGTGCGGAAGCTCTTTCGGGCGATAACGCGGAAAAACTGCGCGAAGCGCTTTCCCGCGCGGGCGTGCCGTGCGTGTTTTTCGACAGATATTATGAGGGCGCGGCGCCGAAGGCGGCTGCGGACAACGTCGAAAGCGGACGGCGCATGGCGGAATATCTCCTCGGCTGCGGACACAGGAAAATAGGGATATTGACGGGGCCGCTTTCCCTAAACAGCAGCCGCGGCCGACTGGAGGGAGTAAAAAAAGCGTTTGAAGCGCACGGCCTCGGGCTTTCCGAAAAATACGTCGCAGAGGGCCGATACGACATCGAAGCGGGGGCGGAGGGCGCAAAGCGGCTGTTTGAAACGGACGCGACGGCGATTTTTGCGTTCAGCGATATGCAGGCTTACGGGGTATATCGCGCGGCTCGGGAGGCGGGGCTTTCCATTCCGCGCGATATCTCCGTGGCGGGCTTCGACGACGCAGTGTATTCCGCGTTGCTCGAAACGCCCCTCACCACCATGCGCCAGCCCGTCGGCGAGCTTGCCTCCGCCGCCTGCCGCGCCGCGCTGGGGCTGATCCGCGGGGAAAGCGTACCCGCCTCATTCAGCCTCCCCGCGGAGCTGATTGTGCGCGGCAGCGTCGGAAGGATAAATTGATTTCAAAAAGGGAGAAAGTCGAAAAAGAGCGGGAAAAGGGTACGATAGGGAAAAGGTACGGGACGGGGACGGAAGAATTGGGCGACGAGGCGCAACTAGGGAGAACGGGGGGCGGAAAAATGGGCGAAGGCGCAACGAGGATAAGCAGAGGGCGGAAAAATAGGGAGGACGGAACGGGCGCGCGGCGCAAAAAGTACGGCGCGCAAAAACAGCCGTTTGACAGCGCCTTGAAAAATATGCTATAATAATACGGTTTCAAAAAACAAAAAAGGAGCGGAAAAAAATGGATAAAATTTTGAAAGTGACGGGGAAGGGAACAATTCGTCTGCGTCCCGACACGATCTGTGCGGAAATCACCCTTCAGGGGACGGAAAAGGAATATGCGGCCGCGCTGGCGAAGGCGCAGAAAGAGCTGGAGGAGGTAAAGGGCGCACTCGCGGGGGCGGGATTTCCCGAGGAAGAGATAAAGACGTCCGATTTCAGAACGGAAACAAAATACGAGGGGTACCGCGACGAGAAAGGGGACTGGAAGCAAAAATTTATCGGGTATCAATATACGCATGCGCTGAAAATTCGCTTCGCGGCGGACAATGCCCTGCTGGGTGCGTTTATTTCGGCTCTGGCGGGGTGCGGGGCTGCGCCCGTGTTCTCCTTCGCCTACACCGTAAAAAACGTCTCACAGGCAAAGGAATGGCTTTTGAGCGAGGCCGTGAAGGACTGCGAAAGAAAAGCCGCGGTTTTGGCGCGGGCGGCGGGCGTAGAGCTTAAGGCGATCGGCAGTATCGAATATTCCGCGGGCGAAAAGCATTTTGCCGTACGGCCCGTACAGCCCATGCGTCTGATGGCGGCGGAGGCTTCGGCGCGGACAAACGTAGAGATTGAAGTGACGCCCGACGATATCGAGGTATCCGATACGGTGGATATCGTTTGGGTGATTGCGTAGAGAGCGATGAAGGCGGGAGCGGTTTCCGACGGACGTGCGGAGACCGCTCTTTTTTTATTCTGCGCCGCATAAAAGGCGGATTCGGCCGAATAGAAAAAAAGCATTGTGTTTTTGCGGGCGCGCGGTTATAATAGAAGTGCAAAAGGAGGTCGGCAAATGAATACGGAATTGATCCTGGACGGCGCGTATAAGATCCCGAAAGCAAAGATCTACGCCGCAGAGATGGACGCCGAAGTGCGCCGCGCGGTGGCGCTTTTAGAGGGCGGGGGGAAATTGGTGCTGGAGAGGGAGGGGATGCTTTATCCCGTGGCGGCGGAAGAAGCTGAATGTTTTTACACAAGCGGGGGCAGGGTTGAGGCGAGATTGAAAAACGGAGAAGTATTTTCCTGTCGGGAACGCATTTTCGAACTGGAAGAAAAGCTGGGACGGAACTTCGTAAAAGTCAACCAGGGCGCCGTCGCCAATCTCGATTGCGTAAAATGTTTTTCCCTGCTGTTCAACGGAACGATGGAAGTCTGCTTTTTCAGCGGAGCCAAAGAATACGTCAGCCGCCGAACAGTGGGAAAGATCAAAAAAATTCTCGGTATAGGAGGAAAAAGACATGACTAAGACGTTGAAAAAAATACTTTCGAGGGGCGCGTTGGGCACGGGGATCGGCAATATTATTTCCATGCTGGTCGCACTCGTGATCGGGATTGCAGGTAAAAATCCGCAGATGACGATTTACGATTATGCGAAATACACCTGCGCGGCGACCGTGATCGGCTTTGTTTTCGCCGCGGCGAGCTTGTTGTTCGAAAGCGAAAGGATTTCGATGCTGAAGGCGACGGGCCTGCACTTTCTTTGCCTTGCGGCGGTATTTTATCCCTGCGCGCTGCTGGCGGGCTGGTACGCTTTCAAGCTCGGGGAGCTGGCGGTCTCCTTTGCCGTATTTGCGGGCGTTTACGTGTGTATGTGGCTGGGGATCTATTTCGGCATGAAAGCGCGTGTAAAGCGTCTGAACGCGGAACTGAAGTCGCGGAAAAACGCACGCTGAGGAACGGCGCTCCATGAAAGGATTTGGCAAAATAAGTCAGATTTTTGCGGCGGAAGCGTAAATTTCGCAAATCGGAAAATTCCGATTGACTTGAGGTAAGAAAAAAATTATAATGTAGCCGAATTTGACAGATACTGAAGGAAAGGAGCTTTCGGCTATGAAAAAATTGATTTTGGTGACTTCCCCGCCCGCTTGCGGAAAAACGTATATTTCAAAGGAACTGTCCAAACGATTGAAGCATATTGTCTATCTGGACAAAGACAGCCTTATTCCGCTGTCCAAGCAAATTTTTCTTGCGGCGGGAGAGGAATACAACAGAAGCTCGGCTTTTTTTGAAAAATATATCCGCGATTACGAATATGAGACGGTGGTGGGAATGGCGCTGGAGGCGCTCGATTACGACGATAAGGTGCTGATCAACGCACCGTTTACGCAGGAGATCCGAGACAAAGCGTACATCGAAAGCTTGAAGAGCACGCTGAAAAAAAAGGGCGCGAAGCTGGCGATTATTTGGGTGAATACCTCTAAAGAGGTCTGCCGCCAAAGAATGATCGCCCGCAATTCCGACCGCGATACCTGGAAGCTGGCCAATTGGGACGAGTATATCGCGGGCTGTAATTTCGAGGTGCCCTCCGAGCTTGACTCGCCCGAGGAAAAGGACGATCTGTTGATCTTTAACAATTCCACGGACAAGGAATTTGAGGAATCGATGTCGAGGATTCTCGCCGTGCTTGAAGAATAAGCCGCAGACGGGGCGGAAGCCGATAGACGGATAGGAAGTCGATAGGCGGATAGGAAGTCGATAGGCGGATAGGAAACCGATGGACGAAAAGAAAGCCGATAGACGGATAGGGAATTTGCAGACAATCTCGGCCCTTTTGAAAAAGCAACCGCGACGGAGTATTCCGCCGCGGTCGTTTATTTTTCCGAATGATATTTTCGATAAAATTCTTTGATTTCCGTCTGCTGCTTCTCCGGAATGACGGGCGGTACTTTGGCGGGGCGGGCCACATAATAACCCTGGACAAAGTCGCAGCCGAGACGAACGACCGTTTCCAGCTCCTCTTTCGTCTCCACGCCCTCCGCGATACAGCGCATTTTTCGCGCTTTGGCAAACTCGACGAGGTTGGAGATCATCTTCTGCCGTTCCGCGTCCTTATCGACGTTTCGCACCAGCAGTATATCGATTTTTACGAAATCGGGGAAACATTCCAGCAGAATGGCTTCGCCGTTATAGCCCGTTCCGTAATCGTCCAAAGCGACGTACGCGCCGCAGTCGCGGATGCGCTTCAGCTTATATTGCATGGCGTTGTAGGAGGCACGCTCGTATTCGGTAAACTCCACGACGATATTTTCCAGCTTTTTTCCGTAAAGTACCTTAAGCTCCTCCCATTCTTCGTCTTTCAGATTCTGACTGGGTACCGAGTTGATGAACAACTGCCGGCCGGAAATGCCGAGGGCTGTAAAATCTTTGATGCTCTTAAAAAACGTGAGCTTTTCCAGCTGGCCGAGGCGGTAGTGATAGCGCGCCACATTAAAGATGTCCTGCGGGGATTTGAAAGCGGGCGCCAAGGAGCGCATCAGCGCCTCGTAGCCGTAGATTTCACCCGTTTGCAGGCTGACAATCGGCTGATAGTGGAATTCGACCAGCTCGTTTTCGAGAAGATTGAAAAGGTCCTCGCTCTTCATCAGGAAGCGGTTTTTCTCGTAAATATTGCTGTCGTAATAGGCCAGCTCGCCCTTTGCCGTCGTTTTGATTTCATACATTGCGAAGTCGGCGAAACGCATCAGAGAATCGCAGTCGGTGCTGTCCTGAGGATAGAGGCTGGCGCCGCCCGAAACCCGCACGCGGATCGTTTCCCCGCCCGTCACCGTGAGGCTGACCATGCGGAACGAGTCGTGGATCTCTTTTACTTCCTTTTTGACGTCGTCCAGGCTTTCGTAGCCGTAGATAAAGGCGTAAAATTCGTCGCCCGAACGTCTGCCGTAGATCTTTTTGGGAACGGTCTTAAATTTTTCCACGAGACTGTTTGCCGCGCTCTGGATATAGCGATCTCCGAAATCGTGTCCGTAATTGTCGTTTATATATTTCAGGTTATCGATATCGAACATTATAAACGCGCCGATGCCGAGACCGCCGTTCTCGAACAATTTCGCAAGTTTTTCCGAAAAGGCCCTGCGGTTATAGATGCCGCAGAGGGAGTCGAAATTGCGCTCGAAGAGGAGGGTTTCCTTTTCACGGTAAGAAGCGGTGACGTTGTTGATGACGCCGAGCGTGCGTTTTCCGTCGTTGAGCTTGACACGCCGCATTTCGACCCAGCGCGTCTGCCCGTCGCTGTCCTTAAACCGATAGACGATAAGGGATTGTTTTTCCGCAGGGGAATCTTCCTGTTGAATGATATAAGGCCGAAGACTGCCGATAAACGACGAAAAATCCTCAAAGGAAAACGCTTTGAAAGGTTTTTCGGGCGTCAATCCGATGACCTCGGGAAAATTTTCCGTGAGGAAAAGATAATCCTCGTTGACGTCGTATTCGAAAGAGGCCACGGGCATGCCCGTCAGCTCGATTGTCTTTTCAAATTTGCTGTTCGCCTCGAATACGCGGGTGCTCAATTGCTCGATAGCCCCCGTCAGCTCGTCGATCTCCTTGATGGACGTGGATCCGAAGTGCATGGTGGGGGCAACGGCCGCCGTCTTTACCCGATCGGTCAGCGCCGTGATAGGGCGGGAGAACAGATAGCACACGAGGAATACCACCGCCACGCCGACGACGAAGGCCAAAGCCAAAAAACCGAGAATCGTCCGTATGATCGAAAGGATATCCGCGAAAAGAACGTCCTCGTCAATGATGGAGAGAAGCAGCCAGCTTTCCGCTTCAAACGGGGTGCCTTTATCATACACGTGAAGGTTATTCGACGCGAGACAATAGACGGAACCGTTTTTCATGGTTACCCGATAGATGGAGTTTTCCTTTACGGCCTTATACTCGAAACCTCCCTCTGCGATTTCCGTATAAAACTCCTTGATGCTGTATCCCGACGGTATGGAGCCTTTTTCCGAGACCTGAAGGTCCGTAGTTGCCAGGGCAAGGCTGTAAGAAGCTTCTCCGTGGTCGTTCAGTTCGGCAAAGGGGAGTTGTCCCGAAAGGAAATGCTCCGAGATATCGACGCCGTAAATGCCGAGAACCGTTCCGTCTTTTGCCAGGAGGGGAACGGTGTAAGTAGCAACCTTGACGGACTCGTTATTCAAAAAACGCAGGGGAGACCACCACCCCGCCTGGGAATGGGGGACTGTGCCCTTTTCCGCCGCAAGCTGTTTATATGCCGCGGTGGGGTTGTCGAAAAATTTGGCCCAATCGGAGGTGTTTTCCGCAAAGGGGAATTTATATTTGCGGTAGCTGGAACTCATCATATTCCCCGAAGGGAAGGAAAGCGGCGCGATTTCTACGGTGAGGTCGGAATTGTCGGCCGCGTTGGCGTCGGGGTCGTTGTCGCGCAGGTAAAGCCCGTAACGATCGGCCGAGGCGTCCTTGCCGAGGACGACCATTGCGCCCGTCGCGTAAGATATGCGCAGGGTATCCGCTACGGGTGTGGAAAGATGCCTGATAATCTGCCTGCTTACCTCTTCCAGCCGATCGTCCTCCAGAGAGAGAAATTCCGAAGCGGTAAGATTGTATTTTTCCAGCTGGGTTTCCGTTGCATCGACGATTTTTGCGTAGTTGTAATCGAGATTCATCCACTTGTTTGCCACGATATTTTCCATCGTTGCGGCGCGCGAGGCAGTCTGATTATAGAATGTCGTCTGCTTGTCGTATCGCATTTTGTCAAAGGTCCCGCTCAAAAACACCGCGCATATAAATATGGCGGTTTGCAGGACGAATACGAGCGTCACGGGAATGAGAATTTTCGTCATGATCGACCGATTTTTTTTAATCCGAGTTTTTTTCATGTCAGTCGGTTCCCATAGGATGCGGCAAAAGAAAAGAGAAATTAAGGCAACAGTTATAGTGTTGCCTTAATTTATAAAGATACTTTACCCTTTGAGCAGGTTTGAAAGAATAGAAGTCAATTCCGCGTACCATTCGTCAAAGCCGTACTTGGAAAGCTCGTCCGCCGCCGCTTCCGAGCGGAGCTCACCGTCTTCGACCCGCGCCTCGACCAGCGCGGCGAGCGCGGTGGCGTTTTTCAGATTTTTAACCTTTTCAGCCAGCTCGGGCTCGTCTTTCGCGGATATAGTGCCCGCGAGGGCATACTCGAGAAGCTTTCTCGCGTCCGAGCTTTGCGCGAAGGGTACGGAAGCCCAAAGCTCGTATTCCTTTATCGTCTTGTAGGCGACTTCATAGGTGTCGAGAATTCCCTTTTTGGAGACGCGGTAGCCGTCTTTGATCTCCTGCGCCTGTTCCGCGGTGAAATCCGCTTCCGTCTTTTCTTCTTTTTTAAGGTATTGGGTCCATGCGTCGTCGATGACGGCGGTCTGCATTTTTTCCGCGTTTACCGCCTTATAGTCCGCTTTCGTGACGGGCATATAGCTCAGGGAGACGGAGAGGTCGAGTCCGCCCGTGGACAGGTATTTGAGAAATTCTACAGCCGCGGCTTCGGTGGCTGTATCCGATTTTTTGACGGCAAAGCCCGCGCCCTGCTGGATCGCTACCTTCTGCCCGTCCGCAAAAACGGGAACGGGGGTTACGTAGGCCTCTATGTTGTGAGAGACGGTGTCGCTCTCCTGTACGGACGAGGGGAAATATCCCGCGCTGGACGTAGAGCCTACATAAGCGAGCAGATCGCCCGTTTTGACGTCGTCCGAACGGAAACGATCCTTGGCGTAAAAATAGCCCTTGACGTAGGGGACGTAAAAATTATCGTAAATTTTTTTGAAAGTGTCGCGGTCGGTATTCAGCTCGATCTTTTCGCCCTTTTTTTCAAAAATGGTGTTGCCGAGCGAACGGGCGGAGGTAAGGAAGAAATTTGCGTAGGCGTCGCGTCCGAAAAACGCCTTTCCGCCGTCGTCTCCGCCCGACCAGAGATAATATTTCTCCGCCGTCTCCACGATCCCTTCCACGGTGGAGAGATCCTCGAGGCTGACCTTCGCCTCTTCGGAGGCCGACTTGTTATAGTCCTCGGCAAAAACGTCCCAATCGGTTTTATTCATCATGAACAATTCGGTGGATTTTGCCGTGGGAACCAATTTCAGCCCGCCGTTTATGTAGCCTTCGGAGAAGAAATTATCGACGTATAAATCCTTTTCGGCCTGCGTAAAATACTCGTCTAAAGACGCGATGTTCTGATGGGCATCGTCGATTTTTTTGAGATCGTCGGAATAAAGCTGGAAAATTTCGGGGAGCTCTTTCTTTGCGTTTTTCTCCACTTCCTCCGCGATTTTTGTCGGATTGGAATAGCTGGAGGACGTCACATAGATCGCTTTTTCCTTTCCCACGGTGTCGTTAAATTCGTTGATGATCCGTCTGAAGGCGGAATCCTGTTGATTGTTGTAGTACGTCCACACGGAAAGGGTGATCCGATTTTTTTGGGTTTCCCCGCAGGCCGCCAGCGAGAACAAAGAGGTGAGCGCTGTGGCCGCGGCGAGGGCGAAAGCCGTCCTTTTCGGCGTTTTCATGATGAAAACTTCCTTATAAATTTATTTTGAAAAAAAGCGGAAGGAATAAATTCGCTTCCACTTTTTTTATTATACTATATTCAGAGCAAAAAAGCAAGCTAAAGCTTGAAAAATTATACCGGATAAAGGAGAAAAAATACGAAAATCCACGAAAGGTGGGGAATCGTGCCGAAAGAGACGACGTTCTTCTCTCAATCGGAGTGCTTTTCTAAATTGATAAAGGTTTTTGCCATTTCTATTTTGTTCAGGCGATATTCGCGGAAGCTTTGCTTCCGCCGTTCCTTTTCCTGCGCCATTGCCGTTTCGCGGCGTCTGATCGCTTCCTCCAGCTTTTCTTCCCAGGCCAGAAAATCGCTCTGCAAAACGACTTTGTCCCGATATACCGCCAGCATGCCCTCGCCTGTGGCAAAAGTCCTTTTCGTTCCGTCCGCTTCGGTCAGCGAGGCCATGCCCGTCGTAATATTGATAAACATGGGCATATGTCCGGGTAAAAGGGAGATCTGCCCGTCGGACTCCGCCGCCGTCAGGGAACATACCGCGCCTTCGTAAAACTGCTTGTCGGGACGGAGCATGAGGAGGGAAAAGGTCTTTTTTTCGGCCGCGCTCATGCCCGATACCCCGCGATGTCGCTTAAGCCGCCGATAAAATAAAATTCGCTTTCGGGTATATCGTCGCATTTGCCGTCGAGGATGGCGTTGCAGTCGTCGATGGTCGTCTCGAGGGGCACGTACCTTCCCTCGATCCCCGTATAGACGCTGGCGACGAAGAAGGGCTGGGAAAAGAATCTCTGAAGCTTGCGCGCGCGATAGACAAGCAGCTTGTCTTCGGCGTTGAGTTCGTCCATGCCCAAAATGGCGATGATGTCCTGAAGCTCCTTATAGCGCTGGAGCGTCTCGGTCACCCGTTTGGCCGTGGCGTAATGCTTTTCGCCGACGATATCGGGCTCGAGAATGCGGCTGGTGGATTCGAGGGGATCCACCGCGGGATAAATCCCTTCTTCGACGACCTTTCTCGAAAGCACCGTGGTGGCGTCGAGGTGGCTGAAAATGGTGGCGGGCGCGGGGTCGGTCAGATCGTCCGCGGGCACGTAAATCGCCTGTATCGACGTAATGGAGCCATGCTTTGTGGAGGTAATCCTCTCCTCCAGCTGCCCCAGCTCGTTGGCGAGCGTGGGCTGATAGCCCACGGCGGAGGGCATGCGCCCGAGCAGCGCGGAGATTTCCGAACCTGCCTGCACGTAGCGGAAAATATTGTCTATAAACAGCAGGACGTCCTGGCATTGCGCGTCGCGGAAATATTCCGCCATGGTCAGCCCCGTGAAGGCGGCCCGCATTCTCGCGCCGGGGGATTCGTTCATCTGGCCGAATACGAGGGCCGTGTTGTTCAAAACGCCCGACTCGGTCATTTCCTGCGCCATTTCGAAGCCTTCGCGGCTGCGTTCCCCGACGCCGATGAATACCGAGCGGCCGTCATGGTGGGTGGCGATCCCCGAAATCAGCTCTTGAATAAGCACCGTCTTTCCCACACCCGCACCGCCGAACAGGCCGATTTTTCCGCCTTTGGCGTAAGGGGTAAGCAGGTCGATGACTTTGATCCCCGTTTCGAAAATTTCCGTGACGGGGCTTTGCTCGGTGAGCGCGGGGGGCTTGCGGTAGATGGGCATGGTGGGGGCGGCTACGGCGCCCTTGCCGTCCACGGGCTTGCCGAGGGCATTCAAAACTCTGCCCGTCACCTTGTCGCCCACGGGCACGCATATGCTCGAGCCCGTCGATTTTACCTCCAGCCCGCGCGAGAGGCCGTCCGTCGTCTCGAGGGCGATACAGCGGCATACTCCGTCGGGAAGGTGGGACAATACCTCGAGATCCACCGTTTTTTCCCCGTCGAGGACGAGCAAAAGCTCGTTTTGGTTGGGAAGGTGATTGTCGAACTTTACATCGACCACCGAGCCGATGATCTGTACGACCTTTCCCGTATGTGTTTTGATCATAAAAATACGCCTCCGTACGTGTAGTCGCGGAAATTTGCCGCGCTGGCGTCGATCAGTTCGCTGGTGATGCTTTCCTGGCGTTCGTGATTATATTTCGCCGTGAGCCGGGAGAGAAGCTTTTCGCCGTTTTCCGTGGATTGGCGCATGGCGGTCATGCGCTTGTAGTGGATCGCCATGGCACTGTCCGCCAGCGCGCTGTAAATTTCCGCCATGACGTACTGCGCGAGAAAATTGTCGAGCGCGGCTTTCGAGCGCGGCTCAAATACCGCCCCCGCCGTATTTTTCGGCGTCTCGGGCAGAATGATCGGAAGCAGCTTTTTCGCGGTCGGCTCCTGCGTGGTGGGGGTGGGCGTGCGCGTATAGGCGATATATACCTCCCTGTATTCGCCGCTGTTGAACATTTCGACGACGTCGTTTGCGGCGGAGATTGCGTCGAAGGCGTGCGGCTCCTGCGCCATATGGATATAAAAATTGCTTAAGGGAAGCCCCATTTTTTCGTAGTGTTCCCGCGTTTCCTGTCCGAGAGCGAAAATCTTCGACACGTCGTGATCGGAGATAAATTTATCCGCAAAATCCAACATGCGGTGATTGAAATCCCCGCACAGGCCTTTATCCGCCGCGGCCACGAACAGCGCGGTTTTTCCCGTTTCGTGCTCGCGCAGGAAGGGGTGTTCTTTTACCGCGTCCTCCGAGGCGACGGCGGCGAGGATGTGCCGCAGCTCCCGAAGATAGCGGTAGCTGTTTTCGCACTTGTCGCGCGCGCGGTTGAGCTTGGACGTGGCGATCATCTGCATCGCCCGCGTGATCTTTACCGTGTCCTCGACGCCCCCGATATGCCGCTTCAGCTCGTGCGCGTTCATAACGTTCCTCCGCCCGAACGGGATTTATAGGCGGCGACGTAAGTTTTGATCAGCTCCGCGTCCTCGTCGGAAAGCTCCTGCGTTTCCTCGATCCGCGCGGGAAGCTCCGCGTGATTGGCTTCGAGAAAATCGAGAAAGTTATCCATTGCGGCGTTCACCTCGCGCACGGGAATGTCCGAAAAAAGATCGTTCATCATCACCGTCAGCGCGATGACCGTATGGCTCATCGAGACGGGAGAGGCCTGGTTTTGCTTGAGAATCTCCGTCAGCCGCGCGCCTTTGCCGAGAATGGATTTCGTCGAATCGTCCAGCTCCGCGCCGAATTGGCTGAATTGAGCCATTTCGCGGTAATGCGCCAGATCGAGACGCACCTTGCCGCTCACCTTTTTCATGGCCTTGCACTGCGCCGCGCCGCCGACGCGGGACACGGAGAGCCCGACGTTTACGGCGGGGCGGATACCCGAACGGAACAGCTCGCTTTCGAGGTAAATCTGTCCGTCCGTAATGGAAATGACGTTTGTGGGAATATAGGCGGAAATATCGCCCGCCAGCGTCTCGATGATGGGCAGAGCGGTCAGCGAGCCTCCGCCCAGCTCCTTCGACAGCTTCGCGCTGCGCTCCAGCAGCCGCGAATGGATATAGAACACGTCCCCGGGGTACGCCTCGCGGCCGGAGGGGCGCTTTAACAGCAGGGAAATGGCGCGGTAAGCCACGGCGTGCTTGGAGAGGTCGTCATAGACGATAAGGACGTCTCTGCCCCCGTACATAAATTCTTCCGCGATCGCGGTGCCCGTATAGGGGGCTATATATTGCAGGGGTGCGGATTCGCTCGCCGTCGAGCAGACGACGACGGTATAGTCGAGAGCGCCGTATTGCTTCAGGGTCTGAATTACGCTGTTCACCGAAGAGGTTTTCTGTCCGATTGCGACATAGACGCAGACGACGTTTTTTCCTTTCTGGTTAATGATGGTATCGACGGCGAGGGCGGTTTTTCCCGTCTGCCTGTCGCCGATGATCAATTCGCGCTGGCCTTTGCCCACGGGGATCATGCTGTCGATCGCCTTGATGCCCGTAAGCAGGGGCTGGTTGACGTTTGCACGGTCGAAAATGGCGGGGGCGGGCGCTTCCACCGAACGGTATTTTTTGCTCGTAATCGGCTTTCCGCCGTCGAGCGGGACACCCAGGGGATTGACGACGCGCCCGAGCAGGGCGTCGCCGACGGGCACGCCGACGATTTTTCCCGTCGAATAGGCGATGTCGCCTTCGCTCAGCTCGTACGAGTCCGCAAGTAGAATCGCGCCTATTTTATATTCCTCGAGGTTCATGGCCAACGCATATTTGTCTCTGCCGATGTAGAGGAGCTCGCCGTTTTTTACGTTCGGTAAACCCTCGACGGTGAGCACGCCGTCCCCGCAGGCCACCACGCGGCCCGCGTCGGAAAGCCGATTTTCAAACTTATAGCCGCGGACCTGTCTTTTCAATTCTTCGGCGATTTCGCCGTAAGCGCTAATCGTTTCCATGGGTAAGCCTTTCCTTGAGATTTTCCAGTTTCGTCTTTACGGACCCGTCGTACACCGTTTTGCCGTCGAATACGATCAGCCCGCCGATAATCGAGTCATCGACGAGATATTCCGCCAGAATACCGTTGGAATATTTTTTGCGGAAGGTATCCTCGACTTTCTGTTTTTGCGCGGGCGAAAGCTCGAAGGAGGAAATCACCGTCAGCTTGGTGAAGGAGGATTCGTTTTTGCCGTCGAACACGATCAGCGAGGCGGCCAGGGCGTTATCCGTCCGATAATCGACGGCGACCTTTTCCTTATACTGCGTATTAAAAGCCACGGCAAGTTTTTGTTTTTCCTCGTCCGAAAGGGGGGCGGGAGTCGTTACGGTAAGCTTAATCATGGCTTTCATCCCATTCCTTCAGACAGTCGTCGATGATCTTCGCGTTTTCCTCGGGCGTGATTTCTTTGTCGAGAATGCCCGAGGCGATCATTACGGCAACTTCCGCCACCTCGCCCTTCATGGCGGTGATGGCCTTTACCTTTTCGTTTTTCGCCTCTTCTTCGGCTTCCTGTAAAATCTTTTCCGCGCGGAGCTTCGCTTCCGCTAAAGTCTCCTCCGCCTTCGCCGCGGCCAAAGCCTCTGCCTCCTTCTTTTTGGCCGCGATGTCGTGTTCCGCAGAGCCGATCAGATCGGTATATTGCGACTTTGTCTTTTCGGCTTCCTCCATTTTTTCGTTGTGTTCCTTTTCCTGTTTTTCAATCCCTTCCTTACGGGCGCGGACGAAGCGGATTACGGGCTTATAGACCAGCAGGCCGACAATCGTCACCAGCAGAAGAAAGTTGAAAAGATGCAGAAGAAAATCCTTGAGATCCAGCCCGAGAATGGTGGTAAGTAAGCTATTCATCATAACGCACCTCGCCTCAGCCGAGCACGAAGATGATGAGGATCGCCACGACCAACGCGTAGATGACGCAGGTTTCTAAAAACACGAGGCCAAGGATCAAGGTTTTGGAAATCTTTTTGTCCGCCTCGGGCTGACGGGCAATCCCTTCGAGGGCTTTCGCAATGGCGATGCCCATGCCGATCGCCGCCGCGCCCGCGACGAGAATGGCGATTGCCGCCGCCAGCGCCTTTGCGCCCATATCCGTCATTGCAAGTAATGCCAAAGTATTCATAAGTAGTGTCTCCTTATATGATATGTCTTATTTTCCGCTTTTCGGAGGCGGTACTCCGTGTGTAGGGCCGAAAGGCAGGCCGTCTTTGAAACGGCGATTTGTGTTTTGTAGGAGCTCAAACAGGCCGCCTTTGAAGCGGCGATTTGCGTTTTGAACCATAAACAGGCCGTCTTTGAAAGAAACGCTTTTCGACTTGCGGGGCCGAAAAGTCGGCTGTTTCATTTTTCGGGCGCCGCGCTTCGCTTTTATAAAGAACGTCCCGGCGCTTATCTTAACTTGTCGGCGTAAGGCCGTGGGCACTGTTTTCGGTGCGGCGAGGCCCTTTGACGGCGCTTTGAAAATCGGTTATTCCGCGTCGCCCTCCGAAAGGGGAGTCTTGCGGCCCTTTCGTTTTTTACGGGCTTTTTTTTCGAGTGCGGAACCGTCCAGCTCCCTTGGTTCGCTCGCTTCGCCGTAGAACATGGCCGTAAGCAGAGTATAGACGTAGGATTGAATCACCGCATGGAACACCGTGAACAAAACGCCTACGATTACGGGAACTCCGAAGGAAAGGGCGATGTAATGATAGACCAAAGTGGTGATCAGAAGCCCGCCGATCATGCTGCCGAACAGACGGAAGCTCATGGAAAGCAGCAGGGAAAAATCCTTTAGCACGCCGAGCGCGCCCCGAAATCGGTTGAAGCGTATGCCGCCGACCAGCATGATCGTATAAGCCGTCACGGCCAAGGCGATGCAGGCGTTCAGATCCACCAGGATCGCACGGATACCCAAAATCTCGCATAGGGTGCCGAACCCGATATAGATCCAGCTTGCAAGGGAGAACGCGCCGATGAAGCCGTAGCTGGCGGGACTGTTTTCTTTGGCGACGCCCTCGACGGCCTCGCACGCCTTTTCGATAAGCGCCTGAAACGTCCCCGGCACTTTTTTGAAGCGCGGGAAAATGATAAAGCGGAAAATCAATGAAAAGACCAGTACGACCAGCGTCAGAAAAAACGCCGTGCGGAAGCTGGGATTGACCATAAACCGATCGCCGAACAACCCGCCGAATAGCGGAACGTTTTCGGGCAGCAGCTCCTCGTACATAATGTCGCCCACGTCTCCCGCAAGCAGCAATGACGACAGTTTCATAATACCTCCTTCTTTTCCGTTTGTTCCGTCTTTTCGGCGTTGGTTCCGCGGCCTTCCCGCAGGCGAACCGCAAAAATCCAGGCGCCCAGCGCCGCAAAGAGAGCGGAGATAAACAGAATTGCAAATTGCTTCGCCCAATCGGTGAGGAAATATCCCGCAAAGACGCCCGAGACGAACAGGGCGATAAGGAGGAGATAGTTCCCCGCCTTTTTAAGCGAGGTTTTATCTTTATCCGCGGCGGCGGAGAAGGCGTAGCCGCTCAACAACCGCAGATTGTTTGTGCAGAATACAGTGGAAAGCGAGACGCCGTTCATGTCGCGGAAGGCATGAAACTGAAGCGCCGCGGCCGAAGAAATCAACGCGTTTGGCAGAAGCGTGGGAAAGGATACGGGGATAAAGCCCACGGCGGTGAGAATTGCGGTCTCCGCGAGGAGCACCGCGCTTCGATAGAGAAACTTTTCCTCTCCTGCGGCGAGCCCCTTTTTTTCTGCCGTCCTTACCGCCAGGCGCAGCGCCGCTTCGCCCAGCAGGCTGGCGAGTATGAAAAATACCACGGGGACAAGATATTTCAGCGCGGACATGCCGCGTCCCTCCGCTAAACCCAGGGCCATCAGAATAAGATTCCCCGTCTGCGCGTTGCAGAACACGCCGCCGCGCGCCACAAAGGTGTAGGCGTTGAAAAACCCGCCTGCGAATCCCAAAATGAGTCCTGCGGGCAGGCGTTCGAATACGTCGCTCTTTTTTTTGAGGGAAATTTTTTCTTCCATACCTATATATGTTTCCTTAAAGGATTTTGTCGAATAAAAGTGTTCTCACTCTTTTCCCTCGCGGGTATTATACCCCTTTTTTTGCGTTTTGTAAAACGGAATAGAGGGATAGCCGTCATATCAAAAATTTATAACCGTAATAATAAAATTGTATCATAAAGGCTTGACAGTCCGCTTTTGCCGCGTTATACTGAAAGCGAAAAGAAACGGGAGGGACGCATGTTTACAAATCTGGATTATTACCGCATATTTTATTATGTGGCAAAATACCGCAATTTAACACGGGCGGCGGACGCGCTTCTCACCAGTCAGCCCACCGTGACGAGGACGGTGAAAAATCTTGAAAACGATCTCGGCTGCCGACTGTTTGTACGCAGCAAGCGCGGCGTGGCGCTCACGGCGGAGGGAGAGACGCTCTATTCTTATGTCGCGCCCGCGTACGAGCGGATTTTAAGGGGGGAAGAAAAGCTGGGCGGCGAGATTTCGCTTCAGGGCGGCTGCGTCTATATCAGCGCCACCGAAACCTCCCTTCACTGTTTTCTGCTGGAAAAGCTGGGCACCTTCCACGATCGGCATCCCCAGATACGGTTGAGGATTACCAACGTTTCCACCATGCAGGCGATCGAAAACGTCGTCAGCGGAAAATCCGACCTCGCTTTTGTCGCTTCTCCCGCCGAAGCCCCCGCGCCTTTGAAACAGGTGGATATCCGTCCCTTTCGGGATATTCTGGTGGGCAACGTCAACTATATCGAATTGGCGCACGGCACCTATGCCCTGAAGGATTTGGAAAAATATCCGCTCATTTCTCTCAGCCGCAGCGCGTCCTCCACCTATATCTTTTATCAGGCGGTATATGCAGAAGCGGGGCTGGAGTTCCGCCCCGAGATCGAATTGAATACCTCCGACCTCATTATTCCGTTTATCCGCCGCAATCTCGGGGTGGGGTTCGTCCCCGAAGAGCTGGCCCTGCCCGCGCTCAAGGCGGGAGAAATCGTCAAGATCCGTTTGAAGGAAGAAATTCCCGAACGGCAGGTTTCCGTGGTCTATAATCCGCATTATCCCCTTTCCGCGGCCGCAAAAGAGCTGCTGAAGGAAACGAAGCAGGGAAAAGCGAGAGAATAAAGAGGGAGGGGAAACAAGCGTTTGAAGCGTCTTCGTGAATAGTTCGTGAAAAAATTCCGTTGCTGTTGATTTCGATGGGGTTTGGTGGTATAATAAATAGGGATGAGGAAAACGACCGTTACGGAGGCAAGGAGGAAAAGATGACTCTCAAAAAGGATTTTTACGGCAACGTCACTTTCGAGACGGGAGAGGGACCCGACGCGGATTTTGTCAGGGAATATCTTCGTCTGAGGCCGCTCTATTCGGGAGCGTTGAAGACGGCGTGCGCCAAGTTCGAGATCCTCGACGACGAATTCAGTATGATTCAGGGCCACGATCCCATACATAACATCGAAAGCCGTTTGAAAACGGTGGAGAGCGCGTACGAAAAACTAAAGCGGCGGGGATATGCGCAGACGCCGCAAAATCTTTCCCGGCTTACCGATATCGCAGGCGTGAGGGTGGTTTGCGGATATATAGAGGATATCTACAAGATCGCGCGGGTATTCCTCAATCAAAACGGCATACGTCTCTTAAAGGAAAAGGACTACATAAAAAATCCCAAGCCCAACGGCTACCGAAGCCTGCACCTCATCGTCGAAGTGCCTGTTTCCCTTTCTACGCTTCAGATGGGAATGCCAGTGGAGATCCAGCTGAGGACGATCTCCATGAATATGTGGGCCAGTCTCGAACACGAGGTCTCTTATAAAGTAAACGCCGATCTGGTGGACTCTTACAGGGCGGAGCTCAAAGCGTGCGCCGACGATCTGTTTGCCGTGGAAGAACGGATGCAGAAGATTTGCCACAGCATACGGGCGTTGCCGAAAAATAACGGTGCGCGGGAAAAATGAGCTATCGGGACACTAAAGAAAAAACTGCCCGAAGGGGCAGAAAAATAAAATATATCCTATTGGCCGCGCTTGTTTTTCTTGCGGCGGGGCTGTGCGTCTTTTCCGCCTTTTATCCCGCTTCCACGTGGAAATATTACGTAAAGCTGCCCGAGGTTGCGGCGAGACGGGAAGGGGAGCTTAAAATTCATTTTCTCGACGTGGGGCAGGGAGACTGCACCATTCTGGAGTTTCCCGACGGCAGAAGCATGATCATCGACGGCGGAGACGGGACGTTTGACAATACTGCCGCCATTTTGCGATATTTCAACGCTCTGAAAATAAAAAAGCCCGATTTTATGCTGCTTACCCACTCCGATTCCGACCATTGCGGAGGGCTGGACGAGGTGCTGGAAGTGAAAGGCGCAGGCGTCGTTTATGCGCCTCTGATCGAAAACCCCGCTATCAACGCGGAATATGCGGCGTTTTATGCGGCGGTGACGAAGAGCGATGCGGAAGCCGTCGTTTCCCGCCGATATCTTCAGATTTCCTCTCAAAGCGAAGCTTATCCCTATACGCTCACTTTTTTGTGGCCGTTCGGGGGCGAAAATCAGGGCGAGACGCCTTACGATAAAGTGAACGGCGGGGATTATACCGACGCGGACGTAAACGATACTTCCGCCGTGGTGTGGCTGGACTATTCCGGGACAAGCGCGCTGTTTTGCGGGGATGCGACCGCGCGCGTGGAAGAGGCTTTGATACGGGATTGCGAGTTGGGATTTTTTGTTGAAACGGGCGTGGAATTAAACAGTACGGAGATACTCAAGGTGTCTCACCACGGCAGCGCGACGGGAACGAGCGAAAGCTTTGCGGCATACTTAAACGTAAAGACGGCGGTGATCTCCTGCGGAAAAAATAATCTTTACGGGCACCCCGCTTTATCGGTATGCGAAACGCTGGAGCGGACGGGGGCGGAGATTTATCGGACGGATCGCAGCGGCAATATCGTCGTTACCGTATTCCCCGACGGCAGTTATCGAAGCGAAACGCAATATTAAAATAAAAGGGGCGTCCCGTTTGGAGCGCTCCTTTTCATATTATTCTTCTTTCGTCTCAACCCTGTCCTCTGCGTCTTCGTGAAAAATGCGTTTCGGAGAGTTGTCAAATTTCCCATATACTTCGTTGACGTGACAGGAATAGGAGAAAGTAGAGGTGTATTTTTTAAGAATTTTCAGAAAGGCGCCCACCTGCCGTTTCCGCACGATACAAATCAACAAGGCTTTGTCGGTGTGCGTGTACATGCCTTCCGCATGCAGAGTGGTTACGCCCCGTCCCAGCTTTGCCATCAGCTCAGCCGAAAGGTCGTCGGCTTTGTCTGTTATGATCTCGAATTTATAGCCGCTTTTCAAGCCTTGGAGCATGAAATCGACGACGAGATCGGAAATAAAAATATTGGCGAGGGTGGAAATGACGGAATTTGCGCCCGATTGATAGACGAAAAAGGCAAGGACGACGACGGAAGCGTCCATGGCAAAAGAAAGCCATGCGACATTTTTTTCGGGATGAAAACGCTTGATGAGCGCAGAAATCGCAAAGGTTCCGCCCGACGCGCCGAAACGGCGGATCATCAGGGAAAATCCAAAGCCCGAGATTACGCCGACGCCGATAGAGGCAAAGACGAGATTGTTTCCTTCCTGAAAACATTCGGCGCCCCGTATGGCCCCGTAATAAGGAATTCCGTATTTCGTATGCAGGGATTTGAACAGCATCAGCAGCAGGGACTGAAAAACGAGATACACGATCAGCATAATGCCCGTTTTTCGGCTGACCAGAATGGCGGCGAGGATAAAGATAGGGATATTCAGCAGGAGCATGAAAATACTCATGTTTATCGTGACTTCGCCGAACTGTTTCGCGGTAAGCGTAGCGAAGATCGACGCGATACCCGTGATGCCGCCCGGGGCGAACCCGTTATAGTTGGAAAAATAGTAGAGAGAGGCGGAGACGAGAAGCGCCGCCGCGAAGCAGACCAAAATATCGAAAAGGATTGTTGTGAGGCGAAGATCGTCTTTTTCGGGCTTAGGAAGAGTAAGGCGTTTCTTTTTTTGTCGGCCTTCAGGCGAAGACGAAATCTCCGCATTAGGTGTATCCATGGTGAAAAGTCCTCGACAGGGAATTTTATCATTTATAATGATAGTATATTTCAGCGAATAAAACAAGCGATTTGAGGTGGTTTCACAATAAATTTTTTCTCTTTGGGAAAGCGAGCGCTTTACGAAGAAGAAAATTTGAAAAAGGAAAAATTTTTTCGATAAAAAGATTGACAAGCTTGAGAAAAAGTGATATACTTACAACGTTATATATAAAAAATATCTTTGAAAAAGAAACGGTCTCGTAGCTCAGTTGGTTAGAGCGCATGCTTCACATGCATGAGGTCGAAGGTTCGAGCCCTTTCGAGACCACCATTATACAGGATTTCAACGTATAAACCGTTGAAATCCTGTATTTTTGTATGCTAAAAACGTGAATTTTTTAATTTTTTGGGCAGGAATTTGGGCAGAGTTTTTGGCAAGATCCTTTTAGTATTTGAGCTTCTCGCCCTCTTTTAAAAGAAACTCGTCGGAAAGGTCGGTATAAGTATTTCCGAGCGCACCAAGCGAGTGACCGACAAACTCTTTACGTGCGACTTCGGCAACGCCGCACTCTTGACAGCGGGTATAAAAAGTAGTGCGGAGGTCATAAAGTATATGAGTAGGTAATACTTCTTTCATTTTTTTACGGATATGCTCAGTTCTATAAAAGTACAATTCCGTTACGCCTTCGAGATACGGGCGAAGCATGGGGGAAATGGGGATTTTTTTATATTCGACTTTGCCATTTTTTCGTTTGCTATTTATAGCGACGATAAATCTTCCCTCAATTCTTGCCGATCTATACTCGTTGGGGCGCAGCCCTGTATAAAGAGCAACAGCAAACATAATTTCATATGGCGTTCCGACAACGGAATCCAATAGAAATTTTTCTTCTTCCTTTGTGAGCGATTCCCCGTGTTTGCAATCATGACTGACGGCCAAAATAATGTCCATAGGGTTATATTGGATAAGATGATGAGATACGGCGGATTTGAATATTACGTTCATCAAAGAATAAATGCTTTGCGCCAAACGTTCGTGTTTTTGTTTTAACAGATTATCGATCACGCGTTTACAGTGTCCGGGGTTGATGTCTTTTACGTTGATCTTTCCGAGAAAAGGTTTGATATGAGAGCGGTATTTTTGAAAATCAAGTTTATATGTATTGGCGGCTAATTTCGGCTTTCGGAAGTTTTCAAATATGTACATAGTAAAGCCGTCAAAGTCATAAGGCACACCGCCCGCAGATATCCGTTCTCTTTCCTCGTCCTGTTTCTTGATTTCTTCGATAAAACGGGATCTTAAATTTTCTTTTTTCTTTTCGGTGAAATCGACATTATAGCCGCAGCGTTTGAATCGGACGTTATAGGAATAGGAATCTTTTCCCGTCTGCCGTTTTCGGTAATATACGACTAGTCCGTTAGTGTAGAAATGTAATCTTTTAGGCATTTGTTTTTTTACCTCCTCGAAGGGAAAAATTAAAATGCCTCGTTTTTTTGTTTCTTCTTGTAATTCTTCTTTTTTTGCTTCAGTTGTCTCAAAGTGAGTACTTTTTGATTCGGGTTCTTCTCTTTTTTGTGGAGATATTGTAGATAACGTTGTAGGAAAAACGTTTGAGTGTAATATCTTATCTCCCGGTGCTTGAAAGTAATTATGCCTTCCACTTTCAATATCTTTCCTTAAAGTGCAATTGGAAGCGAAAACCATTAAATTTTGGTTGAGCTGTGTGCTTTGCTGTTGGAGTTTTGCGGATTCGTCGAGTAAGCCTTGGAGTTGTTCTAATTGTTCTTTTGTCATAAGTACATGCAACCTTTTTTTATATCTCTATATTAATATAACTTTTGAAAAGGTTAAACGTACGACGAATTTATTCAATTACCAAAACTTACATAAATTGGAAAATATTTCCAATTGGAAAAAGTATAAAAAAATGGGTAAAATATTCAATTTTATTTTTTAATGAAAGTATTTTTAACAAAAATATATATTTTGGCTCTATCTTTGCGCTTTTACCTCCTCACTAATTATCTGGATTTACTATTGGGTTTTTTTTGTGAGCCGTACTCTTGTTGTGCGGGAAGCTCCGACTTCTTTTGATGATCGAGAAGCACTTGTATTTGATTTCCGATTAAAACCTGATAACCTGTTTGCAAACGTCTATATTTCTCGATTAAAGTAAGCTCGTCGTCCGAAAGGTCGGCGGGTTTTTCATTTTTTACCGTCACATTTCCGAAATCGTCGGATCTTCCTAACAAATAGTCTGTGGAGCATTCAAAAAAATCTGCAAGCATGATAACGAAAGAAGCCGTTGGGTCATTTGATTCATTTTCCCAGCGGCTTATGTTGCGCTGGCTTGTGCCTATTGCAGTGGCGATATCTGTTTGTGTTAGGTCTTTTTCTTCTCGTAATTCTTTTAATCTCATTTTTGGGCTCCTTAAAAAATATTTTAGATATTTTTGTCTTAAAAGTCTTGACAAAGATAAATATGTCTTGTATAATGATATCGTATAAAGACATAAATGTCTAAATTTAAAATTGAACATTTCACCATGAGGAAGGTAAAAAAATGGATCTTACGCCAGCACAGAGAAAATGGGAAGCATTGCCGCCCGAAAAATCCGACGTCGGAACAGTTGAAAGTATATATGATCTTTTTAAGCCGAACAAACGACCACTCACATATCGACAAAAAATACGCGGGGTATAACACGAGCCAGCTTGTGGAACTTGGTTCGGTTTCAGAATGTGACCGTAAATTCTTTAATCCTAAAATGACCGTCGCGGAAATGCGTCTTGTAAAAAATCTGTTGAAAACGGCTTATAGCAGTACATGGACGCCGAAAGAAGCTTTGACGGAAGTGAAGAAACATGCCGAAGCAAAATTAAAACCGACCTCGAAAAATCCCGATGTTTTGCCGGGACAAATAACATTGACGGATCTTGCGAGAAAGGAAGAAGTTTTTGAACCGGAAGAACAGTCAGATACGTCGGCGACGGATTGCAAATCCGACGTCGGAACCGAATTAAAGCAAGAAGAAAGTAAATTCGATTTCAAAAACCGTGCCGGTCGGAGGCATTGGCTTTCGCGCTATACGGAATGGGACAGTCAATACAATCGTGGGTATTATCCGTTATTCGAACGTGTGTATCATTATAATTTGAAGAACGGCGCAGTGGTATATGCGTCGGAATCGCATGTATGTATGGACGCGGAGAAACTGACGGTATATGACGCGCCGCGGTACTATCTGAAAACGGAGCTTTATGATTATCCGCTTCAGGTAACGAAAGACCAGCTCGAGAAATACATGTCGTTGCATGTGGAGGAGCTGTGATAATTAAAACCGCTGTTCGCGTTGTGAATACGGCGAGCAAATAAAAAAAAGAGGTAAAGGACAAATGGCAAAAAAGGAACGTAAGACAGTAGCCTGGCAGGGCAAGAACAGTAAGGGAAAAGACGTAACGTTGTTGACCCCGACTGGCAAAGGTGAAAAATACTCGCGGGAATTGCGAGAGCAACAGCTCCGCACGAATACGGGGAAACTGAAAGTAGATGAGGACGGTTCGGTGTTGAAGCCTTCTTCGGAACAGATCGCGTATAGAAAAGGCTACCTGGCGGCGCAGTATGACGGAATGGACGCGCATTTGGCTAAGAAAGCAAAGAGCGGTAAGCCGGAAGACGTCAAGAAGTTTGAAGCCCGTAAACAGAAAAAGCAGTCGTTTTGGGCAAGCCGCAAGAAGTAATAGAAATCGGCAGGAGAGAGAGAATGTCTATAAAGAAATGGTGTCTGAAACGCTCATTGCGAAAAGCTTTTAAGAAACGGTATTATCAGGATTTGAGCGTTTACGAAAACAGTCTGAAAGGCTGTATGTCGGACGATTTTTCATTAGCGGCGGTGAATTCTTACATAACAGCAGCGTTTTCGGATATGCGTAAGCGTTGGAAAATCCCGTGTGAGTTCTCGGACGTAGGGGCTATGTCAACGTGGCTGTATAAAATTCTTATGATAAAGCTGTATCAGGCGCAGCACGCAGGCAAGGCGAAAATAGGAACTTTTAAGTTTTCCGCGCCGGATATCCTGCTGACCTCGGTAGTTTTTTATAATCTGTTCGAGGATTGGGCGCGTTCGAACGAGGAGCCTTTTCCTGAACTCAACGTGTCGAATGTAATGTGTAAATGGCAGCGTCTGAACGAAGAAACGGCCGAGATTGTCGCAGAAGAAGCGCCGGATGCGGCGACCATGGAAACGATCGGCCGAATAAAAGCGGCGTTAAGTCGTGACGATGGGGCCTGAAGAAACAATATCCCGGGCGTGGGGCGAAAGTCCATACCTCGGGGACGGGATCTCTCTCCTGTTATGAGTGTCCGTAAGCGGTTGCGGGCACTCTCCGGGGAGGGATAAAAGAAGCTCATAGCACTAAAATTCTTCATAAAGCGGCGGGAGCAATCCCGTCGATATGGGAACGCCCGGCGCGTGAACCGGAAGTTCTCACTTCCTCAAGGGTTACGGGGAGTTGCAAATCCCCGTAACTGTGAAAAGAGGACAAACGAAAACAGAATAGAGGAAGGTAAAACTATGTCGTACGACCTTATTGAAACATTCGTTAAGGTACAGATAAAAGAGATCTCATCGGCAAAATATGTCCAGCATGTGGGGCAGGTGCAGTTTGAACAGGTTCTTCCCTTGGAAGCGGAGCCGAAAACATCGACATTGATCCATTACATGAAACAATATTTCCGCTGCACAAATCAGATCGCGGACGCATTTATTCGCGCGGGATATTTTTTGAACCTAATCAAACGCGAAGAACTCTATCGCTATGCGCAGGACGAAGGCTTGCAAGGCTATACGTCGTTTTATAAATTTTGTGAAACGTGTTTGGGTACACCGAAAACGACAGCGATCCGGCTCATGGCGATCAATACAAGGTTTTGCAACAATCAGCCGGTGTTGCCGGAGACGTATCAACGTTTTACTGCTTCAAAGCTGGGAATTATGGCGATGTTTCAAAACGGTCTGGAGGGGAAGCTGACGCCGGAGGTGACGTGCGAACAGCTCAATAAGTTAAGTAAATATTACGCGCTGAAGGACTGGGAAGTGGATTTGAAAACGACGTGGCGGGAGGATTTATCCGCGTACGAGGAGTATGTAAAAGAACAACGATTTTATAAGAAACGGTATCTGAATAAAAAATTCACGTCGGTGACGGACGAACTTCCGGCCGAAGAACCGAAGGAAAAGAAATCGCCGGGATTGATCTCAAAAAAATACGACGCGTACATAAAATTTTGCGAACGCATGAAAGACCAGATCTCGGCCTTAAGAAAGACCTCGGGCTATACGGTGGGTTTGGCCGAATTGGAAGCACAAATAGACCGAATGATGAAAGCCGCGGAAACGGCGCAAATGGACGATATATTTGACGCGGAAACAGAGGCATGACATAGCTGAAAGCCTTATATTTCAAGCGGTCCGACGCTGGACCGATAAAAAACGCTATTCAAAAACCGCAAGGTTTTGGATAAATAAAAACAACGCCCGAACAGGGCAGGAAACAGCCTGAACAGGGCAAAAGGAGCGCAGAAATGCAAGTGTATTTAATGGCAAAACAGAAGCAGAAGGAAGGCAGCGATTACCCGACGACGTATTTTTCGGTATGCGGTGTCAACATGGTAGGAAATTTTGTACCTATCCGGGCGAAGTATTACGGCAGTGCGGCGACGAAAGACGCGCCGAAGGACGCGGAGAAAGAGGCTGAAAAAGAGTTAAAAGAGTTCGAGGACGAATACGAGGAAGAAGTCCTCATTAATTCGACCGAGCCGGAGCAGAAGAAGCAGGAAAAGGAGAAAAAGAAAGACGTCAATTACGGCGCGCGCGTCGAAGTGCTGTTGATGTTTGCGGGCAATCAGGAGACGGGCGAAACCCGTGAGCCTGTGAACCTGATTGCGAAAAAGGTCTCGAAGGGCGGGAACAAGGACGGTGAGACGTATTATCTGGAATGCGGCCGGGATTTTATCCCGATCGAAGTCCCGGATTTTTCAACGGACGAGCGTCCGGATTATCGTTATGCGGGGAATTGTCGCAAGTTAAGGGCGTTATCCACATTGCTGGCCTGACGGGAAAAACGTAAAGGCGGGTGATGCGGAGAAAGCGAAGCGGCGGAGCCTTCGGGGGCAGTGGGACCCTCAAGGCTCCCCTCCTTGATATATTATAAACTTCTCTGCCCACGAATTTCTCGAAACAAAAACTTCAAAACGCAAAAGTCGGGTAATGAAACCTTCCCACGAGGTGGAATGATGACAAAACAAACACAAACAGATTCCGCCTTGGCGTTGGGGTTTGGCAAAGATTGGTTTCAAAAGCTACAAGCGAAAGCAAAGTACAATATCTATCAAGCCGAATACTACGACCGAATGGCGGAGGACTATCACGACGAGTTATTTCACCGCAAGGCCGAAAAGACGTTGAATTGTTCGAAGGTTTGGCATTTGGACTATTACAAAAAGCACGGAATCAAGAACATCAGGGAGATCATTCGTTGTAACGATAATTTTTGTTATGTCTGTCAAAGCCTGAAGGCGCAGCGTCGATACGATCTTTATGCCCCGCTGCTAAAAGAATTAGAAACGGACTACGATATTTACCACGTCATTATCACGGTTCCGAACGTAACGGGCGCAAAATTAAAATGGACGTTAGACAAAATGACAAACCGATTTTCCCGACTGATAGAGTATTTCTCCGGCCACAAGAAAATCAAAGGTCTGGATTTCGGGAAATACGGTTATGCGGGCGCGGTGCGGTCATTGGAGATCACGACGGGGAAGCGGAAGCAATACGGCGACTTTCACCCGCATTTCCACTGTATGGTAGTCTTAAAAAAGGGTTTGAACCTGCCGAAAATCGTTGAAAACTCCTTCTCGAAAACGAAAACTCAGCACGGTGAAATCGTAAGAACAAAATTTTCGGCCTTGGAAGTGCTTTTGCAAAAAATCTGGTGTCTGTTGATGCTGGACATTCCCGTAACGAAAGACAATCTCCGGAACATGCGGGAGCTGACGGAGGGGAAATACAAGGACGGCTTTGACGTTGTGGCGAATAACGCCCGGGGTAAATATCATGAAATTTTCAAATACGCGATCAAGGGCACGTATAAACAGGAAAAGATATTTTCTTACGAGGATATGTGCTGTTTATACGACGCTTTGAAAAATCGGCGTACGTATCAGACGTACGGTTGTTTGCAAAAGCACAATTTTAACGAAGTGGACGATATGTTTAATCCGACGCTTCAGACGGATTATTTATGGAATATCTTTCTTGAGAAACTGCAAAGCCTTGAAAGGCCGATCCGGATAGAATCGTGTATCGAGGAAATCCTGCAAGACTTTACGAACGCGGAGAAGAGGAAAATCAAACCGATCCGGTATATGGGTCCGGCGACGCTGCGGAAAGCGTTTGCAGGTCTGTCAGACGAGGAACGTTTACAGGCATTGGAAAAATTAATACAAAAATTAGAGGAAGGTGACTGAAATGCCTACAACAATATTTCTTTTGATTTGTGTCGGGTTTCTTTCCTTTGCAGTCGGGAGTTTAGCGGAATACGCTTGTCGATTGGAGAAGCGTCTCGAACGTCTCGAAAAACACACTCAAACGGACCCCCGGGACGATATCGGTAAAACAGACGTTTGAGCGGCTTAAAAAGAATAGAGGTGAAAACATGGGATTATTCAAATCGAAGATAAAGAAATTATCGCAAACAAAAACGCGAAATGAGCTGAAACAAGGCTATGAACGTACGGAATGGAAGCTTACCCGTGCAGCGCAGAACGGGGACAAGAAAACCTATGGCGCGGCGATGAAAGAACATCGGGTATATGAAAAAGCAATCTATGATCAGATGTTCGACGAAGCGAAACAAATAAAAAAGAACAATAGGAGAAAAAAGAAATGAAAAACAGAAAAGTCCTCGGTATGGTATTGAGCGTTATGCTGATAGCGTCGGCGTGTCTGTCGGGTTGTAAATTCAGCGATATAGGGAATAATTCGGCGAACGTCGGCAGTTCCGACGTCGGAACTGAAAAGCCAGACAATGGCGGCGCAGTAATCAGCGGTGCAGAAGAAAAAGGTGTGAAAATGCAAGTAGTAAAACTCACGGCCGATGAATACGCGGTAAACGGTGTTTCTGAACAAGCTGAAAGCGCTTATACTCTGACTGCTACGGTCACGCCGTCAAATGCGTATGTAAAAGGCATTGATTGGGCTGTATCGTTTGTCAATCCTTCTTCCGAATGGGCTTCGACGAAAAATATAGCAGAATATGTAACGTTATCGGTGAATGAGGGTATTCCATCCACGGCGGTGGTATCGTGTTTATTGGCGTTTGGCGAACAAGTGAAAGTGACGGTGACGAGCCAGGACAATGAAAATATAGGTGCGGAATGTATTTTTGATTATGCGAAGCGTTTTCGGAGTACGGGCGGGAACGTGACGGCCTTTTCGCAGGTAAGCGGTGGAACATTGTATAGTCAAAAATATTCCCTCGCATATGGAACGATAACAACGGTGGACGTAAAGAGTTATGGCCGGAACCCGGTGAAAACTTGTTCTCTTGCAGGAAATTATACCATGGGAACGGGAACGCTGATGGAAACGGTGACGGAAAAATACGAATTGTATATGTCGGACGGATTTAAGACGTCGTTGCAGGGTCAGGACGTGACGGGGTATTCCGAACTACGGGAGCTTACGGACTCTTCGTCGTTGATGTTTGATTGGGGGGAATTGTATGCCTATTGCGGCACGTCCGATAAAACAAAATTGTTGGCTGCCGTTAGCGGAAATACGGAAGATTGTGAATTTTATATTAAATATAGTCTTTCGACGGAGCATGAAAGTACATATCTTATCAGTAAAATCAAGCTCAATCCAGCGTCGTTGATCCCCGTGGAAAGTGTAAATTTGGATAACACACATTTCGTATTTTAATAAACGTCGATGGCGTAAGGAGGTAGGGCGGGAATGTCCGGATATAAAAAGAAAACGAATAAAATATGGGTTGTTCTCGCCGTGGTGATTGTTCTAATCGGCGCGATCGGCGGGATCGGATATCTGACAAATTGGTTTACGAGCGACGTCAAGACGTTTATGGTAGAAATGGACGGCCGGCGTATTGTGCGGGACTGCACGGGGTTGACGATTGAGAGCGGTGCGAGCTTTGAAATCAAGAATATTTCGGACGGCGCGGACTATGACGTGAAAATTTATGCTTCCGGAACCGAAACGAATGATTTTAGTTTTTATTTGGGTAAGGAAAAAACATCTTGGCAGGAAATCAAAAATGACGATTTCACAAGTGCGTTTGATATAGAAAAAAGCAAAAGCGGTTTTGTCCTTTCATACGAGAGCATACGAGGGATATTAAAAAAGCGGTATGTGGGTTTTGGAATTTACGTCGAAACGAAACCGGAGGATTTGAATAATTTATTTTTAATGATAATCACTTCGGGAGATTCGAAAATTTCACTCGGTTTTACGCTTTCGGATTTTGAGGTTTCCAGCGGCCCGCTTCCGTTGGATTATACGATTACATTTGACGAAAACTCACATGTTTTTTAAGAGGCAGTTATGAACAGATATATACAGACGATAGCACGAATAATCGCGGTCCTGATGTCGGCCGTAATCATAGCGGTAACGGGATATTCCGTTCCCGCTGTTCCTGTTTTTGCGGAAAACGCCAACGAATATGATTATACGAAAGTCGAGGACGATCTGAAAGACGTAGATTTATCGTTATACCCGATCGACGCGGCGGGAAGCCCAGCAATCGCTTCTTTCGTGGAATACTGTTATACGCCGAACGTTTTGAAATCGGGCAATTATGCTTTGTACCTGTATGTATATAATCCCTCGCAGAAAGAGTTTTCTCTCCGCGCCGGCGCACATCAGATTAATATCGCCACGAAATACGGCGACGACGGCAAGCCCGCCGAATACAAGCTTCTTTCGCTTAAGCTCTGCGGCCATACGACGGAAAAATACGATAAACTGATTTATAAATTCCGTGTGGAGCACGTTGAAGAAATTTTCGCGAACGCGAAAGCGTATGAGGAAAAGTACGGATATAGACGCTACGACGTGTCAAATCTATTGCTTTACGAGCTGGGCGCGTCTGCAGCGGAAAAAAGTACGGTCGGCCGGGAATATAAATACACGGGCTATGCGAAAGGGTATAGCGAAGAAAGCGCAACGAAATCAACGCTGAAATGTGAATATGAGAAAGCCGAAGTTTATGACGCACAGGTGTTTCATACAAACTACCGCATGGAAAGCGAGTATAAGGATTATACCCGGCATGAAGTTAACGCGGTATATTTCAGCGTTCCCGACGAGTACATAACGGACTACGGCAATTTACAGGGCATACGCGCGCAATGGTATGAATATAAAACGGCTCCGATCTTTGTGACGGAGGACGCAGGCGCGTATGAGGCTTTGAGTAAATATATCGGCGAGGAAATCGGAACAAAGAACGAGACCTTACGTTGGAGTGTTTATACTAATGAGCTTCAAGCGGTAGGCGGTGCGATTGTTTCTATGGATATAGGGTATAACTTACCGCAGTACAGCGACGAGGAAATCGATTTGTGGGTGAGAAAAGTTATTCCGAAAATGTCTTGGTTGTTTTCTACGGGTGGGGTAGATTCGGAAACGTATAGTGTTTCGGCTTCGGATATAGAAGCTTGGGCGCGGGGGTATGCTGAAAAGTATAATAAAGAGCCGGATATCCTCGGTCGTTATTCAAGCGAATTGTTTGCGGAAAGTATTGACGAAGATAGAATAGAACTCTTGGAGAACCCGGAAACAAAAAGCGGTCTGATCGTTCGTGACTTCGACGCAAACGACGAATTTAACATGTTAGGTTATGATGATACACATAACGGTTGGCAAAGGTTTTGGCATTATTTCGGGAATTGGAATGCAGATACAGACGGTATAGCCTATAATCCGATCCGTGAAATAACAGAATCCGATTTAACGGCGGACAAAACGACAGCGTGCAAAAATCTATTAATTAATGAAACCGAATACGACGGATTCAAAGTGTTTTGTCAAACGGAAATAGAAAAAGGAAATCACCCGTTTGTATTCCGATTCGCGCAGACGGATTATTATAGCCGTGGGGTAATGTATAGAGATTTAGACGGTACGGTTCCGGTGTTATCTACAAAATTCGGATATCTTGCGGAAGAAACCGTATTTCTGGATTTTACAATGATCCACCTGAAATTTGTAAAAGGCGAAACGGAAACGATTATTCCCGTGGCCATGAATCCTATCGATATCTGGAACGCGATAGATCCGCCGGTCGATACAAAGGGGGATTTTGATTTGCTTGCGTTTTTGAAAATACTCGGAATGGCGATTTTAGGGATTATAGGCCTTATATTTGTCGCTTGGCTCTTAACGTTGTTTTTCCCGATCATCTGGACGGTAATAAAAGCGATATTCAAGGCTCTGTGGTGGATTATCTCGGCGCCGTTTAAGGCGATAGGAAATGCGATTGATAATAAAAAGAAAAAATAACGGGAGGGAACTATGGAGAGATATTATTTGTTTTTAAGCGTTCCCGTTGGTGTGACCCGCGACAAACTCGGCATGGAGTTATGTATTTTGCATAACGCTTTTGACTTTCTCTCGAAAGATAAGAAGTATTACGCTGTAATCGGGTACGAATACTCGGGAAAAACGCTCGTTCAGGTGCACCTGGACGTGACGGGAATAAACCTCGAGGAATTTATCGACCGCAAGAAAAACCGCTTCATAACCGAAAATTATCCGCGTTTCAGGCTTTGGACGCTTGCGAAAGGGTATATCCTTTCCGCTGACGAGACGGGTTGGGAAAATCATAAGTATTTGGAAAACGGGTGCAGGGACGTTTTTACATGGAAGGGCGAAGGGTATCGGGCGCGGGACGAGGATATTAAATCCGTATATGAGAAATATAAGGACCAAAAACTCGAACCGCGGCCGAAGCCTAAAACGAGACGAATACCAAAATATTGGAAAAGCAATATTGTTGTAGAGTCCAAAGTTGAAACAAAAGAGAAGGATTGAGGTTATTATGCCGAAGAAACAGCCGAAATTTCATTGTAAATCGGACGCGCAAAAGCGGGCTATCCGTAAAAGCTATGCCGTGAAAGCAAAACAAAAACGAGTGGAAGCTCCGTACCCGCATTTTCGGTATTATAAAAAATCTCAACACCCTGCTTTAATCGTCGGAGAGCAGAAAGGCGCAAAGACGAATAAACAAGGCGTTGAGGTTGAAACGGACGAATACCGGTATAGAAAAGTTATGCACGGGGAAAAGGACGGCGATAGAAAGAATGAAAAAGTTTATCCAAATCCGAACCCGAAAGACCCCGAACCGATGTACATAGGAAAACGGGTGCGACACGATGATAAAGAAAATTTCGAGGAAAGTCCTTTACCGTGGAAATATCCGAAAAAATAGCATGAAAAAAAGAAGCACCCCACAAGAGGCTTTACCCTCTCGCAATGTCCGCCCTAAAGGCTTCTCGGCTTCTTTGATATTATTATACTCTATCGGTTATCAAAAGTCAAACAATTTTTTAAGGATTTGAAGAAAAGCGGGAATTATGGAAAAGAGACGTATAGACAAAAAACGGGTATGGATCAATATAGCGACGATCTCGGGGCTGCTCCTGGTCGTGCTTTTGATTTTGTATATCGCATATATAGCGAAAACGCAGTCGAGTGAAATAATTCCGACGTCGGAACTACAAGGAAGATTATACGCCGACGAGACGGGCGATGTGCAGTTACGGTTTTACGCGGAGGATAAAATCCTGTTCAAAGACAAAGAGGAACGGCGCACGTTTGAGAATTACGAGTATAAGGACGGCATATTATTGTTTCGGACAATAACGGAGACAGATACGGAAACCTATAAATTTTTATTGCTGACGAAAGACCGGATTTTTTACGATAACGGGAGAGAGGTGTTATATTTGGTATGGTACGAATAAACCGACGCTTAAGATACAAAGGACATATAAAGGGTGGTCATATCCTTTGCGGACTTGTCACGCTGCTGTGTCTGTGGCTTACCGTCTCGCGGTTTCCGAATGCGATACCGCGTCTTATTCTTGCATTTCGCGATCTGGGTGTGTCGGTCGCGTATTTTTTTACCATGCCGTACGGGATAGAGGGGATAACGCCCACAGTGACAGAGCTGCCGACGTTCGGGAACGGTGGGACTGTTCCCGCGGTTCCGCTGCCGGTGGAGTGGAGCAGCGCGAAAATAAAATTTGTAGCGTTCTGGAAAATGTTCATCAACGGCGATCTGTTCAAAGGCTTTTGGGAAAACGCGGCGTTATTCCTGCCGCTTTTGGTGCCGTGTCTCACGCTGTTGGCCTGCCTGGTGCTCGTTTTAATCTGTGTCTATAAAAAGTCTGTCGGCGGGCACAACAACGACTATGGGCAGGACTCGAAAGCGGTTAAAAATTGGAAAGGCTTTTCCCGGCATACGCTTTTTCCGTTGAAAGAGCGAATACTCGATATAAGAAACTTTCTTGAGGATAATGTCTTTTGGCTAAAAATCTGGGTTTTTATCTGGCTGATAAATTTTAATCTGATTTCTTTAGTCGTGGATTTTTTGGCCTGGTATTTCTATTTTGCGGCCAGCTTCGACGTGTTGAATATCTGGTTCCAGGTTTATAAAATGGCCCGGGATCTGTGGCCGATGATAAAATTTATTCCCGTTGTGTTTTGGGTCGGGTTGGTTCTGTGGCGACTGAATAAGAAGCGTTTCGATACGGCCAAACGTCGGCTGCGGGTCATGGAGCTGGATAACTGTGACTTTATCATGTCGCAGCCGATCTCGCAAATGCTGGTCGGCTCTCAAGGCAGCGGCAAGACGACGGAAGCGACGGACACCGTATTGTCGATTCAGAATATATTCCGGGATAAAGCGTTTGAAATCCTGATCAATAATGATCTGAAATTCCCGAATTTTCCGTGGATTAATTTTGAAAACGATTTGCGGATAGCGATAGACAATCATAGAATATTCAATCTCTATACGGCCCGGGAATGGGTCGCGGCGGCAGCCGAAAGCTTTGAAAAATTTCCGTCCGTATGCACCTGCTTTGGTTACGACTATAATCATTATCCCTTAATTTATAACGACGGCTTAAATCAAAGAAATCTTTTCGAGGTTCTGGACAGCTACGCCCGGGCATATTTCATTTATTTGGTCCAATCGTCTTTAATCTTTTCGAACTATCCCGTGCGTACGGATAATATCATGCTGGACGAGGGCAATCTGCCGCTTTGGAATACGGATTTCCTCAACCGAAACCCCGAAACCCGGGAAGCTTATAGCCGGTATTCGCATATCCTCGATTTCGATTATATCCGTTTGGGGCTTACGGTAACGAACGATCCCGCGCATAACAATGCTTTTGAGTTCGGGATTATTGATATTACAGAGGTCGGAAAAGAGCGGGGGAATACTCTTGAAAATAAACGATACGAAAAGGACGAGAAAAACGCGAACCCGCTCACGGATATGATGAACGCGTATATTAAGCTTTGCCGGCATTTGGCGACGATAGACGGTTTTCCATTTATCATGTTCATTTGTGACGAGCAGCGTCCGGAAACATGGGGCGCGGATGCAAGAGACCTTGCCTCGGTCGTTCGGATAGAAAAATCCGAAAAATCCCGGCTGGCCGTGCCGTTCTTTCATTTGGAAGAAAGCTTTTGCGATTGGGTATATAATAAATTTTTCTATCCGTACGGGGATTACCGTTTCCGACGCGGGGATTATTGTTTGCCGATGTATTTTCTGCATTGGTTCGCGGCAAAAGTGAGACTGTTCCGGGAATACATGTACGGGAAATACGGTTATAAACGCCAGCATGTAACGATAGAAAAGGGTACGCTGGATGGCGCGCGGGAAGATAGGATTTATTATCTGGTGCATAGAAAAATCTATGCCGACCGTTTCCCGACGGACTGTTATTCGGGCTTCTTTGCGTTCCGTACGTCGATTGCGGACATCGGGATCGAGGAAATGCCGGAATATACCGGAAAACTCGTCGGTATGGACGAATGGGCGCAACAAAAAAGCTATCTGATCGCCGGCATGACAAAGTCCTGTATTCAGCTTCAGAGAGGATAAAAGACTCCGTAAGTAAAAAAAATCCGTTTCGGAAATAGTTCCGAGACGGATTTTTGTATTTAAGAATAAAGTTGTTTTAAGAGTCTTTGTACGTTGAATTGGTCAAGGGCTTGCAACTTTCCGAGTTTATGTATAAAATCTTGTTTTTGAAGTGGTAATAATTTTGAAAGCCGTATTGTAGATTCTTTTTTTAATCCGGCTGTTTCCCATTCGATAATTTTATATTCTCCTGGAAAATCATTTCGGGGCGCATGACTTGTTATTTTTGCTGAAATAAAGATAGCTGTGTTGTTTTGAAGAATGAGAACGGGTCTGTTTTTTATAACGTTTGGGTTGTCTTCAAAACTAACCTTTGCAAGCCATATTTCCCATTCATTCATAATCGTCGTCCTCCGCGTTGTTGTCTTCTTTGGGGAGAACTAAAACATTGTTTTCGTTTCTGAATCCTGTAAAATTATCGGCGGATAATTTGGGCAAATGGAAAGTGGAGATACACGGTTCTTGTTCGTAGTAATCTCGGATTAGTTCTAACGGTATAACGATGTCGCTTATATAGTTTTTATAAACGGTTGCCCACGGGCCGCCTTTTTCGTGCGTCATATCGGCAAGCTTTGTTGCGGAGTATTTTCCGAACTCGTTGTAAACGTCGATTAAAAGCTGTATGTCTCTTTGCGAGAAGTTCTTTGAGGAAAAATCGCCTGCGGTATCGTTGATGGGATTATACCCGCAAATTCGGAAGGCTTTGTATATGCTGGGAACAACGGGACCGTGCTGCCATGCTTGAATTTCTTCTTCGAAAAGAGGTTCGCCGTATTTTGTTAAACTCCACGCTTGTGCAAAATATAAGAGCTTATTAAGCTTCATATTTGTAATACTGCCTTCGTTTTCGCTGTTTGCAATTTTTATGAAAAAATTTGCAATCTCTAAAGGTTTTAACATAATATTTTACCTCCTTGTCTTTGTACTATTATATTATACCCATTTTATAAATTTGTCAACAGAAAAGAGAAAAGTTTTTTTTATATGTTTTTTATTTGTTCCATTGTTCCCAGGCTCGTGCCCATGCTTCCCGTTCCCGGCGTTCCGCTTCTTCCTGAAAGTTGCGTCGGTGTTCCGCTTCGTATTCGGCAAGGGTTTTGCCGCGGTTGTTGGTCGCAAGGATTGCAAGCCGTTGTAAAATCGTTTCGATTGTTCCGTAGGTAGTCATTGTTTTTTCTCTCCCGTCCTTTGAGACAGCTTATTTTTTTTTAATATTCACACTGTGTCAATATGTAGTAGCCTTCGGGGTTTTGGCGGGTGCAGAGAAACTCTATATGCTGTTTGACGTATTCTGCTTGGTCGTCCGTAAGCCCGATTAAGTCTCCGTCCTCGGTGATGTCTCCCGCGCAGATTATCAGATTTCCCACAAGCCGAATTTCTCCGAGGTTAGAGATTGCCGAGATTTTCGCTCTGTCGAGTAATGCGCCTTCGTCATCGCAAACGATATTGAAATACCGTTTCCCGATTTTTCGCCGTACTATGTCGATTGTGTTACATTCCAGCAAATTATAGTAGCTTTGCAAATCGTCTTTGATATTCAGCTTTTCGGGTGCTTTGTTGTCGTTTACGTTTAAGAAAATTACTTGCATTTCGTTTACCTTTCCCATGATTTTTTATTTATGTCTTTTATAGCTTCCGTGTTCGGGTACTCCTTGCGGAGTGCTTCGAAACGTTTCAGAGCTTTGGCGCGTTCTTTTCCGTCGAATGTTTCTTCTATAACGTTATCGGGGGTCATGTGCGCGGCTTCGTCGTATATCTTCGATAGCGTAACGGTATAATATTTTTTGTTTTTCCAGCTGTCTATACTCCGTTTGATTTTGATTTGTAGCCGATAGGAAGCGGCGCAAATCTCCTGTGCGCGGGCGAAAAGTGTTTTGCGGTATTCTTTCAACGTTTCGATATATTCCTGCATTTCGGAAATCGTCCGCCGGGCGCGTTCGTCCTCGCTCTGGATATGCTTCATATCTTTGATACAGTCCGCCCGCATGCCGTGTATGTATATGCTTTCGTTCATCTCCTGCGCGGGGCTTCCGTATCTGCGGAAAAGATTTTCAAGCGTTTTCATGTTTTATCCTTTCCGCAGGTCTTGCCGCCTGCGGTCGGCTTGTTTTAATGGTGGTGATTAAAATTTTGATAAATCGAAACGATATTCGGGATAGGTGCAAAATCCGCTTTGGCCGTATTCCCCTGTGGGGGTTGCAATTTGATTTTCTTGTAAAAATCTTTCAATAAGGAAAGCGTTAAGATTATTTGTATCTATAAAGGCGGTAGTTTCCTTGTCTCCGCTTAACGGATAGTCGATATTTACGGTTATCATTGCAAACGGCTCCCCGTCCGGGACTATAAACGATTGAACGGCTAAACGTCCATTGTTGGCGTAGCTGTGGGTTACAAGTTTTATTTCGAAAATTTCTCCATAACCTTGGATTTTATAAGTTTTCATTTTATCTCCTTTCCGCGGGATTTGCCGCCCGCGGTCGGCTGTGGGGTTAGTTTATTCGGCTGATTGTGTTTATTGAAAATTCGCCGTAAAGCGTTTTTATTTCGCTTTTTGCCTGCTCCAATTCGTCCGCAGTGCATTGTATTTCTTTTTGCCCGTCGTCGGTGTCGAAGATAATTATAAAATGGTCTTTCATGTCTTTATATTTCCTTGCTGTCGTGTTCGACGGCCTCTAATATGGTGCAATATAATCCTCCGAAGTCTTTATATAATTCTGTGCTTTGAACTGCACGAAGAAAGTTTATTTTTTCGTTTCTGTAAAATTCTTTTGCGTTCTCTCGGGTCTGGCTTTCTATTAAATGATTATAATTTTTTAGTGCACTGTAAACGGTATCGGCGTAGCGGGCTATATCTTTGTTTCTTTGATAGTCTTTTCGCTTTTGGTATTCTTTCATGGTTTTAATCTCCTTTGTTCGGGAACGGCTTCAAGCCGCCCCCGTTATTTTTTTCGTTTCGTCCTTGCGCTTCTTGATAATTTCGCTCCCGTAGGTATCGCGGATTTCGTCGAGCGTCATTTTGTGCTTGTTCTTCTTCGGGTTCTCGTCCGTCCAGGCCCACGCCTTTTTCTTGGAGCAGTAGAAGAAGCCGAGTCCTTTCAAATCGTCCTTGCAGGAATACGCATTGAACGCCCACAACCAACACCCGCATAACTCCAAATCTATATTGAAATTGATAACGGCGTTTATAATATCGCGGAACCTGTCGGGCGCGTTCGTGTCGGCGTTCTCGCTTTGATAGGTTTCGCCCGTCGCGCTCTTGTGGGTATTTCCGACGCGCTTTTTCAGGTCGTCATATTCGGCATTGATTTGTTGCATGTCCTCCACCCGTCCGCCGTGGTCGGGGTGGTGTTGCATGGCAAGTTTTTTGTATTGACTGTAAAGCTCCTCGACGGTTTCCACGTTCTTGAAAAATTTGTAAATCATATCTTTTTTCTCCTTCGAGGTCGGCCGCTTGCCGTTCCCTCATCTCATCTTTTGTACTTATATTATATCATAGATACAAGATAAAATCAAGCAATTATCATGGATATAAGATAAAATGTTAAATTATCAAATTATCGTGTATCTATGATAATATTTAACGTTAAAATGTTAAAACTTGGAAAGAGAAAAAAGCTGTTGATTTTTTTGTTTTCTTCGTGATATAATAAGGAAACTAAAACGGAGGACGGTGAACGATGGGAGAGAGAAGCGACGCGCAAAAAAGAGCGGATAAAATGTATTATGAGAAAGTGAAAGACAACTATAAAAAATTTCAAACAACTTTTACTGCGGACGAATTAGATCATATTACAAATGTATTAGCTGCGCATAAAATCGGAAACGCGGAACTAATCCGGCGCGCGGTGGCTCGTCTGGAGCGCGGGGAAGAACTTTAATTCCGGCCGCTTCAACAAACACAAAAAAAGAAAAAAAGCAGTTCCGACATCGGAACTGCGACCTTTCGCGGCACTAACTAAAATAAAACACTAAACAAAAACCCACCTTCCTTTTAAGAAGCCCAGCCCGTTAAGAAATCGGGGGCAACGCCCCGTAAGCCCTTCCACGGGCCGATTTTAGGGCTAAATAGCGAAAGCGTAGGCAGAGCCGTGAAAGATAAAAACACATAAGGAAAATAATACAGACGCTTGCGCATGCAAGCGCGTATAATTTTACCGCAAATGCAAAACTACCTGCGTGCAAGGGCTGTGCCCGACGCAGGTAGTTTTGCGGTAAAAACTTTTTCGAAATAGAAAAAAGAAGCGGATAAAACAAGAAACGAAAAAAACGAGGCTGAAATAAAGTGTCTTTTTTTGGAATGAGAATTTGGGCAGGATTTGGGCAGAGTATCTATAAGTTCTTATGGCAAAATAGTATTATAGGGCTTTTTCTTTGCTTCACATGCATGAGGTCGAAGGTTCGAGCCCTTTCGAGACCACCATTATACAGAAAATTGTGCATAAACGGCATGGTTTTCTGTATTTTTTGTGCTTTTTTGATGATAAATTTATTTTTGGCCACTGTTTCGTACATATACTCTTTCATGCTTCGATTGTCAAGGCGCTGTTTTTTCCACAAGCTGTTACGACTGGGCTCGAACCGACGCAAAGGAGAGTGAAGCAATTTTCAATAGTTAGCTTTTGTTTCGCAAATTTTGAGAATTACATGGAATCCTTTGATAAGAAATGACCGATCTTTGATATTAAAATAGAAGCGGAAATTACTTTTGAACAGTTCTTCGGGAGGAAAAATGTCAAACGAAATAAAAATAAAAGCTAAGAATGGAAATATGACCCCCATCGTCCGTCGGGCGATAGAGTCGGCGGAAGAAAATACCGTTTTAACGTTTGAAGCGGCGGATTATCACTTTTACGGAGCGGACTGTTACGAGGGGGATTTTTATCCTTCAAACAACAAGTCGGGGCGAAAGAGAGTAATTTTTCCCATTTTAGGAAAAAAGGGGCTCACGATCGAAGGAAACGGCGCGCGGTTTATATTTCACGAAAGGGTCTTTCCCTTTATCGTGCAGAACAGCGAGCGGATTACCCTTCGGGCTTTTTCCGTCGATTTCGAATTTCCCCGCAATTATCAGGCGGTGGTCGTCAATTCCACGGAGGAATATCTGGATTTTTATATCGATAAAAAGAGATTTCCCTATTCGATACGCGGCGGGAATATGATCTGTCATGCGGAAGGCGGGGACGTTACCTCCCGCGATTATAAATTTTTCCTTTCGGACTACGACAAGGACGTAGAGGAAGGAACGACGATTGCTTCGATTATGATCGGCGATTGTACGATGGATCCCGAAAATTTCCCCGCGGACGGACTTAAGACGGACGCGCTGGAGCTGGGCGGCGGGATCGTGCGCTTTCTCTATCGCAAGAACTCTCCGAGGCTCCGTTATTACGAGGGGCACCGAATCGTAGTCCATTACGACGAGGACAGGGAAAACGACACCTTTTTCCTGGACGACAGCCGCGACGTGGCGTTTGAAAACGTATCTATATATCGCGGCCCGGGAATGGGAATTATCGCGCAACTCACGGAAAATATCTCCCTAAAAGGGCTTCGGATCGGCTGTAAGGACGGGCGGGACGATTTGATTTCGACGACGGCGGACGCGCTCCATTTCGTCAATTGCAGCGGAAAAGTGACGCTTAAAAATTCCTATGTCGCACACAGTCTCGACGACGCCTGGAACCTGCACGGCGTCTATACTCATATCGAAGCTGCGGGGGACAAACGGCTGCTCGTTCGGCTGGGGCATAGGGAGCAGTTGGGGTTCAATCCGTATAAAAAAGGCGACGTCGTCGAGGTGATAGACTGCAAAACGCTGGAGATCAAGGCAAAATTCACGATCGCTTCGGCTGTACTGACCGAAGATTTTAAGCATATCTCCATCGAAGCGGCGGAAAAAATTCCTTCCTGCGTCAAGGAAAACGACTATCTCGAAAACCCCGGCCGCATGCCCGAAGTGGAAATGACGGACAACGAAATTTTCAAATGTCCGAGCATTCTTATTTCCACCTCTAAACGGGTATATTTTGCACGCAATAAAATTCATACGCGGTGCGCGGGGCTTCGGATCACGGACAGCCCGAAGCTTTGGTATGAATCGGGCCGTTCCCGCGACGTGACGGTGGAAAATAACGATTTTATACACTGCGGCGAGGGGTATGACGAATACATGATCCGCATAGCGGAATATTCAGAACACGAGGAAAACGCAATCGTCCATAAAAACATAAAAATCGCAGGCAACCGTTTTACGGGAAAAAATGCGAAGCTCCTTTCCGTTTCCTGCGCGGAAAACGTGGAATTTTCGGGGAATACCTACCGCCGTGTCCGCGCGGTGAAGGGAGAAAGGGATGCTTGTCCGTTTTCGGTGGAGGACAGCCGCAATATCCGAATTTTCGGAAACGACTTGGAGCTGTAAATGAAGCTGATTGCATTATCGTTCGACGACGGCGAGACGCAGGACGAAAGGCTGGCGGAGTTGCTGCGCCGTTTTCGTCTGAAAGCGGCATTCGGGATTTGCTGCGGTTACTTGGGCAAAAGCGGTCCGCTTTCCGATCCCCGCCATTCCTATTATCGGAAAATCGCCGCCGAAAGAGTGAAAGGAGTATATCGCGGCTTCGAGCTGTGCTCTCACGGGTTTACGCATAAAAGCTTTTCTTCCTGTGACGAAACCGAACTATCCGAGGAAGTAGGGGGAGATATCCGTTCGATAGAAGCTTTGACGGGAGTACGGCCGCGCGGGGCGATCTATCCCGGCGGGGAGTACGCGGCGGATATCCCCGCCCGATTATCTTCCCTGGGGATACGTTATGCGCGTACCACGCGTCCGACCTATGGCTTCGGCTTGCCCGAAAATTTTCTTTTGTGGCACCCGACCTGCCATTTTTACGATGAGCGCATAGAGGAGCTTATAGAAAAATTTGCCGAGGAGAAAGAGGAGAGGGTTTCCCTTTTTCATCTCTACGGCCATTCGTACGAGCTGGATTACGGAAAGGGCTGGCGATATATCGAAGCTCTTTTCCGGCGTCTGACGGCGATAGAAGGGGCGCGTTCGATGTCGTATGCGGAGATTTACGAGCTTTTCGGCACAAATAAAAAAGGCGGCGGGGACTGAGCCCTGCCGTCTTTTTTATTGCGATTTATAGGGAAAAAACGATTACGGCGTCGGCGCCGTCAAATTCCGCTTCGAGATAACGTTTTCCGTTTTCTTGGACGATTTGCCCGTTTCCGAACACGACAAAATTTCCCGTGCATTCGGATTCGAGAAGCCGCCGTACTCTATTTTTGCGGGTACAGAAGCCGAACAACACGACGACGCCCTTCCCCGTCTCGGGGTCGATTTTTTCGTATTTTTGCGCCGTGGTGGCCGTGGCGCCGTCGATTTTCGCGGGCGCGGCGGCAATCTCTTCGGCAACCGTTTTATAGACGCCGAGTATCTGATTGAACAGGGCGATATCCCTTTCGTCCAGCGCCGCGAGATCGCCCCAGATCCCGTTTCCGTTGACGATTAGGGAACCGATATTCATGCGTTGGGAGGAGACGGGCGGATCGGGCAGATAATGGGTGAGGAAAAGGCAGGAGGGGAACCATTTGTCGTAGTTGCCCGCGGCGCGGCAGATCCAGGTGCGGGCGGGACCGGGGTTGGTGAACATATTCGTCCACTGCTGATCGGGCAGGTCGTAATTGTGATAGTTGGGGCCGTTGTTGACGAGGAAATACTTTCCCCGCGACAACAGGCTGAGGCCTACGTTGCGGCCCTCCTCGGTAACATCGAAGTCGAGGATGACGTCGGGACATTCCGCCAATATGGCGTCGCAGATACGGGAAAGGCTGCGATCCAGCTCGAAGGAATAACATTCGCCGCGTTCCCCGAGCGAATTTTTTTCGGTGCCGTGCAGGTGATGCCCGTCCGTGCAGCCGTACTGCCAAATCGCGTCCCATTTGATATACGAGACGTGCTTTTCCTTGCAGAGGGCCACCAGGGTAGCGGCGAGCTCTCTCCAATAGTCAGAAGCGAGGCACATGCCGTGGCTGGTTTCCGATTCCCAAACGGGAAAAGCGTTTGTCAGCTTATCGAGATAGGTGGCGATATTTGCCCGATGTTTTTCGAGGAGAGGACTGCTTAAAGCGACGGCGCAGGGATTGATCCAAAGCCCCAGCTTCATGCCGTAGCCGTCCAATTTTTCCCGGACGCGGGAAAGCGAATCGGGAAAGCGTTTCTCGTTTACATGCCAATCGCCGCAACGGTTGAACCAGCCCGTATCGAGCACATAGACGTCTATGCCCATGCGGTGGGCTCGGTCGATGTCCGCGAGCGTATATTCGAGATTCATGGTGCCGTGATAGGAGCCCGTTTTTAGCTGATTCCGTTCCTGGCAGTTCCAGGTATTGTAATAGATATACGGCTTGCGGCTGGGGTGGCCGGGAAGGAGATAACGAAGCTGAAACTTGCGGTAGAGGGCGGCTATCTCGGCCTCACCGCCTTCCGCGGCGCCGAACTGCAGCCAGACGGTTTCGTAAGGAAGATTTTCAAGCGGCCTGCCGTCGTAGTAATTTCCCTTTACGGCGCGAAGCTCGATTTCGTCTTCCGTCCTGTGAAATTCGAGAAAACGGTCGGGGTACTGAGAACCGTGTTCATAGGCGTAAAATGCCGTATGCGCGCCGTCCGTCTGCGTGAGCATGGGCCCCATGACGGAGTCCTCGTCGCGGAAGGCGGGCGTTTCGGTGAGACAAAAGCTGTATAACTGATGATTGTATTCCGAAAAGCGGATTTCCGTACCCTGCGCCTGCGGCGCGGCGGCAAAACGAAGATATACGAGGGCGTCTTTTCCGTTCGACTTGGTGAGGAAGCGCGGGGCGTCGGCGGACAGCTCCCAGCGGAAGCGGATAAAGGGCGTCTGCGCGTGGACGCGGATATAGCAGGAGAGGGACAGGGTTTCGTCGAGCGTGCCTTCGAAATGCAATTCCGAAAGGGAACTGCCGAGCTCTCGGCGGGAAACGAGTGCAAAGTCGGCGGCGCTGCCGCAAAATTTTCCGTCGATTTCAAACGCGGGCGGGGTGAGACGATAAGTCTTTGTTCCGTCCGACAGGGAATAGAGAAGTTCGCCTTTTGGAGAAACTTCGAGGCTGAAGAAAGAATTTTTATACATAAATGCTCCTTATCAAAACGAAAGTGTTAAATTTCAGAACGAGAGTCGGAGAACTTCGGGAAGCTCTTCGAGCGAAAACGCCGCTTCTTTGGGAAGGTCGGCTCCGCGGGACACGTACAGGTCAAACGTTTTGCCGCGTACACGGATATGCTTGAGACAAATTTCGTTGACGCCTTGCGGCAGACGGGGGCGGGCGGAGATTCTGCCGTCGGAGACGGACAATCCTGCTACGCCCTTGAGGACGAGCGCGAGATAGGCGCTTGCGCTCCAGGATTGCTTGCGGCAGGAGGTCCAAAGCACGGTTTTGCCCTCCCACTCCTGCCAGCCGCCGTAGGGAAGCCCGCTTTCGGAGTGATAAATTTCGTAAAAGTGCATATCCCGCACGGCCTTCGAGGCCATCAGCCGCAATTCGTTTTCAAATAAGTCGGGACGGCCGGCGTGCAGGGCGGCGAGCCCCCAGGCCCCTTGCGCGAGGGGCCAGATCGTGCCGCAGTGCCTGCCCAGAGCGTCCTCGGCCATTTTGGTATAGCGCTCGAACGGCGGCCACTCGCAGGCGATTCCGTGCGGCGTGAGGTGCGTGTTTTTCATGACGGCTTGCTTTTGCGTGGGCGAAGCGATGTCGAAAAGAACGGCATAAGAGAGCCCCAAGCCTTCGTTTGCGTCGCTTTCTCCCGCAAAATAATCGAAATTTTGATTGCGTTCGTTCCAGAAATGTTTTTCTATCGCCTTTTTGAGCGCTTCCGCCTTTCGGAGATAGCTGTCTGCGGGCCGACCGAGCCTTTGGGCGAATTCGGCGCAGATGAGATAAACCCTGTAATACACGCAGTTGGTGGAGAGGGCGAAAACCCTTTCTTTATCCAGCTTCGCCACGATATTGTCGGGATAGGAGGCCACGCCGTCCGCATATACTGCACGCCCGCCGAACAGATTTTTTTCGGCGTCGAATTCCTGAGCTTCAAATTCTTTCAGCGTGTTGGCGATTACCTCTAAGGAAAAGGGCAAAAATTCCGCGTCGTCGTGGCAGAGCAGATACTCGTAGGCGCCGAGCGCCCAGATGACGTTGTCCCAGCTTTGACCGTAGGAGCCCGCCACGCGTATCTTTCCGTCGGTGCGTTCCAGCACCGAGAGGAGAGTGTTTTTACAGAGGTCGGGGTCGGCGAAGGCGAGCGCGTACCAGACGTTGATGGCGGTATCCCGCGTCCAGGGCTGAGTGTAATCCAGCCCCGCCAGCAGGCAGAATTCTTCCTTTTCTAAAAGTCCGCCGCGGTAGGGGACGACGTTCCCCGCGAGGTCGCCCACGGCGATGCGGTAGGCGTCGTTGAGGACGACGTCGTCCGAATGAAAGTATGGATATCCGTACATTGAGAGCTCCTTGAAAGAGTAATATAACGAAAGGGCCCCGCGTCAGAGGTTATAGACCTCGGGGCTCTCTTTTTTTCTGAATTCGGTGGGCGAAGCACCCATAGCGGCAAGAAAGATACGGTTGAAGTTACGCACGCTGGAAAATCCCGTCTCGTAAGCGATATCCGTGACGGAGGTTTCGCCGTTGAGCAAAAGATAAACGGCCTTTTGCATGCGGTAATTGTTGACGTACTGCGAAAAGCGTATGCCCACTTCCTCGAAAAACGCCTTGCTTAAATAATTGTAGGAGCAGCCTACCGCCTCGGCTACCGATTGGAGGGAAAGCTCCTCGCGGTAATGCTCGTTGATATATACGATCGCGTTATAAACGTAATTGCGCACGGAACGCAGGGATTTTTCCTTCAAGGGGCTGTTTTTGAGAAATTCCGTACAGATAAAATAGAAATAGGCCTTTGCCTCGCAGAGGGAAACGTTCTCCTTTTCGATTCCTTGCAAAAGATATTCCATGACGCGCGTATCGGGTACAAATTTCCGCTCCTCCGCTTCCTTATGAGATAAAAGCTGGGTAAAAGAGGACACCGTGTCGGGAGAAAATTCCGAAACCAGCGCCACGGACTCTCCCGCGGTGTGCATGTCGTGCACTTCGTAGGGCAGGACAAGCACCGCTTCGCCTGCGGACAGCAGAAAGGCCCGCCCGTTGACCGTGACGCGCAGTCTGCCGCTTTTTACATAGATAAATTCGTTGTTGACGTGGAGATGAGGGATACATTCCACGTCCGTGTGAAAACGGAAATAGTAGGCGTCCATGATATTTTCTGTATCTCCTTTCAAAACGAAAAATTTCCATAAAATACGCTATATAGAAGAAAAAAATTTCTAAAAAAGCGATTTATGTCTATTATTATAGTAAATATAACTTGTCGTGTCAACCGTTTTTAGTGTAAAATAAATCTAACTTTTTCGGAGAAATAAAATATGGCGACGATTCGGGCAGGCAAACGGCGTGCGGCGTTTTCGTTCAGCGTGGATATGCTGACGGGCTCCCCCTTGAAAAAAATGTTGATTTTCGGTCTTCCGCTCTTTGCGGTGAACGTGCTCAACATGCTTACTTCCGCTTTGACGGTGACGATCTACAATAAATTTGTCGGCGGAGACGCTTTTTATATTCCTTCCCTCGTCTCCAACGCCGTTTCCTATATCGGCAACGTCGTGGGCGGGGTAGTCAGCGCCACGATGATCTACGTCGCGCAGGCGAAGGGGGCAGATGATCCCAAGCGGTGCAGAACCTGCCTTTTCAACGCGGTGTATGCCGTGCTGCTGGTGGATATCGTTCTCTGCATTGTTTTCGTCGCGGCGTATCGTCCCGTTTTCCGAATGCTGCACGTTCCCGCGGAGGCCTACGGAAAAACGTTTACGTACTATGCGCTGTATCTTGCGACGTATATGTTTACCGCGCTGGGATCGCTTCTCATCTCCGCCGTTGCCGCGTATTCGAATATCGCGCACATTTTTATTCTCAACGTCATGAACAGCTGTTTTCACGTCGCCGTTTCCGCCTTCCTTCTCGGCGTTCTGCGGCTGGGACTGGCGGGAGTGGCCGTATATGCCGCCGTCAACGCGGTATTCGTCGGCGGCGCGGGGCTTTTGTGCCTGTCGAGAAACCGCGGGCTTCGGCCCGAGCGATCGGAGCTAAAACCCGATTGGGGTTGTATCTTTCGCATTATCCGTTACGGACTGCTGCTTTCGTTGCAGAGTATCTTTTGCAGCGTCGGCTATCTGCTGGTTTCCATCGAGACAAACGCCCGCCTGTCGCCCGCGTTTATCGCCACGCTGGGCGTCGCGCTGCCCATTTCCGCGCCCATGACCTCGATGTCCTCCGCCGTCAGCGTGTTCTGCGCGCAAAACTGCGGCGCGGGAAACGAAGCGCGTCTGCGCAAGGGCGTCGTACAGGCGTTCGTTGTGGTGGAACTCTATGCGCTGGTCTGTCTGCTGTTTAACGTCTTTGCCGCGCCCGCGTATTGGAATTTCATGTTTGAGGATGCGGAAATGATTCGCTTCGGCATCGAACGCTGGCGGTATTCCGCTTTCGGATTTCTTTTCGTGGGCGTATTGTACGTCTTGCGGTTTGCGCTCGACAGTATGGGCTACGGCAGATGTACGATTTTCTGCGGTGTATGCGAATTTGTCATGCAACTATTTTGCGCGTACGTTCTCATTCCGAAAACGGGCGTTTTCGGAGCGTCGGTGGCGCAGGGACTGAGCTGGGCGTTGAGCGCGATCTATATTTCGATTATGTATGCGGTGATTATCCGAAAGAGACGGAAGGAAAGGTCGGGGACAGTATAGAAAAAGACGGTATAGAAATAAAGAGAGAGCGGGCACATGCGTGCCCGCTCTCTTGCCGTAGCTCGAAAGCGTTGAGCTCAATCACACAAATCAGTCGGGGGGGATGAAAATAGCGTTATTTGCTTTTCCGCGTTGGTGAAATATTTTTTCGGGGACGAGCCCATTTTTTTCGTGAACAGACGATAAAACGTAGGCACGCTGGAAAAGCCGCTGTCAAAGATCAGGGTGATGAGGTCCTTGTCGGGAAATTGAGCCTTCAGCTCGAAAAATTTTCTCAACCGAAGAGTGCCGATATAATCGTTGAGATTGTAATCGAAAAATTTTCGGAACAGGCGGGAGAAGTGCGTGGGGGAATACCCGAATTCGTCCGAAAGAGTGTGCAGGCTTAAATCCTCCGCGTAATGCTCGTCGAGGTAATCGAGAATACGGTGGATGAGCAGTAGCTCCTTTGTACTTTCCTTTTCCGTCTGCTCGACGCCCACCGCCTCGACGATACGTCCCAAAAGCTCGTCCACCATCCCCTTGCGCAAAAGGGGATTGGAGTCCGAGGCGATTTGCTTCAGCAGGGGAAAGCATTTGTCGAACACCGCGCGGTCGCGGACGAAATTTGTCTTGAGGCGGTTGTTGCCCTTATAGAGCTGATAGTCCGCGAGATACGCTTCGGGAATAATCAACACGGTGCTGATCGCGTCGCAATAGACGTAGGAGTGAATATCGAAGCAGTCGCTTATCGCCAATTCGCCCGCGGAGAGAAGCTCCTGGCGGGTATTGATCTGGATATACTGCTGGCTCGTCTGCAAGGCGATAATTTCCACCTGTTTGTGAAAATGGGGGGAGCAGTTGTTGATTTTATCGGGTGAGATATGGATTTGCGTCTCTTTGTCGCGGGCGTATTCGTAGTCGGGCTGATCTTTTGTGCTGACCACGATTTCGACGGGCGGAAGCATTTCCCTCTGCTGTTTCTTTTTGGAAGGCATAATAAGGTCCTTTTCTTAAAATCGCAAAAAATGAGAAAAATATGTTTTTTTATGATTAGAAGTGAAGATATTTTGAGACTACAATAAAGGTACGAGATAAGTATAGCAAAAAAATATGATGAAATCAAGAGTTTTTCAAAATAAAGTACGGGAGAACGGAACGAGTATGGAAATTAATGAAAAGGCAAAAGTACTTTTCGGGAAGAAACATAAAAATTCGTTCAAAAGCGACCTGCCGTTTTTGGCGCTTTTGCTTCCCGCGATGATCGTCACTTTGATCTTCGCATATCTTCCCATGGTGGGGCTGGTGCTCGCGTTTGAAGATTTCGATATGTTCAAGGGCTACCTCAGCCCGCTGACCGACCATTTCGGATTCGGGCACTTTATCACGATTTTCAGCGAGCCTTCTATTTTCGAAGCGATCTGGAATACTTTTTATCTCAACCTGTTAGGGCTGGTCATCAATTTTCCCGCCCCGCTTATTTTTGCGCTCCTTCTCGACGAGGTGACGAGAAAGGGCTTTAAGCGCACGGTGCAGACGATCAGCTATCTGCCCTATTTCCTGTCGTGGATTTCGGTGACGGGGCTTGCAATCAATCTTTTGTCCCTATACGGCTCCATAAATAATCTGATCTCCGCGCTGGGCTTCGGACGGGTTCGTTTTTTGGAAAATCCCAATAATTTCGTGCCCATTTACCTGATCTTAACCGTTTGGAAGGGGGTCGGCTGGGGCTCGATTATTTATCTTTCCAATATTTCCTCCATCAATTCGGAGCTGTACGAATCGGCCCAGCTGGACGGCGCAAATCGTTTCCGGCAGGTTTGGCACATCACGCTTCCCGCCCTGCTCCCCACGGCGATGATCCTGCTTATCCTCAACGTAGGGCAGATGTTCGGCTCCAATTTCGAGCTGGTTTACGGCCTGCAAAGCAACTATTTCGACAAAGAGGTTATTTCCACCTGGGTTTATCGTTACGGTTTGAGGGACGGGGATTATTCCCTCTCGACGGCGCTGACTCTTTTGCAGAGCTTGGTGGCTTTGGTGCTCACGCTCGGCGCAAACAAGATATCCGACAAAGTCAGCTCGGTTTCCATGTGGTAAGGAGGGAACGAAAATGATAAAAATGTCGGCGGGAAGAAAAACGTTTATCGTATTCAATACGGCGCTTCTCTGTTTGCTGTCTTTTCTGTTTATCGCGCCTTACTTACACATTTTTGCCAAGGCGCTCAACGAAGCTTCGGATACGGCGCTGGGAAAAGTAGGGCTTTGGCCCAACAAGTGGACCTTCGACAACATGATGGTGATCCTCATCGACGAAACGACCTGGTACGGCTTTGCCGTCACCGTGTCCCGCGTGGTGATCGGCTCCGCGCTCGCTTTGATCGTCACCTATTTCGCGGCGTACGCGCTGCTGCGGAAAAATCTCCGCTTCCGTAAATTTATCGTCGCCTTTCTCACCGTTCCCATGTTTTTCGGCGGCGGCCTGATCGCCACCTACGTCACGTATGCCAATCTGCATATCCTCAATACGTTTTGGGTGTATATCCTGCCCTGCGCGTTCAATTTCTTCAATATGGTCGTCGTGAGGACGTATTTACAGACCATTCCCGACTCGCTGTGCGAATCGGCGCGTATCGACGGGGGAACGGAATTGCAGATCGTCTGGCGCATCATGCTTCCGCTTTCCATGCCCATCGTGGCGACTATTATTCTTTGGAACGCGGTGTTTTACTGGAACGATTGGACGACCACGCTTTACTATATCACCAATCCCAACCTTTATACGCTGCAATATAATCTCGAACAAATACTCAAGGAATCGGAGCGCTCGGCCAGCCTCATTCAGCAGGCGCAGCAGAGCGGCAGGCCGTTCGGGAGCATCACTTCGGATATGACGCCCGAAGCGATACAGGCCGCGCAGATCATTATTTCCACACTGCCCATTATCGTGGTGTATCCCTTCCTGCAGAAATATTTCGTGCAGGGCGTGACGCTCGGCAGCGTCAAAGAATAAAGACATCTGAAAAATGAAAAAGTTTCCGAGGCTTCGGAAAAAAGCAAGGAGGACAAATATGAATTTCAAAAAGGTAATTGCGTTATGTCTGGCCGCGACCGCCGTGTTCGGCTGCGCGGCGTGCGCGGACGACGGACCGTCCGCCACGGTGGACGGCAAGTACGAATGGGAGTTCGATAAAGAAACGGTTTCCGAGACTTCCGATATCCCCGATTGGACGCAGAAAGAGATGAAGCTGACGGCCTGGAACGCCAACGGAACGGGCGGTTTTATCACTTACCGTTCGGATCAGGACGTCGTTTCCGAAGAGATCAAAAGGGTGACGGGCGTTTCCATCGATCCCAAAACTTCCTTCGACAACAAAGGCTCTACGGTCAGCGCCAAGCTCGCGCAGGTGGTCATGAGCAAAGACTATCCCGATATCGCCTACGGTACGCACGAGACGGCGGAAATCATCAAGGCCAACGACAACGCGCTCGTTTACGATTTGACCGATCTCGTCGATAAATACTGTCCGACCATCAAGGCTCGTATGCCGAAATCGGTGTGGAATTCTCCCGGCGTCAACGGCGGCAAGGAGGGGAAGGTTTACGGTATCCCGTTTAATCTCGGCGACGTGGGGCTTTCCACCGTCGATGAGGACGTGGATTCCACCAAGACGATGCCTTTCGAGTATCAAAACGATTATTACGGCTGCGTTTATGTGCGCGAGGATATCCTCAAAGACGCCTATCCCGAAGCGAAAACGTACGCCGAGATTCAGCAGATTTTCGAGGAAAGGGGCAAGTTTACCAAAGACGAGCTGTACGACGTGAAGATCACCACGGCGGACGAATTTTATGCGTTTTTGGAAAAGCTGTACGATACCATTCACGCCGACGAAAAGTATAAGCTGACGTCCGAACGCTGGGTGACGCCCATTTTGGCGGCGGACGGCATGGACCGCGACAACTGGAGCTTGATGTCGGGGTTATGGCCGAAGCTGATGGGCGCGTCCGGATATCTGAATACGATGTTCTCCTATTGGGACGCGAAGGATCAGAAAGTGAAAAACATGATGCTTCAGCCTTTCTTCAAGGAATATCTCAAAAAGTGGAACGAGCTGATCAAGGAAGGCAAGCTGACGAGCAACTACGGGCTCACCACCAATTATAATACCATTCAGGCGGAGCTCAATCAGGGATATTATGCGGTGGCCTATCCCAACGCCGTACCCGCAAACTACGAAGCGACGCTGGCGGACGGCAGTAAAGTGAAGTACCGCAAGGTATATCTTCAGATCGAAAAGGGGGAAAATTTCGAGTTCTTCGCACAGGCGGCCCCCGTGCCCTCCTCGGTGGTCTTTTTCAAAAATTCGGTCAAGGAATCCGATTTGCCGCAGCTTCTGCGCTGGCTGGATTATCAGGCGTCGCGCATCGCGGATAAACTGTATGCCTGGGGCTCCCGTAGCGCGGGTCTCTATACGGAGGAAAACGGCGTCAGACAGTTCAAGGACGCTCAGCTTGTGGAGCAGATGGTATATAACACCAGCTCGATTGGCGAGCTTGTAGAAAAATATAACCTTTCCAACGGTACGATCACCTCGCCTCAGCCCACCTTCCCGTTCTTTTACGCGGGAGGTAGCCGCGAGCATCCCAAGTGCGTTTACGATTTAAGCAAGATGAGCAGTATGGTCGATGTGTTCTTCTCCGCCGCGGCGGTCGATCCGCACCCCGTCGTACCCATCGCGCGCCGCGCGGATATCTATACCTGGTCGAACAGCGACTTTGCCGACGTGCAGACGGTTTGGGCGAAACGCGCGTCAGTCGAAAAGGCAATTGCAAAAGTGCTGACGGCGGGCAATTTCGAAAACGCCTACAACGATATGGTTACCGCGGCGCGAATCGCGGGCTGGACGGACGAATATTTCGGAGGAGATTATACCGACGTGTTTCTGCAGCTCAATCGGGATTATCTCGACAAGTTCTACCGCGGTTAAGTTGAGGGGAAATGACGATCTATGAATAAATTTATGCTTGCGCTGGTTACGGCGGCGGCAGTGGTTTCGTTTACCGATTTTGGCGCGAAGCCGCCGCCCGCAAGGGCGGAGGAAACGAGTAAGCCGTATATTTATAAGGCGACGGACTGCGTTTCCCCCGGGGATCAGTTTTCGATCAACGGCGAATATTTCACTTACGGCACCAAAGCGTACATAGCTCCGGCGGCGAAGGGCGCGGCGGGCATTTCCGAAGCGGAGGAGCTGTCGGTCACCCAATACGACACGATGGACGAACAATATCTCGTCTGTCGGTTGCCGTTCGACCGTGCGGGAATCTATACCCTCTGGACGGAAAACGGCACGGGCAGAAGCGAAGGATATCTGCTGAACGGCCCGCGGCCGCTGTATATTTCGGAGTTTGAAGCCTGGGCGGGACAACGGATAGACATAAGCGGGCGAAATTTCGACGTTCGGGAATTCGGATTAGAGGAAAGCGCCCCCGAGGTTTGGCTCCGCGCCGTCGAAGGCGGCGCCCGTTACGAAGCGGAGCTTGCGGAGGGAGAAAACGGCCCCGACTGGAACAATTACCGCATCGCCTTTACGCCGTCGGCGGACACTCCCTGCGGCGAATACGAAGTGCTCGTCAAGACGGGAGAGGGCGCGGAGGAAGCCCTTTCCGGCGGCCAGACCTTGACCGTGGTGGAGGAGGGAAACGACCCGTTGGACATAGGCGTCGCCTGGGCGGATAAAATCCGTTGGGATAACGTGATAAACGCCAGGGAAGCGGGCGCGGCGGGGGACGGAAGTGCGGACGATACGGCGGCGCTTCAGACGGCCGTAAACGAGCTGTACTCCCGAGGCGGCGGGGTGCTGTATCTGCCCGAGGGAACGTATAATCTCACCCGCCTCGAATTGCCCGATTACGTCGTGTTAAACGGCGCGGGGGAAACGAAAGCGGAGATCAGATACGCGGCGACGGATGACGAAAATACCTTTATCGTCCCCGCGTACAACAAAAACCGTGTCGGGCTTACGGGGATCGCCAACCTGACGATCCGCAATCCCTATTCCGACGAGACGGAACGCCCCGAACACTCTCCCGACGTGTATATTTCACTGGGGGAAAGCGACAGGGGCTGTAACCACGACGAATATGCCAACGAGGGGATCTTCGTAAAGAACGTGGTGCTGGATTATCCCATGGGTCAGCCGCAGAAAGCGGTGCTGACGGGCGGAAAAAACCGCGGGCTGGGGCTGCTGGTCAGCGCCTCGCGCACGGTTGTAGATAATTTCCGTAGCAAAGGCTTCGGCGGGGCGCTCGGCGTTTCCAATTACCGATACGCCCGCGTGCAGAACAGCAGCTTCGAATATTCCATCACGCAGGTGAACGTACTCAGCCGCTATGCGTTTCTTTTGAATAATACGGTGCGCGGCAGACGCGAATTTGTCGCCGCGGGAGACGGTATCTCCATGCACGGTATGATGTGCCGCGACAATATCCATTTTGAGGGAAACGACATCGCGGGCATGGGCACGGGCAAGAACGACGGGGAGGTTATCTGCGTGGAAGTGCCCGGCGGAAACTTCGGCTACGGCTGGGTGTCGGCCGTAGAGGATAATTCGATTACGCTCACCAAAAATTCACAGATCGATTTTTCCTCCAAAACGCAGTTCGGCGAGTTTACCGTGGCGATCGTGGAGGGGACGGGCAAGGGGCAGGCCGTCAGGGCCGTCAAAAAGCCGTTCGGGGGCATGTCCAGGCTGAAGCTTTTAGAGCCGTTTTCCGTCAGGCCCGACGCAAGCAGCGTCGTGTCGCTGATGAGCGCCAACCGTAACGTCACGGTCTATGATAACAGGGGCGAGGATTGCTGTAAATCCATTCTGATGTACGGAAACGTCATCGACGCGGTTGTGGATAAAAACGTATTGCACGATACGGACGGAATCATGGTTTGGGGCTCCAACAGCAACGGACAGGGGCTGCCCGCGGATATGTATGTCAGCTTCCGCAACAATCACGTCAGCGGCGTAAGTCCCTTGACGAAAAATACGTCGATAGACGTCACTTCGGGGCGGTTTATTTCGGGGCCGTTCGGCGAGGCGGGAAGTTACTCCTGCACCATGGTTTACGGCGTGGATATCCGCGGCAATACCGTAGTCGGTTCGCCCGAGATCGGCGAGGATCAGGTAGTCCCCAACGAAACGGAGGCCGCGCCCTGGCAGGGGATCGTGCTCAACAGCTGTACGTACAGCTCGCACGGGATCAAGGACGAAAGGATCGGAGACCTCACCAATATCGTCATTACGGACAATTTCCTCGACCAAACGAGGTCGGGCGTGCTTTATACCCACGCGATAGAGGGGATCGTCCTGCAAAATAACCGTTACAACGATATTTTGAAGGGCGAGGAATACGAGGTGCACGATTACAACTCCTCCGCGGGACATCCGTCGGTGAACGTTCTGGTGCTGGAGGACGACTACGCGCCCGTACCCGAAAATTACAGAACGGTCGATTTCGATACGGACGGCGGAAGCGCGGTGCCTTCTCAAAGCGTTTTATTGTCCGAACCCGTCGCCCAACCCGCGGTACCCGTCAAGGAAGGATATATTTTCGCGGGCTGGTACGCCGAGGAAGCGTGTCTCAACGAATGGGATTTTTCCCGCGGCGTCAAAGGAGACATGACCCTCTACGCGAAATGGACGAAGGGAGAGACGCTGTATAAAATTTCCTATGTCTTAAACGGCGGAACTTTTACAACGGATCCTATTGCAAGCTATACGGGCGGGGAAAAGATTTCCTTGCCTGCGCCGCAGAGGGAGGGGTTTATCTTCCTCGGCTGGTTCGATAACGAGGCCCTGACGGGGAACGCGATAACCGAAATTTCCGCAGGCTCCGCGGGCGACAAAACGTATTATGCGGCCTGGAAGGAAGCGGAAGCCTCTCATTCGTCCGCAGGGTCGGAAAGCGGCTCGGAAAACGTCGCGGGCGGGTGCGGTTCCTCCGCCTCCCCGTTCGCCGTAACCGCGGCTTTGGCCGCAGGCGGAACGCTGTTTTCGGCAGCGCGCCGCAAACGCCGCGGATAACGGCGGCCGATGAAAAAGCGCAGTGGAGTTTTCGCACGGTTTCTCTTAAAAAACCGAGTAATTACCATATGGGGAGAAAAAGCATGAACAAAACAATCAAAACTCTCGGCAGTATTCTTTTTACAGGGCTTTTCGCGGCGGGGCTCGGCGCGTCCGCATTCGGGCCCGGGACCTTCGGCGGTGTCAAAACGGCCGCGGAGGGAGAGAGCGCTCACCAGATCACCTTGAAGCTGAACGGCGGGGAAAGGCTTGTCGATGACGCGCGCAGCGGTGCGGACGTTTCGTATTCCTTAAACGGGGATTCCCTCAAGCTGACCCACGACAACGTACGGGCGATGTTCGGCAACGCCGCGCCTTACAAGTACGAGGGCGATTCCTATTTGTCCGACGCCACGGACCCGAAGGGACAGAAGATTTTCGCGACGCCCCTTTTGTACGGGTTGTTTGTCGATACCGACAACGACGGGACGTTGGACGAGGGCGAAAGGCTCTATTGCTCGGGCGATACCCTGAAGGTGACGGCGGATACCGTCCTCACCTGTTATTACAGCGACAACGGCTTTGTTTACAGTCAGGCCAACGAATTCGGGGATCGTGAGGATTATCAGGTATGTTTGGCAAAGGCGTGGAAAGACGGCAACGCACCCGTACACGAAAGCGGGGAGAGCCGTTCCTATACGGCCCGCCAGATGCAGCCCCTCTATCACATGATTACCGCGATCGGCGATCTGGCGTTCAGTACAAACGGCTGGTGCAACGTCATCAAGTCGATCGAAATCCCTACCACGGTACAGCAAATCGGCATGGGTGCGTTCAAATTCGCGTTTCAATGCACCTCTATTACGGGGCTGACCCGCGTTCATACCTTCGGCCCCGAAGCTTTATTTATGGCGGGCGCGGCAGAGATCAATCTCGGCGACAACCTTCACCATTTCGGTCACTATTCGTTTACGTTAGAAGCGCGCAGCTCCCGTCTTATCGTGGAAGCCTGGCAAAACGACGAGGCGAAATGGTATGCGGACGGACGTCTGGAAGATAATCCTACGCCTTGGTTCGGCGTGGCCGGTCCCACCGTTTCAGCGCCCAACGCCTATGTTTATGTGCCCAAGGGAAAAACCTCCGAATGGTACAAGACGGCTCACGCGCAGTTAAAGCTTGCCAACGGCTCCAACTGGACGGGGGAAGGAGACGACAACCTTACGCAATATGCAAATTCGTTCAATATCCCCATGCGCGAAATGTACACCGTGCGTTTTGATCTCAACGGCGCGGACGGATATATTCCCAACCAGCACCAGGACGCGGGCGCGGTTTCCGTCAAGGACGGGGATAAAGAACTCAATCTCACCAGCTTCGACGCCTCGGGCGAAACGCAGCTTACCGCCACAAACGAAGCGGAAGCGGATCTTTCCTTGATGAGCGTCGTAAAGCCCGCCGATCCCACGATGGAAGGAAAGCTTTTCCTCGGCTGGAAGGATTCCAAGGGCGATATCTGGCAGGACAGCGACTTCGGCGCCAACGGAAAAGTGCTTACCGCCGACGAAAAGCTCACCGCGCAGTGGGCGGATCCCGCTACCCTTACGCTTAAGCTCAACAACGGCGAAGAGGACGTCGTTTCCACGGTAGCCGACGGCTCGTATCTCAGCGAAAACAACATCGACGAGCCGCTCCGCGACGGATATTGGTTCGGGGGCTGGTATAAGGAAGCGGCCTGCACCAGCGAATGGAGGTTCGACACCGATACGATAGACGGCGACACCGTTCTCTATGCGAAGTGGAACACGGACGAATACACGATTTCTTACGAGCTGAACGGCGGAACGGCGGGAGCGGACGTCCCCGTGAAATATACGGTGGAAGACGAAGTGACGCTTGTCGCGCCCGCAAAGGAAGGGTATGAATTCGGCGGCTGGTATGCCGATGCGGCTTGCACGGGAGAAGCGGTGACGAAGATTGCCGCAGGAAGTACGGGCAACAAGACGTTCTATGCAAAATGGACCGCGACGGAATATACGATCACTTACGAGCTGAACGGCGGAACGGCGGGAGCAGACGCCCCCGCAACTTATACGACGGAAGCGGCGGTGACGCTGGTCGCTCCTACAAAAGAGGGATACACCTTTAAGGGCTGGTATGCCGCTCAGGACTTTACGGGCGAACCCGTGACGGAGATCGCTGCGGGCAGCAAGGGAAATAAGACCTTCTACGCGAAGTGGGAAAAGAAAGCGGAAGAAAATTCGTCGGGAAATTCGTCAGAAAATTCTTCTTCGGGTTCTTCTTCCGAAAAGGAATCCACGGAAACTACAGCGGGCTGCGGCAGCTCCATGATCGGCGGAACGCTGGGCGGCACGGCCATTCTTTCCTGCGTGCTGGCGCTTGCGAAAAAACGCAGATCCAATAAGAAGTAATAAGGCGGGCTCTTTTTCCTTCCGCCGAAGCGGCGGAAGGAAAAAAAGACCATAGGGCGCGGAAAGGCGCCCCGAATAAATCAGGACAGAGGAGGGAAAAGCTTTGTCTTTCAAATCGAAATCAATCGGAAATCCCCGAAAACGGCGCGCGGGACTCGTCGCTCTCTTCAGTGCGGCGGCGGTCGTGTTTGCCGCGGCGGGAGGGCTTGCAAATTTTTCTCAGGCGAAAGCGGACATCCCGGAAACGCAGACGCAGGCCGTTTTTCTCGGCATGGATAAGGACACCAAAGGCAATTGGTACGACGCCGCCTCCGCGCCGGAGGGCGAAAAGGCCAGTTATCTCAATACCACTGCTCTCTACGGCTCGGAGGGCGTAATGATGACCTATCAGAAGATCACGGGCGACGGGCAGCCGGTGACCGACGTCGCCCAAATAAGCGATTATACGGAGGACAGTCCCGTCAATTACGTAAAATATCCGTCCTACGTGGAGAGCATCGATGGAGAAATCAAATCGACGCGCGACACGCCGCACGGCTATTGGAACTATAACGAGGCAGGAGTTCAGCCCGGCGCGCACGGCTCGCTTTCGAAAGCGGCGCTTCTGTCTCCCGAACCCGAGGTATGGAGCAGCAAAGACGTCATGCAACTTACGCGTGACGACATCAATTACACCGTAACCGTCAACGACGACCTTTATCACAAGGTTTCGATTTATCTCGGGTTCATGAACCAATCGCAGGCCAATGCCTATCAGTACCTGCGGATCATGGATACGGACAGTAACGTTTTAAGCACCGTGCTCTGCAACGATTTCGGCGACGGTATCTATTATTCGTTTGCGGTAAAGGGAAGCTTCATCATCAACGTCAAGCAGATTCCGGGAACGGTGCAGGCTATGTTAAACGCTTTCTTCTTCGACCCTATGCTCGACGCCGAGGCGGACGCCGCCAACCAGAAAAAAGACGTCACCGCTACCTTGAAAGGCGCGCGGGAAGTGACTTTGAACTGGACGAATCCTCAACCCTCCAAAACCGCGATTTACCGTAAGCTTCAAAATCAACCCGACAGCGCTTACGAGCAGATCGCTTATCTGAAAGATAAAAATGCGACAAGCTATACGGATACGACCGCAAAAGTCGCGAAAAAATATACCTATATGCTCGGTTCGGGACTTTCCCGCAAGGGTTATGCCTCGGTGACGGATTACGTCGTACCCAAAGCGAGCGTGGATATCGCCACGGCGGAATACGCGCTGACTTCGGTGGAATTCGACAAGCCGAAATATACGCTCAATGCGGTAAACGAAGAAGTCACCCTGACGGTGACCGTCCGCAAAAACGTCATCTACGACGAGGATGAAAACATCGTGCAGGCGGGCGAACCGTATGCGAATACGCAGGTGCGGATAGAGCTTGACGGCGCGCTCGTTTACGATACCGTGGGCGACGTAAAGCCGAATATGGATCCCGTGATGGGCACGGTGACGACCGATGCGCAGGGCAAGGCGACGCTTACGTTTACTCCGCCGTACGCAGGCGAATACGAGCTGGTGGCGATCGTCGAGGTATATAGCGATCCCGCCGACGAAACAAAGGGGTTTGACGGCTGCGAGGGGCGCGTCGATTTCAGCGTAAAAATCGCGGGCTGGACGGCGGCGCCCGTCATTGCGACGGTTTCCGACGCGATCGCGCCGGGCGAAAGCTTTGCCGTTATGGGCACGGGGCTGATTCCCGACGACGAGGCCAAAGTGGCTATCGCGCCCGCTTCGGGCACGGTCGATCCCGCGTTTGACAAAAACGCTTCGGGGCTCCGTTACCTCACGCCCGTTTTTACGGACGGGGAATATGACAGCGGGGTAATGCTGAAGCTTCCCGCAGATTGTGCTCCGGGGCTGTATAACGTTTGGGTATCCAACCGTTACGGCTGGAGCAAGGGCTTCACGATGAACGCGGCGCGGCCGCTGTTCCTCAGCCAGGAAGCTTCCTATGCGGGACTGGAGATCGAAGTCGTCGGGCGCAACTATTTCGTCGATGAGTTCGGCATGGCCGAGGCAGGGCGTTCGAATATCAAAATCAAGCTTGTCCGTACGGGCGACGAAACGGGCGCGGCGGACGGAAAGACGGAGGAAATCCTCCTTTCTCCCAAGACGGGGATCAGATATACCGCCGCCGAGAGCGTGACGGGCAAAGCGGTGGACGAAAGCAATCCTTACCGTCTCACGTTTGAAGCGCCCGCCGTTAAGGAATACGGCACCTATGCGGTTTACGTGGCCAACGACGGCGTGCATTTCCGAACCCTCGACAACGGACAAAAGCTCGTTCTCAAGGCGAAAAAGCAGGGGGACGCCAACGCTTCTCTCTTCGGGGAAAGCTCGGGCTATGACCCGCTCGGCCTCGGCGTCTATTGGGCGCAGGATTTGCATTACGATAACGTGGAACGCATGAAGGCGGCCGAAGGTCGGGACGACAAGGACGACACCCTTTCCATTCAGAGCAAGATCGACGCCTTGAGCGGTGCGGGCGGCGGAATCGTATTCTTCCCCAACGGCACGTATATTGTCGAACGGCTGGAAATGGCGAGCAACGTCATTCTGCTCGGTCAGTCCATGGAGCAGACGGTGTTCGAGGTCAATCAGAAGGTTTCCACCGAGGGATATTTTATCCGCAATTCGGGCAGCAACAACGGCATTGCGCGGCTCACGATCCGTTTGCATCAAGGCTCCTGTATCCCCGATATGTATCTCAATTTCGCGGACAGTCCCGACTCCTCTTCCGACGTCGATCTGCGGGTACACTCCAACGTATTTATTAAAAACGTCAAGATGGATTTCCCTTACGACGTACAGGACCCCAACGGTAACAGCGGCTCCAACCGCGGGCTGGGTATTCTCCTTTCGGGCAATAAAAATTTCGTCATCGACGACAACAGCATTACGGGCTATTTCGCCGTTTTACATCGCGGCTTCGTCAATAAATACGTCAGCATCCGCAACAACGTGTTCAAGGTACAGCGCGACGTCATGCACTGCCTGGCTTCCTTTGCGTTCATCGAAAACACGGCGCTGCTGGGCAACAACAACGACGGCCACGGCTGGTCGGCGCGAAGCGACTGCTATTTCGGAAACAATCTCATTTCCAAAGTGGGGCTTGAATATCCGAAGGCCAACAACAACGGCGAAATTATCATGCTGGAGGTGCCCGGCGCGCAACTCAACTACGGCAGTGTTTTGGGCGCGGATGCCGAAAAACGCACCGTTACGGTGGACCGCCTCTGCGGTATCCCCATGACGACGGCCGACTACAACTATTTCGCCATGCTCATTTCGGACGGCGCGGGCATGGGACAGATCCGCTATATCGAACGCAACGCCGTTTCGGGCGACGCGGATTCCAACCTCAACTACGGCAACACTTTCCGTCTGCGCGAAGGGCAGAGGGATTGGGACGTTCTTCCCGACCAGACCAGCCAATACGTCATTTATATCCCGCAGGAACACGCTACCATCTATCGGAATAAAGCGGAGCACTGCGCGAAATCCATTCTGCTTTACAGCCAATGCGCGGACGCGCTGGTGGCGGAAAACGAACTGAAGGACACGGAAGGCATTTCGGTGTATTCCACGGTCGGAAACACGGGCACGAAGGGAACAAACTTCTTTATCCGCGTGGAACGCAACAGCGTGGAAGGCGTTTCCGTCATGACCGCAAAGGGCGGCATCGGCGTCATGAGCGAACGCTGGACGGAGAAATCGGTCTATGGCGGCATGCTGTCGGGCGGGGTTTCCATCCGTTACAACACCGTTAAAAACACGCCGGGCGGCGACTATGTAAGCATGTCCGAAGTTCCCGCCACTCGCGGCATCTATATTCACACGAAAGGTGAAGAAAACGTTGTAGAGCAGGTAGGCGATATCCGTTTTACCATCGTCGAAGGCAATACGGTGGATACCAGCGAATACGGCGTATATATCGATAACAGGGCCTATTGCACGATCATTACGCGCAATACTTTCCGCAATATCGAGGCCAGCGAAGACGTCACCAACATCGGTGCGTCCGATCTGTCCATTTCTTCCGAATTGAAATTCGAACTCAACGGCGGCACGATGTCGGGCGCTGCGGACGGAATCTATCTGATGAACGACGTCCTGCCTGCGGCGGAAAAAGAGGGGTATGCCTTCTGGGGCTGGGCGACGAGCGCCGCTCCGTACGCGGACGCGGAAGCGATCGTCTATGCGCCTTCGAGCAGCGGAACGCTTTACGCGATTTACGGCTTCAAAGTGGAACTGATGTACAATTACGAGGGTAAGGACGTCTATCGTACCTTGGTCGCCCGGGAAGGGCTTTCCTGCGGAACGCTTCCCTCGCCCATACGCACGGGATACGATTTCGGCGGCTGGTATCTGGACGCGGCGTGTACGCAGGCTTACGATACCGCCTCTCAGGTAAAGGGCTCCGTCAGGTTGTATGCAAAATGGACGAAGGAAGGCGGGCAGAACAGTTCGACGCCTGCGCCTTCTTCGGGTTGCGGATCGTTTATGGCCGGACAGGGAATAACGATCGGGGCGCTTCTCGTCTGCGCGGCGGTGCTGACGCTTTCAGTGAAGAGACGCAAAGAATAAAGTTTTGGGGATAGTTTTTCTATGAATCAGAGTATTTTGTATTGGAAATGGGACGAAAAAGTTTTTGAGGGAAACACGCTTGCGGTGCTTCTGGACGATATGCTTAAGAGGAGCTCTTTCAAGATGCTGTACGTTTCCTTTCATCATATCTCCCGCCCTTATGACGACAAGGAGCTGTATGAGGCGATCGAATATACGGTCGGGCGTCTGGCGGAGGACGGCAGGAAGCTACTGCTCGACGTGGACGCGAGAAACGAATACGCCGCTTTCCATAAGGAATATCCCGATACGGAAGCTTTGAGGATCATGTTTCACGAAGGGACGCTGGACGGGTGCGGGCGGGGGAGCGTCGTCGCCCCCAATCCCAAATGCGGCAGGGTGGGAAGGGGATATAAACAGATGTCCCCGAAGGAGATTGCGGGCGCGTGGTGCTTCGAAAAGACGGGCGCCTGCACGTACGATTCTGCCACCCTCCGTCCCGTGTCGGTAAAGGTGGAAGCGGGGACGGAAGAGACCCGTTTCGAGGCGGACGGAGGCGCGGAAAACGCCGGAAAGCGATTTGTGATCGCCGCGTCGTACGCCGCCAATCTTCCCGACGTCTTTTCGGAAAATATTTATCCGTTTTATGAAAAGGCGTTAAGATTTTATAAGGACCTGCCGCTCGGCGGCGTGGCAAACGACGAATGGGGCTTCGATCTCATCCTCGATTATGAGGAGCGCGACGGCGTTTACAGCGTTTCGTCCTTTCCGCTGACGTCCGCTTTCCGCGCCCGCTTTGAAAGGGAATACGGCTACGACGTGGGCGAACGGCTTCTCGGCTTCGCCTATGCGCCTGCGGGGGCGGAGGGGCAGGCCTATCGGGTGATCAACGACTACCTCGCGTTGTTTCGGAAGCTTATGCGCGAAAACAACGATTGGTTTTACGAAAAAGGAAAAGAAATCTTCGGACGGGACGCCTTTATCGGAGTACATTCCACCTATTGGGGAGATCCGTACGATTTCGGCATGGACATTCTCCACAACGCGGTGGATTGGTGGGAGGTAAAGCGGGATTACGCGCAGACGGACGAATTTTGCATCTATCCCATACGCCTCGCCCTGATGCACAAATGGAGCAGTCCCTATTGGTATAACATGTGGTATTCGGGAAATACCCAACAGCTGCACACTTATTTCGAAGAGACGTGGAAAAACGTCCGTTTCGGCGGGCGCACCCATTATCTGGGCTACGAATGTCCCAACGAGGGCGGCGTGGTGAAGCTGAAAAACCGCGGCGGGCTCGAGGACGTCGAACAGATGGAGCGCGGCGTGTCCCTGATCGACGGTGCGGTAAAGAGCCGTCCCGCTTCCTCTCTGCTTATTCTGTTCGGCATGGAAGCGGCGACGAATTGGCTTTACGCTTACAAAGGGCCGAGGATCGTGCGGGGTGAAGGCCGGTTGAAAGAGCTGCTTCGGTTCGCCAACGGGATTTTTCAAAACTTCAACTGCGATCTGGCGCCTTCTTCGGAGATTTCAAACGGTTCGCTGCGCCTGCGCGGCGGAAAACCCGTTTACGGCAGTCAGGAGTATGACGCGGTGATCTACATATCCTGCGAATTTCTGCGGCCCGAGACGGCGGATTATCTTCTCCGCTACGCGGCTGCGGGCGGCAGGCTTGCCGTGATGGGAAAGGCGGAGCTGCTCGCCGACGGCACGGACGCGAAAGAGACTTTTGCACGGTTAAAGGCCGCCGCGGGATATTATTCGCCCGAATTGCTTTCGCCCGCGGAGACGATCCGCCTGATGCAGGAATGGGAGGTTCCCTCCAACCGTTTAGAGGGCGGGTGCGTCTATCAGGACGGCACCGTGGTGTTTACGGCGGACGCCGTGCTTCCCCGTGAAAATTACTTTACGGTGAGCGCGGAAGAGAACGGCTGCCGACTGGAATTTGAGGGCAACGACTATCTGATCGCCGATTTCAAAAACCGCAGGTTTTGCTGCGGGGAAGGCTCACGCCTGAAGATAGACGGCGTAACCTGGAATACGGAATCGGGGAAGTGGGAAGGAAGGCGAGATGAAGAAGAAAAGTTTGGAAGAGCTTATCCGGGGACCGGAGCCGGAAGCGGTAATCTACAAACGAATTGACGGAAAGGAACTGAAGCTGTATCTCTGCCGCCCCGAAACCGGGGCGGCAGTATCCCCCGCGGTGCTCTGTATCCACGGCGGCGGCTGGCATTCGGAAACGCCCGCGCGCATGTTTCCCCATATCCGATATTTTGCCTCTTTGGGTTATGTCGCCGTAGCGGCGGAGTATCGGTTAAAGACGGAAAAAACGACGCTTGAGGTCTGTCTGGAGGACTGTATCGACGCCTTGAAATATCTCCGCGAAAACGCCGCGGCGCTGGGGATAGATACCGCCCGCATCACCGCGTTCGGGGACTCCGCAGGCGCTTACCTGGCGTGCTGTCTGGGCTCGAAAAATATCCTGTCCGCCCATGGGGGAACGGCGCCCGTCGCGCGGGTGATCGATTTGAACGGCATTGTCGATCTGACGGGGTTCTGGAGCTACGGAATCGCCGACGGCGGCGAGAAAAAGAGCGCGGCGGCGTATCTGGAATTTTACCGCAAGGCGAAGCGATTGTCGCCCGTCTGGCAGGTTTCCGCTGGAGACGCGCCCGTTGCGGCCGTGCACGGGCTTTCCGATTCGATCGTGGAAGTGCGCGATTCCGTGCGCTACTGCGACGCTCTGAAGGCCTGCGGCGTGGAGGCGGAGCTAGTGCTTCTGGAAAATAAAGAGCACGCCTTTATTTTGTTCGATTACAATACGGAAAACGCCGAGGTCTATCGCATACTGGAAAACCTTGCGCGTTTTTTGGCTTGAGGCAAGCGATGAAAAAAAGTTATTTGATCGGAAATGCGCATATTGACGCCATGTGGCTTTGGGAATGGCAGGAAGGGCTGGCCGAGGTACGGAGTACCTTTCGCTCCGCGCTCGACAGACTGAACGAGTTTGACGGCTGGATTTTTACTTCCGCGGCGGCGCAGTATTACCGCTGGATCGAAGAGACGGACGCGGAAATGTTTGCGGAGATCGCCGCCCGCGTGCGCGAAGGGCGCTGGTGTATCGTCGGCGGCTGGTGGATACAGCCGGACTGCAATCTGCCCTCGGGCGAAAGCTTCTGCCGTCAGGGGCTGTACGGCCAGAGATATTTCTCGGAAAAATTCGGCGTGCGCGCGAGGACGGGCTATAACGTCGATTCCTTCGGCCACAGTGCGGGCCTGCCGCAGATCCTCAAAAAGAGCGGGCTGGAAAATTATGTCTTTTCCCGTCCGGGCGCACATGAGAGAGACCTGCCCGAGCTGTTCGAATGGCGGTCTCCCGACGGAAGCGGCATACGCGCGGCGCGTATTCCCATCGGTTACGAATCCAACAGCCTGCCCGAACTGAAGGAGAAGGTGAAAAAATTCCTTGCCCTGCGCGAGGGGGAAGGATTTCCGCAAATGCTCTTTTACGGCGTGGGAAACCACGGCGGCGGCCCCACGATAGAGATGCTCGATTATCTCAAGGGGATTTCCGCCTCGAACGGCTTCGAATTTTCCTCTCCCGATCTGTTTTTCGAGGCGACGAAAGCTCTGCCGACGGAGACGGTGACGGGAGATCTGGGCAAACATGCGGTCGGCTGTTACTCCGCGCATTCGACGATCAAAAAAAATCATCGGAAAGCGGAAAACGCGCTGATCAGAAGCGAAAAATTCGCCGTGGCCGCGCAGGAGCTTTGCGGTCGCCCCTATCCCGCCGCCGAGCTGGAAAGGACGTGGAAAAATTTTCTCTTCCACCAGTTTCACGACGCCCTGTGCGGTTGCTCGATCGAAAGAGTGTGCGAGGACGCGGCGGCCGCTTTTGCGGGCGCGTATGCGGAAGCGGAACGCCTTTCCGCCTATTCCGTGCAGGCGATTGCGGCCGAAGTGGACACCTCCTGCGGCTTTACGGGCGCGGAAGCGAACGCGCGGCTGGGAAAGCCCGTCGTCGTATTCAACGCGGAGGCGTGGAGCCGCAGTGCGGAAATCCGCGTTGCGGGCCTCTATAAGGGGCAGGAGCTGCCCCGAAAGACATACTCGGCCTTCGACGTAAACGGAAACCGCTTTCCCGTTCAGCTGGTGCGGGGACAGAGCTTATTCTGGTACACGCGCGACGGGGTTTTTCGCGCGGAGATTCCCGCTTACGGGTATAAGCTTTTTTATATCCGCGAGGATAACGCCTCCGCATGTGCGAAGAACTGCGATCTCAAAATACGCGAAAAGTCGCCCGTCTTTCACGAAAATACTTTTAATATCGAAGGCGGCGGACTGGTGATGGAAAATTCCCGGGTCGCGCTCTCGATCGACGCTTCGGGCGCGGCTTCCCTGTACGATAAAAGGCTGAACAGGGAATTCCTTTCCGGCGGAATCTATTTTACCGCGGAGGACTGCGGGGACGAGGATACGTGGGGGCACGCGGCGGATTCGGAGGCATGGAAAGAGAGCAATCGATTGGGCGTATGGGGCTTTTGCCGCAGTTCGCTCGGCCGTTTTGCGGGACGGTTCGAGTGCGTGGAGACGAAAATCCTCGAGGCGGGAGAAGTGGAATGCCGCGTGCGCTGTCGCTACCGTTACGGCGTTTCGGAGATCGTTTGCGATTATATCCTGCATACCGAAAGCGTGGACGTGGGCGTGCAGGTAAAAATCGATTGGCGGGAAAAGCAAAAGCTTGCGCGCATGCACGTGCCCTTTTCTTCCGCCTTTGTCCGTGCGGAATTCGAAACCGCTTACGCTCATATTTCCCGCGCGGCTGTCGGAGAGGAGGACTGCGCCCATAAATGGGCGGACTTTTCCGAAAAAACGGCGGGGCTGGCTTTGCTCAACGACGGCGCTTACAGCTACCGAGCCTCGGCGGGCGAGGCTGCCGTACTCCTTGCCCGTTCGTCTATTTACGCCGATCATGCGGGCGTAAGGGAAAAGCGATATGATTACGAGTATCTGGACATGGGGGAACAGACGTTTTCCTTCGTCCTGCACCCGCACGGCGCGCCCGATTATGCGGAAATCACCCGTCTGGCGGCCGAACTCAATAATCCCTGCGCGGCCGTATGGGAGGGATATCATGCGGGAAAACGAGCGGGCGAAGGCTCCTTTATCGAAATTTCCGCGTCGTCGGTGGTGGTGCGAGCCGTCAAGCGCGCGGAGGACGGAAAGGGAATCGTGGTGCGAGCCTACGAGACGGAGGGAAAAAGAACGGAATGCCGTCTCCGCCTGTTCGAGACGGAGACAACGGCGGTTTTTGCTCCGTTTGAAATTAAGACTCTGCGCTTTTTCGGGAAAAAAGCCGTCGAACAGGATATTTTAGAGGAACCGTTGCTTGACAAAAAACTTGGGGCGGCGTATAATAAAAGTCAGCCGTCTCCGAAAAGGAGAAAGCTTCAACCGTGAAAAAAAATTTCGTATGGGGCGCCGCGACGGCGGCGTATCAGATAGAGGGCGGCTACCGTGAGGACGGCAAGGGAGAATCCATCTGGGACGTGTTTACGCACGAGGAGGGAAAAATCCTGCGGAATGCTACGGGCGACGTGGCCTGCGACCACTATCACCGCTATAAGGAAGACGTCGCGCTGATGGCGGAGCTGGGGATAAACGCCTACCGTTTTTCCGTTTCCTGGCCGAGAATATTCCCGGACGGGACGGGAAAAGTCAACGAAAAGGGCGCGGAGTTTTACGAAAAGCTTATAGACGAGCTTTTGAGCCGCGGGATAGAGCCGTATATGACCCTCTATCACTGGGATCTGCCCCAGAAGCTGTTTGAGCGGGGCGGATGGCTCAATCCCGACAGCCCGAAATGGTTCGGCGAGTATGCGCGGTTTCTGGGCGAGCGCTTCGGAAAAAAAGTCAAAAATTTCATCACCATCAACGAGCCGCAGTGCGTGCTGAGCGGCATGGGCAATACCGAGCAGGCACCCGGAATGAAATATACGTTGAAGGATCGTTTGAGCGCGGCGCACAATCTTTTGAAAGCGCACGGCGCGGCGGTGAAGGCGCTGCGTTCGGTTGCGGCGGACGCGAGGATCGGCTATGCGCCCTGCGGTTGGGTGATGTGCCCGAAGGACGATTCGCCCGAAGAGATCGAACGGGCGCGCAAGGCGTATTTTTCCATGTGGAAAAACGATCCCACCTCCACCGTCGCTTTTTTCAGCGATCCCGTCATGCTGGGAGACTATCCCGCGGAATATTACGAGTGGTATAAGGAGATTCTTCCCGATATCCGAGAGGGGGATCTGGAGCTGATCTCCCAGCCGATCGATTTTTACTGTCAAAATATTTATTCGGGGACGCACATTTCTTTCGATAAAGACGGCAACGTCGTCTGGGAACAGTTTCCTTCGGGGAGCCCGCTGACGGCGATGGATTGGGAGATCGTGCCCGAGGCGCTGTACTGGGGTCCTAAATTTTTGTACGAACGATACGGCAAGCCGATCCTAATCACCGAAAACGGTATGGCTAATCCCGACTGCGTCTGTCTCGACCAAAAGGTGCACGACGGAGCGCGGATCGACTATATCGCGCGGTATCTCCGCCAGCTGCAGCGAGCGGAAGCGGACGGCGTCGATGTCCGCGGATATTTTTATTGGAGCCTGATGGACAATTTCGAATGGCATTGGGGCTATACCCGCCGTTTCGGACTCATCTACGTCGATTATGCGACGCAGAAGCGGACGCCGAAGGACTCCTTCTATTTTTATCAAAAAATTTTGAAAGAGGGCGGCAGACTACCCGAATAAGCAGTCGGCGCCCGAATAAAAGGAGGACGAATTTTATGAAGGCTTCGACGTTGGCTCTGTTGGAAGGGATGACGGCGGAAACGCCCGCGCTGGAGGGGCTGAAAAAGGAAATCGGAGAGGCGACGGAGCTGTTGATCGGCTGCTTTTCGTCGGGCGGCAGATTATACGTATGCGGGTGCGGCGGAAGCGCCGCGGATTCGGAGCATCTCGCGGGGGAATTGGTAAAAGCTTTCCGTCTGCCCCGCCCTCTTTCCGAAGAGGAAAAGGCGCGCTTTCTGCGTCTCTATCCCGAGGACGAGGCTCTGATCGTACATACGCAGGGCGGTCTGCCCGCACATTCTCTCGTTTCCGCCTGCGGCGCATTGAGCGCCATCGGAAACGATCTGGGCGGCGAGTATGTCTTTTCTCAACAGGTGGCGGCCTATGCGCGCAGCGGCGACGTGTTGCTTTGCTTCTCCACGTCGGGCAATTCCCGTCCCGTCGTCAACGCCGCGAAAATGGCCCGTTTTCTGGGCGCGCGCGTCGTGGCGCTTACGGGAAAGGGCGGCGGAAAGCTGGCGGAGGTGTGCGACGTATTGTTGGCGGTGCCCGAAACGGAAACGTACCGCGTGCAACAGCTGCATATGCCTTTGTATCATGTTCTCTGCGCGGCCGTAGAGGAGGAATTTTTCGGAAAATGATAGCGGGACTTGATATCGGCGGCACCAAATGCGCCGTCGTTTTGGGACAAGAGCGGGGAGGGGAATGCCCCGAGCTCGTGTATCGCAAAGAAATCCCCACGCGCGGAAGCAGCGGGGATATTTTGGCCGCTTTGACGGAAGAGCTGAAAAAACAATGCCCGTTATCCGAAATAGAAGGGGTGGGGATTTCCTGCGGCGGCCCTCTGGATGCGGAACGGGGGATTGTCCTTTCGCCTCCCAATCTGCCCGAATGGAGAGAGGTTCCCGTTACAAAGCTCGTGACCGAAAGGACGGGCGCGCCCTCCTATCTTCAAAACGACGCCGACGCCTGCGCGCTGGCGGAATGGAAATACGGGGCGGGCAGGGGAGCGTCGAACGTGATTTTTCTCACTTTCGGGACGGGACTGGGCGCGGGGTTGATCCTGGACGGAAAGCTGTATGTCGGCGCCTGCGGTCGCGCGGGCGAAGCGGGGCACGTGCGGCTGGAAAAATTCGGCCCCGTGGGTTACGGCAAGGCGGGCTCCTTCGAGGGCTTTTGCAGCGGCGGCGGGATCGCGCAGTATGTTTCCGCGCGCGTTATGGAAGCGCGGCAGAGGGGAGAAACGCTCGATTTTCCCTGGGAATGCGGGGTGTCGGGCGCCAAGGAGCTGGGCCAGGCGGCGGAAGCGGGGAGTCTCGCGGCGCGGCGCATTTGGGAGGAAATCGGGGAATACTTCGGCCGCGGGCTGGCGATCCTGTGCGATATTCTCAATCCCGAGCGTATCGTGGCGGGCGGCGTCTATATGCGCAGCGGAAAATGGATGCAAGAGGGCATCAGGCGTACGCTGGAAGCGGAAGCGCTTTGTCCCGTTCCCGTGGCGCCTGCGCAGCTCGGGGAAAAGATCGGGGACGTCGCGGCGCTCACCGTCGCGGCCTACGGGCTTGCGCAAGGGAAGAAATAAAAGCGGGAAAATACGAAAATCGGACGAAATTTCTTGATTTTTTTATGAAAGCGCGGTATAATGGGCAGGTTGAAAGGAAGGCCCGTTTCCGCATGGGGCTTCGGGCGCGGATTTTTTCGCGGGCAGAAGCTCTTTTTTATCGGAGCGGCAGGACTTTTGACACTGTTTTCGGTCGGTGTCGGAGGTCTTTTTTTATCGGATTTTACGCTGGAGGTTCTCGCTTATGTTTTCGGTTGCGGGTTGGCCCGTATGGGGGCTTATCGCTTTGTTTATCGTCGGTCTGGCGCTTATCGTCAAAGGAGGCGATTTTTTTGTGGACGCCGCGGGCTGGATTGCGGAGGTTTCGGGGATTCCCCGCTTCATCGTCGGCGCCACGATCGTCAGTTTTGCCACCACCCTGCCCGAGCTGATTGTTTCGTGCATCGGCGCGGCGCGCGGCACCAATGCCCTCGCCATCGGCAACGCCGTGGGCTCCGTCACCGCAAATACGGGGCTCATCATGGCGATTTCGATCATCTGTATTCCCGCCGTGATCAAACGCAGTCAATACGCGCTGAAATCTATTCTCCTGCTCGCCGCTACGACGATTTTGTATCTCGCTTCTTTCGGCAAGGGCTTTTCCCTCTGGGGAAGTATTCTGCTCCTCCTCATTTTCGCAGTCGCGATGATCGACAACGTGCGGGGCGCGAAAAAGGAATCCGTTGCCTGTGAAAAAATGCCGCTCGTCAAAAAAGAGATTCCGATCAACGTCGCTAAATTTATTCTCGGGGCGGCGGGGATCGTATTCGGCGCAGAATTTCTCGTGGATTCGGCTACGGAGCTGGCGGTGGTCAGCGGCGTTTCCCAGGCCGTCATTTCGGCGACCATCGTCGCGATCGGCACTTCCCTGCCCGAGCTTGTCACCACCGTTACGGCCATCGTCAAAAAACAGTCGTCTCTGTCCGTCGGAAACATTATCGGCGCCAATCTCATCGATATCACGATTATCCTTCCCATCTGTTCCTTTATCTCCGCCGACGGCCTGGCCTCCAGCGCGCAGAACCTCTATCTCGATATTCCCGTCTGCCTCGGACTGCTGGCGATTGCGATTGTGCCCATGCTGATCGGAAAGAAATTTTCTAAAGTTCAGGGGTTTGTCATGCTGGGGATATATCTCACCTATATTGTGGTAATGGCATTGTTCAATCCCTTTCCCGCAGTGCTGTAAAAAAGACGCGCCCCGCAAGGGGCGCGCCGAAACAGGAGATTTTTTCTTCGCAGAGGCTTTTTTCTGCCTCGGAAGGGCAAGGAAAAGGGCGTCGCTTCGTTTTATAGAAAGGCAAAGAAAACGGATTTTATTATTTTTTGGCGAAACGACAAGGACGGCGGGCGCCGCTTTATTTCTGCGGAAAAACAAGGACGCAGGCGTCACTTTGTTTTGGTAAAACGACAAGGACGGCGGGCGTCGCTTTATTTCAACGGAAACACAAGAACGCAGGCATCACTTCGTTTCAGCCGAAAGGGACTCAAAACGTTCCTTCGTCATAACATACGTCACTTCGTCCAGCTCGAGACCGTCGTAACGTTTCCAGCTTTGAAAAATACGGGTCAAATATTCGAAACCCAACTTTTCGATTACTTTTTTCGATTGAAAATTAAATGGAAAATGGGACACGATCAGCGTGTGCACATCCAATTCCTCAAAGGCGAACGCCATCGCGCGTTTTGCCGCTTCGGGAACAAGCCCCCGTCCCCAATAGGGCTCCGCGAGGACGTAACCCAGCTCGCGGTCGTACTCAAGCCCGAGATTCTGTTTTTTGCTCTTATGTAGCCCGATCGAGCCGACCACTTTTCCGTTTTCCTTCAGCTCCAGCGCCCAGGTCTCGTCCTCGGCGCGGAAAATTTTTAATAGCTCCTGCGTTTCCCCGAGATCGGCGTGCGGTTTCCAGCCCGCCATGGGGCCCACCTTATTTCCCGAGGCGTACTCATAGACGTCCTGTGCGTCCGTGTCCCGCCATTGGCGCAAAAGCAGCCGCTTTGTTTCCAGCGTTTTCATATCCCGTACCTCGCTTTTCAGTATAGTATAACATACTTTTTTTAGAAAGGCAAGGAAACGGCTCACATTTCGCGCTTTGCGAGTATTTTTCCGTCTTCGGAATCGACGAGCAGTGCAAAAATGCGTCCTTCGCGGTCGATGATGCCCACGTAGTAATAGGGAACGTCCTCGTAGATGAGTCGAAGATAAATTTCGCCCGCAAAGCCGTTGGAGTCCGTCATCGCCTTAAATTTTTCGCTTTCCGCGACCCGTACTTTTTCAAGTACGCTTTCGGGCGAAAGCATGTTTTCCGTGCGGACGGTCGCCGCCGTCAGCTCGATTACCTGATCGTCGTAAGAAATTTTGACGGGAAGCTCGGCTGCCGCGGAAATGTCCAGCGTGCAGGAGAAAAAATATTCCAGCTTGATATTGTCGAAGGACATATCTCCGCCGTAGGTCTTGCCGTCGTAAACGAACGAGACGTCGTACGAATCGACGCCCGTCGGCGCGGTAAGATAGATCTCGGTGCGCGGGGAAACGGTGCGTTTGATGCCGTCGGCGGCATAGGGAGTTTCCTTTTCCGCCGCGTAAACCGTAAGTGAAATGTCCCCCTCCGAGGCGACGAGGATATTGCTTCTCAATTCGGAGACGTAATCGAAATAGTCGATTTTCTTTCCGCAGGAGGCGAGGGAAAAGAGGAGGACGGGCACGATAGCCGCCGCGAGGACGGGACAGGCGCGAAAACGTGCCCTGCGGCGAGGAATTTCCGAAACGGGCTCAGGCGTAAAAGCGGAAAGATTTTTCTTAAAAATTTTTTTCATGGTAACATTATATTAAAAAAAGGTGCGAAACATGACGGACAAATCTCATTCATTCAGTTGATTTTTGTGACGGAATGTGATAAAATAGATAATAACATAAAATGCGGAGGAGAGAGAAGTGCGGATCGATAAGGTAATTCTGAAAACCGTATTGAGTACGTTGCTGGCGATTTTTGTGCTTTGCGGCGTCACCGTCACGGCGCTTGCGTTCCTTTATCCTTCCACCATGATGGAGCTTTCCTACAACGTCGGGCTGGACGACGCCAGCGCCTGGTTCGCCCACCGCGCCTACAACCAGCTGGACAACGTGTTTTATATCGGCTATGCCACGCAGGTGGCAATCGGCCGGGACGACCCCGAAGCGATCGAAAAATACGGCGACAAATTTATCGCCGACGAGGGGTTTGAGGAGTATTGCGCCGAGCGGGATAAAGCTTCGGAAGTCGAAGGCTCGTATGCGCAATACATTTACGGGAAATTGTATTCGTCGAAATACAAGCTCGGCAAAAAGACCGAGGCCGTGGAGGGCGCGTTTGCGGTAAACAAAGAGACGTTCCCCAAGAGCAACGCGGTGGCGGCGGTGCTGTTCGCCTCGATCCTGAACGGGCAGGGGGACAAGCCCACGATGGAGCTGATCCTCGAAAAGATGCGCGCGCTTAAGGCCGAACAGACGCAGACACAAACCTTTTCCGAGGCGGATATCGAGTATCTCGACACGCTGATCACGCTGACCGCGGAACGGATGGAGAAACTTTCCTGAAGGCTTTGCCTGCAGAAAGGGCGTCCGTCCGTTTTATTACATTACGCCAAAATTTTTAACTTTTCATAAATACAAGGAGAATACCAATGAGCAGCAGAATTGTAAAAGAGGGCTTGACGTTCGACGACGTACTTCTCATTCCTCAGGCATCCGACGTGGTGCCCGCGGACGTGGATCTGAGGACGAAACTGACGGACGATATCTGTCTTAACGTTCCTCTGGTCAGCGCCGCGATGGATACCGTCACCGAAAACAGAATGGCCATTGCGATCGCGCGGGAAGGGGGACTGGGGATCATTCACAAAAACATGACGATCGAGCAGCAGGCAGAACAGGTGGATAAGGTAAAGCGCAGCGAACACGGCGTCATCACCGATCCTTTTTTTCTCGAACCCGAACACCTCGTCAAGGATGCGGTCGCGCTCATGGAAAAATACCGCATCAGCGGCGTGCCCATTACCAAAAACGGCAAGCTCGTCGGTATCCTCACCAACAGGGATCTGCGTTTCGAAAACAATTTCGAACAGCCGATTTCCGACGTAATGACGAAGGATCGTCTCATTACGGCTCCCGTCGGCACCTCCCTCGAGGAAGCGAAAAACATTTTGGGCAAATACAGAATTGAAAAGCTGCCCATCGTGGACGAAAAGGGCTATCTCAAGGGACTGATCACGATTAAGGATATCGAGAAATCCATTCAGTACCCCAACTCTGCGAGAGATAAAAACGGCAGGCTTCTGGTCGGCGCGGCAGTCGGTACGGCGGCGAACACCATGGACAGGGTGGCGGCGCTCGTCGAGGCGCGCGCGGACGTTATCGCCATCGATACGGCGCACGGTCACTCGAAAGGAGTGCTCGAAAAAGTATCCCAGATCAAGGCGAAATTCCCGCAGATTACGTTGATTGCGGGCAACGTCGCTACGGCGGCGGCCACGAAAGCGCTGTTCGACGCGGGCGCGGACGTCGTCAAAGTGGGGATCGGCCCCGGTTCGATCTGCACCACGCGCGTGGTCGCGGGGATCGGCGTTCCCCAATTGACTGCCGTGATGGACTGTGCGGAAGCGGCGGATAAGCTCGGCAAGAGGATTATCGCCGACGGCGGGGTTAAATACAGCGGCGATATCGTCAAGGCGATCGCGGCCGGCGGCAGCGCCGTCATGATCGGTTCGCTGTTTGCGGGGACGCTGGAAAGTCCGGGCGAAGTAGAGCTGTATCAGGGCAGAAGCTTCAAGGTATATCGAGGCATGGGTTCGCTTTCCGCAATGGCCGCGGGCAGCAAGGACAGATATTTCCAGGAAAATTCCAAAAAATTTGTTCCCGAAGGCGTGGAGGGCAGGGTGCCTTACAGGGGAAGCGTCGCCGAGATCATCTATCAGATGAAGGGCGGTCTCCGTTCGGGAATGGGCTATTGCGGAAAACACAATATCGAGGAGCTGCGCACCGATTCGGAGTTTGTCCGTATCACCAACGCCGGGCTTATCGAAAGCCATCCTCACGATATTTCCATCAGTAAGGAAGCGCCCAACTATTCGCAGAGAAACTGAAACAAAAATTGCTGACAAAAATATGAAAACGGCGCTCGTTGAATACATGGGTGCCGTCTTTCAGCTTTCAGACATTTGAGATTACATTAAGAAGGAAGAAAAGATCATGACACGACACGAAAAAGTTCTCGTCCTCGATTTCGGCGGACAATATAACCAGCTGATCGCGCGCCGCGTGCGCGATCTCAACGTCTATTGCGACCTCAAGCCCTGCGATATGACGATGGAGGAGATCAGGGAATACGACCCCATCGGGATTATTTTTACGGGCGGACCCAACAGCGTTTACGAGCAGAGCTCCCCGCACATTCCTGCCGAGATATTTTCCCTCGGTATCCCCGTGCTGGGGATCTGCTACGGCTGTCAGCTGATTGCCTATACGCTGGGCGGAAAGGTGACGCATGCCGAAACGAGCGAATACGGCAAGCGGGAAATCCGCGTTTTGAAGAAGGGCGCGATTTTTAAGGATATCCCCGAAAAAAGCATCAGCTGGATGAGCCATACGGATTATGTTTCCGAGGCGCCCGCAGGCTTTGAGGTGCTGGCCGATACCGAAGCTGGCACCTGCCCCGTGGCGGCCTTCGGCGACGAAAAACGCAACATATACGGCGTTCAGTTTCACCCCGAAGTGGTGCATACCGAATACGGCAATCAGGTGCTGAAGAATTTCCTCTACGAGGTGTGCGGCGCGTCCGGCGACTGGACAATGAGCGGCTTCGTTCAGGAGCAGGTGAAAAAGCTGAAGGAAAAGATCGGGGATAAAAAAGTGCTTTGCGCCATGAGCGGCGGGGTGGATTCCGCCGTCGCCGCCACGCTGATCCATAAGGCCGTCGGAAACCAACTCGTTTGCGTGTTTGTGGATCACGGGCTTTTGCGCAAGTACGAGGCCGAAGAGGTGATGGAGGTGTTCAAAGGCAAGCTGGGCATGAACCTCATCAAGGCGGACGCAGGGGAGATTTTCCTCGAAAAGCTGGAGGGCGTGTCCGATCCCGAGCGCAAGCGCAAGATCATCGGCGAGGAATTTATCCGTACCTTTGAAAAGGAAGCCAAGAAGATCGGCGCGGTGGATTATCTGGTACAGGGCACGATCTACCCCGACGTCATCGAGAGCGGCAAAGGCAAATCCGCCGTAATCAAGAGCCACCACAACGTGGGCGGCCTTCCCTCGGTGGTCGATTTCGAGGAGATTATCGAGCCTTTGCGCGATCTCTTTAAGGACGAGGTTCGCCGCGTCGGGTTCGAGCTGGGCCTGCCCCGCAAAGTGGTGATGCGCCAGCCCTTCCCCGGCCCCGGGCTTGCGATACGCATTATGGGCGAGGTGACCAGAGAAAAGCTGGAAACGCTGCGCGACGCTGACTTTATTCTGCGCGACGAGGTGGCGAAGGCGGGACTGGACGAACAGATCTGGCAGTATTTCGCGGTGATTACCAACAGTCCGACGGTGGGCGTCATGGGCGATTTCCGCACCTATGAAAACGTGATCGCCCTGCGCGCCGTGACCAGCGTGGACGCGATGACGGCGGACTGGGCGCGTATCCCTTACGACGTCCTGGAAAAAATCAGCACCCGTATCGTCAACGAGGTAAAGCACGCAAACCGTATCGTTTACGACATCACCTCCAAGCCGCCCGCAACCATCGAATGGGAATGAGAGAAAACGGCGAAACTCCGTCTGCCGAACCAAAGGGCCGACGGAGTTTTAATCTATAGATAAAAATATGGGCAAAAATTGGTTTACGGTTGAAAGGATAGACGCGGATACGTTTGCGATCAGCGAAGAAAAGCATTGGGAAGAAACGCATTGTTATCTGCTTTGCGGCAGGGAAAGGGCTCTTCTCATCGACACGGGGCTGGGGGTTGCAGATATCCGCACGGTCGCAGAGGGACTGACTTTTTTGCCCATAACTGTGGCCGCTACGCATGCGCATTGGGACCATATCGGCGGACATAAATATTTTGCGGAATTTGCAGTACACGAAGCGGAAAAAGAATGGCTTTCGGGCAGCTTTCCCCTTCCCCTCGAGGCAGTGAAAAAAAATTTGCTCCGCGGGCGTTGCTCGTTTCCCAAAGAATTCGATATCGATCGATATGAAATTTTTCAGGGCGAACCGAAAAGGCTCCTTCATGACGGCGATAGCTTCGAGCTCGGAAACAGGCTGGTGGAGATTGTGCATACGCCGGGACATTCGCCGGGACACTGCTGTTTTTATGAGGAGGAAAGAAGGTACCTCTATGCGGGCGATCTCGTATATAGAGGCTGTCTTGACGCTTTCTACCCTACGACGGACCCTCGGGAATTTTTGCGCTCGCTGAAAAAATTGGAGAAATTGGAGATCGATAAGCTTCTGCCTGCGCATCATGGACTGCCTGTTCCGCCCGACATAATCGGACGGGCGGCGTCCGCCTTTGAAAAGCTGGAACGGGAAGAGAAGCTATATCACGGAAGCGGCATTTTCGATTTCGGAGACTTTCAGCTCCGCATTTAAGAGAATAAGGAGGCAAAAAATGAAAACTACGTATCTGCACTGCACGCTTTTGGACGGCAGTGAAAATATGACGGAACAAAAGGACATGACGATTGTGGTCGAGGACGGAAAAATCCTGTCGGTGGAGCCTGCCGCTCCCGCGCCTTCGGACAGCGGAACTCTCATCGACCTGGGCGGAAAATACCTGATGCCGGGGCTTATCAATCTGCACGTGCATCTTCCCGGCAGCGGATATCCCCGAAAAAAGCCGCAGGACAGCGCCAGGGCGGCAAAGCTGGTGATGAAAAACGGCTTAACGCGCGCCTTGGGCAGAAAATTGTGCGAGCATTACGCCAAAACAGAGCTTCTTTCGGGCGTGACGACGATCCGTACCGTGGGCGGGCTGGGCAATTTCGATTCCGTTATCCGCGACCGTATCGCGGCGGGAAAAATTATCGGGCCGAGGATGCTGGTTTCCGACATGGCGGTTTCCGTTCCCGACGGCCATATGGCGGGTTCGGTGGCGCACGCCGCGCACAGCGAGGCGGAATGTCGCGCGTTTGTGCGCTCTATCGTCGCAGATCGGCCGGATTGGATTAAACTGATGGTGACGGGCGGCGTTCTGGACGCAAAAGTGAAAGGGGAGCCCGGCGTATTGAAAATGCCGCCCGAATATATCAGGGCATGCTGCGAGGAAGCGCACGCGGCGGGGTATCGGGTCGCCGCGCATGCGGAAAGTCCCGAAGGAGTGCGCGCGGCGCTGGAAAACGGCGTGGATACGATCGAGCACGGGGCGGCGCCCGACGCGGAGCTCCTTCGGCTGTTCAAGGAGAAAAACGCCGCGGATATCTGTACCATTTCCCCCGCGGTGCCGTTGGCTAAATTCGATCGTGCCCTCACGGGCGCGACGGAGATGATGCAGTATAACGGAAACATCGTCTTTGAGGGAATCGTCGCCTGCGCGAAAGCGGCGCTGGAAAACGGCGTTCCCGTGGGGCTGGGTACGGATACCGCCTGTCCCTTCGTTACGCATTACGATATGTGGAGAGAATTGCAGTATTTCCACAAATATGTGGGGGTGAGCCGCGCGTTCGCCCTTTATACCGCGACCGGGCGCAATGCGGAGATCGCAGGAATAAGTGCGGAAACGGGCCGTATAGAAGCGGGAAAGAGCGCCGATTTTCTCGTTACCGCGGCCAATCCTCTCGAGGATTTGTCTGCGTTGAGAACGCCCTGCCTGGTGGTGGCTCGGGGCAGAATCTTCAAAAATCCGAAAGTCAAAAAGAACGCCGTTTGCGAGCGGGCGTTGGATAAGTGTTTCGCGGAAAATTGAGGAAAAGCGTATGCGGGAAAGAAAAGAAGCGATAGAATATTGTCTGACGCTCGGAAATGCTTATGAGGATTATCCCTTTGACGACGCCAACTGGACGGTGATGCGGCATCGTGAAAACAAAAAGACTTTCGCGTTGATTTTCGAGCGGCAAGGAAATATGTGGATAAACGTAAAGGGCAACCCCGCCGAGCTTGATTTTTTCCGAGGGGTGTATGAGGCCGTGCTTCCCGCATATCATATGAATAAGGAGCATTGGAATTCTATTGTTTTGGACGGAAGCGTTCCCAAGGAAGATATTTGCCGAATGATCGACGAAAGTTATGCGCTGACCCTGCCGAAAAGGAGATAGGATGGGACATTTCGGGTTTTCCTATATCGGGCTGCTTTGGCTGATAATGTTGTTCATTCCCAATATTTTCTGGACGAGGTGCAAGCCCGAAGGCTACGATCCGCGCGGTGAAAATAAGGTGTTGGCGGCTTTGGAGCGGATCGGCGAGGCGTGGGTCACCTGTGCCGCTCCGGTCTTTTCCGATTTTAACCTGCGCCCTTGGTCGGCATGGAGCGTGTGGCTGCTGGCTTCGGCCCTCCTGATGTGCGCGTACGAGTGCTGGTGGATCAGATATTTCAAAAGCGAACGCAAGCAGAAAGACTTTTACAGCGGTTTTCTCGGCGTTCCGCTCGCGGGGGCAACCCTGCCCGTGGCGGCGTTTTTGTGCCTCGGAATTTATGGAAGGGTGATCTGGATGATCGTCGGGGCCGCCGTGCTCGGCGTGGGGCATATCGGCGTTCACGCAGAACACTTCCGCGCGCTTAAGGAGGACGGAAATAAGGAAAGGAAGCCTGTTGGCGAAAGCGGAGGCGGAAATCGGAAATTGAATTTGATTTACGAAGGCGCGGGGACGGAGGATGCGGCCGCGGTTCTGGATTTTAACCGCCGACAGATCGAGGAATATGCCGACCTCTCTTCGGAACAAAAGGAGTACGCCTTGAAGCGGGCGGAAGAGGAGACGCTTGAAAAGCTTTCGGAATATAAGCGCGTCAGAGCGGGAAGCAAAATAGTGGGATATTATTTCCTGCACGAAGAAAACGGAAAAACGGAGCTTGCCGACCTGTACGTTTTGGAGCCATACAGAGGCCGCGGAATAGGGACGGCAATTCTGAAAAAATGCGTCGCGGAAGCGCGAAGCGATATCTCTTTATATGTATTTACGAAAAATGAAGGCGCAAGGCGGCTGTATGCCCGTTTCGGGTTCGAGACGGAAAAGGTTTTTAAGGACAGAATTCTTTTGAAAAGGCATTGGGTAAAAGAAGAGTAGGCTCTTTAATCAAAGTCAACACAACTAAACGGATTTTCCGCATATAATGCAATATGAGGTTTGACCTCAAATACACAAGAGGAATTTACGTTTATGTGCAATACTTGTTGTAATTCTTGCTGCAATCCTTGCGGCGGGCTGTTCAATACTCTTTTCGGCTGCGGATGCAATTGCTGCCGCTGTAACAGATGCGGGGGCAACGGCTGTGGTTGTAACAGAAGCGGCGATGGCTGCGGCTGTAACAGAAGCGGCTGTGGCTGCGGGTGTAACGGCTGGGGAACGAGCACGGCCAACGCCAACGGCTGTGGTACCGCGAACGCGAGCGGCTGCGGATGCGGTTGCACGAGGAGAGTAGCCGTGCCTATCACGGGCAGAATTTATCTCGATCTGCCTTGGGGGGCCGCGCAGGCCAACGCAACGGCGGCGAACGCGGGCTGCGGCGGCGGATGCATGGCTTACAATGCTTCGCAGACGAGCGTCAGCTCGGGCTGCGGCGGGTTCGATGCGTATTATGCCCGTCAGTACGGGTTGTATCCCTACAATACGAACAACGGCTGTGGCTGCGGCTGCGGAAATTAAATTTTCGGCTGAAAAGACAACGGCGGAACGAAAGGTCCGCCGTTGTTTTTATGGAAAAAAGAGGTAAGAAAATCCGTTTTTCCGTCCATAATAAGACAATGAAAAAACTTCGGAACTTTATCGCCTGGTGTAAGGGGAAATACGCGCTCCTTGCGGAAAAGAAATATACGACGATCGCGGGAACGCTGGTATATTTTCTCATCATGTCCGTCACGCCTCTTGCCTTTTGGCTGACTCTGCTTTTCGGCCGATTGTCCATAGACCCCGAAAAGGTGCTTACCTTGCCCGTATTCGATTCGGTGGAAAATATTTTGTTGTTTATACAGAAGGAAGCGGCTAACGCGACGACGGGCGCCTCCGTGTTTCTCCTCGCCACCACTTTATATTCCGCGACCAATTTTTTTTATCATATGCGTCGCAGCGGCGAGATCATCTACGAATACAAACGAAAAAAACACGGTCTGCTCGTGCGGCTGGGCGCGCTGTTGCTGATGTTTGCCATGATACTGCTCGCCGTGGTTTCGGCGGCGGTTTTGGCGGGCGGCGCGTTCGTCTTTTCCCGTATCTTTCCGCGCTGGCTCGAGCTGACGGCCGATTACGGCCTGATGATCGTCATATCTTTCTTTTTGGCCTTGCTGCTCAATTTTTACGTTTGTCCTTATAAGACGAAAATAAAGGAATTGCTTCCGGGCACGCTGATTACGGTGGCCGCGTGGGCGATCGCTTTGATCGGATTTACCGTTTATCTGAAAATAGGGAATATGGGCAGGTTATACGGGGCGCTCAGCGCAATCATCGTGTTTATGCTTTGGCTGTATGTTTTGATGATCTGTTTCGTGGCAGGCGTCATCTTCAACAGCGAAAAGATTTCGGCGAGGGAAAGCAAAGCGTTATAAAAAACAAGGCCTGCTTACCCGAAAGGGCGAGGAAGGCCTTGCTTTTGCTTTGTTATAAAAATTTTATGCGTGGTATTTTACGTGAAAAGTTTGAGACTGCTTTCTGCGTTTTATTTTACATATCTCGCGCACGTAACCGCCAATGCGCCCGGGCCGATATGGCAGGCGATACTCAACGAGAGGGGATCGCAGAAACGGAAAGGAATTTCGGGAAAGGACTCTTTCAGCTCTTCGGCAAAGATTTCGGCTTCCTTGAAGCTGTCGGTATGCGCTACGGAAAGGCACATCTCCCCGGATTCGGCATAACTTTTGAAGCGAGTGGAAATATCTTTGCGTATCGCTTCCTTCATCGTCTCTTTTGCTTTGGGCAGGCTGCGCGCTAAAGCAAACTTGTCCAGCTTTTCGCCCTGGATCTGGAGGACGGGTTTAATCTTCAAAATGGAGCCGATCGCCGCGGCCGCGGGGGTTACCCGTCCGCCTTTTTTGAGATATTTCATCGTGTCGAGCGCGATATAAATGGAAGAATCGAGGCGGGTCTGCTCTAAATAATCTTTGATCTCCGCCGCAGTTTTGCCTTGGTCTCTCAATTTGAGCGCGTCGAAAACGCTCTCCTTCAGCGTCACCGAAATGCGCTGGTTGTTGACGACGTGTATTTTTCCGCCAAAATCTTTGGCCAGCGCGGTGGCTGTGGCGCAGGATTGGCTTAAGCCCGAGGACATGGGAATGTGCACGATTTCGTCATATTCCTTGAGAATATCGTTCCAAAAATCCAAAAGATCTCCGATGCTCGGCTGAGAGGTGGAAACGTTGGCCGCCGCGTCTCTGAGATGAACGTAAAATTCCTCCTGCGTCAGGTTGATGTCTTCGAAATAGGACGTGTCATTGATGAGAAAGGGCATGGGCAGGACGAAAATGCCCGCTTCTTTTCCCTCCCTCTGCGTAATGCCGCTGTTACTGTCCGTAACGATAGCCGTTTTAGCCATAAATACTCCTTGTTTTTTCGGCCCCAGGCCGTTGCCATAATCCCACAACGCCTCAAAACGAGACGCCTGTTAGTATATAATAGCAGACTCTTTATAGAAAGTCAATCCCTTTCCGTACAAATGTTACATTTTGCATAAAAAAGTATTACAAAATATTCTTTTTTCAAAAAGATAAAAACAATGTTTTACAAAAAAACGAAGATATGCTATAATAGAAGCGAAAATGCGCAGGCACGCAGTATTTGCAAGTATTTTCGCGCCCTATTGCAACAGCGCGCGCGATGTTATAATAGAAGCGAAGCTATGAAGAGCCGTCGATATTTTCGCTTTCTAATCGAACGTAGATGGGCTGCGACAAAAAATTTATTTGAGGTAAACGGTATGAAACTTGTCTTTTACGGGCTTTGGGAGGACGAACGTTCCAAGCTGGAGGAACTTCATAAAAAATACGGCTTTGAGTACGAGGCTACCGCGGAGGAGCTTTCCCTCCTCAACGTCTCTTTAAGCGAAGGCTGCGCGGGCGTATCCGTGCTGGGAAAAGGCGCGGTCGGCGACGACCTCTTAAGCGCGCTTCACGGTTACGGCGTAAAATTTTTGGCTACCCGCAGCATAGGCTATAATCATATCGATCTGGCCGCCGCAAAAAAATACGGCTTCAAGCTCTGCAATTCGCAGTATCCGCCCGATTCGGTGGCCGAGTTTACTTTGATGCTTATCTTAATGTCGTTGAGAAAGTATAAGCAGGCGCTTTGGCTTCAGCAGGTAAACGATTATGCGTTGGAGCATCTCAAGGGCGGCGTGCTTTCGCAAAAGACGGTCGGCGTCGTCGGCACGGGGCATATCGGCGGACGGGTCATCGAGCTTCTTTCGGGGTTCGGCTGCCGCCTGCTCTGTCATTCGGCCGATTACGATCCCAAGGTTGCGCAGATCGCCGAATATACCGATCTGGATACCTTATATCAAAGCAGTGATATCCTTACCTTTCACGTTCCTTTATTGCCGTCAACCAAACATATGGTAAACGCGGAGACCTTAAAGAAAATGAAAGAGGGCGTCGTTTTAATCAACACCGCGCGGGGAGAGCTTTTTGAAACGGAAGCCCTGATCGGCGGGGTTGAAAACCGTAAAATCGGCGCGCTGGCGATGGACGTGTTCGAGGGAGAGGACGGCATCTATCATATGGACCGCACGGACGACATCATTCGCAACCGCGATATGGCGTATCTTCGTCAGTTTCCCAATGTAATCCTGACGCAGCATATGGCTTTTTATACTCAATTGAGCATGGACAGCATGATGGAGAACAGTGTGGAGGGCCTTCTCGATTTCAACTGCAAGAGAACGAATCGGTTTGAAATCAGGTTTTAGAAAATGAAATCGTTGAAGGAATTATACCGTATCGGAAAGGGGCCTTCCTCGTCCCATACGATCGGCCCCGAACGCGCCTGCAAAATATTTCTTGCCGAAAATCCCGAAGCAGAGTCCTTCAAAGCGGTTTTGTACGGCTCGTTGGCAAAGACGGGCGTCGGCCACGGTACGGACGGCGTTGTGAAAAGCGTGCTGAAAAACGTAGAGATCGAATGTGACGACGGCTCGGACGGCTTTCCTCATCCCAATACCATGGATCTGTTCGCCTATAATGGAGGCCGAGAGACAGCGTCTATGCGCGTTTACAGCGTGGGCGGCGGGGCGATCCGCATAGAGGGACGCCTTTCGGGAGAAGGAAGGGAAGTTTATCCGCTGGAAAGCTTCGCGGAAATCCGCCGTTTTTGCGAGGAAAGAGCGCTGCGGCTGTCCGATTATGCTTTCGTATGCGAAGGCGAGGCGCTGAAGGAATACCTCGGCGAGGTATGGCAGGCGATGAAAGCGTCCGTCGAGGCGGGGCTGAAGGCGCAGGGCGTGCTGCCCGGAGGGCTGGGCGTGGAACGGAAGGCGCGTTTTCTCTATCGTCAAAAGCATATCGACGAAAGCGCGGAGACGAAGGAAAATCGTCTGGTCTGCGCGTATGCGTTTGCTGTGAGCGAGCAGAATGCGTCGGCCGGGACGATCGTCACGGCGCCCACCTGCGGCGCGAGCGGCGTGCTTCCCGCCGTTTTGAAGTACGCGCAGGAGCGGCGGGGGTATTCGGACGACTCGATCGTTCGTGCGTTGGCCGCGGGCGGGATCGTGGGGAACCTCATTAAAACCAATGCGTCCATTTCGGGCGCGGAATGCGGCTGTCAGGCGGAGATCGGCAGTGCGTGCTGTATGGCGGCCGCCGCTTTGGGCGAATTGTACGAAATGGAGCTGGGACAGATAGAGTATGCCGCCGAAATCGCGATGGAGCACCAGCTGGGGCTCACGTGCGACCCGATCGGCGGATTGGTGCAGATTCCTTGTATCGAACGCAACGCCGTCGCGGCCATGCGCGCCATAAATGCCGTTTCGCTGGCGGATTTTCTTTCCGACAGCCGAAAGATTTCTTTCGATTTGGTCGTGGAGACGATGTACGAAACGGGGAAAGATATTTCCTGCCGTTATCGGGAAACCGCGGAGGGAGGTCTGGCTAAATTATACGGAAAGGAAGGAAAGAAAGCGCCTTGAAAAGTGCTCGGAAAATTTTTTGAAAATTTGTGCGAAAAAGGAAAAAAACGCTTGACAAATATGAGAAAATAGATTATTATAATCAAGCATTCTTTGATGCGCTTTGAAAGGTAAGGCCCAATAGCTCAGTTTGGTTAGAGCGCCAGCCTGTCACGCTGGAGGTCACGAGTTCGAGCCTCGTTTGGGTCGCCACTTTTGCCTTGATAGCTCAGTTGGTAGAGCAAGGGACTGAAAATCCCTCTGTCGATGGTTCGATTCCACCTCAAGGCACCACATGCCGGTGTAGCTCAATTGGCAGAGCAGCTGATTTGTAATCAGCAGGTTGTGGGTTCAAGTCCAATCACCGGCTCCACAGCTTGCGCTACACCAGATACGGACAGATTCCAGAGCGGCCAAATGGATCAGACTGTAAATCTGACGTCTCAGACTTCGGTGGTTCGAATCCACCTCTGTCCACCAGGAAAACCCCAAATCGAACAAATAGTTCGATTTGGGGTTTTTTTAAGGTTATATAATTGATTTATGGGTAGGAAAGTGATATAATCTTAACATGAAAATGACAGAAGACAAAATGGATATAAAAATGTTCGCTCCCTGCGGAATGAATTGTAAAGTATGTTATAAACACTGCTATTCCAAAAAATCTTGCGGCGGTTGTTTCCTAAGCGACGAGGAAAAACCTGAACATTGCCGAAAATGTAAAATTAAAGATTGCGTAAAATTGAAAGGCTTATCCTATTGTTATCAATGTCTGAAATTTCCCTGTATGCTCATAATACGTCTTGAAAAAAATTATAGCAAAAGGTATAACGTCAGCTTAATGGAGAATAGCGAATTTGTCAAAGAATATGGCTTAGTGAAATTTATGGAAAGTCAAAAAAAGAAATACCGATGCACTGAATGCGGCGGGATCATCTCCGTTCACGATAAAGAATGTAGCGAGTGTCAATCAAAAATGGAGCAATAGATATGTTTTATTTTCCCGATTATCGCTCCACCGAGAAGCTGCACTAAAAACGCTTTTTTCGAATGAAACTCGTTTACTTAATTTACGGCGCAAATGCTTCTCTATAGTTACACGGAATAGAATAAACCGCCGCTGGCGTTGTCGATGCTCTAAATTAAAAAGAGCGCTTACTTATAATGCCCATAAGTTTATACGTTTTTATTATATTTTTGTATCCGAATACTAAAAACGTCGATAAAAATTTATTGATAAAACGCTCCTTTCAGAATAATATACTCTAAATGTATTCGTTTGATTTATAATCAGTTGTTTGTTGCAATATTTTTGATAAGAGAAGAGGCATTAAATAATGGAAAATAAATTATTTATGACCGGAATGGGAAGTATTATTGCCGCTGCGATATCTTTATTGCCGTATATTTTCTATCCGAATTTCGCTGATATTTGTCTTCCGATTATGGGAGTTTTGTTCGTGTGCGGCTTTAGCTTGATTATTATCAGTCATATCTTTTCCAAGAAGGTTAGCTCCAAGCAATTGACTACCGCGTTCCGTACTTTCCGGAATATCGATTTAGAAAGAATCAGAAATTGTATGCGCTTGCGCGATCTGCCGGATAAAGAGCTGCTGTATAAATTATTTTACTCACGGGATAATTCGGAAAGGATTATATTTTTCAGAACTCTGAACGATAAAAAGGCCGTCGGGGTTGCGCATCAAAAGGCTGTTTTGTATAGCTGGGAGGCTTTACGCGAAGCAGGCGCTTTAGGCGTTTGGAAAACGTTGGAGCCTTTGAGCTGTTATGAAAATATCGAGCAGGCCTTAAAAGAAAATTTAGAAAAGACAGAAAACTACTGCGAGGAAATTTTGGCAGAACGCGTGGAAAAGAAGCGCAGGATTTTTATCCTGCGTAAAAAAATGATTTCCGGGTGCGGGGGCTCTATATATATTTGGGTGGACGGCATGCGCGGAAAACTTAAAAACGGCCGGGGCGTGATGCTGGAAACCGATTGCAATCTCCATGTGTTGAGAGCGGGCGGCAGTATTATGATTATAGGAGCGTCGGAAGAGGATTGCGTAATTTTTATCGAAATTTTACCTGTAATTCAATTTGTCGCTGATAATTACCATTTGCCTTGTAAATTTGAAAAGGTTAACGAATTCGGAGATAAGATTCCCATTGAAAGCAGCGAATATATATTCGGTATATAAGATTTCAAAAATATAGAGAAATTTTATAAAACTGGGCTATATTCATCTTGGCGCGCTCGTCGCGAGCGACGATAAAGCCCGTAGAATTCTATGTAGATAAACTCGATTTTGAGATAAGTTGCTATACCTCCGACCTTGATGACATTTATAAAATCGATCTGAAAATAAGGGGCGGAGAAGTGACGATATTCTTTGAAAAAGGTAATCCTCAGCAGCATTCGAACATAGAGGCTTTGAGGTTTAGGAATCCGGCCTTTTAGGCGGCTGACATCGAAAAGACGGCAGAGAAACTAAAAGCGCGCGGAATCGTCGTCGAAGCTGTCGGACTCGACCTTTATACTGACGAGAAAATGACGTTTATCCATTATCCCGATAGTTGTCTTTGTCCGCGAATAAAAATATCCCCGATTTTTCCAATGGTATCGGAAAAAAATCGGGGTTTTTTCAAAAATAAAACTGTGCAACCTTTTTTGTCAGGATTTACCGAAGCGGAAACACCGCAGGTGACTCCTTCAAAGCTTCCTCATGGCACACGCAAAAATCCGCTTAGTGCTGCTGCATTCCTGCCCTGACACGGTTCACGGCATTGCGTTGCATAAGACCTTGCTATCAACGTTCCTTACGATGCGCTGCCTTCCATAAATACCGCCGGGAAAGGCGTTCGGTTCTGCTATAGCGGATTGCAGATACAGGGTGCCGCTAACTCCCCACCTAGCACAGCTTACTTATTATACACTATTTGCCGGGGTTTTGCAACCGTTTTTATCCTAATTTTTTTGTCACTTTTTTGAAGTTTTGCGCACAAAGCAATTGACAGCGTTAAGAAAAAGACTTATACTCATAGAGATAATTCGTTTCACTTCCGCGAAAACGGTATTTTTAACGAGCGGAAAAGGATTTTTGTTATGAGTAACCTGTCTTTCGGCGCAGGCTATTGGAAAAAGCAACTGCCTCTCACGGTCCTTTCTTATCTGAGCAGTTTTATCGCTATCGTCACCGATCTGTCGCTGCCGCTTCTGACGGCGGCGATGCTCGACTACGCCGTGTGTTACGATCCCTCAAAAGCCGCGGGGACGCCCGACGGGATATTCGGTTTTCTCTTTACGGGGAAATACGGGGCGCTGGGCACTATGAAGCTGTTTTTGAGCTGTGCGGCGGTCTTTCTTGTCATTTTATTGCTGCGGCTTATTTTTATCTATATAAAAAATATCAGTTTCCAGCGCGCGGGGCTTCGCATGGAAAGCGACCTGCGCGACGATACGTATAAAAAGCTGATGCAGCTCGACGGAAGCGCGCTTTCGGGCTTTAACACGGGCGAATTGATGACCGTGATGAACCGCGATATCGTCATGGTGAAGGAAATGTACACGCGGGTGTTTATTTCCTTTTTCGACAGCGTGACGGTAATGATCGTCACGTGTATTTTCCTTTCCAGCATCAGCCCCTGGATGCTGCTCATTCCCATGGCGATTTCGCCCGCGCTCATCTTTACGCTGATCCGCTACGCAAGGACGATGAAAGTCATTTTCACGGACGTGCGCCGCGCGTACAGCGATATCAATCTCACCGTTCAGGAAAATATCCGCGGCGTGAGGCTGGTCCGCGCGTTTGCCAACGAGACGTACGAGGAGGAAAAGTTCCGCCGCGACAATTATCGCATGCGGGACGTAATGTTCCGTCTGGACGATAAAATGGCAAAGTACAACACCTTTTTCGACGGCTTTATGCAGATCGCCTACGTATCGGCCATCATCATCTGCGTTTTTCTCGTCCTCAACGGCTCCCTGCTGGTGGGCGCGCTGACGGCCGCGGGCGCATACGTCATGAAGATCATGAGCCATATCACCCAGATCAGCCAGAACATCAGCAATATGCAGCGTCAGACGGTCTCTTTGGGAAAACTGAAAAACTTCCTCGAAACGGAAAGCGGGATACGGGAATATCCCGAAGCGCTCTGCGCTTCTGCCCGCCCGCATATCCGCATGGAAAACGTCTCTCTGACGCTCGGCGACAAGCAGGTGCTGAAAAATATAACCCTCGACATTCCCTACGGAAAAAAGGTGGGGATTATGGGCGGTACGGGAAGCGGCAAATCCGTGCTTCTGAAGAGCCTGTCGCGCGTTTTCGACGTCACCTCGGGCGAGATATCGATCGACGGTCAAAACGTCCGCAAATACGCGCTGGACGCGTTACGCAACGAATTTGCTTACGTCTTTCAGGACGTTTTCCTCTTTTCGCACACCATAGACGCGAATATCGCCTTTTACGATCCCGAAGCGCCCGAAGAGGACGTGAAGGACGCCGCGGAAACCGCGCAGGCGGCACGGTTTGTGGAAAAGCTGGAGGACGGCTACGAGACGGTGGTGGGCGAACGCGGGCTCGGCTTATCGGGCGGACAGAAACAGCGGCTTTCCGTCGCGCGGGCCCTCATGAAGCGCGCGCCCGTGCTCATTCTCGACGACGCCTCCAGCGCGCTGGATATGGCCACGGAGAAAAAGCTTCTGAAGGCCGTAAAGGAAAAGACACCCGAAAACACCCTGCTGATCGCCGCGCACCGCGTCTCCTCCGTCATGGACTGCGACGAGATTGTCTATCTTCAGGACGGGGAAATCGTCGAAAGGGGAACGGCGAAGGAGCTGATCTCGCTCGGCGGGCGGTTTGCTTCCATTTACCGCATGCAGACGGCGGACGGACAGCTGGACGATTCCTCTTACGGAAAGGAGGACTGATATGAAGCGCAACACTTATTACATCGACGAAAAGGTCGAAAAGGAAAAGGTGGACGTCAAACTTTTAAGGCGTCTGCTCCGCTACGTGGCGCCCCGCAAAAAAACGTTCGGGATTATTCTCGTCCTCCTGCTTTCCGCTACCCTCGCCGCTCTGGTTCCCCCGCTGTTTATCAAGGCGATCGTGGATAAAGTAATTCCCGATAAAAATTACGCGCTACTCGTCCGCGTGCTGGTCGGCTTCGTCGCGGTGTCCGCGCTACGCGTGATCCTGCCCTATTTCTATAATCGTCTGATGTGGAGAATGGGGGACAGCATCGTCGCGGAGCTGCGCACGGAAATATTCGCCAAGCTTCAGAAGCTTCCCTTCGAATATTTCGATAACCGTCCCGCAGGTAAAATTTCCGTCCGCGTCACCGATTACATCGACGAATTGGGGGATTTTTTCGCCTGGAATCTGATGTATTTTATCGTGGATATCCTCAATATCCTCGTCGTGACGGTGTTTATGCTGTTTTTAAGCCCCGTCCTCGCGCTGGTCGTCTATGCGGCGGTCATTCCCATGACGGTGTGCATTTTTTTGCTGAAAGGCGTGGTGAGAAAATATTTCCGCGTGCAGAAAGCAAAGGATTCCAACCGCACGGCATATATCGTCGAATCCATCAACGGGGAAAGGGTAATCAAGAGCTTCGGCCGCGCCGCCTATAACGAGGGCGTCTATCACGAATTACAAACGGCCAGCCGCCGCCAATGGGAAAAGATCGTCATGGCCAACGAGCTGAACTCGCCGATCGTCGATCTTTTCTGGAACCTCGGCACCCTGTTAATTTACGCCGTTTCCATCTGGGCTGTCGCGGCGGGAAAGTGGAGCATGCAGACGGGCACGGTGATCGCCTTCCTCAATTACATGAGCCTTTGCGCCTCGCCCTTTATGCAGCTTTCCTCGATTTTGCAAAACCTGTCGCAGGTCTCCGCAAATCTCGAGCGGGTATTCGAGACGATAGACGAACAGAATCCCATTACGGAAAAAAACGACGCAAAGGAGCTGGCGAACGTCCGCGGCGAAGTGGATTTTGAAAAGGTGACGTTCGGATACGAAGCGGGGATAAACGTCCTCGAAAATTTTGACCTGCACGTCGCTGCGGGGGAGACAATTGCGTTGGTCGGCCCGACGGGCGCGGGAAAGACGACGGTGATTAATCTGATTACGCGCTTTTACGATCCCGCGTCGGGGTGCGTGAAGATAGACGGCATAAACGTCAGGGATGTGACGCTCGGTTCGCTGCGCAGCCGCGTGGGTGTATTGATGCAGGACCCGTTTATTTTTAAGGGCACGATTATCGATAATATCCGTTACGGCCGCCCCGGGGCGACGGACGAGGAATGTATCGCCGCGGCGGAACGCATTTACGCCGATCGCGTGGCGAAGCGGTACCCAGACGGATTTTACGCCAAGACGGAGGAGGGCGGCGAAGGCCTGTCCGCAGGGGAAAAGCAGCTGATTTCCTTTGCGCGCATGGTGCTCAAGGACCCTTCGGTGGTTATTTTGGACGAGGCGACGTCCTCCGTGGATTCGGAGACGGAGGAGCTTATCAGAGAAGCTTTGGAAATTCTTTTGAAGGATAAAACGGCTTTTATCGTCGCGCACAGGCTGTCCACCATACGCAAGGCGGACCGCATCTTATATATTGCCGACAAAGGTATCGCCGAAAGCGGCAATCACGAACAGCTTTTGGCGAAAAAAGGGCTTTATTACCGCCTGAACGCGGGACTTTGACTCCGTCGGTCCCGCTTTTGCGTTGACAAACGCGATAAAAAAGAGTATAATATCGAGTCGGAAAAAGGAAAACGCAAGGAGAAAAGTTATGTCGGAAAATTGCACGCACGATTGCTCGTCCTGCTCGTCGAACTGTTCGTCGAGGCCAAAGGAGAGCTTTCTTAAATCGCCGCACGCCGAAGCTTCCATCAAAAAGGCGATTGCGGTCGTCAGCGGAAAGGGCGGGGTGGGAAAGTCGCTCACCACTTCCCTGCTGGCCTCGTTTGCCCATAAACAGGGGAAATCGGTCGGCATTATGGACGCGGATATCACGGGGCCTTCCGTCCCTCGCATGTTCGGGGTAAGCGAACGCGCGACGGGCAGCGAGACGGGGATCAACACCGTATTGACGCCTTCGGGCATGCAGATGATGTCCATGAATTTATTGCTCGACAGCGAGACGACCCCCGTTTTGTGGCGCGGAGCCATTATTTCGGGCACGGTGTTGCAATTCTGGACGGACGTAATCTGGAAGGACGTGGATCTGCTGTTTATCGACATGCCGCCCGGAACGGGCGACGTGCCGTTGACGGTGTTTCAGAGCATTCCGCTCGCGGGCGTCGTCATCGTCACCACGCCGCAGGATCTCGTGAAGATGGTGGTGGAAAAGGCCGTCAATATGGCGAACATGATGAATGTGCCCGTCTTGGGGCTGGTGGAAAACATGAGTTATCTCAATTGTCCCGACTGCGGCCGCAGGATCGAGATTTTCGGACAGAGCAAGGCTGCGGCGATCGCGGAGGAATACGGGATTCCCGCAGTGTCCCGCATGCCTTTGGACGCCAGAATTGCGGAATATGCGGACGCGGGGCGCATAGAGGACTATGAAACGGACGCGCTGAAAGCGGTTTATGAGGCGATAGAAAAAGCATAAAGAGCTTCGCTAAAGAAAAACGGAACGGATAAATCTATCCGTTCCGTTTTTGTGTCGCCGTGCGCGTCGCCGCTATACCGCGATTTCGGCGGCTGCCTGTTCTTCCGCTTCTGCGTCTGCCGTCGTAAAGGCGGGGACGTATTCGGGCATAAAAGCGCCTGCGGGCATAGGAAGGGGCGCGGGCTTCGCCTTTGCAGTGTCGGGGGCCACCTTGATATATTGCCTGTATTCGTAAGTGGATTTTTTACTGCGTTCCGTCATCGCTTCATAGACCTGCTCGCGGAGCATGCGCTGGTTTTCCTTGAGGGAAAGCGTCTCGTCGGGAAAGAACGGACCGTCCACGTAAATCGTCGTTTTGGGATAGGAGGTAAACCTGCGTTTCTGATAAGTGGTCGTGAAGCAGAAGACGGGTTTGCCTGTCTCCGCGGGATAGCGGAAGGACACGTCCTTGAAGGGGCGAATTTTCGTATAATAGGGCCAGATATGCGCTTCGGGATAGATAACTACGCAGTGATTTTTATCGGTATGCTTTTTGATCGCTTCGTGAAAGCCCTTCATGCCTCGCCTGGCGGTGGGGATGGGCACGCCGCCCAGCATTTCCACGGCCTTTCCCGCGACGGGGATGGATACGCCGTCGGGGTTGATGATGATATACGCCTTTTTCGGGAAGGTGACGAGGGAAGGGCGAAAAGCGTCGCCGGCGGCCGCGGTGTGATTGGCGTAGAGAAAATATCCGCCCTTCCGATAGCCCTTGAGAACCCGCCTGTTTTTAATAGTTTCATGAAACACAATTTTCTGAAAGAGAAAAATAAGAGGGGTTACAATCAGCCGATAGAGGATAAATTCGAAAAATTTTCTGACGGGATTGCGGGAAAAATATTTATAGTTCAAGGGCAGTTCCTTTCGCTTGATGTTCGTTCCCGCGAAATCGTCGTTGAGTTCGTCGCTGTAATAATACGTCCGTTTCATGTTGCCTCCTTATGTTTATCGATTGCGCTTTCAAGCATTTCTTCCATTTTTTCCATACAGACGGATTGCGAAAAGCTTCTGCGCATTTCCGCGTATTTTTCTTTGTAAGCTTTTATCAGATCCCTGTTTTCGTACCAGAAATCGATTTTTCGAGCCAGATCTCCCGCGTCGTTTTTATGGAACAGATTGTTTTCGTCCACGGCGAAAAATCGCGTGGCGCTGCGCTCGGAGTCGCAGATGACGGGAACCAATCCGCTTGCGATCGCCTCCATGCAGGAGATCGCCTCGATCTCCATCAGCGCGGTATGCACATACAGATCGGCGGCGTGCAGAACGTCGAGCAGCTCCTCTCGGGAATAGAAATGAAACTCGCTGTCGAGGCGGAGCTTTTCTGCTTTTTTAATCAACCGTTTTTTATACGGCCCGTCGCCTGCGAAAATAAGTTTCAGATCGTCTTTATGCGCCGAAGCCGCCGCCGCTTCAATGAGAACGGACTGCGCTTTCTCCTTGCTGTAACGCCCCGTGCAAAGGATAGTGAATTTATCCGTCGTACGCCGTACGGGACGGGGCGCGAAAAATGCGTCGTTGACGCCGTTGGAGATCACGAGGCCGTCGGTGGGGCGCGTCTCTTTTTCAAATACTTCCCTGATAAATCGGGTAGGGTAATGTACGATATCGCAGTATCTGTAAACCCGCCGATAAAAAATTTTATAGGTGAGACGGTTGGCGGGGCGGAAGTTCATCATGCCGATGTGGGAGGTGACGTTTTCCGCCTGGCAGTGAAAGCTGGCCGTCACGGGCTTGTGCATTTTCTGCGCCAACTTCGCGCCCGCCGCGCCCAGCGCAAAAGGAAACTGAATGTGCACCGCGTCCGCCTCCTCGATGGCTTTTGTCAAAATATGTTTGTCTGCTTTTGCCAAAAGAACGCCGTTCCGCTTCAAAGCCGCATTAAAAGGCCCGAGATTTATGGTGGGTACGACATAACGGTTTTCCGCTCCGTCGGTGACTTTGTCGGACGAAACCACGGTTACCCGATGTCCTTTACTTTTCAGATGGCGGATAAAATTGAGCGTTGCGATGGTGGTGCCGTTGTTCGGCTCTCCCAAAACGTCGCAGATCACAGTAACATTCATGGTAATCCTCTGGAGCTTTCTTCCGTAAAATCAATGTTTGTAACAAAAAACGGTTGATATATGACATTTGTCATCTGTTTCCATTATATCGCATCTGCATAAGTTGCGCAATAGCGAAGTCGGATAATGTTTTTCTACCGCTATAGAATTATGAGAGAAGGCACCTCTCAAGTCTTTCGAGAGGAAAATTCTGCTCTACTCACAGTAGAATTGTCGCAAACCGAGGCTTTTTAGGTTGATTTTTTGAAAGATATATGGTATATTGGTGTTATGGAGAATAGTGCAAAAAACGTAATCGATGCGACGGACGCCCCCGTAAAAAACGTCGTGGCAAAAAATCTGATAGAGTTGAGAAAAAGCCGTAAGCTAACGCAAAGCGATCTCGCGGAGATGCTTAATTATTCGGACAAGACGATCTCTAAATGGGAGAATGGGGATTCTCTGCCCGATATCGCCGTTTTGGCGGCGCTTACGGATATTTACGGAATCACGTTGGACGATCTCGTTCACGCAAACGCGGCGGAAAGATCGGGCGGCAACGCGAAGGAAAAGCGGGAACGGGAAAGGAGCAATCGCCTGATTATTTTATGCCTGACCGTCTCGGTGGTCTTTTTGATCGCCACGCTGGTTTTCGTCTATCTGAAGCTTAAAGCGAACATAACTTATTGGCAGGCGTTTGTCTGGGCGGTGCCCGTGTCGTGCTTATCTCTCCTTTGGTCGAACCGAAAGACGGAAACCGGCGTCAAAATGAGCAAGATTTATCGGACGGCGGTGTTATCCGTATTGTGCTGGTCTTTTTTGGCCGCAGTATATCTTCAGCTTCTTGAATATCAGGTATGGCTGATCTTTATTTTGGGAATTCCCATCGAGCTGATTATCTGGCTGAGTTCGAAACTGAATAAATGAAAAGCCCGGGCTATATAGCCCGGGCTTTTTTCAGATTTGAGAAAAACGCTTTCCGACCGAATTTATTTTATGCGGCCGCGTTAATTTTCGATTGCGCTAAAGCATAGTTTACGATCCCGAGTCCGAACAGGTTGAGAACCAGGTATAACGCCCCCGAATCCCCCACTTTTTTCCCGAGTTTATATGCCCAGTAAAAGCTGTAGATTCCGAAAGTGATAATCGTGAATAAAACGGCCATTCCGCCCGACGCGGTGGCTTCTGCGGAGTTCATGCGGTTGCTGTCGTTGGTGAGGCAGACAAACCAATAAATTCCGTAAATGCCGAACGTGATGATCGTGAAAACGATTGCCAATGCGATATTTCTTTTTCTCATAATTTTTCTCCTTATTTGTTTCGTCGGTAAAGCGCTTTCTCATACATATTATATATGAGAATACTCATAATGTCAATGAGAATACTCATATTTTGTTATAATTTTTTTATGATTATCGCGCAAAGAATAAAAGAATTAAGGAGGGACTGCAACATGACGCAGGCGGCGCTTGCCGCGCGGGTGAAATGCAGTCAATCGATGATTGTCCGATGGGAAAAGGGGGAGTGTGAGCCTACGGCCAGTGCAATTCTCGCGCTTTCTGACGCCTTCGACTGTTCTTGCGATTATTTGTTGGGAAAAAGCGAATTTTAGCAAGGAAAGCGTCTTTGATAAAGAGAGGGTGTCCGCAGAGAAACAGGCGGGAAATTTGCGGAGGAAAGGCAGAAAAGACGAGGTAACTATTCCAGTTTCCTTCGGCGGGATAAAAAGTTTTTTCGCGGAAAGTTTTTCTCCGCCTTGACGAACGGGCCCCGATATGATATAATCATATAAAAACAAAGGAAGTGCGGTATGAGCAAAGCAGACAAAATTTTTGTGGAAAATATGACCGACATTATGGAGCAGGGCTTTTGGGATACCGGGCTGGACGTGCGTCCGCATTGGGAGGACGGCGCTCCCGCGCACACGGTGAAAAAATTCGGGATTGTCAACCGTTACAATCTGCAGGAGGAGCTTCCCATACTCACGATCCGCCGCACTGCTTTCAAGTCCTGTATAGACGAATTGCTTTGGATCTGGCAGAAAAAGAGCAATAATATCCGCGATTTGAAGTCGCATATCTGGGATAGCTGGGCCGACGAAAACGGCTCTATCGGCAAGGCCTACGGGTATCAGCTGGCGCAGAAGGCAATTTATAGGGAAGGGGAGTTCGATCAGGTGGACAGGGTTTTGTTCGATCTGAAAAACAATCCATCCAGCCGCCGTATCATGACCAATATTTACAATTTCGCCGACCTGCACGAAATGAATCTTTATCCCTGCGCCTATTCGATGACGTTTAACGTTTCGGGGAATACCCTCAACGGAATACTCAACCAACGCTCTAACGACATGTTGACGGCGAACAACTGGAACGTGTTGCAATATGCGGTTCTGCTGATTATGTTTGCGCAGGTATCGGGGCTGAAAGCGGGCGAACTCGTCCACGTTATTGCCGACGCGCACATTTACGATCGGCATATTCCCATTGTCAAAGAAATTTTGGGAAAGCCGCAGCACCCCGCGCCCAAGCTGATTGTCGATCCCGACGTCAAAAATTTCTATGATTTCACGTTGGACAGCTTCGTGCTCGAAAACTACGAGTATGAAAAGCTGGAAACGAAAATTCCGGTGGCGATATGATCCGGGCGATTTTACACGCCGACAAAAATTGGGGTATCGGCAAAAATAATTCCCTGATGTTTTCCATCCCGAAAGACATGAAGTTTTTCCGAGAGACGACGCTTGGAAAAACCGTGGTGATGGGAGGGAACACTCTGCGCTCCTTCCCCGCGGGAAAACCGCTTAAAAATCGCACGAATATCGTATTGTCGAGGGGGCAGGTAAGGGACGACTGCCTCGTTGTGCCCGATTTGGAGGCTTTGAAGGCGGAAATGCGCAGGCGGGCGGAAACGGAGGATTTATACGTCATCGGCGGCGCGTCGGTGTATGCGGCGCTTTTGCCCTACTGCGGCGAGGCGCTTGTCACAAAGGTGGAAGCCGACGGCGGAGCGGATACTTTTTTCCCCGACCTCGACAAAGACGAAAATTTTGTCTGCGTAGATGCGGGGGAGCCCGTCGAGGACAACGGGTATATTCTTCGCTTTACGAGGTACCAAAACCTCGCGGTTAAGCCCCTTTAAGGGATGAAAATCTCTTCCGCAGGCCGAAAAAAGTCGGTCTGCGGAAATTTTTTCGGGATTTTTCAAGAAAATATCTCAATACACGTGCGAATTTGTTGTCATATTCGAAAAAAAGTATTAAAATAGTAAAGTTAAAAAGACTTTCAAGGAAGGAGCAAAATTTTGATTAGAGACGATTTAAGAAATGTCGCAATCATAGCCCACGTCGATCACGGCAAGACGACGCTGGTCAATCAGATGCTGGTGCAGGGCGGAATGTTCCGCGCCAACGAACAGGTTCAGGATCGGGTAATGGATTCCAACGACCTCGAGCGGGAACGCGGGATTACGATTCTTGCAAAAAATACCTCCGCCCATTATAAGGGCGTAAAAATCAATATCGTGGATACCCCGGGCCACGCCGACTTTTCGGGCGAGGTAGAGCGCGTCCTCAAAATGGTGAACGGCGCGCTTATACTTGTGGATGCGGCGGAGGGGCCGCTGCCGCAGACCCGTTTCGTCATGCAGAAGGCGCTTGAGCTGAAACTGAAGCTGATCATCGTCATCAATAAGGTGGACAGGCCGGACGCGCGCATTTCCGAAGTCGTCGATGAAGTGCTGGAGCTGATGATGGATCTCGACGCGACGGACGAGCAGCTCGAAAGCCCCATCGTGTATTGTTGCGGCCGGTCGGGGACGTCTTCCCGCACGCCCGACTCGCAGGAGCCCACGCTCAACCCGCTGTTTGATACCATTCTGGAGCATATTCCGCCCATGGACATGGACGTGGAAGGGCCGGGGCAGCTGCTCGTTTCCTGCATCGACTACAACGAGTTTGTAGGGAGGATCGGTATCGGGCGGATCGAACGCGGCGTCATTCGCGCCAACGAGCCCGTTTCCCTTTGCAATTATAACGAAAATAAGGTGCGCACCAACTGCAAGATCGCCAATCTTTATCAGATCGAGGGGTTGGAACGGGTTGCCGTTCCCACGGCGCAGGCAGGGGATATCGTGGTGTTTTCGGGGATAGACGGACTGAATATCGGCGACACCGTATGCGAACCGTCCAAAGTGGAACCCGTACAGTTTGTCAAGATCGAGGAACCGACCGTCGAAATGACCTTCTCCGTCAACGACAGTCCGTTTGCGGGCAAGGAGGGCAAGTTTGTCACCACCCGCCAGATCCGCGAGCGGCTCTATAAAGAGCTTTTGCGCGACGTGTCTTTAAGGGTCAACGATACGGACAGTTCCGATTCGTTCCGCGTCTGCGGCCGCGGCGAAATGCACCTCTCCATCCTTATCGAGACGATGCGCCGCGAAGGCTACGAGTTTCAGGTATCCACGCCCAAGGTATTATATAAAGAAATAGACGGCCAGCTGTACGAGCCCATCGAACGCCTCGTCGTAGATGTGCCCGAGGACATGACGGGCCCTGTCTTTTCGAAAATGGGCAACCGCAAGGGCACTCTTTTGCACATGAGCGCGGTGGGCAACCGCATGCGTCTCGAATTTACCGTTCCCGCGCGCGGCCTGTTCGGCTATAAGAGCGAGTTTCTTACGGATACTAAGGGGCAGGGCATCATGAACTCGATATTTTTCGAGTATGAGCCGTATAAGGGCGACATGCAGCGCCGCAGTACGGGCTCGCTGGTGGCGTTTGAGACGGGCGAAGCGGTGACGTACGGGCTGTTTAACGCGCAGGGCCGCGGAACGCTGTTCGTCACGCCGGGCACGCCCGTTTACGAGGGCATGGTCATCGGCTATACCAACCTTTCCGACGATATCAACGTCAACGTCTGCAAGACCAAGCACCTCACCAATACGAGATCCTCGAGCAGCGACGACGCACTCACCCTCATCCCCGTCAGCAAAATGAGTCTCGAAGAATGTCTCGAATTTATCGCAGACGACGAGCTTTTGGAGGTCACGCCCAAATCTTTCAGAATACGCAAGCGCATTTTGAACAGCGAGCTTCGCGCCAAGGCGAGGTTCCGCGAAAAAAATCTCAAGTAAAAGAAATTTTACGGAAAAAGTAATAAAGAGCAAGCCTTCCTGCATATCATACGGTATGCAGGAAATTTTACATTCATTGACGATCGAACAACAGAAAAGCATCACCGTCACGGGTATCGAAAGCGTCGCGTCCTTTTCCGAAAGCCAGATCGCGCTTTCGCTGGCGGGAAGCAACGTCAAACTTTACGTCACGGGTTCGGGGCTGAAGATCACGGGCTTTTCCAAGACAAGCGGTACGTTTACCGCCACGGGGAGCGTAAGCGGCGTCCGTTACGGCGGCAAGAGCCTGAAAGCAAAGCTGTTTAAGTAAGCGGGGAGGCGTGACGTGGACGCGGCGAATCAGATTTTTATTTTTCTCGTCTGCGTCCTCGTCGGCGTGGCGAGCGGCGTGGTGTACGAGCTGTTTTATATCTTGAGAAAACTGTGCGGCGACGTGGCGGGGATCGTTTTCGACGTTCTCTTTTTTCTGGCGTTCGCCGCGATGAGCGTCTTTGCCGCCGTGCTGTTTTCCTTTCCTAATTTTCGGGTATATATGTACCTGGGAAACGTTTTGGGGCTTATATTATATTTGAAAAGTGTCCACAGAATAGTTGCTTTTTTGTTGAAACTGTGCTATAATAAAGCCAGAAAAGGTATAAAAAGGCGAAAAATCACGAAAAACTCAAAGAAAAAAGAGGTGCATCCGATATGACGCAGGAAAAATTAAAACGTGTAGTTACCGCGGCGGCGGTAGCGGGGACGTTGGTTGTTGTCTGCCTGCTGGCCGTGCTCTTGTATCAGGTGATCCATATAGCCGTACTCAATAAAAGAATAAAAAACGTCCAGAACGAAATCGATTACTGGACCGAAATGAACGAAACGGCAGAAAACGATCTCGACCATTATCTCAGCGATTTTTATCTCGACTGGGCCGCGCACGAAAAAGGATTTATTTATCCCGGAGAAAAATAGACAATGAAAAAGATCGCCGTAATAGACATCGGCTCCAATTCCGTTCGCCTCATGATGATGGCGGACGGAAAAGTTTTATATAAGACGCTTGACACTACCCGCCTCGGAGAAGGGCTCGCCTCGTCGTCCCTGCTTAAACGGGAAGCCGCCGAGCGGACGGCTGCGGCCGTAGCGGCTTTTTATGCCCGCGCGAATGCCGAGGGGGCGGCTTCGGTCTATGCGTTTGCGACCGCTGCGGTACGCTCCGCCGAAAACGGCAGCGAGTTCGTCGCCCGCGTAAGGGAGCTTTGTCCGCTTGATGTGGAAGTGATTTCGGGCATGGAGGAAGCGGAGCTCGGCATTTTGGGCGCGCTCGGCGGACGGGACGGCGGGCTTGTCGATGCGGGCGGCGCAAGCACGGAGATCGTCGTGCAGAAGGGCGGCGTCCTGATTTATAAAAAGAGCGTCGATATCGGCGTGGTGCGGTTGAAAGATATGTGCGGCGCGGATGCGGGAAAGCTGAAACGGGCGGCGGAAATAGCCGTCGGGGAATACGGGAAAGTGCCCGACGGGGTACCCATGTATGCGATCGGAGGAACGGCTACGACGCTGGCCGCGCTTTCGCTGGACATGCGGGAATACGATTCTTCCCGCGTCACGGGCACAATCGTCACCGCCGCGCAAATGCGCGCGCTGGCGGAAAGGCTGACAAAAATGCGCGCGGAGGACATCGCAAATCTTCCCGGCGTCCAGCCTAAGCGAGCGGACGTATTGGGCGGCGGCGCCGTGCTTTTGTCCGTCGTGATGGACAGGCTGGGCTTTTCCGAGCTGATCGTCAGCGACAGCGACAATCTGGAAGGCTATGCGAAAAAACGGGGGCTTTTATAGAGGAGAAAAAGAATGGGAAGAATAGGCGGGAAAATTTACGCGATCGCTTTGCTGCTTTTGATGGCGGCGGGAGAATGTTTGACCGTCGTCTATTTCGCATGGACGAAAGCGGGCACGGGCGTTGTGGCGACGGCGTATGCGATCGGCGGTTTTCTTTTGGCGATTATCCTTGCCCCGACCGTACACGAGCTCGGCCATATCGTTTTTGCAAAGGCGCAGGGTATGCGCGTCGTAATGACGAAGTTTTCCTTTTTTTCTTTTTGGGAGGAAAACGGAAAAATGCGCTTTTCTTTCGCCTCTCCCTTTGCGGCGGATCAGACGCAGACAATCCCCCTCCGCGGCGGAAATATGAAAAAGCGGGCCGAGCTTTACACCGTCGGGGGACTTATATTCGGGGGGATTTATTCGGCTGCTTTGCTCGCCGGGGCGTTTCTCGTGAGGTCGGTATCGGAAAGCGCCGCTTTTTTGTTTTGGGGAGGCGTGCCCTATGCCGCCTATCTCTTTTTCTTAAATCTTCCGCCCTTCCGTTACGAAAACGGGCCGACGGATACGGCGGTTCTGCAATCGATCGTGAGCGAGGCGCCTGCGGGTAAATGTCTGATTTCCGCTATGGAGATCCACGGAAAATTGGCGGAGGGAAAAAGTTTTTCCGAAATTGACGAAAAATTTTATTTTGACATTCCCCAACTTCCCGAAGACGAACCCATGTATGCGATCATCCTCGATCTTCGCTACCGTTATTACCTCGAAAGGGGAGAGACGGAGCGTGCGGCGGACTGCCTCAACAGGTTGGCTTCCGCCCAGCCCTATCTCTCGAAAAGCGACTTTGAACAGACGGCGGCGGAGCTGACCTATATGCACGCTCTGAACGGCGACGCCGAACGGGCGGAGGAGTGTGCAAAGCTCTCGAGGGAGTATCTCGAAAGAGAGGACGCGACGGCAAAACGTATTCTCGCGGCGTATGCGTCGGTGAAGGGAGAGAAAGGAAAGGCGCTTTCGCTGAAGGAAAGGGCGCTGGGGCTTCTCGATAAAAAAGGCATCGAGGGTGTGAAGAGATTTGAAAAAATTTTGCTGGAGCGCCTCTGAATGAATTGAAAATGTTCCGAAAAAATAAGTAATAGTAAAATCAGAGGTCGGTCCCGCAGGGGAATCCGGCCTCTGATTGTTTAACTTCGTTATAAAGTCAGGCGTTTTCTTTTTGTTCGCTTTGCTTTTCCGCGTCTTTTTCGTTTTCCTTTCGGCGTGATGCGGCGAGGAAAAACATTTGCTCCATCTGCTTCATACATTCCTCCAGGGCAAAACGGCGGGCAAAATTTCGGTAATTTTCAAGGCAACGCTGTTTTTCTTCGGCGTTCTCCAGCCAATAGTCCATGGTTTCGGCCAGCGATTGAGGGCTGTCGTAGGTGAATAGATTTTTTTGCGTCAGTGCAAAATAGCGAGTGGCGCTGCGCGGAGAATCGGCGATGACGGGCAGAAGTCCGCCGCAAATCGCTTCCAGACATGCCACCGCCTCGATTTCCACTTCCGCGGTATGCACGTATAAATCGGCGTAAGCGATGACGTCCGCCAGATCTTCGCGCTTAAAGAAGCGGAACAGAGGCGGAAGCGTGAGATCGGCCGCTTGTTTTTTCAGACGTTCCTTAAACGGCCCGTCGCCTGCAAAGATCAGCTGAAGCTTTCTTTTGTGTTTGGAGAGCTTGGCCGCCTCGATGAGGATGTGCTGCGCCTTTTCCTGGGAATATCGCCCCGAACAGAGCACGACAAACTTATCCTCGTATTCCGCGGGCCGCGTAACGTTTTTCCGCGGTTCCAAAAAAAGGGGATTAACGCCGTTGGAGATGACGAAGCCGTTGGTCGGGCCCGTCGAATTTTCAAAGACGTTTTTTATAAACTGCGTGGGGTAATGCACGCAGTCGCAGTAACGATAAACTGCGCGGTAAAAGTTGCGATACACCTGTTCGTTAAACCACTGATTATTCATCAGCTTAATATGGTTTGACAGGTTTTCCGCCTGGCAATGAAAGCTCGCCGTGAGGGGAATCCCGAGCGGCCTTGCGATCTTGATCGCTGCGCGCGACAATGCAAAGGGGACCAGCAGGTGTACGACGTCCGCATCCTCGATCGCCGCCCTGAGGATTTTTTTCTCGGGCTTGCCGAGGGTGACGCCGTTTTTTTCTACATATCCGTTGAAAAAGAAAAAGTTTATTTTCGGAACGCGGATTTCGTCCTCGAGCAGAGGAATATCCGATTCGGGACATATGATTTTAAGAAGGTGGCCCTGCTTTTTGAGAAAATGTATCAGATTGAGTGCCGCTATGGCCGTGCCGTTGTTTTCTTTTAATGGTACGTCGCAGATAATGGTGATTTTCATAAAGGTTCCTTTTAAGAGGCGTGCGGCGGGAAACGCAGAAAACAGAGTTTGAAAACTTTTCCGTTTTTTGCTCCCCGAAATTTATTATAAGCTTTTTCTTTTATTTTGTCAAGGAGGCAAAGGAGTTTTTTTCAAAACATTGACAAACTCCCCGTCGTATAGTATAATAAAAAAGTAAAGAAACGGGGGAAAATGTATGAACAGGAATACGGGCAGAAAATTAGCGGCCGTGATAGCTTCCGTAATATTGGCGTCCTTTTGGGCGGCCTGCGGAGAAAGGGGGGATTCGTCGTCTTTCGTTAAGACATATACGGTCACTTTTATGCAGACGGGGCAGCCCGACGTCGTGCGGGTTGTCGAAGCGGGAAAAGCGGTTACGGATATTCCCGAGATAAAGCCCGTTACGGGCTATACGGTGTCCTGGGAGGACGTCGATTTGGCAAACGTGACGGCGGATAAGATTGTCAACGCCGTAAAAACGCCAAAGCAATATACCGTGACTTACGACGCAAACGAGGGTACCATGTCTGCAAAGACAGAGATTTTTACCTACGATGCGGAATATACGCTACAGCTGCCCGTAAGAAACGATTATTCGTTTGTGTGCTGGAAAAACGGAATAGCGTCTATCGCGTTGACGGGTATCTGGAGAATTGCCGAAGATGTAACGCTGACGGCGGCGTGGAAAGCGATCGAGGCGGGGACCTATACGATTACCTTTATCCAGGAGGGGCAATCCGACGTCGTGAAAACCTTGAAAAAGGGAGGGACGCTGACGGACGTCCCCGTACCCGTTTCCGAGGCAGGCTACGACATCGTATGGGATAAAACGGATTTTTCGGACGTCTCGGAAAATGTTACGGTAACGGCGATAAAAACCCCGAAAACCTATACGATTACTTACGAACTGGGAAGCTTGAAAGACGACAAATACGTAAAAATCGAAGCCGCTGCACAAAAGGTGGTTTTCGGCGCCGAATATAATCTCATAAAGCCGAGCTGTTACGGATATCATTTCAAGCACTGGATTCGGAAGGGGACGGAAGAAATAGAAGAAAACGGCACGTATTCGGTTGCTTCGGATTTGACGCTGGTCGCCGTATGGGAAAAGAACGAAACAAGCGACCGCTGGAAGCCGAAACCCGATTCCGACGACGGTTGGACGGATTTTTATTAAAAACTTACAAATGCAGAAAAAGAAATAGCCCCGTCGGGATTTACCGACGGGGCTATTTTATAACGGGATATTATTTGCCCGCCATTTTCTTGTAGCCGGCAAGCCGCTCTTTCGAGGCTTCTTCCGTTTCTTTATAAAGCTCTTCCGCAAGGGCAGGCTCCGTCTTCTTCAGGGAGGCGTAACGCACTTCGCCCTGCAGGAAAGCCTGATAGTCGCCCGTGGGATCTTTGGAATCCAGCGTGAAGGGATTTTCGCCCTTTTCCGCAAGGGAGGGATTATATCTGTAAAGCTGCCAATAGCCGCAATCCACCGCGTTCTTTTCCTCGGTCTGGGATTTGCCCATGTTGATGCCGTGGTTGATGCAGGGCGCATAGCAAATGATGATCGAGGGGCCGTGGTAAGCTTCCGCTTCCTTCAGCGCCTTGACGAACTGCGCTTTGTCGGAGCCCATGGAGCACTGCGCCACATATACATAGCCGTAGGTGGCCGCGATCATGCCGAGATCCTTTTTCTTCACTCTCTTGCCGCCTGCCGCGAATTTAGCGACCGCCGCAATGGGAGTGGATTTGGACGCCTGTCCGCCCGTATTGGAATACACCTCCGTATCGAGCACGAGGATATTGACGTCCTCGCCCGAAGCGATGACGTGATCGAGTCCGCCGTAGCCGATGTCGTAGGCCCAGCCGTCGCCGCCGATGATCCAGAAGGATTTCTTGACGAGGCAATCTTTTGCTTTATATACTTCCTGTGCCAGCTCGTCCGCGTCGCAGCCGCAGTCCTTGCAGCCCTCGAGGCATTTTACCAGCTCGGCGGCGGCCGCTTTGCTGCCCTCCGCGTCGTCGATGTTGACAAGCCAGTTTTCGCAGGCTGCCTTGCCTTCCGCCCATTCGTTCCATTTTTCCGCCAGAGCGGCCACAGGAGCTTTGAGCGCGGTTCTTCTCGCCTGATAAGCGAGGTTCATACCGTAGCCGTATTCCGCGTTGTCCTCAAAGAGGGAGTTCGCCCAGGCGGGGCCGTGACCTTCCTTGTTCTTGGTATAAGGGCAGGTAGGGGAGGAGCCGCCGTAGATCGAGGAGCAGCCCGTCGCGTTGGCGATGATCATGCGGTCGCCGAACAGCTGGGTGAGCACCTTGAGGTAGGGCGTTTCGCCGCAGCCCGCGCAGGCGCCCGAGAACTCGAACAGAGGCTGGGAGAACTGCGATTTTTTAACCTCCGCCATCTTTGCGGTGACGTCCTTGGGGGCGTCGGGAAGCGTCTGGGCATATTCCCAGTTGGCCGCTTCGCGGGCGGAGATTTTTTCGAGGGGAACCATATTCAGGGCGCGGCTTGCGGGATCGACCTTTGCGCCTGCTTTCGCTGCGTCATTAGCCGCTTTCTGGTTGACGGGGCAGACGTCGAAGCAGACGCCGCAGCCCATACAGTCGAGCGGGGAAACCTGGATACGGAAGCCGTAGCCCTTTGCCTGAAGCGCGGGCTTCGTCTTGAAATCGGCGGGAGCCTGTTCGCCTTCGGCGACGAGATAGGGACGGATCGTCGCGTGCGGGCAGACGAAAGAGCACTGCGTGCACTGAATACACTTGTCGATGTTCCATTCGGGAACGAGCACGGCCACGCCGCGTTTCTCAAACTTGGTGGTACCCGTGGGCACGGAGCCGTCGGCGTTGAAGGCGGAGGAAGGAAGCTTGTCGCCCTCGAGCGCAAGGATAGGCGCTACGACGTCTTGGAAATATTTGTCGTCCGCCAGCTTGACCATGTCCGCGCCTTCCGTGGTTGTGGCCCAGGATTCGGGAATGTCGATCTTCACGAGGTTGGCCTTCGCGGAATCGATGGCGTTGTAGTTCATCTGGACGATGGCGTCGCCCTTTCTGGAGAAGGACTTGTACGCCATGTATTTCATCAGCGCGACGGCCGTGTTTTTATCCTCGGGGTTTTCGCTTTCATAGGGCATGATCTGCGGATTGATGCAGAAGAACGCCGACTGCAAAATGGTGGAGGTCTTGCCGCGCAGTCCGAGTTCGCCTGCGATCTTGATCGCGTCGATGACGTAGAGCTTCGCGTGCTTTTTCGCAAGAATATTTTTCATTTTCGCGGGAAGCTCTTTTTCGAGGGCTTCGACGCTCGTCCATTCGCTGTTGAGCAAAAACGCGCCGCCTTCCTTGAGGTCGGAGGCCATGTCGTAACGGGTCACGTAGGAAGGGTTATGGCAGGCGATAAAGTCAGCCGCATCGATGAGATATTCCGACTGAATGGGCTTGTCCCCGAATCTCAGATGGGAAACGGTGATGCCGCCCGATTTTTTGGAATCGTAGAAGAAATATGCCTGCACGTATTTGTCGGTATGGTCGCCGATAATCTTGACGGTGTTCTTGTTGGAGCCCACCGTACCGTCGGAGCCGAGACCGTAGAACTTGCAGGAAGTGGAGCCTGCGGGCGCCGCGTCGAATTTCTCCGAGAAATCGAGAGAGGTGTTGGTGACGTCCTCGTAAATACCCACGGTGAAGTGATTTTTAGGCTCTTTCGCCTCGAGGTTTTTGAACACGGAAAGCACCATGGTCGGGGTAAATTCTTTAGACCCGAGACCGTATCTCCCGCCGTAAACCCTGACGTCCGCTCTGCCCTGCTCGAGGAGTGCCGCGCATACGTCGAGATAGAGAGGTTCGCCGAGGGAGCCGGGCTCCTTGGTTCTGTCGAGGACGGCCAGCTTCTTGCAGGAAGCGGGGATCGCGCCGACAAACGCCGTCGCATCGAAGGGACGGTACAGGCGGACTTTGAGAACGCCGTATTTTTTGCCCTGCGCGTTCAGCTTATTGACGGTTTCCTCAATCGTCTCCGCGCCCGAACCCATGACGACGATCACTTCTTCCGCGTCGGGTGCGCCGACGTAATCGAACAGGTGATACGCTCTGCCTGTATATTCGGAAACGGCCTTCATCATCTCCGAAACGATTGCGGGAACGGCTTCGTAATAGGAGTTTGCCGTCTCCCTGTTCTGGAAATAGGTATCTCCGTTCTGCGCGGTGCCCTTCTGGATAGGGTGCTCGGGGTTGAGCGCGCGGGCCTTGAATTCGTCCACGTATTTCTGCATGCCGAGCTTGTCGAAGATCGCCTTGATTTCCGCGTAGTTGTTCGCCTCGTCGAAGCCCTCGACCTTGGAATATTCGTGAGAGGTTCTGAACCCGTCGAAGAAGTGCAGGAAGGGGACGCTGGATTTCAGCGTGGCCAGGTGAGAGACGAGCGCGAGATCCATAACTTCCTGAACGGACGAGGAAGCCAGCATGGCGAAGCCCGTCTGGCGGCAGGCCATGACGTCGGAATGGTCGCCGAAAATATTCAGCGAATGCGCCGCGAGCGCGCGGGCGGAAACGTGCATGACCATGGGCAGAAGCTCGCCCGAGATCTTATACATGTTGGGGATCATCAGCAAAAGGCCCTGAGACGCAGTGTAAGTAGTGGTGAGAGCGCCCGCGGAGAGGGAACCGTGAACGGCGCCCGCCGCGCCGCCTTCCGACTGCATTTCGGCAATCTTCAGCTTCTGGCCCCACATGTTGGTTCTTTTGGCGGTAGCCCACTCGTCGGCGGATTCGGCCATCGGCGAAGAGGGGGTGATGGGGTAGATGGCGGCAACTTCCGAAAACGCATACGCTACGTGCGATGCGGCGGTGTTGCCGTCGATGGTCATTTTTTTCATCAAAAAAGCCTCCGTTTATATAATTGGTGTATTTTCGGGCGGGGGAAGGCCGCCGAAACCCGCCGAAACGCGGAAATCGGCCGTCGTGGCCCGCTCTGTTTCACATACGTATAATATTATACTTTCTTTTTTCCTTTAAGTCAATACCAAAACGCCCAAAAATCAAAAGAAATTGCTGTAAAATGCGTGTAAAATTATTTTCGGGGCGTTTACTCTTCGTCTCGGGTGGGTAAGGACTTAAAAAAAATTGTCGGAAAAGGAGAATTTCACCTCATTTTCATTGTATTGACGGAAAAAGTTTGCTATAATAATAAGGTATATAAACAGGACAAGCCGCAGAACGGTTTTTGCGGCGGCTTTTCGTACGGGATAACGCACGGGAAGCCGCTTTAGAAGCATGTGCCCGACTTTTTCGTCGGGGACGCCGCAACTTTTGGAGGTTTGTCCGAAAGCGGTGTTATGGAAGCGATAAAATTCGAAAAAGTATGTTTTTCATATAACGAGGCTGAAAAGGACGCCTTTGCGCTGGGCGGAATCGACCTTTCCGTGGAGGAAGGGGAATTCGTCGCCGTTTTAGGACATAACGGCAGCGGAAAATCCACGTTGGCCAGGCTTGCGGACGGACTTTTATCCCCGACGTCGGGCAGGATCACGGTGCTGGGCATGGACGCGGGCGAAAGCAAAAATATTTTCGATATCCGCAAAAACGTCGGAATTGTTTTTCAGAATCCCGACAACCAGACGGTGGCCTCCATCGTGGAGGACGATATCGCGTTCGGGCCCGAAAATATCGGTGTTCCCCGCGAGGAGATCGGGAAGAGGATAACGTTCGCTCTCGACGCGGTGGGTATGTCCGAATTCAGGCATGCGACGCCCGCGCGGCTGTCGGGCGGACAAAAGCAGCGCATCGCCATTGCGGGCGTCCTCGCCCTCAAGCCGAAAATCATGATTTTAGACGAAGCCACCGCCATGCTCGATCCCAAGGGCCGCAGGGAAGTGACGGACGTCGTTTTGAAGCTCAATAAGGAGGAGCATATCACCGTACTGCTCATCACGCATTTTCCCGAGGAGGCCATGCTGGCGGACCGCGCGGTGGTAATGAACCGCGGGGAGATCGTCATGCAGGGAAAGCCCTCGGAGATACTCTGCCGCGAGGAGGAGCTGGAAACGTATAACCTCGCTCTGCCCCGACCCGTGCAGATCTGTCACGATTTAAGGGCGGGCGGATTGGACGTGAAAGACGTGCTGACGCCCGAAGCGCTGGGCGACGAGCTTTTTGCCGCGCTGAAAAACACGGCGGGCGGAGACTGCGGCGAGGCGCGGGAAACGGAACCCGCAAGGGCGGGGTGCCACGACGGCTCGGGACGGATAGAATGTGAAAATCTCACTTATACTTATAACAAGGGTTCGCCCTTTGCCGCCCACGCGCTCGACGGCGTGAATATCTCGATAGAGTCGGGGGAGTTTTTCGGCATCATCGGGCACACGGGCAGCGGAAAATCGACCTTTGTGCAGCATCTCAACGCACTGATCAAGGTGCCGACCGCGGAAAAGAAGTATAAGCCGAAAAAGCTGAAAAAGGGAGAAGCACCGCCGCCGAAAATCAGATTGACGGTAGGCGGATACGATCTGACGGACAAAAAGACCGATTTCCGCGAGCTGCGAAGCAAAGTGGGCATGGTGTTTCAGTATCCCGAATATCAGCTGTTTGCCGAAACGGTATTCGCGGACGTGGCTTTCGGGCTGAAAAATTTCAGCCGAGCGCCGCTTTCGGAGGACGAGACGAAAAAAGCGGTGAGGGACGCCTTAGAGACGGTGGGGCTCGACTATCTCGAGCTGAAAGACCGTTCCCCCTTCGAATTGTCGGGCGGGCAGAAACGCCGCGTGGCGATTGCGGGCGTCATCGTCACGAAGCCCGAAATACTCGTCCTCGACGAGCCCGCCGCGGGCCTCGATCCGCTCGGAAAACGAGAGATTATGCAACTTTTACACAAAATTCACAAAGAGTGGTGTAAAACCGTCATAATTGTGTCGCATGATATGGATGAGATCAGCGAGAACTGCACGCGGGCGGCCGTCTTTTCGGAAGGAAAGGTATTTGAGGAAGCGTCTCCCTCCAGGTTGTTTCTTCGGCCTGCGGAGCTGACGGCTCTGGGGCTGGACGTACCCTTTACGGCCAAGGTCACGGAGGCTTTGGCTGCGAAAGGGATAAATATTTATTCGGATTTCACCTCCGCGGATTTTGTCGGAAAAGTCCTTTCCTATGCGGGGCTCGAGGGAGGTGGCGCCCATGCGTGACGTTGCTTTCGGACAGTATTATCCCGCGGAATCCTTTGTGCATAAATGCGACCCACGCACCAAAATTCTGTTCCTCATCGTCTATATCGCCGCGATATTTACGGCAAAAAACTTTTACGGCCTGGCGGCCTGCGCGGCGGTGTTCGTCGTCGTTACGGCCTGTTCGAGAGTGCCCGTCAAAAGCGTTCTCCGTTCGGTAAAGGCGATTATTTTCCTGCTTCTGTTCACCGCTGTGCTCAACCTGTTTTTCTATTCGGGCGAGACGGTGTGGGTAAAATGGGGATTTTTGAAGATCACGAAAGAGGGCGTATTTTACACGATTTTTCTGTCGGCGCGTCTGTTTCTGCTCGTTATGGGCTCGGCGATCCTGACGCTGACGACGACGCCCGTCTCCCTTACGGACGGCATCGAAAGCCTGCTCTATCCGCTTAAGCTCATTCGTTTCCCCGTACACGAGCTTGCGCTGATCATGTCCATCGCCCTGCGTTTCATTCCCATACTGACGGACGAGACGGGACGAATCATGAACGCCCAGAAGGCGCGCGGCGCCGATTTCGAAACGGGCGGTTTGATCAAACGCGTAAAGGCCGTGATCCCCGTGCTGATTCCGCTTCTCATCAGCGCGTTCCGCCGCGCGGACGAACTCGGCGACGCGATGGACGCGCGGTGCTATTCGGGCAGTAAGGTGCGGACGAAATACAAAAAGCTTACGTTTACCTGGCGGGATTTCGTCGGTTTGTTCGTCTGTGCGGCTCTGCTCGCGGGCGTGATACTGCTCCGCGTTTATCTGCCGAACGTCATTTGAGGGTGAGGCCTATGCGTTATGTGTTAAAGCTCTCTTACGACGGCACCCGCTATGCGGGCTGGCAGAGACAGAAAAACGCGCTCTCCGTGCAGGAGGCGCTGGAGGACGGCATGGCGCGCGCGCTGGGCGGAAAATATTCCGTAACGGCCAGCGGCAGGACGGACGCGGGCGTTCACGCGGCGGGGCAGACCTGTCATTTCGACGCCGAAGGGCTGACCGTTCCGCCCGAAAAGCTGCCCGATTGCATCAACCGCTTTCTGCCCGCGGATATCCGCGTTTTGGACGGGCGGACGGCAGGGCAGACGTTCGACTGCAACCGAAGCGCGAAGCGAAAGACCTACCGTTATTCGCTTTACGTCTCCGAACGCGAAATGCCGCTGAAAGAGCGGTATGCCGTGCGTATCGGCGCCGCGCCGCCGCTCGGAGCGCTTGAAAAAGCCGCGAAGCTTTTCGAGGGCGAACACGATTTCAAGGCTTTCTGCGCGTCGGGCTCGGCGGTGAAAACGACGGTGCGAAGGATTTATTTCGTGCGCGTGGAGGAGAGCGAGACGTTCGGCGGCAGGGATATTTCGGTGAGCGTCTGCGGAAACGGATTTTTGTATAATATGGTGAGGACGCTGGTGGGGGAGCTTTTAGAGCTGGCTTCGGGAAAACGGAGCGAAGAAAGCCTTGCTTTGGCGTTCGCTTCGGGCAAGCGCGAGCTTCTCGGCAAGACGATGCCCGCCAAGGGATTGACTTTGATGAGTGTGGAATACGGGGAGGATATTAACCGTTTATGAAAGACATGAAAAGATATAATCCCAATACGTTCAACGCTCTGCATGCGGCGACGGCATATCTGTTGTTTTGGGCGATGATGTTCGGGGTGAGCATGCTGTTCGTGCCGATTATGGAGCACGTTTCGCCGGGCGCCGACTTATCTCCCTATCTTTGTCTGGAAAGCGTCCTCATCGCCGCGGGACTGGCTTTGGTGACGGCAATTATGGCTCTGGCGGCGAAAGTAAATCCCGTAAACGGCGGCGGTTTTCTCTCGAGAAAGGGCTGCGGCGTGGAAATGCTCATGGCCGCGGTGCTGATTTTCGGCATGGCAATTCTGTTTTCTCCGCTGGCGGAAAGCTTTGCGGAAACGATAGAGGAGCTGAGAACTCTTTTAAGGCTCCCCGCAAGGACGGAGCCTTCGATAGAGTACGGCGGCTGGTTTCTTTTATATTATTTAATTCTCGTGCCCGTTTTGCCCGCGATTTTCGAGGAGCTTTTGTTCCGAGGCGTGATTCTGAAAGGCTTTATGCAGTTCGGGAAAATGCCCGCCGTGATTCTTTCGGCGCTGTTGTTCGCGCTCGCGCACGGGAGTTATCAGCAGTTTATCTATCAGTTTCTCGTAGGGCTCGTAATCGGCGCGCTGGTCGTGGAAACGAAAAATATCGTCGTAGGCATGGTCGCGCATTTTGCGAACAATTTCTTTGCTTCGTGGAGCGTACTCGTTTACGGTTTCGCTCTCGGACGCAACGGCGAGGAAATATACGTATCGATTATTTCGATTATGACCTTTCTCCTCGGTACGGTGTGTCTGATCGCGGGGCTCGTCTATTTTGTAAAGAGAATGTTCCATTCGCAGAAATATCCCGAACGGGCGCGGGGAGATATCGCCGCGACGTTCGTCGTGCACGATATGGTGTCGGGGACGCTGCTCGAGGAACGTCCCTGGTACAGCTGCGGCGCGCTTACGGAAAAGCACGCCGAACAGAGATGTTATCTCGCGGAAAATAACGGCAGAGGAAAGCTCAATCGCAAGGCGGGGATTTTTCCCGCGGTGCTTGTGCTGGCGATCGGCTTGGCGGCGGCGCTGTTCGTCGCAATCGGTGCATTTATCGGCGGCGTTTGAAAACGCCAGGAGTAAACATGGAAATATACGGCATTTATCAAAGCTTCGTTCTGATATTTGCGACCGCGTACGGAGTGAGCAATATCGGCGGCCGCAATCTGTTCACGGCGCTCGCCATCGGCGGCGGCGTATGGCTGGTTCTGTTTATTTTGCAGGGCGTCGGCCTCTATACGATGGCAAAAAAGCGGGACATGAAAAACAAATGGCTCGCTTTCGTTCCGTTCGCGTCCGTTTGGTATATGGGAAAGCTGGCGGGGACGTGCGATGTGTTCGGCAGAAAAATGAAGCGCTCGGGCCTTTACGTCATGCTTGCCCAGATTATAGCGACGCTGGTCTGTGCGGCGGCGATCGCCGTGGAGATTTTGCTGTTTACCAAATATAAGGGAAACATGGTCCCCAAAGACAACGGCTGGGAATGGACAAATATGTGGGGCGCCGCGGGATATGTGCTCAATTTCTATTATATCAGCGATTATATCATTTCTATCGTTCAGCTGATCTATCAGGTATTGCTCTTTATCCTGCTGATGGGGCTGTATAAAAAGTATTATACGAGAGGATATATGCTTTTGTCGTGTGTGGCGCTCTTCGTGCCCCTGTCGAGATATATCGCCGTGTTCGTCATCAGAAACAACAAGGCCATCGATTACGACGCCTATATGCGGGCGCGGCGGGAAGAATTTATGCGCCGGCAGCAACAGCAAAATTCTTACGGATACGGCCGCCCGCCCTATCAGGGCGGCCCGTACGACCGCGGCCCTTACGGCGGCGCGCCGTATAATCAGCCGCCTTATGACGGCCGCCCGCCGCAGGGCCCCCCGCCTGAGCAGGAAGATCCCTTCTCGGAATTTGCGCCCGGCAATTCGTCGGGGAACGGGGATCGGAGCGGTTCAGCCTCCGCGCAGGGAAAGGACCAGCCTCCGAAAGCGGGCGGAGGCTCCGACGCGGACGATTTATTCAACTGAAAAAAATACGAAAGACGGAAATAAGCGAAAGTTATAATTTCCGTCTTTTTTTACGCAAAAGCGGTTTCAAACGGTTTACACGGTGAAAATACTGTGATATAATAGGAATAATCATAAATTGAAGTTATATCAGCCGCTCGAAAAACGATGCGCTGAAAAGGCTTTCAAAGGAGGCGGAATGATGCCCGAAGAAAACATATCGGCGATTGCCACGCCCCCCGGCAAGGGCGGTGTGGCGATTATTCGTCTCAGCGGCGGCAGTCCGCTTTCCATCGCGGAAAAAATGTTCGTCCCTGCGGGAACGGTCGCGGTGAAGGACTTCGAACCCTACCGCCTCTATCCCGGCAGGATAGACGGCGGCACGTTTACCGACTACGGCCTGTGCGTCTATTTTAAGGCACCCGCCAGCTATACGGGCGAGGACGTGGTGGAATTTCAATGCCACGGCGGCGAAAGCGTCGCCCGCGGGATACTCAGGCAGACCTTCCGGCTCGGCGCGCGGAGCGCGGGACGGGGCGAATTTACCAAACGCGCGTTTCTCAACGGCAAGCTTTCCTTAGCGTCGGCCGAGGGGATTGCCGACATGATCAACGGCGAGTCCGAAGCCGAAGTAAAGGCGGGGTATCTTTTATACAGCGAAAAACTTACGGAAAAGGTACGCCTGTTGCAGGCGCGGCTGAAAGAAGTTCTCGCGGGGATAGATGCCTCGATCGATTATCCCGAGGAGGATCTCGAGGAATCGGAGACGGACGAAATACGTACCGCACTAAAAAGCGTTCTCGGAGAAGTCACCGTTTTGCTTGCGGGCTATGCCAAGGGCAAAAAGATAAAATCGGGGGTGACCGTCGCGCTCTGCGGCAAGCCGAATACGGGAAAAAGCTCGCTGCTCAACAGGCTGCTCGGCTATGAAAAGGCTATCGTCTCGGACGTCGCGGGCACGACGCGGGACGCCGTAGAAGGCATACTCGAAATCGAAGGGACAAAATTCAACCTTTACGATACGGCGGGCGTGCGCGAAAGCGGAGACAGAATCGAGTCGATCGGCATAGAAAAGGCGGAGAATATCGTCCGCGCCGCCGACGTGGTGGTATTTGTGGCGGATTCCGCGGCGGGCACGGACGCGGAGGACGCGCGGGTTTTAGAGCTTGCGAGGGATAAACCGCTCGTCAAGGTCGTCAATAAAATAGATCTGACCGACGACGAAACGCCCACGGACGCCGACGTGCTCACCTCCGCCGTCACGGGCGAAGGGATAGAAAGGCTGAAAGCCCTCCTGTACGAAAAAAGCTTCGGGGACAGAGGCGAAGACGCGGCGTTTCTCATAGAGGAACGGCATTATGCGGCGCTGGAAAAGGCGAAGGAGCATCTGAAAAAGGCTGTTGCCGCCTGTGGCGGGCCGCTCGAATTGGTGGGGATAGACGTGACGGAAGCCTGGGAACGCCTGGGGGAGATTACGGGGGAGACCGCTTCGGAAGCGATCATCGAGGAAATATTTTCCAAATTCTGCGTAGGAAAATAAGGGAAGAAACGAGAGAGAACAGATCGGAGAGAGATTTATGGTAAATCTGGAATTGTACAGGGTTTTTTATACGGTGGCCAAATGCGGCAGCCTTACAAAAGCGGCGGAGGAGTTGTATATCTCACAGCCCGCCGTTTCGCAGTCGATCAAGCAGCTGGAAAACCAGCTGGGCATTTCGCTGTTCAACCGTACCCACCGCGGCATGGAGCTGTCGGCGCAGGGCGGAAAGCTCATCTTTTCCAAAGTGGAGCAGGCGTTGTATCTGTTAAACGAGGCGGAGGACATGATCGCCCAGCTCAATACCTCGGCTTCGGGTACGATACGCATCGGCGCCTCCGATACCATTTTCGAATATTTTCTCGCGGATAAAATCGTGGAATATCACGAAAAATTCCCCGCGGTAAAAATAGAGCTTCTTTCCGATCTCTCGATCAGGACGCTGGACGGGCTGAAAACCAACAAATGCGACGTGGCCTTTCTCAATCTGCCCATCGCAGTCGATCCCGAAATCAACGTTTACGGCAATTGTATGCGGCTGACGGACATCTTTGTCACCAATGAAGAGCATCCCGAACTGATAAAGGGCGTGGTTCCGCTCGCTAAATTGCAGGAGTATCCCCTCATTATGATGGAACCGAATACGGTGGCGAGACGCTATATGACCACCTTTTTGGAAACGGTGGGGATCGACCTCAAGCCCGCTATCGAAATCAGCAGCTGGGACCTTATGAAGCGTCTCGTCATCCGCGGCATGGGTATCGGGTGTATCCCCCGCGAGTACGCGCTGCACCGTCTCGCGGACAAATCCATGTACGAGATTAAAACCGATCCCGTCCTTCCCGCGCGTTCCATCGGTATGGCTCTGCCCAAAAATGCCCAGATCCCTTACGCGCTTCGCGCTTTTATCGATTTGTTTGACCTCGACGTATAATCCGTCGTTCATTTTTTAAGGAAAAAACTATGGCAAAACCCAATCCCTTTTTGAGAAATTTTTGTATTATCGCACACATCGACCACGGCAAAAGCACTTTGGCCGATCGACTTATGGAACGCACGGGGCAGGTCTCCAAGCGCGACATGGAGGAACAGCTGCTCGACAGCATGGATATCGAGCGCGAGCGCGGAATCACGATTAAACTGACCCCCGTCCGCATGTATTATACGGCAAAGGACGGAAACGAGTACGAGTTCAACCTCATCGATACCCCGGGACATGTAGATTTCACTTACGAGGTAAGCCGTTCTCTCGCGGCGTGCGAGGGGGCGATTCTCGTCGTGGACGCGACGCAGGGCGTCGAGGCGCAGACGCTGGCAAACGTATATCTCGCCTTGGAAAACAATCTCGAAATTCTGCCCGTCGTCAATAAGATCGATTTGCCGAGCGCGCGCGTGGACGAGGTAAAAAAGGAGATAGAGGACGTCATCGGGCTGGACGCAAGCTATGCGCCCTGCGTATCCGCAAAAGAGGGCCTCAACATAGACGATCTGCTGGAAGCGATCGTCAAATATTTCCCCGCGCCCGACGGCGATACGGACAAGCCGCTCAAGGCGCTTATTTTCGACAGCTATTACGACAATTACAAAGGCGTCATCCTTTTCGTGCGCCTGCGCGACGGCAAAGTAAAGGTGGGGGATAAAATCAAAACATTCCTCTCCGACGCCGTTTACGACGTTACGGAAGTGGGCGCGTTTGCCCCCAATCCTTTTCCGAAAAGCGAACTTGCGGCAGGCGAGGTCGGCTACATCGCGGCGTCCATCAAATCCATTCAGGACGTAGCCGTGGGCGATACGGTAACGCTTGCGGCGGGCGGGGCGGCGGAGCCCTTGCCCGGATACAAAAAAGTGCAGCCCGTGGTGTTCTGCGGCATTTATCCGCTGGACGGAAGCCGTTTCAACGACCTCAAGGACGCCATTTTGAAACTTCAGCTCAACGACGCGTCTCTGATCTTCGAGCCCGATACGTCCGTGGCGCTCGGCTTCGGCTTCCGCTGCGGCTTTTTGGGGCTTCTGCATATGGAGATTATTCAGGAGCGTATCGAGAGGGAATTCAATCTCGAAATCATCACTACCGCGCCCAGCGTCAGCTATCTCGTGCATCAGACGGACGGAACGGAATTTTTCGTGGACAATCCCTCCCATCTTCCCGATGCCTCCGATATCGAATATATGGAAGAACCCATCGTCAAGGCGGAGATTTATACCCCGCCCGACTATATGGGGCCCGTCATGGACCTTTGCAAGGAAAAGCGGGGCGTTTTCAAAAATATGACCTATCTCGACGAGCGGCGGGTAAAGCTGGAATATACCCTTCCCCTAAACGAGATCGTTTACGACTTTTTCGACGGGCTGAAGTCCCGCACGAAGGGCTATGCAAGCTTCGATTACGAAATTGCCGGCTACGAGAGGTCGAAACTTGTGAAGCTGGATATTCTCTTAAACGGCGAAGTCTGCGACGCGCTTTCGACGATCGTATTCGAGGACAGAGCTTACGAGCGGGGCCGAACGCTCTGCGAAAATCTCAAAGAAGCCATTCCCCGCCAGATGTTCGAAGTGCCCGTCCAGGCGGCCATCGGCGGAAAAATCATTGCGCGAGAAACGGTCAAGGCCGTCCGCAAGGACGTTTTGGCAAAGTGCTACGGCGGCGATATCACGCGGAAGCGGAAACTGCTCGAAAAGCAGAAGGAAGGAAAAAAGCGCATGCGCCAGGTGGGCAGCGTACAGGTTCCTTCGGAAGTATTTATGGAGATACTCAAGACGAATAAGGATTAAACGCGAGGGGCAGGGTTTAGCTGAACACCAAAAATCATTGCGGAGAACAAAAGATGAACGAGTCGTTTTTCAAGCGTGTTTACGCTTTGGTGAAGCAGGTGCCGAAAGGCAAAGTGGTCACCTACGGACAGGTGGCGGCCATGCTGGGCAACCCGCGCATGTCGCGGCAGGTAGGATACGCGCTGCACGTCAATCCCGAGCCGGGGGACGTCATTCCCTGTCATCGCGTAATCGACCGCTTCGGATCGCTGACGCGCGGTTTTGCGTTCGGCGGTATCGAAGTACAGGCGGCGATGTTGAGCGCGGAGGGGATCGAGGTGAGCGAGACGTTTACCGTAGATCTCGAAAAATATCGCTGGGACGGCCAAGGCGCCGTTTTGGCTCAGGAATAAAGCGGATGTTTCCGAGGAGAAGTTATGGCAGGTATTTATATTCATGTTCCCTTTTGCAGGCATAAGTGTTCCTATTGCGATTTTGTGTCCTTTCCCGACAAAACCGAGTACGCGGAAGCGTATATGGCGTGTCTGTATAAGGAATTGAAAATGCGGGGGGAGGAACTTAAGGATTATACCTTCGAATCGGTCTATTTCGGCGGCGGGACCCCTTCCTATATTCCGCCTAAGCTTATTTTGGGGGCGATGAACCAGGTCCGGAAATGTTTTAAGCTCACGCCGAACGCAGAGGTGACGCTGGAACTCAATCCCGGCACGATCGGCGAGAGTAAGGTAAATACGTATAAGGAAGCGGGGATCAATCGCTATTCCATAGGGCTTCAGACGGCGGTGGACGAACAGCTGGCGGATTTGGGCCGTATTCATAATGCGCGCGACTACGTCTATGCGACAAAGCTTCTGAAAGGTGAAAATTTCAGTACCGACGTGATGCTGGGGTTAAAGAACCAGACGAAAGAAGATATCCGCAAAACGATCGAGCTGGCGGCGGCCTGCGGCTCAAATCATATATCCATGTATGCGTTGACCGTCGAAGACGGTACGCCGATTTATACCGATTATCTCAATGGGGAGCTGCCCGATTCCGACGAAGTGGCAGACATGTACGATTTCGGCCGAGGGCTTTTGAAAAAGCTTGGCTTCGAACGCTATGAGATTTCCAATTTCGCAAAAGCGGGTTTTGAAAGTCGCCATAATCTCAATTATTGGAAGCGCGGTGAATATATCGGCGCGGGCGTGGCGGCCAGTTCCTTTATGAAAGGGAAACGCTTCACAAACACGTTTGACCTGGACGAGTATATGAAATGTATCATTTCGGGCTTTTATCCCGCGGTCGATTGCGAGGAGGTTTCCGAAACGGACGCTAAATTCGAGTTTGTCATGCTGGGCCTGCGCACGAAATACGGGGTTTCTTTAATGGAATACGAAAAACAATTCGCCTCCTCGCTCGAGGGGGACTTTCCCGTAGCGCTCGAGAAGAGCGGACGGTATTTGGATCGCGAAGGGGATACCCTGCGGATCAAGGACGAATACCTGTACGTGCAGAATTCGGTGTTGATGCCTTTTATGGAGGAACCCCGTCCGCGCGAATAAAGCGTATCCGAAAGAATGAAGGAAAACGCTTGACAAAAGGCGGGGGGGGAATACAATATATTTTGGAAGAAAAATATTATATCGCTTGAAAAAAAATAAAAATAATGAAACCTTTCGGAATTGAAATTCTACTTTATACAAAGAACGGAACGCACATATCTTGTCGATATCGTCGGAAACGTGAAAAGTTCTTGACAAAGAGGTGATAATATTGTATAATACAAGGGTTTTAATTTCCGTATAAATTTGGCCGCGCCGTTCGGGAATGGAGAAGGAAAAAATGAATGAAGAAATTATCCGCCGCGCGGTGGTGACGGGCGCTACGGGCGCCGTGGGTATGGCGCTCGTGAAAGAGCTTGTCGGGCGCGGGATAGAAGTCTTGGCGCTGTGCCGAACGGGTTCCGGGCGGGCGAAAAGGCTGAGCGATATAGAGGGCGTCGAGATAAAGGAATGCTCCCTCGAAAATCTGGACACGGCGGGAAAAGGTTGCCGCAAGCCTTACGACGCTTTTTTTCATTTGGCGTGGCAGGGAACTACGGGCGAAGCGCGCAACGACGCCTATCTTCAAAACGAAAACGTGCGTTATGCGTTGGACGCAGTCAGCGCGGCAAAGCGTTTCGGGTGTAAAGTTTTTGTCGGCGCGGGGTCTCAGGCCGAATACGGGCGAGCGCAGCAGCCGCTGGCAGCCGATACGCCCGCGTTTCCCGAAAACGGATACGGAATAGCGAAGCTTTGTGCGGGGCAGCTGACCAGACTTTTAGCCAATCGGCTGGGCATGCGGCAGGTATGGGCGAGGATCCTGAGCGTCTATGGACCATACGACGGTGAAAACAGCATGGTCATGTCTGCGATCACCGCTCTGTTGGAGGGAAGGATACCTAAGTTTACGGCGGGGGAGCAGCTGTGGGATTATCTGTATAGCGAGGACGCCGCCAGGGCTTTACTGCTCATGGCGGAGAGAGGACGGGACGGCGGCGTTTATCCTCTCGGCTGCGGGCAAGCGCGGCCCCTGAAAGAGTATATTTCAGCCATTCGGGAGGCCGTGGATGAAAATGCCGAAGTGGCGATCGGAGCCGTGCCCTATCCTTCGGGTCAGGTCATGAATCTCGCGGCCGATATTTCTGCACTGAAAAAGGAGACGGGCTGGACACCTCGGGTACCTTTTGAGGAAGGAATTCAAACCACCGTGACTTGGGTAAAGAATCTTCGAAACGCATAAAGAAAGTTTTATGGAAAAAAGGTTGCTTTTTGAAAACGATTGTATTATAATAAAACAGGTTGTTACAATTTATATACATTCGTAACGAAAAAATGAAGCCGTGGAGAATTAATAATGAAATTTCCTTTGCAGGACGGCGTGTTTCAAGAAAAGGACAAGCTGCTTGTCATATTAAAAAAAATTCTCCTCGTTCCGCTTTTGGTAGCGGGCGGCGCGGCGATAGTTTATTTTTTGTATCTGGCCGCAAACGCCTATGCGGGGACGGAGGTTAAATTTTTTTATCCCCGTATTTTCTGTGATTTTACCCAGGTGGCGTATTTTTCTATCAACAAAGACTCTTATCTTTTGGAGGGCGGGTCGTCTTATTCCGCGCTCAGTTTATGGCTTCTTGCGCCCTTTGCGTTAATTTTCAAAAAGGATCTCGATGGGATAGATTATGTAAGCGGTTCGGTAAATTGGGGCGAGCCGAATATGCAGATTATGGCTTCCTATCGTTTTTGGATCGCATTTTTGCTCTATCAGGCGATTTGCTTTGTCTCGATCTATTTTTTGGCGAAAAGGCTTGTGGGAAAAAAGCAGGAAGGCCGCAGCGTATTTTTGATCTTTATATGTTCGGCGCCCGTGGTATATGCCGTACTTCGCGGAAACATGATCATGACCTCGCTGATTTTCGTCCTGATTTTTCTCAATTGGTATCAGGATAAAAAATTTTGGAAACGAGAGACGGCGGTTTTGGCGCTTGCCGTTGCGGGCGTGCTCAAATTATATCCGTTGTTTTTTTGTGCGTTTCTGCTTCACGATAAAAAGTGGCTGGCGACATTAAGGATGGCGGGCTATTTTGTCACCTTATATCTTCTTCCGCTGTGTGTCTATAACGGAGGAATTTCCGTATATTTTGCCAATCTTTTAGGGTTTGCAGGAAGCGTAAATCGTTTGACTTATCTCAATAATATTTCTCTCGCTTCGGTATTCTATAAAATTATTTATTACCCTGCGAAGTTATTTCATCTTACGCCTCCCGCTTGGGTGGATAAAGTATGTATGGCGTTAGGGGTGCTTTTTTTATTGGTGATCGCCATGGCTGCGGTTGTGACGGACGATCGGTTAAAGAGAGAAATTTTATCTTTGTGCGCGGTCGCTTTGGTGCCGCCTGTAAGTTATTTCTATGTAATGATCTTTACTTTAATTCCGTGTATGGGTTATCTCGCCGTTTATGAACGGCATGGCATAAAGGAAAATAAAAAATTTTTTCTGTGCTGTCTGTTATTGTTTTTCTATCCCCTTTATGCGGCTAATCTATTTATGATCATCAGTTCGATAATTCTCATCATATTGGCGGTCGTCACCGTCTATAAGATTTTCAAAGGCGGCGAGTTCGGCTCCTATATGTTACAACTTAGAAAAAAAGACAGGAAAGAAGGTGTGAGCGAATGAAAGTAGTGATTCTTGCAGGGGGATTCGGAACGCGGATCAGCGAAGAATCTCATTTGAAACCCAAGCCTATGATCGAAGTCGGCGGGAAGCCGATTTTGTGGCATATCATGAAGGAATATTCCCATTACGGATTCAACGATTTTATTGTGTGTCTGGGATATAAGGGCGATGTCGTCAAGCGTTTTTTCGCCAACTATTATCTCTATCAGTCGGACGTGACGATTGATTTGAAAACGGACGAATATACCTATCACCACAATAATTCGGAGCCGTGGAAGGTAACCCTGGCCGAAACGGGGCTGAATACCATGACGGGCGGCCGCGTCAAGCGGGTTAAGGAATATATAGGGGACGAACCCTTTTTGCTCACATACGGCGACGGAGTCAGCGACGTCGATATCGCCGATACCGTGCGTTTTCATAAACAACACGGAAAATTACTTACCATGACGACGGTAAACGTCGCTTCCCGTTTCGGCGTCATCAAACCCGATAAAAGCGGTCTGATCAAACGCTTCAGAGAAAAAGCCGACGGCGACGGTTCGTTGATCAATGCGGGATACATGGTTTGTGAGCCACAGGTACTTGATTATATCGAAGGAGACGACACCGTTTTTGAAAAGGGGCCGCTGGAAACGCTTGCGAAAGAAGGACAGTTGATGGCTTATCTTCATAACGGATTTTGGAAATGTATGGATACGATGCGCGATAAAGAACAGCTGGAGGCGCTTTGGCAGACGGGCCGGGCGGATTGGAAAGTATGGTGAACCTACCCGAATTTTACCGTGACAAACGCGTACTCGTTACGGGACATACGGGCTTCAAAGGCGGCTGGCTGATCTTTTGGCTTAATAAATTGGGGGCCCGTGTATGCGGTTATGGATTAGAGCCTTCCGAGCTTTCTCTCTATCGCTGTATAGAGAGTGCAGGATTGTGCCAATCGCAGATAGGCGACGTGGCCGATTTCGAACACCTTTCAAAGGTGTTCGACGATTTCCGTCCGGAAATCGTATTTCATTTGGCGGCTCAGCCGATTGTCCGCGAGGGTTACCGTGCGCCGCGGACGACCTATCTCACCAATGTCATGGGTACGGTCAATTTATTGGAATGCGTGCGGTTGCACGACTGCGTTCGTTCCGTCGTAAACGTCACGACGGACAAGGTATATCAAAATAAAGAATGGGAATGGGGCTATCGGGAGAACGAACCCCTCGACGGATACGACCCGTATTCCAATAGCAAATCCTGCTCGGAGCTTGCGACGCACAGCTATAAAAATTCCTTTTTGGACGGAAACGGTGTGGCCGTTTCCACCGCGAGGGCGGGCAACGTCATCGGCGGCGGGGATTTTGCGGCGGATCGGATAATCCCCGACTGCGTGCGTGCCGCGGCGGCGGGTGAAAGTATCATTGTCCGAAATCCTTATTCCGTTCGCCCTTATCAGCATGTGCTTGAGCCGTTGTTTGCTTATCTGATGATCGCGGCGACGCAATATGCCGATCTTTCGAAAGCGGGATATTATAACGTCGGGCCGGACGAGATCGATTGCTGTCATACGGGGGAACTCGTGGATATATTCGTCAAGGCCTGGAACGGCGGGCTTCGGTGGATAGACAAACACGACGGCGGGCCGCACGAAGCAAATTTTTTGAAGCTGGATTGTTCGAAGCTCAGAAAAACATTCGGCTGGAAACCGCGCTGGAACATCAAAAGAGCGGTGGAAAAGACTGTCGAATGGGAAAAATGCCGCCTGATCGGCGGAAATTTGCGCGAGTGCATGAACGCTCAAATAGACGAATTTATCAACGGATAAGAAACGGAAGGTTATGGATAATCAGAAAGAACGCGATAAACAAGAAATCTTGCAGCTCGTAGAAGAATACTGCGAAAAGTATCATCGAAAGAAACCTTTTTCGGAAGGGGACAAAATAAATTATGCGGCCAGGGTTTACGGTGCGGAGGAGATGACAAATCTCGTAAACAGCGCGCTCGATTTCTGGTTGACCTCGGGCGAATACACCGAAAGGTTCGAACGCGGGTTTGCGGCCTTTTTAGGCGTTAAACAGGCTTTTCTGGTCAACAGCGGTTCCTCCGCCAATCTGCTGGCTTTTATGGCGCTTACGTCTCCGCTTTTAGGCGAACGCAGAATTTTGCGCGGAGACGAGGTGATTACCGTAGCGGCGGGATTTCCCACCACGGTGACTCCCGTCATTCAGTACGGCGCGGTTCCCGTCTTTGTGGATATCACGATTCCGCAGTACAATATAGACGTTTCTATGTTGGAAAAAGCGTTGTCGCCGAGGACCAAGGCAGTGATGATCGCTCATACGCTGGGAAATCCGTTCGACCTTAGGGCAGTAAAAACCTTCTGCGACAAACACAATTTATGGCTGGTCGAGGACAACTGCGACGCTTTGGGTTCGAAATATACGATCGACGGCGAAGAAAAATATACGGGTACGATAGGGGATATCGGCACGTCGAGCTTTTATCCGCCCCATCATATCACGATGGGTGAGGGAGGAGCGGTTTATACAAATAACCCGCTTTTGGGCAAGATCATGCGTTCCTTCAGAGATTGGGGGAGAGACTGCTCCTGCCCTTCGGGGACGGATAACCTTTGCAAGCACCGTTTCGACAGACAGTACGGGGAATTGCCTTTGGGATACGATCATAAGTATGTTTATTCGCATTTCGGCTATAATCTTAAGGCGACGGATATGCAGGCGGCCATCGGCTGTGCGCAGATCAAGCGGATTGAGGATTTTGCCGCCCGCCGCAGACATAATTTTGCCCGTCTGAAAGCGGGGCTTGCGGAGTGTCAGGATAAAATTATCCTTCCCGAAGCGTGTCCCTCGTCCGATCCCAGTTGGTTTGGTTTTCTCATTACCTGCCGCGAGGGCGTGGACGCCTGTAAAACGGTGGAATATATCGAAAGCCACGGGGTACAGACCCGCCGTCTGTTCGCGGGAAACCTCACCAAACATCCCTGTTTCGATGAAATGCGCGCGAGCGGGGAAGGATATCGTATCGTAGGCAATCTTGAAAATACGGACAGGATTATGACTTCCGCTTTCTGGGTCGGAGTGTATCCCGGCATGACGGACGAAATGGTCGATTATATGCTTAAGACGATCAAAGAGGCGCTGGCTCTGTAAACGAAAACGGGAGTGGATTTTAATACAAAGAATGGAAACGCAAACAAAAAAAATCAGTTTTCTCATTCCCTGTTACAATGAGGAAGAAAACGTTGTCCCGTTAAGCGAGGCGATCGTCGGGCAGATTGAAGGCTTGTCCGCCGCATACGACTACGAGATCGTATTTATCGATAACTGCTCAACCGACGGCACCCGCGCGCGGATAGAAGAATTGTGCGGAGTCAATAAAAAGATCAAGGCGATTTTTAACGCCAGAAATTTCGGACAGTTCAATTCGCCCTTTTACGGTATCCTGCAGACGACGGGGGATTGCGTCATTACCATGTGCGCGGATTTTCAGGACCCGCCCGAAATGATCCCTTCGCTGATTGCCGAATGGGAAAACGGCTACAAAATCGTTTGTGCCGTAAAGACCCAAAGCGAAGAGGGAAAATTTGTCCGCCTTTTGCGGACGATCTATTATAAACTTATCCGAAAATTCTCCGATATAGAACAGATCGAGCATTTCACGGGCACGGGACTCTACGATAAAAGCTTTATCGAGGTGCTTCGCGGCCTGGACGATCCCGCTCCTTTTATGCGTGGAATCGTAGCGGAACTCGGCTATAAAAAGATAGAGGTTCCCTATAAACAACAAAAGCGCCGTGCGGGAAAGACGCATAATAATTTCAATACGCTTTACGATGCGGCGATGCTCAGTTTTACGCAATATACGAAATTTCCCATCCGCTTCATTATGTTTTTCGGGATATTTTTGAATTTTATCAGTATCGCAGGCGGGGTGATCTGTTTAATCGTGCACAGCTTTCACCGTAACGTAATGCTTCCCGCAATCTTTTGCGGAATGGGATTTTTCTTCTCGCTTACCTTTATTTTTATGAGTATGCTGGGCGAATATTTATTGAATATCAAGACGAAAGTCAATCGTCGTCCTTTGGTCATCGAGGAAAAACGGATTAATTTTGACGAATAAAAATCTCCTCCGAAATGTATTTTCGGAGGAGATTTTCTATGCTCAAAAAGTTTTTAATCCGTTTCATATAAAGTGGGCGTGAGGAAAGTGATTGTCTTTTTTTGACGTAACAGCTTTATTTCTTTGGCAATAGCGGCATTTCGCGCCTGAATTTCGTCTGAAAAATCGTATTCCAGCACCTGCTCGAAATAATTTCCGCCGTTGTTGACCGTATAGCCGTCCATTCCCGCGATAAAAATATTCCCCGTGCCGAGCACGGAAAGCAGTTTCAATGCCATGACGCCCGAATTGTCACGGATGACGGGCGCTTCGGAAGTATAGCTACCGAAGTTTATCTTATAAGCGTAGTTTTCAGCCTCGTGCATATTGGAGGTAACGATCGTCTTAGAAACGGTGCGCCCGCCGATTTTGATATACCGCCGCATATTGCTGCTGAAAATATAATCGGGGCTAAATTCTTCGCCGCGGAAATTTACGCATACGACGACAGGTCTGCGTTTTTTGATAAAAGAGAGTATTTCTTCGCGGCGGGAGACGAGACTTTTCCCTGGCGCGAGGAGGAGCACGTCCCTGCCGCCGATTTCGTCTGTCAGCTTTTTCAAAGTATCTCTGTCGTCAAAAAAGCTTTCCTGATAATTGCGATAAGCATTTTCTGCGCGCTCCTTGGTAAAGTTTCTCTTTTCCTCGGGCGGAAGGCTCTTTAACAGCTCGTGAAAGGATTTGACGGTAAGGCTGTCCTTTTCCGCAAGGTAAATGGCATAATTCGGATGACAGCCGTGCGTTGCCGAAAGATAGAGCGGAAGGGAATATCCCCAGAAACGCTCTTTATAAATATCGTTGAGATATTCGTCGAGGATCTCCAGCATAGGCTCGATACGGTAGCCCGCGCCGTAATTTTCGTTCATGTATTCGGCGAACAATTCGAGGTTGAGATTGCCCGCGCCCCGTCCCATGCCGAATACGCAGGCGTCGATGCAGACGTCGCGGCGCAGGTTCATCTCTACCATGGCTTCGGCATTGCTGAACGCCTGCTGCAGATTATTGTGCGCATGGTACCCCAAAACGATGCCCTCGGCGAGATTGTTGTCCGCCAGGGAGACCAGGCGGGAAAACTGCTTGCGTTTCATCAGGCCGAAACTATCTACAATGGAAACGCAGTAAGGGTGCAGGGAATTGAAATATTCTATCGTCTCGATAAAGTCTTTGTCGCTGTATTCGTCAGTGCCGACAAACTGCACGAAGAGCATATAGCCCAATTCTTTGATTTTTTCGCAGTAAGCATACGCTTCCCGGATTTTACTTTTTTTGAAAATAACCCTCAAGCCGTCCACCGAGGTTCCGTCCCGCGGCGGGATGCATTCGATCGGGACGGGCGCGCTCATGTCGAGCATGGCCACATATACAAGATTTTCCGCTTTCGGCGAAATCATGGGCCCGATGGACGCGACGTCGGGAAACACCGCGCGGTCGGGATCGTAGGCGTCGCCTTTTATAAAGCCCACTTCGTAGAGCTCTATTCCCGTGAGCGCGATTTTACGGCTGAACTGTCTGATTGTTTCCGCCCCGAACATCCAGTCGTTGACATAGCCCCCGTCCCTTAAGGTACAGTCGAGCAGATATACTTTTCCCATAATTTTTCCTTATTCCTCGTCGATCGGTTGAATATACAGATTGCTCAAAAGCTCCTCTCTGCTCAAAAACGGCGCGAGGTCCTCGAGCGGGGGACTGACCAATCTGCCGTCGGGCAGGCGTTTCGTGCTGCTTTTGGGCTCCCATACCTGCCGCGTATCGGTAAAGATTTCACAAAATGCAAACCCTTTGACGGTCAGCGTTTTTTCGACGGCCGTTTTCATCTCCGCATTGCTGTGCGCGCCGAAATAGGGATACCCGAACGCTTTGGCAAGCTTTTCGTAAGAGGGGAAGGACAAATCGTTGCTTTCGGGGCCTATTCCCACCTTGCTGTGTTCCTTAAAGAGGTTGTTCTGCGTCTGTCGGATGCTGTGATAGCCCTCGTTGTTGATGAGAAAAATCTTGACGGGAAGCTTCGAGGTGACGATCGTCTGTAATTCCTGAAGGTTCATCATGATGCTTCCGTCGCCCTCGAGGCATATTGTTTCCTTGCCGCCCGAAGCGATACAAAGCCCGACGGCGGCGGGCAGACCGTAACCCATGCTGGCGACGGCGCTGTTGATGATAAACCGCGTACCCTTTTTCATTCTCCAATTCTGGTGCCCGACGACGCAGCAGGCGCCGTTGCTTACCGCCGTGAGGCTGTTTTCGGGCAGGCGATCGCTCAAATAACGGACGAACGCAAACACGTTGGCGGTTGCGCCGTTTTCCCTCCAATGCCGTTCGAGCGTGACGGGGTATCTGCGTTTCCATTCGCGGCACTGTTCCCGCCAACGTTCCCCGAGAAAAACGGGGGTTTCCCGCGAAGCCGTTCTGCGAAGCAACGCTTCAAAAAAGTCTTTGGCGTCGGCGTGGACGGCCATATCCACGTGGAGAGTGGGTTTCTTCATCTCCGCAGGATCGATATCCACCATGACGACCTCGGCTTCCCGCGCCCATGTTTTCCAATTGTAGCCTACCTGACGGATGCTGATGCGCGTCCCTACGGCAAGGACAAGGTCGCTGTTCTGTACGGCGAAATTGCCCGCGCGGTCGCCCATGTTCCCGCCGCGGCCGCAGTAGAGAGGATCGTCGTCCTCCATAAGATCGACGCTGTTCCAATAGGTGACGACGGGTACGCCCAGCCGTTCCGCCGCAAGGCGAAATTCTTTGTACCCGCCGGAAAGGCGTATGCCGCCGCCCGCATAGATCACGGGGCGTTTTGCCTTTGCGATTTTTTCGAGTATTTTATCCGCCGTCTCGTCGCTGACGGGAGGGGGCAGAAGCGCGGCGTTCTCTTCGGATGCATACCCGCGCAAGCCGTCCGTTTCAATCGTCATTCCCTGATAATTGACGGGAATGTCCAGCCAGACGGGTCCGGGGCGGCCCGCCTTCATGAGAAACCAGGCTTTTTCCAGCATATAACGGATGTCCTCGGGCTTTTCCAGCATTTCCGCGTATTTGCACATACAGCCCACCGAGCGGGTGATATCGAATTCCTGATCGCCGACCGCGCGCAAGGGCAGTCCGTCGGTAAAACGCTCCGCATAGCGGGCGGTGGTGTCGTAACGCACCTGTCCGCTGACGACGAACATGGGAATGGAATCCAGCCACGCGCCGAGCACGCCCGTGATCGCGTTGGTGCCGCCCGGGCCGGTCGTGACGCAGACTAGGGCGGGACGGTTGTCCAGCCTGGCGTAAGCTTCCGCCGCAATGGCGCAGGCCTGTTCGTGGTGGTTATAATGGCAGACCAGCCCGTTTTTATGCCCGAAGGCGTCGTTGAGGTGCATGGCGCCGCCTCCGACGACGGTGAAACAGTCGGAAATACCGCGGGAGACGAGAAAGTCGGCTATATAGTCGGCAAGACGAATTTTCATATGATATATCCTTTTAGATAATGACAATTTACATTTTATCACGATCGGGCGTCCCTGTCAAGCGGATACCGCAAAAAAGCCCCGCCCTCCATAAAGAGGGCGGGGGAGAAGATAGGTTTTAAGAAATTACTTTTTGAAATATCTGTTGAGGAGACCCTCAAAGCCTTTGCCGTGACGGGCTTCGTCGCGCGCCATTTCGTGCACGGTGTCGTGGATTGCGTCGAGCCCCAGCTCCTTCGCTCTCTTTGCAAGATCGACTTTGCCCTGGGTTGCGCCGAATTCGGCATCTACGCGCAGCTCAAGATTCTTTTTAGTGGAATCGGTGACTACCTCGCCCAAAAGCTCCGCAAACTTGCAGGCATGTTCCGCTTCTTCCCAAGCCGCCTGCTTATAAAATTCTCCGATTTCGGGGTAGCCCTCGCGGATAGCGACGCGCGCCATGGCAAGATACATGCCGACTTCGCTGCATTCGCCGTTGAAGTTCATTCTCAAGCCCTCGATTACGTCCTGGGGAGCGTCCTTCGCTACGCCGACGATATGCTCCGCCGCCCAGGTCTTTTCCGTCATTTCCTTAAATTTGGAACCGGGGGCATGGCAGATGGGGCATTCCGCGGGGGGATTTTCGCCTTCATGGACATAACCGCAAATGGGGCAAACATATTTTTTCATAGCTTCTTGATCTCCTTAACGATTTATTTTTTTCGACCCGTTTCGGATCTTCTTAATGATATTATATCTCAATTAGAAACAAATGTCAAGAGAAAAACGGAAGATTTTTGAAATTATTTTTTATTTCACATATTTTTTTTGCTGCGCGGCGCCGATAAGCTTTTGCGTACCCTTTTGAGCTGCTCTCATAAAGTGAATTTTCTTTATAAAGAAGCGAAAGATTTTTATTGTCGGCAGGAAAAAATTGTGGTATAATAGCAATACATTAAAGACTTATAGGGGATTCACCATGAAAACTTACAAACATTTCGGCGTAATGTTAGACTGTTCGAGAAACGGGGTTATGAAGCCCGAAGCGGTGAAGCGCATGATCGACTGTCTGCAGAAAATGGGGTATAACGCGCTGGAGCTTTATACGGAGGACACTTTCGAGGTGGAAGGCGAGCCGTATTTCGGATATCTGCGCGGGCGCTATACGGGCGCGGAGCTCAAGGAGCTGGATTTGTACGCGGCGGCGCACGGGATCGAGCTGATTCCTTGTATCCAGACCCTCGCGCATTTCACCTGTCCCGTAAAGCTGCCTCGTTTCTGGGAGATTACCGACGTAAACGACATTCTGTTGATCGACGAGGAAAAGACTTATGCGTTTATCGATAAACTGTTTGCGTCCCTCGCGGAAAATTTCACCAGCCGCAACGTCAATATCGGCATGGACGAGGCGCATATGGTAGGGCTTGGAAGATATCTCGACAAGCACGGCTTTACCAATCGCTTCGAACTGCTGGAAAGACATCTCGACAAGGTTGCGGAGATCGCGAAAAAATACGGCTTCAAGCCGCATATGTGGAGCGATATGTTCTTCCGCCTGTTCCGTCACGGGGAGTATTACGGAAGGGGCGTACACATTCCCGAGGAGGTGCGCGCCCGCGTGCCCGAAAACGTCGCGCTCACCTATTGGGATTATTACCATCGTGAAAAAGCGGATTACGACGGCATGTTCGAGTCGCATAAGGAATTTGGCAGGGAGATCTGGTTTGCGGGCGGCGCCTGGTGCTGGAACGGCTTCGCGCCCTTCGGCTCCTATTCGTTAACCACGATGAAGCCCGCGATGGAAAGCGTGGCGGAACACGGGATCGATCACGTCATGATCACGATGTGGGGGGACAACGGAAAGGAATGTTCTTTCTTCTCGCTTCTGCCCGTTTTATATTCGATCAGGCAGTATGCGGACGGCAACTTCGACGAGAAAAGGATTGAAAAGGGCTTTTTTGAGACGTTCGGTTTATCCTATAAGGATTTCATGGCGTTGGAACTTCCCAACCGCACGAAAAAGACGCGGGACGGCAACGACGTGGAAAATCCCTGTAAATCCCTTTTGTTCAACGATTGTTTCCTCGGGCTTTTCGACGACGCGATGGAGGCCGAGGGAAAGATCCCTTACGGCGAATATGCCGCAAAGCTGGCGGCGGCCGAAGAACGCGCGGGTGAGTACGCCTATATTTTCCGCTGTCTTTCAAAGCTTTGTTCCGTCATGGAGATCAAAGCCGATCTGGGCGTCCGTACCCGCAAGGCGTACAAAGAGGGAAACAGGGGTACCCTGGCCGTGTTGGCCAAAGAGGATTACGCGATTTTGCCCGGCCGCATAAAGGCGTTTTTCGATTCGTTCAGGGAATTGTGGTTTAAGGAAAACAAGCCCTTCGGCTTCGAGGTGCAGGAAGCGCGGCTCGGCGGACTCATGCTCCGCGTTTCCTCCTGCCGCGAACGGCTGGAGGCCTATCTCGCGGGTAAAATCGATCGGATAGAGGAATTGGAGGAGAAAATTCTTCCCTTAAATCCCGCCGAGAAAGAAGGTTACCTGCAATCTAATAATTACCGCGATATAGTCTCCGCGGGGATACTTTAAGAAAACAGACGGAAAACGAAAAGCGCCTGCGGCCTAAACCGCGGGCGCTTTTTTGCCGCTGAAAAATAAGGATACTCTTTCCGCTGTGTTTTCGTTTGGAAGCGATAAGGATACTGCTTTCTCACGTTTTTCGTTTGGATATGGCAAGGCCTGCCCGCTACGAGCAATCTCGGTTGGATGCCGCAAAGCCTGCCCGTTGCTAGTAATCTCGGTTAGGCACGGCAAGGCTTACTCGTTCCGCAGGGCGTCGCCCAATCCCTGCCCCGCATTTTCTTCCGCGCGGCTTCGCCTGAACGCGGCGGGGGTGGTGCTTGTCCGTTTTTTGAAGACGCGGCAGAAATAGCATTCGTCGGGATACCCCGCGCGTTCCGCAATTTCCCGCACGGGCAGCGCTGTGGTGGTCAAAAGCCGTTCGGCCTGTCTCAGCCGCACGTCGGAGAGATAGCGCATGGGCGAGTTGCCGTTGAGTTCCTTGAAAATATGGGAAAGATAGGATTTCGAAACGAAAAACGTTTCGCATAGCCCGTCCAATGTAAGCTGTTCGGCATAATGTGTGTCGAGATAATTTTTTACCCGATAATAGACGTCGTTGATTTTTTCGAAATCCGCGCTCTGTACGCAGACGCGCAGAAGCAAATGAATGATGATCGTCAGCAGATTTTCCGCGATTTCCTTGAAAAAAAGCGACTTTTTGTCGGTTTCCTCGATCAAGCGTTCAAACAGCTCTTCAAAAAAGACTCGGTATTCTCCGGAGGAAAATACGGGCGGATCGTCGGGCGAAAGCAGCTGTCCCGCAGGAAGCCCTTGCAGACGGATACCCGCCGCGGCCACAAACAGAGTTTCGATCGGGTCGTCGGACGCGGAAAATTCGCCGTGTAAGGTTTCGGGCGCATAGACGACGAGATCGCCCGCGTGTACGGGAAATTCTTTTCCCGCAATCCGTACCCGTCCCGACCCCGAACGGATATATAAAATCTCGCAAAATTCGTGGCTGTGCTCGGCCGCCTGCCAGCCCGCCTGCTTGCGCAGAATTCCGCTATACACAAATTTAGGCTTCAACGAGCGCGTAAATTTTTTTGAAAAGGTGAAATGCCGAAGCGCGTCGGTATCCATACGGTGTTTTTCTTTCATAGTAAAAGCATAACATATTTTTTCACGATTGGCAAATGATTGGACATTCTTGCGTAAAATAATATACAAAAAAATATATTGAAATCCAATTTGAAACGTGCTATGATAACCGTGAAAAAGGAGGCGGACATATGCTGAAAGGAATTCCCAAAATTCTTTCCCCCGAGCTTTTGAAGATATTGAGCGAAATGGGACACGGCGACGAAATCGTGCTCGCGGACGGAAATTTTCCCGCGGAGAGCTTAAATCCCCGCACGGTACGCGCGGACGGACACGGCGCAGTCGAGCTGTTAAAGGCGATACTCGGACTCATTCCGCTGGACGGCTATGCGGATTCCAATTTTGTGTTGATGCAGACGACGAAAGGAGACCCGAAGCCCGCAATCTGGGCGGAATACGAACAAATCGCGTCCGAGGATGAAAATTTCAAGCTTGGTTTCGAGGAACGGTTTGCGTTTTACGAACGGGCAAAAAGGGCGTACGCCGTGATCGCCACGGGCGAAAGCGCGCTCTATGCAAATATTATTTTGAAAAAAGGGGTAATCGTATGAAAAACAGAATCGGTATCAGACCTACCATCGACGGCCGCTGGGGCGGAATCCGCGAGGGGCTGGAAGCTCAGACCATGCAGATGGCGAAGGACGCAAAAAAGCTGATCGAAGAAAACGTCTTTTACGCGGACGGCAGCAACGCGGAGGTAGTAATTTCTCCGTGCACGATCGGCGGGGGAAAGGAAGCGGCGGCCTGCGCGGAATATTTTCAAAAGGAAAACGTTATGGCGACGTTGACGGTGACGCCCTGCTGGTGCTACGGCAGCGAGACGATGGATCTCGACCCGCTGACGACGAAAGCGGTGTGGGGCTTCAACGGCACGGAGCGTCCCGGCGCGGTGTATCTCGCGGCCTGTATGGCGGCGCACGCGCAGAGAGGCTTGCCCGCGTTCGCCATTTACGGCGAGGACGTGCAGGATATGGGGATGAGCGGCATTACGCCCGACGTGGAAGAAAAAATTCTGCGTTTCGCCCGCTGCGCGCTGACCGTGGGACAAATCAGAAACAAGGCGTATGTGTCGATCGGAAGCGTGGCTATGGGCATCGGCGGTAGCTTCCTCGACGCGAACGCGATGCAGAAAACGTTCGGTATCCGCGCGGAATGGGTGGACATGACGGAAATCCTGCGCCGTATCGACCTCGAAATTTACGATAAAGCGGAATATGAAAAGGAGCTCGGGTGGATTAAAGCCAACTGCAAAGAGGGGAAAGACCTCAACGGCGGGCCGTGGGGGCAAAAGGATTTTACGCGCGGGGAACTGGATAAACAGTGGGAATTTGTAGCGAAGATGACCCTGATTATCAAGGACATCATGCTGGGCAATCCCAAATTGGACGAGATCGGCCGTCACGAGGAAGCGCTGGGCCGAAACGCGATTTTCGGCGGATTCCAGGGCCAGAGAATGTGGACGGACTATAAGCCGAACGGGGATTTTACCGAGGCGATCCTCAATTCCACCTTCGACTGGAACGGAAAGAAACAGCCGACGATTCTGGCGACGGAGAGCGACAACTGCAACGGGCTGGCGATGCTGTTTTCCAACCTTCTGACGGGTAGGGCGAGCATATTTGCAGACGTGCGCACCTATTGGAGCCCGAAATCGGTGGAGCGCGTGACGGGCTGGAAAGCGGAAGGCAAAGCGAAAGACGGGTTTATGCACCTGCTCAATAGCGGTGCGGCGGCGCTGGACGGGACGGGGGCGAGCAGGGACGAAAACGGAAACGCCGTCATGAAGGAATGGTGGAAGGTAACGGACGAAGATATCGACGGTATGCTGAAGGCGACGAGGTTTTCGCCTGCAAACCGCGGCTATTTCCGCGGCGGCGGATTTTCCAGCACCTATTCGACGAAGGGCGAAATGCCCGTCACGCTGGTGCGGGTGAATTTGGTGGACGGGATAGGCTATACCATGCAGATTGCGGAGGGCTGGACAGTAGAGCTGCCCGAAGAAGTGAACAAAACGCTTCTGGACAGGACGGACCCGACGTGGCCGAGCACATGGTTTGTGCCCCGTCTCAACAAAACCAACGCCTTTTCCAGCGTGTATAACGTCATGGCGAATTGGGGCGCCAATCACGGTGCGTTCTGTTACGGACATATCGGGAAAGACCTCATCACGCTTGCGAGCATGTTCCGTATTCCCGTAAGCCTGCACAATATCGAAGATAAGGACGTCTATCGTCCACATGCCTGGAGCGCGTTCGGGACGAAGGACCTCGAGGCTGCCGACTACCGCGCCTGCGCGCAGTATAAGGAATTATATAAATAATCCCCCACAAAAAGCGGACCCGTTGAAAGCGGGTCCGCTTCGATATCGGTTTTCGATAATGCTTTAATCGGGAAGCTCGGGCGGCGTTTTTTCGCCGTCTCCTTTTTGCTTGCGTACTTTCGTACGATTGACCTCGCGTATCCGTTCGGTAAAACGAAGGGGGCGTTCGCGGCGTTTCAGGTTTTCCGTAAATCGGCTCGTGACGAGGACGAAAATACAGAAAATAGGCACGGCGCCGAGGTTTGTCTCGAGCAGGGAATTGACGACGAGCGTCATCAGCTTACTGCCCGACGAAGCGAGCTCCGCGCTTCTGATGCCGCCGATGAGCAGGGAAAATTCCCATGCAAATTGGACGAGTATCCCGATGGCCAGCAGCCAAAGCAGGGGAAATCGTTTTTCTTTATCCTTTTGCAATAAATTATAGACGATCGCCGCGGCGTAGGAAACGAAAAGGATCAGCGCCATATAGCCGTGGTAAGCGCCCGTCGTGCGCTGTATCTTGATGGGCGCAAGCCCCGCGCCGAAAGTGGCGGCGAGCATGGGCGCGGCGATCCACCAAAGCCAGATGAGGAGCGACCACTCCAAAAGGTGCTTGTCCTTCGACATCCACAGCCAGATCCAGGCGAAATTTGTTATTCCGTAGCTCATGGACATCCAAAGGAGCACCCAAAACAGGTTTCCGCCCTCGATACTGCGCGTATGAAGCAACAGATGGAAAATTCCGTAATCGACGAGCATATACAAAACTCCGCCCGCCAACGCAAAAAACAGCGTGAGATATTTTTTCCTGACGATCAGCAGGGCGCAAAAAAACACCAAAAAACAGATGTCGAGATAAATATAAAGCGGATTGAATACCCTCTGCGCAATAATTTCCACTGCTTCCCTCCGTTTGTCAGAAAAAACCGTGACAAGTCTGACGCTGTTATTGTAACCCATGAAGAATAAATTGTCAAGGAATTAAAGGGCGGCGAGAGGAAAAGAAAAGGGATAAATTCGGCCTCAAAAAAGGGATGTCGCCCGAACGGGAGTTTTTTATTGCGGACAGCGCCGTTCGTGCGCTTGACAAAACGCGAAAAATCATTATAATGATAAAAGAAATAAATTGCGACACAGCGCGTTTTTTGGAGGCAGGAGATGTTAAAACTGACGCCCGTCCTCAAGGATTATCTTTGGGGCGGATACAAACTGAAAGGCTTTTTCGGCCGCGACAACGGCGGCAGAAAAATCAGCGAAAGCTGGGAGGTATCCGTTCATCCCGACGGATTAAGCGGCTGCGGCGAGGGAACCTTGGCGGACTATATCGCGCAAAATCCGAAAAGCGTGGACGAAGCGGGCTCCGCGTTTCCCGTGCTCGTAAAATTTATCGACGCGGCGCAGAATTTATCCGTTCAGGTACACCCCGACGACGAATACGCGAGGCGCGTGGAAGGGGATAACGGCAAGACGGAGATGTGGTATATTCTCCAGGCGGACGAGGGCGCGGGGATTTACTGCGGCTTTGCGCGGGATACCGCGAAAGAAGAATTTTTGGAAAAAGTAAAAAACGGCACGGTGGAAGAGCTGCTCAACTTTATTCCCGTGAAGTCGGGGGACGCCTACCTCATCAAGGCGGGGACGGTGCACGCGATCGGCGCGGGCTGCGTCATCTGCGAGGTTCAGCAAAGCAGCAACGTCACCTATCGCGTCTATGATTATAACCGCAGGGGAGCGGACGGAAAGCTTCGTCCCCTGCACGTCGAAAAGGCGGCGGACGTCATCAATTTCCGGGCTTTTAAGGACGAGACGGGAAGCGGCCGCTTCGAAAAGACCGAGGGCGGCGAAATCAGGCTTTTGACGAAGTGCAAATACTTCCGCTGCCGCGAATTGGCGCTTAAGGGGATTTTTTCCGAACGGTGCGAAAGCTCCTTTACGGCGCTCAACGTCCTGAGCGGCGAAGGAACGCTCGACGGCGAAAAATTTGCCGCGGGGAATAGTTTCTTTATCCCCTGCGGGGAAAGATATACGCTGGAAGGCAACGCGAAAATTATTCTTACAAACGAAAACGAAGGGGGCAGGGTATGAACTACTATGCGGGAATAGACCTCGGCGGCACGTTTATCAAGTGCGGGCTCGTCGATGAAACGGGAAACATCGTATGCAAGGATAAAATCCCCACGGGCAAGGAACGCCCGTATCGGGAGATCGCCGCGGATATGGCGAAGCTGGTTTTTGCGCTGGCCGACCGTGCGCAGATCGGCAGGCAGGACGTAAAGGCGGTGGGGATCGGGGCGCCCGGTTCGATAGACAGCAAAAATGGGGTGATCGTTTACAGCAATAATATCTGCTGGAAAAACGTCCCCCTGTGCAGGGAGGTGAGCGCGACGGTGGGCCTGCCCGCCTATATTACCAACGACGCCAACGCGGCGGCTTTGGGCGAACACTTCTGCGGCGCGGGGAAGAAATATTCCTCGACGATTTTCGTGACGCTGGGCACGGGCGTCGGCGGGGGAATCGTCATCGACGGAAAGCTGTTTGAGGGAAATAAATCCGCGGGCGCGGAGATCGGGCACGAGGTGATCCGTTTCGGCGGGGAAAAATGCACCTGCGGCCGCCGCGGCTGTTTCGAGGCCTACGCTTCGGCGACGGCGCTCATCGCGCAGACCAGGCGCGCCATGCTCAAGGACAGAGACAGCGCGCTGTGGAAGCTCTGCGGCGGAGAGCTCGAGCGGGTAGATGGCAAAACGGCGTTCGACGGCATGCGTGCGGGCGATAAGTGCGGCGAACGGGTGGTGAAGCGTTACATAGGCTATCTGGCCGAGGGCATCACCAATCTCGCCAATGTTTTCCGTCCCGAAGCGATTCTTCTGGGCGGCGGCGTCTGCGCCGAGGGCGACAATCTTTTGAAGCCCTTGAAGAGAAAGGTTCACCGCCTTCTTTACGGGGGTACGAAATACGCGCCCGTCGAAATCGCCGTAGCGTCTTTAGGCAACGACGCGGGGCTTTGCGGCGCCGCGCGGCTGGCCATGGTAAAGAGTGCGGAAGGGAAACGATAAAACAAAAAGGAGATACGGCCGTTTGGCCGTATCTCTTTTTCGATGTCGGGCATCGCCCGATGTACCTGCCGTTTTTTGCCGCCGTTTTGCAGGCCGGCAGAAAATCCGGTATCGGCGTCTTGCATTGGGGCTCAGTTGCAGCCGCAGCCGCAACCGCACGAAGGGGTGAGGATAGCGGAAAGCGTTCCGTTCTTGTACAGACAGTAGAGAAGCGCGAGAATAATAGGCAGACCGCAGCCGCTCAAGATACCTTCGCAGAAACATCCGTCTTTCGAGCCCAAAACGAGCAGCGCAATGAGAATCCAAAGGGTGGTGTTACCCTGTGTGCAGCAATTCATAAAATAAAGACCTCCTGTGTTTTCACCGCAGGGGATATGTAAAATCTACCCCGAAAGGGAATGAAACAGCCTGCGGTTTTATCTTTCTATTACATAGTATTACGCAGGCGGGAAAAAATGTTCCGATTTCCGCCGCCATTTTGTTGCCAGAAAAGAAAAAATGCGCTATAATAAATAATATCTCGATGTATCCGAGGCGGACACGCGGTTTACGCGGTCTGACCGAAAACACGGATACGCGGATACATATATTATTTTTTTTCGCGGGTATCTTTTCGTCGTAAAAGAACTCGATGGAGGTCATTTATGAACAACAAAGCTTCTGTTGCGCGCACCGTTTCTCTGCTCGGTGTCATGGCGGCCGTCATGGTCGTGGTGCTGTTTGTCGAATCGGCGATATTCAAGATTTTTTCCTATACGCCGCCCGCCTTTCTTTCCCTCGGCATCCTGATGACGCTGTGCCTTTCGTGGGATCTCAAACGCGCGTTTCTGTTTTCCGCGGTGTTCGGCGTCACGTCGCTGCTCTGCGCGCTCTTTATCGGAAATCCCTATTTCGTCATGCCGTGGATTTCCATTCTTCCCCGGCTGTTCGTCGGGCCCTGCGCCTACGGCGTATATAAATTGACCAAAAAGCTGACGGGAAAATCGGAGAAGAAATTTGTCAATACTTCTCTGCCGTACGCAATCGGCGCTGCTGCGGGGATTTTCACCAATACCCTGCTCGTCATCGCGTGTCTGTCCCTGTTTTTCCCCGTCGGCGCGGAAGGCGGTTTTTCCGTGGCCGACTGGATCAAAATGTGTATCACGATCAATTTCCCCGTCGAACTGGTCTGCGCGACAATTCTTACGCCCATTCTCGCCGTAGCGGTGAAAAAGGCGACCGAGAGGTTTATGTAATTTATGATCATTTGTATCGATATCGGCAACACCAATATCAAATATGCCATTTACGAGGGCGAGCGTCTGCGCATTTCTTTCCGCGTCGCCACCGATCTGAAAAAAACTTCGGATGAATACGGCTCGCAGCTCGTGAATATGTTAAAAGTGATGGAGATAAAGCCGCGGGAGCTTTCGGGCGGGATCGTCTCGTCCGTGGTGCCCACGCTGGATTACACCGTCGATAAAATGTGCGGGCTGTATCTGGGGATCAAGCCGCTTCATATCGAGCCGGGTCTGAAATCGGGCCTGAATATCCGCTGCGACGACGCGCGGGAGGTGGGTGCGGACAGAATCGTCAACTGCGTTTCCGCCATCGTCAGATACGGCGAAAACAAGCCTTTGATCGTCGTGGATTTCGGCACGGCCACCACGTTCAATATCATCAGCGCCGACAACGAGTTTATCGGCGGCGTCATTTCCCCCGGGATCAAGGGCTCGCTCGATTCCCTCGTCAACGGCACGGCGAAGCTGCCGCGGGTGGAAATCGAGGCGCCGAAAAGCATTATCGCAAAAAACACCGTCACCAATATGCAGGCGGGGCTTGTATTCGGGTTTGCGGGGCTGGTGGAGTATATCGTCACCCGTATCAAGAAGGAGCTCAGATGCGCGGACGTCAAGACGATTGCGACGGGGGGCTTCAGCGAGATCATTTCCAAGGAAGTGTCCTGTATCGACGTCGTGGATAAGCTTTTGACGCTGGATGGTCTGCGGTATCTGTATTATCTCAACCGCCCCGGGGAATAAAGCAGGGTTTCGGACAGGGACAAGCCGCTTTTCGGGCATAAAAACCGCCCGAAGAGCAAGACTAATATTTGTGGGAACAAGCGTTCCGAGGAGGCATAGACTATGATGAAGAAAGTGGGCGTGGCGATCCTGGGGCTGGGCGTCGTCGGCGGCGGCACGTATAAGATACTCACCGAGCACCGCGAATTTTATCAACGTACGCAAAACGTGGATATCGAAGTGGAAAACGTACTTGTGAGAAACCGCGAAAAGGCGCGCGCGCTGGGCGTTCCCGAGGAATGTATCGCGGGCAGCATCGCGGAGGTCATCGCCAATCCCGCCGTGGATATCGTCATCGAGTGTATCGGCGGCGTGGAAGCCGCGAAGGATTACGTCCTCGCCGCGCTGCACGAGGGCAAGAGCGTAGTTACCTCCAATAAGGAGCTCATCTGCAAATATTCTCACGAGCTGGAACGCACCGCGAGACGCAATTGCTGCGGATTGTATTTCGAGGCGAGCTGTGTCGGCGGCGTACCGATTATCCGCACTCTGCTCGACGGCGTACAGGCCAACCGCATTACCGAAATGATGGGCATCATCAACGGAACGACGAATTTTATTCTGACGAAGATGGCGGAGGAAAACGAGGACTACGCGGCCGCGCTGAAAGAGGCGCAGCGGCTCGGGTATGCCGAGGCCGACCCCACCAACGACGTGGAGGGCTACGACGCGATGTATAAGCTGTCCATCCTTTCCTCGCTTGCGTTCCATACGAAGGTGCCTTATGGCAAGGTTTGCCGCGAGGGCATTTCCTCCGTCGATAAAGCGGATATCGCCTTCGGAAAACAGCTGGGCTATACGCTGAAGCTGCTCGCGATCGGAAAAAATACCGATAAGGGAATCGAGGTGCGGGTGCATCCCACCTTTATCAAAAATTCTCATCCACTCGCGGGCGTGTCCGACAGCTTCAACGCCGTCTATCTCAAGGGCGACGCCATGGACGACGTCATGCTGTACGGCCGCGGTGCGGGCGCGCTGCCCACGGGCAGCTCGGTAGTCAGCGACGTCATTTATGCGGCGACCCATTCCGAGGTGAAATATTCCACGTTCAAGAATACCGCCGCGGCCGATAAGGATACGAAATTCGTCTCCGATTTCGAAAGCGCGTATTACCTTCGCCTCGCGGCGGAGGACAGAGCGGGCGTCCTCGCAAAGGTTTCGGGGATACTCGCCCGCTACGGCGTCTCGATTGTGGAATTGGTGCAAAAAGGGAACGCGGAACTTCCCGAAGGCGAAACGGAAGCGGGCTTCGGCGCGGATACGTCTGCCGCGGAGGAACGGGTGCCGCTGATTTTGGTGACGCACGGCACGACGGAAAATTCCATTCGCGGCGCCGTGGCGAAAATCAACGCTTCGGGCATCGCAAACGTGGAAGCGCTCATTCGGGTGGAAGCTTAAACAGACAGAAAAAGAGGCGAGGGGAAACCCTCGCTTTTTAACGGAAGAAAAGAGTGATGAAAGGCTTGATTATCATGAACGCCTATCCCAACGGCGAAAAATTTTACCGTCAGAGCCGCAGGCTCGCGGAAGAACTGAAACGGGCGGGCGCGGAGACGGAAATACGTCTCAACGGCGGTATCGAAGCAACGATACGCACGGACGGCGCCGCAGACTGTATCGGCGGCTTCGATTTCGCGGTGTATCTCGACAAGGACAAATACCTCGGCAGAATGTTGGAGCTGGCGGGGCTTCGGCTGTTCAACTGCGCGGACGCGGTGGAAAAGTGCGACGATAAAATGCTCACCTACCTTGCGCTTGTCGGGGCGGGGCTCTGCGTTCCCGAAACGATCGCGGCGCCTTTGTGCTACACGCCCGCGGCCGTCGCGGACGGGGCTTTCCTCGCGCGCGTGGGGGAAAGGCTGGGATTTCCCCTCGTCGCCAAAAAGAGCTTCGGCTCCTTCGGAAAGGACGTTCGTCTCCTACCCGATATGGAGGCGCTTAAGGCGACGGCGCAGGAATTTCTGTATGCTCCCCATTTTTATCAGCGATATATCGCCGCTTCGGCGGGCCGCGACCTCCGCGTGATCGTGATAGGGGGAAAGGCGGTCGCCGCTATGGAACGGCGCGCGAAAGCGGGGGAATTCCGTTCGAATATCGAGCTCGGCGGCACGGGCCGCGCCGTAGCGCTGACGGAAGAATTTCGCGCGGCGGCGGAGAAGGCGGCGCAGGCGTTGAAATTGGATTATTGCGGCGTCGATCTGCTCTACGGGGAAGACGGGCCTGTTTTATGCGAGGTGAACTCCAACGCCTTTTTCGAGGGGCTGGAAGCGGCGACGGGCGTCAACGTGGCGAAGCTTTACGCGGAATATATCGTCGGGACGATGGGCGGGCGATAAAAACGCCTCCCGAAGACGGTTCGGAAGGCGGCGAGGTTTGAAATTTACTTGGTTTTGCTTTCATCGTCGGGCTTGTCGGGTTTGTTTTCTTTTACCGTATAGCTGTAATCGATATCGGGATTGCCTTTTAACAGCGCGCGTACGAAATCGTTGTTCCAGCTCTTTTGCACGGAAATGACGGAAAACGCTTCCCCCATATAGACGGTGAGCTTGTTCGTCTCCGTATCCAATAGCACGGAAGTGATGTCCTTCAGCGCGCATTTGCTTTTGATGAGACCGAACTGCGTGATAAAATTTTTGTCATCGACGACGTACTGCGACTTGATCAGAAGCGCGACGACGATAACGATTCCCGCGACGCTGATCAAAATGAGGAAGGGATATTTCAGCCAATCGTTAAAGCTGTGCAGGCCGTCGTTTTTGAAGATCCGCCATACGGACAGAGCGATGGCCGCCGCGCACAGCGCCAGCGCAGCCGCGCAGCACAGAATAATGGCCTTGGAAAACTGAAAACGGAAATAGGTTGTCTGCTTGGGGGACTCTTTCTTTTTCATGGCTCTATTATAGCACACGAAAGAGGAAAAATCAAACGAAAAAACAAGCCCGCCTGTGTTTTTCGGGCGGAGATTTTTACGGAAAGGACACGAAAGAAAAATGATCGATTACAATACGGAAGCTTTACCCTTATCGGAATACGGTAGATTTATCCGCGTAGAGCCCTATCCCCGCCCCTATCCTGCGGCGGACGAGGCGGAGTGCGGTGCGCTGTGCGACGAACTTCTGGAGGTTCTCTTTGCGGAACGCAATATGGTGGCGGCTTTCAATCTTCCCTATCCCGAAAAGCGTAAAATTGTCCGCGAATATATGAACAGGCGTTTTCCCGCGCCCGTCCCCGAACGTTTTCTCGCCGCGCAGGACAAATTATTCTGGACGGAGACGCTTTGCAGGGGCGTCGAGGAGATAGACGGATTGCGATATAAAGAGGGGATAGCCGTCTATGCGGGGGACATCACGCGGCTGAACGCCGACGCGATCGTCAATTCCGCTTCGGGGGAGCTTACGGGGTGTTATATTCCCCTCCATAACTGCATTGACAATATCATTCATTCCCGCGCGGGCCTTCAGCTTCGGGAAGACTGTGCGGCGATTGTTCGCGCGCAGGGACGCGCGGAAAGCGCGGGCGGCGCGAAAATCACCTCCGCCTACAATCTGCCCTGCCGTTACGTGCTGCATACCGTCGGCCCGAGGGTTGCGCTCCGCGTCGGCGAAACGGAAAGAAGCCTGCTGAAATCCTGCTATCTTTCCTGTCTCGATCTCGCAAGGGAAAAAGGGCTGAAAAGCGTCGCTTTCTGCTGTATTTCCACGGGCGTTTTCAATTTTCCCGCAGGCGAGGCGGCGGAAATCGCCGTCGGCACGGCAAAGCAATGGTTGATGAAGCATGCCGATTATCCCATGCGGGTGATCTTCGACGTATTTACAGGGCGCGACGAGGATATTTATACCGAGATTCTTCGATTGATGTAAACGGCGCCGCCGTTTACGGAAGCTCGCGGCCGGGGGGAAGCTGACGCTTTTCGCGGGGCGTGGGACGGAGCCGCGTGGAAGAATCTTCCGCCGTCGAATCCTCCTTTTCCGAATCCTCCGAACGCTTGGGACAGGAGGAACAGTCGTCTTTGTCCCGACAGTCTTCCGAGTCTCTGCGATAGGAATCGGGGCGTCTGCCGCGGCGATGCCGATAATAGGGCGAGGGGATATTTTCCGCGTCCCCCGAAGTGGAAGGGCGGGAGGGCGTCACGGGCCGAGGACGGGGCGCGGGTATTCCGTCGGGAAGCAAAAAATCGGGTTCCCCGTCGTGCGGAAGCGGATAGGGCACGCCGTCGGGCGCGGGAAAGGGCGGTCTTTCCGCGGGCATATCGATGCGGGGAGCCGAACGCTCGGACGAGGCGTTTCCCGACGTCGAACAGGCCGCGGCCGCAGGAAGAAACAGACAAAGTGCCGCCGCGCATAAAGCGGGCAGAATACGGTGTAAACTTTTCATACCGACAGTTTGCGCCGCGCGGGGAAAAATTATGCCTTATTCCCCTTGCGGTTCGGTTGCGTTTTTGAAAAAAGATTTGTATAATAATATTATGGGACATTTGGGAAACACGGAAGAAATGCAAAGTGAAGAAGAGGAAAAGGAGCGAAAGCAATTCGCAAAAATGACGCGGACGCCCGTCGCGAAGCTGGTGGTGATGCTGGGGATTCCCACCATGCTGAACATGATGGTCTCCTCGCTCTATAACCTTGCCGATACCTATTTCGTCTCGGGCCTGGGCGAAAGCGCCACGGGCGCGGTCAACGTCGTTTTGTCGCTGATGTCGATCATTCAGGCGATCGGGTTTACCTTCGGTATGGGCGGGGGAAGCATTATTTCGCGGCTGTTGGGAAAGCGGGCGCAAAAGGAAGCGGACGAGGTATCTTCGTCGGCCTTTTTTGCCGCAGGCGCCGCGGGCGTGCTTATCATGATCTTCGGCCTGATTTTTCTGTCGCCCCTGATGCGCGGATTGGGAGCGACGGCGTTGATCCTGCCTTACGCGAAGGAATATTCTACCTATATTCTTCTCGCCGCGCCGTTCATGTGCATGTCCTTCGTCATGAACAATCTTTTGCGTTCGCAGGGGAAAGCGCTTTTGTCGATGATCGGGCTGGTGACGGGCGCGGTCATCAATGTCGCGCTCGACCCTATCCTTATTTTCGGGCTGAATATGGGGATTACGGGCGCGGCCGTCGCCACGTTTTCCAGCCAGCTGATCAGCTTTTTTATCCTGCTGTTTATGTTCCTTTCGAAAAAGAGCGTCACACATCTGAGGTTTTCCGCCGTTTCGAAGCGGCCGGCCGTTTACGGGGAAATCGTCGCTACGGGCTTCCCGTCCTTTTGCCGTCAGATCCTCGCCAGCCTCTGCACGGTGTTGCTCAATTGGGCGGCGCAGCCTTACGAATCGCAGGGCGCGATCGCCGCGCTCGGAGTAGTGCAGAAAGTGTTTATGTTCGCCTTTTCCATCTCCCTCGGCATCGGCCAGGGCTTCCAGCCCGTCCTCGGCTATAATTACAGCGCACGGCGTTTCGACCGCGTCCGCGGCGCCTATCTGTTTACGCTGGTATTTTCCACGGCTCTCATGAGCGTTTTTGCCGTCGTGTGCGCGATTGCCGCGCCCGCGATCATGCGGCAGTTTCTCTCGTCGGAGAAGGCGATAGAAATCGGTACGCTCGCGCTAAGGCTTCAGTGTATCTGTATGCCACTGCTGCCCCTCAATTTCATGGCGGGCTTGACTTATCAGGTAGTGGGAAACAAGGCGCTCGCCGCGCTGTTATCCTGCTCGCGGCAGGGGCTTTTCTATATTCCCGCCGTGCTCATTCTGCCGCAGCTTCTTCAGCTGCTCGGTATTCAGAGCGCGCAGTCCGTCTCCGATTTTCTCGCGTTCCTGTTCGCAATACCCTTTACGGTATCCTTTTTCAAACGGCTTCGCCGCTTGCAGGACCAGGAAAAGGCGAAAGGGGAGCAGCCGAGCATTCGGGCGTACAAAGAATGAAGGATACGAAAATAAATTCGACGTAAAAAGCCCCCTCGGAAGAATTTCCGAGGGGGCGATCCGTATTCACTCAGGCGTTTTTGTTTACCGTTTCGGGATCGGCAAGAATGGGCGCGTTTTTCGCAAACCGCTTTACCGATTCGATGGCGTTTTCGCATCTGCGCTTCGTCCTGTAATGCTCGCCGAGACAGAGCAGCTGTCCGTTTCCGTTCAGCAGCTTATAGATGTAATCCCCGCGTTTGGTCAAAGAGATACGGAAGTTGCCGCGTTCGATATTGGTCTTGTGGGTTCCGATGCCGTTGATGGCGCCGATATAGGTCGTGTATTCTTCGCTGGAGAGAAGCTTTTCGCCGTTGGACGCCAACAGCTCGAAATAGAATACCTGTTCGCCGTCGTCCGCGGTATGGGCGCGGATAATCCATTTGCCGTTGTAGCCGTTGTCGGGGATTTGCAGGGCTTCCGTTTCGTCGTCTTCGGGCGGAGGCGTAACGATGATATCCTGTACGTTTTCGTCGAGAATTGCGGTTCGCGCAAAGCGTTTCGTCGATTCGATGGCGCTTTCACAGCGCGTTTTGGTCGCATAGTGTTCGCCCATGCACAACAGCATATTTTTTCCGCTTAACAGCTTGAAAATGTAGTCGCCCTTTTTCGAAAGCATGATTTTGAAGTTGCCGCGTTCGATGTTCGACTTGTGCGTTTCGATGCCGTTTATGGCGCCGTTGTAGGTCGTGTACTCCTCACTGGTAAGCAATTTTTCCCCGTTGGAAGCGTGAAGCTCAAAGAAAAAGGTCTCCTCGCCCGCCCCCTCGGCGGGAAGCTCGTCGGCGTTTTTGTCGCTGACGGTTACCACGCGGCAGATCACCCATTTGCCGCTGTAACGCGCAATCCTCTCGTTTTCGTCGTCCTCGTCGTAGAAATCGGCTTCGTCCTCAATTGCATTTTTGAGGTCTTCTATGTTCATTTTGTCCTCCTTGGATTTATTTTTTCCCTTTTTCGTTTCACGACAAACCGTCTTTTCGTCGTTCTTTTCCTTATCTTCCGTTTTCTTTTCCTCGGATTCTTCCTTTTTTTCTACGTCGGCGACAGCGGGACTTTCCTCGCGCGCACATTCCGCCGCGGGTTCCTCTACCTTCGCTCCTTCCGTTTTATTATCTTCTTTGTTAGCTTCGTCGATTTCGGGAGCGGCCGCCTGCATAACTTCGCTCTCCTCATTTTTTTCGGCCGCAGGGGCCGTTTTTTCGCCGCTTTCGGACTCATCGCCGCTTTCGATCGGTTCGGGCCGCTTCTCTGCTTCCGCGTCGGCGGACGTTTCGCTCGTTTGCGCGGCGGGGGCAGGCTCTTCCTCTTCCGCGCACGTCTCCCCGACGGGAACAATCGGTTGCGTTCCGATCGCTTCGGGGGCGGCTTCGTAGGCGGGACGGACGCAGGTCTCCTTTTCCTCGGAAGCGGAAGAAAGCGCGTTCGTATCATTCGTCTCGGCGTCGGAAGCCGCGTCGGAGGCGTTCTTTTTCTTCGCTTTCGCGTTTTTGACGACCATTGCGACGATAACGATAAAAATAACCGCGAGAGAAGCGGCCAGCACGGCAGTCAAAATCGGATTTTCTTTCAAATATTCAAGAAACATGTCAACCTCCGGACAAAAATGTATGATTTTATATTTTTCACTATATATTGTAATATAATTCGCCTGAAAAGTCAATAGCTAACCGAAAAAAAATTCAATAGTTTTCAAAATAAATTGACTTTATGCGGAAAAAGGATTACAATAAAAATTATGGAAAAGATACACACGGCAATTATCGGCGGCGGCGCGGCGGGCATGTTCTGCGCGGCGGCTTTAAGCGGGAAAGGCGTTCTGATTTTAGAGCGCGGCGAACGGCTGGGGCGGAAGCTTTCCGCGACGGGAAACGGACAGGGAAACGTCACTAATCTCGATATGTCCGCGGCGCATTATTTTTCGTCCGACGTATCTTCCGGGGAACGTATTTCCCGTATCCTTTCCCGTCACGGAAGGGAGGATCTGGTCGGCTTTCTGGAAAATCTCGGCGGGCTGTTTCTCCCCGACGAGCGCGGGCGGGTGTATCCGGCGGGCAGGCAGGCTTCCGCCGTGACTGATCTTCTGCGTTACGCTTTGGCGGACAAGGGCGTGAGGGTGCGGACGGGGACGAAAGTCTTCTCGCTGGCAAAGAAGGGAGACGTTTTTGAGCTCACCGCCGAAACGGACGGCGGAAAAGAGGTTTTTCAGGCGGAAAACGTCGTGCTTTGCGCGGGCGGAAAGGCGGCGAAAAATTTCGGGACGGACGGAAACGGTTATGCGCTCGCCAAGGGCTTCGGGCATACCGTGACGTCGCTGTATCCCTCTCTCGTCCAACTGAAAACGGAAACGGCGCATATCAAGGGGCTGAAGGGAATACGCGCGGAGGCACGGGTTTCCGCCCGCGCGGGCGGGCAGGCGCTCGCGGCGGTTCGGGGGGACGTTATCTTTACCGATTACGGCGTTTCGGGTGACGCGATTTTCCGCCTTTCCGCATTTGTGACGGACAAGCTGGAAGGGGGAGACGTTTCTCTTTCCCTCGAATTTCTGCCCGACGTTTCCGAAGAAAGGCTGTCGGAAATCTTAGCGCGAAAGGCGGCGGCTTTTGCGCTCCCCGACGGGGAGCTTCTCTGCGGAATTTTGAATAATCAACTGGGCAGGGCTGTGACGAAACGCTGCGGCTCAAAAAATACCGCGGCGCTTGCGAAGACGATCAAGGCCTTTACGCTGCCCGTGACGGGCTCGCTGGGGTTCGATTACGCGCAGGTGACCAAGGGCGGCGTTCCGCTTGCGGAAACGCGGGAAACTCTGGAGAGCAGGCTGACGGAAGGGCTCTATTTCGCCGGAGAAATCCTCGACGCGGACGGCGAGTGCGGAGGGTATAATCTGCAATGGGCATACGCTTCCGCGCGGACGGCGGCAGACGGAATAAATGCGCGCGGCGCAAAACGGAAGGACGCATGAAAAAGATACTGACGGATATCAAGCTGAACGTAGGGCAGGAGGAACGCGAACTTTGGAAGCTCGCGGAGAAGCACCTGCGGGCTAAGCCCGAATATTTCAGGATACTGAAAAAGTCGTTGGACGCGCGGAAGAAAGACGATCTGAAATATATTTATTCGATCGAATTTTCCGCCGAAAAACAGGCGGAGGAAAAGCGGGAATTGCCGCGCATACCCGAGGGGAAACAGCCTTCCGCGCCCGTGGTGATCGTCGGAAGCGGCCCCGCGGGGCTGTTTTGCGCCGTTCGGCTGCTGGAGCACGGAATCCGCCCTACGGTGATCGAGCGCGGCCCCGCCGTGGAAGAACGGGAAAGAAAAATCGAAAGATTTGCGAAGGAACGGGTGCTGGACACCGAGGGCAATATACAGTTCGGGGAAGGCGGCGCGGGTACTTTTTCAGACGGAAAGCTCAATACCCAGACGCACGGCGCGTTCAATCGGGAGGTTTTGGAAACGTTTGTGCGTTTCGGCGCGCCCGAGGAGATTCTTTGGCTGAACAAACCGCACATCGGCAGCGATAACCTGAAAAACGTCGTAAAAAATATGCGTCGGTTTATCGAAGAGCGGGGCGGCCGTGTTTTATTTCATACCAGGCTCACCGATATAGCGGTGAGGGACGGACGGGCGGTGAAGGTAAAATTTTTCCGTGAAGGAAGGGAAGAGGCCACAGACGTTTCCGCCGTCGTGCTGGCCGTAGGGCACAGCGCGCGGGATACCTTCGGGATGCTGTTGTCAAAGGGAATTGCCATGCATGGCAAGGATTTCGCCGTGGGTGTGCGTGTCGAGCATCTGCAATCGGAAATAGGGCTGGCGCAATACGGCGGAAAGTTTTCCCTTCTGCCCGCGGCCGATTACAAATTGGTCTCGCATGCCTCGGAGCGCGCGGCGTTTACCTTTTGCATGTGTCCCGGCGGGTATGTAATGCCTGCGGCCAGCGAGGAGGGCGGCGTCGTCACGAACGGCATGAGCGACTATGCCCGCGACGGCGTCAACGCCAACAGCGCGTTGGTGGTGCAGGTGACGGCTGCGGACTTCGGAGATGATTCACCTCTGGCGGGTGTGGAGTTTCAGCGGCGGCTGGAGCAGGCGGCCTTTCGGGCGGGCGGCGGCTCGTACGCGGCTCCCGTTCAGCTGGTGGGGGACTTTTTGAGAAAAAGGGAAAGCGGCGGCTTCGGAAGCGTTTTGCCCACGTATGCCGCGGGGACGTCTTTCGCCGAGCTCGACGCGGTTTTGCCCGCGCCGCTGACTTCTGCTCTGCGTGCGGCGATCGTAGATATGGACAGACGGCTGAAGGGCTTCGCTTGTCCCGACGCCGTATTGACCGCCGTGGAATCCCGCACCAGCTCTCCGCTCCGTATCGAGCGGGAAACGGACATGCAATCGCCTTCCGCAAAAGGGCTTTATCCCTGCGGCGAGGGCGCGGGCTATGCGGGCGGAATCACCTCCTCCGCCGCCGACGGGCTGCGCGTGGCAGAGGCCGTCTTTTCGAAATTTTGTGTATAAAAATGTTGCTTTATTCAATATATTGAATTTTTTGTCGTTTTTTGGAGAGCAAAAAGGGAGAGAAATGATAAAAGTTCTATTTTTATGATATTTCATCAAACAATCACTAAATTTTCATAGTTCTATCACGTAAAAACGGTATCATATGGTAAAATATATATTGTATAAGGATAAGGTGATAAGACATCGGGGGCTTGGCTTTGACCATACTTAAACTTTTTTCATATTCTCTCACTAAAATATGTACTCCGCAGGGTTTCTTGCGGAGTACATATTTTTATATGGAGAACAAGGCAGGGACTTTTGGGCCCCTGCCTTGTTCTCCATAAAAAGAGTTGCAACCGTTTAGTTGCAGCTCTTTTATCGTTTGCAGCGACTTATTTCGTCAATTCCTTGATTGCCTCGTAATAGATCTCGCTCATCAGGCGGATGCGGTCGAACGTGATGTATTCGTCGGGCTGGTGGATGGTCGCTTCCTCGTCCTCGAGTTCGGGGCCGAAGCCGCAGCCGCATTTCAGCGCGCGGGCGTACGTTCCGCCCCCGATTGCGATGGGCTTGTCGTTTCTTCCCGTCGCCTTGTTATACACCCCCATCAGTGTGCGGATCAGCTTGCCGTTCGGGTCGTTGTAGAGGGGCGCCTGGTAATGGAGAATTTCGTATTTCAGCCCTGCATTTTTCAAAACTTCTTCGATTTCTTCCTTCTTGTGCGTTGCGGGGAAACGGATATCCGTCGTGACGACAAGCTCGCCGTTTTCAAAGCTCGCCACGTCGGGGGACATCGTGAGCGTGCCCGTTTCGTCGTTTATTTTTTTCAAGCCCCCGGCGTCTGCAAACAGGAAATCATAAATCCATTTGCAGCCCTCGTGGAAGGAGGCGAAAAAGCCGAGCATGGCCCCCAGCGCGTTTGCGCCTTTTTCGGGCGTGGAGCCGTGCGCCGACTTGCCGCGCACGCGAAGGGTTTTGCTTTCGCGATCGAATTGGAAGGAGGTGCCCGCGGCTTTATTGGTATAGCCCGTCAGCCTTTGCGCGGCGGCGTCCGTCAAAACGGCAATCGCGTCGTCGCAGACCATGTTTACCGCCCCGCCCGCGGTCAAAGACAGGAAAGGGGCGTCGGTCATGGGGAACGCCGCCGAAAAATGCAGTATCCCCTTCTCCGCGTAAATGGCGGGAAAGTCCGCGTCGGGCGAGAAGCCTTCGTCGGGCATGTGCGCCACCTGATTGTAATGCTCGAGGCAGGCCCAGCCGCTCTCCTCGTTGCAGCCGACGATGAGCTTGATTTTCCGTTTAGGGCAAAAGCCCTCGTCCTTGAGCGCCTTGAGGCAATACAGCGCGGTGACGGCGGGACCCTTGTCGTCCATGGTGCCGCGTCCCCAGATTTTGACGCCGCGCACGCCGCCCGCGGAGAGGTCGTCGTTGATGACGGCGCCGAAGGGCGGAAACGTCCAGCCGCTGCCCGCGGGCACCACGTCGAGATGGGCGAGAATGGCAAGCTCCTCGCCCTCGCCGAAGATCACTTCCCCGACGTAGTTGTCGTAGTTGTGCGTTTCAAAGCCCATCCCCGCGGCGAGGGAAAGGAAATAACCGAGGCAGTCCGCCGTTTCCTTTCCGAAAGGATATTCGCCTTCCGCGGGTTTCAAAGAGGAATCGAATTTCACCGTTTTGCAGATGGAATCGACGATATCGTTGAAGTAATTTTCCATAACGTGGGTCATAGCAGTTTGTCCTTTTTTATTTTTTGAAAAATCCTACTTATATTATACACGTTTCGGGCGGCGAGGTAAACCGAAACGCGGGAAAAGGAGCAAAAAAACCAAGAAAATATTTTATGAGGAGGAACAGGCTTTGACTTTTTCGCAAGAGTATGCTACAATAAATGAGAAAAACGAGGGCGGAGGCAGCTTATGTCCGAACACGACGGGCATCGTCACAGAATCATCGAAAAATTGGATACCGGCGTCCTCTGCGAGCATGAGCTTCTCGAAATCCTGTTATTCAACGCGCTTCCCCGCCGCAATACCAACGATCTGGCGCATCGGCTTTTGACGGCGTTCGGGTCCATCCGAGGCGTGTTTTCCGCCTCCGTCGAACAGCTGAAGCTGGTGGACGGGGTGGGCGAAAACGTGGCCGCCTACCTCCGCTGTATCGGGCGGTTTTACGAGACCTATTACGAGGCGGACAAAGAAGCGTTTCCCCGCAGATTCGACCCTGAAGCTTTTATTTCCTACATCAACGAACGCTATGCGCACATGGATAGAGAGGTGCTGGACTTTTACCTGCTCGACGAACGTAAAAATATCGTTTTCTGCAAGCGGTTTACGATTGACAATCCCCAACGTGTGGTGATGAAGCCGGAGGAATTGACAAAGCTCATTCTCGTCAACAAGCCCTCGGGGGTGGCGGTTGTGCATAATCACCTTTCGGGGAGCTGTTTCCCTTCCCCCTCCGACGATAAGACAACCAATCAGATACAGCTTATCTGCAGTATTCACAACGTCCTGTTCTGCGACCATTACATCTATTCTCCCGTCGGAGTTTACAGCTATTACCGAAGCGGCAGAATGAAAGAGATCAACCGCGAGTTTTCCATCGGGGCGATATTGAAAGAGAGGGGAGGCGTATGACGTGAAAAAAAGAAAAGAGTCCGCACCGCTTTCTTCGGAGAAAAGCTTGCAAAAAAGCCTGAAAACAGAGGGGGAGGTTTCGGCGGGAAAAGGGATTGAAAGGGGCGTTGAAAACGGGCGCGAAAGGAAAGCCGACGAAAGAGACGCGAACGCCCCCGCAGACAATCGGGAAAAGACGCCCGCAAAAAAACGCGGCGAGAAAACCGCCGAAGTGCCTGTCGAAAAACGCGGCAAGAAAACCGCCGACGCCCCCGAAAAAAAGCACGGGTTCCGCCTTTCGAGATTTTTTGAAAAACCTGATTTCAAAGACGAGGAAAATTTTTTAAGGCTGGGAAGAGGACTGTTGTTCGGGATTCTCGTGTTTGTGGAAATCCTGATTTTGTTGCAGCAGGCCGGCAGGGCGGTCGCCTCGCATAAATGGTGGTGGCTGGCGGCTACGCTGGGCGTGGAAGCGGTGCTTACGATTTCCGAAGCGATTAAGCTGTTCGCCGTGAAGGGCTTCCGCAATAAAGTTTACTGCTACGTCATCGATTTCGTGGCGACGTTTGTACTCACAGGGGTTACGGGAAGTACTTTTTTGAGTACCCTGTATGTAATCGTTTTGACGGAATTTTATTTGAGTTCGGAGAAAATTTTGCCTTCGGCGGTGCTCTGCGTGCTGTGTATGGCGGTTTATGTCGTCACGTTCGGCGCGTCGAACTGGTTTTTATACGGCGAAAGCGTTTCCGTTTTGCCGCTCCTGTCCCAATGCTTCAACGACCTTCTGATCCTTGTGATCCATTTCGTGTTCGTCAATCTGGCCGTTCGGTTTTATCGGCAGTACGTGCGCCTCGGCAATGCATTGAAGGCGCTGGATCAAAGCAAGGCGGAGCTGCAAAAGGCTTACGACGATCTAGCGGAGGTGACTTTGCTGGAGGAACGCCAGCGGATCGCAAAGGATATCCACGACACGGCGGGACATTCCATGACGACGGTCATCATGCAGACGGAAGCGGCAAAGCTCATCATAGACAAAAATCCCGAGGAGGCGAAAAGCAGGATTATCGCCGCCAATTTACAGGCGAAGCACGCCCTGGAGGAGCTGAGGGAAAGCGTTCATCTGCTGTCGGGCATTTCGGGCAAGCAGACCCTGAAGGACGCCTTGCAGGGCATCATCAACGAAAGCATGGACGGCACGGGGATCAGGATACGTTCGGACATCGACGACGCGGCGGTATCGGACGCGAAGTACAGATTTTTGTGCAACACGTTGAAAGAGGGGATTTCCAACGGCCTGCGCCACGGCGGCGCCACCGCGTTCTGGTTTGAATTGAAGCAAACGGGCAAGAAGCTGGAATTTCTGCTTTCGGACAACGGCTCGGGCGTGGAGATAAATAAACTGAAGGAAGGGTTCGGCCTGACGGGCATGTCGGGCCGCGCCGAAAGCCTGGGCGGGGACGTCTGGTTTGTTTCGGAGCCCGACGAGGGCTTTGAGATACATCTCACTTTGCCCGCGGACAATCCGCGGGAATAAAAGGCTATGGGAGAGGAGAAAGAAAAATATGGATAAAAAGATTAAGGTGATGATTGCGGACGATCAGGTGATTTTAGCCGAGGGGATCAAAAGCGTTTTGGAAACGGACCCCGAACTCGAGGTCATCGGCCTGGCGTTTGACGGCTTTGACGCGCTTGAAAAAATGGAGAAAAATCCGCCCGACGTGGTGCTGATGGACATTCGTATGCCCAACATGAACGGGGTGGTGGCCACGCAGAGCATAAAGGCGAAATATCCCGACGTGAAGGTGGTGATCCTCACGACGTTCGACGACAGCGATTATATCCTCAACGCCATCAATAACGGCGCCAGCGGATATCTCTTAAAGGATATCGGCAGCACGGCGCTCATCGACGCGGTGAAAAACGCCTATGCGGGGGATACCATTCTCCCCGCGAAAATCGCGCGCCGTATCGCGGACGCGGCGAAAAACGTTTCCTCCGACCGCGAAATCAAGCTCAAGCGCGCCTTTTCCCTTTCCGACCGCGAGGTGGAGATCGCGCTTATGCTTTACGAGGGCTTTACCAACCGCCAGATCTCCTCGGCGCTGAAAATCTCCGAGGGCACCACCCGCAATTATATTTCCGCTATTTACGTCAAGACGGGCAGCGAAAACCGCTCGGGCGCGGTGGAAGCAATCAAGTCGGTGCTGTGAGCGATGTTCGATACGTATGTTTTCGACCTCGACGGCACGCTTCTCGATACTCTGGACGATCTGACCTCGTCCGTCAACGCGGCTCTGGAAGCCTTCGGCTGTCCCGTGCGCTCGCGGGAGGAGGTGCGCGGCTTTGTGGGGAACGGTATCCGCCTGCTCGTGCGGCGCGCCGCGCCCTGCGGGGCCGATTTCGCGGGGATATTCGAGGCGTTTAAGGCGCATTACGCCGCGCATTGTTTCGATAAAACAAAGCCGTATGCGGGCGTCACGGAGCTGCTGACCCAATTGAAAGCGCGGGGCGCAAAGACGGCAATCGTCTCCAATAAAGCCGATTTTGCCGTTCGGGAGCTTTCCGCCCGCTTTTTCGGAAAGCTCATCGACGCGGCGGCGGGCGAACGGGAGGACGCGGGGATACGGAAAAAGCCCGCGCCCGATTCGGTGCTTTCCGTTTTGAAGCTTTTGGAAGAAGACGGAAAACGGGCGGTATATATCGGGGATTCGGAGGTGGATATAGAGACGGCAAAAAACGCGGGTCTGCCCTGCATCTCCGTCACCTGGGGCTTCAAATCGCGCGCTTTTCTCGAAGGACACGGCGCCTCCTTTTTCGTCGATGAGCCTACGGATATTTTATCGTTTTGAAAAATTTAGAAAAGGGGCTGCAAAATTATGCAAAAATTGCGCAAAATTTTTTATAAGGTATTGACAATCCGAAAAACTTATGATAAAATATAAATCGTAATAATTTGATAAGGCAGGTAAATTATGGAAAAGGTGGATTTGAAACGCGCGAAATTCAGCGGCGTATTGGACGTTTTGGGCTTTTTGGCGGCGCTCGTCATGACGGCGGGTTATATCGTAATCGATCTTGTCAAGGCGACGGGGCTTCCCGCGGCCCTGACAAACGCCTGGGAAAAGATCGGAAACGGAGTGGAAAAAGCGTTTGACGGCGTGTTTCTCGATTGGCTGGGAAAAATTTCCGATAATTCCGCACTGCTGTTCGCTGTTATTTTCGGGGTTTTGGCCGTGCTGTTTCTGTTTATGGCGATTGCGTCTTTCCGTCAGGGAAATTCCATGCTGAAAAGGGGCGGCATCGTGTTTGCGGGGCTGCTGTCGTTGGTTTTGCTTACCGCGTGCGCTCTGCTGTTTGCCGAGTCCTGGAAAGCGGCTTTAAGCGGTTCTTTGCTCGACGTGAAAACGGTAAAGTGGTATTTGGGGATCCCCGCAGCGTTTTTCCTGCTGCAGACGGTGTTAAAGTTTTCCGCGCACGCGCGCGCCTATTAATTGTTTCTATTGGCTTTGCCGCGGAAGACGACACAATTTTTTATTTTTCGACAAAACTTTTTTCAATTTAGTGAAAAAAGGAAACTTTGACGAAAAAAGCGCAAAAAAATGATTGACAATATAAAAAACATATGATATAATTAGTTTACAAAACCGAATACGGCAATAAAGAAATCTGCTCGTTTGAGAGTCGTGTATAAAAGGCAAAACTGCGGAAACGCAGCGACGCAAAGCTATAGGGACTTCCTGTTATTGAAGTTAGCCAGTTGCACACAATTCTATTTCCTAAGGAAAAGAATTGACGTGCAACTGTTTTTTTTTGTTTTCCAAAGAATGAAAAATACAAATTGCCGAAGATTTCTTTTGAGTGTCAGTAATAAGAAAGTTTTTTCCGTAAAAAGAGAAGCAGAAAACGTTTTTGAAGAATTTTTTCGGATAACTTCGGCATTTTTCGCCCGTCGCTCCGGGCGGTGAATGTAACAGCCGGAAAAGCGGCTCCGTGTTTAACAAAAACCGAGTTCGATTCCAATCTCTCGTTTTTACGTCGTGCGCGTCGGCTGTTCAATTAAATAACCTAAAGCAAGGACGTCCTTGCTTTACGCAATATTTTAATATTGCGTAACATAATCGCTTGAAAAGAAAGGATTTTAACATGGATAAGAGGAACGAAACCGTTATGGAAACACGCAGGAGGGAATATGCCGCCGCAGGGGTAAAGCCTCTCGAATGGCGGCTTTATCCCATTGAAAGTATTTCCGACGGTTCGCGCCTGGGCTATCTATCCAAACTGTTTGTCAATTCTTTGAAACTGGGCGTTATAGCGCCCGAGACCTACGAGCCTTCTACGGCGGCCACCCTTCGCGGCGCAAAGCTGGCGATGTGGCAGCTGGAAGAAACGCGGCGGCTGTTTACGCGGCTTGCAGAGGAGGGAAGGGAACTTCCGCTCGTGGTTATTTCCATGTCGCTGAAGATGTTCCTCGGCAAGACGGCGAAACGCGCTTTTTCCGATTTTTTATCGGAGCTTTCGGCAACCGAAGCGGGAAAGATATGCTTCGCGTTTACGGGCGAAGTATTGTTTATGGACGCGGGCGACCTCAATCTGAAATTGGAGGAGGCACGCGAAAAAGGACTTAAAACGGCACTTGTCGGCTACGGTGAGGAATATTGTCCGCCGCTTAGGCTGAAGGGACTTAAATTCGATTACATATTTTTTGCGCCCGAATTTTCGTGCGCGCTGGAAAGACGGGAGGCGGACGCCCGTGCGCTGGCAGGCCTTGCCGACGCGGTGGGTTTTGTCACGGTGGCGCAACTGTTTAAGAGCGGGAAATATTTCCCGCCCGAGAGTTTTCCTCTGCCCGAGGACGACTATCCCGCGGACTATTTTGTGGGAGGAACGGGTATTCCCGCCGAAAGTCTTTTCGGGGAGGATAGCGCATGAGCAATTTCCGTAACCGTCGCCTGGTAACCGACGCGGCGGCCGCAAAGAAATATATGCTGACCATGCGTCTTCTGAGAGGGATCGTCAGTACGATTTTGGTTCTTTTATTTGCGGGGTACGTCTCCGTGTCGCTGTATAAAAAGTTCGGTTCGCTGACGATAAGTATTAACAAATACAACAGCTCGGAATACAGCCTGATCTTAAGCGAGACCCGTACGTTTGAACGGCCATCCGCGACGATTGCGGCCAAGGAGACGCCCGATATCACAAATATCGCCGAGGCCGATCTTCCCGCCGATCTCGACCACATAGACGGACAACACAACGGCCCCAACTATTTTGCCTATACGTTTTATCTCATGAACAACGGCGAAAATACGCTGACATATCGGTATCAGATCACTTTGAGCGATATTTCGCAGGATGTGGATAAAGCCATTCGTATTCGTTTATACGTCGATGGAAACTATACCACATATGCCCGAGTTCGTTCGGACGGATCGGGGCTGCCCGAGGAAGGGACGACGCCGTTTTTGACGGCGCAGACCGTAATGCTGGGCGAGCGGGCGGACTTCAAACCCAACGACATTGCAAAATTTACGATAGTCATGTGGATAGAAGGCAACGACGCGGACTGCAAGGACGGCATGATCGGCGGTCAGCTGAAATGCGAAATGCAGTTTAACGTAGTGGAAGGCACGGAAGCTTCCGAGTCGGCCGAATAATCCTTTTCATCTTGCCATAATCTCCGAAAGGGGAGTGGACATATTAAAAAATTTTACCTCGGTACATAAAAAAATAAAGCGAGCCGAGGAAAAGGAGAAATTTATATGAACAAAAATGCACGTAAATTGATTCCTGCGGTTGCGATGCTTCTCGTTTCCGCGTCCATGCTTTCCACGGCTTCTTATGCTTGGTTCTCCATGAATAACAAGGTTACAGCTAACGGAATGAAAGTGGACATAGTAGCTCCAGGTAGTATTGAAATTTCTAATACGATTGAATCAAATGAGGTGAAATTTACTTCGGGAAATGCTCAAGTTACAATTAACAAATACGATAGTGCAGTAACTGAAGGAGAAAGTATAGCAAATCTTGCCGCGGTATCTTCGGTAGATGGTAATAAGTTTTTTGTTGCAAAACCTACAGAAGTTAAAACTTCAGGAGATGCTTTTAGCGCGACAGTCAAAGAATATAATACTACCAATTTTGCGGATTCTTCTGCTTTTGACGAATATTATGGGGCTTCGGCTATGGCGTATGCCGATTATACTTTCTATGTAAGATCTACAGCGACTACAGATAAAATTGTTAAATTAACAACTGATACAGGTTTTTCGAGGGCGGAAGGTAAAACAGCAGCTAATAGTATTATAAAATCCTTACGTTTTGCGGTATTGGTTTCAGAGGCGGGAACTGCTACAGAGGTAAAAGATAAAACGGCTGCAGTTCCTTCTACAGATAGTACAATCACAGGTTCTTATGCGGGGAACGTGTTTGCAAATCAGCTTAATGGCAGCGTAGGAAACTATACTTGGACTTTAGATACCTATAATCATGGAAAGGATACAGATCCCTCTACAAATAAAACCGATGCTTATGCGTGGATTAAAGAGAAAATAGCTTCGGAGACACCTGCATGGTCGACTGATTCTTGGCTTGTAAATTCAACTAAAGTATTGGATACAGTGTCCATTTATGACGAAACAAAAGACTATTTATTCAAATTACCCAAAGCAAATGGTGCAACATATCAGGTAAGAAAAGTTACTCTGCGTGTTTGGCTGGAAGGCGAATCGACTTCTTGTAAAGTTGATAACTTAATTGGTGTTCTTGATGAAACATATACTTTGAATGTCGGGCTTGAGGCAAGTGACGCTACTGTAGCGTAACTTTTGGAGCCATAATTATGTAAAATGAGGCAGACGGATTGACGGCAAGCACCGACTTCCTCTGCCTCATTTAATTTCATTAATTATACTTAAATTCATGACAATTCCTTTGAAATATGGTATAATAATTATACTTCCGATTGTTTCGAGGAATTTTTCCCGAGCGGCCGCGTCGGAAAATATCTAACGGAGAAAAGTATCGATGAAAAAAGCACTCAAGATTGTCGGAAACGTAATATTATGGCTCTTTGTTGCGTTTGCCGCAATTACCATGGTTTTCTCTCTTTCCGCCGCCGCCAACAACGACGGGGTTCCCTCTATCTTTGGAAAGAGCCTGATTACCATACAGTCGGATTCCATGAACCCGACCTTTAAGAAAGGGGATCTTATTTTCGACGATACCTTGAGCGGCGTCGAAAAAATGACGCTCGAGATAGACGACGTGATTACATTCAAAGCCGATCTCGACGGAGACGGCAAAGACGAACTGAATACTCACCGTATTATCGATATCGTCGATGCGGGCGGAAATTCCGTCAAGGACGACGAGGATTACTATAAAAACAACAACGTTTATTACCGCACGCAGGGCGACAATAAGGAAACCAACGCCACGCCTGACGAACACCTCGTCCGTCACGATACCGTCGTCGGCAAATATACGGGGGCGAAGCTTGGGGGAATGGGTAAGGTTCTCGACTTTTTGCAGTCGTCCACGGGATTTTTAGTCGTGATTGTACTTCCGTTGGCGCTCTTCTTTATTTACGAATTATATAACGTCATTTCCGCGATCGTAGCGACGAAACAGAAAAAGATTTCCGTTGCGGACGAAGAGGAAATCAAGCGCAGAGCGGTGGAGGAATATCTCCGTCAACAGGCGGGCGAAGACGACGCAAAGCCGAAAGGCGGCGGTTTCGACGATTGACTTTTCCGCGTTAAAATCGAAATCAAAAGTCTCTCGTTTTTATAGGGGCTTACTTTTATTTTACTTTTTTTACGATTTTTCCCTTGTTTTCGTTTCTTGTAAAGAGAAACTTTCAGGCCGAAGCCTTAAGGAGGAGCATTTTGGATAATTTTATCAGCTGGTTTTTTGAATTTATGGACCAGTTATTCGGCGGTATCTGGGCGATGATAAAAGGCTTCTTTTTGGGGCTGTTTCAGACGGTAAACGTCGCGGGGTACTGGTCTGTTTTCAAAAAACACGCGGCCTCGTTCGGCGTGCTTCAATGGATACTTGCGATCGTCGTCGTGCTTTTGATAATCGCTTTATTTGCCGCTATCGTTTATATGATCGTTTTGCTGATCAAAAAATGGGTGCGCTATCGTAAAACGTTGATCGGAAACGAGGATTTACTCCGCGAGCTGTCCGATCTTCACCGCGACGTTGCACGGCTCACCGCGGAAAAAGAAAAGATTATGGAGCTTAAGCTTGCAAACGGCACTTTGACGCTGGACGCGGTGAATGAAATTGTCGATTCGGTCCGAAAGGAATACAACGACGCGGAAGCGGAGGACGCCGCGCTGCGCGAACAGCAGCTGGCGCTTTCCAACGCGGAAAAGGAAGAGGAAAAAGAAGAAGAGACGGCAGTGGCCGCGGGCGCGGGACATCGGTTTTTCCGCCTTTCGGCCGTGGACGAAAAATACGTATTCTACGAACAGCCGCTCTATCGTCACGGATTCGACCTTCGGATGCTGTGCGCCGATTTCAGAAATTTCGCCTGTTCCGAGATGGGGCTTTTCTACGAATCCAAGACCATCCGACTGATGTTCGCGGGGCTGGCTTCCACCAAAATGATTCTTTTGCAAGGTATCTCGGGTACTGGTAAAACGTCGCTGCCGTATGCGATGGGGAAATTTTTCCTCAACGACGCGACGATCGCTTCCGTTCAGCCCTCCTGGCGCGACCGCACGGAGCTGTTCGGTTATTTCAACGAATTTACCAAACGTTTCAACGAAACGGACGTTTTGAAACGTATCTACGAGGCTTCCTACAACGACGATATCAATATTATCGTCCTCGACGAAATGAACATTGCCCGCGTCGAATATTATTTTGCGGAAATGCTCTCCGTCCTTGAAATGCCAAACCCGAAGGAATGGAATATCTCGCTTGTCCCCGCGGCATGGCCCGACGATCCCAGACACCTCGAGGACGGCAAACTGCTGATCCCGCAAAACGTGTGGTATGTCGGCACGGCCAACAACGACGACTCGACTTTCTCCGTGTCGGATAAGGTATATGACCGTGCGTTTACCATCAATCTGGATTCCAAGGGCGTGCCCTTCGATGCGCCGCCCACGCCTGCGAGCCGTATCAGCTATTCCGAGGTAGATACGCTCTATCGCAAGGCGATCGACGAGCACCCCGTGTCTCGGGATATCCTCGATAAGATTACACAGCTGGACGATTACGTCATCGCGCATTTCCGTGTGGCGTTCGGCAACCGTATCATGAAACAGCTGGGGATTTTCGTCCCCGTGTATGTCGCCTGCGGCGGAACGGAAACGGAGGGCGTCGATTATATGCTGGCTACGAAGGTTATCCGCAAGTTTGAAGGACTTAACCTGTCTTTGATCCGCGACGAAATCAATCCGCTGATCGAATATCTCGACAGGCTGTTCGGGCGGGACGCTATGGCGGAATGTATCGCCTATCTGAAGCGGATACGCAAGATGTATTGACGGATAAAAAAGGAAGGGAGGGCGCTATGCCGACGTCAGACGAATGTAAAAATACTTCCGACGAGCTTTACGGATATATCGCAAAGCTGTTGGCCGATCAGCCCTTTTTCAAAAATCTCGTCGGCGGGCTGAAGGCGGGAAACGTGGAAATTTCCATGTTCCGCAAGCTCGTCAATAAAAAAATCGAGGAGGAATGGATCGACGCGATCGAAGCGTGTATTCTGCCTCTCGACAACGTTATCCGCCGTCCGTCGCGGTATATTGAGGAGCTCGATGAGGTAAAGCCTATCGAGCTTTCCCGCAATATTACCAGCCGTTCCATTCAGCATCTGGCGCAGCATACCGACTATATCAGCGAGGTCAAAGGGGACGAGATCACGCCCTCGAAAATACTCAACGTCTTTCACGAGGAAACCCTGCTCACCTATGAAAACCGTTTTATCAATACGCTGATCCGTCAGCTGTATCTGTTCGTCAATAAGCGTTACAACGAAATGGTTAAAAACGGCGCGGAAAACAGCACGCAGTTTGATATTTCCGCCGAATTCCGCGACGGAACGCTGGTCAGCAGCGTGCGTTTCGGGCTTACCGTGTCCGAATCCGCGGAGGGAGCGGCGGAAGCCGACCCGCTTTTGAAACGGGTGATGCGGCTGAATTCCGTCGTGACGATGTATTACAATTCCCCGTTTGCGAAGTCAATGAACGGCGCGTATGTGCGCCCGCCCGTTATGCGCACCAACGCCCTCATGAAAAACCGCGACCTGAGGCAATGCCTCGAGCTTTGGCAATTTATCGAGGGATATGAGAAAGTAGGATACAGCATTTCCGTCGAACAGAAGGCGGAAAAGCCCGACCGCGCGTTGATCGAGCGCATGTATGCCGATCTAGCTCTGCAATATACGGTGTTCCGCCGCGAGATCGCCAAGGCGGCGGATACGCTTGCGGAGGAGGAAGGCGTTCCTTTCCAGCCGCTGATCGTGCAGGACATCAAGCCCGTCGAACAGAAAAAGTTTAACCTCAGCGACTGTGTTTACCGCAAGGTGACGCCCGTCTCTTATGTCAATCCGCCGCGAAAACTTTCGCGCGACGAACTGAAGATCAGAAAAGCCGTGGACGAAGCTCTTGAGCTTGACGCGTATATGAAAAAGCACGACCTCGTCGAGGAAGCGAAGCGCCGTATCGCGGAGGAGGCCCGTCGCCGCGCCGCTGAAAAAGCGCGCGAGGAAGCGCGGCTCAAAGCGGAAGAGGACGCGCGCGCCGTGGCGGAATATTATGCTTCTCTCGGTTACCGCGTGCGGCTTAAAACGCAGGCTTCAAAAACGGGAGAGCTGATATTTGAACCGACAAATGCCGCGGATACGCTTACGGAAGCGGTGGAAGCCCTCGAGGGCGCGATTACGGGCGGCGCGGAGGAAGAAGCGGCGATTGCGGACGGCCTGTTGATGAGCGACGAGGAAATCGCCGCGCGCACGGCCGACGGCGATATGCCCGCGCTGGACGAGATACTCGGCAAACGGTATTTGAAAGCGGGCGGAGGTCAACGCGGCGGGCGCGTTTCTGCACGTTTGGACGGCGGGGAGAAAAAAGCGGCGCGCGGCGGCTTCGTAATCGCGCGCATGGTGCCGACGGTGGCGGCAAGCTCGACAACGCCGACAATCCCCGCTGTGACGGCAATTCCAAAACTTCCGACGGGAGATACCGCTTTGACGGATTCGGACAAATCCGATTTTTCGGAGCCCTTGGAAGATAGGAAAACCCTTGCGGAAACAAAGACAAAAGAGAACGCTTCGGGGGGTGACGCCGCAGAGGTTATTGCCGGTGAGCCGTCGGAGGGTTCGGCTTCGTCTGCCGATGACGCGGGCTTTATAAATAAGGAAATTGCGGAATCCGCCGTTTCGGATGCCTGTTGTTATTCGGATATAGAAAAAGCGGCCGTTTCGGAACCCGTGGAAGATCGTGTAACCGAGGAAACGGGCGAGGCTCCTTTCGAGGCGGTTTCGGAGACGTCTCAAATCGCAGAGGAGCTCGAGCGGACGATACAGGCTTCGGAAGCCGAAGCTCAGATAGAAGCTACGGAGCAGGAGCTTGCGCAGACGGTTGCCCGTATGAGCGAGGAAGAAAGGGCGACGTTTGAGAAGGAAACCTTGGGGCTGACTTCGGAAGAAAAGCTGGCTTACCGAAAGCTGAGCAGGGCGAAACGTCGGGTTTTGAAAAAGATTGCAGAGACGCGTCGCCGCAAAATGCAGCTCCGCCTGGAAAACGAACGACGTGCCGCGGCCGCTATGGAAAAGGAAGAAAAGCTGCGCCGTGCGGCTTCGGAATATAAAAATTATACTTCTGACGGAGACGACGGTGAAGAAGATTAAAAAGATCTTTTCAAAAATCGCTTCGTGGGGCTGTACGCTACTGTTAATTTTTTCGGTTTTGGCGGCATTGGCGTCCGTCTTTTTGCGAAACCCGAATAAAGTGACCTTTATCGGAAAATATGCCGTGGTCAGGATTTTGACCGAGAGCATGGAACCTACAATTCAAGCGGGAGATTATATCCTTATCGAAAAGGTAAAGCTTGCCGAGCTTGAAGAGGGGGACGTCATCACCTTTTATTCGGACGATCCGACGATTGCGGGATTACTGAATACGCATCGCGTCTATGCGTTTACCGAGGCGGGCGCCGTCGTTACCAAGGGCGACAATAACCTCTCTGCGGACGAATACGAGGTGACGGGAGAAAAGGTAGTGGGCAGGTATGCGGCGACGCTGAGCTTTTTGACGGGAATATTCAATATTTTTTCCAAGCCCATAGGTTACGTCGCACTTATTCTGCTGCCGCTTTTGCTGATAATGTCGGTGAGCTTTAAGGACGTCGTCGAGGCGGCAAAAAACGGAAAGGATGAAAAAGAGGACGAGGTGGCTGCGGAGCTTGCGCGGATGAAGGAGAGCGGCGAGCTTGAGAAACGGCTTGCCGAGCTGGCGGGACGGAAAGAAGAGGGCGAGGACAGCGCATCTCCCTCGGACGACGGAAAGAAAAAATCGGAGTAAAGCATGAAAAATAAGGTTATGCGTTCGGTGAAAAAAAGAATACTCACGGTGCTGTTTGTCTCCGTTGCAGTTCTTTTCGTCGTGATTTTCGGTATGACAACGGTCGAATGCGTAAAGGTATTCACTTCCGATGCCGAACGGGCGGCGGAAACAAAAACGCAGGAGGCGGCCGATCTCTTTGACGCCTGCGCGCGGGAATACGTGCTCAAAACGGAATTGCTCGCGGCCGATCTCAAGGGCGACATTTACGTCACGGACGACGAATATAAGGCTTTGGACGACAAGCTGAGAGCCGAGGCCGCGGAAAAGGGATTTCTTTCTCTTTCGGTGTTTGACGACCGCGGCGAACATCATTCCATGGAAACGCCCTATTACGGAGACAGTTCCGAAGTGACGGCCTTGCTTGCCCGCACGACGGGAAATTCGATTGTGTCCGTACTGCGCAGCGAAGCGGCGGGGAGATTTTGCGTCGCAATTTACGCGCCCGTTTCCGAGGACGCCGACAGCACGATCCGATGCGTATGCGGTATCTTTTCCGCGCAGGAGGTATTCGATTCGGACGAAGCGGAGGCGCTGTTTTCCGACTATCAGGCGGATGCCTTCGTCGTCGGGGCCGACGACAGCTACTATATCTGTACGGGCGCGGACGACTCCGACAAAGCGGAGCGCATGTCCTTTTATAATTACATGGTTTCCTTTGCGGGCTCCGAGGATGTAGCGAAGGAAATACGTTCGGCGCTTCAGACCCGCGATTTCGGAAGCGTGCGCTTTTCGGCAAAGGGGACGGAGTACGTATTTTCTTTTTCCCGCATGGGAAAGAGCTCCTCCGCTTATCTCTCCGTTATATACGAGCGCAATGTTTTATTGAATAAGGAAGGCAATTTCTATACGAAGTTTGTCGTGGCCATCATAAATCTTTCCGTGATCTTTGCGCTGGCCTTAATCTTTTATTTCCTCGAAAAGTACAGAAAGCATAAAGAGGAGTTGCAGGCGGAAGAATTCGATCCCGTGATCAAATGCAGCACTTACGCAAAGTTCAAGAAAGACGCCGAACGGCTGATTTTGGATAACCGCGCGCTTCACTATGCGGTGGTGTGCCTCGACATACATAATTTCAAGTACGTGCAGGATCATTTCGGCGAGGATATTGCGGAGGATGCCAAACGCTTCGCTTCCTCGATATTCTCCTCCGTTCTGCAAAAAAACGAAACGTACGGACATCTTACGGGCGACAGGTTTGTGTTGCTTTTGCGGTACGAGGTCAAATCGGAGATTTCTTCCCGCCTGACGCTGATCGGCGAGCTGATCAATCATTACACCCCTTTCCGCAAAAATAATTTCTTCTGTCTGTTCAGTATAGGCGTATATTACATACTCCCCGCCGAAACGGTTGACATCGACGCCTTGCTCAATAAGGCGTACCTTGCGCAGCTGGCACATAAAAAGACGCCGACGGCCGCGTATATCCCTTACGACGAAAGCCTGTACGAGAATTATCGCGTGGAGGCAAATATCGAGTCGAAAATGGAGGGCGCGCTGAAAAAATGCGATTTTCACCTCTTTTATCAGCCGAAATACAATATAGCCAAGCAATGTCTCGACGGCGCGGAAACGCTGGTACGCTGGTACGATATGGAACACAACGGATATGTGCCGCCGCAGAAATTTGTCCCTCTGTTCGAATTAAACGGATTCATCAATAAGCTCGACCGTTATGTGTTTATCCATGCCTGCGAATTTTTCGCCAACGCGGTGAGAAACGGGCTGCGCGTCACTCCTATATCGGTCAATGTATCGAGGGTGACGGCCATTCAAAAGGACTTCGTATCCTTTTATGCGACCAACAAAACGAAATACAATATTCCCGACGGCTACATCACGATAGAATTTACGGAAAGCTTTTCCTTCACGAACATGGACGTCTTGAAAAATATCGTCCTCGAACTCAAAAAGACAGGCTTCCGCTGTTCCATCGACGATTTCGGGTCGGGGTATTCGTCCTGCGGCGTGCTCAAGGAGCTGCCTGTGGACGAACTTAAGCTGGATATGTTTCTGCTGAAAGCGAGCGACAATCCGCAGAAGGACGACGCACTGGTAGAAATGATGATCAGGCTAGGCAAGTCCTTTGAGATGAAGGTGACGCAAGAGGGGGTCGAGACGATGGAGCAGTTTGAAAAACTGAAGGCTATGGGCTGTGACGTCATTCAGGGATATCTCTATTCCAAGCCCCTTTTGACGGACGATTTCCAATCCTTCGTAAACGGCACCACGGATCTCGAAGCGGTAATGAAGCGCAATGTGGAAGCGCCCTATAAAAAACCCAAGTATATCGATTTTCTCATAAACAAATAAATATAGGATCAAGTTCAAAGGCAGGCGCTGCTTTCCGTAAATTTCTATGATTGCTTACTCAAAATAAGTGAGCGGAAGGGCGTTTGCTTTTTGATTTCGTTAACTGCGTGTCGGGCTTTGTGATATATCGCTGTTTTTAGTCGGAGGAAAAGTATTTTAATCATTGGCTGTAAAGCTCTTTTCGGTGCACTTATATAGGAAGACTCGAATGGAGGCCGACCCGCATTGCTTGGCTTTACTGTCAGTATTATGCCCCAAAACGATAGGTTGTGGAGGAGTAGCCGTTTATAAGCGTTTTCTAAAGCTGACGCTGCAAGCTGAGAAATTGCAGCTGACTCTTTAAGAGCTGAAAAGCTTATATAAAACAGGGAATAGACGCTTCCCGTAAGCAGCGCTTACGCGCAAAAAAATTTTGAAAAAATTATTTTTGAATTGGTCGTTTGAAAAAATTGAGCTTTTTCCCTAAAAAAGATGAGGCTCAATTTTTTTATTGTAAAATAATTGTGAGGCTATATATTTCTATTTCTGTATAGAAAAATAGTTTATTGTATCGAAATATAGTACAATATTCGACAAAATGCGAGGATTAAGAAAAGAATTAAAAATATAAATAAAAAATATCCTTAAAAAATTATGTTTTCTATATAATAATTGCTTTACTAATGTAAAAATATGTTGTATAATAGACTTGTTGAACGCGGAGACCGACAAAACCTGCGAAAACTTTAATATTTTGTAAAGGAGGACGTATGATACGTTCAAAAACAATCGTAGTGTTGGAATCGAATGAGGCTCTTTTGAGCGAGTGGAAAAAGGCTCTTGCTGAGCATGAAGGCTGGGACCTTGCGTACATGGGGGAAGACGGTGAAGAAGGCTTGCGGCAGATTTGTCTTTTGAAGCCAGATCTCGTTATCTCGGGGGCAAGCCTCAAGGGAACCGACATTTTTGACGTTTTGCGGACAATCAGGCGGGAAGGTTTAAGGACCAAAACGATCGTGACGGGAATGCCGAGCGATACGATGATGGGGAAAGCGATTGACGAGGGGGCATATCGTTATCTCGTGCGTCCCTTTTCCGAGGAAGATGCGATTGCAAGCGTCGAAAATGCTCTGAACGGCTGTGAAGATTTTATAACGCGGAGGGAGCATTTGAAGGCCGTTCACGGAAGAATTGGCAACGTGCTCATTGCGATGCATATACCGCCTCACCTCAAAGGCTATACGTATATGTGCGATTTACTTGTATCGGCTGTGGAAAGGCGTTCGGTGATCAACCAAATAGTAGAGATGTATAAGACCTTGGGAAAAAGGTATGAAACGAAGTGGAAAAATGTCGATCGAGCTTTACGCCATGTCATTGAAGTTGCTTGGAAAAGAGGATTAAAAGATTCGATTAAAGAGATTTTTTCCGCTTCCGCTTGTTGCTGGGAAGAAAAGCCGCCTGTCAAAGAATTTGTCGCCTTTGTTTCGGATAATCTGGCGTTTGAAAATATAGCATAACAAAAGGCGTTTTCCTTCGGAGCGAGGAAGGAAAACGCCGGAGGTCTTTTCGGGACAAAAGATTTATGGAAAAAACTTTTATCTCTGAAGAGAACGTGTTGGAGGATTAGACGACGCCCTGTGCCATCATGGCATCGGCTATTTTTTCAAAGCCCGCAATATTTGCACCCATCACATAGTCGCCGTCAAAGCCATATTTCTTTGCCGCGGCGTCTATATTGTTATAGATATTTACCATGATTTCTTTCAGCTTTTTATCTACTTTTTCGGAAGCCCAGAACAATCTGCCCGAAGACTGTGCCATTTCCAGGGCGGAAGTGGCTACGCCGCCCGCATTCGCCGCCTTGGCGGGTAAAAACACCGTTTTGGCACGCCTGAAAACTTCGATTGCCTCTAAAGTGGAGGGCATATTTGCGCCCTCTGCAACGTATTTTACGCCGTTTTTGACGAGAAGCTCCGCGCTCTCCGCGTCGATCTCATTTTGCGTGGCGCAGGGTAACGCCACATCGCAGGGAATGCTCCAAATTCCTTTACAGCCTTCGGTATATACGGCATCTTTCACGCGTTCGGCATATTCTTTGATTCGCCCGCGTTCTTCCTCTTTGATCTGACGCATCAAGTTGATATCGATGCCTTTTCCGTCATAGACATATCCGTCGGAATCGTACATTGCCACTACCTTGGCGCCCAAGGACTGTGCTTTTTCGCACGCATAAATCGCCACGTTGCCGCTGCCCGAAACAATGACGGTTTTGCCGTTGAAGCTGTCGCCGCGCTGGCGCATTGCTTCTTCCGTGATATAGACAAGGCCATACCCCGTCGCTTCCTTGCGGATGAGAGAACCGCCGTAGGAAAGCCCGCGGCCTGTCAAAACGCCCGTATGCTCGTCGCGGATACGTTTATATTGGCCGTAGAGATAACCGATTTCGCGTCCTCCGACACCGATATCGCCTGCGGGAATATCCGTATCCGCACCGATATGGCGATAGAGTTCCGTCATGAAACTTTGGCAAAACGTCATAATTTCTCTGTCCGATTTCCCTTTCGGATCAAAGTCGGAGCCGCCTTTCGCGCCGCCGATGGGAAGTCCGGTCAGGCTGTTTTTAAGGATCTGTTCCAATCCTAAAAATTTAATCACGGAAAGATTGACGGAAGGGTGGAAGCGCAGACCGCCTTTATAGGGCCCGATCGCGCTGTTGAATTGTACGCGATAGCCTTTGTTGATATGTACTCGACCCTTGTCGTCCATCCAGGGAATACGAAAAAGAATTGCTCTTTCGGGCTCCACAAAGCGCTCTAAAAGAGCTGCTTTTTCATATTCGGGATGCTTTTTGAATACAGGCTCCAATGTGAGCAAAATTTCCGTCGCCGCCTGATGAAATTCATGTTCGCCGGGATTGCGTTCTTTGAGCTGCGTCAATACTTTTTCGATATAATTCATATTGAATCTCTCCTTTCTTGAGTTTTACAATTCGATAAATTGATTATGTAATATATATAATAGCATTTTTTCGTTTGTTTGGCAACAATTTGAGAGATAAAATTTGAAAAACTTTTATAAAACAATTGCTTTTCAAAGTAAAATAGAGTATAATAAGAAAGTTAAAAGACGAGAGTTTGTTTAGATGCTTTTATGGACTCTGAGTTTTTATAAGTTTCCATAGTTTAATGGATAAAGCTATTTGTCTCCTCCTAAGGTGCGGACGGAGGCTATAAAAAACGTAGCATATTGTGATAAGAACTATTTCAGCATAGTTTTGACATAATTTTCAATTGCTTTTAATAACTTCTGTATTGTTAAGTTTCTTTTGTTTGAGCCCTTTCAAATCATTGATTTTTTAAGAAAATTGAGTAAAATATAAATATCTGTCGGATTAGCTCAGTTGGATATGAGCGTGCGCCTCCTAAGCGTAAGGCCCCCGGTTCGAGCCCGGGATCCGACGCCACTTCGGTTGGGAATCGTATCACTTGGTGCGATTCCTTTTATTTATGTCAAGAGTTTCGAGCTTGATATGAACTTAATAATATGAGCAAAAATTCAAATAGATATTTGAGATTGCATGCGGTTTTTAATCGGACTCAGTTTTGTTTTTTATGGACAGTTCTTAATAAAAATCCCCCTTGAACGTCATGGTTCGAGGGGGATTTTGTTGGTATGGGCGTATCATTATTTCGGAACGTTTGAGAGATGTTACGCGGGTTGATGGCTTTTAAGAAATCGTAGAGATTTATAATCCATTTGTTTAGATTTATTGACGGAAAAGAGCGCTTTAAGATAAGTGATTTTATTGATTCCTTGCGCGTATCTGAGTTGAAGGAATACAGTACCGAGAATGCGTTACCTATCGCAAAAGTTCGATAACAAATATGGTACTACGCTCATTACATTTCCTTATAAAAAATCTATTACCTATATGATAAAATCGTTATCAATATGGAACTGAGTGCATCAAATACTTTTTATTTTAATATTTCTTATTTCGGCCTGAAATACGATTTGGAAGAAAATACAAAAAATGGTAAAAAGATATAAATAGGTATTGACATTATCGGTTACTTATGATAAAATCAAACTGCGACATAATCGAATAACACTTTTGGAAAGTATACTTCTCGGTAGAAGTGTATTCTTTTCGCGTTACCTAAATCTTTTCATAAGGTTATTCGTAATGATTGTGTCGCAGCAAGCGGGAGATGCATTTTTATAAGTGCTGTCTTGTTTGAAACAAGGCGGCATTTTTTTTGATAAAAGGATCTGTTTGACTTCAAACAAGTCCTCTTGATGAAGAACAGGGCAGAGGCTTTTTCGCCGCTACCTTGTAAAATTCACTAGCTATGCCGGTGATCTGAAAAAGAGTTTTAGCTTTAAGTATTTGTATATTATAAAAAAGCTCTTTTGCACTAAATTATATGTGAGACTATCGTCGAGCGAAAAGGTATCATCGCTTACACTCCGCTATCGCTTTGTAGAGTTCGCTACGCTCGGTAGGAGATACCTCAAAGGAAAGAATACGATGATAATATTCGAGCGGTATGCGAAATGGAAATATAAATTGGAAAATCGACATTTTTTGCGTCGGGGATATTACGTAAGTACTATAACATATTTTTATGGACACTGATACAATATGTTTGTTTAAGAAAGAATAAAAAATTTTTAATTTACATATCCAAAACATCCCGTTTAACATCAAGTGTATTGTACAAACGGCGAAATAAGATTCGGTAGAGTTAATCTGAAAAAGTTTTCGGTAGGGGCAAAAACAGGTTGCTTTTCTTCTTTTTCGTAAGCTATCAGTATTCTCGGAATACCTGTGCCGAACTTCTCCATGTAATTCAGTTTGCTAAAAATTCTAACAAGTCCCAGATTACGATACGTTTATATTCCCTCCATAATTTCTTCAAGGGTTGCCCGGTAAATACCGCTCTGATTTGTTATCTTGACTTTGTCATCATAAAAGCAAGAAATACCGAAAATGTCCTTTTTCGGTTTACTTGATAAAAAAACAGCGATTATTTACCAGCAGACAGTAAAAAACAGCAAGACAGGAAAAGAATTATGTGCTATAATTTTTTTGAAGATAAAAAAAAGAGGGCGTTGACGGAAAATGTATTTTAAAGGTGAAAAATTGTTTTTGGTGGCAGAACAGGAATATTGTCAATCTATGGGGTATGTATTTACTTCTGTTGGCGGAAAAAATGTAGTCATCGACGGCGGTACCGCAGACGAGACGGGAATTTTGGAAAATTATCTCCTTCGTCGCGGTGGAAAAGTAGAAGCGTGGTTTATCACACACGCGCATTACGATCATTTTGGCGCGGCGGCTGAGATACTACGACGCGGGAAGATAGTGATCGATAAAATCTGTTTTTCTTTTCCTCCTATCGAGTGGCTACAGGAAAAAGAACCTGCGGAAATTCCTTATATTCAAGCGTTTTTTAACGCTGTCGAGGAAAAAAATATCCCAGTCTCTGCTCTCTCAAAGGGAAAAGAATTTGTTTTTGATTCCTTAAAAATTATCGCGCTTAACAACAGCGAAACGGATTTTAAAGCTCCCACCATAAACAATTCCACGGTAGCGCTGGATGTAAAAACCTCTTCAAGCAGTGTGCTTTTTCTCGGGGACATGGAGGACGAAGCGGGTCAAAGGCTTATTTCCGTTTACCCGGATTTGAAGAGAGACATCGTGCAGATGGCGCATCATGGCAATCGCGGGGTCGGAAAGGAAGTATATAGACATATCTGTCCTAAGATATGTCTTTGGAACACTCCCGTCTGGCTTTGGAACAACGATTCGGGAGCAGGATATAACAGCGGAAACTGGACCACGCTTGAAACGCGCCGCTGGATGGAGGAATTGGAGGTAAAGGAGCATATCGTTTCCAAAGACGGCTGCCGGATTATTGAGTAAAGTTTTTTGTTCCGGATCGTAAGAGCAGTTTCTTCGTCTTTTAAGCGTCTGCGGAAAAAAATATAGGAAAAGGAAAATCAATTTTATTTGTTTCGGAAAAGCCTCGAAGGAAATCTTTCGGGGTTTTTTATATATTAAGTACTTTTTTTCGATAAACCTGCGGGGTTAAAGAATTGAATTTTTTGAATACGCGAATATAATGGCTTAAAGAATCGTAACCGATCATGGAAGAGATCTGCAATAAATTCAATTGCGAATTATACATCAGCGTTTTAGAATAATCCAGCTTCATTTTAGTGAAATAATCTATCAACCGTTCTCCCGTATAGCTTTTAAAGATTTTGCAGAGATAACCATGGGAAAAGTTGACGATACGTGCAAGATTATCCACTGATCCTTGTAAAATGCCGGGATCGTTCATCGCCACGATCAGTTTGGTGTACCATTCGGGAGTGTTTTGTTCCTTTTCATAATTGGCGTCGTAGAATTTTGCTACCAACAGTGCGACAAGATAGCGATAGATCACCTCCGCGCGCTGTGTATCGGAAGGGGAATTTTGTATAATCAAAAGCTGTTTCAACCTATCGTCGATCGTTTGGCGTTCCTCCGTACCGAATTCGAGCTTTACGGGGGCGGTCGTTTCGGCCATATTGGAAAAATCGATGTTAAAATAATCGCCCGCATTTTTCAAGACGGCAGAGGTGAGATAGAGATCGAAATGCAGATAATTGTGAGGATCTTTGATTTTATAGCTATGGGAATCTCCGGGTTTCATAACCAGCATATCTCCTTCGCAGAGCTTAAAGGAGCAATTGTTTACTTCGTGTACGCTTTCACCCATCAACACGATTACGGCTTCCCAAAAGGAATGTTTGTGGGGCGGCGTTTCCCAAAAAACCCGTGAAGTGTATCGGTTGCCCGTCTTGATATAATTTAATTCCTCAATCATAATTCAATCTTTCCTCCGTATTGTTGATACGATATTATTATAGGATAAATCCTTATTTTTGTAAAGAGGATATAGGCATAAAGATTAAAAAATAGCGATAAAAAGGCCGATTTGGAGATAAAAAAGCAAGAAAAGAACAGAAAGATGTGATAAAATAAATTTGTTAAAAACAGAAGGGGTAGCTTATGAAAAAAATTGTCAGTATAATCGTATCGTTGCTTATAGGATTTACTTTATGCGGTTGCGGGACGGGAAACAACGGTGAAAACGGCGGAGGTGAAAGTGTGAGTAATATGGATAACAGATTTAAGGGACAGCCCGAATATGAAGACGATCGGGAAATGCTGATTTCGGGATATTGGTCTCCCCGCCCCGTGGACGAGTTATGGGCAGACGTAAAAGAAGCGGGCTTTACGCACATGTATCTGGAAGGAAAATACGGGGCTCATGGTTCGGAAAATTATTTGAGGGCCTTAACGCTTGCCGAAAAATACGACATAAAGATCATTGCGCAGCGATACAGCGAGGCGGATGGCTTCGAGGCCGATCCCACCGATTATTCGAAATATCCCGCGTTTGATGGATTCAATATCTGGGATGAACCCGGTAAAAATCATTTTGCCGTTATCGCAAATGACGTGGAGACGTTCAATAGATTATACGGCGATACGGACAAGGTTTTTTATTCTAATCTTTATCCGCACTATGCTACCGGCACACAGACGGGATATCCGAGTTTTGCCGAGTATGTGGACGCATACTGCCGTCAGGTGATCAAAAACGTCAAAAATAAAAAGGTACTCTCCTGCGATTCCTATCCGTTGATGAGGGAGGCCGCGCGGGATAAAAATTTCCTGCTCAGCGGGCACCTGTCCAGTGTCAATACCATTGCCCGGGCCGCAAAACGGTACGGCGCGGAGCCGTATTTCTTCATTCAGTCCATGAGCTACGGCGATCGCCGCGCGCCGTTGCTGGCGGACTTCTGTCTGCAGGCGAATACTTGTTTTGCTTTCGGCATCCGCGGCATTCAGCACTTTACCTATATGACGCCGAACAACGCGCCCGGCGGCGAATTCAATTACGATCAGGACGGAAATCTTCAAACCGCGCTTCTCGACCGCGAAAATCAAAAGACCGAACGTTGGGCCTACGCCAAAGAGCTTAACCGTCAGATTGCTTTTTTCGATCACGTTTATCTTAACTTTTCTTGGGACGGCGTAATGACGACGGAGGGAACGGCTTCAGAGGAGCATACGGACGATTTCGGTGCATTGGCTTCCGTTTTGAAAAAGCATGCACGGGTAAAATCCTTCCGAGCGACGGAAGATACTCTGTTGGGATGTTTTACCGACGAAAAAGGATATCAGGGATTTATGGTTACCCCGTATCTCGAAACTACGCTCAACCGTACGACGACGGTTACGCTTCAGTTCGAACAGGCGGATAAAGCGTTGCTCTACACGCGCGGCACAAGCTCCGTGGCGGAGCTCAAGGACGGAGAACTTACGTTGGAGATCGCTCCGGGAGACGGCGTGTTTGTCATTCCTTACGTGGCGTAAGGAAATATCAATAGGATTTTTTAATCGGCGAGGGCGGCGTTATAGCTAATCATCCGGAAAAGCGACGTCTGCGACGATTGAAAAAAATAAAATTTGCGAAGAATCACATTTTGGAGGGAAAATCGTGAAAAAATTGACAACAGCGTTGTTTTCGTGTACATGCGCCGCAATATTTGCTTTTACGGGCGTACTCGGCGGCTGCGGAAACGACGAAAATTCGTCGGGAAAGGCCAAGTATCGGATCGAACTCGCTTCGGGCGACGCGACCGTGGAGGTGGGCTCATACTATACGATACCTGTGGCGATGGTGTTCGATTCGTCCGAGACAAACGTTACGGAGGAAGTGGAGCTTATCGTTTCGGCTCTTGATCCCAAAGGCGACGACGCGTTTATCGACGCGACGACTAATCATATGAATATCGATATGATCGGCGAGTATAAGGTGACGTTTGAAATCCTTGACGAAGACATTGAAAAGTCCGTCACTGTGACGGGCGTAGATACGCAGGCTCCCGTCATTACGGGAACGCAGAATTTCAAAAGTGACGTATTCAAAGGCGAAACGGTAACTCTGCCTAAATTGATTACCGAAGACGCTTCGGGAATCGATACGAGCAAGACAAAATTTGAGGTATATGAAGGAAATTCTACGACGCCGATGGAGATACGGGACGGCGAATGGGAAGCGACCAGTCTCGAGGGCTATACGATAAAGTGTTATGTCACCGATAAATCGGGGATTTCCGCCACGAGAGAACTGAAAATCCGCGTCACCGAAAAATGGCTGGATGCAGATCATCTCAAGGGAAGAGAATTAGCTACTTTCGGAGACGAAAAATATCTTTCAAACGTCAAGGGCTTCGGCGAAAAGCCCAGCTGCGATTTTTCTCTCGCATCGAGCGGCCTTCCTGCTGCGAATACCGATAACGGTTACGGTTCCTCGGACGGAAAAGCGTTGAAAGTGACGCTGAAAGAGGGCGCGAAACGCGAGCGAAGCTGGTTCCGCGTATGGCTTCCTCGTCCATTCAAGCGTACGGAAGTGGCTTCTCTGGCCTGTAAAATATGGTCTAATGCGACGATCGATCAGCTTTGGATCTATAACAGCGATCTGACTCCGCCCGACGCGGAAGCGGGTTGGGACGCGTCTTCAACGATCGGCGAGGGAAATATCGAGTTTGGCAGATGGTCGGTGCTGGAAACGCCGCAGTGGAGGCTTTGGGAGGATACTTATCAGGACAAAGATATCGAATACCTCGATTTTGCCGTATGGTACAGCTCGGGCGCAACCGAAACTCCCGTTCTTTATCTCGATGAGATTTTTTATGATACCTTCGATACGCAGTTTAAGGATACGACCGTCGCAAACGACAAAGTGGCCTTCGATTTCGACGAAGTAAATACAGCCGCCGACGGCCGCGGAAATCCGACGGGCGAACGTAAATACGAGGATACGGTTAAATTCCGCGGCAATATTCTGACGGGCTGCCGTCGTATGAACCGCTGGTTTGTGGACGCTGACGACGCGACGGAAGGACTTCCCGCACAATCGGACAAGGCGAGCGGAAAAGTGCTTAAAATGTCGTCTATACTTAACGGAACCGCATGCTTCCTCATGTTCCCGACAGACATCGCGTACAATCCGCTCGGCATCATGAGCATGAATATTTTTGTGAACGAAGCGAATTTCGAGATCGTGCTGCGCGGCTATGCGGAGACGAACACGGGCTTCAAAATCGAAAAGAATACCCTCAAAGCGGGCGAATGGAACACCGTCGAATTTCCGATGTCCATTTTCAGCAACGACGTAAGTAAGGCTTCTCCAAACCTCAAGGGCATGTATCTTTCACTCGAGGACGCGGAAAGAACGCATAAACCCGTCTATATCGACAATATCGTCGTGACGGATAAAGAGAAGGATCCGCCTGCGGACGTCAACCTTTACGATTTTTCGACGGCGCCCGCCGCGGGATCGATCGTCAATTTGACGAAGAACGGAACGACCACTACGACAACGTGCGAAGTCGTTTCGGGCGACAAAGTCCCCGCGGGATTTACGGGCGGTGCGCTCAAATGTGTGGCAAATAAGGAAACGGGAGATATCGGTTGCGGATTTTATCTCTATTTTGCAGAAGGGATTTCCCGCGAAGCGTTTACAAAGCTGACGATAAAAATAAAGACCGACGATAAGACGAACTTTATGAACGCGGCGGCTATTCTTTCACCGAAAGATGCTGAAACGGTGCTGACCGGCGATAATGCAATCGGCAATAAGATATGGGCCGATGCCGATCCCGGAGAATATACCTTTACGATGAGCGGAAACAACCATTTTACGGCGGGCGGCGCATTACAGGATAAGGTGTACGGCGTATATATCGACGTTCGGGCGAGCTACACCGCCACGTGTACGTTCTTTATCGATTTCGTTGCCTATTCGCCCGTAGCGAAATAACGGAAGAAAAAACGAAAAATCAGGGACGCGTCCCTGTCTCCGCCTTACGGGCGGAGACAGGGGATAAGGAGGATAAATAAATGTCTGCTCGGCTGAAAGAACATGCGTATGATCCTATGCCCAAATCGATGAGAAAGGGAAAAAACGTATTTTGCTACGTGATGATATCGCTTGCGGTATTCCATTTCCTCGTCTTTTATCTCTATGTCAATTTCGATTCCATTCTGCTGGCGTTTAAGGAATTTGTCGGCATGGAAAACGGGAAAGAAGTCTATCGCTGGTCGTTGGGAAATTTTACGCGGCTGTGGAGAGATATTACGGGCCCCCGTTCGGTCATCGGCGAAGCGTTGGGAAACACCGCGCTGTTTTTTTCGCTGAACGTCGTGCTTATTCCGCTCTGCTTTTTTATTTCCTATTTTCTTTATAAAAAATTGTGGGGCTACCGTTTCTTTAAAGTCGTATTCTTTCTTCCCAGCATCATTTCCAGCGTCGTTTTGGTTACGATGTATAAAAATTTTCTGGCGGCGGACGGCCCTTTAAGCGCTATTATTCAGGCCTGCGGCGGCGAAAGCCTGCCTTCGCTGCTCACTAACGACAAGACGGCGAAATGGGTCATCTTCGCTTACTGTGCCTGGACGGGATTCGGCGTCAACGTCGTGCTCTATCAGGGCGCGATGAGCCGTATTCCCGACAGCGTCATCGAGGCGGGTATTCTCGACGGCGTAGGCGCGGGCAGAGAGATGTTCTCCATTATTCTGCCTATGATGTGGCCGACCCTTTCCACGACTATTATCTTGATGTTTACGGGCGTGTTCCTCGCGTCGGGACCCAATCTCCTGTTTATTCCGATCGACGGCGATCAATTTGGAACAATGACGATTTCTTACTGGATATTCCATTCCGTCTCGGCGAGTTCTTACGAATATCCTTCGGCCGTCGGACTCGTTTTCACCTGTTTGGGCCTGCCTATCGTATTCGGCGCAAGAGCGATTATGAATCGTCTGTTCGAAGACGTGGAATATTGAGGGGGAAATTATGGAAGAAAATACGAAAAAACAAAACAGTCGTTTCTTCACGGGCAGCAAAGCGCTGAAAATTATCGTCTTTATCATTTTTGTCGTATATGCGGTATCCATGCTGTATCCTTTTGTCTGGGCGTTTTTGTCCTCGCTGAAGGGAAAACTGGAATATTTTCAGGATTCTTTCGGATTTCCCGAAAAATTGCGGTTTTCCAACTATAAGAAAGCGTTTCAGGTGCTCAATGCCAACGGTACAAATATGTTTGTTATGATCTTTAACAGCCTTTGGTACTGCATCGGTTATACGTTCTTGTCCCTGCTTTCCTCGGTAATGGTGGCATATGCCGTGGCAAAATACCGTTTCGTGGGGCGCGATCTCATTTATCGGGTAGCAATCGTCATTATGATGATTCCCATTGTCGGAAACCTGCCCGCCACCTTTCTTTTATTTAAGAGATTGGGGATATACAATTCTCCCTTTATCCTCATTTCGGCCGTCTCGGGGTTCGGATTCGAATTTATGGTGCTGTATTCCTATTTCCGTAACCTATCCTGGAGCTATGCGGAGGCTGCATTCATCGACGGGGCGGGACATTTCAGAGTATTTTTCTCCATTATGATCCCACAAGCGATCAGCGCGATTGCCGCGCTCGCTTTGATAGCGTTTATCAATAATTGGAATAATTATATGCACCCGATCCTGTTTTTGCCCGATTATCCGACGTTGAGCGCGGGACTGTATATCTATCAGACAGGGCAGGAGCGGTCGCTGGATTTTCCCGTTTTGTACGCGGGGGTTCTCATGAGCATGATTCCCGTCCTCACGCTGTTCATTCTTTTCCAAAATACATTGATGGAAATGAGTATTGCGGGCGGGCTAAAAGAATAACGGAGATAAGGAGTAAAAATTATGAAAATCAAAACATTATTTCTTGCGGCGGTTCTCGCCGCGACGGCAGGCGTTTCCGCTGGCTGCAGCCCGCGCGGAGACGTGGGCGGGGGAAGGGACAGCGCGGGAAATATGACGGGCACCTTGAATATCATGTCCTTCGAAGGCGGTTATGGAAAGGAGTGGCTCAAAAAGATTGCCGCGCGGTATAAGAAAAATAATCCCCGCGTGACGGTTAATGTCAAATTTACCGTCACCCCCAGCGCGGAAATTGCCAACATCGAGGCGGGTACCGCTTCCAGCGACCTGTATTTTATGACGGACAATATGTATCGTCAGGTGGATCTTGAAAATCTCGTGGATATTTCCGACGTTTACGACTATGTCGAAAAGGGACAAGACAAAAAGCTGAGCGAGCGCATGAACCCTTACTATGTGGAAGCTTTTCGCATGGACGACGGAAAGTATTACCTGATGCCCTGGTCGAATTCGCAGGAAGGGATGATCTATAACAAGACGGTTATGGACGAATATTTCCCCGAGGGACTTGACTTTCCCCGCACGACGGACGAAATGTTCGAGGTATTTGACAGAGTGAAAAGTAAGAATATTTACGCATTCTGTTACTCGGGAAAAAACGATTATCTGCCTTATCTGTTTATTCCCTGGTGGGCGCAGTACGAGGGCCTCGACGCCTATTATGACTATTATCAAGGGTATATGACGGACGCCGAAGGTAATCGCGCTTTCTGTAAAAATGCGGAAGTGCTCAATCAGCAGGGACGGTTGGAAGCGTTGAAGGTGCTGGAACGCATGTGCAAAAAATCCAACGGTTATCAGCATAAATATACCGACAGCATGGACTTTATGAAAATGCAGCTCGCTTTTCTCGGACACGGCTACAACAAGGATATGACGCCGAGTATTTTCTCTACCAATGGGGAATGGCTGGAAAACGAAATGGATTTTGCGCTCGAGGAAAAGCCGCAGGAGATTCGGTTTATGCGTCTGCCCGTCATCAGTGCAATCCGCGACAAAACGCCCACCATCACGGACGACGTCATGCTTCGCGCGGTGGTGGATTATTGCGACGGAATAACTTCTGTTCTTCCCGCAGGCGTAAGCGAGGCTGACGCGAAATATGTTTCCGACGCGCGCAGAATGGCGAATTCCGTCGGACAGGATCACAACGTCGGAATATACGCGAAGTCGAAAGCGATAGAGCTTGCAAAAGACTTTCTCAAATTTATGACGACGGAGGAAGCGGGGCAGATCTATGCAAACGAACTGAACGGGCTTACTCTCCCGTACGGTTCCTATGATCCCGTTGCAGACAACAAGCCGCTTTCGGGATATATACGTTCGAAGTTTGAAGTTATGAATAATTGCATTCCCGTCTATCAGGAACGCAAGCCCATTTTGGTCTATCGCGGCGGCTTGCAGGCGTTCCGTTCCAAGTTCGGCGTGAAGATATTCACGGGAGAACAGAGCGCGGAGAACATCATGCAGTCGAATTACGATTATTACCACGATAACTGGAAAAATATCGTCAAACAGGCGGGGCTGGGGCATCTGCTTTAAGTGAGAGAAAAAGGGGCTGCAGAGAGAAGCACCGCCTCGTTTGCGGGGCGGTACTTTTCTTTGTCTGTTTTGGAGGTGTTATGAATTACCGTTTACATATCCGCATGCTCGCGGAGGAGCATTGGTGGGGCGGAGTCGTCGATGACGCATGGAAGATGCCGCTTTCCGCCGAGTCGGAATATAAGCTGGATCTGACGACAAATATGACTTATAATCAGGGCGCAAGCCTGTTTTTATCGGATAAGGGAAGATATATCCGCTGCGAAAAGGGATTTGCGATCGAGTTTTTGAAAGGGGAGATTACCGCGGAAGCGGATGCGGAAATCGTGATTTACGAAGGCGGAAAAAATCTTCGGGAGGCATATCTTCATGCGAGCAGGACTTATTTCCCGCCCGACGGCCGATATCCCGACGTCACGATGTTCCGCGTGCCGCAGTACTGTACCTGGATAGAGCTCTTAAACGAACAGACGGAAGACAATATTCTTTCTTACGCGCAAAGTATCCTGGACGGCGGTATGCCCGCGGGCGAAATTATCATCGACGGCGGCTGGCAGAGCGATTACGGAGACTGGACTTTTCATCCCGCTAAATTCCGCGATCCCAAGGGTATGGTGGAAAAATTGCACGCTATGGGCTTTAAGGTGATTTTATGGATCGTGCCCTATGTTTCCCCCGACAGTAAAAGCTTCCTCGAGCTGGAAAAAGCGGGCGGACTGATCCGTCGCAGAGACGGGGAAGTTTATCTACTGCATTGGTGGGAGGGCTGGTCGGCATCTCTCGACTTCACAAATCCTTCGGATGCAGCGTGGTTCTACCGACAGACGGACAGACTGATGAAGGATTACGCGATCGACGGGTTTAAGCAGGACGGCGGCGATGCGCGCTTCCTTATCGGTGATTACGTCTGCAAAGACGGCGACGCCAATCGTCAAAGCGAACAGTATGCGCTCTCGGCTCTCCGCTTTCCTTTCAACGAACTGCGCGCCTGCTTCAACTGCGGGGGCAGGGGAATCGCGCAGCGCATCACCGACCGACACCATTCGTGGAACATCGTCGAGGGGGTGGGCAGTCTCGTGCCCAACAGCTGTATGCAAGGACTTTTAGGCTATCCGTTCGTTTGTCCGGACATGGCGGGTGGCGGACTTTCGGGGGATTTTGTCGGTAAAGCGCCCGAAGATTTCGATACGGAGCTGTTTATCCGTTCTACGCAGGTCTCCGCAATGATGCCGATGATGCAGCTTTCCTATTCGTTTTGGCGCAAATTCGATAAAAAGACTGCGGAAATTTGCATCCGCTACACCCTTTTTCATGTGAGGCTGCACGATTACATGATGGAATGTGTTAAAAACGCGGCCGCTACGGGCGAACCGATCGTTCGAAATCTGGCCTATGCGTTCGGCTGTTATCCCGAATGTAAAGACGAATTTATGTTGGGCGAAAAATATCTCGTCGCGCCTGTGCTCTCTAAAGGAGCTCGTGCGCGCAGGGTGAGTTTCCCCGAGGGAAGCTGGAGACGGCTGTCCGACGGAAAAATGTTCTGCGGCGGGGAATTTGAAGTAAAAGCCGATTTAGACGAACTGCCCGTATTTGAAAAGATCGCAGATTAAGAGGAAAAAAGTGAAAAAAATATGGATAGACGCGCTGCGCGAAATGAATCGGGAATATGCGTTTTATGCTAAGTTGCGACGCACGGAGGGGGAAACGCAGATAAACGTATGTTGTTCCAATCTCTTTCAGGTATATCTCAACGGAAAACTTTTTTACGCGGGAACGATGCGTTCGGCGCACGGATATAGTTTTCTCGTGACGCTTGACCTGCCTGAGACGGAAGATGAGACACACCTCCTCGTACTCGTCAACGAGTATGCAGTCAATTCTTACGACGTCGTGGACGAACCTGCTTTCTTTTCCTGTGAAGTGCGGCGAGGCGAAGTTTTGCTCGCCGATTCGGAGGATTTTAAGGCGTATGCGTTTTTTGAACGCGAACAGAAGGTGGAACGCATGTGTCTTCAGCGAAATTTTGTGGAGAGCTATTTTTATACGCCCGATACACAAAATTTATTTTTCGGCAAAAGCGTACGTCCCGCTTTGCCCGTCAAAGAAACGCGGGGAAACGATATTTTACCGCTGGAGCTCACTCTGCCGAAATTACAGTTAATGTCGCCGGCCTCGGTGACGGAGGAGGGGGAGCTTTATCAAAAAGAGACTTATTATACTTACGTGGCTCCGCCTTCGGGCACGATCGGAGCCTGCTGCAAGGGATATGCTTACGAAGATCTCACGTCAAGAATCTCTTTGGAGATTTCGAAAATCGGCTGTCGCCCTGCCCCCGTCGGCGAAACGCTGTCCGGGAATTATCGGATTTACGATATGGGCGTCAATAAAAGCGGATTTATCCGTTGTCGAATTTCCGTGGAAGAAAGGACGACGCTCTATTTTGCGTTCGATGAAATACTCTATCCAGAAGTCGTGGAAAAAGCCGAATTACGCGATTGCTATCCCGAAAAAAATCCCTTGGTCTTTCACCGGCTGTATATGGTAAACGCCGTAAAATACATTCTCGATAAGGGCGAATATGAGTTGACCACGCTGGAGCCTTATACCTTTCGTTATCTCAAGGCAATCGTCGCTTCGGGGCGCGCGAAAATAATCTTTCTCGGACAGGTTCTCTATGAAAATCCCGACGGATACAACTGTATTCTTGAGTGCGAGGACGAAAGGCTGAAGTGTGTATTCGACGCGGCGCAGAACACTTTCGTGCAGAACGCCGTGGACGTACTTACCGACTGCCCTTCGCGTGAACGCGCAGGGTGGCTTTGCGATTCCTTTTTCACCGGTCGGGCAGAAAAACTGCTGACGGGCGACAACAAGGTGGAACGAAACTTTTTACTGAGTTACGCTCGCATGAAACCCTTGCCGGAGTTGCCCGAAGCAATGCTTCCCATGTGCTATCCTGCCGACCATCTCAACCGCAATTATATTCCCAATTGGGCGATGTGGTTCGTCATAGAACTGGAGGATTATTATCTGCGGACGGGGGACAGAAATCTTGTGGATAAACTGCGGGAAAAGGTTGAAAATCTCATCGAATTTTTTCTGTCTCGTTACCGCAACGAGGACGGGCTTCTGGAAAAGCTGGATAAATGGGTATTCGTAGAATGGAGCAAGGCGAACGAGCTTATTCAGGACGTCAATTATCCCACGAATATGCTGTTTACGGGCTGTCTCGACGCCGCGTACAGGCTTTACGGGACGGAACGCTATAAGAGTCTGGCGGAAGAAATGAAGGAGACGATTATCGGTCAGTCTTTCAACGGGGAATTTTTTGAGGACAATCGTATCCGCCGCGAAGGAAAATTGGAACGGACCCGTCAGATTACGGAAACCTGCCAATATTATGCTTTCTTTTTCGGCGTTGCCTCCAAGGAACGATTTCCCGAGCTGTATAGCACCGTATTCAGATGTTTCGGCGCGCACAGGGATTGCGCCCGCGTATATCCGCAAGTATATAAATCCAACGCCTTTATCGGGAATTTTTTGAGATTGGAGCTGATTCGCCGCGACGGACGCCTGAAGGATCTCGTGGGCGAGAGCATCGAGTATTTCGAATATATGGCCAAGCGTACGGGAACGCTGTGGGAATACGACGCGCCCACGGCAAGCTGTAACCACGGCTTTGCCAGCTATGTCGCCTGTATGATTGCGGAAGGATTGACGGGGTACGTCGGTACGGATAAAAACCATAAGCCCATATTTCGCGACGAATATTTCGGGGAAAACTGCGAGATGATCCTGCCCGTATATGGCGCGAGGTATAAAATTACGGTAAAAGACGGCCTTCGAACAGTAGAGAGGCTGACGTCGGAGAACAAAATTTCAACGTTTGAGCCGCATGTAGAGAAAAGCGCGGGTGATTGGGAAAAATATGAAAAGTTCGGTTTATAAAAAGACGGAAATAGGCTTCGCGCGGGATCTCAAAGCGGAGCGGGTTTTACTTCTCTGCGATCAAAATACGGTAAAGTTTGAAAGTGCCGCACAAAAGATATTGGGCAAGTATGTGAAGCTGGAATACGGCGGAAAACACATTGTTCCCAACGAAAATGCGCTTGCGGAAGCGAAACGGGCAGGGCGGGGTTGCACTGCGGTGCTTGCTCTCGGCTCGGGTACCTTAAACGATCTTGCGAAAGCCGTCGCGCAGGAGCTGAATATTTTCAGCGCGGTCTATTGCACGGCCCCGTCCATGGACGGCTACGCGTCCCCTGTGGCCGCGATGATAGAGGGAAAAAGCAAGGTGAGCAGGATCGCTGCCGCACCGCGAATGATTTTCGTCGATTACGATGTGCTCTGCAACTGTCCTAAAAATATGGTGGGCGCCGGAGCTGCCGATATTTTAGGTAAATACACCTGTCTTGCCGACTGGCTGCTCGCACAGCGATTGACGGGCGAAAGCTATCGTGCAGTGGTTGCCCAAAAAGTGCTTGCGTCCGCCGATGAAGTGAGCGCTTCGGCCGATGAGCTTGCGGAAAATGGGCGAGAAGGGATAGAAAAATTGACAGAGGCTCTGCTTTTGTCGGGCGAGGCGATGGCGGAGGTGGGAAATTCCCGCCCAGCCAGCGGTTCCGAACATCATATGTCGCATTTTATCGAACTGGATTTTTTGCGCAGGGGAAAAATTCCTCCTCTGCATGGCGTCACGGTGGGGTTGGGAACGCTTGTCTCTCTGAAACTTTACGAAAAACTCCCATTATTGATCGGGCAAGTCGGTAAATTTGACCTACCGTCCGAAAGCCGAATACGTGATATTCTCAAAAAACTCGGATGCCCCGTTTGTTACAGGGATATCGGCGTATCCTTGCAAACGGTCCGCGAAATGATCGAAAATTCTCATACCATCCGCGAACGGTTCACTATTTTAACGGCTCTTCATCAAAGAGATATGCTCCGTAGCCTGTCGGAAGAGATTTCGGATTTAGTCTGGTGACTTTTCATCGGAAGCGGTCGGAGGGATAGCGGACGTATCGATGACAATATGCCTTTCCCGAAGATACGGAGACGAAATAAGATTACGCAGTAATTTTTCAAGTGTGAAAAACGCATCGTGCGGCGGAAACGGCGGCCCGAGCGTAAAACGGAGTAAAAAATGGAATCGGAAAACCGCAGGCAAAACTGTTTGATAGCATTATGCTGGATACTTTATACGGGGGTGTATCTGGGAAGATACTGTTACAATTCTAATATAAACCAGATAATGGAATTTTACCATGTGGGACATTCGGAAGCGGGATTGGTGACTACGTGTTTCTTTTTTTCCTATGGCGCGGGACAGATTATTAATGGCTTGCTCTGTAAACGTTATCGGGCAAAATACGTGCTCGGCTATGCGTTGTTTTTTTCGGCCCTGCTCAATCTGGCCGTTTTTTTTATCGAAGATTTTCGTTTCATTAAATACCTGTGGCTACTTAACGGCTTTGCGCAATCCTTTTTATGGTCTTCGTTGATGCTTGTTTTGGGAAAAAATTTGAGCCGCGAAAACTTACAGAAAGCGGTACTTGTGATGAGCACTACCACCGCGGCGGGAACATTGATCACTTATGGGATCAGCTCGCTTTTAGCCGTATTGGGGAATTTTCGTTTTTCTTTTCTAATCGGCTTTTTTGCTTTGGCGTCAATAGGAATTTTATGGCTCTGCTTTTTTGACAAGCTTATGGCGAAAAAGCCTGAGGAAAAAAATGCTGACAAAGTGGAAAGAGAGTCCGAGCTTTCTGTGTCCGCGAGACATGCAACTAAATCAGCGTGGATTGTCGTCGTTTTACTGGCGCTGTTTGCCGTCGTCAATAATTTCATCAAGGACGGGCTGACGACTTGGGTTCCGTCTATTTTGAAAGAGGAATATGATTTATCCGCCGGATTATCTATTATACTGACTTTAATGTTGCCTGTTCTGGCTATATTTGGCTCTGCCTTTTCCGTATTGCTGAACAAACGGATAAAAAATTTTATTTCCTTATCCGGATTGATGTTTGTCGGGGCGGCGTTGAGCATTTTCGGGGTAATGTCTTTGCTGGATAAAAATTATTGGTTTGTGTTGGCTTTCTCTGCGGTCGTTTCCTGCTTGATGTCGGGCGTAAATAATATCATTACCAGCATGGCGCCGCTTTACTTGCGCGAACGGTTCAATTCGGGTAGAATGGCAGGGATCTTAAACGGATTTTGTTATTTGGGCAGTACGATAAGTTCGTATGGATTGGGAATTGTGGCGGATAAAGGCGGCTGGAGTCAGGTTTTTTCTCTGTTGTTGGTAACGGCATGTTTCCCTGCCGTGTGTGCGGGAATATATTTTCTCGTTTGCAGGATATGTAAGAAGGAAAAGAAAATAAATATCTCCGAATACCGTCGATGATTGGAGCGGCTTGCCGAGGCGGATAGCCTTCCTCTCTGAGTCTTAAAACAGACAACGAGTATCCATAGAAAGTATCAAGTGTTCTACGGAGTAAATTGATTTTAACTTAAGTGGCAGTAAGGCGTGAGCTTGTCATAGACGAGTGCGTCGGCGCTGCGCGCCGCCGCAGCCAAGCTCACGCCTGAATTTAACTAAAACGTAACCGCTTAAACGGCACAAGCAACCCACTTGTTTCAAAACGGACGGCATAAGAAAAACGCAGCTACAGAAAAGCCCGCCGCGAAAAGGCGTCCGCGCTGACCCGCTGGCGGACGGCCTTTTTTCATCGCGGCGGGCGGGTTCTCGTTGCAAAGCTGCGGTATTTTTTCATTCTCCGTTCCGTCGTTCTCTTTCGGATTGTGGATAACCTGAAAAATTTTTTCGGTTTTTCTTAAAAATACACGAACATACGTTTGACTTTTTTGAGGAAAGGTTATATAATAGGCACATGCACCTGAAAAGGGGCAAGTACAACTGAATAAGAGAGCTGATTTATGATTTGATTGAGTAAGATAAAAGAATAGATTAGCCGTGAAGCGATACCAATGTAAGTGAAAGCGAGCTGAAAAAAGCCGCGCCGTTACTCCGAGCGGAAGAGTCGGGGCGGGGTCGTAGTCTTCAAGAGCATAGAATAAAAGAAAGAAACTAACTAACTGACAAGTAGTTCTCTCTTTTGTGCTATGCCCTTTTTTTCGTGCAAATTTTTTTTCGGAGGACAAGAATTTGCAGGAAAACAAGACAAAAAGTATTGCGGTAACGCGGCGAGTATCGTTTGCGGGGAGGTGTCAAATGAACCTTCTCGAGGCAAAGATCTACTATGACGGAAGCAACTGGATAGCGATACCGCATACGGAACGCCCTTACAGGCGGAGGCGACAGCGAAAGAAACCCGAAAAGAGTGAAGAATTGCAGCAGTTCGAAGAACGCTTTGAAAAGGTCAAAGGCAAGAGGAAGAACCGCAAAGCCAAATTGTTGCAGGAGTTTAAGCCGATGTTCAGAGACGGGGACGAAGCGGTGCATTTTGTGGAGCAGCATTTCGAGCGTTTGAGCCGTAACCGCTGGGAGCGGTATAAACGCATGATACGCCGCGGCTACACCAACCGATGGAATTTCTTCTGCACCTATACCTTCGATACCCGAAAGCAAACGGAAGAAAGCTTCCGCAAAACGCTGATGAATACCCTGTATCACCTCTCTTCGAGGCGGGGATGGCGTTACATGGGCGCATGGGAACGCGGGGAGTTGGGACAGCGGCTGCATTTCCACGCGCTTACTTACATCCCGGAAGGCCAAATGCCCGGAGAGTTAGAGGAACACAAAGATTACAGCACCAAGCGTCACAGGCGGGAAAAGAGCGTACAGAACAGCTTCTTCAACGAGCGGTTCGGAAGAAGCGATTTCTCGGCTGTCAATAACGCTTATGAAGTCGGAAACAGCATCAAGTATATGCTCAAATACATCGGCAAGAACGACGAAAGGATCGTATATTCGCGCGGACTGAAAACATACTTTGTGTCCGATGTTTTGGACGAAGATATACTCTGCAAAACGGGAGAAGAGAAACACGGCTTCAAGTACATACTTACCCGCGACTTTACTTGTATGGTGGACGGTGAAATCATGGGCAAGGTCGGTTTTGAGGTCATCGAAAGAATGCCTAAGGCAAACTAAATCAAAGGAGGTCAACAACATGGAAGCAATGACAACGGTACAAAAAATATTCTACAGCGGCGGGGATTGCGAAAAGAATTGCTATTTCTTTTCTCCGTCCATAAGCAAACGGAAAACCGTGGGAAAAAAGACGTATTATGTCCGGAGGTTCTTCACTGGCGGAAAGGACTTCGAAAAAACCATGGAAAGGCTTGCCGTCCAGCAAGGGTAACGGAAAGTAAAAACCCCGTTTTCGGTTTCGCCTTTCGGCGTGGAGGTGTAAACGAAAAGCCCCTTTAAGTCAAGGGTAAATGCACTCCCTTGCGGTCGCCCTTGACTTAAAGGACACGGTACTTACAAAAAATAGTCAATCATAGCCTTTTCGTTTTGTTTTTGGTTTTGCCGAAAGGCGAAATAACCCGAAAACGGAGGAAAATCGAAATGAAAAGCAACATTCTGAAATTCGATGTTGTCAAAGAAGAAATCACGCCGGAGAACGTACTTGAAATGTCGGAAGTTATAGCGTTTGCGCAAACGCGGTTTCTCATAGGCTATATGGGAACGCGAATGCAGAAGCTGTACGCGGAAGTATGTGCGGATATAAAGCATAAGAAGGATATACGCCGTGTATTCAGCGACGGATACGATTTGGTGCAGGAAGGTGCGCTGTATCTGTGCGAGCATTACGGCCGGCGTCTAAACGACGTTATAGGCTATACCAAGAAAGGCAAAGCTGTTACGATTCGGATAGCGTGTATCAAGAAGATGATGAAACTGATCAACAGAAAGACGAGCGATTATTACCGCAGCATAAGCATGGAAGAAATAAAGCCGGCGGCCGAGCCGTCTATGGAAATCAAGGAAGAAGCGAAGCGGGATTATACTTTCTGCGATAAAATCGTAGAGAGCCTGAATTTAACGGACAATATGCGAGTCGCGCTTGAATGCAGGATGTCAGGCTTGAGTTATCCCGAGATAGGCCGAATACTGGAAAGAGCGCAATCCACGGTATTCGAATACTTTATAAAAATGCGTCAAAGATACACGGTAATCTACGGATAAGGCAGTGGATGACCGAAACAGAAATTTAAGATCTGCTAAAAAAGTCAAACAAAAAAATGAAGGAGATTATATGAACAAATATATCACGGGATTGTATTTCAGACTGTCCCAGGAGGACGAACGAGCGGGAGAATCGCTCTCTATAGATAACCAGCGGCAAATACTTCGTAAATACGCGGAAGAACACGGATTTGAGATTTACGGGGAATACATAGACGACGGGGTGTCGGGAACGACGTTCGACCGACCCGAGGTCCAGCGACTGTTGGACGACGCCAAGGCGGGGGGTATCAATACCATAATTGTAAAAGACCTTTCGAGGTTTGGAAGGAACTATATAGAAGTGGGGCAGTACATCGATTATGTGTTTCCTGCGTTCGGGATACGGTTTATAGCGATACAGGACAATGTAGATACGGAAAACCGAGACAGCAACGCGATGGAAATGCTGCCGATCATGAACGTTTTTAACGAGTGGCATGCAGCGAATACCAGTAAGAAGATACGTGCCGTATTGAAAGCGCATGCGAAAGAGGGAAAGTATCATCCGAGAAAAGCACCGTATGGGTATGTTAAGAGCACGGACGAAAAGAAAACGCCTATTATAGATGAAGAAGCCGCGCCTGTTGTAAAACGGATATTTGAAATGCGTGCAAGCGGATTAAGCCCGCATAAGATTGCGGATATCTTAAATGCCGAAAGTATCTTGAACCCCAGCCGTTACAGCATGGAAAAATACGGTATCGTGGGACGCAAAGAAGACATGGGCTTGTGGTCGTTCTGCGCGGTGAACAGTATCTTGAAAAATCCCACATATTTGGGGCATATGGCACAACAGCGTTGGAGTTCGGTTTCCTATAAAAATCACAAACGCTATAAAAGGGATGAGAGTGAATGGATTGTAGTCCGCAATACTCATGAGGCAATCGTAACGCAACAGCTATGGGATAAGGTTCGGGAAATAGAAAAGTCCGTAGCGCAGGGCAGGAAAACGAAACGCGGACATACGCATCCGCTATCGGGCTTTTTATTCTGTGCCGATTGCGGCGGAAAAATGAAGCTGAATTATATTAACCGAAACGGGAAGATAGATTTCAACTTCAACTGCGGCAATCACATGAGATTTGGAAAATCGTATTGCTTTTCGCATTTTATACAGGCAAAGGATATAGAGGAAATCGTGCTTGACGATATACGGACGATGGCGCAGAGGGTCGTGCTTGATGAAAAGACAATCCGGGAAGAATTTATTCGGCACAATACCGAACTTGCGGACAAGGCAATTAAATTTGTCAAGAAGGAATTACAGGTAAAACGTAAACGCAAGGAAGAATTGTCCCGTCTGATGCAGGTGGCTTATGAGGACAGAGTGAAAGGCAAAATGCCTGAAGATATTTGCATTGGCTTTATCCAAAAGTATTCCGAAGAGCAGAAAAGGTTGGAAACCGAAATTGCGGAATCGGAAACGAGGTTGACCGAAACGGCAAACACGATACAAAGTGCCGATGACTTTATACGGAATATCAAGAAATATCTTGAGGTACCTGAGCTTACCCGAGAAATGTGTTATGAGCTGATAGACCGCATTATCATCGGCGGGCATCCGAAACATACGGGTAAAGAACGCGAGATAGATATTGTTTATAAAATCGATATTGCTTCCGTTCTGCGAGACAAACTCAATAAATGAAAATAAGCGTATGGGTTTACCTGAACTCATACGCTTATTTTATGCCGATAGTTTTCTCATCTTTGGAGTGTCCATAAAGTTTGGTCACAACGGTAGTAGGAAACAAACAAGCCGTACAAAAGTATATCCGGAAGCAGGAGAAAGAAGATTTGATTTCAGAGCAAATCCGTACGGTAGAATATTACAACCCGTTTGAGAAATGTTTAAAATCAAATAAAGAAAAATAACTTGAAAAGAAATAAAAGGTTTGCTTGTCTGCGGTAGGCAACCTCGTATGGTGCTTAGACACCATGTTGGTATTCGCGCCCTTTAGGGCGATTCTTAAAGCCCCCACTTTTGTGGGGGATATTTACTTTTTTGCCTGTTGAGCAAGCGAGGATGAGCAAGTCGGGAAGAATGGGTTTTTTTGAATTATGAATTTGTAAATGATTTTATGGGACAAAAAAGGAAATAGTATCTGTTTTTACTATTCAATTATTATTTTTTCAACTCATTTCGGATGAAAAACAGATAAAACAGTCGGCGAGAGTGAAATATCCTGCTTCTTTTTGACATAGGGAAAAAATTAAAAATTTGAGATTTTGCCACTTTTTTTACTATTGAAAAAACAAAAAAAGTGTGTTAGAGTATTGTTATAAAAGAAAAGTTTAGAGACGGATACGTTTTGAGGTGTGCATGTCAAAAGCGAAATGGATATGGTATCCAAATGATTTTGAAATAGAAACGGCAAATAAATTTATGACGAATCGATACGAAAGAGACGTGTTTATCCCTCCGTTTTGGGAACTTCATTCCTGTTATAAAAATGTCAAGTTTATCAAGAATACGGAGCTGGCAGAATCTCAAACGATACATATAAAGGCTGAGGGAAAATTCAACGTACAGATAAACGGAAAATACCTTTATGATTTCAAAGGTAAAGCAGTTTTGGAGAAAGGGCGTTGCGAAATCGTCGTAAGCGTTTATAACGACAGGGGAATTCCGTGTATTTTGGTAACGGGAAAAGAGATAAATTCCGATGAGACCTGGCTGGTTACGGGCAATGATCATACATATTTTTCAGCCAAGACGGATCCGGAATTGATGAGAGACGATTCTACACCAAACTGCGTTCGTCTCGCCGTAGAAGAAAAAAAGCCCGTGAAGATCATCCGCAGCGGCGGGCGGATTATTTACGATTTCGGTCGGGAATTGTTTGCTTGCGTCCGGTTTTTCGGCGCGACTGCGGGGAAAAGGCCGGTGGTTTATTACGGCGAAAGCCTGTATGAAGCGGAGGATACGGAAAATTGCGAGTTACTTTCCACTGATTTGAAGCAAGTCGGCGATACATTTACCACAAAGACGGCAAAAGCGTTTCGTTATGTGACGGCAGACGATTTGGAATTTACCGCTGTATCCGCGCTTTTCGAATATTTACCGATGAAAAAAAGAAGTTTTTTCAAATGTAGCGACGAATTGGTTAACCGTATCTATGAGGTTGCGGAATATACGCTGTTTTTAAATACGAGGGAATTTCTCATCGACGGTATTAAACGTGACAGATGGATTTGGTCCGGCGACGCTTATCAATCCTATCTTATGCATTATTACAGTTATTTCGATAAAGAAGTAGTCAAAAGGACGATGCTTGCACTGTTCGGAAAATCTCCGTTCAACTTGCATCTTAACCATATCATGGATTATTCCTTTTTTTGGATCATGGGGATGTATGATTATTATCAATATACGGGGGATGCGGCATTTGTCGGGGAAAACCTGAAAAAGACCTTTGAAGTGATGGATTATACGTTGAGCCGAACGGATCAAAACGGATTTGTCGATTCGAAAACAGAAGATTGGGTATTTGTCGATTGGGCGGACCTCGACAATAGCGGAGAAGTCTGTTTCGAGCAGATACTTATGGTTGTCGCATTGAAAAACTGTGCGGAATTAGGCGAAATGTTTGGTGAGGCGGAGAAAGCCGCGGCGTATCGGACCCTTTGGGCGGAGAAGCTGAAAAAGTTGGATGTGTTTTGGGACGAGAAACAAAAAGCTTATATCTATTCGCTCAAAGACGGAAAATCGGACGAAAAGATTTTAAGATATCCCAATATGTTTGCCGTACTTTACGACGTGTGTGCGGAAGATCGAAAAGAGCATATAAAGGAAAGCGTTCTTAAAAACGACAGGATACCCTCTATCGTGACACCGTATATGAAATTTTACGAATTTTCCGCTTTGTGCAAAATGGGCGAACAGGAGTATGTCCTGGAAGAGATTAGAAATTATTGGGGCGGTATGCTGAAAGAGGGCGCCACAACCTTTTGGGAAGCATACGATTATCGGCAAGAGGGTAGGGAGAAGTATGCGATGTATGGGAGAAAATACGGTAAGAGCCTCTGCCATGCTTGGGGTGCAAGTCCGCTCTATCTCATCGGGAAATACATTGTCGGCCTTACGCCCGCGGATGGGGAATTTATATTAAAGCCATGTCTTGCGGGGTTGGATAGCTTTGACTCGGAATTGCCGTTGGCGAGAGGAAGCGTGAAAATTTCCATGACGAAAGAAAAAATTTCCGTCTATAGCGACGATATGTACGGTACGCTTGAACTTGGCCGGAAAAAATACAGAATAGAGCCGCAGAAGCGAAAGGAAGTCGATTGTTCATGATTTTCAACATTAAAATGTTCGAGTCGGAAAAGGAATACGCCGTCGTGAAAAGCGTCGGTTATGAATCCGTACTTAAACACCGTCACGAATTTGTCGAGCTTGTTTATGTGGAGCGCGGTACGGCTGTGCAAAAACTCAGTTACGAGACGATCAACTTAAAACAGGGAGATATGTTTATTATTTCCGACGACAGCGAACATTCCACCCGCCCTACCTGTGACGAAAACGAATTCGAACTGATAAATATTATATTTTTAAAGAGTTTTTTGGAGTTCGATTATTCGGTGTTTCAGCCGATCGTACCTTTCAATACGTTGCACTTACCGGAGATTCCTGCGATGATAAACCGGGCGAGGAAAGAATACGAGGAGCGGAGAGCGTTTTGCAACGAAGCCATGAAAGGCTGTCTCTATTTTTTGCTGACTTCGTTGGCGCGGATGTATGAGGCGGGCGTGGACAGCAAGCCGAACAAAAACCGCAACCTCACTTATGTTATGCTGGCGGTGAAATTTATTGCGGATAACTATTCGAAGAGATTGAAGCTTGAAGACGTTGCTGATCATGTGGGACTTACCAGCGGCTATTTGCAGAAATTATTTAGAAAGGAGCGAAAGACCTCCGTTATCGAATATCTCCTGCGCTATCGGATCGAACAGGGCTGCAGATATCTTGTCGAAACAAATAATACGATCGTGGAGATCAGCGAGGTCATCGGCTTTTCGGATATAAAAAACTTTCATTATGCGTTCAAAAAGGTGCTTGGAATGACGCCTAACGAATACAGGCGCATTCATAAAAACAAAGCGATACTGTCAGCGGAGGAAAAATGAAAAGCGGGGAAGCGACATTGAAAAGGCAGACGGGAATCGGTGCGGAAACGGCGAAGGGGATCGTTGTGATAACTGTACCTGCATTATGCCTGATAAGCCTCATTTTTTGCAATTTGGTGAGCAAAAATCAATTGGATATCGGATTTAGTATTCCGTATAAGGGATTCGAGCTTTTTCAGCTGTTATTCAACGGCGGCGCATATACCATGTACGATCCGTGGGGCAACGTTGTCACGGTAAAATATCCCATGTTTATGTGTATTGCGGCGATGGCGGGGATAATCCTTCTCGTATTGCTTCTCGCTTTTCTCGTTTTAAGATATACTCTATGGAAAGAGAAGGCGCGCGTTTCGCATATTGCGTCGTTCGCTTGTATGACGGCGGGCGGGATTTTTATCGTCGGATATATCGCTCTGTTGTTTTGTTCGGTAAGCGTACACGACTATTACGATAATTCCGTATCCTTTTACAGTATATTCGAAATCAAGTCCGTCGTCCTCATTGTGGGTCTGGCGCTCGTGCTCGACGGCGTTATCGAATATAAACTCGGCGTAAAGTCGGCGCGCCTAATAAAAAAATTTCTTCCGATTTACGGGTTTATGGCGATACCGCTCGTCCTTATCTGCATCTTTAACCTTTATCCCGTTTGGTTGCAGACGATTCTCTCTTTCAAGGATTTTAACCTCAAAGACGGAGTGTGGGGCAGCAAATGGGTGGGCCTGTATCAGTTCAAAACGATTTTTACCGATACGCTGATGCTTCAGGTGATCGGCAGAACGATTTATATCAGCGTCCTCCGTCTTATTGTGGGGATCATTCCGCCGCTGATTTTGTCTGTTTGCCTGTACGATCTGAAAAGTTCAAAAATGCGCAGCGTGTTCCAGAATATCGTTTATATTCCTCACTTTTTCAGTTGGGTGGTCGTGTATGCGATAACTTATTCGCTTTTGAGTCCGGAGGGGTTGATGAATTCCGTATTCGGCACGTCAGTCGATTATATGGTATCGAAAAAGTACTTTTTGACTATAGTCATCGTCACCTCGATATGGAAAGAACTCGGCTGGGGAACGATACTCTATCTCGCCGCGCTTTCGGGGGTGGATACTTCGCTGTTTGAGGCTGCAAAGATAGACGGGGCGAAGCCGTTGCAGCGAGTGGTACATATTACCCTGCCTTCTATCCGAAACACCATAGTTTTTCTTACGGTGATGTCGCTGGGAAATATCCTGAAAGGCGCCGGCGGGGAACAACTGCTGCTTTTTTACAGCGCCACTACGAAAGATCAGGCGCTTGTCATCGATACATGGCTGGTTTGGTACGGAATGAAAGAGCTTCAATACAGCTTGGGCGCGGCGATGTCCTTTTTCCAATCGGCGATAGGAATGATTATGGTACTGGGTTGCAATTATATTTCCAAAAAAACCTGTGAAGTCAGTATGTGGTAGCGGCTGGTTAAACTGAACCGAATTACAGAAGCTATGCCAGTATATCATTTGGAAAGGCGCGGGGCAATCTTTATAAAAATTTTTCCCACACCCTTTCCAAACAACATAACCAAAATAATGTTGCTGACCCTTAGAACGATTCAAATCCAAACAACATTATTATACGAGGGATTATATGACGGCTAAAATCAGCGAAAAGACATATAACGTCGTTATTTGTACGATATGCGGGGTAACGGCTTTGCTTTGCCTGTATCCCCTCGTTTACACTCTTTTGGTGTCTTTTTGCGCACCGTCGGATATCAACGCGTCGTATTTTCTGCCTATCCCGAAAAAATTTACGTTGCAGGCATATGTGCAGGTAATGACGGCGGGGCAGTATATTGTCAAAGCGATCGGCGTTTCCGTGTTCAGGACGCTGGTGGGGACGGTGACGAGCCTTGCGTTTTGCGCGCTGCTCGCTTATGCGCTTTCCAGAAAGGCTCTGCCGGGCAGAAATGCGGTTATCAAGCTGGTGCTTTTCTGTATACTTTTCAACGGCGGACTTATTCCTACTTATGTGGTTATCGATTCCTTGGGACTTACCAACAATATCTGGGTGTATATTCTGCCGAATATGATGAACGTGTGGAATGTCATTATTATTAAACAGTTTTTCGAAGGGTTGCCGAGGGAAATGGAAGAGGCTGCCAATATAGACGGCGCCAACGAGTGGAGGACGTTTATTTCCGTTATTCTCCCCATGTCAAAACCCGTAATGGCAGCAATCGGCATGTTTACGTTGGTGGGGCAGTGGAACAGCTGGTTCGACGCTTTTTTGTACGTTTCGCCTACACATTCCGACCTTTGGCCTCTGCAATATTACATACAGATCACTTTCAACAATCTCAATCAGATCAATCAGGGCAATATCGATAAATGGGAAGGGATCATCAATCTGGGCAAAGTGGACAACATGACGGTGAAAATGGCCCTTACGGTCATTGGCTGCGCGCCTATCCTTCTCGTTTATCCTTTCTTTCAGAAATATTTCACGAAAGGCGTATATCTTGGTTCGGTCAAGGGCTAATTCATAATTTAAGGAGCAACAACATGAAAAGAAACAAAATTGCGTTATTGATGTCATCGGCGCTTGCCGCCGTGCTTTTGGTCTCCTCGTCCGGGTGCGGAAAGCGGCCCGTTATCGACAGCAGCGTGGGTGGCGGAGAAAATAAAACTCATGATATTACGCTGCTTCTCAACGGCTGGACGAACACGCCCACCCCCTCCGACGATCCTTACAGGGCTTGGATAGCGGAAAATTACGGACTGAACATCTCGTTAAACGCTACGACGGATTTTATAAACTCGGTTATGATAGGGTTCAGTTCGTCTGATAAGCCGGATATCGTTTCTTTCCCTGATTTCACCTCTTTTCAGTCCATCCGAAATCAAGGGGTGTTGTTGGAAGACTGGACGCCGTATCTCGACAAGATGCCGCATTTCAAGCAGCTTCTTTCCGGAGAGAGTCAATCCTTTACGAAACAGGTGCTCACCGATTCCAACGGCAAACTCAACGCTATCTGGACCCCCTCGAGTCCGCCTACCTGGTCGCTGAAAATCAGGGAGGACTGGGCGAACGAATATAGAGCCATGACGGATAACTATGACGAAAAGGGAAATAAAACTTCCGATCCGTCGAAAGTATATATTCCTGCTGGTGCGACGAGTACCGATGGGAAAGAGTGGATGCCGAATTCGCCCGACGACCTCTTGAATTTTGCCCGATACATAAAAGTGTTTAAAAACAGCGGCACCAAACTGGACTGTTACGGTTTTACCACCGCGGGCGGCGGAACCAGTCTCGGTACTTTGGAAACCTGGATGCCGCTGATGTGGGGACGGGTGCCTGTGGCGCCTTACGGTTTCTATATCGATTCGAAAGGCGAAGTTCAATTTTCCGTCACGGACGGTTCGTATCAGCCGTATCTCGACTATTTACGCCAAATCAACGATGAGAAGCTTATCGATCCTAATTGGTATTCACAAAGTTTTGCCAACGACAAACGCACTACTTACGGTAAAATCGGGATTCAGTGGTATCCCGGCTCGATAACGTCTTCAACACAAATCGACGTCAACGAAAACAAACCCGATTCGGAAAAGACGGATACTTCCGATTGGTGGGAAACCTACCCTCTGCCCGTATCCGAGGACACGGACAACGAATTTGCGGGTTTTATGGCGGGCGAGGGGCTTGCGGGAAATATTATCACAGTTTCCAAGCAGACCTCCATGAATAAGATGCTGATGGAAAAAATCTGTGCCTTTATCGACGACTGTTATGCTTTTTATGACAAGGAAACGGATACCTATCACCGCGGCGTCGCCTATGACGCTTTGCGCTGGGGCGTTGGCGTGGAAAAAAGCATTCAATATACGCCTATCGAAAATTCCAACCTGACCTATTGTAGCATCGATAAGGAGTCCTACCGCGAAAAGAACAGCGGCGCGTGGGACTGGGGCGCGTGGATAGCTTCCTCTTACGACGGCGTGGTGCAGGGCAAGGAAAAAGAAATTTCGAAAATCACGATGAAAGTCGCTCAGCACAACTTAAAAACAGCCACCTATAAAACGACACCGCAGATCGGTGAATATCTTACGCTCGACTCCGCGAAGATCACCGATATGGCATTGAATATGGCGAGTTTTGCCTATACGTACGCGACAAGACAGACGTCGATGACTGTGGCGGAATATTGCGCCAAATGGAAGAAAGATCTCAAAGGCGACGAGCTTCTTGCAGAGGCTTCCGCCCAATTCACGGCGCTGGGACTGAAAAAATAAAAAAATAACCGCGATTGCGGTGACAGGAGGAAATGATCATGAAAAGAAGAAAAAGATGGATAGTGTCTCTGACGGCAACCTGTGCTTTGGCCGTCGCGTGTATTTTCGGCGCGGCGGTACTCCCGGCGGCAAGTACCGCGAAAGCGGAAACGCAAGGATTTGTGGAGAGCTTCGATTTTACAAAAGCTACCGATTTTTCCGCGCTCGACGCATTTTCCGTCGGGATCGACCCCGCAACCAACAGCGAACCGCTTGGTTATACGTCAGATTCATGGGTAACGTACGCGAAGGAACTCGACGAGATGTTTACCCTCGATAACGGTTTGAAGATCAAAGGGGAGCTGTATTCAGGAAACGACGTTTCGGAAAACAATGTGTATGTGCGCTACAACGTTAAAAAATTGCAGTATTTTACTGCGGAACTCGTTTACAGTTACGATGACGAAACGCGCGACGGCTGGGCGGGGTTTATGTTCGGCTATACAAATTTTTCGAGAAAGGCGCGCTGGGGAGACAGTCCCGCCGGCGTGGAGATGTTTGTGCAAAAGAGCGGAAAAGGTACATATTCGAGCTCTAAGCTCAACAATACCGAATACACCGAGGGCGCCGTACCCGAAAATTGGACGGAAAAAGGCGAACATACCCTGCGAATCACCGCCATAGGCAGCGGCGTGACGCTGACGGCGGACGGGATCGACGTAATTACGATCGACGCCGTTCTGATGCGGCAAAAGAATTATGAGCTGGCTTCCGCTCATATGGGTTTTTATTTCACAAATGCGGTGTTTACGGCAAAAAAATTCAGTGTTTCGCCGCTGAATGAAGCGGGAGATCCCTATCGGGCAGTGGAATCGGTCAGCGTTACCGCGGCCGCGCAAATCGCTCAATTTGCGCCTTTGAGCGTGCAGAGCGAAGTGCTTCCTGCCAACGCGTCGATGAAAGCCGTCGGCTATATTCTTCCCGACGGTGCGATTGCGGACGGAAATACGATTTATTTCGTAAAGCCCGGCGATTATACAGTAACTGCGTATGCCATAGATGACCCCGCTAAAACGGACGAATTTACGGTGAAAGTGACGGCGGCGGAAAATTATTTCAACTACCCGACGACTGCGGAGGCGAAGAACTTCGATAATTATTTCGTTACCAACGGCGGCAGTAAAGACGGCGCTTCGTTTCCCATTACGGATTATTGGAATTTCAACGCCGACGGTTCCATGACCCTCAAAGAGAAAAAAAAGAGCGGCGTGGACGCGGGGTATGTACTTCTGTATCTGAAGGATCTCGTAAACGGACTGGCGGTGGAGTCGAACTGTTTCGAGCTCAGCTATATGGTCAAGTCGGAGCTTTCGACACCCAACGGCTGGCATGGCGTGGGGCTGAGTCTCGGGGACAGGGCGACGGTACCCAATCAGGAGGGAATATCGGCTTTTATACAGGAAGAGGCGTTGAAGGTGACGGTCTGGGGATCCGGCGTAGGCGGCGTGGGGGGGCCCAACGAGTTGGATTCTGCATACGGGAGAGGCGAATGGAATTTTGTTAAGGTGAAAGTGTATGGGGAAGGGAGTTCCTTCAAAATCGAAATGTACGTCAATGATATGAAGACTCCCGCCATCTCTGCTACCGCGAGAAATCTGCCCGCCAGAGAACTTGCGCTGTTTACAACCACGACGATTACGTTTGCAAATATCAATTATGCAAAGCTCGATAAAAACGGTACGCCGACGCAGATCGTTTATCCCGAATCGGTGAAAATCAATACTAAATTCGAAAACGTCGAGTCGGGCGATAAAGTGCAGATAGAAGCCGGCATACTTCCCGCCGCCGTGACGGAAAGCGGTCTTTTGTACAGTAGCTCCAACGCTTTGGTCGCCACGGTAAACGCAACGGGTATGATTACGTTCCTCAACGCGGGCGAGACGACGCTCACCGTTAAATGCAAGGGAAATCCCGCCGTCAAGGACGAAGTGAAGATTTCCGTAAAAGATAGGGAAGTGCTTCCCGCGGGGGTATCGTTTGACGCAACGCCCAAGGAAGCTACGGTCGGAGGAAAATACATGCTGCTGGTGACGGTTACACCCGACAACGCGACAAACTACAACGTCCGCTTTACAAGCAGCAACGAGTCTGTGGCGACGGTGGACCAAGACGGTAGGCTGACTTATGTGGGCGCGGGAGAAACGGTGATCACCGTGATTTGCAAAGCGGACGAAAATATAAAAGCGTCGTTTAATCTGACGGTTAAAGCGGCGGAGAACGGCAATTCGCAAGGCTCGTCCGCTGCGGGCGGCGGTTGCGGAAGCTTCATCGGCGCGAGCGGCGTTACAGGCGCGGTTGCGTTTGCCGCAGGGATAACGTTTTTGCTTCGCAAGAAGAAAAAATAAAAGACGATTTCGGGATCCGCAGGGTAAAAACTCTGTCTCCCGATAAGGAGCAGATTTTATGAAACGACATATTTGCATTATTTTGGCGCTTGCCGTCATACTCGGCTGTACGACCGGTTGCAAGGGCAGCCCGAAAGAAATAAAGGAAACGGTGACAGTGGATAACTCGGTGGAAACAAAGAAGTACGATTTGAAAGAGATAGAATACACCGCGTCTCTTTACGAAAGGAAGACAGACGATACCTATCTGACCGTCAGCGTTCCCACAAAGGAAAGCATCGGGACGGGGGAGACGGTAAACGTATCCACAAAAATAAAAGCGACCAAAATGTGGCGCAAAAAGCCGGGAGACGTTATTGCGGGCGCTGTGTATTTCGTTGTGGATTGGGGCGACGGAACATGGAGCTATAACGGCCCCGGCGTTCAGAACAACGAACTTAAATCCACCGTTAACAACACGCACGAGTATAAAAAAGCGGGCACTTATTATATCTCCGCAGCGGCATTCTGTATGCAGACCAACGAGATGGTGGGGTGGACAGAGGGCAAAAAGGTTGTCGTGACGGGCGAGGAAACGCCTTACGGCGGACTTATTTCCGACTTAAAAACCGTTTCTTCCGAAACCGCCGGGTCCAAATATACGGCGGAGCATATCGCCGATTCGGACAGCGGCACCTTTTTCAAGAGCAGGGCGGCAGAGGACGCCGCGGAAGAGCAGTATGTCGGATATCTCTTTAAGGATAATTATACGCTGGATAAAATCGAGATACAGATCCCTTCCGATGCCGAAATATTTCCTTCGAACATCGCGATAGAATATACGACGGATTACGGAAAAAGCTGGCAGTTCCTGCCTAAATACTATTATCTTTACGAATATGCGAAAGGGATATTTACGCCGATCATGCGTTTTCCCAACCCCAAAGGCGCGACACTGGTTCTGCCTCTCGACGGCATCGTGGCAAACGGGATACGCATCGCTTCAAAACTCACTTCCGTGGAAATTTCGGATATGACGAAAGAGAAAACTTTTTCCGTTTCGGAAATGCGGGTGTACGGCAACCGCAGGACGCTTCTTTATACATCCCTCGGCAACACTTTCGACGCCGATCTCAACAATATGTGGACGATATACGGCACGGCAAAAACCGAGCCGAATCTTACGGGAAATCCACTCAGTTCCTATACCAACAAGACGCCGTTTCGGACGGGGCAGGCGATTATCGGATCTACCGAATGGCTGGAATGGTGCGGGCTTAAGTTTAACTGGACGGATTATGACGAAGCGCGAACCGCCTGTTTCAATTATCTGAAAAACACGCGGACGGGTCCCGACGGCTGGTCGGACAGCGACGGCTATGTATGGGCTACCGCCAACGGACAGTATCATCTAGATATGGGCGCGCATTATACCTACAATCAGATATTTATACTTGCGGCGAGAAATTATCTTTTGCAGCAGAACAATGTAGGAGAGTACGACGAAAACGGCACTGTTACGGAGTTCATGGACGTCAAAAACGGCGTGGGACAGACGATGCGCGAGCGGCTGACAAAAGCGATGAATTACATGCTGAATACGCTGGACGGCTCTACAGGTGTGCTTGTCATTAAAGATCCGAGAAATCAGGCTCTCGGCGGCGCCGGCGGATCGGTCGCTTCAAACTATTGGGACGCCATGACGTCGTTCGGATATATCTCTTCGTATGAAAACATTCTTTTTTACGGCTCGCTTCTCGCCTATGCGGATATTCTTGCCTATTACGGCGAGGACAACTCGCAGTATCTGGCATTGGCGGAAAAAGTAAAAGAAAAATTTAACGATACTTTTTGGGACAGGACGAAAAAGAGATATATTACTTCTATAAACGCCAACGGGGTAAAGATAGATTTCGGCGTTACATACGTCAATTTTATGGCGGCGGCGTTCGGACTTGCGGACGATGTCAAAACTTCCGCCATCTATTCATGGCTGGACGGAGAACGGATCATCGAGGGCGATACTTCGACGGGCGAGGATATTTACGGCAATTTCAAATACGCGGCGCGCGGCAATACGCTGGACGTTTCCAAGGTGACAGACGAAAACGGCGCATATTATTGGTGGTATAACAATGAGACGATGTCTCCCGCATCGGGTTTGGGCGCATACGGAAATCAAATGCAGAACGGTGGCACCATCTTCTATATCTCCTATTACGACCTGCTGGGCAGGTTTTCGATAGACTCGGACGACGCATTTAAACGATTCGGCGTAATTATGGACGAATTTCATAAAGATTCCCTGCGCCGCAATTCGAGAACCTATTACGGCGAATATGTGGAAGGAATCCTGGGCGAATTTCCCGAAAGCGGTTTGGTTCCTTATACATTTGTTAACGCGCTTTGCGGCATCAATCCGAAAGTAAAAGGGCTGGAGATTTCTTCGAAACTGCCGTCGGATATGGAATATGCCGGCGTATCCGAGTACCGTTACGGCAATAGAGTGTATTCTATTCGCGTAGATAAATCTCTGAAGCAGCCGATTGTGGAAAAATACGACGACGGCACATTCTATGTGCAGCTTCCCGCAAACGAAACCTATTATATCACCAAAGATAATAGGTTGATTAAATGAGTGAAACGAGAGAAGCAGGAGGAACAAAGCTATGAAAGACAGGATAAAGAAACTATCGCTTACCATGTTTGCCGTATTTGCGGCGGTGGGGCTGGCGTTTGTTCACGCGGGCGGTCATGCCGCGCTTGCGGCGGAAAGCTACGAGGAAAAGGAAGACGGCTATTACGATTATGTGCAGAAATTTAACGATCTCACACAGGTAAACAATGTTTTCCACGCTTATTATCTCGAACAGGCGCTCGGCTCGTCAAAGGCGGACGAGGTGACCGACGACGCGGATGCGAAAGATTCGCATTGGTATATCCAAAACGGAGAGATCCGGCGTATCAACGATATAAAAAAGAACGAGCTGACAGGCAAGTACGAGACGAATCAGATTGCGATGCTTACGTTTACGAAAGAGGCGTACCTTAATTTCGAACTTTCGGTGGACTATCAGCGCGGTAGTTCGGGATTTTGGCCGGTGGTAGCGATCCGTCAGCTGGAAGAAGGGAAATATTATCTTGACGACGGCGCAGGCGTATTTGTTCAGCAGAACGGTACCATCACGCTCTGGGGCGACGAGGTTATTTCAGGACCTTACGAGTTTGGCAGTATAGACGGTTACAGCGATACGGCATGGCATAACCTGCAAATCAAAGTGGTGGGCAACGTCCTCGAAGTAAGCGTAGATTATTCTCCTTATATGACGCAGAACCTTCCCGAAGAGTTTTACGATACGGGTTATGTATCATTGGTAAGCGTCAACAACGAAACGAAATACCGTAATTTCCGGATTAAGGCGTTGCCCGAACCCGAAAAGGAGGGATATAAGGACTTTGCTCCCGTCCCCGAAGCGGATAGGGACGACGCACTTTCGAAATTGGCGGGAGAGGTAAAAGACAAGGATGCTCTGTTCGAACGGGAAGGAAAAGTTAATCCCGATCTCGTTTATACTTCCGAAATCAGCCGTTATATAGAAAGCGGCTGTTCGGGACGGATCGGCGGATCGGTGTGTCTCGTTTCGGCTGTGGCATTGTGCGGGATCGTTTTATACAACCGAAAAAGATAGCGGGTAAACATTGGAAACGAGAGATAAGGAAGAGAAGTTGATTTTTTAAGACGTGAAACCGAAAGAAATCGGCGGAAAATATAACGTAACAGGAGGAACAAAGATGAGGAAAACGGCAGGAATCGTCTTATTGACGGTAGGTATCCTCGCTACGTCATCGTTGGCAGGGACGCTTGCGTCTGCGGATACGACCATAAGGTATAAGTCCGCAAACGTGCTGAAAAATATCAGCGACGCAAATATCTCCGTCACCGATCTCGAAGGGCGGGAAGTGGAATTGAGCGGCGGTCCGCACGGGGGCACAGGCGCAAAAAGCATTTTTGTGGATAGCGTCATCGGATCTACGCAGACGGCGAAACTGGTTGACAAAAGCGGAAACGGCGTAATAGGATATGTAACGGTGGATGCGGGAGAGGAATTTATCGTAAACAAGGTTCTTGTGGATATCGTCCACGATTGGGGCGCGCAGGATTTTTCCGTAGAGCTGTCTTTAACCGCAGACTTCAACAACCCCATCACCGTTTATAACAACAAGGCAAAGGAGCAGTTCACGTCGGATAGTTCCGTGGCGGTGACGGGGGTGCTGTATAACATTGCCAATCAGGGCAGAACGTTTGAGTTTTCACCCGTCAAGGCGCGTTATATCAGGGTGACGGGGAACACGGTTGGTAACGGCACGGCGCAGGGGTACACCTGCCTCGGAGAAATTCAAATGTTTGCCGTTATGGACGGAAATCCCGTGTATGCGGATATGATATCGGGCAAATATACCGAAAAGAAGCAGGTGACTCTATCTTGCGATGTGGCGGGAACGGAAATTTATTATACGATGGACGGTGGCGTGCCGACAAAAAACTCGAATAAGTACGCCGAGCCTATCGGGATAGGCGCCGATGCGGTGCGGTTGAGAGCGGTGTCTTATAAAGATGGAAAATACGGTATGCCGTTTGATTTCAACTATCTTTCCGACGGTCCCGTTTTCACCGAACCCGAAAACATCTGTTTCGGAAAAACGGGAAAATTCCTGTCTATGGACATGTCGAGAGAACTGGACGTCGAGGGGTTCAACGGTTCGGCAGCGGATAAAGCCAATCTGACGGATAACTCGTTCGATCCGGGATCCAGCGCCTTAAACACTAAAGAAGTGGGGTGGGCGGTAGTCGATTTCGGAAAAGAAGCGTATGTGGATAAGGTCGTATTCTCTATGTGGCACGACTGGTGGTTTGGCGACGTGAAGATAGAGCTTGCCCGCCGGGAAGATTTCAGCGACAGGGTGACAGTGCTTGAAGCAGAATCTATGCAGAACGTCGCAACCACAGGCAAAACGATTGAGTTTGCTTCGACGTTGGCGAGATATATAAGAATTACCAACAATACCAAGGGAGAGGGGAAATTTTCTCTTTTCACCGAGCTGCAGGCTTGGACCTGCGCTCCTCCCGAAGAATTTACAGGATCAGAAAATGCCTGTCTGAATAAAAATGTAACGGCTTACGACAGCATGGGAACGCCGAAAGAAGCGCAAGATCATAATGGCGGAAAAACGATTGCCGCAGTGGTGGACGGCAGGACGGATGCGGAAAATTCCATTCAGTTTGACGGTTGCGCCTTTATTCAGGTGGATATGGAAAAGAGCGTATGGATAAATAAAGTCGTGCTTAATCTCTGGCACGACTGGGTATTCCGTTCGGTGACGGTACAGGTAAGCGACGACCCTGCTTTTGAGACGGGCGTACAGACGATATTCTGTTCGGACGGCGGAAATTGGAACGGATTGAGCGCTTATAAGGGTTCGATGGATCCTGCACATAATTACAATGTGGAATGGATACCAAACGCCAGCGTGGGTTTCACGTTTAATTTCGAGCCGATCAAAGGCAGGTACATACGGGCGTTTGCGCAGACGGGACAGGGAAGCTACAATTCCATTTACACCGAATTGCAGGCCTGGACTTGCCGCGATCCCGCCGCGCCTCCCGCATACGAGTATAAGTCCTACGTTTCTTCCGTCCCCGAAGTTGAAAATGTTGCGGTGTATTGCAATAAAAATTTTGCCGAGCTTGCTCTCCCTTCCGTTTTGAACGTCGTTTATTCCGACGGCACGAATAAGGAGATCGCGTGCGTATGGACAAGCGAGGATTACGACAAGACAAAAGCGGGAGAATATACGGCATTTTGTTCCGCCGCGGACGAATCGGACTATTATGGGCTTTTGAAAAGTATCTCGGTGAAAATCCTCGTTACGGCGGTGAATACAACGATGCTGGACGCCGCTATCACGGAGGCGGAAGCGGTGACGATTTCAAATTACACGACTTCTACAATAAACGTTTTTACCGCGGCGAAAAATGCCGCCGAGGCGGTGAAGCAACAGGCATATATAACGCAGGAAGAAGTGGACGGCGCGTGTACCGCATTGAAAACGGCATACGGAGCTTTGGCGCTTAAAGGCGATACCACAGCCTTAAAAGCTTTATTCGATTCCGTCAAGGAATATAGTGAAAACGATTACACCGTTTCTTCGTTTGAGACGTTCGGGACGGCTCGTTCCGCCGCGGAAGCCGCGGTTGCGGCAGACGGAAACGCCGACCTCGATCAGGCGGCCGTGGACGGGTTGCTGGCGGCGCTGACCGATACTAAAGAATCGCTTAAAGCACGGGCTGTAACGGCGGATTACAACGCCCTTAAAGAGGCGGAAACGGCGCTGAAAGCGAAAATCGCGGACGAGATTAAAATTACCGTTTCCTCACTGGCTCAAATGAAAGAACATCTCGGAAGCGCGGCGGAATATCTCGAGGCGACGGAAGAGGCAAAGCAGAATATTTCGGCCGATGAAATTAAGGAGCTGACTAAAATTCTTTTCGACGCGCAACCTGTGCTTCGCGGAAGTATTGCGGGCCTGAAAGAGTATTTCGACGCATGTAAGCAAGCTTACGGTTTTTCGGAAACGGATACAAACGGATATTTCATCGGTTCTTATGCGGATTATCTCGACAGAATGTACGAAGCGGAGGCGCTGTTTGCTCCCGATATCGTAGCCGACATGTCGCAGGCGGAGATAGACGTTTATTACGATGCGCTGAAAGCGAAGGTGGACGCTCTCGTCAAGCAGGCGGACAGAACGGCGTTTGACGCTGCTGTGGAAAAGGCGAAAGCGGCGAAAGAAGCGGAGTACACCGTTTCTTCTTATAAAAATCTTCAAACCGTTTACCGCGAGATAACCGCAACGTATGAAAAGGCTCCTGAACAGTTGCTTCAGGAGGAAGTGGACGGGGCTTTGGAGAAGATAAACGCAGCGCTTTCCGCGTTGGAAAAGAAAGGCGACAAAGCCGTTCTCAACGAATATCTTGCTCTTTACAGCGGAGAGGACGCGAATGACTATACAAAGAAATCCTTCGGCGGATTTTCGGCGGCGCTCTACGAAGCGAATAAGGCGAAACGCAGCGACGACGTCAGTCAGCCGGATGTGGACGCGGCTGCGGCAGCTTTGAAGGCGGCGTATGAAAAACTGGAGAGATTAGGTGATAAAACAGAGTTGACGCAGATGTTGGCCGATGCGAAAAAGATAGACGCGACGAAGCTGGACGAAATGAAGGCGTCCGATTTGAAGAAAGCTATCGATTATGTGCAGGCGCTTGTGGATTTTGACGGGGAAATTACACAAACGCAAGTGACGGAAGCGGAGAACCTGCTTAAAATAGCTGTGGAAAACAGTAAAGTTACGGAAGGCGGTTGTAAAAGCGTAATCGGCTTCACGGCGGTCGGCACGTTGCTCTGCTTTGCTGCCGCGGTCTGTATGATAAGAAAAAAGAGGTGTGACAATGCGAAAAATTAAACGATTTGCGGTTTCGCTGCTCGCGGCGGCGATATCCCTTTCCGGTGCGTCCGTCCTTGCGGCGAATGCCGACGGAGGAAGCGTCGGGGGAAACGTACCGAAAGTTTATGAAACTCAATTTACGGTCGGCGGTTGGATCCAATTTTACGACACGGGCAAAACTTCCTATTTGGATCAAGTGAGAGAGCTTGCCCGTTGCGGAATGAATCTTATCGATGCACCCAACGCTGTAAGCGGCGCAAAAGGGAGCAATTCCGCCACCCGCTTGGTGCCGGAATTCGTCAAAAATCAGGATGAATTTTATGCCGCGCTGGACGCGGTTGCGCAGGAGCTGAACATGTACTATTTCTATCAGGGCTCGGATATGTACGATTTCGACGCCTGTTACGAAAAAGCCAGGCAGCTTGCCGCGTGTATCGGTTATCATTTAAAGGACGAACCCAGTTCCGCGCAAATGGATGCTTTGGCGGAGACGGTGCTGGAATTCGACGGGGGCGATCCGTCGAGATGGCCGTTCGTCAATCTCTTCCCCAGTTATGCGGGAGCAACCAATCTCGGCGGTACTTATCGGGACTATATCACGAAATGGGTGAATTTAGTCGGTTCGGAAAACATGGATTATCTCTATTTCGATCATTATCCGTTTACGCAGACGGAGGATGTGCGTTCCACCTATTTCAGCGATCTCGAAGTTATCCGCGACGTGGCGTATAAAAACGGCAAGATCAAGACGGGCGGATTTACTCAGATGGGGTCGTGGAACGGCATGACCCGTCCCACCGAGGACATGGCGAGATGGAGCATGAATTCCCTTCTCGCTTACGGGCTTAAAAGTATTTCACATTTCTGCTGGGTTGCTCCCTCTTACGTTGCCCCCGAAAACGGCGGTGAGGGAATGCGGGATTTCGTTACGGATTTTGAGGGTAATCCCACCGATCTGTACGAGCCGATGACAGTTCTCAATTGGCAGACGCGCCAGCTCGGCAATATTCTTATGAATATCGACGTAAAGCACGCCTACCACACGGCTAAGACGCCCGTCGGCGCGGAGGCACTGCCGTCAGGTTTCATTTTACAGCCGGGCAAATCGACGGACAGCTTCGTGTATTCCATCGCTTATACCAAGGATACAAACGAACCCTATCTGCTTGTCTTTAACAAAGACCTGTCGGGCGAGGCGAAGGAATATCGTTTCAACGTTGATCTTACTACGGGAATCGAGAAAATAAAGTACTATAAACCCACCGATTATACGGCGGATACTCTGCCCGATCCGGGCGATTTGGAAAATACGCTGCTTGCGCCCGAAGAAATCGAGTATGACGTAAGCGGCGGAAGTTTCAACGATACGTTTAAGCCGGGCGAAATAAAAATATATAAGTTGCTTGGGGATAATTTGGAAATTTTCGAAGAGCTCAACGTTCCCGAAAGTAGTCATCAAAGCGGCATTTATATAGGTCCGCAGAAAATATCCCTGACGACGGGGGACAACGGCGCGAAGATTTATTATACCACGGACGGAAGTTTTCCCGAGGTGAACAAGGGGACAACCAAGCTGTATGACGGTACGTTTGAAATCGGCTCTTACGGCGAATCCGAAACCTATACCGTCCGCGCTATCAGCGTGCGTGGATCGGACGTCAGTCGGGTGTTGGATATAGACCTGATGATCATGGATGCCTCAAGGAATATTGCGCAGGGAAAAATCGGGAAATTCCTGTCTATGGATATGTCGAGAGAACTGGAATTTGAGGGCTTCAACGGCTCGGCGGCGAATATCAAAAATCTGACCGACGGGTCTTTCGATCCCGGATCCAGTACCTTAAGTACCAAAGAAGTCGGCTGGGCGGTGATTGACCTCGGGGAAGAGGCGTCGGTGGATAAAGTTACCTTTTCCATGTGGCACGACTGGTGGTTTGGCAAAGTCAAGATACAGCTCGCCTGCAAGGAAGATTTCAGCGATGCGGTTACGGTGTTTGAGGCGGAATCTATGCAGAACGTCGCCACGGTGGGGAAAACCGTTACGTTCGAACCGAAACGAGCGCGTTATTTGCGGGCGACAAACGATTGCAAAGGCGAGGGGAAACAATCGCTTTTTACCGAATTACAGGTTTACACCGCATATGATTCGGGGGAAAATCTTATTGCGGATAAAGAAAATTGGTCTGCGGTCGGCGGCGGAAATTTCACAAACGACGGAACGATAATCCGGGAAGCCGACGAGTATCAAACATCCAAATGGGATAAAGCATACAGCTACAACGCGAAAACGTACGAAAATTTCATGATCGACGCCAAGATGTCGATAGACGTAAGCGATCCCGGCGCCTGGGGGTATGTGGGCGTGCAGATATTCCGCGATTCGACGGATGTGGTTCAGTCGAATACAGGCAAAGGCGTCGTTGTGGGTATCGAGCCGAAAGGCAGGGCGCTCCTTTGGAACGGCAGTCGCGAAATAGGGCCTCTCGATGCAAATATCGTCGGCTGGAACGTCGGACACAGTTTCGATTTCAAACTGATCGTTTATAAAGGAACGGTATCTCTTGCCATCGACAACCGCCCCGTGATGAATGTATATTCCGCTGACTTTTTGGGTAAAAACGGTTATATTTCTATCCATTCGGGGCTTCTACCCATGACGGTGACGAAATTCAACGTAACACTGCTCGGAGACGATTTTGCATTTCCTGTCAAAGGGCAGGCTGCGGCGGCATGCGCGGACACTAAAGTTGCGGTAGAACGATATTTATCGGAAAAAGAGGTGCTTAAAAAACTCGGGGACAGCGTCGAGGTGATCGATACGGCGGGCGTGAAGCACTCTGTAAGCGTAACATGGTCGAGCGACGAATACGATAGGATGAAAACCGGTAATTTCGCGTTTATCGGACTTCTCGATGCGGCGGAACTCGAGAATTTGGGAATTTCCAATATTTACGGAATAAAAGCGTATGCCACGGTATTTGTCAAATCGGAAATTGACAGAAGCGTTATCGAAAATCTTTTGAATATCGTAGCGGGGCTGAAATCTTACGAATATACAGAAGATTCCTGGGCATATCTGCAACTGAAAGTTGAGGCGGCGGAAAGCATTCTCGCAGATGAATTTCTCGTTCAATCGGACGTCAACGTGGGTATGTTCCAACTGTACGATGCGCTTTATAAAACGCTTGAGTTCAGTGGGGATCTGATAGCTTTGCAAAGCGCCATAGACGAAGCGAAAGCGGTGAATCCCGCGTTCTATACGGACTATTCCTATGCCGATTATAAAGCACTTTTGGATGACGCCGAAAGTTATATGACGCAGTCGTTTAAGACCTACGAAGAAGTAAAGGCGAAGGCGGCGGCGTTGAAAGAATCGAAAAAATATCTCGTGGAAAAAATCGCCGAAGGAAAAGAATTTATGGAGGAGAAGCCTTCCGTTGAGCCTTTGGATAAAGAGAAACCGGGCTGTAATTCGAGCTTGGCATTGGGAGGCATCACGGGTATTCTGTTGTTCGCTATCGGAATATTTCTCAAAAAGCGGTAAAGTTTTTCACTGATAAAAAATAGAAAGAGGGCTAACTACTTTGCCGAAGTTTCCATAAGGGAGTTCGGCGAGGCGGTATCGATGAAGATTCGGGCGCGGCGTGAAGCCGCGCCTTTTCTCTTTGAGTTTCAGATTTATGGTAGTGATGTGGCCAAGGCGCTTGGATATCCGCTTGCTGCAACCCCAATGACCTTATACCGTTTTATAGCATACCTGAACGATAATGTCCTGATCGGTGTCGCCGCTGTTTTTTCCGAAAATATTAATTCCGCCGACATAGCGCGCGCTCTCTTTAATGCCGATGCGAAGGGTGGTAAGGTCACGGCTGTTGAGTTCAAGCATGGGAAGGGTAACCTCGCTGACCAAAGCCTCGTCTATAAAAGTGCCCCTGTCGTCGATACGAACCTTTTTTAACATGCCGTACTGTGTCGAATTGACGGGCCAGTGCGGAATGGGAAATCTGCCCTTGCGGTCGCCGTAATCGCCTTGGCTGCGATAAGTACAAACTTCTTTGCCGTTGATCCAAAAAGTGATATCCGATTTCCATACGTTATTGTAGTTGGGGCATTCAGAACAGAGCTCCACGGAAAAAGTAAAGCTTAAAATTGTTTTGTTTTTATACTCAAAAGCGGGAACGGAATATTCCACATATCCCTTTGTAAAGGAGAGCAGGATCGCGTTCAATCGTTCGGGCGTACGAAACACGTCGGGATTGTCGTGCATATACACCAATCCGTTTGCATTGACAAGTCCGCAGGGCGGTTGAAGGTCGAAATCGGTATAGCTTCCAATTGGAATATTATAAACAAACTCTGTATTTTTATACGAAAGAGGCGTTTTGAGGTCGACCGTGACGCTGGCAAGCCCTTGGGCGACAATTTTCTCGTTTCCCCTTTTGTTTGGATTGGGTAACACTTTTACGAGATTCGCGTCCTTCAAAAATTTTAAGTGGAAAGTGGTGGTGCTGACGGACAGGTTCAACTTTTCCGCCAAACCGATTACGCTGTAACTATTGGATCCGAGAAGACGCAGCATTTTACGCCGCACAGTGGAATTGAGCGCGGCTGCAAATCTGTCGAGCTGCATTTCGTCGTTCAAATTGTAAGTCGTCGAGGTATCCATGTTTTTATTATATCTCAAAAAACTCGAATTGTCAAGACTTTTTGAATTTCGATAAATCCTGTAAAAATATGACGGGGGGCGAATTTTTGAAAATTGGGGACTTGCGGAGTAAAAATAATTGTGTTAAACTATAATTACGAAATAAGCTCAAGAGATATTTTTCGGGCGAAACGGGATAAAAAAAGTAAGGAGGATTTATGAAATTTTTCGGCAAATTTTTGGCGGGCGTTGCGCTGGTAGCTACGCTTGCGGGCGCCGCGGCGTGCGGCGGAACCCCAAAAGACAGCACGGACAACGCGGACGACGCGGAAGTGATGGTGGGTACTTTCAAGAAAGACTTGTACTTTGAGGATTGGAGCGCGTTTTCGGTTAAAAATGAAAATCATTCCTATGCCCGCATCGTGGAAGCAGACGACGGTACGCTGATCGCGACGGGTGAGGACGAGAAGAACGGACTGAGGATTTACAGGAGCACGGATCAAGGCAAGACGTTTACGGAAAACGCCACAAAGGTGCACGATCCCAATTGGGAGGGGTTTGTATATGACGCGAAATGGCAGCCAACTTTATACGTCTTGCCGCAGGATGTCGGAACGGAATTGAAGAAGGGAGACGTTCTTCTCGTCGCTACTTCCATAGACGGCGGCGCGGACAACTTTACGCGCAACGAAATTCATCTCTACATCAGTAAAGACGTAGGTTTGACCTGGTCGCATCTTTCCAAAGTACAGGAGTCTCAAAACAAGGCTCAGTCGGGCGGCACGCAAAACGGCTGTTGGGAGGGAAACCTTTTCGTAAACGCCGGCGGAGAGCTCGCCTGCATCTTTGCGGACGAAACCGAGCACAACGTTCACCAGCAGCGCATCGTTTATAAGACGACGACGGACGGCGTGAATTGGAGCGAGCTTGTAGAGGTGGTGGCTCTTAACGAACGCGATCTGCGGCCGGGAATGCCTTGCGTTACCAGAGTGAAAGACGGGAAGTACTTTTTAACGATCGAAATGGTGGGGGAGTCGGAGGTGCCCATTTACTGGAAAATGTCCGACGACGGCATCGACTGGGGGGACATTACGACAAAGGGAAACAGGATTTCCGTTCAGGAAAAGGTGATCGACCATTTGACGCAAAAGGAAGTTACGGCGACGGTCAGCCCCGGGGCCAGCCCGTTTTGCGCGTGGACGTCCTATGGCAAAGACGACAACGGCACGGTTTTCGTAACCTCCATGGATACCCATTGGAAAAACGGAACTCCCGAAAATGCGCCCGGCAACGATTTTTTCGTCAGTTACGATTTGGGACAAAGCTGGGAACGGATCAATCATCCCGTAACCTATTCCAACAAAACGGACGTAAACAGGCCGGCGTACAGCCCGTCGATGTGCGTTTCGCAGGACGGCGAATACCTGTATGTGGTAAACAGCATTATTCCCGACGCCTCGGTAATCGACGACAATATCAAAAATAACGAAAAAAATCTTTTGGTGTTTGCAAAGGTCGATTTTTCCAAAAGCTTGCAGGCCTTGAAAAAATAATCGGCATTAAGGAGGATAAAACATGAAAAAAACAACTATGATTTTGAGCGTAGGGCTTTCCGCCCTGGTGGGAGCGTCCGTTATGGCCGGCTGCGGCGGCCCGAGAAAAAAGGCAACCACCGATCCTTTTGTAGATGATTTTGACGCTTCGAAGGAATACACCATCAATTTCTTCGGCTGGGGCGACGATCAGGAACAGGATATTTATAAGCGTATCATCAAGGATTTTGAGGCGCAATATCCAAACGTCCACGTCAAATACGACGCGACGGCGGCGGGCGAATATCTTCCCGCCCTGACGGGAAAAATCGACAGTCTCCCCGACGTGTTCTATTTGCCCGACACCGAATTTTTACAGTGGGCGGATTCGGGACGGCTTTTGAATCTCCTCGACGCGGAAGGCGCGCTCGAGGATGAGCTTTCGGCGATTTGGGAAAACGCGGTAAACGAATATTATTACAATCCGCAAACCTATACGCTGGGCAAGAGCGAGGGCGCGGGTTTGTACGCGCTGCCCAAGGATCAGGGGCCCTATACGCTGGGTTATAACAAAACGCTGATGGCGGAGCGAATTGCCGCCAATCATCTGCAGAACGACGAAGAGGTGCGGGCGCTGCTTTCGGGCGAACCCGTCAGCTGGGCCGCCTTCATTTCCGCCATGGACAAACTGCTCGAGGGTACGGCGGACGATTTTTACGGCATTCCCTATTACGAGCTGGAGCACGCGGTCTATTCCAATAACGCGACGTTTTTCGACGAAACGGTGACGACCTCCACGCTTACTTCTCCCGCGTTTGTGGATGCGGTGCAGTTTATCGGCGATCTCGTGACCCACGGAATCATTAAGCCGCAGGGGCTCGGCGCGATCGGCGAGGGAGCGGACGCTACGTTCTATGCCAAGAAATCCCTCATGACCTTCGTGGGGCCTTGGGACTTTGCGACGATCTGGAAAAACGACACGATGAACGTGGATATTCTCCCCGTCCCTTACGGCCCCGGTCCCGACCGTCAATACGGCACGGCCGACGACGGAAAGAGCACGGCGTTTATCGGCTCGATGGGCTACTGTATTCCCGAGAAAACGGTAGAACGCGGCACGGCGGGCGCGTCCCTTCGGCTTGCGAAATATCTTGCGATGAACGAATCGGCACAGCGCAAATTTTATGCTTACGGCCAGTGTATCCCCAACCTGAAATCGATGGCGGAAGAGTACGTCACCGACAGCGAGCACGCTTTCTCCGAACTCGGGCATACCGATCCCGAAAACAGAAAATTATTTATCGACATCGTGGACGGTTTCAAAAATGCCGAGGACAGGATCGCGGGCAAGACGCGAATTCTTTATTATACCTACAATTCCGACTGGCGAGGCAATCTCGAGGACACCATCAACCTTTCGGGGCTTTATACCGGCGCGAAGACGGCGCAGCAGGTTTTAGAGGGCTACAACGCAACCTTTCAAAGCGAGCTTGATCTCATGAACGAGCTCCTCAAGGGTTAACGGAGGTGTGGCATGGAAGGCCGTAAATGGGGGAAATTGGAAAAGAGGGAAAAGCTGACGGCGCTTCTTTTCGTTTCGCCTCTGATGATCGGATTTATCGTCTTTACGTTGATCTGCATGGTCATATCCGTTGCGTACAGTTTTACGAACTATAATCCCGTTGCGGGTCGTATGGACTTTGTGGGACTTGCTCAGTTCAACAATCTGTTCACGCATCCTACCTATAAAAGAGCTTTTCTCGACTCGATTGTAAACACGTTATTTTTATTGCTGGCCACGCCGCTTTCCATCGTCATTTCCCTGTTGCTTGCGTCGCTTATGAACAGCAAGCGGTTCAAAGGGAGGACGTTCTTCCGCGTCATTATCTATCTGCCGGCGGTGACAAGCGTGGTGGCGGTCAATTATGTGTGGCGCTACATGTTCGAAGATCATGGGATTTTGAATTCTCTGTTCGGCACACGTATCAATTGGCTGAACGATAATACGCTGATCAAAGTGGCGATGATCGTCAAAAACGTATGGGGCGGCATCGGCACGCAGGTCATTCTCTTCATGGCGGGCATGGCGAACATTTCCGACGAATATTACGAGGCCGCCGACCTTGACGGCGCGGGGGCGGTGTATAAATTTTTCCGAATCACGCTGCCGCTTATCACGCCGGTGCTGTTTTACACCATCGTGACGGGGCTTATCGGCGGATTTCAGATTTACGCGGACGTTCAGTTGTTTGCCGCGGGGCAGTACGGCTCGCGTACCATCGTGCACTTTATCTGGCAGCGGGGAATCGGAGCCAACAATTACGGGCTGGCGAGCGCGGCGTCCTTCTTGCTTGCAGCCGTCATTATGATCATTACCGTGATACAGTTCAAATTTTCCAACGCTTGGGTTGAACGTACGGAGTAAGGGGGGCGGAAACATGGAAAACACAATTCGAAAAAGCAATAAAACGGTTTCCGCGATCGTGATCGGCCTCATGTATGCCGTTATGATACTTTTGGCCTTTACAATGGTATTTCCGTATTTTTATATGGTAATGACAACGTTCAAGACGCAGGCGGAATCCCTGGAAGCGGGGCTCAACATATTCCCGAAAGTCTGGACGGCGATGGCTTACGCCGACGTCTGGAGGCGCGTGCCTTTCGGAACGGGTATCTTAAACACGCTTACGGTGGCGGCGCCCGTCATTTTGGTGGGTTCGTTTACCTCGGCGCTCGGCGCGTTCGCCTTTGCCAAAATGCGCATGCCCTGTTCGAGAATTATTCTTCTCACCCTGATGAGCGGCATGATGGTTCCCTTTGCGGCGCTCTTTCTTCCGCAATATCAAATCTGGAATTCCCTGGGCATGACGAACCACCTTTTGCCGCTGATTCTGCCCGGCCTGTTCGGAAACATCTCCATGGTGTTTTTCTTCATTCAGTTCATGAGCGGAATTCCCAACGCGCTGTTCGAAGCGGCAAAGATAGACGGCTGCGGGTATTTTAAGAGCTTTCTTCATATCATGCTGCCGTTGCTTTGGCCGGCGATGGCGGCGCAGGGCGTGTTTTGGTTTTTGGGGATCTGGAACGATTATTTCGCGCCCTCGATCTATCTTACGCGGCCGGAGGTGATGACCTTGCAGCCGCTCATCAACCGCTTGAATTCTACGCAGGGAGCCACCAATTTCCCCGTTGTCATGACGGGCGCGTTTCTTTCAAGCATTCCGCTCATTGCCGTATATCTCGCTTTCCAGAAATACTTTATGAGCGCGCTTTCCATTACGTCAGGAATTAAATAAATATAAAGGGGTACAGATCATGAAAAAATTAGCAACAGCGCTTTTATGCGTATTACTCGGCGTTACGTGCACGTCTGCGTTTTCGGCCTGTAAGGACAACGGGCCGACGTCCGACAGCAGCGGCGGTAAGCCTCCCGTTGTCGTGGACAGCAACCCGACCGTAGTGGGGGGAGGCGATACTTTTTACTTTTTTGCGGAGACCGGGAAGGATCTGGAATTTACCATGAGCATGAAGGGCGGCAGCTTCCAGAGCCTGAAGCGGGGAGACGCCCTTTTGACGCGGGATACCGATTATACCTGGAGCACGTCCCGGGAAATCCTTGCGATTAAACATTCGTATCTTTCCTCGCTGGCGGAGGGTGAATATTCCTTTACCTTTACCACCTCGCTGGGAAGCTGCGAGCTTGCGGTAAGCGTCGGGCCGAGCAACGTCGCCGCGGGATATCCGTTGCAATTTGCCGATCCCGCCATGGATACGGCCTCTATGGCGCCGATGGATCACTTCTTCTCCAAGATCTCCCGGGACGACGAGGCGGTGACCTTCCATTTTGTTACCTTCGGGGATTTTGACAGGGAAGAGGGGGAATTGGAATTTATCAATATTCTCATCAACAACGAACCCTATTCCAACAAGGGATATACCTGGTGTTTGACGGAAAACGACCTCAACGTTCGTGTTTTCAGCGACGGGCAGGTGATTTATAAGGACGACTTTACGGGGGAGGAACAGCAGACGACGCCTCCCGGAAAAGACAATATCTGGTGGGCGACCGTGCGCGAGCCCGGTTATGAAAATTATAAGACGGAGGGCGTGGAAAATACGACGATCATTCGTCAGGGCGGCGTCACCTCCTTCTCGGTGGCGATTCCCTATTCGGTATTCGGAATTACGAAAGACGATTCTTTCCGTTTTGCGATGATGGAATGTTCGGAATTCAGCCAGCGCGATTTCAACCTCTATGCGCACGGATACTGTGATCTCAACGGAAAACGCTTACAGGACCCCGCGATCGTCGCGGGCTGGCCGATGTGCGACAAAGAGGGGAATATCGTTCGTCCCGAGGACATTGTGGATACAGACGTTCCCGCCGATTACAAGCTGAATTTTGCCAAAAACAAGGACGATATTTATGCCAAAATTTCTCCCGCCGAGGAAGGTGGCGTCGTAACGGGCGTGACGTTCGATTTCTGGACGAAGGGCGACTTCGATACGGAAATCGGCGGAAACGGGAACCCTTACGACGAGTTTATCAATATTTATCTCGATTTGCCCGCGTTCAACAACGACGGTTTGAACTGGCATTTCGTGAACAATCAAGACGTAAATATCCGTATTTACCGCGACGGAAAAGTATATTTCAAAAATGTTTTCCCCGATAAAAACGGACAGTCCAACGGTACGGACAATATTTGGTACACGCGCGAGGGCAATCTGACGGACGCGGATTTGCTGTTTGCTGCGCCGATCGCGATCGATACGAGCGCAAAGGGCGTCACGACGTTCGGTATCACCGTTTCATTTGAAAAGCTCGGCCTTACGGCGGGCAATGAAGCGTTTCGCTTCTTCCTTGCGGAGGCTTCCGACAACAGCACGGCCGATTTCAATTACTACGGCGGAGATCTGTCTTATGAGGGAACAAAGGCCGCAACGAACGACAGTAAGCTGACGACCTGGCCGCTCTATAATGCCGGGACGGGCAAGATCACTCTCGCAAGCGAGCTTCCCGCGGCTCCCGTATTTACGGACAAAACGCTTACGATCGATCCCTATCGCCAGGAAAGCAATTCCCTGACGATCGGCGGCGCTTCCGATTATTCCTGCGACTATGAGCTGGCGGACGCGATTGAGGGCGTAAGTCTCGAGGGCGACGTTCTCTCGGCGGCGAAAACGGTCGCCAACGGAACGAAAGTTACGATAAACGTAAAATATTTCGACAGCGTAAGCGGCTATAGCGGCACGCTTTCCTTCGGAGTGACGATCAGCATTAAGGACAGTACGCCCGAGGCGCCCGCGTTTACGGGAAAGGCGCTGGCCTACGACGTCGCGGATAAAAACGCGGTAAAGAGCGTGACGCTTGCCCCCGACGCGGGCGCGTATGAACATTATCGTTATACTTACGCATTTACGGAAGGAACTTCGCACGACGGGTTTTCGCTTACCACGGACGGCGTTCTCACTTCCGCGAAGGACGCGGCCTGGTCGGGCAATGTGTCTGTTACGGTAACTTATACGGATACCGAAAACGCGTCCGCACCTGCAAGAACGGTTACGTTTACGGTCGCCGTTACCGTTTCCAACAGCGCGGTTGCGGAAAATCCGCCCACGTTTTCGTCCGATTTGAAGATAGCCTATGACGTATTTACGGCGGAAGAGTCCGAAAAGAAGCTGGAGCTTTCGCCTTTGACGAATCCCGGCAGCTATACCATCTCCTATACCGTTAAGGGCGCGCCCGCAAACGTTTCTCTCGTGAAGGAAGGCGGAAAGGATATTCTCCGGGTAACCTATACGGCGGCGACGAAAAAAACGCTGACCATCGTAGCCGCTTTTGAGGAGAACGGCATGAGCTACACGGTGGAATTTTTTGTCGCGGTGAAAGTGGAAGACTCGACGCCGCCCGCATTTGAACAAATCGAACTCAATTACTTCAAAGGCCAAACGGGCTCTTTGACGATTGCGCCCGTCGCAGACAACGACAGATACGAGCTTACCTATGCCTTGAAAGAGAACGTCGAGGGAATTTCTCTTACCGCAGACGGCGTACTTACCGGCAGGGTGACGGCGCTCAATGCTACCCCGTTTACGGTGGTGGTGACCTGCACGGATACCCTCGGCAAGCTGGAAGATAAAAAAATCGAGGTTAACGGAGCCGTCAACGTGACCGAAATCATGTTCAGCTTCAGCGAAGGCGCCGATCCGTTTAAGGTATATGCCGACAGGACGGCGGAAGGAATTACCTTTAACTTTACGACGACTACGGGCTTTGGCAGCGAATTGGAGTTTGTGAGCATCTTTATCGATAAGATGATGAGAAACGACTCTATTAACTGGAATCTCGGCGCGGAAGATTATGCGGTTCGGATTTATCACGACGGTAAGGCTTACATCAAGACGGGATTCGATATCAATCAAGCCGATCCGTGGTGGGAAAGCTCGAAAGGGCATGCCACAAGCACGTTTACGCCGCTCGGGGACGTGGCAATGAAGATTGAAGGCGATGTAAAAACCTTCTCTGTCACGCTTACGAACGCACAGCTCGGCATTACGGAAAATACCGAAAAATTCCGTTTCCTGATGCGGGAGTGGAGAGAAAGAGGCGTAAACGACCACAACTGCGATTTAATCGGCGATAATATGGCCGTCAATCGTTTTGAAGCCAAAATGGATCACAATAGCGCTGCATGGGCGATCTTTGATTTGAAAAACGATAAAATCGGATTTGACGGCAAAATGTTCGAGTACGCCGACGCCGATATCAGCTTTGGTTACGGCGTCCGCAGAGACAGCTTTACCGTAGATATGGAACGGGTGAACGGCGGCGTCAGGTTTAACTTTGCGACGAACGGCGCGTTCGGCTACGAAAACAATAATCTGGAATTTGTCAATATTTATCTGGACATGTCCAAAACGACGGACGGCATCAACTGGAACTTCCAAAACGGCAAAGATATCAACGTGAGAATTTACAGCGACGGCACTGTTTACTACCGCAGGAATTGGAGCGGCACGGCGGACGAACTTTTCTGGAGGCTCGATCATGCAACCTATCAGTATAAGCTCGACGGGGTGGCGATCAGCCATGTAAACGGCGTTACGACCTTCAGCTTAACGCTCGCGGATGAGTTTTTATGGGGGGAAGAGGGGACGCCCGAAAGTTTCCGTTTCCAATTCAGGGAATGTGCGGACAACGACGTTAATTTCAACCTCTATAATAATGACAATAAAGACGGGTTTACCAAGATTAACGGTACGCAATACGGCGGAGACCATGACACCAGGTTCTGGGCAACCTATGATCCCCAAACTAACGGCGTAACGAAAGGGCAGTAAAATTTTCTCGTGGCGCCGACAGACAGGGCTTCTGTCTGTCGGCGTCGTTATGACGGCAAAAAGGAAAGATCACAATGAATCATGCAAAATGTTACATTCAACATTATCCCCGTCCTCAGTTTGTGCGCGGCGAGTGGCTCGATCTCAACGGAAAGTGGGATTTTACTTTCGACGAGGGCAACGAGGGCGAAGACAGAAAATATTTTCAGGGCTTTGAAAAACAGTACGATATTTTTGTTCCGTTCACTTATGAGTGCGCGGCGAGCGGGATCGGTCGGGAAGAACCCTGCGACAACGTTTGGTATCGGCGCAGCGTAACGCTGGACAAAACGCAAATTGCAAAGCGGTGCCTTCTCAACTTCGACGGCGTGGATTATACGGCAAAGGTTTGGGTAAACGGTTGTTTTGCGGGCACGCATTCGGGGGGATATGTCCGCTTTTCCCTCGACGTCACCAATTACGTCAAGGAAGGGGAGAACATCATCGTCGTCAAGGCGGAGGACGGCGACGATATCGCCCGTCCGCGCGGCAAACAGCGTTGGATGCCCTACAATTACGGATGTTGGTACGTGCAGACGACGGGCATCTGGAAAGGCGTATGGATGGAATTTACCAGCCGCAAGGGGCAAATGAACGGCGTAAAGATTACGCCTCGCATCGACGAATATTCTTTCGACGTCGAATTGGACGCTACGCTTGCGGGCGGGAAGGGGTACGAACTTTTCACCGAAATCGAATTCAGAGGAAAATTAGTGGCGAGCGTGCGTTCCGCTTTCAACGGCGAGGTGGTGAAGCAAAAGATTTTTATCGAAAGCAGATCGATCGACAATCAGGTCTATTTCTGGTCGCCTGGAGATCCCTCCGTCTATGACTTTACGTTTACGCTTTTCAAAGACGGCGAAGAGATCGATAAAGCGGGGAGCTACTGCGGTTTCCGCGATTTCAGGGCGGAAGGGAACAGAGTGATGCTGAACGGATTTCCCTTCTATCAAAAACTTGTGCTCTATCAGGGATATTGGAAAGATACGGGCATTACGCCGCCGAGCGAAGAGGCCGTCGTCAGGGATATCCGCCTGATCAAAGAAGCGGGCTTTAACGGCGCGAGGCTGCATCAGCTTGTGGAAACGGACGAGTTTTTGTATTACGCGGACATAATGGGCTTGCTGGTATGGTGCGAACTTCCTTCCCCGCATACCTTTAACGAGCGCGCGAATACCCGCGTTGTCCGCGAATGGCGGGAGATTCTCCGACAGACTTATAATCATCCCGCCCTCGTAACGTGGGTGATCTACAACGAAAGCTGGGGAATCCGAGAGGTTGCGCACAACAAAACACAGCAGACGTTTACCGAGAGCATGTATTTGATGACCAAGGCCTACGATTCTATGCGGCCCGTAATCGCCAACGACGGTTGGGAGCATACCTTATGCGACGTGCTTACCCTTCACAATTACGAGCAGGACGCGCAGGTTTTTGAAGAAGTTTATCACGATGTGAACAACTTGCAGGGCAAGCATCAGAAACAACCTCCCCATATGCCTTTTGCAAGCGGTTACCGTTACGGCGGTCAGCCCGTCATTTTCAGCGAATACGGCGGCTGCGCGTTCAGCGACGACGTCAAGGCAGGCTGGGGCTACGGCGAGTCCGTACGGGGAGTCGATGCGTTTTATATCCGCTTCGGCGCGTTGCTGCGCAGTATCAAATCGTTCGGCTACTGCTCGGGATATTGTTATACGCAGTTTACCGATGTACAGCAGGAGAAAAACGGCCTGTTTACGATAGAAAGAACCTGTAAGGTGGATATCGGGCGGATCCGCGCGATAAACGAGGAATAAGAGGCGTGCATCATGAAGGAACGTTGGACAAAGGAACGGGCGTGGAAATGGTATGAAAAAACGCCGTGGGTGATGGGCGTCAATTATGTTCCGTCCGTCACTTTGCACGCCATGGAGCTGTGGCAGGAAGATACGCATGAGGAGGTTATGAAAAGTGTTCGCAAGGAGCTTGCTCTGATGCGGGATATCGGCATAAACGGTGTAAGAATGTTTCTGCCCTTTTATGTGTGGTTTCATGACGGGGAACGTTTTTTAGATCGTCTCGAAAGTTTTTTGCGGGAACTCGATCGGCAGGGAATCGCCATGATGCCCGTTATCTTCAACGACTGCGTGGGCTTCGGCAAGCCGCGGGATATTACCCCGCCTCTTGCAAAGGGCTGGCATTCGTACGATATCGGGCATCACGGCGGCCATAAGAGCAATCCCTTTACGGGCGAAAAGAATTTGAAGGGTTGGATCTATTGGGACGAAAGCGAATGGCGGCCCGTGATGGAGGAATATCTCTCCGCTTTGCTTTCAAGATTTCGCAATCATTCGAGCATTATCGCCTGGGATTTATGGAACGAACCCGGCAACAGCAACCGTCACGATATGAGTATTCCCTACTTAAAGCGGGCGTTTGAAATTGCTCGCTCGTTCGATCCCGTGCAGCCTTTGACGGCAGGGGTATGGTTTTATCCCGAGGATTACGGCAAAGCTCCGCAGGCGGACGTGGAACCCATTCAGCGCCTTGCGCTCGACTTGTCGGATATCGTCACTTTTCATCAATACGAGAATATCGAACGGGTAAAGAGAGTGGTGGAGAAGCTTAAAGAGGAGGGGCGTCCGATGATGAATACCGAGTGGCTCAACCGCGTGCAGGATAATTTTATTGAGGACAATCTTCCGTTGTATCACGATAAAAAGATCGGCAGTTTCAGCTGGGGAATGGTAGCGGGAAAATCGCAGCATTTTCTCCCTTGGGACGAACTTTGGCAAAACAAAACGCTTCCCCTCAATCGCTGGCAGCACGACTTATTCGATACTTTTCATACGCCTTACGACAGGGCTGAAATCGAGCTGATGCGCCGCTATGGAGCGGAGTTAAAATAAATTTTACGGACAACGATCTTTTTGTTTTCCGCACACATCAAGAAACTACAAAAAAGATATTTAGCCCTGAAATCCTGCAGGCAGTGGGGTTTTAGGCATTTCAACGGGCTGGAAATCAGTAGTCAATTTCGTAGATATAAAATGGGGATTTTATGGAACCGACGTGACTCGCCCTTACACATAACCAAATTATTGCAAAATACCCCGTGGAAATTTCACGGGGTATCTTGTCGAGAAAGCCACGCGATAGTCGCGTGGTTCGGTAGGGGTTAACCGATGAATTGAGATAAAAACTCCGATTTAGTATAATGAAAGTGTGACCGGCCAGTTACAAAAAACCAACTCGGAGGATATTAAAAATGAATGAGCTAATATCAATAATATTTTAGCGCATACAAAATGGAATTGCAAGTATCATATCGTATTTTGTACAAAGTATGACGGAAAAGTATTTTACGAACAACATAGAGAAGAGATACGAGAGATATTGCGAAAATTGTGCCAATGAAAAGGCGTAGAAATACTGGAAGGAGAAATATGTCCGGACCATATACATATTCTCGTAACCATACCGCCCAAAATGAGCGCTTCGGGGTTTATGGGGGCTCTGAAAGGAAAGAGTGCGACGATAATATTTCAAAAATGGAGAAATATGAAGTTTGCGTACCGAAATCGCGAGTTTTGGTGCAAGGGCTACTATGTGGATCTGGTAGGCAAACAAAATGGATAACATTAATAACATATAAAATTAAAGCGATTTCTTTACATATAGTTAGTTACGTAACCTCTTAATTAATAGAGTATTTCGCTTATTGTTGTTTCTTGTATAAGAGAAAGTATGTATTTCTTCAGACGGGTAATACCGTGAATAAAAGCAATAATAATAAAAAACGTCTGCCGCTAACCAGCGACGGACGTTTTGTGGTATAGAAAAACTTAAGTTGATCACAAGCGTTTTTTATCGGTCTGCGGCTTTATTTTGCGTCTCGCGGTTTCGGAAAAATCTCGCGGGGCAATTCCGTAATACTTGCGAAAAGCCTTAAAAAAGACTGAATATTCTTCAAAGCCGACGGAATAAGCGACTTGTTCGCAGGAAAGTTCGGTGGTCATAAAAAGACGCCGCGCCTTTTCCAACCTGTATTCAATCAAAAAACGATACGGGGATTTTCCATACTGCTCGTGAAAAATACGAATGAGATGATTTTTGCTGAAATTCAAAGTCGCGCATACTTCGTCGAGGGTATATCTTTTATCAAAGTTCAAAATAAGAAGCTCCTTGATCTGGCTGGCGGGAGATTTATCTTCGGCGCGATATAGCTCGGATAAGATGGAATAAAAGTTTTTTGCCCGCTCCACTTTAGAAGCTCTTTCCCCCAGAAGTTCGAGTTCCGTGGTGTATCGGCTAATTTTTTCGTTTGAAAAAGTGCCGAAAAGAGGAAGTCCCATATCCCCGAATTCGCCGTAAAAATGGATATAATAGTAACTCGGGGAATGGCTGACGGCAATTCCCGTCTGGTGGATAAAAGGCCGCTGGATATAATACTCGCCCGGATTCAGGCGTATCGGTTCGCCGTCCTCCTCAAAACATAACTCTCCCGATCGCATCAAAATAAGAACGCTTTCGTCGAAATACCTTTCCATATGATGCTCTCCTTCAAAAAATTGCCGGGGAGAAGAAAAAAGATATTGCGGTAAACTGACGTTCAGTATCGATTCGTCCGCGGCGGGGGTAGCCTGGTTATGGCTGTGGTCGTCGGGAGAATCGGAATATTACAAAGGCGATTTATCCGTCAACGGAGGGAGTACGGTTTCCGTTTCTTTGAGAGAAAAGAAAAAATACGATGCCTGGAACGAGTACGTTCCCGCGCGGCTGCCTATCGTGTTGACGGAAGGCGTCAACACGGTTACTTTGGCGATGGGAGAGGCCTATACGGGGTGGTTTCATTCTTTTGCGGTATCTTCGGCAGACGATGTCGCGGCCGTTCTGCCGGACGTAAAAAGCATCTATCCGTCGGGCTTGGGCGCCGCGAGCGGAGACATGAACCAAAGCGTGGTTTCCTTCGGCGTCAATGCTTTCGACAACGCGGCCGACTACGGCAAAAAGGGCGGGACGGAATATAAATTTTATGCGGAAAAGGCGGGGGACTATACGCTGGGTATATTGGCAATGGCGGGAAATCCGTTGGCAAACCGTACAAAACTTACCTTGAACGATACCGTACTGAAATTTGGCGGAAAGGAATATTACTCCCTCGATACAACGGCCGGGTGGTCGGGCGATACCTGGAATTATATAAAGATTTCCCTGCAAAAAGGGATAAACTCCCTTCTCATTGAAAATTCTCTGACATATGTGAACGCCTCGAAAACGGCGGAGCTGGCGCCTGACGAAGCGGGCGGCGTATATGTCAGCAATTGGTGGATGAAGCAGCTCTCTCTGGAACGCGTTCCCGAAACGTATTTCGAATTGGATACGTCCTCCGTACAGAAGATATATAATCCCGGGCGGGAATTCTCCTCCGAAGGGCTCGTCGCAAAATACGTGACGGACGGCGAGGCGCGGATGCTGACGGAAGAAGAATACACGCTAGAAGCGCCTACGCTAACTGATTACGGAAGCAAAGAAGTAAAGGTGACGATGAAGGAGACGGGCCTTACTGCCGCTTATTCTGTAAACGTTGCGCGGGAAGGGACGCCCTTTGCGGGAAAAATCGTTGCCTTTGACGGAACGCAGTCCACTGGAAAGCTTTCTTACTATCTGAATGCAGAAATTTCCGGGGAAGGAACGGGCGCGTGCGAGGGGCGGCTGTTCTGGATCACCGACGAAAAGACCGCCGACGGCGGGTACGTGTTCGGCTCGGGCGGCGCCGGAGCTTCCGAAAACAGGCAGGTCACCTTTACCTTAAAGATCGACAATACGGGAACGGCGGGTACGTATCTGATAAAATCGTACGCAAACGCCAATAATTTTACCTGTAACAACGCGACGATTTCCGTCAATGGACGGGAAGCCGAAGCCGTCAATATCTGCGCGGCAAAGCAGCCGGGTCGGGAATGCGTTCCCTACCTCTTTGCCTTGGAATTGAAGGAGGGCGAAAACCTCGTCGTGTTGAAAATGCAGGATCAATATTCCGTCTGGTGGGAAAATTTCGAAATTTGTCCGTTGGAGACGGAAGTAAAGACGGAATATCTTCCCGAGGCGGGGGCAAGGTCGGGGATCGACTGTATAGAGACTGCAAACGGCGCGTGGCTGGGCAATGAAAACGTGCGCGCATTGTCCTGGTGGAGCGATCTGACCGAGGCGGGAAATTATAGCTTTACTTTCCATACGGAAACAATTTCGGAAAAAAGTTTTGTTTTCGTCTGCGACGATCGGGAAACGACCGTAAACGTCTCGGAAACGGGAGAGACGGAGGTAAGCCTCGATTTGACGGCGGGGCTGCATAAATTCGGGGTAAAATGTTCCGGGGCGGCAGGCAATTTTGACTTTTACGGTTTCGGGCTCAAAAAATTCGAGATTCCCGATAGTATTGTTTTGGATACGTCGGAAATGTCTCTCGAACTCGAAAACGGGGGCGCGTTGAATATAGCGAAGCTGAAAGTGACCGCTATATACGGAGAAACGCAAAGAGTGTTATCCTCTTCCGAATACGTCGTCGTATATCCCGAAAATTATTCCGTCACTACGGCCGGGGCTTATACGATCACCGTTAAAGTGGCAAAAGCGGAAAATATAACTGCAACATTTCTTGTGACGGTCAAGGAAGTACGGCGTACGGTAGGGTTGGAAATCGACGTCGGCAAGATAGAAACGGAGATAGAAAACGGAGGCACGCTGAATACGGCCGCCCTCGTCGTGAAAGCTGTATATAACGACGGTACGAAGGAAACGCTGACGGCTAAGGAGTATTCTGTTATTCTGCCCAAGGGCTTCGACGCGGAAAAAGCGGGAACATATACCGTCAAAGTGGAACTTAACGCCGATAAGGAGATTGCGGGTACTTTTGAAATCAAAATAAAGGAAAAAGTACAAGCGGCGGGCTGCGGCAGCACGGTAGGAATTGCAGGCGGAGCCTTTGCAGCAATCTGTTTTGTTTCGGCAGTTTTGCTGAAAAAGAAGCGCGACGCTGGTCGTAAGTAATATACAAGGAAAAAATCGATGAGGAAATTATGGTCGAAAGCCCTGTTGTTTTTATGTGCGGGCGCGGCGCTTTTTGGGAATTCCTGTTCCGTGGGGGAAACGTCCGCCTCCTCCGCAGATTCCGAACATCTCCACAGCTATGTTTCTTCTTTCGTAGAGCCGACGAGAGCGAAACAGGGCTATACCCTTCACGCTTGCTCGTGCGGGGAGGCTTACGCTGACGGCTATACGGGGATTTCGGAGATAAAAGAAACGAATAAGCCGGAATATCGAATTTTATTTATTGGCAACAGTTATACATATTTCAATAATCTATGGGATATTTTTGCCTTGGCGGCCAACGGGGAAGGCTATAGCGTCGAGATCGATCATATCACGCAGGGCGGATACTCTTTGAAGCAGATGGCGGATCCGAGGGATCCCTTCGGCGCGGAGGTGGAAAAAGCTCTTGCCGGCGAAAAATACGACGCGGTATTTTTACAGGAGCAAAGCCTTCTGCCGGCGACAAATCCTGCCGCCTTTTATGACGGCGTGCGGGCGCTTGCCAAAAAAATAAAGAACAATGGGGCGGCGGGTGTATTGTATCAGACTTGGGCGCGGAGGCCGGACTCCGCTGACCTTGCCGCCAACGGCTTGACGCACGAAAGCATGACGATGAAGCTGGCGGCGGCATACGAGGCGATTGCAAAGGAGTGCGGGTTGTTCCTTTCCCAGACAGGCAGCGCGTTTTGTAATATCACATTGAATCACCCGGAAATAGAATTATATGATTCCGATAAAACGCATCCGTCACTGGCGGGAAGTTATCTTGCGGCGATCTGTCACTATGCGGTCATATACGGAAAATCCCCGATAGGGATAAGCTATATCCGCAGCATAGGCGCAGAAAAAGCGCGGATTTTACAGAACGCCGCCCACGAAGCGGTATTCGGGCAATCGATCGTCACAAAAGAATACGCACGTTCGTCCGAGGGCGTTACGGAAACGCCCGAAACGGAATCGGATTGGAGGCAGGACGGAATTTTGAAAATTTTAACCATAGGAAACAGCTTTTCGGACGATACCATGGAATACGTCGGGGCAATCGCCAAAAGCATAGGGGTAAAAAATATTTCTTTGGGAAATCTGTATTGCGGCGGCTGTTCGTTGAATATGCATTATAATTATGCTTTGAACAACAGCCCGGTTTACGATTATCGAACCAATACGGGGAACGGTTGGCGCACAAAATCGGGTTGTACGATGCAAGAAGCTATCCTCGCGGAAAACTGGGATTTTATTTCCTTACAGCAGGGCACGGGGGACGGGAGTCGCTTTACGCGGCCGCAGTCCTATGCAAATCTTCCAAAATTGATAGATTACGTAAAGAAGAAAGCGGATAAAAGCGCGCAACTGATCTGGAACATGACATGGTCGGATCAGGGAACCTCAACGCGACCCGAGATATTGTCCTATAAGGGGGATTCGTTGAAGATGTACGAAAAAATTGTGGAGACGGTAAAAAGCGAGGTGCTCGCGATGGAGGAAATCGTTTTGGTTTCTCCGACGGGAACGGCGATTCAAAACGCCCGCACCTCGTTTGTAGGGGATACGCTTACGCGGGACGGATATCACCTTTCCTATGCGTTGGGAAGATATATAGCGGGGCTTACGTTCGTGCGGGCATTGACGGGCCTTCCTATCGACGAGATCGGCTTTATCCCGCAAGGAATAAACGACGACGCAGCGGCTGTTGCGATAGAATCAGTCAATAACGCCATACAAAAGCCTTATCAAGTGACGCCCTCCATTTTTACGTAAGAGGATCGTTTAGTAAAAAGTTATATCGAAAAATCTAGATGGAAAATCAACCGGCTTCCCGTTTTCGGGAAACAGTCTGAAAATAAACGCTGTTAAAAGCAAACCTTTTAACAGCGTTTATGCTAATTGTAGTGAAAAGGAAGATAAGCGAGAAAATAGAGAAAACGGGAAAAGCCCCGTCGAAAGAGGGGCAAAGGGAGCTGTAGTGCGTATCTCTTTTTATGGACTAAAGTGACTTAGGTGCAACACATAAGAGTTTTTAGAATGTTTCAGCTTGGGATTTTGAGCGAACGGTAATCGTTGAGACAGCAAGAAGAAAAATATAAGCCAAGGATACTATATTTTACAGGCGCTTTCACATCAAAATCCTTTATGACAGATTAAAAAAACTTAAAACGGGCATTACAACATTCGATTTTTATGCGCATAGCGTAAATTGTTTTGAGTACCATTGTACCAAAACAAAAAAAAATTAAAAAAATTTGGAAAAGGGTATTGACAAATCAATAAAGGGATGTTATAATAATCATGATTTACGCGGGTAATGTAAACATAAAGTCAGAAACATAGAGCAAAAAATGCCGCGAGGAGAAAAACAAAATGGTTACAAGAAAGGACGTGGCAGCTCTTGCAGGGGTTTCCGTAGCTACAGTATCTAATGTATTTTTGGGAAAGGTTGCAGTATCGAAGGATGCAGAAGCAAAGGTTCGGGAGGCTGCCAGATATTTGAAATACGTTCCCAATCATACGGCGCGCAGTTTATCGCTCGGCCGGAGCAACCATATCGGCATAGCCATGAACGAATCCACCAATCCTTTCCACATGGAAATTATAAAGTATATAGAAGCTTACGCCTGTATGGAGGGATTTTTGGTCACTGTATTCGATATGGCCGGCAGCTTGAAAAACAGTACGTCTTTTATTGAAAGGGGCAACCTTGATGCTTTAATAAATTTTACCACAGTCAAATTTTATGATGAATTTTTCGATATCCTCCAATCTCAAAATACGGTGATGGTAAATTTCGGGCTGGATAAAGGGCCGTCTTTCGGTCATGAGGATGCGGACGCAATGATTGAATGCATGAAAAAGCTCGCTTCTTTCGGCCATAAGTCGGTGGGATATATCAGCACCTTGGGCAGGGCAATTCTTCCTTTGGACGAGCGTAGCCGTACCTTTATGGAGAAAAGGAAGGAAATGGGATTTTCGGAGGATGACGATCTCATCGAATGTGATGCGGGTTCGGCTTTCAAAAGTTCAGAATGCGGATATAAGGGAATGACAGCCTTGATGAAGCGGCATCCGGAATTGACCGCCGTTTTCGTGATGAACGACCTGGCCGCAATCGGGGCGATTCGCGCCTTGAAGGATATGGGATACGATTGCCCTAAGGACGTTTCCGTCGTCGGCTGCGACGATATAGAGCTTTCCAAACTCCATATTCCCAGTATTTCTACCTTTGGATTTGACAAGGCAAGGTACGGGACGAAAATGGCGGAAAAAACAATAGAGTGTATTCTTCAAAAGGATAGGGGCATAGGATTTGATTTTAAGGTGAAGAGCCAGGCCTTTTTCCGCGAATCTGTTTCTGTTTGCCGAAATGTGTCCAAACGATAAACGCTATAAAAATTTTACGACGAGTTTACTCGGGTAAATTCAAATCGAAATAAGTATGTTTTTGCAAGAAAAAATAAATTTGACGAGCGGCGATATAAATTATGAAATATAAATTTAATGAAAAAAACGGTATATTTACGCTTTTCGATCCGGAAACGGGAAAGGATTGGAGCAATCATTTTTTTAACGATTTAAGCTATGTGATGAGTGTGTCGCACACGGGCGTACCGTATTCTCGCTTTATCGATCAAAACGCGGTGCAGGTAACTTTGAATAGTCCCGGTTCGTCTTTCGTATATCTCAGAGATGCGGAAACGAAAAAATATTGGAATATTGCAGGCTATCCCTCACTTAATAAAGTGTCGAAATATAAATGCGAACACGGACAGTTGTTTACGTGTATTTCCTCGCAGGCACAGGGGATTTTTGCAAGTATCGTATATGCAATTTCACCCGATGATACTCGGGAAGTATGGAAGGTGACGCTCGTTAATAAGACGCCGCGTTGTCGGAAGATCGATATCTTTGCCGTGACGGCGTTCGATCTCAACGGATATGCCCAACCGGTGTATTACAGCACGGTTACGACGAGTGCGACGGAATATGTGGAGGAAATCAACGGGATTTATAACGGAAACCTCAATCCCTATCGTCCGCATGAGCTGTCGTCGGGATATATATTTTCCAGTGAACCGCTTAAAGCCTACGACGGCAATTACGAGAGCTTTATCGGCACGATGGGGACGCAGACTAAACCGATTATATTGGAGCGGGGAGAGGATTGCACAAATTCCGCGGCGACCGTTCGTCAGAGGGGCGGAATTTTGGAAAATGAAGTGGAGCTTTTGCCCGGGGAAACAAAGACGGTTTACTATGTTTTGGGCCTTACCCGATCAAAAAAGAAGCTGATTTCCATGCACGGCTCGTATCTTAAGGAATGCGAAGAGATTATTCGGAGAGCAGAAACGGGCGAAACAAGGTTTGGCCGTCTGCATACGAAATGTCCCGAACCGCAGTTTAACCGCATCTTGAATTATTGGGCGGAACATCAGGTCAGCTATTGCGCATTGGGGAAAAAGGCCGTTCGCGACAACGCACAGCTTGCCATGGCAATGCTTAATTTTAATCTTCCGTTGGCAAAAAAGACAATAGACGAGTGTCTCGCGCATGAATATTCGGACGGACATTCGGTGCTTACCTGGTACCCGTATCTGGAACCGAATATCTATTCCGATCCTTCGGCCTGGCTGGTGTTTGCCGTCTGCGGATACATAAAGGAATCGGGAGATTTTGAATACCTCGGTCGTCAAATGCCCTATTTGGACGGTAAGTCCGATACGGTGTACGGTCATTTGAAGCGTGCGGCCTCCTGGTTCGGCCGAAGAGACAACTACGGCAAACACGGTTTGCCTCGTATCCACCATGCCGATTGGAACGACGCGCTGAATATACCCGACGAGAAAGCGGAATCGGTGTTTATGGCGATGCTGATCTGCAAGGTGTACGACGATTTGGCTGAATTGTCCGCATACATCGGCGATAAAGAATATGCCGCGGAATTGAAGAAATTGAAAAAGCGGCTTGCCGATAAGGTCAACGACGTAGCTTATAACGGGGAATATTATGTGCGTGCCTTTTCGAAATTCGGCACGGTGGGAGATAAGACAAACGAGAACGGCGGGAAAATTTACGTCAATCCGCAAAGCTGGTCGATCCTTTCCGACGTATGTCCGCAAGAGAGAACGGAAAGCGTACTTCGGGCGATAGACGGTATGGAAACGGAAGAGGGCATACCTCTGTGCGCGCCGAGCTACGGGAGCTATGACGAGAGCGTGGGACGCATGAGCGGAATGCTGCCAGGCGTTTATGAAAACGGCGGTATTTATAATCATGCGGGGTGCTTCAAGGTCATGGCAGACTGCAGACTGGGACGCGGAGAACAGGCGGTGAACACACTCAAGAAAATCGCTCCGGACGGAGAATTTAATCCCTCGTCGAAAACGACGACGGAACCGTATGTCTTTACAAATTGCTATTTGAAACATCCGTCGGTGGATATGCAGGTCGGGTTTTCCTGGCAGACGGGATCTTCCGCCTGGGGCTTGATGTGTTATTACGAAGGTATTCTCGGGCTTCAGAGGGGATATGACGGGCTGCATATTGCGCCCGCCTTGCCCCGCTCCTGGAGAAGCCTGTCGGCGGAACGCACCTATCGGGGAAATAAGCTTTTTATAAAGTACGTCAATCGGGGCGGCGACAGAATCTCTTTGATCATAGACGGAAAAAAGAAGCGGGGAAACGTAGTTCCGCTCTTTGAAGACAACAGGACGCATTTTGTTACCGTGATCCTCGAATAAAAATTCCGTTGCGTTCGGTATCAAGATATTATATTATAAAAATTTTACGCGAGTAAATTTTCAAAAAGGGACGTCCCTTTTTCCTTGTGGATACAAGGAAAAAACAATTAATCAGCAAAAAATCCGCAGCCACGGCTGCGGAAAGATAAGGAGTGTAATTATGAAAAGAAAAATCAGTCTTTTGTTGGCGGTAGTCGGGGCTTTGACTTTTTTCGCATCGTGCTCGAAGCGGGTTCCTCAGCAATCCGAACAAGGCGCGGACGAAATCGATTATTCGCAATTCGACGCGGAAACGGAAGCGACCTTGAAAATATCCATTCAGTCGTACGATAACGAGGAAGCGCTTATTCGCTCGGTTGCGGAGGTTTTTCAGGAAAAATATCCGAAGGTTGAAATAAAAATAGACCGTATGAGCGGCGAGCTTTCGTCAACGTTGATGTCCTATTATAACGCGGAGGCGAACGCACCAGGAACGATGCCCGATATTTGGTTTTCCACCTCGTTTAATATGCTTGCTCTTTCCAAAAAGAATATTATGCTTAATATGGATCCCTATCTGGAAGCGGCAAGCAGTCAAAATTTATTTGACGTAAACGAATACGTCCCCGAGTATTGGACGCTCGGAAAAAAGAATTTTACAAACGAACAGCTGATGGTTCCCCGCAGCGCCGACCGAGTGGTGGTACATAGCAATATCGATATCATCAAAAAAGCGCAGGCCTGGTGTACGGGTCAACATAAAACGGACGCGGACTTTCTTGCGGGCGAAGTGGGGCAATCTCAATGGATTACGGACGGATACATCGAGGACGCTTCCGCGGCCGTCGATATTATGGGTCGGCTGAAAAACGGCTGGACATGGGAGGATTACCTGTACGTGCTCTATTGGTGCCGTCAATATTACGATTCGATCGGCTGGACGGCGGCAAAGGGATATTACCTTGTAGATGCGTATCTCAATTGGGAAGCTAATTACAACCCCATTTTCGAAGCGATGGGCGTCAAATATTTCAACGACGACGGTTCCTTTAATACCGATACGGAAAATTGGCAGCGAGCGCTGGACATGATCAAATTTTTGATCGCGCAGGGATTTTCCGCTCCGTTTAAGGGCGGAAGCGCCGGCTTTACGGGCGGAAAAGGCGTATTTTTGATACACTCCCAGGCAATGGCGATTACGCTCAGCAAATTGCAAGCGCTGGACGCATACAAAAACGTAACCGACATGTCGGAGGTATTCGATATTTACACTTTCCCTCTGATCGAGTACAACAATACTCCGAAGATCGGCGCGGGAATCGCGGGATACAGCGTTTACAAAAACAGCAGAAACAGAGAGCTCGCAATGCTGTTTTTACTGGAGATTATCAGCGCCCGCGGACAAACAGCAATGGCGGATGTGGGGATCAATTATCCTTCTATCCGCGTCGATATGCAGAATACCAAAGCTCCTTGGGCGGAAAAATACAGCGCCTATAATATGGAAGCGTATATCTGGGGACAGGAATACACCTGCGCTACCGATTATTTCCTCGCGCATGAACCGGAATATGCCAGCGATATTATGGAAGCGGTGCAGACGATGATTTCCTCTTATGCCGACGGAACAAAGGGACTTTCGACCGTGCTCAATAACTGCAAAGACGATATAGAGTATTATTTGTCTTTCTGACAGGCTTATAAAGAAGGGATAAAGTATGAAAAAAGAAAAAGGGATCAGAATAAAACCTCGTGTAAAAGAGGAGATTACGGGATTTTTATTCGCCATGCCCGTCATTCTCGGGCTACTGATTTTCACATTCTTGCCTGCGATACAAGGGTTTATTTACGCATTTTTCAATTTTGACGGTTTCAACATGGGGGAATTCGTCGGTTTCGGAAATTTCGTTCGTTTTTTCGCGAAGGACAGGGATACCGTTTATATCTTCCGTAATTCCTTCCTGTACGCGATTATTAACGTTCCTTTGTCCTTGGTGCTCGGATATCTGGTGGCGCTGCTCGTAAATACGCAAATGAAAGGGATCAAGGTGTTTCGGACGCTTTTCTATCTTCCCTGCGTTATTCCCGGCGTCGCTTCGGCTCTGCTGTGGCAGGATCTGTTTGCCGCAAACGGAATTATCAATCAGATACTCACTAATTTCGGTTTACCTGCGGCAACCTTTTTCAGCGAAGCGAAAAGCTCCATGGCGACGTATATCTGGACGACGACATGGGGTGTGGGGGGCAGCATGGTGCTTTGGCTGGCGTCATTCAAAAATATTCCCTCCACGCTTTACGAGGCCGCGATTCTCGACGGCGCCAACTGGGCTAAAAAGCTGTGGTATATCACTATCCCCATGAGTACGGCCATGATTTTTTACAATCTCGTGACGGGCATTATCGGAGCTTTACAGCTTTTCAATACCTACATAGTCGCTTCGGGCACAAACGGGAAGGGCGAGGGAAATTCTCTGTACGTATTTGCGGTAAAAATTTATAATACTGCTTTTGTCGGTACAAATCCGCAGGTGGGATATGCCGCCGCGATCGGCATTGTTTTATTTGTAATTATCATGATCTTGACGGCGATTACGTTCAAGACGAATAAGTGGGTGCATTATTCGGAGGGCGACTAAAATGGAAATCGAAAACGTCTCGAAAAATTCCGTGCCGCATGTAAAGAAAAATACGGCGCAGCGTTACATTATCCGTGCCCTGTATATCGCCGTGCTGCTTATGGTTATGGTATATCTGATTTTTCCGTATCTGTATATGCTGATGCGTTCCCTGATGATTTACGACGACGCGGCGAGCACTAATCCCGTTTATTTCTTTCCGCATACGAGAATTACATTTCAAAATTTCATCGATATTTTCAGCAAGAAGCCGTCGAACCCTTACCTCGACACTTCTTATACCTACCTCGATTATTTGTGGAATACGGTAAAAATAGCACTGTTTAACATAATAGCAGTGCCCTTGTCCGCTTCGCTGTGTGCATATTCGTTTTCCCGTCTGCGCTGGAGATGCCGGGGAGCGGTATTTGCACTGATGATGGCTTCTATTATGATCCCCGGATCCGTTCTTACGGTTCCTCAATACGTGCTGTTTGCTTCTTTCGGCTGGACGGAGTCCGCTTTGCCGCTTACGATTCCGACATTATTCGGCGGAGGCGCCATGAATATCTTTCTTCTCGTACAGTTTATGCGCAATATTCCGTATGAGATGGAGAACGCTGCAAAGATCGACGGCGCAAATGCCTTCCAGCGGTATCTGATGATCATTATACCGCTTTGCAAGCCGATACTCATCTATATCGTTATCGGAACCTTCAATTCCGTCTGGGGAGATTTCACGGGGCCGCTGGTATATTTGAAATCGCGCGAAAAATGGACGTTGGCCGTTGCAATCTATTATGATTCCGTCAATTTTTCGGAAGGGATGGACCAGCCGAACATCCGTATGGCGGTCAGCGTATTTATTTCCATAATTCCCGCCATAATTTTCTTCTTCTATCAAAACACATTGATAGAAGGGGTACAGATGGGCGCACTAAAAGGATAGACGGCTTCAAGCCTGTTTATAAAAAATTTCTAATTTTAGGAGGAAAATTCTATGAAAAAGAGAAAATCGATCGCAAAATCGATTGCGATTTGGTCTCTCGGAGTGCTGACGGCGTTTTCGCTTGCGGGCGGGGCAAAGAGCCTTACCAGAGCGTCGGCCACGGTTGAAGGGCAGACGCCCGAGGATACTTATTTGCTTCCCATAAACGGCTACGCGGATCTGAACGGCTACAGCGCGTTGGAGGGTACGACTTTTTCTGTCTGGATGGCGACAAATTACGGTATCGGTCATGAAGGCATCTGGTCGGGGCTCGGTCAGTATTCTTTCGACGGCTGGCAGCCTTTTGCCGGCTCCGTGACGGAGGAACAGAAGCTTCAGATTCTCAACGACATGTGCGATCACATTTTGATCAACGGAAAAACGATGTCCGAAATCCGTGTGGAAAACGGTAAAAGCGCAGAAATCTCCACTGCGGTCGGCGGGACGGCGATGGGAAGGGTTATCTTCGGTTATTACGGCGAAGGAAAAATCGCACTCCGTTTCCATACGTCGTCCGGAGACGGCTCCTGTCTCTCTGCGGCGCAGATCGAGACGGTGACGATCAAAGAGGGCTTCCAGTGGTACAGCAATGCGGGGGCAAAACTCGGAACGACGACTGATCAGGATTATACGATGTATTACGATCAGGCAAACAATCAGATGGTGCGTCAGCTGAAAACGGATGAGAACGGCGAAATTGCCGCCGACGCGATCACGATGACGAAAGGGCCCGACAAAACTTTATATTTCAAAGGGGATACTTTTGACAAGACGGGGCTTTCCTTTACGGTAAAATATGCGGATAAGGACGCGTCGGGAAAAAACAGGACGGAAACGATCCCCGCGGACAAGGTAATCGTCGGCGACTGCGATTTTAACGGAGACGAAGCCGGTAAGGTAAAGGTCCCCGTCTATGTAAACGGCGCCGAATACGAGGTCGAAGTCGATTACAATCCCAAGCAGGTAGATATCTCCGAGACGGCGCTCGCAGGGATTACGATCGAAGGACTGAAGGAAACATATGTAATGGAGACCGATCGCAAGGTGAGCGGCTTAACGCTTAAAAACGTCAAATTTACGGACGGCACGACTGCCGATATTGCGCTCACCGACGAATGTATCAATGCGCCCGTGGTCTATGAAGGCAAATGTAAGGGGAGCATAAGCTATCTCAACCTTGAAGGGTTCAAATTTGAGTATAACGTTTCCAACGTGGACAGCTCGACGCCAATTTCTCTCTCGATCGACGCGACAAATTATCCGATTTTCCACGCGACGGTCAACAATCGGCTCGGAGTGAAGGTGACGATTCCCGGAAGCACGACCTCCAGAAAGGCTATTGAGAACGTCCAACTGGCCAAATGGCTGGATCGCGAGGGCAACGAAGTTTCCATCGGCGACTTTATTTACATTAACGGCGTAAGTTTTACGCAGCTTTTTTCCGAACATAAGATCAGAAAGATCCTTGCTTACGGCGATACGCTTTTGTTCGACGTTTACACGAATAAATCGGAAGTCTCGCAGGATAAGGTTCCAGCGGAATATATCGATTCGGAAACGGGTATGCCGATAGGATATCTTACGTATGACAGCATTTTTACGATAGAGTTCAAGCCCGGCTTTGCTTACGTAACCGCCAATGCGGATTCGTGGGGGTTGGGGACGTCCGAAGCGGACAGCGCCAAGTATTTCCCCGTTCCCGGCGGATATTTGAAAGAGAGCGTTCTGTTGGTGCGTTATCCGGCTACCAGTTCGTTGACGAGATGGATGCGCCCGCTGTCCCTTATGGACGGGGAAAATAAGATGACCTCCGAAAAGATGGTGAGCGCCGTGCTCGAGCTTGCGAAAACGCCCGACGAATACACAAAATCCGCGCTTGACGCCTTGATGAGCAACGTCGCCTCGGACGCCGCGGTGGTCACTTCGTCCGGCATTACCGAATTCAAGGTGGGAGAAGATTACGACGCGACGGGGCTGGAAGTAACGGTGAAGTATCTCGACGGCGGTTCGGAGGTAATGACTTTCAACAGCGCCGCGATCCAGGGCTTCGACAGCGGGGAAGCCGGAACGTGCGCCTGTTATGTGACGGTAAATAATATCCGTGTTTCTTTCACGGTAACGATTAAGGAAGCTTCTCCGGAAACACCCGATTCTTCTTCATCCTCGGGCGGAGCAGGCTCGGCTTCCGAAAGTACAGGCGGGGGCTGCGGCTCGAGCCTCGGCGGCGCGTCTCTGCTTCTGGCCTCGGCGGCGATCGCGGTCGGCTGCGTAATTTTGAAGAAAAAGAGAGCTTAAAGGAAAACAGTCGGTTTCCGGATGCGGGATTATATTCCGTGGGCAAGATACCCGCGCCTGAAAACGGGCGCGGGTACTTTGATATTAATCGTATCAAATAAATAAAGACAGGAGATTATAGATGAGAAACAATGCGAAAAAAGCTTTTAAGCTGATTGTCTTTCTCACTGCAATTATTATGGCGACAAATTTAATCGGATGTTCCGAAAGGCCGCACTCCGTCAGCGACGGAGGCAACGCTTCCTCCTTTGATGAAAATAGCAAAGCAGAAGATCTTCGCAATTTAGACGAATTTGAATATACGAAGTTGAGTCTTTCCGCGACGGACGATTACGGAAGGACCTTAAAACCCTCCGATTCGGAAGATAAATCTCGTTACGTGGGTATTTTCTTTTTCCTTACTCTGGGCTATCATGCAAATCATTCGGGAATTTACGATATTTCGAAAATTACCGACTACGGAGAAAATATCCCCGCATTTTTTCAGAATACAGCGGAATCTCCGGTGGGAGCCGCTCATTTCTGGGGAGAGCCTGTTTGGGGATATTATCGTTCGGACGATCCCTGGGTGATTACAAAGCAGGTGGAGATGCTGACGATGGCGGGACTGGACTTCATCGCGCTCGATGTTTCCAATATGATTTTGTACGAGGATACCGTGGATACTCTTTTGGAGATACTTTTGCGCTTTCAGCAACAGGGCTGGGACGTACCGCGCGTATGGTTTTATTGCAATCAGCAAAATCCGGAGACAATGGACGATAAAGAGTTGATAAAAAAGATCTATAATCGTTGGTACACGCAAAAGAAGTATGAAAGCCTGTGGTTTTCTCCAAACGGAAAACCTGTCGTTACACAGGGCTGGAATACTACGTGGGACGTCGGGAATCCTTTGGAAAAAAAGATTGCGGAAACGTTCGAGTTTCGGTTGCGGCAGTGGCCTACGGAGAAATTCAATGAAGAAGGGATTCCCTGGATTGAATTTACTTATCCGCAGCCCGTCCACGACGGTTGGATAAATGTTTCCGTGGCGCAGCATGCCAACACGGTAGCATTCAGCGATTGCGAAAAGAATTGGGGACGGGGTTACAATTTTACGACGGGCGTCAACGACAACGAGCATTTTCGGGAAGGGATCAATTTTGCACAGCAGTGGGAAACCGTTTATAAGGCGGGCGATCAGGCAAAATACGTCTTTATCACCGGTTGGAACGAATGGGTGGCCGAAAAAATGATTTATAACGGGCGTATTCAGACGGTGGATCAGTTCAATGAAGAATATTCTCGCGATATAGAGCCTTGTGTAAACGGTTTTGGCGACAATGTTTATATGCAAATGATCCAGAATATCCGCAAGTGGAAATATACCGATCCTGTGGGATATAAAAATCCGTCCGTCACAATCGATATTTCTTCGTTTGATATTTCACAATGGGCAGACGTAAAGACGATCTATCGCGATTTTGAAGGGGATGCGATTTCGAGAGACTGGTATTCTTTCGACGGCTCTTTCTCCTATGTCGATACGACCAACCGCAATGACATCGTACGCACGTATGTCTGTCGGGACGAGGAATATCTCTATTTCCGAGTGGAGACGAAAGAGCCGATCTCCGAACGGGAAAAGACGGATAAGAAATGGATGAATTTGATGATTAAAACTCCCGACGGCGGAGAAGATGGAATTTTTGGCTATCAGTATTTTATCAATCGGGAGATCGAGGGAAATACTACGAGCGTACAGAAATACGACGGAAAAAATTACAATACCGTAGGAACGGGCGGTGTTTATGTCTCGGGAAATGTCATGCAGGTGCGCGTGAAGCTTTCCGATCTCGGGCTCAGCTATGCGGATTATGCGCTCGAATTCAAGGTGACGGATAACATCAAAAAAGTGACGGATGTTTTATCTTACTACAAAACGGGCGATTCCGCACCCATGGGCAGAATGGGTTATTCGTTCGGCTATCGGGAGGAAGAATGAGACGCTACAAAAATTTTATCGCGGCGGTTTTGGCTTGCGGCCTGGCGCTTAACTGCTTTGCCGCCTGTTCCGGCCCCTCTCACGACATATCGGGCAGTACAACGGAAAGCACTTCGGAGGGAACGCTGCGGGAAAAGGATATTCGTTCCCTTTCGGCTAACGAATATACGCATCTGAATTTGTCGGGCACGGATGCTTTGGGCAGGACCTTTGAGACGGCGGATTCGGAGAATAAAGACGTTTATGTGGGAATGTTTTTTTATCTGACCTTAGGAAATCATGCCAATCATAACGGAATTTACGATGTTTCCGCCATTACCGGTTACGGTAAAAATATGGAGGCGTTCTTTAAGGCGAACAATACGACTTCGCCCGTCGGAAGCGCGCATTTCTGGGGAGAACCCGTCTGGGGATACTATCGATCGGACGACGAGTGGGTAATTCGGAAACAAATCGAAATGCTGACGATGGCGGGGGTCGATTTTCTGTGTTTTGATACGACGAACGCCGTATTATATCTCGATACCGTGGATATTATTCTGCGGGTATTGAGCGAGTACGCGGCGGCGGGCTGGGACGTTCCGAAGTTTATGTTTTATATTGCCGCCTCGGATAAAAGCTGTATCAAAACGGTGTATGAAAAATATTATTCCAAGGGTCTTTATAAGGAGCTTTGGTTTGCGCCGAAAGGGAAACCGATGATTACGCAAATGTATTCCACCGAGTGGAATGAGGCGGATCCGACGGAAGCCGCAATTTCAGGTTTTTTTGAATTTCGTTTTCGCCAGTGGCCTACGGACAGCTTTCTTAGAAAAGGCTGGTCGTGGATCGAGTTCGAATATCCTCAGCCCATTCATACGGATATGGTCAGTGTTTCCTCCGCACAGCATACCAGCCTGAAATTTTCGAGTATGTCGGACAACCGAGGGAAGGGGTTCGACCTTTCGACGATGACGAACGACGCCTCCAAGGTTGCGGAGGGCGCAAATTACCAGTCGCAATGGAACCGTGCGATTTCGGGCGAAAACAGCGGTCGGATCGAATTTATTCTATTGACGCAATGGAACGAATGGGTCGCGGAAAAGTTCTGGGACGAAACCAAGGGCGAGGCCTATATGGTGGACGGGTTTAATCAAGAATATAATCGTGACTTAGAGCCCGTCAAGAATGGCTACGGGGACAATTATTACATGCAGACGATCCAGAATATCCGCACATGGAAATATTCGGAGGCAAAGCATTATGCCTATGAGAAAAAGACGGTGGATATTTCCAAATTCGAAGCCGAGGCATGGGAGCATGCCGCCGTTTATCTCGATTTTACAGGAGAATGTATTCCGAGAAATCATGCGGCTTTTGATTCGTCGTTCAATTATATCGACGAGAGCAACCGAAACGATATAGCGTCGGTGTCCGTTCTCCATGACGATACCTATGCTTATTTCCGAGTGGAGACGAAAGGGAAAATCAGCGAATATCAAAACGGAGATACAGGCTGGATGAACATCCTCGTCGGAAGCGGAGAGGAACGGGAAAACACGTTTATGGGCTACGGGTATGCGATAAATCGTCGCGTAAACGGAAACGAGACGAGCGTTTGCCGTTATAATTCGGACGGGGAATGGAAAGAAGTGGGGACGGGTACCGTATATGTCTCGGGAAACGTTATGCAGGTAAAGGTAAAGCTTTCGGATTTAGGAAAGAGCGGAAAAGATTTTTATATGCGGTTAAAGGTGACGGATAACGTAAAGAAGCCGGAGGATCCGCTTTCGTATTTCACGTCGGGAGACAGCGCGCCCATTGGCAGATTGTCCTATTCTTACGGATATTGATTGGAAAATAAGGGGTATAATATGTATCGGAAAAAGAAAACAATTTCTTTCATGCTGACTTTTTTTCTCGGGCTTTGCTTTTTTTGCGGGTGTTTCGGAGGAGAGCGTCCATCTCACAGCACGTCTAAAAGCGAATCCGGAAGCGCAGCCGTCATAAATAGGGAAAAGGATACCAGGGGTTTGACGAGCGCGGAATATACGCGGTTGAATCTCTCGGGAACGGACGCCTTGGGCAGAAGCTTCGAGACGTCGGATGCGGAAAATAAGGATCTATACGTCGGAATGTTTTACTTTTTATGGCTCGGACAGCATTCGGGCGAACAGAACGGTATTTACGACATTACGAAAATTACCGAAAACGGCGCCAATATGGACGCTTTCTATTACACTAACGACGCTTCTTCGCCTCTGAATAAATATCATTTCTGGGGAGAGCCCGTCTGGGGGTATTATCAATCTGATGACGAGTGGGTGATACGGAAGCAGATTGAAATGCTGACGATGGCGGGCGTGGACTATCTGTATTTCGACACGACCAACGGCGCGTTGTACGATAACGTCACAAAAGTTGTTTTCCGTGTGCTTCAGGAGTATTACGACGCGGGTTGGGACGTGCCGAAAATCATGTATTATATTGCGGTCGGGGATAAAGCGAATATCGAATATCTATACAAAAATTTTTATTCCCAGGGGCGTTATAAAGACCTTTGGTTTGCGCCTGACGGGAAGCCGATGATCACCGTAATGGCTTCGACTGAATGGGACGAAAAAGATCCGACGGAAGCCGCGATTTCAAACTTTTTCGATTTTCGTTTCCGCCAATGGCCGACGGAAAGCTTTCTTCGCAAGGGCTGGCCGTGGATCGAGTTCGAATATCCCCAGCCCATCCATACGGATGTCGTAAATGTTTCCGCCGCTCAGCATACTTCGGTAAAAATGAGCGAACAGACAGCCAATCGCGGGAAAGGCTTCGATCTTTCGTCGATGACCAACGATCCCTCCAAGGTTGCGGAGGGCGTCAATTATCAATCGCAGTGGAACCGTGCGATTTCGGGCGAAAACAGCGATCGGATTCGGTTCATCAACGTAACGGGGTGGAACGAATGGATAGCGCTTAAGCTTTCGGATACTTCAGAACGATATTTTATGGTCGATCAATTTAACGCCGAATATTCGAGAGATCTCGAGCCCGTGAAAAACGACTGCGGGGATAATTATTACATGCAGACGATTCAGAATATCCGCAAGTGGAAATATGCGGAGGCAAAGCATTACGAGTATGAGAAAAAGACGGTGGATATTTCCAAATTCGACGCCGAGGCCTGGAAGTCTGCCGCCGTATATCGGGATTTTACGGGAGAATGTATTCCGAGAGATCATCCCGCGTTTGGAGGAGCGTTCAATTATATCGACGAGAGCAACCGAAACGATATAGCGTCGGTGTCCGTTCTCCATGACGATACCTATGCTTATTTCCGAGTGGAGACGAAAGGGAAAATCAGCGAATATCAAAACGGAGATACAGGCTGGATGAACATCCTCGTCGGAAGCGGAGAGGAACGGGAAAACACGTTTATGGGCTACGGGTATGCGATAAATCGTCGCGTAAACGGAAACGAGACGAGCGTTTGCCGTTATAATTCGGACGGGGAATGGAAAGAAGTGGGGACGGGTACCGTATATGTCTCGGGAAACGTTATGCAGGTAAAGGTAAAGCTTTCCGACCTCGGGATGAGCGGAAAAGATTTTTATATGCAGTTCAAAGTGACGGATAACGTAAAGAAGCCGAAAAGTCCGCTTTCGTATTTCACGTCGGGAGACAGCGCGCCCATCGGCAGATTGTCTTACTCTTACGGATATTGATTAAGGAGAAAGAAAATGAAAAAAAACGTTATGGCCGCAATGGTTTCCGCGGCATTGGCGATAACGGCACTCTTCGGCGCCGCCAGGCAATATCCCGTCTCGGCGGAGAAGGGCATTTCGGAGTCTGTTTACAGTAACAACATAATGCTTATTACAGAGATTGACAGCCAAGAGGAATTAAATTCGCTCTCTTCGTTAAAGGCCGATATTGCGCTCTTTCGCCTAAACGATGAGGGAAAAATACTTTTCGGAGCTGAAACGGCGGATTTCGACGGGGGCGCTTTAGGCGCAGCTGTTCCTGCTTTTTACGTGACGGACGAAGCGGCGGCTGCTGCGGCGGCTTCCTTGATTTCTTTACAGTTTCCGCATGCATACATCGCGTCGGATAATCCTGCCTTGGTGGCTTCCGTTCGGGAAGATTGCCCCGCCTCAAGCGGCATGATCGATTTTCGCGGAAGGGACGTCAATGCAACTGAGGTAAGAAATATTGTAAATTCCAATGCGGCAAAATGCGCGCTCGCTTCGGTTTCGCAATTTTCCGCGTCGGACGTTGAGAAGCTTCGAAAGCTTTTAATTACCGTCTATGTGGAGACGGAGAGTAAAGAAGCTCATTTTACTGCGCTCTCTTACGGTGTGGACGGGATTTTAAGCAAAAACCTTTCCGCGGTTCGCGAAGCCTTGGCAACGGGTTGTAAAAACACCTATGCTCCGCGGCCTTACGTCGTGGCGCATCGCGGCAGCTCGCAGGCGACGCGCGGCGCGGCAAGTCCTTATTACGAAAATACCGTGGCGGCGGCGCGGGCGGCTTACGATGGTTACAACGTCGATTTCGTAGAAATAGACCTGTATCTGTCCAAGGACGGTTATGTGGTGATAAGCCACGATTCCACGCTTACCCGCATGACGACGGGGACAGGAAATATAGAATCAATGACTTTGGCGCAAATTCGGGAATATCGGGTGGACGGGGGCTTGACTGATCCCGAATTTCTCGACGAGATCGCCGTTCTGGACGATTATTTTAAGGAATTCAAAGACGACGAGCTGTACTTTCTGTTGGAGATCAAGTCGGAAAATCCCGAATGCGTGGATATTGCACTCTCCACAATCAAAAAGTACGGCATGTCTGACCGCGTGAATTTTATCTCTTTCCATAAAGCGCAGCTTTCCCGAGTTCGTGCTTTGGAGCCGGTACTTTCTGTCAGCTACCTGACAAACGGAGGAGAATACTCCGTCGGGGAAGAAGATTTCGAAAAAAACGTTTTGGACGTCATTGTTCCCCTGAATGCATCTCTTTCCCCGAATTGGGAATCGATGAATGCCGACGGGGTACGCCGTCTTGCGCGTTACGGGGTAAAGGTGAATGCCTGGACGATGAACATGGAGGCAGTATTTTTTCGTGAATTGAAAAATATAGGATATGCCACCTATACGACCGATTTTTGCGGTTGGCTGGAAAAGCATCCGTATAAGATTGTTTTGCAGACAACGGAGATCGAGGTCGTTCCCGAGGAGGAATTTTCCATTTCGGCTAAACTCGTTCGCTGGGACGGTACCGAAGAAAAAAATGCAGTGTTCACGCTGGTGCCGATTACCGACGGGTTTGAGCTTTCAGAACATAACGGAAAATTTGTCGCAAAAACAGAGGGGCAGGGAAAATATTTGTTGTTCTATGAAGGGAGACAGTTTTCTCTCGTTTCCCGGCCCATAACGGTTACGGCGGGCCGAAAAGCAGAGAACGGCGGAAAAACTGAAGGAAACAGCGGCTGCGGCTCTTTCGTAAACGGCAAAACGACAATTTTATTACTTGTCGCCGTCGGAATGATAGTTTCGAGTGCGAGAAGAAAAAGAAATTGAAAGTTTTTGCGTGTCTTTTTAGCCGAAGCTTTGGTAGATGGTAAACTTAAAAATAACAGATCGGCTGTTCAAGCGCTGAAAAAGCGTCCGATATATTAAAATTTTTGTATCAAGGGGCTTTCCGTACCCCGGAATTTTCGATTCGGGGGTAAGTTTAACGCCGTGTCGGTGAGCATGTTTGACCAACTTGTCAATTTGTGCGTGCATATAGCTTTTTCTTTTTTCGAAAATTGCGGCGGAACGGGGGGCAAGGTGTAAATTGCGTCGTAGGCAATCCGTTTCAAAGGTGTGCACGGCCGTTTTTTGAGGAATAATTTTCTGTAATCAATTCATTCGGACGAATGTTGCGCAAGGTCGTTTTCCGCTTTATAAAATAAACGTTAATATAGTTGTAAGTATTATCTATAAGTGAATTAAATTCGTAAGCGAGGTGAATACCCTCGCTTTTTCATTTTAAGAGAAGGTTTTAGCTTGGTGTGTCTTATAGCGCGTAGCGTGTCACATGCGGCCTTTATGTCACTTCAGCGGCAATGCTTTTGACAAAATTCCGCATTGTATGGTACAATTAAATAAATTTATAAATGTAAAGGAGCGAAAACATGTCTGTAAGATTGATAATAGATTCCGCATCGGATATCAGTAAGAAGGAGGCCGAGGCGCTTGGGATTATTATGCTTCCGATGACGATTACCTTTGACGGAACGGACTATTTTGACGGCGTTGACCTTCTTCCGAGGCGATTTTATGAGATGCTGATTGAAAGCGATGCCTTGCCGAAAACGGGGCAAATTTCTCCGTTTCGTTTTAAGGAAGCGTTTGAAAAGCATACTCAAAACGGCGATGAGCTCATCGTCGTTACGATTTCGTCCAAGTTGTCGGGAACGTACGAAAGCGCGGTGCAGGCGGCAGAAAGTTTCGGCGGAAGGGTTTATGTAATAGACAGCCTGAACGCATGCGTCGGAGAAAGGTTGCTGGCTGAGTACGCTCTGCGTTTGATACGCGGCGGAAAAACGGCGGAGTATATCGCTGCGGAACTGAATAGAGTGAAAAGGAGAATCAACCTGATTGCCGTTTTGGATACGTTGGAATACTTGAAGAAGGGAGGAAGAATTTCCGGCGCGGCCGCAATAGCCGGACAGCTTTTATCGATCAAGCCCGTTGTCGGAATTGTGGACGGCGAGGTCAAAGCGCTGGGAAAGGCAATGGGCTCTAAAAAGGGGAACAACCTGTTAAATAAGCTGGTGGAAGAGAAAAAGGGAATTGACTTCGAAATGCCTTACGCTACGGTGTGGACAGGGCTGGAAAAAACGACGCTGGAAAAGTATATCAGAGACAGCGCGCAGCTTTGGAAGGAGCATGCGGAGGAAATACCGTCGTATATTGTCGGCGCAACCATCGGGACGCATATCGGACCCGGCGCAGTCGGCGTTGCTTTTTTTGAAAAGGAATAAACACAAAAAAGCATGTTTTCAAATTTTATTGCGATAAAAACCGCGGGCCCCAGGTGCTTTATTTAGGAAACGCTTAAATATTTTGAATAAAATTATGCAATACCCCACCCGACAAGGTATTACCTTGTCGGGTGGGGTATTATAGTGATAAAGGCGGATAAAAGGAAACAATAAAATTATATGGAAAGGACGAAAAATAAAAAAGCTCTTTTACAATTAGAAAAAATTTATTTTACGGTCATGACGATTGCCTGCGGATAGTCCCCGAAATTTTTTCCGAAAAGATTGATGCCGCCCTTGTATTCGGCGTCCTCTTTGATTCCGATATCCAGCTTTACCGAACTTTTTTTGTACAGCTTCAAATCGTCGAATTTTATGCGGTCGTGCATGAAGATATTATCGATGTGCCCCCCGGCTTCGTTTGCCGTAATTTTTTTAAGCTGCCGAACTGCGTGCTGGTGACGGACCAAAGATCAGGTATATATTTCCCCCGTCTGCCGCCGAAATCGCCGGGGGATGTGAACTGACTACTTCCGTGCCGTTTATCGATACGATGATGTCGGAATGCCATTTATTATTGTAATAGAGGGTTTCCGAGCAAATCTCGAAGGAAAAGGATATCTCTCTGCATTTATGCTTTTTCAAGGAATGGGAAGGAAAATTATAGCCGATAAAGCCGGTGTCAAACCACAGGCATTCCCCTCGGCTTCAACGGCGCGGGGCTCCCCCAAAAGCTGTTTGAGCCTCTGTTTCTCTACTATTGTGATAAAATGGGCTATATAGTTTGGGGCGAATGTGTCGACTGGGGGATCGAATACGAAAATTTAGCGGCTCTTGGGCGGTTCGCTTCCGAGTGGACGAAGGCGGTGCAACGGGATTTCAACCGCCCTTCCATCGTGGTATGGTGCCCTTTGAATGAGGTTTGGGAAAATCTGGAGGACTCTGAAAGGGTACGGGACGTACGGTTTGTGGAGGCGATTTACAAGCTGACGAAAACGCTGGATTCCAATCGTCCCTGCGTGGATACGAGCGGCGGTTATCACGGCAGATATAACGATCTTTTCGATTTTCACTGCTATCATGGCCCCGAAACACTCGCGGAGCACCTTCGCGCCCTCGAAGAGCGGTCGGTATTAACGATGGACAAGACGTATGCACCGCTCTCCGCGCAGGAGGATATTCCCTATGACGGGCCGCGGCCCGTAAACGCCGGCGAATACGGCGGAGTCGCCTACGGAGCGAAAGGAAACGGATGGGGATATCGGACGGGAAGCTCGGAAGAGGAATTTGTGGACGGGTATGTGAAATTGACCGAGCTTCTCCTCAGTTGCGGAAAGCTCAGCGGGTTCTGCTATACCCAGCTGTACGCCGTCGAGCAGGAGCAGAATGGCTTATATTCGTTTGACCGCAAGCCGAAGTTAAGCGAAAACGCCTTGAAAAGGATCGCGGCCGGCAACGGACAGACGGCAAAATCGAGGACGAGGAGAGAGGGAAAAATTCGGACAAAGAAGCGCGGGCGATTCGGGAAAGGTGAAGCCCGAAACGGCAGCGCTTACGCCGTTATAAGGACGGCTCGCAATAGGGCGGTGGAATTTTTATTGAGAATTAATCAAACGTTTGGCGGAGAGTTTTCAAAAATTGTAAAAAAATCAATTGCTTTTGGCGCATAAGCATGCTATAATGAAATCAGCATTGTTTATGTGTCGAGAGGAAAAATGAAAGAAAGCTGGAAACAAAGAATTGAAAACTGTTTTTTTCGGATATATTCGTCTATGGAAAAAAATAGTCTGCTCAACAGCGTGAAGCAAGGCTTTGTTTTGGTGATGCCTATTTTTGTTATCGGCGGCTTTGTATTGCTGCTAATGAACATTCCCGTTTCGGCTGTGAACCAGTTTATCCGCACCGTTTGGGACGCGCGGCTTTTTCAGGCGCTGAATATCTTGTACGACGTTACGTTTGGCTGTGCCGGTTTGTACGTCGTACTGGCCGTCTCGTATAAATTTTCAATCTATAAGTTCGGCCAGCGGCATGCCTCTATCAATATTATTTCTTCCGTAGTGGCGATGATGTCCTATATGGCGCTCGTGGGTTGGCGCGTATTTACCCTCGACGACCCGTCCGCCGTACCCGACGTGATGTTTCGTTACCTCAACGTCAACAACGTATTTATCGCTCTGCTGACGGCCGTCGGAGCAACCGAATTATTTTTTATTACGTATCGGGGCTTTGATCGTGCGACGCACAACATATATTTGGGCGGAGATAAGGAGTTTTCCGCGGCGATCAAGGCCATTTTTCCGATGATCGGCACCGTGTCGGCCTTTGTGGTCGTGACGCTCCTCGTCAATCTGTTGGGATTTGTCAATTTACAAGAATTGATCGTCGCAGGCCTTACCTTTCCCTTTCGCTCGCTCGGTACGGGGCTGGACAGTGCGCTGCTCATCGTGTTTTTGCAAACCTTTCTGTGGTTTTTTGGCATACACGGCAGCAACGTATTCGAGAGCACCAACGATCTGATATTCGTCGGCGCGACGGAGGGGATATCCAAATCGTTTTTAGACACTTTTGTTCTGATGGGAGGCTGTGGTTCGTCCATCTGTCTGCTTGTCGCCCTTTTGCTTTTTTCCAGGTCAAAACGCAATAAAATTACCTCGCGTTCGGCTGCGGTTCCCATGCTGTTCGGCATCAACGAGATTTTGGTTTTCGGATTGCCGATCGTTCTCAATCCCGTGCTGTTTATTCCGTTTTTGGCTGCGCCCGTCGTTTTGCTGTTTACGTCCTACGCGGCATTGTCTTTAGGGATTGTACCGAGAGTGCCCGCCATGGAATTCCGCTGGACGACGCCGATTTTTGCAAGCGGTTATATGTTTTCAAGCGGCGCGGGCGGATTGTTGCTGCAATTATTCAATATCGTTTTGGGCATGCTGATCTATCTGCCGTTTGTCAAGCTTAACGACAAGCTGCAGCGCCGCAAGTTTTCCGCCAACATTCGGGAGATGACGGCGTATTTACAGGCGAAGGAGCTGCAGGCGGAAACGGTGGAATTCTTTTCGATGACCAATCACCTGTACGGCACCGCCGGCGAATTTGCGCAGCTGCTGCGGCATGATATAGATTACGGAGCCATAACGCTGTTCTATCAGCCCCTCGTCAGCGCGGAGGGCAGAGTAATCGGAGCCGAAGCGCTTTTGCGGTGGGGAGCGGATACGGAAGAATATTTTTATCCTCCGTTAGTAGTGTCGATCGCCAAAGAGGACGGCACCTTCGATATGCTGACCAAGCGCATCGTGACGGAGGTGCTCGACGACCTTGTAAGGCTGAACCGTGACCGGGAGGAAAAGATTTCTCTTTCGGTAAATTTGCAGATCGGTCAGCTGATTAACGAGGCGTTTACCGATTGGCTTATCAGTGAAGTCCATAAGCGCGAAATCGGTGAAAAACTGTTTTTATTGGAGATTACGGAGGAAAGCCGACTGAACGAACGATACGAGCTGACCGCCCTGTTTGACAAGTTGAAAGCGAATAACATCGAAGTGTCGCTGGACGACTTCAGCATGGGGCAGACGTCGATTTCGTATTTGCAGCAGAACTTCTTTTCCCACGTCAAGCTGGACGGTTCTATCACAAAAAAAATGATGAATAATCAGCGCAGCCAGGACATCGTCAAGAGCATCATCGATCTTGGAAAATCGTTGGGCTTCGAGGTCGTCGCCGAATATGTCGAAACGTCCGAACAACGTGATCTTTTGAAAAAAATGGGGTGTTATATCTATCAGGGCTGGCTGTATTCTCCCGCCATTCCGTTCGATGCGTTTGAAGCCTATGTAAACAAAATCAACCGTAAGGGCGAAGGCGCGACGGAAAATCAGCCCCTTGCGGTTTTCTCGTAAAAAAGAACTGCCATGTATTTGTGGCAGTTCTTTTTACGTTTCGTAAGGGAAACGCAAAGAAGAGGGAAAAAGTTGAAATATGTTAAACGAAATATCCTGTAAGGATATTTACAAGCGGCGGACTTCGTGATAAAATACAAGGCGGAACAATTAAAAAGGAAGGAGCTGAAACGATGAAAAAAATAGGCTTTATCGACAATTTTTTAAGCGAGTGGCACGCCAACAACTATCCGGGGATGATCCGCGGCAACGAACGGGCCAAGGCCTTAGGGCTGGAAGTGTGTTATGCCTATGCGAAAACCGACGTTTCCCCTTACGACGGGGTGACTACAGACGAATGGTGCGCGGAGCATAAGGTGGAGAAATGCCGAAGCATAGAGGAGCTGGTGGATAAATCGGATTTTATCGCGGTGCTGTCCCCCGATAATCCCGAGCTGCATTACGAATTGTCGGAATACGCTCTCAAAAGCGGCAAGCCGACCTATATAGACAAGACCTTCGCGCCCGACAAGGCCACGGCCGTGCGGCTGTTCGAGCTGGCAAAACAATACGGAACCCCCGTCTATTCCACCTCCTCGCTTCGGTTTGCGGACGAACTTGCGCCCTATAGAGAAAGCAAGGAAGGGGCGATAAGCTGTATGACGGTAGGCTGTTTTACCTTTGACATTTACGCTATCCATATTTTCGAAATGATGTGCACGATTATGAAAAGGGGAGCAAAGCGTATGATGTGCGTGCAAAGCGGCCGCAACAGAAATATTCTGGTGGATTACGGAAACGGCAGAAGCGCAAGCTTTTTGCAGATGCACACGGACGATCCTTACGGGGTTCCTTTCATCACCTCGGCGGAAATGCCCGACGGAAGCGCGCATTATTATACCATTCAGGACGGCTATCAGCAGAGATTTGTGGAGCACCTCGTCGATTTCTTCGCCACGGGAACGCCTCAGGTGGACAGCGGGGAAACGATAGACCTTATGGGGATGCTCGATACGGCCCGCAAAGCCCTTTGTAAGCCTTTCGTGTGGTTTGATATCTGACGATGGACATTTTTGATAAAAAGGCAAAATGGATCTCGGACGGAGGTCATTTCATTGCCGAAAGCGAAGATGCGGGAAGCCCTGCGCTCTATCTCGAAAAATCGTTCGGGCTGAAAAATTTCCCCGAAAAGGCCGTCGTAAAAATCTGCGGGCTGGGTCTTTACGAGCTTTATATAAATGGCGCGAGGGTGGGCGACCGCGTGTTGGAGCCGCCGTTTACCGAGTACGACAAACGGGTTGCTTATTCCGTTTACGACGTAAAAAAATATCTGCGGACGGGGGAGAACCGCCTGCTTGTCATTCTCGGCGACGGGTGGTACAACCAGACCACGCGCGACACCTGGGGCTTTTATCGGGCCGCGTGGCGGGATTGTCCGAAGCTGCTTTTTGAACTGGACGCGGACGGGGAAAAAACCGTTTCCGACCGCAGCTGGTCGGTTTCGCGCGGCGGGATCGTGTCCAACGCTCTGCGCTCGGGGGAATATCACGACTTTACGGCGAAGCGGGAAGTCCGTCCCGCGGCATTCACCACACCGCCCGGCGGCGAGCTTTTTTGCCCCGATATGCCGCCGATGAGAGAATGCGAAACTTTAGCTCCCGTATCCGTCGAACGGGGAAACGGTTGTACGATATACGATTTCGGGAAAAATATAACGGGCTACGTAAGCGCGATTTTTGAGGGAGAGCGCGGCGAAAAGGTATATATAGAGTATTCCGACCGTATCAAGGACGGTCGCTGCGACAACGAAAGCAATTCGATGTATCTCTTTAACAAAGGGCTCCGCTATCAGACGGACGGATGTACGCTTTCGGGCGGGACGGATTTTTTCAAGCCGCGCTTCGTCTATCACGGCTTCCGTTATGCCGCGGTTTACGGAAAAGCGGCGGCGAAGGACATAAAGGCTTATTTCGTTCATACCGACCTCGAACGGAAAGGAAAGTTTGAGTGCTCGTCCGCGATCGTGGATAAGCTGTACGAAATGAGCATCAACGCCGTTCTTTGCAACTATCACGGTTTTCCCACCGATTGCCCGCACCGCGAAAAAAACGGCTGGACGGGCGACGCACAGCTTTCTCTCGAAACCTGTCTGCACAATTTCGACATGCGCGGCGCTTATAAAAAGTGGCTGGGCGATTTTATCGTCAACCAACGCCCCTCGGGACAGATCTCGGCGATCGTTCCTTCCTGCGGCTGGGGCTTTAACTGGGGAAGCGGCCCTGCCTGGGATATCGCTTTTTTCCGTATTGCGGACGCGCTGCTCTCCTTTTACGGAGACGAGGAAACGGCCGCGGCGGTATATCCCCGATTGAAAAAATATTACCGCTATATCTCTTCGTATTTAGAAAACGGACTGCTCTGCGTCGGGCTGGGGGATTGGAACTATCCCAAAAATATCAAGTTTTCCGTCTGTCCCACCCAATTGACGGACAGCTGCTATTATAAGCTGATGAGTGAAATTTTAGGGAAATTTGCGGAGCGTTTCGAACCCGAAGCCGCGGCGGCTTACTGCGCGGAAGCCGAACGCACGGCCGCGGCGATCAGAGAAAAATATTCGGACGAACAAAGCCTCACGGGGCTGGCCGCGCTCGATTTTTTCGGCGTCGCCGACAGGGGTGCGGAAGTGTTTGAGTATCTCGAAAAAAACGGTTGCGTGCTTCATGCGGGGATACTCGGAACAAAATTTCTTTTCGGGGTTCTGGCCCGTCGGAAACGTTCGGATCTGGCGCTTCGCCTGCTCGAGCGGACGGAATATCCCTCTTTCGGTTATTGGGCGGAAGCGGGGCAGACCTCTCTCTGCGAAGATTTCGAGCTGACAAATTCCTTAAATCATCATATGTACAGCTGTATTGCCGAATATATGTGCTCGGGACTGTGCGGGCTGAAGCTCGAAACGCCGCTGAAAGCTTCTTTAAGCCCCGATCTGCCTTCCTCTATGGAATTTGCGGAAACGGAAAGCCACGGCTTCAAAGTTGCCTTGAGACGCGAAAAGGATAAAATCAGAATGGACGTCACCGTTCCGAAAGCCGCCTCTTTAAGATACGGGAGAGAGCTTTTCGGAGAGGGAAAATATGTTTTTGAAATATAAAAACAGCGTTGTGGCACGGCAGAATCCCGCTCTTTCGGAGCGGGATTTTTTGCGGCGTTTAGGTAAATAAAGGTTAAATAAACAGTCAAAATGTAGCATGGACAAATGCGGGCGTCCGATGTAAAATAATATTGTTAAATCAAGTAATTTTTAACAAATTTTTTAGGAGGAAAAAAGAAATGAGAAAAATGTTTACCGTATTTTCCGGAGCGATTTTCGCATTGGCGCTTTCGTTTTCGGCCGTAGCGTCGGCCGTTGCCGAGGAACCGGCTCAGCCCGTCGATTACGCCTTGAGCGAAAGCAGCTGGACGGTAAAAAAGGGCGTGGCGTTCGGCGGAGAAAATATGTATCTTACGTCTCCCAATTCCCGCGCGGGCTCGAAGAAGATCGGCGGCAATTCGTCCGTCAAGCTGACCACGGTCGGCAACGCCCAGGCTACCTGGAGCTACAATTGGATCCTGTTCAAATGCACGGACGACGTACCCAACGAATGGGCGGGGGAACATATCGACGGAACGGGGGCGGGTACGGGCAACTGGCTGGCGCTCGTCTATGGAAAATCCACCGATTCCTACATAGCGGAGTGCAACGACGGCGTCATTACCAAGACAAAGACGAATTGGAGCGGCAACGATACGTGGTACTGCTGCGACTCCACGACGGAAATCACGATCGCCACCACGGACACGGAAGAGGGCGTCACGGCGCAGCTTTCTTTCAAGGCTACGGGAGATTCCCACAACACGGGGGAGACGCTCAATTATACCTATCAGAGCGCCAATAAAGCCTTGTGGGGGGATTACAGCTTTACGATAGGGACAAATATCGGCGTAGAGGCGGATAGTCCGATAACGGCCGAAAAGACGTTGAAATATAACGTCGAGGTCACGGATACGTCTTCGGACAAAACCTCCGTTAAGCCCGTTACCTTGGATTACGCTCTCGACGCGGCGAAATGGACGAACACCGACGGCGTCGCTTTCGGAGCCGAAAACATGTACGCCACCGCAAATGCGTTCAATCCCGCTACGGTTCCCGTGGGTGGAAACTCTTCGATGCAGGTCGTTATGGACGGCAACGTCATGAACGGCAGCTGGATGTGGTCGAAGGTCATGCTTAAGGTTAATGATCCCGCAGCCTACGGCTGGAATCATACGCAGACCACGTCGAGCGGCAATTGGCTGGCCGTGGTTCTGCGCACTGACAGCGGCAATCTCGAGCTTTACGAATGTACGGACGGAACCGTGGCAATGGTCGCCTCCGTCGGCGTCAGCGGCTATGATAACTGGCATATCCACAAACAGGTCAACACAATTGACATATCTGCCAAAGATACGGACAACGGCGTCGAGGTGGCGGTCGGCTTTACGGCTTCGGAGTGTAAGCAAGCGGGCAACACCAATACGGGAAATACTTATTCCATCACCTATTCGAGCACCAACAAAAAGTTGTGGGGCTCGGGGCGCGTCGTAGTGGGCCGCCCGAACGGCGACGGAACGATCGACGAAACGCAGACGATCAAATGCAACGTAAAAATCACCGATAAGGCGTCCGATTATTCGGGCGACCTCTATGCGGCGCGTCTGGCCGACGAGGCGATAAACGCGCTACCCGCCGCGGTAAACGCCGAAAACTACGCCTCTGCGAAAACGGCTTACACGGCGGCCGATAACGCTTACAATGCGCTTACCGAGGCGCAGAAGGCGCTCTGTGCGGAAGGCGCGGCCGCTAAGCTTGCCGCCTGCGCGGAAAAGCTCGCGGCCTATGAGGCTTCTTTGGGCGCGGCTACGGTGGAGGCGGAGATCGAGGCGCTGCCCGCCGAGATAAACGCCGAAAATTATGCCGCGGCCAAAACCGCGATAGAGACGGCGAAGGCAAATTATGACGCGCTGACCGAGGAACAGAAGGGGCAGGTATCCAACAAGGCGAAGCTCGACGCGGCCGTAGAGGCATTGAATGCGTTCAAACAGCTCAAGGAGGCGGCGGATGCGGTTTCCGAAGCGATTGCGGGCCTTCCCGAAAAGATTTACAGGGATACGTATGCGGACGCCAAAACCGCAATAGAGGCGTCGAAAGCGGCTTACGACGCGCTTTCGGCGGAAGCAAAGGCGCTTGTGGGCAACAAAGCGAAGCTCGATTCGGCGCTCGCCGCGTTGAAAGCGTACGAGGATTCTCTTTCCGAGCCCGTCGCAGACGAGAAAAATCTCGCGCAGAAGAAAGAGCACTGGAGCCGTACGGGAAATGCGGGCGCAAGCAACGTCACGTTTGATCTTTACGGCATGAAAATGGGTACTGCGGAAAATACCACGGCAATGCTCCTGGACAAAAATATAGTAGCCGATTCCAAGGTAGAGCTTGTATTTGATGCGGACGCCTATCGCAAGCAGGGCGATTGGGGACAGATTTGGGTGATGTTCAAAAACGTAAGCGACGAGCTTGACGCGGCCGCACCGCTCAATGCGACCGCCCACGGAGGCGTCGCCGCCAATCCCCGCGGCACGTGGATGGCCTTTATGATCGGGCCGAGCTACGGCGCAAAACTGATGATCTGCGAGGACGGCACGCTTACCGAAAAGAATCTTGCGGACACCGTAATCAGCGGCCTCGACTGGGGCGCGGCGCTTCGGGCAATCAATACGATCGGTATCAAAACCGAGGACCTCGAAAACGGCGTCAAAATAACCCTTACCTATCGCGCAAGCGGCTTTTCCGAAGTGACCGATACGGAGGTCTCTTACGAATGGACGGTGGAAAACGCGGCCTTCAAGGGCGATTACGCGCTTTCTGCGGGTACCTATAACGGAAAGGTAGGGACGGGGGTAACCCTTTCTTCGCTGAAGGTTACGGGGCCCGACGGCGGAAGCGGGCTCGTCGATCGGATTATCGACGACGGTATGTTCAATCACGCCAACTCTCTCGATTACTGGAAAGCGGGATACAACGTCGATTGCTTCGATTTTTCGGAGAAGGGCGCGGTGCTGTGGGATGTGGAAAAAGGCGGGCTTGTCCTCAACCGCAAAATCAAAGATAAGCAGGCTTTCACTTTCGAATTCGACAATACGCTGACGGGTTCGGGCTACGGCAACCTTTATATCGTATTCAAGCACGATCGTCCCGCTACCGTCTATGACGGGGCAAATTTCCCGAAAGCGGAGGGGAATTATATCGTCTTAATGATCGGCGCTGACGGCTTCAAGATGTTCGAGTGCGAAAACGGGGAACTGAATGCGACGCTCAATACGGACGGATCCGTAACGGGCGGCGTGGAGCTCAAGGTTCCTTCTCCCGCAACCAATTATGATATCTGGAACTGGTATAAGCAATATCTCAAGGTAACGATCTATACCGAGGACGTCGAGGACGGCGTCGATGTCACCGTGACGATAACGGGCGGCAGCAGCGGCGTCACCTTTACGGCCACGTATCTTTCCGAAAACGTCGCGCTTCACGGAGATTCCTATGTCGGGATAGAATACTTCCTCGGCGCGTCGGGCAGCGGAAACAACGGTCAGGTCAAGCTCGTCGCCGCCAAGGTCGCGGACGTCGCCGAAGGCTACGTTCCCGATATCGATATCAATGCGCTCAACAAGACGCTTGCCGATGCCAAAAAGGTTGCGATCACCGCGGCGAATTTAGCGGAATATCAGGAGATTTACGACGGCGCGTACGCTAAATATCTCGCCATGAACTATACGCAGAGCAAGGCGTTTGCGATTGCTGATCTGGAGGCGCTCAAGGCCAATCTCGACGGCTATGCGGAGGACGTGAAAACTGCGGCCGCGCTCGACGAAACCATCGCCGCCCTTCCCGCTTCGGTAAATAAAGACAACTACGCCGCGGCAAAGTCCGCGATCGAAGGGGCGAAGGCGACTTACGAGGGCCTGGGCGAAGGGGGTAAAAAGCTGGTGACGAAAAAAGCGCAGCTCGATGCCTGCCTTGCCGCTCTCGCTTCGTTTGAGTCGGATAAGGACGCGGCGGCAAACGTAGATGCGCTCATCGCGGCGCTTCCCGCCGACATTACCGCGGAAAACTACGCGACGGCAAGGGCCGCCGTGGAAGCCGCCGAAAACGCTTATGCGGCTTTGACCGCCGAGCAGAAATCGCTCGTTTCCCGCTACGCCGAGCTGACGGCGGCGCGTACCCGCCTCGACGCGGCCGCGCCTACCCCCGACAGCGGAAGCGAAAGCGGAAAGAACAGCGAAACCGAGGCTGGCTGCGGCTCCAATGCCGCTTATGCAGGCTTTGCCGCCGCGACCGTTCTTTTGGCCGCCGCAGTTGTTTTGATAAAGAAAAAGAGAGCGTAAAGCGCTCCCCTGCTTAAGAGAAAAGGCTCGCTTCGCGCGGGCCTTTTTTCAAGTTATTTCTTTTTGGCAGATTGCTGCTTATACGTACTTGGACTGATGCCGAAACGTTTTTTGAAGATCCGCGAAAAAACGTAAATCGAAGAATAGTTGAGATAGTCGGAAATTTCGGTAATCGTCGCCTTGTTTTCCTCGAGCATCTGTTTCGCCAGCTCAAGCTTTTTATCGGAATAATAGGTATAGATGGACTTTCCGAATTTGCGCTTGAAAATCCTTGAAATATAGACGTAGTTGTAGTTTAGCTTGTCCGCTATGTCCGTAAGTCGGCCGATCTTCGTGAGGTTATGGTCGATATAGTTCATCGTTCGGTAATAAAGGTTCTGTTCGTTATCGATATTGGGGGAGGAATAGGTTTTCGTGGTGATTTGGCGATAGATCTGACAGACGTTTATGCACAGGATTTTTACGAGCAGTTCAAATTTGATATCGGTGTAAAGCGTATCGTTTTCCAAGGTGGAAATGAGCTCGACGAAGGTCTGTCCCAGCATGGAAATATTGTGTGTACGGCTGGCCGCCGATAGAGAAAGCATGCGTTGATCGTAGAGGATTTCCTTAAACTCGGCGCCCGTTTCGAAGCTGAAAGCGATATAGTAATATCGTAAAGGATCGACCTTATCGGAAATGATTTCGTGTCTTTCGTAGGGGAGCGAGACAAACAAATCGTTTTTTTTCACCTCCGTCGGGAGGTTGCCCGCATAGACGATTCCCGTCCCCGAGATGATATAGGTCAGCTCGAAAAAATCGTTGTGAATGTGCGGCTCCACCACGGCGCTGTTATTGCAGTAGATCTCGCCGAGCTGATAGAGCAGCAGATCGCCGAATTTTCTCGGATTTTTCAAATGGTTGAAGTCGTAGGAAAACTTGTTTTCGATGATTATGTTATCTTTCATTAAAGCTCCTTTCAGATATTTGTTAAACCGAAAAAATTTTTCGTTTTTAACACGTGTTTACTTTAGAATTTAGTCAAATTCTACCACGAGTTTTTTATTTTTCAAGATATAAAGCCGATTAAGTTAAAATAGGTTAAATAATTTCTATAAATTTGACAAATTACAACTCGTGGGGAGGACTCGTAAGAGGTTAAAAAGTGTTAAAGAGATAGTAAAGATTGACGATTTCAAAAGAGGCGCACTTATATTATAATTTACTTAAGCAATGTATTCATGCACGCGGACAGCGCGCGAGAGGTGGAAAAATGCACTTGAAAAAATGGACGAAGCTGATTGCGATGCTCGTTTTGATGATTGCGGTACTGCTTTGCGCGGGGGCCTGCGCAACGGCCGAAGTCAAGGTGGGGCGGGACGGCTCGGGGTCGGCTACCGTCGTCATATCCAAAGACGCTTACGCGACAAAGGAGGAAGCCGAAGCGAAAGTTCGGGAGATACTCGGCGGCATAGACGCCAAACAGTCGGTGGAAAGCGGCAGGGTTAAGCTGAAGTCCTTTAAGGAAAAAGAGGAGGGCTATGTCGCCTCGATTTCCTTTAAGCGGCTGCAATACACTTCGGGAATCGGCAATTTCGGCTATACCCCGTCGGACGAGTTTTTGGCTACGCTCAACAAGACGACCCAAATAAAGGATTGGGCGAAGGGCAAGCTCGGCACCTATCAGGATTACAGGGACGACATCTACAAATTCGCCGCGTCCAACGCCGAGATTGCCTTTCGGCCCGTGTCTGTAAAAACGAAAACGGAGATGACGGCCGAAGAATTTATCGCCCCCGACGGAATCCTTTCCGAGTCCTCCAAGGGCCGCGTGTTCACGTTTTTTGTGGCCGATCTCGAAGGACTGGAAAGCATCACTTTTTCTTTCGAGGGAAAAATCAAGGTTTACGGCAGCAAAAACGCCGAACTGGTCGATTCTTCCACCCTTCGGGTGAAACCGATCGTCGTGAAATCAAACGTCCTGTCTGCGAGCGGCGACGAGGCGGCGACGCGGGAAGTCAGCTGCTATGCGGGGTATGTGTATTTCACCCTCAGCCCGTCCCCGGTCGCAATCGCCGGCGGCGTAATAGGCGGAACGCTTCTGGTCGGTTTCGTCGTTTACGGTATAGTTTCCGGCCGTTTCAAGCGCGTGTTTCGCGGCAAAACCGTGAAATCCGTTCTCACCAATTACGATCTCTATTTGATGATGATCCCCGCGATCGTCTTGCTGGTGCTCTTTGCATACCTGCCCATGGCGGGCACCGTCATGGCGTTCAAAAATTTCAAGATCGACGACGGCATCTGGGGAAGCGAATGGGCCGGCATGGGCGGCTTCAGAAACTTCGTCGAATTGTTTACAAAGCCGACGGCGGGCTTCGGGATGCTGGTTCGGAACACCGTGCTTCTTGCCCTGCTGAAATTTGTATTTGGATTTCTTTGTGCGATCCTGCTGGCGGTGCTGTTCAATTATCTGAAAAACGGCATATTCAAAAAGACAGTGCAGACAATTTCCTATTTTCCGTATTTCATTTCCTGGGTTACCGTTTCGGGGCTTTCGTATCTGTTTCTGGCAACGGACGGCGGGCTTTTGAATCAAATGCTTGCAAAAATAGGCGTGGGCGCGGTCAATTGGTACACCTCGCCGCAGTATTGGCGGGGGATACTGACGTTTACCTCGCTATGGAAAACGGTGGGGTATTCGACGATCGTTTATCTGGCCGCCATTACGGCGATCGATCCTTGTCTGTACGAGGCGGCGACCATCGACGGCTGCGGGCGACGACGACAGCTCCTACATATTACCGTCCCCGGCATGCTACCCGTGATCGGCATACAGGTGGTGTTCAGTCTGGGGAATCTGGTGAAGGACGATTTCGATCAGATCTATACGATGACGCGCGGCAGCGACGCACTGAGCAGCACGACGGAGGTCATCGGCACGATCGTTTATAAATCGATCGGCAATGCCTCTGCTTACAGCTCCGCCGCGGCCATGGGGATTTTGCAGGGCGTCGTGGCGCTGATTCTCGTGCTCGTCAGCAATCGCATTATCAAAAAATTGGGAATGGACGCAGCGTTCTGAAAGGAGGCGAAAAATAATGGTCAAGTCAAAAAGCGAAAAGGTTTTCGACGCCGCCAATATCGTATTGATGATCGTGCTCACGGTGGTTTTCGTAGTGCCGATCCTGCTGATCGTAAGCGCCTCCTTTACTTCGGCGCGGGCGCTTACGAAATACGGCTATAGCCTGATTATCCGCGAATTTTCGTGGTCGTCGTATTCGTATATCTTTCTCGCGTCGGACATCTTCGTCCGTTCGCTTTTCAATTCGGTATTTATGACCGTTCTCGCGACGTGCGGAATGGTGTTTACCACCTCTCTGTACGCTTACAGTCTTACGCGAAAACAGCTGAAGTTCAAAAAGCTCTTTTCGATATTTGTCGTTATCCCCATGCTGTTTGCGGGCGGGACGATTCCTTATTACCTCGTCGTAAACGATCTGCATCTCATGAATACGCAGTGGGCCATCATTATTCCCTTTTCGGTAAATGCGTGGAATATTCTCCTCGTGAGAAACTTTTTTTCGGGGATACCCGAATCGCTCACCGAAGCGGCCCAGCTCGAAGGGGCAAACAATATGCAGGTGCTCTTTTACGTCGTTATCCCCGGCGGGTTTCCGATCATAGCCACCATTATTCTGTATTCGGCCGTCGGCGTATGGAACGATTGGTTTCATGCCTCGCTCTTCCTCGACAGCTCTCATAAAAATTTATGGCCCGTGCAGGCCGTGGTGAGACAGCTTCAGACGGATTTCGAATCCCTTGTGGGCTCGGTCGGCGGCGGTTCGTCGCTGGGATTGAACTCGGAGGGCATCAAGAGCGCGGCGATCGTGCTTTCGACGCTGCCCATCGTGTTGGTGTATCCCTTTTTGCAGAAATTCTTTATCAACGGCTCCTTTGCGGGCGCCGTTAAGGAATAAAATAAAAAATCAGGAGGATCAAATGAAAAAATCAGTCGTTTTATCTCTGGCCGTTTGTATGACGCTCGTTTGCGCGGCGGCTTGCGGAGAAAGAACCCCTTCTTCCGGCGGCAGTTCAACCACGTCGGAAAGCCGTGTGCCCTGGGAAACCGCCAAGGCAAATGCGAAAAAAATCACAATTTATCTCGACGAAAGCAACGTTTACGGCTCGTACATACAGGGCAGCGAAGAAGCCTATGTCAAAAACGCCATAGAGAAAAAGTTTTATGAGGATACGGGCAACGCCGTAAATATCGAAATACTTTATTGTACGCACGAAACGTTCAGCAACAGCTTCAGCGGCGTTATGACCACGGGCCGCTGGGACGCGGCCGTCTCCTATCTGGGGCAGGCGGGGCTTGAGGAAACCGTCCTCAATCAGGACGTGGCGATGGATATTTCCGATCTTGTTTCCGCCTACGGCGACCATATTTCCGAGGCGGTGGATCAGGAGGCCTTTTACGCCGTTACGACGCTCACCGACGAGGTGATCGGGGTCCCTTCGGTGGTAAAAACGAAAACCCGCGGCCTGCTTGCCAGAAAGGACTATATGACGAGGGTAGGCTATACCGAAAGCGCGGAGGAAGCGGCCGCTTCGGGCGGAAGCCTCAAGCTCTGCAAAACCATCGACGATTTCAACGACATGCTGGTTAAAATGAAGGCGCAGATTCCCGAATGTACCACGCCCCTCATCGGCAACTCGTACGACCTCGAATTTACGGTGCTTGCCGGCGTCTGCGGCACGGCGGGCTATCAATATAAATCGGTGATCTACAACGACGACGGCACGGTGAAGGAGGTCGTCCCCGGCTGGCTGTCCGAAGGGTACGGAAAAATGCTCGATTACGCCTATTATTGGCAGAAAAACGGCCTTTGGGAATCGGATAACCGAGTTGTCAGCGACGAAGTGCGCATTACCAACTTTTCCAACGGCAAAAGCGGCGTCTATTGCGCCGACCCCAACATCATGAACCTTATAAGCGTCGCAAGGCAGGTAAAAACCGTCGATAAGGACGTGGAATTTGCCATTCTTTCCCCGCTGGACGCGGTTGACGAATCGGGCAAGGCAATCGAAAATTCGGGCGCCTTTGTGGAAAATTCGAGGACGACCGACTGTCTCATCATCAACAAAAAATCGCAGAATGCCGAGCTGTTGATCAAGTATCTCGATTGGATGTATTCTTCCGTCGATAATTACGAGCTTTGCCGTTACGGGGTAAAGGGCGAGCATTGGATCGACGCGGGGGAGGGGTTCTATAAATATCCCGAAAATCTTGCGGACAGATACTTCATTAATCCTCCCTATTCGGGCGCGTTTGCATTGCTTCACAACGACGAATTCGCCTACAGGCTTTACGCTTCCTATTCCGAGGAAGAGCTGGGCTGGATCGAGAAAGTGGAAAACTCCCGCGGCATGAAAAACGAAACGGACGGCATGCTTTTCTACAATATGCCCCAGACGATCAATTCCAATTTCAGATTGGCCGAAAATAACATATATCTCAACTGCGCGACAAAGGCGTGGACGGGCGTGGCCGATCCCGCGCTGACCTACGGCGGCGAAAACGGCGAATATGCCGCTTACCGCAAGCAGGCGGGAGATTATATCGAGTGGCTTACCACGCAGTATAAGCTCTATCTGCAAAGCAGGGCTCTGTAAAGCGAGACGGAAAGGAGGAATTTATGAGAAAATCAAAACTTATCATGGGCGCCGCGCTGGCGGCCGCACTGCTGTTTTCGTCCGTTTCCGCGCTCCCCGCGGCGGCTGTCGCCGAGGAAACGGCGGACGCCCCCTACGAGGTGCAGATCGCCGAGGAAAACAATCTCGCGGCCAACAAATGGGATTGGCTGACCGACAAGACGGGCTCCGCCGAGGTCGCTATCGACGAGGGCGGATTGAGAATGGAGAATTTCAACAAGGGCGGTTCGGGCTTCGCGGTATATCAGACCAATAAATTCAGCGAATTCAAGTATTCGATGTACGCCAATCTCAATCTGACGATCCCTTCCGAATGCGGCGTGACCGACGTCGATTTCGACTATTCCAATCTTTACATATCCTTTATGATCAAGGCCGATTCCCCGTCGGCGAGTTATGCCTGTCCCTGGAACGGAAGCAAGGCCTATTTCAGCTTGTGCTTCGAAAATCTTCAGGGGCATCCCAAGACGATCCTGTACGTCAACGAGAGCTGGGCGGGAAAGGGCGAAGTAAGGTACAGCGTTGCCGAAACGGATAAAGCGAAGTGGAACGACGGCAAACATCACTGGTTTGAATTTGAGTTTGTAAACGACGAACGGGAAGAAGAGTACCGCGGGGAAAAACAATTATTTACCGGAAAAACGTTTAAGTTCTATTTTGACGGCGAGCTTGCCATAGAATATTTTCAGCGCGAGGATAAGGTGTTTTCCAAAGCGCTCAACCAATATGTGGACGATCTGAAATTTACTGCGACAAGCGGCTATCTCGGCTATTGGACCACCAGCGATTTCCCGTTGGGATACAATACGAGCACCACAAATTGCTACGTGCAGATAGATAAGGTGCAGATCACCTCTCTCGACGGGGATACACCCGAGACGTATAAGAAATGCGCGGTGCCCGAATTTGAGATAGAGTCTTTGACCTATTCGCCCGCGGCGAGCTACGACACGGGGGAGGATATCGAAATCAAACTGGTCAACCTGTTTGAATACGAGGGGGAAGAACCGCTTACCTATACGGCGACGAGCGGCGGAAAAGCGCTGGGAAAGATACAGAACGGCTTTTGGCTTTGGACGCCCGAAGAAGCGGGAACGTACTACGTCGATATAAAGGCCGAGGCGGGCGGAAAGAGCGCGATGAACTATCTGACGCTGAGAGTGGTGGAAGCGGCCGAGCCCGTTCCGCCGACAAGTTCTTCGGATTCCGCTTCCGAAACGCAGTCCAATGCGGACGGCGGCTGTAATTCCTCGGTCGCGGCGTCGGCTGTATTTTCCCTGACGGCTATGCTTGCGGCCGCGGCGTTGGTGAGCAAAAAGAGAAAGGGATAAGGTGAACGCGATGAAAAAAGCGATGAAAAAAACATTTCTGACGGCCATGGCCGCAGTGCTGGCCTTGTCGGGCGCAGGCTGCGGCGAACAGGATAATTCCTCGGAATCGCAGTCGGACAGCACCCCGAAGGAGATAACCGTTCAGGCGGGCTATACGAGGTACGATCTGAAGGACAGCACGCGCAAAACCGAGGGCTTCGGAACGCAGTTCGATACCTTGATCGTTGAAAAGCAGAACGGCGGAAAGGCCGAGGATTGGCAGGTGCACGTCGATGCGCTGGAAACCATGAACCTTCAGAACGTGCGCATCCGTTTCTTCCCCGAAATGTACGAACGGGGCAACGATAACGACGATCCCAACGTATTCGACTACGACAGCCCCGACGTCGATTTCAATTCGCTCGAGATGCAGCATCTTTATTCCCTGCTCGACGCATTTGAGAAAAACGGCGTAAAGGTGGATTTAAGCTGGTACGGCTGTCGGACGACCTTTGCCTCGGAGGACGGAAAAATCAACGGCAGCTGGCTGGGCGGAAACTACGGCGACGAGGGAGTAAATTCCTGGTCGGTGCTTCCGCGCCTGGGAAACCGTCCCTACGAGGAATTTGCCGAGTCGGTTGCGGCGTGTCTGAACTATCTCCTCAACGAAAAGAAATATACCTGCATTTACGAGTACAGCCTGTTCCCCGAACCCGACGGCATGATGAGCTCGATGGAACCCTATAAAGAGGTTTCCGAGCTGACGAAAAAGCAGCTCGAAAAATACGGCATTAAGGACAAAATTCTCTTTTCGGGGCCCGCGGATTACGGCAACAATTCCGAAAAGTTTGAGGAGAGATTTCTTTCGCAGATAGATGTCGAAAAGGCTACCTCCTCGGTCTATTGCTATAACGCAGACTCCTTCAACGAAGTAATGCTCGATTTTGCGCAGGGATATACCGCGGTTTGCGACAAATACGGAATCAGCTGGGGAATCGCCGAATCGGGGACAAATCACGGCCTTACGCCCGTCACCAATTCCGACAGCGACACTTACGACCGCGCGCTGTTTATGGCCCGTTTCGCCATCAATATGGTGAACGGCGGCTGTACCAATATAAAATATTTCGTTTTCGGCGACTGCTGGTATGACGGCGCGCTCAACGAGCTGGGTCTGTTCAAATTCAAGCACGAGGGCTGGAAGGCGAAACCCGTCTGGTATTCCTGGTCGCTTATTTGCAGATTTACGGATTTCGGCAGTGAAATTTATCCCGTGACGGACAGCTACGGCGACGATGCGGATACGGACGTGTGTATCACCGCCTTTAGGCTTCCCGACGGCTCCTGGACGTATCTCGCGGCCAATAACGGCACGTCGGCTAAAAAGGTGGCGATCGTCAACGACAGGACGGGGCGTCCCGAAAAAATGAAGCTTTACCGCATGACCGAAGCTACGCTTCCCGTGGAAAGAACGCTTTCCATTCTTCCCGTTCATTCGGAAATAGACGCTTCGCAGGGCGCGGCGCATTTTACGATTCCCGCAAAGGGATTTGTAGTCCTTTCGGACAAAAAATAATTTAAGGCTAAGGGGTTGTTATGAAAAAAATCATATGTCTGGCGGCCGCGGTTATTCTCGCGGTCTCGGCCGCGGGCTGCGGCAATACGGGCGATACGTCTGAAGCCTCTTCCGCTTCCTCTCAGACGCAGATCGAAGTGGCCGCAGGCTACGAAAGATACGATGTGGGAGAGGCGCTCGACACCGTGACGGCAGGCTTCGGCGCGCAGATCGACACCGACGTCTATATGCCTTGGAACAATCTGACGGCAGACGAGGAAGCGATGCTGGAAAAACGCATCGCCGACATGAATCTTCAATTTACGCGAATTAAATTCTTTCCCGAATTTTTCGAGCGGGCAAATGATAACGACGATCCCGACGTATTCGACGCCGACGCGGAGGGGATCGATTTTGACTCGACGGAAATGCGGGCGCTCTACAAGATTTTGGATATCTGTGAAAAATACGGGATCAACGTCGATTTAAGCTGGTACGGCTGTTATGCCTGGTTCGATTCGTACGACGGAAAGTACGACGGCAGCTGGCTGGGGTATTCGGACGAGGTAACGATGCAAAAAAACTGGGTCACCGCGCCCAGAAAGACGGCCGAATTCGACGGCTTTGCCGAATACGCCGAAAACATTTACGTGGGATTGGACTATCTCATCAACGTCAAAAAATATACCTGTCTTTACGGCTTCAGCGTCATCGCCGAAATGTTTATGGACGATAAGGGCGTGATCAGCTGGGACGCCTATGCCGAATGCGTGAAAGGGATAGACGAAAGGCTGGAAAAAGAGGGGCTTCGGGATAAAATAAAGTTTTTGGGAACCTCGAACAACGGCAACAGTCCCAAATATTTTAAGGACGAACAGGCGAAAACAAAAGACTATTTCGATATTCTCGGCACGGGCAACTACAATTGGGATAACGACGACTACAACGAGAGTATGGAAACTTATTTTGCCGATATTATCGGGATCGCCCGCGATTACGGAAAACAGGGCTGGTACGTCGCCGAATTTTGTCAGGGAAAACACTTCATCAACGCCGTAGATAAGGAAGATATCGATTGGTATGAAGCGGGCTTATATATTTCCCGTTTTGTAATCGCGGCCGCCTCCCAAGGCGCTACGATGCTCAATCATTACATTCTGGGAGATACCTGGTTTACAAACTCTTACGTGCATACCATGGGGCTTTGGGCCTATCGGGACAAAGGCTGGAAAGCGCACCCCGAATACTATTTCTACGGGCTCATCTGCAAATATACGGATATCGGCAGTAAGGTATATCCGATAAAATCGACGGATGACGTCTCCATGATCGCCTTTCAGCTGCCCGACGGCTCGTGGTCGTATATGATGGCCAACTGCGCAGGCGCCGCCAAAAAGGTGGCGGTGGTCAACGCCGCCTCGGACGGGCCGAAAAAGCTCGACGCTTATAAGGTTACGGAAGCGCTCATTCCGTCGGACAGAGCGGTGGAATTGCCCGCGGCTTACGACAACGTCGATGCGAGCGGCGGCGTGGCATACGTCACCTTGCCCGCGAACGGCTTCGTCGTGTTATCCGACAAAAAGTAACGGAAGCCGCGCGGCTTTTCTGCGGGTCGCAGAAAAATATGCCTGTCAAGCGTGGATTTCTATAAAAGGAAGGAAAACGAAATGAGAAAAAAATGGACGGCCGCAATACTTTCCGCGGCGTTGTGTTTCAGTCTCGTGACAGCCGTTCGGCCGATAGAAGCCGATGCGGCCGCGCTGCGGATCACCAATACGAAAACCTACGTCGGCAACCTCAATATGGCCCCCGCGCTCATTCAGCCGCTGACGTCGGCCTCCCTCTTGGAGGAATATGCCGATTACGAGCAGAATCTGCGCCCTTCCAACGTCATCGTCGAGATCGATCCCGCGCTTAACGTCCTTGGCGCCGACGGCGCGCAGATAGGTTCGCTCACGGAGGTATATGAGACGGTTAAAGCCGAAGGCATGCTCTCCGTCGTGCGCGTTGACGACGCGGCGGAGGGGGAAGCGTTTTCGGCCTGGCTCGCCGAAAAAGACGTTTTCGATATAGCGGTGTTGTCCGACGACGCGGCTCTCGTCAAAAGCGTGAGGACGGCTCGTTCCAATATACGCGGCATCGTCGATTATTCGGGGAAAGCCGCCGACAGTCTTTACGAATGGGTGAAGGAGGCAAACGAAGCGTACGCCAATGTGATCATGCTTTCGCAGTCGCAGGCGGACGCGGAAACCGTGGAATATCTGCATGCCCGTTTCAAGGCCGTTTGGGTGACGGAGGACGAGTTTTCGGAGCTGAATGTCTATTCGTTGGTTTCGAGCGGCGCATATGGAATCGTAACCGACGGAGACACGCGGGAAATCTATAAATTTTACGACAATTATAAATCTAATTCCCTCGCACGCTCGTTTTTGACGATCGGACACAGAGGGGTGGGCAGAGGTTATCCCGAAAACAGCCTCGAGGGGTATAAGGCGGCTTATGAGTCGGGGGCTTCGGCGATAGAAATCGACATGAAGGTTTCCGCGGACAATCAGATTTTTATTCTTCACGACAGCAATCTCGAGGAACGGACGACGGGCAGCGGCACTGCCGAAAATTATACGCTCGCGCAGCTGAAAAATTTTAAGGTCACGAAGGCTTCCGACGGCAGCGAGACGGGCATGGCCGCGGATATTCCCACGCTGGACGACGTGTTCGGCTATTTCAAAGACAAAGAGGATTTTGTAATCGTCTGCGAGATAAAAACGGTAAAGACAAACGTGGTTAAACTGTTCGCCGAGAAGGTGAAAAAGTACGGCATGGAGGACAAGGTTGTGGCGATCGCTTTCAGCATGAATATGCTGGAGCTGATGAAAAACACCGAAGGCGCGTCGGGGATTCCTACCGCTTCCCTCAACACAATTTATCAATCTTCCGCCGCCGAAGATTTACAGACGCTGTGTCGGAACAATACGATCGTCAACGCAAAAACCGACCATATTTATTTTGAGGAACGCAATCTCAAAAACAGAGGCTTTCTGCTCTATTCCTGGACCTACGAAACGGCGGAAAGCGCGAGGAGCGCCATATCCAACGGCGTGCTGGGCGTAACCACCGACGCTGTAACGGCGTTCGCCGATTATCAGAAGCGGATTCTTCCCAAAGGGGAGTATTCCGCGGCGGAGGGGACGGAGCTTTCGTCGGCGACGTTTAAGGCGGACGTCCTGAAATACGACGGAACGGTGGAGGAACGCGAGCTCGGCGTATTCAAATACGCCGTCAAAGGAGACTTTGCCGAAGCCATACTTCAATCGGTTTCGGACGGCTATATCCTTTACAGCGAGCCTATAAAAATCCAAATCGAAAAAGCCGAAAAGCCCGTCGATCCGCCCGACAGCGGTTCGGACGCTCCCTCTTCTTCGTCGGGGAACGCTTCGGCAAGCTCCGCTCCTTCGGCGGAAGCGCAGGGCGGCTGCAACAGCAGCGCGGGCGGAATGTGTGCTCTGTTGGTTTTATCGGGCGGTGCGTTGGCGATAGTCAGAAAAAGAAAATAAACGGCGAAAAATCTGTGCGGACAGCATTGCGGATCACAGGGAGAAGGTTATGAAAATAGGAATCATCACGGATTGCATGAAACGAAATACGCTTGCCGAGGCGCTTGCGGACGCCGCAAGGCTCGGGGCGGACGGGGTTCAGATCTACGCGACGACGGGCGAGTTTACTCCCGATACGCTCGGCGCGGAAGCGAAGGCAAAGTATAAAGCCCTTCTTTCGCAGCATGGCTTGGAGATTTCCGCGCTCTGCGGGGACATGGGCGGTTACGGCTTCGAGCGGGCGGAGGACAACGCTTTGCGCATAGAAAAGACGAAGCGGATCATCGACCTTGCAGTCGAATTTTCCGCGCGTGTCGTCACCACGCATATAGGCGTGATTCCCGACGAGAAAACCCATCCGCGCTATGCCGTAATGCTTTCCGCGCTCACCGAATGCGGAAGCTACGCCGCGGCGAAAGGGGTGACTCTGGCGATCGAAACAGGCCCCGAAAAAGCCAAAACGCTCAAGGCGTTTATCGAGGACACGGAGGGCGGCGTCGGCGTCAATCTCGACCCCGCAAATTTTACCATGGTGACGGGACAGGACGCTGTGGAAGCCGTTTCCATTCTTAAAAATTATATCGTCCATACCCACGTAAAGGACGGGCGCAAGCTCGACCCCGAGCTGAAGGCGGAGACGGTCTATCATGCGTTCGCCGTCGGGGGCGTGGCCGCGCTGAACGCCTGTAAAGGCTTTGAAGAACTGCCGATCGGACAGGGCGACGTGGATTGGAAGTCCTATATGAAAGCGCTCAGGGAGATCGGTTACGACGGATATCTGACGATCGAACGCGAAGCTGGCGACGCTCCTTTCGACGATATTCGTTCGGCGGTGAAATTTATTCGGAGCTTCGTATGATCGACGGCGAGAGAAGAAACGAATTAAAATCGGTAAACGAGTATATAGAAAGCAACAAGTCTCTCGTCAGGGAGCGATTCCGCGGGAAATATCATTTGCAGCCGCAAATCGGCTGGATGAACGATCCCAACGGGTTTGTTTTCTTTAAGGGCAGATACCATATGTTTTATCAGCTGCATCCCTATTCCGCCAACGGCGGACTCATGTATTGGGGGCACGCGGTCAGCGACGATCTGGTTGTCTGGGAATATCTGCCCGTGGCGTTGGCGCCCGACGAAGCGTACGATGCGGACGGTTGTTGGTCGGGCTCGGCGATCGTTGTGGGCGACAGGCTTTATCTCGTCTATGCGGGAAACTGCGAGCGGGGCGGAAAGAGAGTATCGACGCAGAACCTCGCCTATTCGGACGACGGCGTTCGGTTTTTCAAATACGCGGGAAATCCCGTGATCGGAGAAAAACAGGCCCCGCAGGGGACGAACCTTTCCGATTTCCGCGATCCGTATATTTGGAAACATGAAAATAGATATTATCTTTTGATCGCAACGGCGGAAGCGGGCGCAGGGAAAATACAGCTTTACGAAGCGGACGATTTGTTTCATTGGCGCTATAAAAACGTCTTTTTGCGCCGCTTTGGCTGCGGAGAATGCTGGGAGTGTCCCAATGTTCTCTCTTTTGGAGAGACGGATTTGTTGGTATGTTCCGCTTTGGCCTATCCGCACGGGAAATATGCGTTTTGGAATTGTAATTCCAACGTCTATGCGACGGGAAAGGTGGATTACGAAAGGGGCGAGATGAGTGCCTCCGATTTTTCGGAAATCGACGCGGGTCTCGATTTTTATGCGGCGCAGATGATTCGGGGCAAAGGCGGAACAAACATTATGTCCGCATGGATGAACGTGTGGCCTCGGCGGAACGTCACGTCGGAGCTGGGAGACGGCTGGGCGGGAAAGTTGATTCTGCCGCGTGAAGTGTCTCTCAAAAACGGGAAGCTTATTCAAAAACCCGTCTCGGCCGTCGAAAAGTACTATAAAGCTACCGTTTGCGTCACGGATGTGCTGGAAGGGACAAAATCCTATGCAAACGTTTCGGGACAGGTCGTGCGATTAAAAATTTCGGCGGATATAAAGGAAGCGGATCGTTTTTGCGTATCCGTATTCGCCGACGAAAAATATAAAACGGATATTTCTTACGATAAAAAAACGCGGCTGATAAAAGCCGATCGTTCGTACAGCGGTTATCCGATCACTGCGGGCGAAAAAGATAAATCGGAAGGCAGGGTGCGCTATGCGGAATATATCCCCGAAAACGATTTCCTGAAAATGGAAATATTTCTCGACAAGAGTAGCGCGGAAATATTTTTCGGGGAAGGAGAGCTGACGATGAGCCTGCTTTCCTATAACCCCGAACAGGCGGAGAAAATTATTTTTTCCTGCGAAGGAAAAGCGAAAATAACAATAGAAAAAAACGATTTCGTTTTTTAATAGATTTAATATCAGTTCAAGGAGAGTTTGAAACCATGAATAAAAAAATTTGCATTGCGGTCGTCGGCTGCGGGCGAATCGCTACCAACGCCCATTTTCCCGCCTTTAAGGCTCTTGCGGAGAGAGTGCGGGTAAAGTATGCCTGCGACGTCATCGAGGCCAAAGCACAGGCGAAGAAGGACGAATATCCCGATCTCGTCGAAAACGTCGTTACGGATTACAAGCTCGCGCTTGCCGACAAAGAGGTTGACGCGGTGTATGTCCTTACGCCCAACTACGCGCATTATACGGTTACTATGGACGCGCTGCGCGCCGGAAAACACGTCTTTTGCGAAAAGCCGATCACCGTCAATTATAAGCTTTCCCTCGAGATGGCCGAGGAAGCGAAAAAGCAGGGGAAGCTTTTGAATATCGGCGTCTGCAACCGCTACAATAAAGCGGTGGAAATGCTGGAACAGATGAACAGAAACGGAAAATTCGGCAATATTTATCACGTATATTGCTCTTTCAGAAGCTTCAGAAGTATCCCGGGGCTCGGGGGCGCGTTTACCACAAAAGCGCAGTCGGGCGGGGGCGTGCTGATCGACTGGGGCGTACATTTTCTCGATTTGATTTTATATATACTCGGCGGTGCAAAGCTGAAAACGGTGACCTGCGACGCCTATTCGGAAATGGCGAAGGACATGAAGGCGTATAAGTACAATTTTATGTGGGCCGAGGATACCAAGGACTTAAACGGTACCAACGACGTGGACGATTACATCGCGGGACATATCCGCACGGATAAGGCGTCGATTTCCTTCAACGGCGCATGGGCGCAAAATATCGCGCAAGACGAGATGTTTATTGATTTTCTCGGAGACAAGGGCGGCGCGAGGCTTTCTTACGGCGGGCATTTTATCTATTACGGAACGAGCGAGGAGGGCGAGCTTGTCACCGTCAATTATAACTATAATATTCCCGATCATATGCTGTGCGAGGATCGTGCGTTTCTGGACGCGATAGAGAACGGAACGCATACCAAAACGCACATTGAAAATATTCTGGAATCGGCGAAGCTGCTCGACGCGCTTTATCAATCTGCAGAGAAAAAGGAAGAAATAAAGTTATAAAATCATGAAACACGGAATGATCATCATAGGCTTCGGCAACCAGGGCCAGTGGCACGCCGACAGCATACGGGAAAGGGTGCCCGAAATCCGGGTAATCGGAGCCTACGACATAAAAGAGGAGCGGGCGACGGAAATCGCAAAAAGAAATCTCAAGCGCTTTACTTCGCCCGCCGAAGTATGGGCATGCAAAGAGGCCGACGTCGTTCTCGTCTCCACGCCCAACAACTTTCATAAAGAGTATTGTATCGCCGCGCTCGAGGCGGGAAAAAACGTGGTGTGCGAAAAGCCTGTAACCATGAATTCGGAGGAGCTGGAAGAAATTCTTGCCGTCGCAAAGGAAACGGGGAAACAGTTCACCGTACACCAAAACAGGCGCTGGGACGCCGATTACCGCGTCGTAAAAAACATCATAGACAAAAACGTCGTGGGAAAGCCGTATTTTATCGATTCGCGTTTGTTCGGCTGCAAAGGGCTGCCCGGCGACTGGCGCAGCGCAAAGGTATCGGGCGGCGGAATGCTTTACGATTGGAGCGTTCATCTCATCGACCAGATGCTCGACCTGATCGACAGCGAGCCGGAAAGCGTTTTCGTCGATGCGGTAAAGGTGCGTTTTCCCGAAGTGGACGACTGCAATAAAATACTCGTCAAATTCAAAAACGGCGTACGTTATCAGATTGTAGTGGACAGCTGGTGCTATATCGGCGAAAACAGATGGCATATCTGCGGAGACGACGGCACGGCGGTCGTTCCCGTATGGGGAGACGTCAAGGGCAAAATCATCAAGGCGAATATAAAAGAAATAGGTTGGGAGGAGGGCTTTGTATTCACCTCCAACGGCAGATCGAGCACTATGGCCCCCCGTCCCGTAGAAAAGCTTCAGACATTCGACGCGCCCGTGCCTGAGCTTCCTCCCTGGGAAGAATTTTATCATAATTTCACGGCGTCGATCGAGGGCAGGGACAAACCGATCGTCACTCACGAGCAAATAAGGCTGGTCATGAAAGTTTTGGATGCGTGTTTCCGTTCGATGGAGAGCGGAAATGCGGAAAGGGTATAGGCAGGGAAGCGACGAGCAAAAATTAATTTATATCGATGGTATCGTTTTTCAAAAAGTTCCCATACTGTGGATATGGAAAAGGATAAGAAACCGAAACTTACGGAAGAGACGGAAACTTTGTTTGAGGACGCGGCTTGCGCTAACGAATGTACGGGACTGATGCAGGGAATGCCCATCGACGAAGCGGATAAGGAAAGCTACGGCGAGATCTTCGATTACGGCGCCGAAGCCGGCTCGGACGAGGTGCATGCGGGCCACGTGCAAAAGCCGAACGAGAAGCGCGGGATTGCCTTGGGCGATCCGAACGGAAAACCCGCAAATAAAAGCAAATAAAAGGCAAGACAAAAAACACTCCTTGAAACCCAAGGAGTGTTTTTTCATTATGATAGCCGATAAAATTCATGGTTAAACGAACATATGTAAAAAACGGCGATAAAGAAAGGAATTGACATTGTATTTCGTACATGTTATAATACAAAAAAGAGCGTTAAATTTTTGCGGCGCTTAAACTTATAAACCTGAAAATACGGTTAAAAACTGCTGAATGAGGAGAATGCTATGAATTGGGAGCCTTGGACGGGCTGTTATAAAATCAGTGACGGCTGCGCAAATTGCTATTTTTATGGCCCGCATGCAAAACGGTACGGCCAAAATAAAGTAGAAAAAACGGATAAATTCGATTGGCCGATCAGGAAAACAGCAAAGGGCGAATACAATATCAAAGGCGGAAAAATCCTTGCAACCTGTTTTGCCACCGACTTTTTTCTCCCCGAAGCGGACGAATGGCGAAAGGAAGCGTGGGCGATGATAAAGGAAAGGCAGGATATAGACTTTTTGATTTTGACAAAGCGGATCGACCGTTTCCCCGTCTCTCTTCCCTCCGATTGGGGCGGCGGATATGAAAACGTCAATATCGGATGCACCGTCGAAAATCAGAAATCGGCCGATTACAGGCTCCCGCTTTTTTTATCCTATCCGATAAAGCGGCGGTTTATCGCCTGCGCGCCGCTTTTGGAGGCGATCGATTTAACCCCGTACCTTCATGGGGTGGAGCACGTTACGGTCGGCGGGGAAACGGGACGGGAAGCGAGAGAATGCGATTATGATTGGGTGCTCGATATCCGTAAACAATGCATAGAAGCAAAGGTAACCTTTTGCTTCAAAAATACAGGCTCGTTTTTTAAGCGCAACGGAGCGGTGGAAAAAGTAAATCCGTTTAAGCAGACAAGTATGGCGAAAGAGCTGAAGATAGATATTTTGGACGGAAAAAGGCTGTTTTGAGGGGCCGTTTGTTTTATAAATCGGAATTAAAAAGCGAGCATACACATGGAGCATGATTTTATAAATTTAACGCCGGAAAATCTGGCAAATGAGCATTTATGCTGCATTATCCGCAGCAAAAGCGTTCATGCGGGAATCGAAGCGAAGCGGCAATGGCTTTCGGAACGCTTGAAGGAAGGCCATGTTTTTAGAAAGCTAAATGAAAAAGCTACGGTTTTTATCGAATATGCGCCCCTTGAAGCGGCGTGGGTTCCCGTCGTAGGCGACAATTATTATTATCTGTATTGCCTTTGGGTCGAAGGCCGCGAAAAGGGGAAGGGGTATGGAAAAGAATTGATGGAATATTGCCTGGCCGACGCCAAGGCAAAGGGCAAATCGGGGATTTGTATGCTTGGGGCAAAGAAGCAGAAGCACTGGCTTTCGGATCAATCGTTTGCGAAGAGGTTTGGTTTCGAGGTTGCCGATATTACTGATCAAGGATATGAATTGCTTGCACTTTCTCTGGACGGAACAAGGCCGAGGTTTGCAAAAAATGCGAAGAGCGGAAATATTGAGAATAAAGAGCTGACGATTTATTATGACATGCAATGTCCCTATATCTTTCAAACCGTCGGGCAGATAAAGCTGTATTGCGAACAAAATAATATTCCCGTATCTTTGATCCAAATAGATACGCTGCGGAAAGCAAAAGAATTGCCCTGCGTTTTCAATAACTTTGCGGTGTTTTATAAAGGAAATTTTCAAACGGTAAATTTGTTGGATACAACCTCCTTAAAGACGTTGCTCAAAAAATGAAATACTGAAAAATAAACAGCCTTCTCCGGATCCGGAGAAGGCTGTATGCTGTCAGACGGCGGCGACGTCCAGCCGTTTGACGGAAAGGGTAGCGTTGGCATTGCCGCTTACCGCTGCGTCGAGTCCGGCGGGCAGGGTATTGAGTACCGCCATCGCCAGATCGAGGACGCTTCCCGCCGTAAGGTGGACGATTGTGGAGCAATTCAACCGGCCGTCATAGGCGAGTGTGGTTGTATTGTCGATAGCCAAAGTCTGCACGGCACGCGTCTGCGTAATCGGCGTTCCGTTATTTCGGACCACCGCCGCAACGTCCACCGCGCGATTGGTATTGACCAATAAATTGTAATTGATTTCGTAGTCGCCTTCATTTTGAATGGTGAGCTGGTTGGTACCGGCCGTCACATTTTTCATGGGCATCAAAGTGTTCAATTGCAGCCGCACATACGCGTTGACCGCTGTAAAGGCGAGCAGCTGGGTCGAACTGTTATACATTCCGCCGTAGGCGGCAAGCCCCGCACTCGAAGCGCCTGCGGGACCCGGTTGGCCTTGGGGGCCTTGTACACCGGTAAAACCCCTCGGACCTCTCGGCCCGGGTACGCATACGAAACAGGGCTGCGGACAGCAGCAGTCGTTCCAACAGGGAACGCCATATAATTCGCACATAGTTTTTCTCCTTTGTAAGGTATGAGCGAGAGTCGCTCATTCCAATATATGGAATAATACAAAAAGTTGTGAAATCCGCTGCTTCCGGAGCGGGATCCGGCGAGCGTTTTGAATATTTCCTATAAATTGAAGGGAGACTAAACATGTGCTGAAAGAAATTTTTAAGAGAAAAACGAAGAGGCGTTTTTTTTGAGATAACCGTCGCGCAAGACCTCAAAAAAATTATTTATAATTGCTTTTCATCTGCTTTATATACCGCGTCGGGGAGCAGTTGAAAACTTTTTTGAATTCGATGGCGTAATTTTTCGGGTTTTCCCAGCCCAACATGGAAGCGATATCTATAATTTTCATATTTCCCAACAGTTTGCAGGAGTAGATCACTTTGTTTTTATTATGATAGCTGATGATGGAGGTATTGAAATACTTACGGAACATTTGAGAAACATATCCGTGCGTATAGCCCGTTTTGGCGACGATTTCTTCCACGGATAAATTGATGTAATCGAAATAGGTAAGGTGCAGATAGAGATCGTTCAGCCAATCGGGGACCGAAGTGTTTCCGGTTATTTTTTCTTCGATGAACTTGCTCAAAAGCTCGGCGATAATCGTTTTGTGCAATTGAGAAAGATTGCGCAGCGGTTCTTTATTTGTATAATTTACATTGTTGAAAATGGCCGATTTATCGGCAAGGCTGTTAAAGCCGTTGACCGTCAGCGTGGTTTTGAAAGGCTCTTTCCTGTTCATCAATTCCTCGTAAAATCCCTCGCCGATCGCGGAACAGATTTTTTTCATTTCATTGACCGTGCAGAAATAGTCCCGATAAATACAGTCTTTACCGGAGAAGCCGATTTTATGATATTCGTTGGGACGGATCAGTAGCAAGGTACCTTGCTTAAGAAGCTCCATCGCCGAGCCGTTGAGCGAATGTCTGCAATTGCCGTTGAGCACCAGCACAAATTCGAAAAACGTGTGGCGGTGAGCCGGTTGGTCGGGACAATAAATATTCAACCTGGTAAAAGGGTTGGGGGAAATGATGTCTTCGTCCAATAAATTTATCATACCACTATTTTATATCACTTTTCGTCTAAAGTCAAGTTTATTGAAAAAAGAATACCAAAATGGCCGTTAAACGGGGAAAATATAAAAAAACGGTGTTTATAATTAAAAAAAAGGGTTGCGCAGGAAAGGAGATAAAGGTACAATATAAATATAAAGGCACAGATAGTTCAGAGATTTTTGTTTTGGAGGAAAATATGAATAAATTGCTGGCAAAGCTGACGGCGGCATTGATGCTTTTTAGCTTGTGTTCCTGTTCGACCGCGGAGGAGACGGATAAACCCATAGGCTCGAATGCCGTTTACGACGTACTCGGCATGGGTAAAATCCCTGTCGGTATGTGGGTTACGCCTCCCGACGGCTATCGGACGGAAGATGCGTTCAGGCTCATTTCCGAAAGCGGTATAAACGTCGTAAACGGCTTCGGATATTCCGAAGATACCGACGAGGAAGTAAAGACGGTGCTCGACTGCTGTCAGAAATACGGCTTAAAGTACTTATACAGCAGCCTTTCCATCGAGGAGAGCATAAAGAGCTATAAGGAAAACCCCGACGCGGAACTCATCTCCTCGGCGATGGAACAGATCGATAAATTTGCTGGTCATCCGGCATACGCAGGACAGCTTTTTATCGACGAGCCTTCCGTGAGCTATTTCGATACGTTAAAGGAGTATATCACCGAGTATAAAAAGCGGCACTCGGACAAACTGTGCTATGTAAATATGCTTCCCTATTACGCCCTTGCGGGAACGGGCAGCTCGCGTTACGAGGACTACGTGGATACCTGGATAGATAAAACCTCTCCCGCCTTTTATTCGTACGACAGTTACCCGTTGATCGATTACGATCCCACACAGGAAGGCTATCGGGCGGAAATGGAGGATTTTTATTACAACCTCGATCTGCTTCGCGCAAAGACGCTGGAAAACGGAATTCCGCTCTGGACGTTTGTGGCGACGCTCGGTTATCAGCATGCGTCCGAGCCAAACCGCCGCGAACCGACGCGGGAGGAACTGCGCTGGCAGGTGTTTTCCAACCTTGCGTTCGGCGCGAAGGGGCTGCAATATTTCTGTTATTGGACGCCGTCGCAGGATTCTTACGGGGAAGCGATGGTGACGCGCGGCGGAAAGCCTACCGAGAGGTACGATTACGTCAAGGAAGTAAACGCCGAGTTTGCGTCTTATGGCGACTTGCTGTTAAACAGCGACGCCGTCGGGGTGATGATCAACGATTACAGGCGCGACGGATACGATATTTATTCCACGCCGCTGACGAAATTCGGAAAGATCGAAAGCGTGGAGGGCAACCGCTATGTGATCGGGTGTTTCAGCGATAAGGATACGGGAAAAAAGAGCGTTTTGATTTCGCCGACCACGCCGCGCGACGACGTGGAAATTACGTTGAACATGTCGGGCAAGACAAAGAGCGTAACCGCGTATATCGGCGGCGAGAAAACTACGCTTGAGGTCAAAGACAATAAGCTGACGCTAAAAATTGACCGCGGCGACGCCGTATTTATTCAGTTATAATGAAAAAGGAGATAAAAAAGATGAAAAAAAGAATTTTTTCTATCGCGCTGACAGCGGTTCTCGCTCTGCCCTTGGCTCTTGCGGGCTGCGGCGACGGAAAACGAGGGATAGACGAGACGAAAACCCAGCTTTACGTCGGGGTATATGACGGCGGACTCGGCACGGACAGCGTGTATTCCCTGGCGAAGCGCTTTGAGGAAAAATATGCGGAGCACTCTTTTCAGGCGGGAAAAACGGGGGTGGAGGTAATCGTTACTCCGTCAGCTTATTCCAATACGATGGCGGATACGATCGCGGATTTGGAGGAGGAGGTGTTTATCGGCACCGCGGCCAGCGCCAATTATCTGGCGAAAAAGGGACTGCTCGCGGATATCAGCGACGTTTATAATAAGCCTCTCAATTATGATTTCGTAACGGGGGAGACGGATCCCTCGCAACCCGATATCAAACCGAAGGATAAGATCCGCAGCGACCTCAAATACTATTATCTCAACGACGAAGACAATAAATATTACGGCTTTCCCGGAGCTACGTCGTTTTACGGCCTGGTTTACGATATAGAGCTGTTCGAGGAAGAAAATCTCTATTTTGCAAAGGACGGAGGGTTTGTCAAATCGGTTTCCGATGCCCGTTCGGCGGGGCCCGACGGAAAGTTTGAGACGGAGTACGACAACGGCCTGCCTGCGACGTTTGACGAGTTTTTCGAGCTTTGCGATAAGATCGTTTCCCTCAACATGACGCCCGTGATGTGGGGCGGCACCGTTCAGGAATATATGAGCAGTCTGTTGACCGCGATCGCCGCCGATAACGACGGCAAGGAACAGACCGAGCTCAATTACAATTACGAGGGCGTGGCGGATACCCTGGTCGCCTCTCTCAACGGCGATACTCCCGTACTCGGCGCGGCGGAGACGATAAACGCGAGAAACGGATATAAGCTGTACCGACAGGAAGGCAGATACTATGCTCTGAAATTTTTGGAAAGGCTGGTTTCCAAGCCCGAATATTATAACGCAAGCGACGCGACGAACACCGCGTTTGCGCATACGGACGCGCAGGACGTTTATCTTACGTCAAAGTATTCGAAAAGCCGCAAACGCACGGCGATGCTGGTAGAGGGAAATTGGTGGGAGGCCGAGGCGCGCGGCACCTTCCTCGATATGGCGGCGGAACACGGCGACAAGGATTCTATGGAGCAGAGGCGGTTCGGAATGCTGCCTTTGCCCAAAGCTACGGCAGATAAGGTGGGCGAACCTTATACCTTCCTAGAAAGGTGCGTCGGAGACGGGTTTGTCAACGGAAATATCGAGGAGTACAAGAGGGATTTGGCAAAAAGCTTCGTTCAGTTTATGTTCACGGACGAATCCTGCCTCGAATATCTGCAAATCAACAGCATCTGTATGCCCATCAATTTCGACCTTGGAGACGCCTATTCCACGCTGACGCCCTGGGGCAAGAATATGTACGATCTCACGCAGAACGCCGTGACGGCCACCATGTACAGCAAGAGCAGGATCATGCAGAATTACTCCACCGAGCTTTGGTATTCGCCCAATCTCTGGCTGTCGAAAATCGGGGGCTCCACTTATACGTATCCCTCTTTTGCGATGATCAATAACGGCGTGTCGGCAAAGGACTATTTCAACGGCTTGCAGAACTATTGGAGCGAAGACGCCTGGCTGAAAAAATTCACTGATATTTAATATCGAAAAAAGGAGAACGGTATGTCGGCGACAAATACCCGTCTGGCGAAACGGCGCACCCGCGATATGATCTTTTTTGCCTGTCTCGTGGCGCTTCCGCTGTTGCATTTCTTTATATTTTATATCTGTGTCAACTTCAATTCCATTTTATTGGCGTTCAAAAGCTATGATTCCGAAAGCGGATATCAATGGGTGGGATTACAAAATTTCAAAAATTTATTTTCCGATTTCAAGACGCTTACGCTGTATAAGTACGCCTTAAAAAATTCGCTGTTGGTCTTTTTTGTCGGGACGACGGTTTCAACGGTTTTGGCGCTTTTCTTTTCCTATTACATTTATAAAAAGACGACGCGGATGACGAAGGTGTTCAAGGTTTTGTTGTTTATGCCCAGCATTATCCCCGCGATCGCTATGGCCACAATGTTTAAGCAGTTTGCTGAAAACGCGGTTCCCGCCCTGGTCGGTGCGATTTTCCACAAAGAGATACAGGGGCTTATCCAAAATCCGTCCACGACGATGGGTACGATTATTTTCTACAACGTCTGGATCGGCTTCGGGGTAAATCTTTTATTGTATCTGGGCGCGATGAATAATATTTCCGATTCCGTTTCGGAAGCGGCGCAGCTGGACGGCGCAACGTTTTTTTCGGAGTTTTTTTACATCACGCTGCCTTCTGTTTTCGGGACGATACAAACTTTATTGGTCGTTTCCATCGGCGGTATTTTCATCAATCAGGCAAGCTTGGTTTCCTTTTTCGGGACGGGCGCGGAAGAATCGTTTTTTACCGTCGGGTACTACCTTTACAAAGAGACGGTGCGTATTTCTCTCGGTACGTCCGACGCGGGATTGCCGCAGCTTGCGGCGTTCGGTCTGCTGCTGACCTTCGTTACGGTTCCCATCGTCTATCTATTTAACTGGCTGACGAAAAAATTCGGCCCGAGTACGGAGTATTGATATGGAAAAAAATATAAAAGCCCGCAAGCGCGGATTTTCCGTTTTGTCTTTACTCATTCTCCTGTTGCTTCTGCTGTACGTCGTATCGCTGCTCGTGCCGTTGGGCTGGGCGCTGATGACGTCGCTGAAAGGGAAGCTGGACTATATCGACAATCCTTTCGGCCTGCCGAAAAAGTGGCTGTTTTCCAACTATAAGACGGCGGCGGAATACTACGCTTCCCAAATAATCGATAAAAACGGCCCGCGGATGGTGCAGATAGGGGAAATGCTGGTAAACTCGCTGTTGTTCGCCGTCGGTTCGTCGTTTCTGGGGACGCTGGTTACCTGCGTGATGGCCTATGCTTCGTCGCGTTTCGACTTCAAATGCGGAAAACTCATCTACGGCATCGTGATCGTGACGATGGTTCTGCCCATCGTCGGAAGCCTGCCTTCTGAAATACAGATCACCAAAGCGTTGGGAATCTATGACTCTATGATCGGAATGTGGATTCTCAAATCGGGATTTCTCGGCATGCACTTTCTGATTTTTTACGGCATGTTCAAAGCGATGCCCAAAGATTATTCGGAAGCGGCGTATGTCGATGGGGCAAATAATTTTACCGTCATGGTCAGGATTATGTTTCCTCTGGCGCGCAATACGTTTCTGACGATCATGCTGATCAAGTTTATCGATCTTTGGAACGATTATTATATGACGATGCAGTTTATGCCGAATATCAAGACTTTGGCGTTCGGGCTGTACGAATACAGCCAATCCTATAAACCCGCCATATCGAGCACGCCCATGAAGCTTGCGGGGTGCTGTATCCTTGCCGTTCCCGTACTCGTTTTGTTCCTTTGCTTCCACGATCGGATCATGGGAAACATTTCTATGGGCGGAATCAAAGAATAATATCGGGAGGAAAACGAGATGAAAAAAATATTGACTATCCTTATAGCCCTCGTGTTGTCGCTGCCCGTATTCGCTTCGTGCGGACAGGTCAGCCTTACGCTGGACGAAACGAGTATCGAGCTTGTCATGTACGAGGAATACGAGCTTCAGTTTAAGGTAAAGGGCGCGAAGAAGGACGACGTTTTGTGGGAATCGTCCGATTCGAAAACGGTGCTCGTGCAGAACGGGAAAATCACGACCTTGCGCGTAGGGAACGCGAAGGTAACGGGGACGCTCGGGGAAAACAAGGTTACCTGCGACGTGCTCGTCCGCCGCAACAAGGTCGGCAGAGCCTTAACGCTGAGCGAAAGCGAGCTGACGCTGGAGATCGGGGAGAGCAAAACCGTAACGGCGACCTTTAAGGAAAGCGGCGAGGAAAAGCAGACGGCTATCGTTTGGGAATCCTCTTTGCCGAACGTCGTTTCCGTAGATGCCGACGGAAAAATAACGGCGGTTGCGCGCGGAAACGCGATCGTTTCGGCCTATACGCGGTATAAAGGACAACGGTTTGTAAAAGAGGTGGCGGTGCGCTCGACGTTTACGAAAAACGCGGCGGAGGAGCTTCGCTTCGAGGAGCAGAACCACGGCGCCTCGTCGTTGACCGAATTGGGCGCCGAAAAGACGGAATACGGCTTTGCCGACGGGGATAAGGCTTATAAATATCAAACGGAGGGAGGCTTCGACTCTCGCATCTTTGTGGCGGGCGCGTACGAAAACGGCAATCAGCCGTTATACGACCGTTTGATATTCAAGCTCAAGTTTACGGAAGCCCCCGCCTCGGGAACCAGCCTGTGGCTTGCGAATTATAAAAAATCCGTGAAAGGCATGAGCAATCTCGTGACGCAGGACAACTGCTTCCTCTTTTACGACGGGGAAGGAAAAATTGCAAAAAGCTTTGACGCGGCGGTTCTCTATACGGTCGTCGTCAATCTGAAAAAAGCGGGGAACGGCGTTGAAAAAGACGGGCAGAAAGTATATGAATACGGCTTTGCCTTCAATGCGCCCGCTACGGCGTACGTCGGCGGCGCGGTGCTCTGTTCGGAGGATTACTTTATAGACGCCTACGGCTTCGAGCCGGCGCAGGAGTTGCCCGAGCTCAACTATATTTTCGCGGAAACGGGCGGCGGGCTCGACGTCGGCGTGGCCGAGCTGGACGAATTCGACAAATATTGGGTGACGTACTCCTCGGGCACGAGCGGCGCCTGGGATAACGCAATATGGGCGGACCGCGTGGCGATCGGGGGCGTTACCTTCTCCAATTACAGAAAATATTCGTATATGCGTATGGACATCATGTTCACCGACGTCGGCTTCCGCGAAATTATGATCTGGACGGGCGGCGTCGCGATTAAATACAGCCCGCAGGGGATTGCCTCCTCTACCGAAGGCGAGGTAGGAGAAGACGATATCAGGGTGTATTCGGGCGAAGAGGACGTGACGGGAACGCCTTTGAAGGTGAATAAGGTCTATACGTTCAGGATCAGGATTCAGCGCGACAATCTTGAAAATGTGGCGTTTGGCCTGAGCGTCAACAGCGCGACGGCGGACCCCGTCTATCTGGCCAATCCCGCGTTTACCGACTATTGAGGACGATATGGTTTTTGAAAAAGCACAATGGATATGGCTGAAGCACCCGGCTTCCGACGTAAACGAATATGCAGATTTTACGGCGGCCTTTCCCGCCCGAACCGACGGAAAGACGACGCTGCGCATTTGCTCGAAATCCGATTATGCCTGTTTTTTGAACGGCAGATTTATCGGGTTCAATCAATTTCCGGATTTTCCCGACCGAAAGGTTTATGACGAATACGATATTTCGGAATATCTCGTCAAGGGCGAAAATCTCCTTGCCGTGCTCGCGCTGAGCAAAAATTACGATACTTCGTCGCATATCAAAAACGGAAAAGGAATTATTTTCGAAATAGAAAGCGGCGGGGAGATTATACTTGCTTCAGATGTGCACGTGTCGTCGCGTCTCTCCGCGACGTATCGTTCGGGGCCCGTTCCGCTGGTGACGGGGCAGCTCGGAATGTCGTTCGCCTACGATTTCAACGGCACGGACGGCTGGACGGAAACGGGGCGGGGGGAAGGCTTTGCGGAAAGCGTCGTCAGCGATCGGAAAGGAAATTTTGTTCCCCGACCCGTAAAGCGGCTGGACGTTTCCGAAAAAATTCCTTTCCGCGACGTGGGCGGCGGACTTTACGACGCGGGACGTGAATGTGTCGGATATCTCTTTTTCGAGGTGGAAAGCGACGTCGAAAAGGAATTGACCCTCTCTTACGGCGAACATATCGTTGACGGCGGCGTCCGCCGTAAGATCCACGCCCGCGATTTTTCCGTTCGGTTTCGCTTGAAAAAGGGAAGAAACATTTTTCGGGCCTACTTTCTCCGCTTCGGATTGAGATACATACAGCTCGACAGAACGGATATCACCATAAAAGAAATGGGCATTTACGGGGCAAGATATCCCGTAGAGCACGTCCCTTATGCGGGAAACGGAATCCCCCGCGAAATTTACGATACGGCGGTCTATACGCTGGAATGTTGCATGCACGAGCATTATGAAGACTGTCCCTGGCGCGAACAGGCGCAATATACGATGGACAGCAGAACGCAGATGCTGTGCGGATATTACGCTTTTAGGGAGACGGAAATGGCGGCGGGCGCACTGCGGACGATGGCGCACCGCCTGACGGCGCAAGGCGTTTTTCCGATTACTTCTCCGTCGGCCACGCAGCTTTCCATTCCCTCGTTTTCCCTTATCTATCCGCTCCTGCTACGGGAGTATTACGAGTTTTCAAAGGATGCGTCCGTCCTTGAAGACGTTTATGAAAACACGAAATCGGTGATAGAGCATTATATATCCGCACGGATCGACGGCTTGCTTCCCTCGCTTGCGGAATGGAATTTCTTCGAGTGGGAAAACGGACTCGACAACGCCTCGGAGATTTCTGTACAAAGGTATAACGAAAAATTGTTTTCTTTGCCCGTCAACGCATTTTTTATAAACGCGCTCGAAAATTTCGCGTTTGTTTCGGAAGTGCTGAAAAAGGACGGGGGAGCATACCGTCTGTTGGCGGAGGAGACCCGCCGTAAAGCGCACGACGTATTTCTCGGCAAAAACGGTTTGTTTTATACCTACAGCGAAAACGGCTTGAAAAGCAATTTAAGCGAATACAGCCAGGTATTTGCGCTCTACGCCCGCATTGCGGAGAAAAACGAGCGCAACAGGCTGCTCTATGAGCTTACGCACGAAAACGAATTGGTTCCGCTTACCGTCAGCAGTTATATTTTCAAATACGAAGTGCTTTTTTCTGAAGGCGGCTACGAGGACTACATCGCAAGGGACGTTTCGGAAAAGTGGGGCTATATGCTGAAACGGGGCGCCACGACGTTTTGGGAGACAATCAAAGGCGAAGCGGATTTCGAGGGCGCGGGAAGCCTGTGCCACGGCTGGAGCGCGGTTCCCGTCTATGTGGCGTGGAAATTGCATGGAGGGAAAGGATGACCGGAAAATTTATGTCGTTGTGTCTGGCGGCGTTGGCGGGGATTTCCGCCGCTCCGTTATCGGTGCCGTCGGTTTCCGCCGCGGCGGAGCCTGCGGGCGGGATATCCGTTACGGAGCCCGCGGGAGAGCATTATTATGTGGATAAAATCGATTCCGCGGGAATTGTTGGGCAGCGTTCGGACGTTTATAATATTTCAATACTTACCGGGGATATTTCCCAAACGGGAGATACCTCCCGCGCGGTGTTCGGAAGCAATGCGGGCGCGACGGAAAGTTATATCGATTATACGCTGAACGATCAGGATACCGTCGTCGCGTATCTTTACGAAACCGTTTTGCCCGGAAACGCGCGTCCCGAAGGAATAAAGCTTCCGAAGTTTTCCCTGTTGAATACCAACTGGGAGGTAAACGCTTCGGAAACGGAGATAGAGGAGGGGCGGTACGCTTCGCCGACCCGTTATACGAGGATACGGCTCACCTATCGATTGGACGAAGCCGTCAGCGGCAAAACGCTTCGGATTCACCTTTACGAGCAAGGGGAAAGCGCCGCTTTACAGCTTGGCCGGGTGGAAATTTACAACAGCGCGGAAACGGAAAGAAAAGTCCGTTATGCCGAAAGCGGAGCGTTTTCGGTTTCGGGCTGGATTACGCCGCAGGACGTCGGGATCGGAGAAATGAGCGACACGGTGGATTTTGAAAACGCCATGGCGAATATGGCCGCGTCGGGCATCAATTTCAGCCTTCCCAACATCTGGGAAGGGGATACGCTGTTTTACCGCCAAAGGCTCGTTTACACCTGCAATAAGCTCGGTATGCAGACGCTCGTTTACGACGCGGATCTGATACGCTACCTGGCGGGCGCGTCTTACGACGAGTCGACGGCCCGGCAAATGGTGGAAAGCTATGCTTCGGAGGCGAGTTTTGCGGGACATTTTATCATGGATGAGCCTAACGGAGAGCAGCTTCAGAGTCTGAAGCTGGCAGCCGAGCGCTACAGACGGCTTTTGCCGGGAAAGATATTTTACGTCAATCTGTTTCCCGATTATGTGAGACCCGATTACGAGGTTTATCTCGACGAATATTTCGATACGGTCGGCGGAGACAGGATTTCCTACGATTATTATGTCTTGCAGGGACATTCCGCTTCGGAATATAACATGAAGACGACGCATTTGCGCAATCTGGATACGGCGGCGAAGAAGGCGAAGGAAAAGGGCGCCGCGCTCTATACGATTATCGCTTCCACGGGCCACATGAACGAGTGGGACGGCGTATATTTAAGGAACATCGAAAGCAAGGCGGATCTCGGCTTTCAGGCGTATTCGGCAATGGCTTACGGAATCAAGGGGCTTACCTGGTTTACCTATCTTTCAATGGACGACGGAAGATACGGCGAACAGCCCGGAATGTACGACAAGTACGGCAATAAGACGAAGGTTTACGATTACGTCAGCGAACTAAATGCCGACATCCGTGCGTTCAGCGACGTTTACTGTAGCTACGACTGGACGGGAACGATGCTGGTAGAGGGGACGAAGGACGGCGAAAACGAAAATTTTGCCAATGTAGCTTCTCCGCTGCGCAGTCATCGGGCCGTGACATCCATAACCGCCGATCACGACGTGATCGCGGGGACGTTTTTTAACGGAACAAGCGACGCGCTTCTGCTGGCAAGCTATGGCGATCCGTCGTTTGGCTTTATGCCCGACGTCACCGTGACTTTTGATAAACCGTATCTGCTTACCATCTATGCGAACGGGACGAAAAAACAAGTGCGTATGAACGGCAGGGAATATACGTTTCATCTCGGTTGCGGCGGAGGCGCCTTTGTGGAATTAAAGCCTCTTGCCGAACAAGGAGAAAATTCGGCTGCTTCGACGGAAAACGAAACGGGGTTGGGAAACGCGGAAACGGGCGGCTGCTCTGCAAATTCGGGTATGGCGCCTGCAGGAATTGTATTACTCGGAACGGTCAGCGCAATGCTGAAAAAGAATGATAGATAAGGAGATAAAAAGATGAAAACAAGACAAAAGTTGTATGTTGCGGCAGCGGCTTTACTCGCGGTATCGATGGTCGGAGCGGGCGGTTTCGCTTCGATAAAAGCCGCGGCGGAGGCGCCGACGGTCACCGACGAATGTTCTCAGATCGGCGGAGAGGGCGCAGTGACGGCGGATATCTACGGAATGGCGCTTCAGTCGGGAGACGTGGGGTTTGGGGCGGACGGAAGATATACGACGGCGAAAGCTCCCTCCGCCGCACCTACGGCGGAAACCTTATGGGACGCGGAATATGCGTATGCGCAATATACCGTAAGCGGACAAAACCTCGTTACGGTTACGGCGGACGTCGTGCCTTCCGCGGCGGGTATTTTAGCTCCCGTGATGTGCTACGCCCAAAACGGCGGCGGCGCTTTAGAGGTAAACAACACGATCAAAACGACTTCCTCCAACTGGACGAGAATCAGCTATACGTATATTCTCGGAGAGGGAACGGAATGGATCCGTATTATCCCCACCGCGTATAATGCCGAGGACAAAAGTGTGGCTACCTGGATGCAGCAAATCACCAAAGTTGAAATAAAATACGTCTCGGAACTGCCCCCGAAAGACGAGGAGAAGGCCGCGCCCGTTTATACCGACATCTGTAACGGAAATCTTATCGAGGGGCAGAGAGCGGACGTTTATAACATAAAGGTTAACGGCGACAAATCGGGAGAAATCGGAGACGGCGACAGAATTTTATTCGGGGAAAATCCAGGGGCTTTGGAAAGTTATATTGAATACAACCTGAAGGGGCAGGACACGGTGGCCGTAACCGCTTATGAAGAAGTTTTAGAAAACAATCAACGTCCCGCAAACGCCACAGCCGTGAAATTTTCGTTATTTGACGGGGCCACGTGTAAAGTATGGGAAGCGGAGGCCACAAAAGTTGATGTGGAACTCGGAGATTATACGGCAAAACGTTGGACGAAGCTCACGTTTTATTATATTCTGGACGACGTCAGCGACGGAAAAGTCCGCGTTCATATTTATAAGCCCGCGGAAGGGCAGAGCGAAATTCAGCTCGGGCGGGTGGATATTTACGACAGCCATACCGCGGAGCTGACGAAGCTGCACGCGAAGCAGGACGTGGAGAGATATTCCTTCTTAAAGGGGCAGGCAAATTACAGCACCGACAAATGGAACGCGCTTCAGGACATCATGACTGCGGCTTTGGTAAGCATCGACGAGGCGGAAGATTCCGCCGTGGAAGGGATCGTAACGAAAGCCAAGGCGGACATGGACGCCGTCCTCACCTCCGCGCAGGAATTTGAGGCTAAAAAGACAGACAAAAAACAGGAAATCGCTGATTATGCGGCCTCGAAAAAGGAAAGCGAATATACGGCCGAAAATTGGGAACTGATTCAAGACATTGTAAAAGATGCCTGCAAAAAAATTGACGAGGCGACGGGTGAAACCCAGATCAATAACGCCGTTTTAGATGCAAAGAGCGCAATAGACGAAGTTGCGAAAAAACCCGCTGACAGCTCGGGAGCAGACAGCGGAAACAGCGAAAAATCCGAGGCTGAAAAGGGGTGCGGCAGTTCGGTATCCGCGCTTGGGCTTCTGGGCATCGGCTTGCTCGGCCTGGCCGTCGCAGGCAAAAAGAGAAGATAAGCAGGAAGATGGAAAAAGACGTCCCGCTCTGTCAGAAATTTTTGAAAAGGATCATTATGTAACAAAGAAAAAGACGGACTAAATTTGTAGTCCGTCTTTTTTGCGGTACAATTTTTAAGGGGCCGCGAATTATTGTGTTATTAAGTTGAATTTTTAATATGAGAAGCAGGGAATACCGAAAATATACTTTTTCGATATATTTTTCGAAAAATTCGATTTATTAGTTTCGGCATTTTTATCGTTGTTTTCTATGGAAGCGCCTTTCGGGATAAATCTGCCGAGCGAAAATTTCGATAAATTACCTCTTGACAAAACAAAGAAACTATGTTATAATTCGGCACGATTCGACCGAACGATATAAGAGTAAGTCGAGTCGTCTTATTTTTAAGGGCTGAGGGGGAAATATAAATGCTGAACGAAGCCGCGATTTTTCGGAAATATTATGTGACGGACAGAAAATATTTAGACCTCGGAGGTATGATCTGTAAAGAGAATGTACGTACCTGCCGTTTTGTAAATACAATCGAAAATTATCCGCAGAGCTTATATTCCGAAAATCCTGCGCTGCAGATAGAGTGCGCGCCGTGCGGGACGGAAGCGCCTAAAAAGCTTGAGCTTCCCGTGGAAAAAACGGACGTCGGGAAGTACGACGTCTTTTGTTTTGCCTTTAATTCCCGAGGGGCGTCCGACCGTTTGCGGCTGACTTTTCGATCGGCGGCGGGAGAAGAAAAAAGCATGCTGCTTTCACTCATTTCCGAACGGTGGACTTATCGTTTGACGGATATAAGCGGATTGGGTTTTCGTTCCCCGCTCGTATCCGTCGGCTGGGAATTTTTCGGTAAAAATGCCGGACGAAATACGGCGGATATTTTTCAGCTGGATGAAGTTTTTTTAGGGAATATTCTCGATTTTGATTTTTCGAAAGGGGCTTTCCAACGTTATTTTCGTCCCGAAAACGCCGTCTCCCGTGGCGACAATTCTTTAGTCTATTTCTATAAAAAGGGGGAAGCGTTGACATTTCCGACGTTAGAAAACCCGCGGTATTCCGTTTTGAATATGCCTCTTTTGGTCAAAGACAGCATCGCCCTTGTTGCAAAAGCGGAGACCTCGGCGGAAGAACCTCAGCTTTTTGATGTCTATTTTTCCACAGATTTACATAAAGATTTCGATGAAGAAAGAAAAATCGCAGTTTCGTTTACGAGGACCAAAGAATGTAAGCTCCTCAATCTCGTCCGCTTTCGAACGCAAGAAAACGAACGTTTGTACTGTTTGAAAATAGTGCCCCGTTCGGAGGAGGGCCTTCTTACTTTGTATAAAGTGAGCTTCGAGCAGGAAGAAGATATTCTCGACGATGCGGAGGCGGCCGGGTTTCTTGCACGGCTGAATCGAACGGAGGAGGCTCATCAAGCCGAAACGTCGTCTGCGAAAAAACAAAATATTTATAACGTGAAGGATTTCGGGGCGGCGGGAAACGGATCGGACGACGATACCGGGGCGATACAGTCCGCCGTCGATCGCGCGCAAGCAAACGGCGGGGGAAAAGTGATCCTTTCCGAAGGAAGATTTTCCGTAACGCATATACGGTTAAAAAGCAACGTCACACTCGAGATAGCAAAAGGTGCGCTGCTGCTTCAAAGCTCCGTCGCAAAGGACTATCCTTACGAAGTGCGGTACGGTCACGATAATATTGAAGCGACGGTCAGCTGGCCGCACAATTTTCTCGTGCATAATTTGCCGTTGCTGTATGCGGCGGAGTCGGAAAATATACGTGTCTGCGGCGAGGGAAAAATTCGTATGTGCGACGAGGGAAACGAAAACAGGGCCGCGGGCTTTCCCTTTTGGCCTATTCATTGCGAGGGAATCGTTCACGTTCTGCCCGTCGCCTTCGATCATTGCCGCAACGTCGAGATATCGGGGGTCACTATCAATCGTGCAAGCTCGTATCATTGTTTTTTCGTGGGCTGCGAAAATATTTTCGTGGATGGGGTGAAATTTTTTGATGTCCGCTGTTTGAGTGCGGACGGTATCGGCCTGTTCGGGTGCAAACATGTGCGCATAAGCAATAGTCTCATCGTCACAAACGACGACGGCGTGACGCTTTGCTCGGTCTATTACGATCCGCGTTCCGGCGGTTGGTGGCATTGCGTAAAAGGCGCGGATAACGGGGTAAAGGACGTGGAAATCGCCAGATCATATATCAATTCCGCTTACGGTGGGGCGGGGAAAGCGATCGCTTTTATACCGTGGGGAAGCGATGCTCCCGACCTTGAAAAACAGCTGATTGACGGCGTTTACGTTCATGACTGCATATTAAACGGCGGATACACCGTGGGAACCTGGTGCGATAATCCGTATTACGGAAAACAGCCTTTTGACAATACGGAAACGGACGATTATTCTCCCGTCATGAATGTGAAAATTATTGGCAACGTATATAAAAGCGGCTTGGATCTGCTCTCCGTACGGGCGACGGACGTGTTGTGCGACGGCGGGCTTCGTTCGTCGGCTTCCGTCGTAAACGGAGATTTCCGCGACGGAAAATCCAATTGGAACTGTAAAGGGAACGTTGCCGTGAAACGGGGCGTATGTGCGGTTGAACGCGGCTCGATCGAACAGGAACTGTTTGTCCCCGAGGGAAGATATGAGATTACCATCGAAACTTCCGGCGAGGGGACGCTTTTCGTCAACGAAAAAAATGCCCCTCTTTCTTCCGACGGCAAAACCGTGAGTGAGGTTTGCGTCGAACCTGCTTCGCCGCTTCGCATCGCGCTGAAAATGGAAACAAAGGGCGAAATTTATTCGGTGGCTATGACAAAAAAGGCGTAGGACGGAGAAATCTAACGAAAATATGGAAAAGGAATAAGAAGAACTCTTTCGAAGCTATGTGCACGAAAGGGTTCTTTCTTTTGCCCCGAAAAGCTGAAAAAAAATAAAATTATTTTTGGAAAAAGTATTGACAAATCATAAATGAGTGATATAATAGAAGAAAAAGAACGCGCGTACAATTAAAAGAACGCGGGTTCCTGACAAAAAAAATGTCGGAAATGACCGCAAAAACAGGAGATGGTTTCAATGGCGAATACAAGGGCGAAAAGAAGCGAGGTCGCTCAACTCGCGGGGGTGTCGGAAGCGACGGTATCGTTTGTTCTTTCCAAAAAGAGATATGTTTCCGAGGAATTGACGGCGCGAGTAACAGACGCTATTAAGAAATTGAATTATCAGCCCGATTCTATCGCCCGTTCCATGGTGACGAAAACGACGGAGACGATCGTCGTTCTCACCAGCGATATTGCCAGCCCTTTGCAAATGGAAGTGATTAAAAGTATCCAGACGGAGGCGATGCAAAAAGGTTTTTTTGTCAACGTCTGCGGCGGAACGGAAAATCTTCAGAATTATATAGATAATTTTATAGCCCGTCATATCGACGGCATTTTCCTGTCCGTCGATCCGAAATTTGTCAGCGATGCCGACATCGCGCGCATGTTGGACAGCGGAATCAGCGTCATCGTTACTTCGGCGCGGCATATCAGCGACGACAGAGTGTGCGGGCTGGAGCTTGATTTTACTTACGGCATGGATCGGATTGTGGAATATCTCGTCGGTGCGGGACATAAAGATATTTTCTATTTAAGCTGTTTCGACGAAGACGTGCAATCGGATAAACGTTTGCGCGCCTATCACAAAGCCATGAATAAGTATCTCGGCACGGAAGGAAAGGCGATTTACGGAGAAGCTCCGTATGAAAGCACCATTCAGTCGGGATATTTGCTGTGCAGTCAGCTGATTGAAGGAAAAAACGAATTTTCGGCCATTATCTGTACCAACGATCTTATGGCGATGGGCGCGTTGGACTGCCTGCGCGAGCATAATATTTCCGTCCCCCGCGACGTTTCCGTAGTGGGAATAGATGATATTGTTTTCGCCAAAGCTTTCAACCCGCCGCTTACGACGCTCAGCCATATGTCGAAAGCTTACGGAAAACGGATTTTCGACATTCTGTATTCCAATATCATGGACAAAAGCGTGGTTCGGCGCGAGGTGGTAAAGCCCGAGCTGATTGTACGTAAATCTACCGCGGAACGCAGCTTTGTTACGGAAAATAATAATGATGACAAATAAAAGTATTCCCGACTTTTCAGCCGCGGCAAGCTGTGTGGACGCGCGCGTCGGAAAAGGAATCCTGCCCGGCGCGGTGATTTCCGTCGCGTTTGACGGAAAGGAAGTCTATCGATATACGGGGGGATATTTCAATATCGAGAAAAAAATTCCGCTGACGGATAAAGCCGTTTTTCGTCTGGCATCCATGACAAAACCGATTACGGCCTGCGCCTGTATGATTTTGCAGGATCGGGGAATGTTGTCGGTAAAGGATAAAATCAGCAGATATCTGCCCGCTTTCAAAAAAATGTACGTCGGAAAAATCATCGACGGAAAGGTAACGACGGCCGCCGAGGCGGTACGCGAAATTACGATCGAGGACGTACTTACGCACAGCTCGGGGTTATCGTCGGGGGAGGTAGGAAACGCGGAATATCCGTTGTACGGACATAAAGCGGGAAAAGGTTTAGCCGAGACGGTGGAAGGATATTCCCGCATGCGGCTGGATTTTTCTCCCGGAAGCAGTCAAATGTACAGTCCGGCTGTGGCGTTGGACGTCGTGGCGAGGATTGTGGAATTGGTTTCGGAGCTTCCCTATGAAGAATTTTTGAAGAAAAATATCTTTGAACCTCTCGGCATGACGGACGCCGCTTACAATTTAAGCGATGAGCAGTGGAGCAGGGTTCCGCCCATGTATCGTCTCAACGACGAAGCGACGGCGGTGACGGAAGCGGATTACGGTTATAAAAGAGGATTTCACGGCTTTGAAGCGGGATATCCGGGCGGTGCGGCCGGATTGTTTTCCACGGCGGACGATTATGTCAGATTTGCCGCGATGCTTGCAAACGAGGGCGAGGCATACGGGGCGAGAATCCTTTCCCCTCAAGCGGTCGAACAGCTTCGGACGCCTCATTTTCCGATCGGCTTTGCGGGAATGCACGAATATTTCGACTGGGGCTATTGCGTGCGGGTAGTTCAGAAAAAGACGGGCGGGGTACAGGAGCTGACGCCGGGCAGCTTTGGCTGGAGCGGCGCGTATAACACGCATTTTTGGGTTGATCCGCAACGGAAGCTTTCCGCCGTATATATGAGCAATATGGACAATGCAGGCGGCTCCGGCGCGATCACGGCTTTCGAATTCGAGTGCAACGTCATGAGGGCGATTGAAAAAGCAGAAAAATAAAAAAAGCGAAAATTCGGCAAAGGGACGCGTCCCTTTATGTAAGTATCAACTTACATAAAAAACATTAATCAGCCAAAGGAGAGGGAAGGCGATGGACACATTCAAAATCCGTTATAAAGGATTCAAAAAGAAAGCGGTGACGTTAAGCTTCGACGACGGAACTTTTTACGACGTATGGTTTATCGACTTTCTCAACAAACACGGGATTAAAGCAACTTTCAATATCAATTCAGGACTGTTCGGGGTGGATGCGATTCTGCGTTTTCGGGAAAAGGATATTTTTCATAACCGCGTGACCGAAGAACAGGCGAAGCTGCTTTATCGGGGGCACGAGATAGCTTCCCATTCCTTGAGACATCCGCTTTTAGTGGGACAGAGCGAGGAGGTTTTACGGGAAGAAATAGACAAGGATATCGAGAATATCGCGCGTATTTTCGGGGAAAAACCGCAAGGCTTCGTCGTTCCCGGCGGCCCTTACGACGAAAAGCTGATCAAATTTCTATCGTCCCGTTTCCGTTACGTCAGAGCGGCAAAAAGCCGCCTCGATTATTCGATTCCCGAAAGTTTTCTTCCCTTTTGTCCCTCCGTTTTTATATTGGATAACGGATTTGAAAAGCTCTGCCGCGATTATATCGGCTTTCAAGACGAGGAAATCAGCTGGCTGTATATCTGGGGACACAGTTACGAGTTTTCTCTCGACGGGGTATGGGAAAAGGTGAAAAACGCGATAGAGGGGTTGCTCGAAGGGGACGATATCTTTTTTGCGACGAACGGGGAATTGATCGGCTACATAGAGGCGGCACGCGCTTTGAAGATTTCCGACGGAGTGTTGATAAACGCTTCCGACAAAGATGTATTTATAGAATATAAAAATGAAAATATTATGGTTCCCGCTCGTTCGGAACGCCGTATTTGAGGTCGATAATGGAATTTGCAGCCGAATGGATAGGAGTGATCACCGATGAAAGGATCGGGAGGGGCCGCAGGGATATGGCGGAGGGAAGCCCCGCCGCCTACATGAGAAAAGAGTTCGAAATTGACGGAAAAATTTCCCGTGCGACGCTTTATATCACGGCTCGGGGGATTTACGAGGGATATATCAACGGACAAAGGGTAAGCGACTTTTTATTTGAGCCGCAATGGACGGATTATTCGAAACGGATCGAGTATCGGAAATACGACGCGACGAAATTGCTGAAAGAGGGCGGAAACTGTGTGGGAGCGATCGTCGGAGACGGCTGGTACTGCGGAAAAATCAGCATTGTCGGCAGACAGCTTTACGGAGAGTATCCGCTGTTGCTGTTGCTTCGGCTGACGATAGAGTACGAGGACGGCCATACGCAGGCCATAGTCAGCGACGAAAGCTTTACGGGAGGAAGCGGAAGCGTCCGCCGCAACGATCTTCAGGACGGGCAGACCGTGGACGCGCGCGAATGCGGAACCGAATTCAGCCGATACGGCTTCAAAAGCGATAAATTCGTACCCGTCACCGTCTGCCGCCCGAAAGAAACGTCCGTCTCGGAAAGCTTCGCCCCGCCCATCGTGTATCACGAAAAATTGAAAACGGTATTTTTACATCGGGACGGCGACGGAAAATATCTTTACGATTGCGGACAAAATCTTGCGGGAAACATCTCCTGTAAAATAGCGGCGAAAGCGGGGGATAAAATCGTTTTCCGATACGGCGAAATGCTGGAAAAGGACGGGAGACTATATACGGAGAATCTGCGGACGGCGAAAGCGACCGACGTCTTTATCTCCGACGGAGCCGAAAGAGTGTTTTTTCCCTCCTTTACCTTTCACGGTTTCAGATACATAGAAATAACGAAGCCCGAAAGCGCGGAGATATCCGAGTTGACGGTTTGCGCCTTATACAGCGACATATCGGAAACGGGCGCTTTTTCTTCCGACAATCCCTTGGTGGATCAAATCTATAAAAATGCGTTTTGGGGGCAAAAAAGCAATTTTGTGGGCTTGCCTACGGATTGTCCCCAGCGGGACGAACGCATGGGCTGGACGGGCGATTCGTTCGCATTCTGCGGAAGCGCGATGTTCAATATGGATTGCCGTGCTTTTTATCGGAAATATATGCGGGATCTGGCCGACGCGCAAAGGGAGGACGGAGCGGTACCCGACGTCGTGCCGTACGTTCCTATTGTCGGATATGGGAACAACGGCTGGGGGGACGTGGTAACGGAGCTTCCCTATACCTATTATCTGATGTACGGCGATAAAGGTTTTTTATCCGATTGCCTGCCCTGCATGAAAAAATGGGTGGACTATCAGATGCGCAACAGCGAAAATTACCTGCGTCCATTCGGCGGGTTTGGGGATTGGCTTTCCATTCGCGTCAACGAAACCGACGTAGAGGGCATGAATACGGCCATGTTTGCGCACAGCGCCTACCTGACGGCGAAAGCATGCGAAGTGCTGGGCGACGAGCAGGACGGATATTATAGAGAATTATTTCATAAGATCAAAAACGCGTACCGTGCAAAGTTCGTCGATAAAAACAGGCGGGTGGGAAACGGCAATCAAGGCGATTATCTGCTTGCTTACGCTTTCCGTCTTATGGATAAAGAGGAAATAAGGGACGGCCTTCTGCGTTCGATCTCCGAAAACGACGACCATCTTTCCTGCGGATTTATGTCTATCAAGTATCTGCTTCCCGCGCTTTGCGACATGGGGCGTGCCGATTTGGCCTATAAGATTATTTCGACGGACACATATCCCTCGTGGGGATATTCCGTAAAGCAGGGCGCCACCACCGTCTGGGAACGCTGGAACAGCTATACGGCGGAAAACGGCTTCGGCGACGCGGCGATGAATTCGTTCAATCATTATTCGTTGGGTTCGTGTGTCGAATGGTATTACCGTTACGTGCTCGGGATCAATTATGCGGAAGAAGGGCCGGGATTTTCGGCGATTAGGGTAAAGCCGTACTTCGATTTCGAGGGTCGGGTCAACAAGGTGAGCGGCGGTTATAGAAGCGTTCGCGGAAAGATTGAGGCTAAATGGAGAACGGAAAAGGGAAAAGCCTTTTACGAAATTAAATATCCCGAAGACTGTCGGCTGCTGACTGATTTTTCCGATTATAAAATCGTAAGGATAAGTCAGGAAAAAGGGTTTCTTAAAGCCGAACTCAAACGTTGAAACGGGCGTGACTTTTATCGGATACGCATATCGACAAAAGTAATTTTGTTGTATCGCGTATTAAAAAATATAAAGGAACGCGCGTAAATAAAGGATAAATTATAAAAATCGTTGAAAAGAGGAGGAATTATCTTGAAAAAACAAATCGGAGTGCTGTTGTGTTGTCTGATCGGTTCGCTGGCGATGAATGCAGGCGGCTATGCGCGTCCTGCGCAGCGGAACGTAACCGCCGAAGGCGTACTCGCGGCGTCGGCGGCAGCCGTGCAATCGGACGCAATGACCGTCACGGGCGTTTCTCTTGCGGCAGCAGCGGAAGGAACGCGCTATTATGTGCGCGTCGAATTTTCTCAAAGTATAGCGACGGTTGCGGGCGATGCGTCTGGAAGGTGGGGCGGGAGTATATATCTCAACGACGTTTCCGTAACGAAGCTCAAGGAAAACGACGTTTCCGTTTCCGTCGTTTACGAGGAGGCGGAGGGAAAATACCGTTTGAAGATCGACGTACCCGCGTCCTGTTTGAAAAGGGACGGGACGGATAAAATTCTGTTGAAAAAGGGATTTACGGGCGAAAGCGGTTACGTCACCACGGCGGATATCCTGTATCGTCTGCCCGCGGACGGCGGCGCAGGAACGCGCATTTACCGTCTCGGCGAAGACAGCTATGGAGAGACGGGACTGATCGGAATCAGCTCTCCCTCCAAAAACAAGGGCGCGAAAGAAAATATGAAAATCAAACTGTATATGGATAAAGCTCTCTCGCCGAGAAAGCTCGTCAATATGCAATTTTGGTATAAAAGCCAGTTCGAGGGGCTGATGCTTCCCGAATTTCCCGTATCCGCTACGGAAATTTCCTCGTTCTTCAATTTCGGGATCGTCGGGGTCGATAACGCGGACAGTCTGCTGTACAAAATACAGATCGGTGCGGATAAGTTTAACGGACTCACCTCTTACGGCACGGAAACGCGGCTTGCCGACTGCGGGGAAGAAAAGGGCTTACAGCTGTACGACTTAAAAACCTTGATGTATTCTGCAAACAGCTCGTGGAATTCGACGATGGCTTTGTCCGTGCAGGTGCACTATACGGGAAACGTCATCGAGCTGTATCTGAAGGGCGACGACCCCGAGGACAGATATAATATTTCTCCCGACGCGGCTGCGGAGACGAATATGGTTATCCGTCTGAAAAAGGGACTTCTGTTTCCCACGGGCGTTATGCTGAAGGAGGACGTTACTTATTATTGGAGCTGCGCGGAAGGAAAATGGACCGACGTTACTTCCGGTTCTTCCGAAAAACCGCAATATATCGACGATACGCTGAATAATCAGGGCGGCTACACCGACGAGGAACTCGCGGCCGCGGGAAGGTGACAAGATGACAATAAACGAGAAAAAAACAAAAACGATCGGCGTTATGCTTTTGGCGGCGGCGATGGCGGTCTGCGCGGCGTCCTGCGGCGGAAACGGGGACAGCGGTTCCGTTTCCGACAATTCTTCAAATTCCAATTCGACGGCTTCGGGCGGCATCGACGACATAAACAGAGGCTATACCTATGAGAAGCAGGGCGACGGCGTCATGCAGTTTTACAGCTCCGACCCGACGCTGGACGCTTTTCTCAACGAGTATATGGAGAGACACCTGCGCTATACCGCAAACGCGATCGGGGATCTGAAAATCGGGGACGGAAATTCCATCTGGAAGGAATGGGAATCGATGGCGGTTATGTTTATGGATACCGACGCCCTTTCTTATAATCCCAAGGAGACGATTAAAGCCTGGGCAAGATCGATTTTTCAGGACGATTTCGGGTATGTGTGGATGGATAACGGGACGGACAGCTCCTCTTGGGGGCAGAGCTGGGAGTTTCCCAATTCGTCCATGAGCGCAGGAAATACGGGCGTATATAACAACCATACCTATTCGTTTGACGGCTCGGACGACGGATGGAAGATCTATGCGGACAACGTCGCGTCGGGGAAGGTGGAGAACGGGCAAATTTCCGTCGTCGGAAAAAATATGAAAAGGGTGACGCTGGAAACGTATAAGCTCACCGAGCTTATGGCGAATACCTATCACGCGCCTTTTCTCGAGCTCAACCTCGCGATCAACGACGAAAACAGCCTCGTTACCGATCAGGTAGAGGATATCGTCGTATATTGGCAGACGGAAAACGATACGAAATATACCGAAGAGAAGTCCGTCGGCTACAACGCTTTCGCTACGACAAATTACGGCGACAATTTCCCTTCGACCGCGAAAGTTGTGTTTCCGATGTATGCGGACCCCGATTGGGGAACGGATAAAAAAGTAACGCAGATGAAAATAGAGATCAGCTTCAAAAACGGCCTGACGGGTTCGGTCGGCGCAAACGAGGTGGATCTCAGCTACGACGGCCGACAGATCAACAACGCAGGCGTGTTTATTGCCGCCGTGGCGAATTATTACAAATATACGCAGGACGACGAATTTCTGGCGGAGGTGATCGGCAAGGCGAGAAAAGCCATGCAGTTTTATCTCACCTACTGCTACGGAACTGAAGGCCTCGTTTCCACTAAAAATTTTGTCGGCCACGACGGCTCGACCAACGTCGATTTTTTCACCCCTATAGACGGTTTGATCGGCATGCAGGGGATTGGCTCGGGGATCGGCGACGGATACTGGGACTGCGTTTCCTATCCCTGCGTCAGTTCGTACTGCAACAACCTTTTCTATCTCGGCTTAAAGGATATGGCCTATCTCGAAAAGATGGCGGCCGCCGCGGGCATTGCGGGCGAACGGGTTTCGGTGACCAATCCCGACGCGAAGGGGGTTACGCAATACGCGCAGACGGAAGCTACGCTGAACGCCCTCGCGGAACTTTGCCGGACGAAATACAATCAGACGTTCTGGAACGAGGATACGGGCCGATATCATCTGGGAATCAACGCCGACGGGGACATAGTGGATTACGGCTTTACGCTTTTTAACGAAGAGGCCGTATTGTACGGGCTGGCAGACGAGGAAAAAGCGGCGAGTATCATGGATTGGATCAACGGCGAAAGACGAGTGGAAACGGATACCGCCAAGGGAAAAAATATTTATTATTACGAGTTTGCGCCCCGCTGGACGACAAAGAATAACGAATATCAGTTTTGGTGGAAATTCAACGGGAAGAGCGGCGCCAATTATAAATGGGGCAACCAGGTACAAAACGGCGGCACGGCGATTCACATGGCCTATTATGATCTGGGCGCGACCAACGCGGTAAACGGCACGGAGCAAGCGTATAAAAAATTGAAAAATATTCAGGGCTGGTATGAAAAGATCAAGCGCGACGGAGGCCAGGGCGACAATTTTTACGAGCAGAGTTATTCAAAAAAAGATTCGCCCACTTATAAGCTGCAGGGCAAAAACGGCGCGGGGGCAATCGGGCTCGACAGCGAATTTTTAGAAGCGGCGATCATGTACACCTCCATTCCCGATACGTTTTTCGGGCTGGGCGGCGACGAGTATAAAACGCTCAACATCACGCCGAACCTGCCCGAGGGGCTCACGTTCTGGAAGATGGAAAACTGTGCTTTCTCCGGACTTGTCTATGACGTTTCCATCGGAAAAAATTTCGTGCAGATCAACAGTATCCGAGGCACGGTCAACGGCGAGAGGCTGAAGGTTACGCTGAAAAAACCCGGCGGAAATTTCGAAGTGAGACAGCATAACGTCATTCTTACCCCGAATGTGGATTACGTCGTTTCCGGCGACAGCATCGTCGTTACGGCGCCCATGAAAAACGGAAGAATTCAGGTCCTCGAAAAATAAAAACGGAAAAAATAAGGTACAGGAGTTAATGAAATGAAAAAAATCTTGACGGCAGTCATGGCGGTTATATGTCTTACCTCTCTGTGTGCGTTTCCCTCTTGCTCGTTCGATACGGGAAAACGGAACAGCACGGGGGACGATGACGATTGGAAAAATTCTTTTCTCGACAGTATGGACTCTATCGACGGCGACGACTCGGTGGAGGTCACGAAGCATTTGCGCGTTTCGGTGCTCGCCAGCGACCCCAACGAATACAAAACGATGTCGCGGTGGGCCACGGCGTACAATATGCTTCACCGCGATACGGAAATAACGGTCAACAACAATATGTCCGATATGAAAATCGTCGCGCAGTGGCACGGTACGTCAAGCATGCCCGATATCGTGTGGACGGCGGGGGATCAACATTCCTACTGGTCGGATATCGGATATTTCGAAGATCTCAACAAGTATCTCGTCGGCGAGGACGCAAACTATTTCGACGATTTTTATTCCGCGATCATGGATTCGACGCACAAATCCTCGACGGACGACGGAATTTGGTTTATGCCCAGAGACTACAACCAGATTACGTTTTACGTAAACGCCACACTTTTGCAGGTAAACGGCATTTCCGTACCCACCTCCTCGTGGACGTGGGAGGATGTGGAAAGCATCTGCGCTCAATGGAAAGCAAAGAAGCCCGACAGGCGGTATTATCCCATCGAAATGGATTATTCATGGAATCCGCTTTCCGTGACGTTTATGAAAAATTTCGGCGCCTCCGTCTATACGGACGGGCAGCTTACGGCCAGGAGCGACGCGATGAAAGCGTGCCTCGATTACCTCAATACGGCGATTTCGGAAAAAAACTATTACAGCGCGTCTTCAACGTTTGACGCGGGATTTTCTCCCCTGTCGATCGGCGTGAGGCCGAAGCTTGCCACAACCTTAGCCGCCCGCCCCGACGATAATATCATCTGTCTGCCCTTCCCTTCGACGAAGGTTGTTCCTGGTACGACCACCCCGACGGAAAACGGCAGGGGATACGTCGGCGTAGGCTGTAGCGGTTACGCTATTACGGCGGAATCCTCCCAGACCCAGAAAGATCTCGCGTGGGATTTCCTGAAATTCTGTATGTCGGAGCGCGGCTACGAGGTCGTCGGTTCGCTGGGGACGATCGTGCCCGCGAGGGAAAGCCTTCAGGACAAAGGGGCGTGGACGGAAATCACAAACGGCGTGGGGACAAAGATCGATCCCACGGCATTTACGGGCGGTTCGGCCGAGCCTATCGGCGTCAATTTTGCGGATTGTCTCAAGCCCCAATATCAGGCGAACGTAGGGGTATATCTCATCAATCTGTTCAAGGCGCCGGGCTACGATACCTATTCTTACGAAACGGCGATCAAAACGTTTATCGACACGATAGGAAATTATAATTGACGGGGGAGCGTTCATGACTATTTCACAGGCAGACGCGGACAGAGCCAGACAAAGCATGCGCAGGCGAAAGATCAGGGAAAATATCGTCGGCTATCTTTACATAGCGCCGGTGTTATTGGGAATTCTTATCTTTACCGCTTTTCCCGTTATATATGCTTTTGTCTGCAGCTTATTCGACGTTCGGTTGGGCGAATATAAATTTGTCAATTTCGGTTTACAGAATTATCTGAAGCCCTTTCAGGCGGGCCTTGACGGCACCCTGTTCTGGAACTCGCTCAAAGTAACCTTCAAATACGCGCTTATCAATATTCCGCTTACGCTTGCGCTCTCGTTTGCCTTAGCGGTATTCCTCAACCAGAAATTGGCGGGAATGAGATTTTTCCGAACCTTATACTATCTTCCCGTGCTTATTCCCGCGGTGTGTTACGGCCTTATCTGGAAAAATATCACCAACGTCGATTTCGGTATAGGCAACGTGATATTGGAAAAGCTGGGGCTGCCGCCGTCCGATTGGTTCTCTCAGGCGAAATCCTCCATGCCGAGCTTTATCTTTATCGGACTGTTCGGCATCGGGGGCAGCATGATCATGTGGCTCGCTCAGCTGAAAAATGTTCCGCAGGCGTTATACGAAAGCGCAAGGCTCGACGGCGCCAACTATTTCGTGCAGCTGTTCCGCATAACCATTCCCATGTGCTCTCCGATGATATTTTACAACCTGATCATGAGCCTGATCGGAACGCTTCAGATGTTTACGCAGGTTTCGGTGCTGACGGGCGGAAGCGGAGAGGAATATTCGCTGAATTTTTACGTCATCAATATCTACAACACGATGTTCAACGGAAAGGCAATGGGGTATGCTTCGGCGCTCAGCTTTATTCTGTTCTTTATCATAGGGCTGTTGACGCTGCTGGTGTTTAAAACAAATAAATGGGTCTATTACGGCGACGAGGGCTGACGGAGGAGAAAAATGGAAAATATTTTGAACGATGTTCCCCGCGCCGCAACCGATAAATCCAAAGGGAAGAAAAGGGCAGAAAAGATCGTCGTGACGGCGGTAAAGTATCTGTTGCTGGCGGCGTTTTCGATCTTCTTTATCTTCCCGTTTGTTATCATGATCTGTTATAGCTTTCTGACAGACAGCGAGTCCCTTCAGCAGGTGCTGATTTCTCCAAGCAGAACTTTCTACGTCGGCGCGTACATACGTATCCTGCAAAATACGAAATATCTGGGATATCTGAAAAACAGCGTCATTACGTCCGTTCTGGCTGCTATAGGCAGCGCGCTTTCTTCCTCGCTTTGCGCTTACGGGTTTGCAAAGCTCGAATTTAAGGGAAAAAATACGATGTTCGGAATCGTGCTCGCCACGATGATGATCCCGTCCATCGTAACGCAAATCCCGTTGTTCCGCGTGTATCAGAAGCTCGGTTTTATGGATACGTTGCTGCCGTTATGGCTGCCCGCCTGCTTCGGCGGCGGCGCCACCAATATTTTCCTGATGACGCAGTTTATGCGCGGGATTCCCAACGATCTGAACAACGCGGCAAAAATCGACGGTGCGGGTTCCTTCCGAATTTTTGCGGTGATGATGATTCCGCTCTGTCTGCCCATTTTTCTCTACGTGCTCGTCACGGCGTTTATGGGGACGTGGAACGATTACATGACCCCGTTGATGTTCGTTACCAATCCCGCAAAATTTACACTCTCTCTCGGTATCATGCAGGATTACGGAAAAATCACGGCTTCTTCCACCCCCAACTATTCGATGGCGGCGGGATTTATTATGATGCTTCCCTGCCTTGTTCTGTTCTTTGCTTTCCAGAAATACCTAATCGAAGGCGTTACCGTTACGGGGCTTAAAGGATAAAGGAGAAAACGGTGAAAGACATGAAAAACAACAAAAACAAATGGCTGCTTTTCACGCTGGCCGCCGCTTTGCTTCTCGGCGGATGCGCGGGCGGAGCCCGAAACTCTGCCGACGAAAGCGCGGACGGAAGCTCGTCGGACAGCGTTTCCGACAATTCGCATAGCTCTTCGGACGGATACCAACGGTACGAGTACGACGCCGTTCACGAATCGGAAAATAATATTCTGACGTTCAAAAGCTCGGACGACGGACTCGATCATTTTCTCAACGATTTCTTCGAGCGCCATTCCCGTTACAGCGAAAATCGCATCCATACGCATCCCGTCGGCGCGGGCGGGGCGGCGTGGAAAGAATGGGAAACGTTGATCGGTAGCTGGTGGGATGCGTCGGCGTCCTTTAATTCCACGATTCCTGCGGGATATGCGACGAAGGATCTCGTGCAAAGCTGGCTGCTCTCTCCCCAACAGGACAATCAGGGCTATGTGTGGAGCGACGAGGGAAATACGCCCGGAGCCTGGGGCATGGGGTGGGCGTTCCCTTATTATACGCAGACGCCCTCCGTTACCTGCGGTTTCGAATTCGACGACGGTATTGCCGGTTGGAGCAGTCCTTCGGGCGCCACGCTGGGGCTTACGGACACGATATATACCGGCGACGGGAGCAAGGAGCTGACTGCGGCGGCGGAAAACGTAAGCGAAATTTCCGTCGAATCGCCCGGGATAAACGCCACGACGTTCTACGCGCCGTTTATGGCGCTGGGCATGAGCTTTAACAATACGGGTGACGCCGCAAATCTCGAGGATATATATGTCTCTTTTCAAACGAAAAACGACGGTGCATATTCGGACGACAAGACTGTGAAATTTTCCGATTTCTGCACGACGGGACTGCCTGTGACGGGAAACGTTCCCGCCGACGGATACTACCTGCCGATGTATATCAACGAAAAGTGGGGACAGTCGGAAAGTAACGTCGTTACGAAAATCAAAATTTCCGTAAAGGCGAAAGAGGGGACTAAGATCGGCGGAAAGCTTCGGTTTGATTTTATCCGCTGCGATTACGACGACAGACAAGCGAACAACGTGGGCATTTATGTCACTGCGGCGGCGGAGCTGCTGGCGTATGAGCAGGACGCCTCGCTCACGAAACATATTCTGCCGAAAGCGCGGGCGGCGATGCAGCATTATCTGACCTGCCTCGACGGCGCAGACGGACTGATGAGTACCGAATATTATGTCGGGCACGACGGTCAGGGCACGGTGATTGCCGGTACGGGGATCGGGGACGGATATTGGGACGTGACATCCTATCCCGACGTAAATCTTTATACAAATATCCAATATTATCGCGCGATCGAAGGAATGATCTATCTGGAAAAGCTTGCGGATTCGCTCGGCGTCAAAGCGGAACGACCGACGATCAAGGGCAAGGACATGAAAACGACGGCGACTTATGCCGAAACCGCGGAGAGCCTGGAAGCGTTGCGCAAAAAAGTGAAATCGCAATTCGAGAGCTATTTCTGGAACGAGAAGAAGGGGCGGTTTCTGGCCGGATATTACGGCGGCGTGAAATCGGAGGACAACATTCAGGATAACGGGTACCTTCATTTCAATCTGGAAGCCGTCGCCGCGGGGCTGGGCACGGACGAACAGCAGGCGTCGATTATGTCGTGGATCAACGGCGATCGCACGATAGCGGGGGACAATGCGCAGGGCGAAGATATTTACGCTTTCGAGTTTGCGCCCAGAAATACAACCAAACAGAATTACGGGGATTACTCCTTCGTGTATAACGGATGCAATTGGGGCACGGGCGTGCACAACGGCGGCGCAGTCATGCAGACGAGCTATTACGACCTGATCGCCCGCACGAAAATTTTCGGCGCAAACAACGCTTATGCGAGGCTGAAGGACATCCAGAAGTGGTACGACAAGGTGGCTTCTTACCGCGGCGTGGGCTGGGATTTTTACCGCGCATACTACGATACCACCAATATCGGCATGCAGGGCGGACCAACGGGCGGAGCAGTCGGGCTGGATTACGAATTTTTGGAAGCGGCGCTCATGTATGCCGCGGTTCCCACGGCGTTTTTCGGGATTCGGCCCTCTTACGAAAAATCTTTGGTGATAGCGCCTTCGATGCCTTCGGGCCTCGATTACTGGAAAATGGAAAATCTTACGTTCGGCGGCAGATATTACGATGTTTCCATCGGAAAATATTTCGTTCAGGTGAGCGGCGTGAGGGATAAGACGGGCAAAGCTGCCCCTTGGGCGGGATATACCCTGGAGGTGAGGCTGAAGAAGCCGTCTTTCCCGTTCGATGTTTATGTCAACGGCTTCAAAACAAATTATGAGGAAATCGGAGAAAGAATTTCCGTTTCCGTTCCGTTTAACAATTCCAAGGTCGAAATCATCGGCCGATAAAAACAAAAAAATTGCGGAAACGCAACAAAGGAGACATAAAATGATGAAGAAAAAACTTACCAGCTTACTCGTAGCAGCCGTATTGGCTCTGTCCTTCGGTTCTATGGCCGCCTGCGGCGGAGGAACGACTTCGACGACCGATAAACCAAACAGCTCGACGAGCACACCCGATCAGTCGAGTTCCTCTGTACCCGAAGTAAAAAAGTACACCATCACGGTGGAAAACGGAACGGGCGGCGGCACGTTCGAGGAAAATTCGAAGGTCACCGTCAAGGCGGAAGACAAAGGGGAGGATTATCTCTTTGCGGGCTGGAAGGTCGGCGCAGAAATCGTATCCACGGATAAGGAATACGAAGTGACCGTGAATGCGGACAAAACGCTGGTCGCAACTTATACTTACAGATACAGCGTCTGGGACGGAACGACGCCCGAAAATGCGCCCGCGTCTTATGTGGTGGACGAAACGGCCAAAACCGTCGCCATCAACGACGCGGAGGCGTTTGCGTATTGGAGAAGCCTTTTGACGGCGACCTCGGCCACCGACTATTATAGAGGTTTTGCGGGACACACTTATGATAATACGAAGGATATTCCTTTGGAGGAAACAGATTCGGCTTATCAGGCCGGCTATACCATCAACATCAACTGCGACATCGATTTAAGCGGCCAGACGTGGATGGGAATCGACGGCGAAACGCCCATGCTCGACGGCTGTATTATCAACGGGAACAACCATATTATCAAAGGAATGACCACCACTATGCAGAGTACCTCTGCGGGCATACGCGGCTGGGCGACGGGCGGCTTCTTTACGATGCTCGGTTCCAATCAGAAAGTAATTATAAAAGACCTTACCTTCAAAAATGCTTCAGTTACGGGCGGCGGACAGATCGGCGTCGTCGTGGGCGGCGTTTATCGTGTAAATCTCACGCTCGACAATATTACCGTCAAAGATTCCTATATTCACGGCGGTACGGGTCACAAGGTCGGCGCGCTGATCGGGCGCGTGGGCAACTGCGGCGACGGAACGGGCGACCATGAAGTGATTACTGTCAAAAATTGCACGGTAAAAGATACGACGATTGCCGCCATGCGCAATATCGGTGCTTTAATCGGCGCGGTGTTCTCTTCCGAAAGCAATATCGCGGCTCCGCTGACTTTGGAGGAGGTTTACAAAGCGCAGTACGGCGGCTGGGAAACGAAATTCGGCCCTACGTGGGAACCCGTCCCCGGATACGATAAATTTGTTGCGACTAAGGCGTGGTTTGAAGGCGCTCTTGCCGCGATAAAAGACAAATCCGAGGGCAAGGAATCCGTTTGCACCTGGACTCAGGCAGAAGCGACTGCACAGATTCCTTCCTATCAAGGCTTTATAACGACTGCGGAAAACATAAAGGCCACGCAGGAAGCCAATTATCAGAAATATATCGGCAACAATATCGACGATAATCTTACGGTGACGGGAAACACAGTCAATAACGTAACGTTGATTACGTGGGCGCCCGAGTCCGCTGAGGGAAAGAACGAAACCTGCAACTCAGCAGCGCTCTATACGTATAACAATGCTTTATATGACAATTATGCCACGACCGAAATCGACGCGGCGGAGACCAACACCGTCGAAACGGTTAAAAAGATCGATACTTATGCGCATGTGAAAAACACGGCGGAAAAAACGCCCGTTTATATCGCTACCGCGGAAAACTTCGGGGCGGTTGTCTATGCGACGATGATGGAAGCGACCGATTACGAGGGCGTCACCGACCTCTATATCGCAGGCGATATCGATATGACGGAAATCTTTGCCGAAAACACCGATTACGCCGAAGTAGTGCTTCCTGCCTTGACGATTCACCTCGTTGCGGGCGCGAAACTTGTCGGCGTTCCCGAAAGCGTGCTGGCAAACGTTACGTTTGTCAACGTAACCGAATAAAACGAAACAGGTCGGACGCAGAACATCGGGTTCGTTGACCGATCCCCCTGCGTCCGAGGAAATTGCGAAAGGCCGTGAAAGAAACGAGTATTAAAAATGGTTCGTCTCTTTTGCGGTTTTTCGTTCGGTTCCGAAAAAATGTCTCAAGGGGGCATATATGGCCGTAAAATTACGTAGAAATCTTTTGATTTCTTTTGTCACGGGCTTTTTAATCGTCCTTGTTACCGCGCTGTTGATGCTCGGGGGCGTTGCTTCGTCTCCTGTGCGTGCGGGGGCGGAAACGAACGCTTTTTTGGCTTCTTTCGCGGCGTATAAGGGAAACGTTTCGGATAATGACGGATACGTAACCTATACGGTCGGCGGCCCGAACAGTTATTTTTATCGGGGAACGAAATCGTCGCAAATCAACGAGCCTCTCGGTTCGGCATACAGCGTCCGATTAAATTACAGAAATACGTTGTTTTTGCGGATCAGAAATAATACCTCGGCGACTCAGCTTAAATTTATGTATATCACCAGCGCCGATCTGACCTTTGACGAAGAAAAATCCGCGTCGATCGATCTTTCTTCTGGGTGCGGAGATAACGAGGGCTTCCGATCCTATTATTTCAATTTATCGGCAAACCCCAAGGCGGAAGGGTATCTTCGGGCGATGCGTATTTATCCCGTAGGCGCGGCCGAGGGAAGCATCGATTTCCGCGAAATTTCCTTTTCGAAAGAAGACGAATACTTCGATTACGCCGCAGAAAATATTTCGGCCGTCACGGACGGGGCGCAGGTGACCGTTTCGGGCACGTTGAAGGAAAAATATAAAAACAAGAGAGTAAATATTTATCTCACCGATATTTCAAATCGTTCGGGGAATACGGAAAAATCGACGCGCATTGCGTATGCCGATACGGCGGGTACGAGCTTTTCCGCTGTTTTTCCGTATTATAAAAACGGAATATGCCTTGCGGGATATTCGCTGTTTGCCGAAGCGGACGGGGTATTTCTTTCGGCGCCCTTTAAGGTATCCAACTCGCTCGAGTACGGAGTCAACCCATATAAATTTACGCTGAATAAAAATACAATCGCCGCGGGCGACTGCGGCGCGGCGGGAGACGGCTATACGGACGATACGCAGGCGATCCAGACCGCGATAGACCGCGTCAACGCGGCAGGAGGCGGAAAAGTCGTTCTCAAAGGCGATGAAAGCGAATTCGGAAAAAGATACGTGGTCACTTCGCTGAAGCTGAAAAGCAACGTAGAGCTGTATATCGGCAAGGGCGCGATGCTCCTTCAGAGCAAACGCGCCGCAGATTACGCCTATACCGTGACTTACGGACACGATATTACCTTGCCGAATGCCTATTGGACCCATGCGTCGCTGTGTAAAAATTATCCGCTGATCTACGCCGAAAACGCGGAAAACGTAAAAATTACGGGCGAGGGGAAAATCCGCACGGACGATACGGGTATAGAAAACAACGATTATTCCGACGCTTCCAAGCTTCGTATCGGCTGCGGTTATCGTATTCACGTGATCCCCGTCGGTATGTACGGCGTAAAAAACATCGAAATTACCGGAATATCCGTAGAGCGTTCGAGCTCTTACCATATCGCGTTGTATAAAACGGAAAATGTCTATATCGGCGGCGTGACGCTTTCCGACTGCGCCGACCTCGGCGGCGACGGGATCAGTCTCGGCGTCGGGACGAAAAATGTAAAGATCGAGGGCTGCCGTCTGCACGTGACCGACGACGCCGTTGTGCTGTGGTCGTCGAGCAACAACGAGCCGCGCGGGCTGACCTGGTGGCATACCGTTCCCGACGGAGACAACGTCGTCGGCAATATCGAGATTACGGGCAACTGTATTTCAGGCGGGCACGGAATCACTTTCGTGACCTGGGGGACGGACGCGGCGGATCTGTCGAAACAGGAAATTTCGGATATAACGATCACGGGAAATGTACTGGCGGCGGACGGAAATACCGCTCTTGCGGGTTGGTACGACAATCCCTATTACGGCGCTTCCACTGCGGCGAACGGATATCCTGGGGAAGCGGGGGACTGTTCCCCCGTTAAAAACGTCACTATATGGGGAAACGAGGCATACGGTTACACTACTTTCGGGGTTTGTGCGGCCACCAATGTGGTAAGCGATATTTACGGGCTGCGTTCCTCTTCGCAATTCGTCAACGGAAATTTCGAGCGATCGTCCTGCCAGACGACGGTTAAAAGCGGCATGACGGCGGGACTGTCCTATTGGTCGTATAACAACGCTTTGGCCGTCGATACGGTGACCGAGGCTGGAAATACCCGCGGAAAGGTCGATTTTTCCGTGGCGGCGGCCGCCGAGCTGTACCAGGGACTTTATCTTTTGAAGGGCGAATACGTTTTCTCGTCCGCCGTCCTCGGAAAAGCGAAGCTGACCGTTCGCAATTCCGACGGGGATATGCTCGCCGAAAAAGATTTCAACCGAGCCGCCATGGCGAAAGAAAACGTAAAATTTACCGTGCCGTCGGACGGATTGTATCGGCTGGGGATAAGCGGCGGCGCGGGCGTATGTCTGATCGACGAAGCGGCCGTTACCGCGTCGGAAACGTCGGAAAAGGACAAATTTTATACCGAGGATTTCAGCGGAAAGGGAAATTTTTTCCTCGACGGGTTTACCTTGGGGCAGGGAAAAATTACTTCTTCGGGCGTTGCGTCCGCACGGCTGAAGAACGTTTATGGGGATTTCGAGCTTAAAATTTCCTGCGTCGGGTCGTCGGAGGTCGTCGTCCGTTTTGCCGAACGTCAGTACGAAACGGATTGGCTGTATTATGCGCTTTCCTACAGTCCCGCCGAAAAGCTGGTGACGCTGATTGCGGGCAATAAATGCGGGGAAACGGTACTCGATTCTTTCCGCGCCATTTTTCACGACGGCAACGAACTGATCGTAAAGTTTTCTTCGGGAAAAATAGTGGGCGCCGTAAACGGCGTGAATGCGATAGAGTATTCGGCGGATTCCGCCGAGCTTCGGGGAGACGGATTCGTTAAAATATTCGTCGGCGGCGCAGCCGAGATCGGTTTTTTACAGACGGCGCCTTCGGGCACGTTTGTCACACAAGCAAAACCCGAGGGCGGCGGCGATTCCTCCGAGCCCGACAGCGGGAGCGAAGCGCCTGTCACGTCGGAAGATCCCGTAACCTCGTCGTCGCAGGAGGCGGTAAACGAAAGCGGTTCTGCGGGTTGCTGCGGCAAAGCGGGGGTAGTGCTTCCCGCCGCGGCCTCGGTTGCTCTTGCGCTGATTGTACTCGTTAAAAAGGGGAGAAAAGACCATGGAAAAGACAATTAAAAAAATGACGATCGCCCTCGTCGCGGCGATGCTGTTTACCGCCTCCGCCTGCGGGGGCAAGACGACGGATAGCGGTTCGCAGCCGAACGACGTCTCGACGTCGCAGGCGGAAATCGGTTCTTCCTCGGGAAGCGTTTCTTCGGAAATCCGTATTCTTCCCGATAAAACCGAATTGTCGATTGAAGCGGGCAAAACGACTACATTGAACGTAAGCGTGGAAAATTATTCGGGCACGGTAGCTTTTTCGACGAAAGACACGGGCGTTTTCTCCGTGAGAAAGATCGACAACGGTTCTGCGACGGTCACGGGCAAAAAAGCGGGTGCGGGAACGATTACCGTGACGGCGGGCGATCAAACCGCGTCGGTGGGCGTGACGGTGAATGCAGTGGACAGTCTGCGGCTGAATCTTAGCCGCATGACGATTTACAGCGACGGCGACGTTTCCGCTCCCGTAACGTTAAAGGCGACGTATTCTGCCGCCGTGGCGGGGGATAAGGTCGTCTATACCTCGTCCGAACCCGCCGTCGTCACCGTGACGTCTGACGATGCGGGCATGGCCGTCCTCACAGGGAAAGGCGTGGGACGCGCTTCGATCACCGCGAAACTCGGAAAAGCGGAAGCCGTCTGCGAAGTGGAGGTTACCAACAGCGGTATTCTTTACGGGAAATTTCAAAACCAGCTTTGGGTTTCGGGGCTGAAGGAGGGAACGAACCTCCGCGGGAAAGTATATATCCCCGAGGTAATGTGGGACGGCGTCTCGTATCAATCCGTCATGGGCGTTAAAGAGGGCGTCTTTGAAAATCAGGCAAACATTACGTCGGCGTATATCGGCTATAACGTCAAGTGTATTTCCGAGCGCGCATTCAGGAATACGGGCCTGAAAGAAATGGAATTTCAGATGGATACCTCGAAAGAATCGCAGATCCGCACAATCGCAGGGCGGGCGTTTGCAGGTACGAAGCTGACCTCCGTCGTGATTCCCAATACGCAAAACGGCTATTATTTCGGGCCGGGCGTTTTTTATAATTGTTCCTTGCTGACAAGCGTACAACTGCCCGACGCGTTGACCACGATCCTTGCGGATACCTTTGTCGGTACGGCGCTGAAAACGATTTATTTCGGGTATCTCGGCGAAACGCTCGATACGTCGGGCAATCCGGTGCCCGCCGTACACGCGAACGCATTTTCGGCCGATGCAGCTTTGGAAAACGTTTATTATATCGGCAGTCGGGCGGAATGGCAGGGTATGCTGACGGGCTGCGACAGCGCCGTCTTAAAAGCGCTCGACCCCGCGGCGATTCACTATAACGCGAAGGGAATAAACGGATAAAGGAAGAACAAAGTCGTATGGCTGATAAAACAAAAAATTGCTTTACCGTCCTATTGTTCGCATGTGTGTTTATCTTTACTTCTTGCGGCGGGATAAACGGTTCCGTTCCCGATGGTTCCGAAGCTTCCGATACCGTCGTCGCGCCATTTGTAATAGCAGACGATAAGCCGAGCGGTTCGACGGAGTATTCCGATGATAAAAATGCCGATAAGGTGCGGACGGCACCGACTTTTACCGTCGATAAATCGGTTTCGGAATCGGACGGAACGCATCTTTCAATTGACGTTATATTTGGGAACAAGACAATCTTACAGCGCGGCGCAGTAAATCGTTTGTCGGGCGAGACGGACGGTACGTACGTAGCCGCGGAATTGGACGGTACTCTTTATTACGGGGAAACGTCGGGGGAAGAGTGGACGGTATATCTTCCCGCACGTCCCGCGGACGAAAAAAATTATACGCTCACGATTTATACGGAAAGCGAAAAATTTACCTTATCCGAGGTGTGTTTCGGCGACGTGTTTCTTTGTTCGGGTCAGTCGAATATGGAAACTTTGCTGGGACAGTATGAAGCGCACGCCGCAGATGCAGAGAATGCCGACGACGAATTTCTGCGCTTGTTCACTGTTGAAAAACCCGTCTCGTCCGATAAGGCCTCGCCTCTTTCGGATACGCTGTCCGGCGGCGCCTGGAATACCGCCGACCCTGATTCGGCCCGCGCTTTTTCCGCCGTCGGATATCTGTTCGGGCGAAAGATGCGCCAAAAATTGGGGATTCCCGTCGGGTTGATCAACGCCTCTGTCGGCGGATCGCAGATTTCCTATTGGCTGCCGGGGGAAGAAGCTGCGGCATTGGAAGCGGCGGGCGAGGAGCTGTTTGACGGAGAAGAACAAAAGCTTTATCCGTCCGTCGGCTACAATGGAATGATTTATCCTCTCCGAAATGTCAATATCCGCGGCGTTTTATGGTATCAGGGAGAAACGGATGCTATTTCCGTCCACGGCGGTTACGAAAAAGCGCTTGTCGCATTGATCTCTTCTTACCGTAAAATTTTTGACGACGAAAATTTATTTTGGACGGTGATGGAGCTGCCGCGTTATGGAAATTGCCCCGTCGGATATGCTGATATCCGTTCGGCGCAGCAGCGCGTGACGGCGGCCGACGGGAGGGCGGCTTTAAGCATCGGTATTGACACGGGCGATTGGTCGGATATTCATCCCGGCAACAAAACCGTGATTGCGGAACGCGCCGCCGATGAAACGCTGTTTTCATTTTACGGCATAGACAGCCCCCGTTGTCCCGAGCTCGTCGGGGGAGAAACTCTCGCGGACGGTTCGTTGAAACTGTATTTCAAAAACGCGGGCGACGGATTGGAAATTAGAAACGGAGGGGCGGGCTTCGAGCTTTCGACGGAAAATATTTCTGTGATTAAAAGCGATTATACCGTGGAAGCGTGTGAGGACGGAAAAAGCGTGCTCGTAAAGTATTTTGATAAAAAAATAACGTCGGTCGAATACGGAAAAAATCCCTTGATCGAAGTGGCGGCAAGGTACGACGTTTCCAAACAGTTGTGTATCTACAATTCTTATTCCTTTCCCGCCGATCAATTTGAGCTTTGCGTTTGAATGCATAGGCGGGACGCGCTGGGACGCGGCAGAGATTTTTTATGAAAGAGTATATATTTTTAATAATAGCCGCGCTTTTATTCAGCGTTCAGTTTCTGTTTCAAAAGGCGTATCAGCGGAAAGAGGGGGAGTCGCTCTCCTCCGCTTTTCTGTTTTCAGGTATCTACGCGGCAGTCGGCATGGCGTATCTTTTGATTGCGACGGGATTTCGTCTGGAGTTTTCGCTGTTTTCTCTCGGCCTTGCCGTCGTTTACGGGACGGCAGTTCTCGCGTGTACTTATTGCAGCGTAAACGCTTTGAAAAATACGGACATATCTACGTTTTCCGCCTTTATGATGCTCGGCGGAATGTTGCTTCCGTTTGTCGCGGGACTGACGTTTTTTCACGAACCGCTGACTTATGCGGTCTTTTTGTGCTGTGCGCTGATTATTTTGGCACTGATTTTGGAGTACCTGGCAAAAAAGGGCGCGGAAAAGAAAACGCTTAAATATTGTTTTATCGTTTTTATTCTCAACGGTTTGTGCGGCGTGTTGTCCAAGACGCACGAATATTTTACTGCGGCCAACATCGACAGCATGTCGTATATGTTTTACGGTTACGCGGCGGTCGTCGTGATCGTTTTTGCATATTATCTGATCAAGGGAAAAGCGCCGAAGCCGAAAAAAGCCGTTTCGCTTATCTATTGCGGACTGTACTCTGCCGCGACTACCGTCGCAAATTTATTGACGCTGTTTGCTTTGAAAGTGCTGCCCGCCTCGGTAAATTATCCTTTTCTTACGGGCGGAACGATGCTTTTTTCAACGCTGATAGGTGTATTTTTGCTGAAAGAAAAAATAAAGCCGTTAAACGTCGTTGCGATCGCCGCGGCGCTCCTCGCCGTCGTTTTGCTGGTGGTTTTACCCGTATAAACATAAATGAGACAGTTCGAATTTAGTTTGTTCCAAAATTTCGGGAGTTTGACGTTTTTTTACGCAGATATATATTTTATTCGAGTGCCGAGAACTATAAAATTTTAAGACAAGATAAATGCCGTGTAAGGCGGACAGGAAGAAAGGCAGGAGCCACAAGCAAATTTTTTACGGAGAAAAAACAAAAATTGAACGCAGTGCAACGGAGACGGCGTGCCTAAATATTATTGCGCGGGCGGGAAGCTTTGATTGTTTTTTCTTTACAATAAAGTTTTTTTCTATTCGCAAGCTTGTAAGTTAAAAAATATCACGTACGAAATTGGAATTTTCTCTATTGACAAATCTTTTTTTATCTGATAGAATAAAAAACGCGCTTTCCCGTATGAAAAAGGCGAAAGGCAAACGAGGAAATTATATGCGGAGTTTTGATTTCGATAAAAAAGGCTTTATCATCGACGGCAAACGCGATTTTTTGATCGGCGGGGAGATCGCTCATTTTCGCGTTCCGAAGTCGGAATGGCGGTCGCGCATGCGCCTGTTCAAAAAGGCGGGCGGCAACGCTTTGACCACCTCGGTCGCCTGGCTTCTTCACGAACCCGAGGAGGGAAAAATTCTTTTCGACGATACGGACTACCGTTCGCTGAAAGAATATCTGACCATAGCGGGGGAGGAAGGGCTGTTCGTCTATTTAAGGCCGGGGCCTCTGGTTTATACGGAGCTGATAAACGGCGGAATCCCGCCCTGGCTTTTCGAAAAATACCCACAGGTAAAAGCCTGTGCCAAAGACGGGACGGCGATCGAGCAGCTGTCGTACATGCACCCCCTGGCGCTGGAAAAATTCAAAAGATACTATCGCGCTCTGGCCGAAGAAATCAAACCCTTTCTGATTACGGCGGGCGGTCCCGTCGCCATGGTTCAATTGGACAATGAGCTGGCGGGGATACACACGTGGAGCGGCACGCTCGATTACAACGAGGAAACGATGGGCTTTTTCCGCGAGGACGGCCTGTATCCCCGCTTTATGAAGGAGAGATACAAAAGCATAGAAAAGGTAAACGAGGCCTATGGCACTCGCTTCGCCGCGTTTACCGACATCGATCCGCGGGCAATAAATCTTTCGGGACGGGCAAAAGCGCGCGCCGAAAAGGATTATCACGACTTTTACTGCCGCCATCTCGCCGTTTATGCGCGGCAGCTTCTGTCCTGGCTGCGAGAGTTCGGCATAGACGTGCCCGTTACGGCGAATGCCGCAAACGCTTATCTGCTCAACTATCTCAAAGAATTAAGCGACGAAATGAAGGACGAAAAGTTTTTCATCGGCTTTGACAATTATTACGCCCTGGACGTCAATTGGGCCAACTTTCATCCCACGCCGAAATGGTACATGAAGACCCTCTACGCGGCCGACGCCATGCGGGCGATGGGCTATCCGTTCACCGTTCTCGAAATGGAGCTCGGTTCCTATGCCGACATTCCTCCCGTCCTCCCCGAGGATCTCCACCAATGGTATATGCTCAATCTCGGGCTTGGCATGAAGGGCGTCAGTTATTATATTTTTGCGGGCGGCGCAAATCCCGAATTTTCGGGCATGACCACCGACGTATATGATTTTCAGGCCCCCGTCTCCTCGGACGGCAAAATCAGAAAGAGCTATCAAACGTTGAAAAAATTTAATCTTTTCATGAAGGAAAACGAATGGCTTCTCGGGACGGAACGGATCGCTTCCGTGCAGGTGGGCGTGGAGTGGCAGACGATGCGGGGAAACGATTACGCCGTGCATGCGGGCGTTCCCAATACGACGGAGGCCGAGGACAGGCTGATCAAGTGCCTTTCCTTCTCGCTGTTCTCCTCGAAATATTCCCACCGTTTCGTCGAGCTTACGGGCGAGCTGGATACGGAAAAGCCTCTTTTGGTCATGTCTCCCGACACCATGAGCCAAAGAGCGCAGCAGAACGTCGCCGATTTTATCGAACGGGGAGGAAGGGTTTATATCCTTGCCGCGCTGCCTTCGCTCGACGAAAGCTTTGCGCCCTGCACCCTTCTTCGTGACTATCTCGGACAGATCGAAGAGGTAAAAAATCCTTCCCTCAATCCCGCGGTGCTGATCGGCGGCGAAAGAGTGTTTTACGTTACTTGCCCCAACGCGCTCGCGCGTATTCCCGACGGAGCCGAGGCCTTTGCGACCGACGGCGACGGGAAATATACGCTGGGGTTCAAAATGGACAAAGGAAAGGGAAAAGTATATTATCTCGGCGGACATTGGCGGACGACCGACGCCGTACAAGTGCGCGCTTTGGAAAAGGTTTTGACCGACCTGGGCGCGGAGCCGTGCGTGGAACATTCCAATCCCAGCGTTTACGCAACCGTATTGTCGGACGGGACGCAGGGTGCGCTGTTTTTAATCAATCTCTACACGGGCGCGCAGGAATCGGAGGTGAAAGTGCATTTCAACGGCGAGATAAAAGAGCTGGGACATATCAGATTAAAGCCGTCCGAGGTGAAATTTATCCGCTTTTGACCCGCGGCGACAATTTAATAATGACATAGTAAAAAAAGTGCAATTTTAAGTAAAAAAGTACGCTTGAAATTGTGCTTTTTCTTTGCTATAATGGAAAACAAGAGGAATGATTATGAAAAAGAAAATTAAAAATCTCGGCGTGATGGTGGATTGCTCCCGCGACGCGTGCTATAAGGCGGAAGCGGTGGAAAACTTTATCGACGTTATCGCCCGTCTGGGCTACAATGTGCTGATGCTCTACACGGAGGACACCTACGCGCTCGACGGCGAACCGTATTTCGGCTATATGCGCGGCCGCTACGGAAAGGAAGAATGGAAACGCCTGGACGCTTACGCGAAGGCGCGCGGGGTGGAACTTATTCCTTGTATCCAGACGCTTGCCCATCTCGGTGCGGTGACCCGCTGGCAGGAATACGGGGAAAAATGCGTGGACGGAAACGATATTCTTCTCGTCGATCAGCCTGAAACGTACGAGCTTATCGAAAAAATGTTCCGTTGGGCGGCGGAGTGTTTTACCAGCCGCCGCATTCATATCGGCATGGACGAGGCCTATACGGTGGGGCTGGGACGTTATCTCGATCTGCACGGCTATCGCCCGCGCTTCGAGGTTTTGCAGCATCATTTGCGGCACATTGCCGAAATCGCGGCCAGATACGGCTTTTCGTGCATGCTCTGGTCGGATATGTTCGTCAAGACGGCAAACGGCGGCGAATATTATCCCGAGCATTTTAACATGACGGACGAACTCGTCGATTCGGTGCCGCCCGAAATGCAGCTCGTCTATTGGGACTATACGCATACCGACCGAAGCGCTTACGAGGCGATGATAGACGGACACAGAAACTTTCGCAACGAGCTTTGGTTTTCGGGCGTGGCCTGGTCCTGTCTCGGGTTTACGCCGCACAACCGCTATTCGTTTAAGGCGGCGGAAGCGTCGCTGGCGGCTTGCCGCGAAAAGGGCGTGGAAAACGTACTGATCACCTCCTGGAAGGACGACGGAGCGGAAAGCTCCCTCTTTTCCGTCCTTCCCGCGCTCGCTTATATCGCCGCCTGCGCCGAGGGACGGGCGGACGAAAAGCGGGCCGCGGAACTGTTCTTCGACGCCGTAGGCGAAAGATTCGAGGATTTTCTGTGCGCGGATCTCCCCGATTGGGTCAACGGAGACCCCGACCTTGAAAACCCCGTCAAATATGGCCTGTATAACGATCCTTTCCTGGGATTGTTCGACTATCATTTGCAGGAGGGCAAGGCGGCGTTTTTTGCGGAGAACGAAAAAAAGCTTGCGGAGCTGGCCCGCAAGAGCAAGTACGGCTATCTCTTCGACACGCTGGCGAAGGCGTGTTCGGTGATGGAGCTGAAATACGACCTGGGAATCGTCACCCGCCGCGCCTATCGGGAAAAAGACGTTGCGGCGCTGAAACGCCTGGCGGAGGAAATCTATCCCGAAACGGCCCGTCGAGTCGGGGCGCTGTACGAAGCCTTTCGCCGTCAATGGGAAACCGAATGTAAACTAAACGGTTTCGAAGTGCACGACATTCGTCTGGGCGGTCTCCGTCAGCGGCTGGAACACTGCGGAAAGACGCTCGCCGATTACCTTGCGGGAAAAATTGAAAAAATCGACCCGCTCGAGGAGGACGTTCTGCCGTTCGATAAAAACAAAGGGCGGGGCGAAGGAATGCTGTACAGCATCTGGATGAATACCGCGATGACGAAGCCGCTTAATTGAGGCGGTTTATTGTCCGCTGCGGCGAAATGCAAGAGGCGAAACGGCTTCGGATTTTTTGAAGGTGCGGATAAAGTAACTGCTGTTTTCAAACCCCGTGCGTTCGGCGATTTCCGAGACGGTCAGATCGGAATATTTCAGATATTCTTTCGCTTTGGAAATACGTTTCCGCGTGAGATACTGTTTCAGCGTTACGCCGAAATGCCGACGGAATTCCCGCGAAAGATAGGAGGCGTTGACGTGGTGCTTTTCCGCAAAGTAGGTGAGGGACAGATATTCGGTAAAGCGTTTGTCCATCTCGTCGGCTGTCTCCCTCAAAAATCGGGGAATCCCGTTGCTCGTCGCCGCGGCCTTGAAAGACAAGCATAAGATCGCGGTCAGCAACTCGACGATCAGCATGGAGGAAAGCGCCTCCTTTTTCGGGGAGGCAGTCTCTTCCAAGGTGATCAGATCGCGGATTTTGTTTTGAAAGGGCAGAGGATTTTTGACGCGGAGCAAGGGCGAACCGTTGCCGCTGCGAAACTGCTGGTAATACCCCTTGGCGGAAAGTCCCGTAAAATGCAGCCAAAAAAAGACCCACGGCGCTTTTCCTTCGGGGGTATAGTAACGGTGGCGCTGGAAGCAGTCTATCCAGGCTACGGAGGAAGCGTCTAAACGATACTTTTTTCCTTCGTATTCCAGGGCGCCTTCGCCCGAGACCGTGACGAGGATAAAATGGCTGTCAAAGCTTTCCCGCTCTACAAAATAGGGATATTCGGTCTTAAACCAACCGAGCTCCTGCGGATAGAAATAAGTTTGCCTACCGAAAGGGGAGGTCGTCACGAACAGTCGTTTCGAATCGGACGACCAAAAATTTTGCAGTTTTTCTGTGTAAGCCATGATAAACCTCGATCGATTGAAATCAGGAGAAAAAATAAAAATGAAAACGAAAATCGGATTATATTCCTGCGGAAACAGACCCTATTGGGGGCAATTTGAAGGCTTGAAAGACCGCCTGACCGCCTACGGGAAATTTATCGGCGAAAAAATGTCAAATCTTGCCGACGTCGAAATATGCAACTTCGGCCTGGTGGACAGCTTTGAAGCGGGGACGAAGGCGGGCGAATATTTCAACCGCGAGGGCGTTTCCCTTATATTCTGCCACGTAGCCACCTATTCGCCGTCGTCAAACGTTTTGCCCGTACATAAAACCTGCCGCGCCGAGACGATCGTTCTCAATCTCCAGCCCTGCGCGAAGATTAACTATGCGAAAACGGATACGGGAGAATGGCTGGCGCACTGCAACGCCTGCGCCGTCCCCGAAATCTGTAACGCTCTTGCGCGCTGTAGCGTCGGTTATACCGTCATCAACGGATTGCTCGGGCAGACGGAAACGCCCGCCTGTTCGCTTGCCGACGAGCGTACCGCGGACAGAGCCGAAGCGGTTGCCGCCTGGAGAGAGATTGCGGAGTGGCTGAAGGCGGCGGACGCCGTGGCGAAGCTGAAGGGCAGCCGCTTCGGTTTCCTCGGCAATTATTATGACGGAATGCTGGATATGTACAGCGATTTCACGCTTCTCTCCTCCGCGTTCGGGATCGATATCAGGATTTTGGAAATGTGCGATATCAAACGCAGCCTCGATCGTGTGACCGAAGCGGAGACGGCGGAAAAGCTGAAGGAGATACGTTCGCTTTTCGAAATCGGCGGGGATTCGGAAGCGGCGGCGGAAGCCCGCCGTCCGACGCCCGAACAACTGACTTGGTCGGCAAGGGTCGCCTGCGCCCAGCAACGCACCGTAGAGGAGTTTAAGCTCGACGCCCTCGCGTATTATTACCACGGGGCGGACGGGGGCGAATACGAGCGGATACAAAGCGGATTTATCGTCGGACATTCGCTTTTGACGGCCAAACACGTTCCCTGTGCGGGCGAAGCGGATATCAAAACGGGTATCGCCATGAAGCTGTGCGACCTTTTAGGGGTGGGCGGGAGTTTCTGCGAAATCGTTACAAGCGATTACGAGCAGGGCACGATCCTTGTGGGACACGACGGCCCCTTCCATATCCGTATTGCCGAGGGGGCGCCGCTGCTCCGCGGTATGGGCGTATATCACGGCAAGCGCGGCACGGGCGTCTCCGTGGAGGCAAAGGTCAAAAGAGGGGAGGTGAGCACTTTGGGGATTGCCCAGACGGCGGACGGCAGGGTGCGTATGATCGTTTCCGAAGGCACGGCCACCGACGGGGAGATCATGCGGATCGGCAACACGCAGACGCATGTCCGTTTTTCGCTTCCTCCCGACGCCTATATGGACGAATGGTTCCGCGCCGCGCCGACGCATCATTTTGCGCTTTCCATAGGACGGAATGCACGCCTGTTCGTCAAGCTTGCAAAGCTGCTCGACATAGAAAGCGTCGTGATCGGTTAATGTGAGAAAAAGACAAAAAAAGGAAATCGCCGTTTTTACGGCGGTTCTTTTTTTATAAAAAGTCAGGTGTGATATTTCCTGCGGTATTCGCCCGGCGTAATTCCGAAACGCCTTTTGAAAATATGATTGAAATGGCTGAGGCTGAAGATGCCGATATCGTTTGAAATATCGATGGTCAGACGCTTGGTGAGACGCAGCTGCTGGGCCGCGTATTCCAGCTTGACATAGAGAAAATAGTCCTGCATGGTCATGCCCGTGGTCTTGCGGAAAAGCCGCGTAAGTTGCATGTAGCTGTAATTGCTTTCGGCGGTAATCTCGGAGATCGGGCAGGCGAGATATTTTTGCGAATTCATTTTTTTTATAATCTCATCGACTTCGGTGGGCGTGTGTATGGCGGAGACGGATTTCTCGTAAATCTCCCGATGGAACAGGCCTACGATGAGATATACCGCAGTTTTCAGCATAACGAGGTTGTTTTCGACGTTTGTGCTCCATAAAAGGGTAAAAAGGAAGTTTTTCAGTACGCCTGCGGAAGTGTCGTCGTTCAGCTGCATGGCGAGCGGCGCCGCTTTTTCGAGAAAGCCGTACAGTTTATTATCGATCGGGTCGAGAAGCTCCCGCAGCTTTTCTTTCGTCACTTTGACGTTGAGGTGCGTGGGGGCTTTATTGTTGTTGTATTTTGACGGAAGCGCGCGAATGAGATGTTCGTCCGACGGCTTGACGATCAAAATAGAGTTGGGATAGACGTGCTGGGTTTTTCCGTTGATCAAATGCTCGAAATCGAACTGTACGAAATCGAATTCCCAATAGTCGTGCGTGTGCATGATGGGAAATTCGTAATCGCAGTTTACGCCCAAACCATATTGAAAATATTCGAGCTGATCCTGCGCCTTAAATTTCAACATAATTTTTTCTCCCGTATCATTATGATATATTTTCGCAGGAAAAAAGTCAACTGTTTTTGCTACAAGAATAAAAAAATCCTCTTTTCCCATTTTCTTCTATGTTATAAAACAGCAATAATATGAAATAAAAAGACAAGAAATAAAGACGGGGGGGGGGTATAATACAAGTAATAAAAGAAATAGGTATCAGTTTATATGCAGGTTATCGGAGTATTCAAAACTCATTTCGATTACGGTTATACGGATTCGGCGGAAAATATCCGCAGGAAGTACCGCGAAGAGATTATCGAAAAGGTCATTGCCGTTTGCCGCGAAACGGAAAAAAACGGTGAAGCGGAGACGTATCGTTGGACGCTGCCCGCCTGGCTTCTGATGGATATTTACGACAACTGCGCGCCTTCGGTGCGTGAAGCTCTCGCCGGGCTAATCCGCGAGGATAAAATTACCTGTCATGCGCTTCCCTTTACCGTACATACCGAATTGATGAGCGGGCGGCAGATGGACGATCTGTTTACGGCGGCGCGCCGTTACAGCGAAACCTTTTCCAAGCCTTTTCCCATCAGTGCGAAAATGACGGACGTCCCCGGGCATACGTCCGCGCTGATCCGTCCGCTGGTGCGGTCGAGGGTGCGGTTTCTGCATTTGGGAAAAAATCCGTACAGCACTCCGCCCGACGTCCCGCTTTTGTTTTGGTGGGAGGACACGGACGGCAATCGTCTTCTGACGATGTACACCCGTTTTTACGGTAGTCGGATTCGTCCGCCCCGCGGCTGGAAATATCCCGTGTGGATGGCGCTCAACCAGACGGGCGACAACGAGGGCGGACACAGCGCCGCCGTGATCGAAGAAATGAAGCGGCAGCTCCCGAAAAGCTGGACGTTTCGGACGGGAAGCATGGACGATTTCGCACGGGAGCTTTTGAAGTGCGATTTGTCCGATCTGCCCGTCGTCCGCGGCGAGCTGGGCGATACCTGGATCCACGGCGGGGGCACATATCCCTGCGTCATGGGAAAATACCGCCGCGCGCGTTCATTTTTTTATCGCTTAAGCGACGAGGCCGAACGAAACGGTGCCGATATCTCCGCCGAAGCGAAGGAATTCCGCGATCTTGCCCTGCAATTTGTCGAGCATACTTTCGGCATAAACGTCTGTCGATACATAGGGTACGAAAGAGAGTACGAAAAGAAAAAATTCCTTCAAGAACGCGCCGCCCGCCCCGAATATGCTTTGGCGGAACAAAGCTGGGAGGAACAGCGGGCGCGGGTGTATCGCCTCGAAGAAATTGTACAAAAGCTTTCGGAAAAGGTCGGTCCGTTGAAGGAAACGAACGAGGACGGAGAGACGAGGTATGGGGTGGCGTTGGAAAACGAGAAAGCCGTCGTCACGCTTCCCGGCGGCCGAAAAGTAACGCTCGGGTACGAATATCGGATTGCCGGGGCAGACGCCCTGCATCTGTTTATGAAAAAATACCTCGTTCGGTTTAACGACTGGTCAACGGTGGATTTCGGAAAGGACCGTTATCCCGAGATAGAAAATAAAGTTTTTCATGCCCGCTTAAAGGAAAGCGAGTGGAAGGACGGAGCGTTGATTCTTCGTTACGGGACGCCGAAAGAAAGCTATGCGGAATACGGAAATGCCGAAGGATATACGCTGGCGATAAAGCCCACGCCGCGGGGCGTGCGCGTGAGGCTGTCGCTGAAAGACAAACGTGCGACGCCGTTCGTCGAGGCGGGAAATATGATTTTCTCCGTTCCCGAGGCAAAGGGACCTTATGTCGTGGAAAAGTGCGGCAGGGAGATAGACGTCGAGACGGATATCGTCAAGGATGCCAATCATATTTTGTGGGCGATGGACGGATACGCGCGAATAGGAAACGTCAAACTTGCCTCGATAGATGCGCCGCTCGTTTCTTTCGGTAAAAACGCGATTATGGAGTGGAACGGCGGCGGAAAAAGAAAGTATAAGCCCTCTTTCGTCGTCAACCTTTTCAATAACCAATGGGGAACGAATTTTCCTCAATGGATAGAAGGGAATTTCGATTTTGAATTTGTCCTTTCCGAGATCGGCGCCGAGACAAATGGAAAGCAAGAGAAATAATAAAAAAGGTAGCAGAAAATATGTCGGAAAATAAAGTAAAGAGTATTGCAGAATATATAGAGGAATATTTGTCGGTAAGACAGCGTCCCCAAGGGGAGCTGCTGCAGTTCAGGCCGGGAGACGACCGCGACGTGTATAACTGTTCCGTTCCCTTTGAGTTTGAAGGCAAAACGTACATCTGGGGCAGAGTGGAAAAGCGTACCGAATGGGCGACTTCCGTCACGATGCTGTTCGAATGTAAGGCGGACGGAACCTTCGTAAGGGTGGAAGGAGTGGAAACATATCCGCTCGAGGATCCGTTCTTTTTGAAAATCGCGGGCGAATATATCCTGGGCGGTACGCACGTCGTCAAGGAAAAAGGGAAGATCAAAACCTATTACGTTTATTTTTACAGAGGAAAGAGTCCCTTTGCGCTCAAGTATTTTACGACGGGGCCCGATTTTATGAAAGATATCCGCCTCGTCGAGCTTCCCGACGGCAAAATCGGCGTGTTCTCCCGTCCCCGTTGCGACGACATTATGGAGAAATACGGGACGATTTCTCAGGTCGGCTATACGGTGATCGACAGCCTGGACGACCTGGACGCGGAGGTAATCGAAAAGGCGGCGTACATACCCGAGGTATTCGGAAAAATGGAATGGGGCGGGGTGAATCAACCCGTCGCCCTGCAGGACGATCTGATCGGACTGATCGGGCATCAGGGATACACCATGTACGAAAACGGCGTTGAATATCCCATCTATGTCAACGTGGCGTACGTCTATCGCCCTTCGATCAATCGGATTCTCGAAAAGAAAGTGATCGGCGTCCGTTCGGATTATCCGGATGCGGAGTGTAAACGCCCTGCGCTGGCCTACTGTGCGTTTACTTCGGGTATCTGCGATGCCGCGGACGACGGCAAAGTAATTCTTTACAGCGGCTTGGGGGATTCCTGTGAGGGAAAAGTGGAAATCCCCGATCCGTTCCGTTCGTATAGACTATAAATAAAAATTCGGAGGTAAGACATGATGAAAGGAAACAAAAAGTGGCAGAAGCTTGTAGTGGGGGCACTGACGGGAATAATGTGCCTTACGTGCGTCACGGCTTGCGGCGGGCTTCGGCCTGATTCGGGCGAAGAAGTCGATAAAAACAGAACGCAGGTATATGTCAAGTACTATAACGGCGGTTTAGGTAAATCCTGGATGCCTGCGCTTAAGGAAGCGTTTGAAAAGCTGCATCCCGAAATACAGATCATGCCGTTGCCGGGCATCTCCGACATGGACGCCGGCACGATACTCAATAAATTCACCACGGAAAAAGCGGATTTGTACTTTATGGATTACGTCGGCAGCGAATATCTTAAGCAATTCCGCACGAAAGGCTATATCGCCGATATGACGAAGTATATCAAAGACGAGAAGCTCAGCGAGTTCGGCGAAGACAAAACCCTTTGGGATAAAGTCACGCCCGCCGTCAAGGATTACTACGATGTGGAAGGGAAGGTGTATGCGCTTCCCTGGTATCAGGCGAGTTACCAGATGATCTACGACGTCGCGCTTTTCCAAGAAAAGAAATATTACGTCGATAGCGCGGGCGCGTGGAACGACGGCACTGCAAAATCCGCGGGACAGGACGGAATCGCGGGGACTTTTGACGACGGACTGCCCGTTACGCAGAGCGATTTTTTCGCCCTTCTCGACAAAATGGTGGACGACGGCGTTCTGCCTCTTACCTTTTTAGGGTCTCAGGCTTATTATTTTACGTCTTATCTGACGAATATGTTTGCCGATTACGAAGGCTATAACGACTTTATGTTAAACTATACGCTCGAAGGAGAGGACAGCGATTTCGGCGAAGTCACTCTCGAAGACGCGTACCGTCTGAAAAACGGGCAGTCGGGGAAAAAGTATGCTCTCGAATTTACAGAAAGATTAATCACCAATCCCGATTATTACAGCACGAAAACTTTCCAGACCTCGCATACCAACTATGCGGCGCAGGACGAATTTTTATTGAGCTGCGAACTGTCGAAAGAGTCGTCGAAAGTAAAGCCCGTGGCGATGATCGTAGATGGCCCCTGGTGGGAGCGGGAAGCGAACGATACCATGAACGTCATGGTCGATGAATATAAAAACGACGCTTACGCTTACGGCACGCGTGAATTCGGAATTATGCCCATGCCTCAGGCGGACGACGGCTCGTCCGCAGAGGGAAACACGATAGCCTGTACCTCGGGGTGTTCGTTGATCTTTATGAACAATGCTTCTCAGGTTAAGGATGCGGCGGGGCTTTTCCTGCAGTTCTGTCATTCGGATGAGGGGCTGCGTATTGCTACGGCGGAGTCGGGGGTTATGCGTCCCTATAACTATACCATGACGCAGGAATATCTCGATAAGATGACGCCTTTCGGACGTTTGACGTATGAATATAACAATTCCGCACAGATTGTTTTCGAAGAACTTCCCGTCAGCCGCTTTTTGCAGGACGAAGGGGCAAAGTATTGTTCATATCTTTATACCTGGGTTTCCACGGTAAATACGTCGGCAAACGTCGCCAAGTATTTCCAGCCCGGACAGGAAGGCCATTCGGTGAGCGAGTATCTTAAAGGTATGGCCGTCGATCCCGCTCCTTGGCAGGACGCGGTGGAGGAATACCGCTTCCGGACGGAGGAATGACGCAAAAATACCAAGATTTGAACCTCCGCTTTGACGTCTGCGGCGCAAAGCGGAAAAAAGGTGGTTGCTATGGAGTTTTCCAACAAGAAAAAGACGATTTTTAACAGTGCGGCGAAAAGGGGAAAGCTGATCTTCTATTGCTGCCTGATCGCGGTGCCGCTCATTCAGTTTATCTTGCTGTATGTATGCGTAAACTTTCGTTCGATCCTTTTCGCCTTCCAGAAATACGACTTTGCCACGACGGAATATAACTTTGATTTTTCCTATTTTGCGGATAATCTGAAAACGATCTGTTCGGAACTGTTTGGCCCCGGGATCGGAAGCGCGTGGTGGAATTCGACGAAATCTTACCTGCTTTCCCTCTTAGTCATTATGCCCCTGCAGATAACAGTCGCGTTTTTCGTCTATAAAAAGCTACCGTTGGCGGGATATTTCCGTATCGTCTTATATCTTCCCAACATGGTCGCGGGGATGACGACGGTTTTGGGTTATAGATATTTTATTGAGAGAGGCCTGCCTTTCCTTTTTCCGAATAATCCGAAATTAACGGAATTGGGCGGGCTGTTGTCTAACGGAAACACAGTCTTCGATACGCTGTTACTGTATGTGGCCTGGACGAGCTTGGGCGGCGGGTTGATCCTGATGACGGGTACCATGTCGCGGACGAGCAAGGAAGTGATCGAGGCTGCTCATCTCGACGGGGCAAATCTCTGGCACGAATTTATTTACATCGTATTGCCTACCCTGTATCCCGTACTTTCCATTCAGTTATATACGGGCGTCGTGGCAATCTTTACGGGCGGCCCGCCGCTGTATCAATTTTACGGTTCTACGCTTCCCGATCCGCCGGGAAAATCCATGACGCTGCAATATTATTTCTTTACTTTGGTCATCGGTAATACGTCTTCGCCTGCCAATTTCCCGAAGGCGGCGCTCGGCGGATTGATGTTTACTTGCGTCGCCGCCCCGCTGGTATTTTTACTGAAATGGTTGTTTGAGAAAAACGACCCGAATAATTGAGGTGGACAGATGAAAAAATCCCTCAAATCAAAAGGTTTGGCCGCCAATATCATCACAGCGGTGGTGTGGCTGTTTATCTTTCTTTATTCGCTGACGATTTTAGCTCTGTACATTTGGGTGTTTCTTTCTACTTTCAAAGGCAAAATCGAATGGAACACAAACCTTTTCGGCTTTCCGAAATCGTTTACTTTCAAAAATTATATAAATGCGTTCGTCAATTTCCAGATATCTATGGAGATTAACGGAAATCCGACCACCATATATATCGAGGAGCTGATGCTGAATTCGATGTTGTACGTCGTGGGGTGCAGTATCGCCGCGACGCTTGCGCCCGCGCTGGTCGCCTATGCCACCAGCAAATTCGATTTCAAATTCAACGCCGTTCTGGACGGAATCGTAATCGTCACCATGATTTTGCCGATTATCGGCTCGGAAGCGGCGATGATACAGATGACGCAGGTGCTGGGGCTTTACGACAAAATGATAGGTATGTACTTTATGAAATTTATGTTTCTGGGGTTCAACTATCTTTTATTCAAATCTACTTTCAGGGGCGTCGATAAAGCGTATTCCGAATCCGCGTTTCTCGACGGCGCTTCGGAATTTCGCGTGATGTGGAATATTAACTTTCCCATGATCGGCAACGTGCTTGCCATCGTGTTTACCCTTCAGCTGATGGGCTTCTGGGCGGATTGGACGACGCCGCTGATGTATATGCCGCACAAACCGACCGTCGCCTTTGCCCTGTACGAATTGCAATATACAAAAGTTTCCATGCTTCAGTTCGAGCCCCTGCAGTTTGCCGCTTGTATTATGGCGTCTTTGCCTACGCTTGTCGTCTTTTTGATTTTCAGGGATAAGATTATGGGCGGAGTCGCGTTCGGCGGACTTAAATAAAAACAATGAAAGGAGAAAAAGATGAATAAAAAGGCCTTATATCCCATAATGGCTTTCGTATTGGTTTTTGCCGCCGCATGCGGCGGCGGAAAGGACAGCAGCGGGGACAGCAGCGGTAAAGGAGAAGACCCCAATGCGACTTATCACAGGATCGTCGAAAAGACGGATGAAAAGATCTGGAGCGCGAAGGAACAGGTCGTCGTCCTGCCCGACAACTGCGACGAGCTGACGGAGCAGGCGGGGCTGGAGTTTATCCGGCTTTTCGAAGAAGCGACGGAGATTTCCGCCGATATCGAGTACGAATCCGAAGCGACGGTGAACGCGGACGGATATTATTACTTTATCGGTGAAACCGCGGCCCTTTCGGACAATAAAATCGACAACTCTTACGCACTGCTCGGCGATTCGGGCGTCGTCATACAGACGCGGGACAACGTAGTTTATATGACGGGTGCGACGGGAAAAGGAACGATCTATTCCGTTTACGAGTATATGAACAGGGCCTACGGATACGAGTTTTACGCGTCCGACGAGACGTTTATCGGGGACGGAACGGACGCCGACTGGCTGAAGTTCGATTACGTTTACAGGCCGAGCGTTGCCAATCCCTGTATGATGGCGGGGGAACTCAATGCCGACGAAGACCTGTATTATAAATATCGTTTCCAGAATTATTATCAGACCTGGATGGCGAAAAATTCCGACGTCTATTACGCGCATACTTATTTCAAAATTCTGCCGAAAGCCGATTATCAGGGCGAGCATTCCGATTGGTACAGCCCCGACGGCCAAAATTTATGTCTGACGAGAGACCCCGCAATGATCGACGAGTTTGTCGAGCGGTGCAAGGAAGTGATCGAGGCGGACGATACGCACACGTATTTCATGCTGGGGCAAGAGGACAATTTCGGTTTTTGCAATTGCAGCAGCTGTACGCAACGGATTGAGGAGCTCGGGGGATTTTCCTCCGCGGTCATGATGGAGTTTACCAACGAAGTGGTGCGGCGAATGAACGCATGGCTGGAGGAGACCTATCCCGAACGCAACGTTACTTTCGTGACGTTCGCCTATAATCACACAAAAACCGCGCCCGTAACCTACGACGAGGGCACGAAAAAGTATATCCCCGTCAGCGAAACGGTGATTGCGGAAAAAAATCTTTCGGTACAGTATGTCATCAATATGTGCGATTACTATAAACCTTACGAGACGGATTCAAGCATCGTTGCGGCGCTCGACGGCTGGAGCGCTGTCAGCGACAACATAACGATTTGGGAATACTCGACCAATTTCAATAATTATTTCGATTGTTTCGACAACTGGAATTCGATGGCGGAAAATATCCGTCTCCTCGAAAGCCACGGCGTGGATTATATCGTCGAGCAGGCGGCATACAACACCTGTACGACTGCGTTTTCCGAAATGCGGCTGTACGTCTGGTCGAAGCTGATGTGGGATTCCGCGCTGGATACGGCCGATCTCGTGGACGATTTCCTTTTCCGTTATTATAAGGAAGCCGCGGAGGACGTGGAAAAATATTATGACGCGATGTATGCGCACGTCGATAAACTCGTATTGGAAAACGGCATCACCGTTCGTTCGGGCGGCGACGAGTGCATGAACAGAAAAAATTGGCCCTATATGAAGCTCAAAGAGCTTAAGGGATATCTGACCGACGCCTACGCTTCGATCGAACCGCTGAAAGCAAGCAACCTTTTGCGGTATAATCAGCTTTACGACAGAATCGCCAAACAGGCGCTGTGGGTGGATTATTATATCTATACCTATTATCCGATCTATCTCGAGGACGCCGACGAGTTTTATCGGGAATGGAAAGAAGCCGCGCGCGGATACGGAGTAACCATGACGCAGGAAGGAGCGTACATCTGATGGTCATAAAAAACAGTTTCGAGGCAACGGAGAAGCCTATCGTCTCGGAAAAGAAAAGCGGTTATGTCCTCGTCCTTCCCGACAAACCCGTTTCCTACGAAGTAAAAGCGGCCGAGGAATTTAATTTGTTGCTCAGACGCGCTACGGGCGCCGAATTGCCCGTCGTGTCGGATAACGAAGCGTCGGGGCTTGAAAGACGCATTTTTCTCGGAAATGTCAACGAGGCGAAGGATTTCGGCGTCACGCTCTCTTACGGGCAGGCGGGCAGCGACGGCTTTTTCATCAAAAGCAAAGGGGAGGAGCTGCTGATTGCGGGCGCGGACCGCGGAACTCTTTTCGGGGTCTATGGATTTTTCGCCCGTGCGCTGGGCTACCGCTATTACGCGGAGAGAGAATGGAAGATAGACGAAACGGACTTTCTCCCCTTTTATGAGGCGGATATTTTTGAAAAACCCGACATCGACGCGCGCAGCTTCGGTTATTACGACACCTATCATCTCGGATTTCCGAATATCGAAAAAAACGCCGAACGTCTGCGCGTGGCGCGCAATAATTACAGCGACTGGATCATGGCGGGGCATACTTATTTTGCGCTGATACCCAAAGCAAAGTACGAAAAGGAACATCCCGATTGGTACAGCCCCGACGGGGCAAACCTTTGCCTGACCGCAGAGGGGCTGGACGAAACGTTTTCCGCAAACGTTATAGAAAAGATCAAAGAGACGGAAGGCCGATATTTCATGATCGGACAGGAGGATAACTTTTCTTTCTGCGATTGTCCGAGGTGTCGGGCGGCCGTAAAAAAATACGGAAGCGAAAGCGCGGTCATGATGCGCTTTGCCAATAAGATCGCCCGTTCCGTCGCGGCCTGGACGAAAGAGAATTTACCCGAAAGGGATATCCGCCTTGTGACGTTCGCCTACAATAAAACGTCTCCTCCCCCCGTCGTTTACGACGAAAAAGAGGACTCGTACCGTCCCGCGAGCCGGGACGTCGTCGCAGAAAAAAACCTGTCGGTGATGTTCATTCCTTTCGGAACCGTTCATAATTATCCCTACACGCATAAAAAAAATCGTTCCTGCGCGGAGAACTTCCGCGGCTGGAGCGTGTGCGCCGACAGTCTGTTCGTGTGGGATTACTGCGCCAACTTCGACAACTATCTCGTGGAATTCAACGATTACGGCGTAATTGCGGAAAATTATCGTTTTTTCAAAAAATTCGGCGTGGAGTATCTCTTCGATCAAGGCCCGTACAATACCAAAACCCCCTGTTTCGACGAGCTGAAGCTTTTCCTGCATACCAATCTCGCGTGGGATACGGAAGCGGACGCGGAAGCGCTGACCGACGAATTTTTCGCCGCGTACTATAAGGATATTTCTTTGCAGATGCGTAAGTATCTCGATAAGATGCGGGAAAGGTGGAATATCATTTCCACGCTGTACGGGGAAGACACCAGAAGCGGGGGCATGGACAGCAGCTATTATCTGTTGCCGCAATTTTTCCCGAAGGATTTTCTCGACGACTGTATGGAAATTTTTTCGGAAGCGAGAGGCGTTCTCGAGGGAATGAGGCTGAAGGATTGGGACGGATATCTGATGTTGAAACGCAGGCTTAAGCAGATCTCGATTTCCGTGAGATTTTTGCTTGTAAAGATATATGGCAGATATTACGGAAAGGAATTGCCTGTAAAGATCGACCGTCTGCGCGCAGATATGAACGAATGTGGAATCGTCAAAACCAACGAGGGCGATTTCATGGAAATATGTTAATCCAGAGGAGGATAAAGATGAAAAAACTAACCAAACTCTTGGCGGGCGCAGCTTTGACCTGCACGATGATCTTCGCAGCCGCCTGCGGCCCGACAGGAAACACGTCCACGGGCGGGGACTCGGGTACGTCGGTGGAAAAAACCACCGCGACTTATCGCATGGAGTATTATCTCGAGGGCGACAACGGCTACGAGCTCGACGCGACAAAAACCGAGGAAAAGTCGGGCGAGGTCGGGACGACGGCCACCATCGAAAAAAAGGAAATCGACGGCTATATTTTCGAAAGCGACCATAAAAGCAACGTCGTGAGAGGCAAAATCCTTGCGGATAACTCTCTCGTGCTCAAGGCTTATTATTCCAAAGACTATACGGGGAGAGTGGTTTTCGAGACGGAGCTTGAGGATTCCATCGACATTCTTAAAGGCGGAGAAACGACGCTTGTCGTGACGGTGAAGGTCAACGGCGAAGCTGTGACGGAAGGCGTCAACTACACCAGCAGCTATAAAGTAGTGGATATCGACGAAAACGGCGTGATGACCGGAAAAATGCGCGGCGAGGCCGATGTTTCCGTATCCTATAAAAACGTCTCCAAGACGTTCCATGTCACCGTTTACGACGCTTATATCGCCACGGAAGAAGATTGGTGGGGCGTTTACGATCACCTCGGCTATTGGTATAAGCTGACGGCGGATATCACGCTGTCGGAAAGCTCGGTCGAGCATTTTACCGTTCCCGCCGAAGGCGATAAAGCGGAAGAACCCGGCTGGCTCGTCAATCACACGTTTGAGGGCGTACTCGACGGCGGCGGGCATTCGCTCACTTATACGGGCTCGAGACTGTTCCACTGGGTTTCGGGCAGCACTACCGTGATCCGCAACATTACCCTCAACGCCTCTGAAGGATTTTATTGGGGCTCGACGATTGCTTACGGAATGGACGGTCAGGCAACGGTCGAAAACGTGACGGTGAACGCGCAGTTCAAAGATTCGGGCTGTTATCGCGCGGTCTCTGCCGATTTCTGGATTGAGCTTGGCGGCGACGACAAAGTGAAAGGCAACGGCGGTATGTTCGGTATGTTGGATAATGCTACGATTTCCAATTGCACCGTCATACTTGACATTACAAAACTTTCCGAGAGCGACGCGTCTCATTTCGGCGGGATTTGCTATCAGGCGAAAAATTCCGTAGTCAAAAACTGCAAGGTTATCAGCACCAACGATTCTGTTTCCGTCGTCGAAGAGGATAAGGGCGGTGCAACGATCACCGATTCCTCCGTGGTAGGCATGCAGGAAGCCGAATACAAGGTGGAATACTATCTCGAAACCGACGACGGTTATGTAAAGGACGATACGTTGAGCCATACCGAGACCGGGTTTGTCGGCAAAACGGTTACCGAGTCGCTTAAGCCTGTCCAGGGCTACGCCTTTGACGAAACCAATGAAAACAACGTATTGAGCGGCGTGGTCCGCGAGGACGGCAGCCTCGTGCTGAAGGTTTATTACAAACGTCTGCCTCCCGAGGACGCGGGCTATACGGTCAAGTATTACTTCGAAACCGAAACGGGCTTCGAAGAAAATTTGGGAATGACGCAGACCCTTACGGGTAAAATCGGGGCCGAGGTCAACCTCGAACAGAAAACGGTGGAAGGGTATCAATTTGACGCCGAAAACGAAAACAACGTGTTGAGCGGGACGATCACCGCGGACGGCGCGCTCGTTTTGAAGGCTTATTATAAAGTGGCGGTCACCCTGATCGGCACGGCGGACGAATTTTGGGCGATCTACGATTCCGAGGCTGCGTTGGCGGGAAATTATAGGCTTACGGCCGACATTACCCTTAAGGTTATGCTGGAAGGCGCGGAGGTCGTAGGAAGCATTACGGGCCGCGGACCTGAAAATTATAAGACAAACAATAACTTTACGGGTAAGCTCGACGGCGACGGCTATACGCTCACTTACAGCGGCGGCAGATTGTTCCATACCATACAGGGTACGATTGAAAACATTACTTTGAACTCGGGAAAAGGCTACTATTGGGGCAGCGCGCTCGCCTTCACCTTGTCGGGGAATGCGACTATCAGAAACGTTACCATCAATGCGGAATTTGAGAGAGAAGACTGCTATCAGTATGCGGGCGGAAATTTCCTTAAAGCACCCGGTGCGGGCGTGTTCGGCGTATGGGTTGACGGCGCTACGATAGAAAACTGCGTGGCAAACGTGAAATTTTCCGGAACGGCAGCTCCCGCTTATTATAAAGGAGTCGCTTACGATCTGAGAAACTCGAAGGTTACGAATGTAACCGTCAATGCTCCCGAATCGATAAAACTTTTCGAAACGGACGGCGGCAACAATGTCGTCACTGGTTCGGAGGTGGTCGTTAAGGATGATTATACCTTGATCTCCACGGAAGCCGACTGGTGGGCGATGTATGCGGCTGCAAATGAAAATAAAGAAATTACGGGTAAATATAAATTGGCGGGCAATATTACGCTTACTCGGAATTCCTGCGAGGACGGAGATCATGAGGTCAATTTCAACTTCAAGGGAATTCTCAACGGCAACGGATTTACCTTAACTTATCCCGGCGCGCGTTTGTTCCACTCTCTGGACGGCACGGTTGAAAATATTACCCTGAATGCCGGAAAGGGATATTATTGGGGCAGTGCGCTTGCGTTTTCCATTAATGCGAGCGGAGTAGTGAAAGATGTTACCGTCATCGCGGAATTCGACAGAAACAACACCTATCAGTTTGCAGGCGGGAATTTCCTCGAGGCTCCCGGTTCGGGCGGCCTTGCCGTGTGGCTTTCGGGAACGATTGAAAACGTGACGATCAACGTCACTCTTTCGGGGGAGGCGACGACTGCCTATTATGCCGGGATTGCATACGATTGCACGGGTGCGACCTTGAAAAATGTTACGGTAAAATCTGCTGCGGAGCTCGTTCTTTATAAATCGGGTACGCCTGCCGCAGAAGAAAACGTAAAACTTGAAAAAATCTCTTAACAGACGGCTGCAGAGAGGCGCTTGCCAAAAAGCGCCTCTTTGTCTGCCCGACGAGGCATTATGAAAAACAACAAAGATATTTTTGAAAACACGGTCTCTGCCGTAGGACAGCTGAAAGACACCGAATACGTTACCTATCATCTGAAAGAAAACGCGAAACTTCGCGTGCTGTTTGTGGGAAACTCGATTACCCGTCACGGTATCAAGGAAGAGATCGGCTGGACGAGAGACTGCGGCATGGCGGCGAGCTGTCTTGAAAAAGACTATGTTCACCTCGTCGTCAAGGGGCTGGAGGAAAAGTACGGCCCCGTCAGTTACTGTATCGCGCAGGCGGTGGTTTGGGAATATGCCTTCAACCGCGACGAGGAAGTGCTGGCGCAGTTTGCAGGCGTAAGGGAATTTGACGCCGACATCATTATCCTGCGGATCGGGGAGAACTCCGACATGGAGCTTTTGAAAACGGAGGATTACTATAAACATTTCGATTTTATGGCGAAATTTTTCTTTACGCCGAAATCGAAAAAAATCGTTACAAGCCTGTTCTGGCGCTACGAGCCGATCGATCTGCCGATCGAAAAGGTGGCGAAGGACAACGGTTATATTTACGTTCCCATCGACCGTTTCGGCGAGCGGGACGACTGTAAGGCGCTGACGGAATTTTGGCACGGCGGGGTTGCCAAGCATCCCAACGACAAGGGCATGCGCGCGATTGCGGACGCCATTTTGGAAGTATTGTAAGGAGATAAACAGGAATGTTGATAAAAACGGACGCTTATACCTTGGAAATAAGCGATAAAACGGGCAACATCGTTTCCTTCCGCGGGATAACGGGGTACGACTATATCGAAAAAGAAACGCCGCTCGTACGCCTTTCTCTGCTGAAAAGCAACGGCGAACGCGTAATTGCGGAATCGGGCGATTGCAGTGCGGTCGAACGAAAGGGCGATACCGTGACGGTTCGTTACGAGGAGATCGGCGGGCTGCCCGTTTCCGCCGTCGCATCCTTCCGCATCGATCGGCCGTCTCTGGTGGGAATGAGGCTCAGCTTGTCCAATCGCACGGACATGAGGACGGAAAGCGCGCTCTATCCCGGGATAATTATTAAAAACAGACTTTCCGTCGATGGCTATAAGCTCTTTTGGCCCGCGATGGAAGGGGTAGAGATCACTTCGGCGGATTTCCGTTCGGAGTTGATGGCGCATGCGGACGGGACGGTTTATCCCGCGAAAGGCTGGCAGGGCGTGTATCCGGGTGCCTGTCCCATGCAGTTTATGGCTTATTATAACGGCGAACACGGTCTGTATTTCGCGTCGCATGATGAAAGCTGCCGCTTTAAGCTGGTGGAATGGAAGCCCGAGGCGGGCGGAATACGCCTTATGCAGCAGGTCTATATCGATGAGGACGGAAGCGATTTCGCCTACGATTACGACGTGGTGCTGGGAACCTTTCGGGGGGATTGGTACGAGGCCGCGGAAATTTACAGAAATTGGCTGACCTCGTCCGCCGTTCTCGATTTTCCCAAGCTGAAAGATAATCCCGACCTGCCCGCCTGGCTCACGGAGCCCTTGACGGTCATTACTTTTCCCGTCAGAGGAACGCAGGATACGGGCGATATGTCTCCCAACTGTTACTATCCCTATACCAACTGCCTGCCGTACGTCCGTAAATACCGTGAATTTTTCGGCAATCGGCAGATGGTGTTGCTGATGCACTGGGAGGGCACCGCGCCGTGGGCGCCGCCCTATGTCTGGCCGCCGTTCGGCGACAAAGGGGCTTTCGATGCGTTTGTCGGGGCGCTCCACGAAGAAAACGATTTGATCGGCCTGTATTGCAGCGGTCTGGGCTGGACGCAAAAGAGCTTTTATTACGATTATAGCGGTGAGGAGCGTTTCGAACGGGAAGGCCTTGCCGAATGTGTGGAAGTGGGCCCGACGAGGGAATTGCAATACACGACCACCTGTTTCCATATCCGCGAAGGGTACGAGCTTTGCCCTGCCTGCGAAAAGGTGAAGGAGCTCGCCGCTTCCGAAGCGGAGAAAATCGCGGTCGGAACGGAGATCGATTATCTGCAATTTTTCGATCAGGACCTCGGCGGCAATACGTATCCCTGTTACAGCGATAAGCACGGACATCCGCCCGTCCCCGGAAAGTGGATGGCCGCGGAAATGAAGGATATCGTAAAAAAGATGCGCGCAAAATTCCAGGAGGCGCATCCCGATAAAAAAATGCTGATTGGCTGCGAGGCCGCGGCCTGCGAGCCGCTGCTCGACGATATGCGTTTCAACGACCTTCGCTATAATCTCGATCTCATGTACGGGATTCCCGTTCCCGCCTACGCCTACGTGTTCGGCGAATACGTGGCCAACTATATGGGCAATCATACGACGGCGACGCGGCTTTTGGATACCCGCCTCTATCCCGACAATATTTTCTATCGCACGGCGTATTCGTTCGCGCAGGGGGACATTCTCACCTTTATGCTGAAAAACGACGGAAAGGTGAATTGGGAATGGAACGATCCCTGGGAGGACGATAACGAACCCGATCAAGAGGAATACCTGTCCTTTGCAAAGACGCTCAACGATTTCCGTAACGGTATATTGTTCGAGCCCCTTCGCTTCGGAAAGATGGTAAAGCCAAGGCAGGTTTCTTGCGGAAAATATACCGAGAAAATAGACAGAAAAGCTTTGGTGCGTATCCTCGACGAGATCGTGACGACGAGGTTTGTCACCGACGACGGGCGGGATATACAGATTTTCGTCAACTTCAACCGCCGCTACGTCACCTTCGGTCTTTGCGGAAAAATCGAGGGCAGGCTGTATCTTTCGCCCGAGGACGAGGGCGCGGATGTTTCGCTCGAAAATCCCGAATTTGATCTCCCCGCGCACAGCGTGGCCGTAATCGAATATAAGAGAGGATAAAGAGATGTTTCGCGTGATCGAAAGTCCGGAAGAAGGGAAATCGTTTGACGGGATTTCCCTTTTTGTCAATAAAAAGCCCGTAAAAGCGGAGCTTTGCCGCGTATCGGCGCTTCCCTTCAACACTCCGTGGCCGGGACATCAGCGCCCGATCGAACAGAGCGAGGAGGCGGGCTTTATCCGCATCGTCTCCGACGAAAAAATAGAGCTCGAGGTGCGTTATAAGCGCGGCTTTCAAAGGGCGGTCGTACGGCCTTTGTCAAAAAATATCCGCGTCAGTGCAGACGGGACGAAGGCGTGCTTCACGCTCGAACGGGAAGGGCAATACGTGTTGGAGCTCGACGACGAGCATACCGCTCTGCATATTTTCGTCGAGCGTCCGCGCGATTTTTCGAAATACGGAACGCCGACCCGCGTCTTTGGCGCGGGATTACACAAAGCGGGAAAGATCGTCTTAAGAAGCGGAGACCGCATTTTTATCGACGAGGGCGCGCTTGTGAAGGGCGTGCTTTACGGCAAAGGCGTAAAGGACGTTGCCGTTTATGGCTACGGCGTGATCGACGGGGGGGAGGAGGTGCGGCTCTCGCCCGACTGTTACGGCGAGGAGACCAACGGTTGCCTTAAATTTTACGAGAGCGAAAACCTGCGGATCGAAGGGATAACGCTGACGGATTCCGCTGTCTGGGTATGCAACCTTTTTGCGTGCAGAGACGTCGTTTTGGACGACATAAAAATCGTCGGGCATTGGAAATACAATTGCGATGGTATAGATATCGTCAACTCGTCGCGGGTGGAGATCCGCGATTCGTTTATCCGTGCGTTCGACGACGTCATTACCCTAAAGGGAATTGTTCCCTATCAGCACCTGCCGCTGGAGGAGATCTCGGTAAAAAACTGCGTGCTTTGGTGCGGCTGGGGGCGAACGCTCGAGATAGGGCTGGAGACGCTGGCCGAATATTACCGCGGCATTTCCTTTACAGACTGCGACCTCATTCATAACTCGGCGGTGGCGATCGATATTCAAAGCGGGGATTACGCCGAAATTTACGACATAAAATATCGGAATATCCGCGTCGAATATCAAAATTCCATTTTGCCCGAACAGATGGAAAATCCGATCGGCAGTCCTTACGTCGGGTACGGCAAGCCTCACGCGCCTACGTTTATCAAGATATGTACCTGGCCGTATTTCCTCGGCAGTCCGTTTGAAAAATACGACGAGGAGCTTGCGGCGGCTCGAGTGGGCAGACTCGCTAAGATTCATGATATAACCTTCGAAAACGTCACGGCTTTCGTCGAGGAAGGCGGCGTTCTGCCCGAGACGGTCATAAATGTCGAGGAGCCTGCTTCGCTGGGAAAAATTACCTTTAAAAACGTCAATACGCGGATACTTTCCAAATAAAGCGTCCGATTATATGGAAAAGAGTATGGAAAAGGACGGATACAAATTCAGCCGCTTCATGTATATACTTGAGGCGGCGTTCGAATATTTTATAGCCTTGTTGGCCGAGGGCGCATATTTGGCAAAAGTGACCACGGCGATCGGGGTACCGGACAGTCTGACAGGTATTCTCACATCGTTCGTTTCGCTGGGGTGCGGTTTTCAGATTATCGCTGTTTTTTTCGCGGGAAGACACTCGGTCAAGCATTGGGTGACGATTTTACATAGTCTCAATCAAATATTTTTCGCGCTTGTGTATTTCGTACCGTTTGTCAAGGTTTCGCAGACGCAAAAGACGCTGTTGTTCATCGTGTTTTTGCTTTCGGGACATATCCTAAACAATATCGTCAATTCCCCGAAGATCAATTGGTTTATGTCTCTCGTGGATGACCGAAAAAGAGGATCGTTTACGGCGGGAAAAGAGATGATTTCTTTGGCGGGCGGCGTTGTTTTTTCGTTTATTGTAGGCAAAATTATCGATCACTACGAGGCCTGCGGAGATTTATACAATGCGTTTCTGTTTTGCGGGATAGGCATCTTGGTATTGATGCTGTTGCATACGCTCACACTGATCCTCTCACGGGAAAAGCCGTGCGGGAAAACGGAAAAAATTCCGACAAAAAAGCTTTTATCGGAGCTTTTTCGGAATAAAGATCTCTTGAAAGTGATTTTTATTTTCGTTTTATGGAATGTCGCAAATTATGCGACGGTTCCCTTTTACGGCACTTATCAGATCAAGGAATTAGGCTTTTCGATGACTTTTGTATCGATTCTTGCCGCGCTCTACGCGGTTTGCCGTTCCGTTTTTTCCAAGCCCATGGGCAGGTACGCGGATAAATACTCTTTTACCAAAATGCTGAATATCTGCTTTATTATACAGGCGTTTGCGTTTGCCGTCAACATTTTCGCCGTCCCTTCCAACGGAAAAATTTTTTACACCGCTTATTACATGCTTTTTTCCATAGCGATGGCGGGGATCAGCAGCGGCTCTATCAACCTTATTTACGAATATGTCGATAAGGAAAAGCGGGTAGGCGCTTTGGCCTTAAAAAATAGTTTGGCGGGGCTGGCAGGCTTCTTTGCTACGCTGGCGACGAGCGTCCTCGTAGAGCATATCCAAAAGAACGGAAATACGTTTTTGGGGATAAACGTCTATGCCCAGCAGGTGGTTTCGGCGATCGGGCTCGCGGTCGTTTTGCTGACCTTGCCCTGTCTCAACAAGATGATCAGAAAGAGGAAAGACGGCGAACTTCAGAAATTTTGATAACGCTTCAACCGATTGCCTCCGAGCGTATGTTTGCGCTCAAAATATCACGCAGTGCAATTTTAAGAAAAAATATTTTCTTCGGAGCGGAAGGTTCGTTCGACCAGTCGGGTGCCTCGCAGATAGCGAGGCGCTTTTTTATCTCATTCGGACGGCGAGATTAGGGCGCACTGAACGGTCGGCTGTGCGCGTTAAAGCTATTATAGCAAGCAAAAGCCGAATAAAGTGTAATAAAAATATAAAAAACTACGTTGAAGCATATATGTTGCCTGCGGGAAGATAATAAATAAAATTTATCAGACGCCGACGGGCCGGGGCGTGGCAGCTGGCGGCGCCTCGAAACTTTTTGGGTGGTTCTTCCTGTGGAGGACAAGATTTCAGAAGGATCGGGAGTATAAAAAAGCGGACAAGGAGAAAGATTATAAATATGGATTACAGAAAAGAATCGTTAAAGCTACACGCTCAATGGCGGGGCAAAATAGAAGTGACGTCCCGCGTTCCCGTAGATTCGAGGGAACATCTTTCGCTCGCTTATACGCCGGGCGTCGCGGAACCCTGTATGGCCATTCACGAGGATGTGGAAAAGAGCTTCTCTCTTACGCGGCGCTGGAATATCGTCCCCGTCATTACCGACGGCACGGCGGTTTTGGGGCTCGGAAACATCGGCCCCGAGGCGGGTATGCCCGTTATGGAAGGAAAATGCGCTTTGTTTAAGGCGTTCGGAGACGTCGATGCCATTCCGCTGTGTATCCGTTCGACGGATACTGAGGAGATCGTTCGCACAATCGAGCTTTTGTCGGGGTCGTTTGGCGGCATTAATCTGGAGGATATCTCCGCGCCCCGTTGTTTCGAGATTGAAAAAAGATTGAAGGAGGAGCTCGATATCCCCGTGTTCCACGACGACCAGCACGGGACGGCGATTGTGACGGGGGCGGCGCTCCTTAACGCCTTGAAGCTGGTAGATAAAAAGATGGAAGAGCTTTGCGTGGCCATCAACGGCGCGGGCGCAGCGGGCATTGCCATAGCGAAATTCCTGCTCCGTTTCGGGGTAAAGGACGTCGTCGTGTGCGATAGTAAAGGTATTATCCGCGCGGGCGATCCGAGGCTGAACGCTTCAAAACGGGAGCTGGCGGAAATTTCCAATAAACGTCGTCTGACCGGTACGCTTGCAGACGCGATGAAAGGGGCGGACGTATTCGTGGGAGTGTCGGTGGCAAATTGCGTCACCAAAGACATGGTACGCTCTATGGCCGATAAGGCAATCGTATTTACCTGTGCGAATCCCGTTCCCGAAATTTTACCCGAGGACGCCTTGGCTGCGGGCGCCGCCGTCGTGGGAACGGGAGCTTCGCAATATCCCAATCAAATCAACAATGTTTTGGTTTTCCCCGGGCTGTTCCGCGGCGCCCTGGACGTCCGTGCAAGCGATATCAATACGGAAATGATGATGGCGGCGGCGCGGGGAATCGCTTCCTGCGTTTCCGACGAGGAGCTTACGCCCGAGTATATCTTGCCGTATGCCTACAATTTGAACGCGCATAAAACAGTTGCCGCGGCAGTTTCCGAGGCGGCGCGCGTTACGGGGGTAGCAAAAATCCAATAACCGACAAAAGGCAAAGCTTTATGGAAAAGAACGGGAATTTTTTGCGGCTTTTATCATCGGCATGACAATCGTTACGCTTTTTTCCGCCAGGCCTGCGCGGAGGAGATAGCCTTTAAGGGCGCGCTTTCTTCAGGCGGAGACGACGTCGTGCGGCTTAAACGGCAAACCGTTAAAAGGCGAGGACGAATGTGAAGCGCGGATCGCCTGCAATCTTTGTTCGGAAAAGGACAAGTAGATTTCAGTTCCTTTGAATTGTATTGTAAAAAATCGCCTTCGGATTTTTTGTCCGAGGCGTTTTTATAAAGAAAAGATATTTCCGCGATTTTGAACAACAAAAACAAAAAGGCTGTCGGCATAAAAGCCGACGGCTCTTTTTTATCACGCTAACGGTTGTTTTCCCGATATTCGGAAGGGGAGAGGCCTGTCTTTCGTTTGAAAAAGCGGGAAAAATCGTGTATGGTCTCAAATCCCAAGGTGTAGGCGATTTCAGTGACGGTGATGCTTTTGATGCTTAAATACGAAATAGCTTTATCGATGCGTATTTCTTCGTGGTATTGCTTGGGCGTACAGCCGAATTTTGCCTTATATATATGCGTGAAATAATTTTTGCTGTAACCGATCTGCGCGCAGACCTGCGAAAGCCGAAGGGGCTTGTTGTAATTGGATTCGATAATCTTATTCACCAGCTCAAAGGAATCTTTTTCATAGTCCACGGCATCGTCTTCACGGCTTGAGGCTTTGGCAAGAAAGCAGATAATTTCCAACAGATAAGCGTTTTTTCGGATGATATCCGCGGGGCGAAGTGAATTTTGCAGTTCGATGATATGCATGAGCAGACTGCGCGCATAGGGATCGTCCTTAAACTGAAAATATTCTCGAATGTAAAGAAGCTCCTTGGTCGTTACGTCCTGGCGGAGAAGGGATAGATCCTTGTCCGTGTCTTGGCCTTTCATGATCGGGATATATACCTTGCCCGAATTGTCGTCGTAATGGAAATCAAAATGCACGTGCGGCTGGTGAAGCCGTGCGTTTCCTTCCGCTTTCATGCTGTGCCGAACGTTAGGCTTGATAAAAAACAAATCTCCTTTCTGGGCGTGATAGACGTTTTCGCCCAAGCGGACCATGCAATTCCCTTCCGCGACATACATAATTTCGTAATCGAAAATAATTCGTTCGAAAATTTCCCATCCTAACGGTACGACGTCGTAGATCGCGCGTCGCACATACACGTTCATATTGTTTAGTACCGCGTTTAAGCTGTTGAACTTTTTCATGTTTCTATTATAGGCCTTTTTGGGAAAAAAGTCAATATCAGAATAGAAAAAATCGTTCAAAATGCCAAATGTATGAATTGAAATGCTAAAGACAAAAACTCGTCGGTGTGATAAAATAAAGCTGACAACGAGAAGTGTCCGAAAAGCTGTCGGGAAAATTTCGAGACAAAGGAGATAAGGAAATGACAGGAAAAAAAGGCTTGCAAAAGGCGATGGCCGCACTTGTATGTGCCGCCGTATTGGTGCCGATCGGCGCCTGCGGGATATTCAAGGAAGAATTTGACGAGGATACCGTCAATATTACCGTCGTATGGGACGGGCTGTCCTATCTCGACGTGGATGACGCCTCGAATAATGCCGTAGGCAATAAAATTAAGGAACAGACGGGAATCAGCGTCAACGTGACGTTTACAAGCGGTTCCGAGGCGGAAAATCTCAATCGCATTTTTGCGGCGGGTAAAAATTTCCCCGACGTGCTCATGTTTCCGTACTGGGGCGGCGCGGATGCCTCCTCGGCGGTAATCCGCGATGCGGCGGAAGCGGGGTATTTGCAGGATTTTGACTCTCTGATCGCCCAATACGGCGCTAAAAATCTCGAAAGCGCGTTTACGCAGGGCGTAAGCAGCGACTTTATCGAATACGAGTTCGGCGCGGAGGAATTCGGCGGCAAGCATTATATTTTGCCCATGCATACGCCCTACAGCGCCGAGGAGACGAAAAATCACGGCTATACGGTCTATTGCCGCGAGGATATTTTGAAAGATCTTAACGTAAACGCAGGGGATATCCGTTCCTCGCAGGACGTATATGCGCTTGCGGAAAAGATCTCCGCGGGGAATTATAAGGACATCAACGGCAACAGGATCGTCACCGCGACGACCTGGGGCAACGGCTGGTCTTACGAGTGTTATCTTAATTCTTTCAAGACGCGCGGCTTTACGAACATTCTGGACAACGGCGACGGCACTTATACCTGGAACGCCATGAGCGGCGAGCTCGACGAAGAAGTAAAATTTATGAATCGTTTTGTCTCTTCGGGCCTGTTCGATATGTCCGCCTTTTCGCAGACCTCGACGCAGGCTCTGCAAAAGCATGTGACGGGCGGCGTGGGGCTGACGGCGGCCACCTACGATCATATCTATGAAAACCTCGCGGGCACGCTCTATAAGACAAACCCCGAAATGCGTTATGTTCCTCTGGGTCCTATTTTGGACGCGTCGGGAAACGCGGCGATGCCCGAAACGCTGCGCGGCGACGGCGAATATGGCTTTGCGGCGCTGGCGATCACAAAGGATTGCAAAAATGCCGAATCCGTCATGCGTTATCTCAACTATATCAATTCCGAGGAGGGAAAACGGCTCGCCTATCTCGGGGTAGAGGGAGAGGATTGGCATTACGTCGATGACGGGACGGGAAAAATGGTTCCGCAGATGACCGACGCCTATTTTGCCTCGACGAAAGATAATTTCGATTATAAATATACGCGGGGCATCAATTCGATATATACGCTGGGCGTATCGCGCGTCCATTGGGACGAGCTCTCCTACGCCTGGCACGAGGGCGGGGAAGATCCCTTCTATACGCAGGTGAAAGCGATGTATCCCGTACAGATCAAAGAGGGCACGAGGGCGAGTAACTTCGACGACGGCTATTCTAAAATCGAAACCTTTCGCAACCGTCTTACCTCGGTAAACTATGCGACGATGGTCACTCAGATGTACACGGCAAACAGCGAGGCCGAGGCACTTGAAAAACTTGCCTCTTACCGCGCCAAACTGGACAAGGGAAGCGTACTCACCGACTATATGGTTTGGTTTACGGAAAACGCCAACAAGTTGAAAGCAGAAGGGAAAAAGCTGCTGTTTTAAGCGGGAGGGAAGGAATGCGGCAATCGGTGAAAAGCGCTTCGAAACCGCTTTATAAAAGAATTTTTCGGCACGTATGGGAGAAAAAAGTAAAATATCTCTTTATTCTTCCCGCATTTGTCTGGTTTTTCATTTTCTGCTATCTGCCCATGGCGGGCCTCGTCATCGTCTTTAAGGATTATTCGATCGCGGGCGGTATTTTCAAAAGCCCTTGGAGCGAGCCGCTCTTCAACAATTTTACGATGTTTTTCGATAATCCGCTTCTGGGCGTGATGATCAGGAACACCGTTTTGGTCAGTCTGTTAAAGCTGATCACGGGTTTTCCCGCGCCGATCATTTTTGCCATTCTGCTCAACGAATGTGTATTCAAGCGGTTCCGCGGCGTCACGCAGGTGATTTCCTATCTTCCCTTTCTCATTTCGTGGGTGACGGTGGTGGCGATTTTAAGCTCGTTGCTTACGCCGACGGGCAAGGGCGGGCCGCTCTATTCGTTGATTCAGTTGCTTACGGGCAGGGACGAGGTAACCTATTATCTGTTAAAGGAAGAATGGTTTCTGCCGCTCACGGTCCTGACGAATATCTGGAAGGGCGTGGGGTGGAACTCCATCATATATTTCGCGGCGATCAAGGTCATCAATCCCGAGCTCTACGAGGCGGCGTCTATCGACGGCGCGGGGCGACTCAAGCAGATTGTCCACGTCACCTTGCCCGGGATTCTGCCGACGATCTGTCTGCTTTTGATTATGTCTCTGGGCAGCATTGCCTCCGCGGGCTACGAACAGGTTTACCTTCTCCAATCTTCTAACAATATGAAGTATTCCGACGTGTTGGACGTGTTTATCATCAAGCTTGGGCTGGAAAACGGAAAATATGCGATTGCGACGGTGGCGGGGCTGTTCCAAAGCCTGTTCGCGCTCATTCTGGTGGTGGCGGGAAACGCCGTCGTCAGAAAGCTTTCGGACAATTCCCTTTGGTGAGGCGGCGGTATGAATTATTCTGAAACGAGGCGGCCGAAGGCCAAAAAGAAAAAAATACGCGCTTATGACTTTGTCATATTTGTCGTCCTGCTCCTGTCGGGGATCGTTCTGCTTTATCCCTTCGTATATATTCTTTCCGCGTCTCTGACAGACAGCTATACCTTTTTTACCGAAGGGGTGATATTGTTGCCGAAAAAGCTCACGCTGGATAATTATGCGGCAGTGTTCGCCATGAAGAACATCTCCCTTGCATTTTTCGTCAGCGTATCCCGAACGGTGCTGGGCACTCTCGTCAGCGTCCTGCTCATCTCCATGCTGGCTTACGGCCTGTGCGATAAAAAGCTGAAAGGCAGAAGCTTTTTTATCAAGTTTTTTTTCCTTACCACCATATTTAACGGCGGAATGATCCCTTACGTGGTGGTGCTCCAGGGGCTTAACCTCATGGACAACTATTGGGTGTATATCCTGCCCGCGGTATATAGCTTCTTCAATATGATCATTATCCGCACCAATTTCGAGGGTATTCCCTCGACGATCGAGGAAGCGGCGAAGCTGGACGGCGCGGGGGATCTGTATATCTTTTTCCGCATTTATATGCCTTTGGCGAAAGCCGCGCTCGTGGTGGTGGCGATGTACACCGCCGTATTCCATTGGAACGATTGGTTTGCAGGCTTTTACTATGTGACAAACGCCAAAATGAAGCCGCTTTCCACACTGCTTCAGGAATTGGTGAAAAATTCCAGCGCGGGGTCGGCGGGGGACGCTATTGCCGATTCGGCAAAAATCATGGCGTTCACGGTCATCATGATACTGCCGATCGCGCTCGTCTATCCCTTCCTGCAGAAGTATTTTGAGGACGGCGTTACGATCGGTTCGATAAAAGAGTAAAAAACGGGAGGATTCTCATGAACAAACAACGAAACTTTATGCGTATGGGGGCTTTGCTTCTGACAACGGCGGCCTTTCTCGCCGTTTCCGCTTCCTGCGGGGGGAAGGAAAACGATTCCTCGGGCGGCGGATCGGGGAATGCGGGCGTCGATATCGTCGATCGCGCGGTGACCTTGACGGAAAAGGACGGCAGGCTGACGATGGAAAACGGCAACGTTTCCTTGACGGTGGCGAAGTCTAACGGCAATATCGAAAGCGTCCTCTATATGGGGAAAAATGTCGAGCTTATCCACGGCGGCGGTGCGAATTTTTCTCTCTCGATCGACCCGACGACGAACGACGTGTTCAAGGCCAATCATGCGTCGGGAAGCGCCGTTATTCTGCAAAGCAAGCATTTTTCGCCCGAGGTGGAGCTGGTCAAGGACGGACAGGAAAGCCGCATCGAGCTTACCTACGAGTTGTCCTACACCCATAATGCCGCGGAGGTATCGGGCATCCGCGTCGTCAATACCCTTTCTTTAGAGAGAAAGAGCATGTATTTTACTTCCGATTACGAGATCGAAAACGGCGCTTCTTCCGACTGCGTGGTGGTCAATTTCACAGGTGCGCAGATGTCGGGCTTAAAGGACGAGACGGGCAGCGAGGCCTGGTCGCTCTTTTATCCGTATAAAGAAGGAAAACTCTACGACGGCGTGATTTCCCGCATCAACGAGGGGCTGGGCGTCGGCACGAAGATGACGGCCGCGTATCCCTCGCCTATGTCGATGCAGCTTTTACAGCTTTACAACGGCAACGCCTCGTTCGACTATTCGGTACTCGATAGCGAGGGTGTTTATAAGGAATTCAATTTCGGTAAATTCACGGGGAACAAGGACTATGATTCCGACAGCGAGGTGGGAAATCAGATCAGCATGTCCTGCACGCAGTTTCCTTATGTGAAAAAAGGGGACGAAGCGAAGCTTTCCGCTTACCGTATCGGTACGGGCGGTGAGGGGAGCTGGTATGAGGGCGCGGACAGATACCGCGAATTCCTCATTTCTTCGGGGATGACGAAGGAAAAAAATTCGTTGACGAAGGAATGGACGGGTATGGCGAATCTCACGGCGCAGGGCAATACGGGAAGCGTTTTTGCCACGTATGAAAGCAGTCCCGCGGCAGTGAGCAATTACGTGGATTGGATTGCGCAGGCGGACTCATACGGCATCGATACCCTCTGCGCGATTGGATGGAATGAAGGCGGCTTTGACCACAACTATCCCGATTACGAATTTTCGGGGATTCAGGGTGGGGAAAGCAGTTTTACGGGCATGGTTTCCTCGCTGCATAACAACGGCGACGCGATCATTTGCTATCTCAACGCACACCTCGCCGACGAGGAAAGCAGATTTGCTTCCGAAGCCAGCGCCGTCACGCCCTCCCTCGATAAAATGTATGCGGGCGCGATAAAAAAGGCGGGGTTTGAGTACGGTAAAACTCCCGCAGCCGACTATGAAAAATATATGTATTACGAATCGTATGCGGGCGGTTTGAGCGCCTATGCCATGTCTCCCGCGAGCAAGGATTTCCAGGACGCAATCCTTTCGGCCGTAAAACGCCTTGCGGAAAAAGGCGTCAACGGAATTTGGTTTGATCAATTGATGGAAATGCCCGCCTATCTCGATTATGATTCCTCCCACGGCGCAAAAAATCCCGCCACAGCGTATTCGGAGGGCTACGGAAAGCTCCTTGCGGAATGCGTCGCCGTCATGGAGGAAGCGTCTGACGGAAACTGTATTTTTGTCTGCGAGGGCGTGTGCGACGCCTATATCCGCTACATCGATTGCTGCGGTATGATGTGGGCGAGAAAACTCGGCTCCAACGATACGACTATGATGAACGATAAGATCGCCTGGCGGCCCGAAATTACGAGATATACGATGCCCGCCCTCATGCTCGGCCTCGAAGGCGCGGGCACCACGCTGGGAAGCCCCAACGAATTTGCGCGGGCGTTTGTCCTGGGCGAACCCCTGCTTGCGTCCAACTATCAGGATTCGATCACGAAAATCGTCGGAATTTACAATTCTGCAAAGTCCATTTATTTTCAGGGCAGGTATATGGACGCACGGGGACTGCGCGTCGGCAGCGAAGATATCGTAGCCAGCCTGATCGCAGGCTCGGACGGGAGCATAGGGCTTCAGATCTACAACGACGGCAGGGAGGATCTTTCGGGCATAAAAGTAATTATCGACCCTTCCCGTCTGGGCCTCGAAGGCAAAAAGGCGGCAAAAATCGTCGATCTGTTGACGGGCGAGGAGATTGCGCTCGGCGGAGAAAACACGTTCTCCGTTTCGATAAAGTCCCACGCGATCGGCGCCTATAAAATCACATTGGAATAAATCGGAGCAGGTAAAAAGGTATGTATAACGGACAAGGCAGCAATTTAAGCAGACTAACGGTGTTGAGCGACGCGAAGACCTATTCGGTCTCCCCCGAAAACTTCACGGGGGAAAAGGGGCAGGGCGGCGCGGCGGAGACGGGCACGGGAGAATTTCCCGCCCGCGAGCTGGGGAGGGGCTGGAAAATTTCCCCCAGCGTGATTCTTGCCCCGCACAGCGAATTTACAATGGCCGAAATAGAGGGCGAAGGGATTGTTAAACACATTTGGCTCACGTTGGATTCGCGATTCTGGCGGAGCGTGATATTCAAGATTTATTGGGAGGGCGAGGAAAAGCCTGCGGTTTATACGCCGATAGGAGACTTTTTCTGCAACGGCTGGTGCGAGCCGACGCTCGTCGATTCGCTGGCGGTCACGGTTAATCCGCGGGGCGGCTTCAACAGTTATTTTGAAATGCCCTTTCGTCGCCGCGCGAAGATCGTCGCGGAAAATCTTTCTCCCGAAAACGTGTATCTCTATTATCAGATCGACTTCGTCAGGACGAAGCTCGACAAGGACAGCGCCTATTTCCATGCGCAGTGGAACCGCACCAATCCCGTCCGCTATAAAGACGATTATGTGATCGTGGAAAATATCCGTGGGCGCGGACATTATGTGGGGACCTATATGGCGAGGCAAGTCAATTCCAACCAATGGTGGGGAGAAGGCGAGATTAAGTTCTTTATCGACGGTGACAAGGAATTTCCTACGATCTGCGGCACGGGCACCGAGGACTATTTCGGCGGCGCCTGGAATTTTGAACAGCCTCTCGGACAGTACTGCGCCTATTCGACGGCATATCAGGGCTTCGCGCCGATCTATAAGCCCGACGGGTTATATAAGGCCAACCAGCGTTTCTCCATGTATCGTTGGCATCTCGTCGATCCCGTCACGTTCGAAAAGGATCTCAAGGTAACGATTCAGATGCTGGGCTGGAGGAGCGGCGCCCGTTATCTGCCCCTTCAGGACGATGTGGCGACGGTGGCCTATTGGTATCAGGATTTGCCCGCCAACGAACAAAAACAGAATTATACCGCCGACGATTTCGAGGTTGTCTGACGGAAAGGGGGAAAGCTATGAAATGTTTTTTGTCGGGCGCGCTTCTTGCCGCCGCCGTGTTGAGTGCGGGGATCGCTCTGCCGAAAACGGCCGCCGCGGCCGCGCCGACGGACTTTATTTACCGAAAAGGGGAATTCGATTCCTTCTTTCAACAGGATTACGAGCTGACGCAAAGAAATTACAATACGTTTACCTCGCTGGCGGGCTCGGAGATCGCGCCGAATGACAGCCGTTGTTTTATTTCCTCGGACGTGCTCCACGGAAGCAACCGCGCGCTGAAGATGGGATTTGCGCCCGCGGGAAGTTCTGCGGGCACGGGCTTCAACACCTTTTTCACCCTGTTCAGCCGCCCGCTTACCGCGATATCGACCAAGGGCGGAAAGTTGGAGCTTTCTTTTGACTTTTACCCCTACGGCTGGGAGGACGGTTCCGTCATTCCGCTGGATAAAAAGTTGTATTTTCAAGTGGGCGGAAAAAGCGGGTTCTACTTTATCGCGGCCGATAAGACGGCCATATCCGAGCCGCAGGCAAACAGCGTGGATAATTTGTCCGATTTTCCCGAAAGCGAACTTTCGGGGTATCGGCGGGTATCTTACGAGATCGATCTGACAAAGGAGGAAGCCGCGGCGGCAGACGCCGTCACCTTCTGGTTTTTCAACGCCTTCGGAAAAACATGCGCCTACCTCGATAATTTTTCCGTCCGCTTCTGCGGCCAAAGCGTACTCTACGACGGCAGCTTTGAAGCTTTTGATCTGTCCGCGTGGGCCTGCCCTTCGAAGGACAACCAAAACGCTCTCGACAACTACGGCGTCAGCGCACGCAGCGCGCTTCCCGACTATTCTCCCGCGCGCCTCGTCGATGACGACGGCAACAAGGTGCTCCGTTTGAAAAAAGGGCAAGGCGTCGCGCCCGCTGCAAACGGAGGCGGATTGGTCGATTTTACACTCGGCGGCCAGAAGCTTTTTCCGTCGGAAGGGCTTTATACCGTGGAGATGGATATCCGCCGCGAGGGCGGCGGGGAATTTCTTTCCCCGCAATTCACGCTGGAGCTTTCCGATTTTTCGGAGACGGAAGCGGAGAGGTTTTCCAACTTTTTCGCCTACGGAAAGGAATATTACGATACGCTGCCCGATTCGGCGGTACTCGAGGGCTATAAACACATCGAATATACGTTTTTCGTGTCCGCGGACGAAGCGGAGTTTCTCGATTGTCTCACGCTCGTGTTCGACACCGCGGAGGGGAACGATACGCTCTGTCTCGACAACTTCTCGATCAAAAAAGCGGAACGCGCCGCGCCTGCGGTCTATTATGTGAGTACGGAAAAGATCGACCGCGGGAAACGAGAAAATCTTCGACTCAATACCAATCTCGGGGACGTGGAAACCACTCTCTCGCTCGTTTTCGGAGACAGCATCGTCAAGATTTCGCCCTCCTTCTATAAGCAAAATGCGGGCTTCTTCGACATCGATTATAAATTGTTTCACGAGTACGCCTACGATGGGATTTACGAACTGTATCTCGAAACGGAAGGCGGGGACGCGCGCGTGTCCTTCGAGGTTTCGGGGGAAAGCGGAATGCCCTCGACGGGAAAAACGGAATACGATTATTTCAAAAGCGGAGATCTGGAGATCGATATCGATCTGAAAGGAGGAACGCTCCTTTCGGTGAAAAACGACGGAATCCGTTTGAACGCCGACGAATATGCGCTTTCCGGGGACGGCGGGAAACTAATTCTCCGCGAGAGTTATCTAAAGGGACTTTCGGCGGAAAAGAACGAATTTATCGTCGCGGCTTCGGGCGGAGAATGTCGTTTCACGGTGACGCTCAAGGAGCCGCCCGCAGAAAAGGGGTGTAATTCGGCTCTCTCGGGCACGGCTGCGGGAATAGGCGCTTCTGCGGCGTTGATTGCCGCGGTAATCGCACTGAAAAAATGCAAAAATAAAGAAAATTTTTAAGGGTTGGAGGAAAATTCGATGAATAACAAAACAAGAAAAGTATTGCTTTTGCTGGCGTCCCTGGCGGCGTCCGTGGCGCTCGTCTGCGGATGTGCGGGCGGCGCGGATTCGGGCGGCTCGGGCGGCGTTACGGACTCCGTCTCGTCTGAGACGGGCGGCGGCTCCGAGCAACAGGAGGCGACGATCCTCGTCACCGAGCTGTCGCACGTCTATGACGGTACGGCCAAGCAGGTCGGCGTGAAGGTGGCGCCCGCGGCGGCGGGTACGCCCACGATCAAATATTTCTCGGGCGAAGAAGAGGTGACTTCCTGCGTGAAGGCGGGGACTTATACCGTCGAAGTCAGTCTCGAGACGGAGGGGTACCGTGCGGAAACGGTAAAAAAGACGATGACGATCGCGCCGAAGGCGGTTTCTTTAAGCGGAATTACCGCCGTCGATAAATATTACGACGGCACCGCGGAAATCGCTTATACGGGCGTTGCAGCGCTCGAGGGGATCGTCGGAGACGACGAAGTGAGCTTGGAAAATCTTTCGCTCACGGCGGAAAGCGCGGCCTATGGAATCGGAAAAAATGCCGGGATCGCCGCGGTGCTCGGCGGCAAGGACGCTGGAAACTATACGTTGGAGGCGGGGAGCCTGACGGTAAATATTTATCCCGTCGTCAACGGATTTAAGTATCTGCCTGTCGTGCGGGACGGAGAGGTGACGGAATATAAGCTGACGGGCTACACTGGTTCGGAGACGTCCGTCGTGATTCCCGCTTCGCTTGACGATATTCCCGTAACGGCTTTGGACGAAAGCTGTTTTCGGGGAAACACCGCGATCGAAAATGTATCTTTCCCTGCGGGGCTTCCGTTTTCCGCCGCCGCTTTTTACGGCTGTAACAGTCTGCTTTCCGTAACGACCGCGGATACGGGATTTGCCTTCAAGCCAACGTTTGAGGATAATGCCATCTCCGAATTTGCAATTACGGGCTACGGGGGGAAGGGCGGCGAAGTGACGCTCCCTTCCGCGCTCGACGGCGTACCCGTCACGGCTGCAGGCAATTATGTGTTTGCGGGAAACGGAACAGTCACCGCGCTCACGATTCCCTCGAGCATTTCCCGCATCGGGCTTGCGTTTGCCCAAAACGCAACGGCGCTCAAGACGGTCGTATTCGAGGACAGGACGAAAGAGATTACCTGGGAAACGGACGATTTCGGCGCATGGACATTTGCGGGGGCCTCGGTGGAAAGCATTACCGTCGGAAAGGGAATAAAAACAATTCCCAACATCTTTGCCACGGGCGCGGCGGCGCTGCGCGAGGTGATTTTCGGCGAGGATACGACGTCGGTCAATGCGGAGGCCTTCCGTAACTGCGTTTCTTTGACGACGGTGACGGGATACGAACGGCTGACTTCGGTCGCGGCCAATGCATTCCAAATGGATGTCGATAATTTTATTCTGTTTCCGACGGTCGAGTCCGGCGCAATCGTTTCCTATACGGCCGCAGGCTTCCTCGAAACGGCGGCCGTGGCGAACGTTCCCTCTAAGGTGGGCAATATTCCCGTGACGGCTTTGGCTGACAGGATTTTCGCGGGGCATGCGGCAGTGACCTCCATTTCTATTCCCGCAAGCGTGGAAAAAATAGGGCTCGCCATGGCGCAGAATACCACAGCCTTGAAAACCGTCGTCTTTGCGGACAGGACCAAGGATATCGTTTGGGAACGCGACGATTACGGCTGTTGGACTTTTGCCGATTCGACGGTGGAAAGCATTACCGTCGGCAGCGGTTTGAAAACAATTCCCGATATCTTCGCCGTTCGTGCCAAGTCGCTTAAAACGGTGACGCTGGGCGAAAGCGTGGAGACGATTGGCGCCGAGGCTTTTAAGGAATGTACTTCGTTGAAGACGATCGAACTTCCCGATTCACTGAAAGCTATTTATAGCTTTGCGTTTTTCGGCTGTACGGCGCTGGAGGAAATTACCATTCCCGCAGCCGTGGCAAATATGGGTCAAGCGGTATTTCAGGGAGCTTCCGCGCTGCGTACGGCAGTATTCGAGGATCGCGGCCACGACGTGACCTTCGGGACGGACGGAGACGGTAGGTCGTGGATGTTCTTCCTCTGCGGTTATCTCGAAACGTTGACGATCGGAGACGGGATCACTTCCCTTCCCGCCGTATTCGCGCCCACTGCGGCGACGACCGTAAAATTGGGAAAGGACGTCGTAAATCTCGCGGCGGAGAGCTTACCCGCAAGCGGTACGGTGCTGACCTTATATATCGACAGCGGCGCGATTGCGCAGGGACTTCTTTCTGCCGACAGCTATTTCGGCGTATTCAAAAACGCGGCGACGATTTGCGTTAAAGAAGGGCTCGAGGCTTCGGACTATATCAAAGGGAACTATCCGCACACCTCTTCGGCGGACGGATATACGATATACTCCAAAACGGAACGGGTATAAAACGACGAAGCGCGCGGGCGAAAGTCCGCGCGCGGATTTTGACAAGGAGAACAAAATGAGCAACATAAAAGAATATATGCGGCGGGAATGTGAAGCCGTGCAGAAGATGACGGAGGAATGTGGAACGCAGTACGACGAAATTCTGGAGGTTTTGAAAGCCTGCCGCGGAAAGATAGTGTTTATGGGCGTGGGAAAGAGCGGGCATATCGGAAAAAAGCTGGCGGCGACGTTCGCCTCTACGGGTACGCCCTCTATTTTTGTACATGGTACGGAGGCGTGTCACGGCGATTTCGGCATGATCTTGAGGGAGGACGTAGCGGTGCTGATTTCCAACAGCGGAAAAACTGCGGAGGTCGTCCAGGACCTTGCGGGACTTAAAGCGATCGGGTGCAAAACGGTTGCTTTTACCTCCGATCCCGACAGCCCGCTTGCGCAAGGGTGCGCATACCGCTTGATTTATCCCGCGTTGGCGGAAGCCGATCACCTCAATCTGGCTCCGACGGTATCCAGCACGCTGACGCTGGTCCTCGGAGATGCGCTCGCTTGCGCGCTCAGCGAAGAAAAAGGGTTTACGCGCGAAGACTTTCACCGCTCTCACCCCAAAGGCGCGCTGGGAGAGAGACTTTTAAGGGAGAAAGACAATGGCTGATATCACGGTAGTGGGTTCTTTTGTCATGGACAATGTGGCGCGGATGGAAAAATTTCCTGCGGCGGGGCAGACTGTGCTGGGTTATTCGCTTCAGCTTTTCCCCGGAGGCAAAGGCGCCAACCAATGCGTAGCGGCCGCGCGCCTGGGCGGCGATGTGGAAATGATAGGCAAGCTGGGCCGCGATTCCAACGGGGCTGCCTTCCGAAAAATTTTAAGCGACGAGGGGATCGACGCTAAATATGTCTTTGAGAGCGCACTCCCCACGGGAACGGCTCAGGTTCAGATCGACGCGGCGGGACAAAATCGAATTTGCGTCATTCCTTCCGCCAATTACGATTTCGGCTTCGACGATTTGAATAAGCTCGATTCCTCTTTGGAAAAGACAGAAATCGTCGTCCTTCAGCTGGAGCTTCGTCTCGATGTAACGATTGAAATTCTGCGCCGCTGTAAGCGTTTGGGAAAAACGGTGATCCTCAATCCCGCGCCCGCCGTACCGCTGGAAAAAGAAGTGCTCGCCATGGTCGATTATCTTACGCCGAACGAGACTGAATTGGCGATTTTAAGCGGGCTTCCCGTCGGAACCGACGACGAGCTTTTTACTGCCGCGCAAAAATTAATTTCGTTCGGAACGAAAAATATCGTCGCTACGTTGGGCGTTCGCGGCGCTCTCGTCGCGGACGGTAAAAAAGCGGAGATCGTTTCGGGATATAAAGTGAGGGCAGTGGATACGGTGGCCGCGGGAGACAGCTTCAATGGGGCACTGGCGGTAAAGCTTTCGGAAGGCGTCCCGTTGAGCGAAGCCGTCGCTTTTGCCAATGCGGTCGGTGCTCTCACCGTTACCCGCGCGGGCGCTATTCCCTCCCTGCCCACCCGTGCGGAAGTGGAAAAATTTATCGGAAATTCTTTGAGAAACAGCTGATTTCAATGAAAAAGATTTTTTGAAAATTTTGTTTTTTATCCCGGATATTATTGACATATGTCGAAAATAATGTTATACTGTTTCCGACATATGACGAAAATCGAGGTGAATATGCCCAGACCGCAGAAGAAGCGTTATGTATGCCGTGAGCCGAAAAATGATGCGTTTGTTCCCGATGGAAGAAGCTCGGGCGAGAAAGTCGTTTTGACGGTGGACGAATATGAGAGCCTTCGTCTGATCGATCTGGAGGGCTACACGCAGGAACGGTGTGCCGAGCAGATGCAGGTTTCGCGGACGACGGTACAGGGCGTTTACGACGCGGCGAGAAAAAAGGTCGCCGACGCGCTGGTAAACGGCAAACGCCTTTTGATCAGGGGCGGAGATTACGTCACCTGCGGACGTTACGAAGCAAGCTGCGGAAGGGGCTGTCACGGGCTTTGTCATATCGGAAATGAGGATAAAAAAATCAAAGCGGAGGATAGTATGAAAGTAGCGGTCACTTACGAAGACGGAAAAATCTTTCAACATTTCGGACATACCGAAAAATTTAAGATTTACGACATTTCTGACGGTAAAATTTCGGCTGAGACGATTGTGGACACCGAGGGAAGCGGCCACGGCGCGCTCGCGGGATTTCTCGTGCGTCACGGCGTGGATACGCTGATCTGCGGCGGGATAGGCGGCGGGGCGCAGATCGCGCTGGCCGACGCGGGAATCAAGTTATATGGCGGCGTGACGGGAGATGCCGACGAAGCGGTAAACGCCCTGCTGGCGGGCACTCTCGGCTTCGATCCTGACGTACATTGCGCTCATCACGATCATGAGCATGCAGACGGGCACTCTTGCGGCGAGCACGGTTGCGGCAAGCATAATTGTTAAAGGCTTTAAAAACGGTGCCGAGAGACTAAGTCCCTTAAAGAAAATCAGTATTCGTAGTCTTCGGTAATGAAAAAAGCCGGCGCTTTTGCGTCGGCTTTTTCATTTGTTTGTATAAGCCCCCTCGGTGAGCGAGTGGATAAAAAGCGTAGAGCTATGGACAAAAATAAACTCCTGTAATACAATTGAAGCGACTAACAATCGAAAAAAATAAATTTTTAGAGAAAAAATTTTGAAAAAGGTATTGACAAGTCGAAAATTGTATGTTATAATTTTTTCAAATGGTAACGTTAACAAAGCGTATAAACATGTTTGATAGCGTTAACAAAGTCATAAAAATATAGAGGAAAAAAGTGGTCAGCATAAAAGATGTAGCGAAACTTTCAGGCGTTTCCGTAATGACCGTATCGAGGGTGGTAAACGGCAGCGACAACGTTCGGGAGGAAACGCGCGATAAAGTGAACCAGGCGATTCAAGAGCTGGATTATATCCCCAACCAGTTAGCGAAAAGTCTTGTCAATTCGTCAACGAGAACGGTAGGCGTGTTGTTTTCCAACATATTCAACCCCGTGTATTTAAGTATTATTTCGGGGATCGAGAAAAGGGCGCACGAAAGAGGATACAATATCATCATCAGTAACGCGACCGACTATAAATCGTCGGTGGAAGGCCTGAATATGCTGGTCAGCAAAATGATAGACGGACTGATCGTGTTACCCGTGGAGTTCAATAATATGAACGACGAGCAAGCCTCGGCCGACGCGGTAGATGAAATGTGGCGGTTTTACGGGGCGTTGAAGCGTATGCTCGCCAGACGAAAACTTCCGTGCGTCGTCATAGACATCGATATTAAAAGCGACCTGGCAGATTATGTATGTCACGATTATATCGGCACGGCGAAAATGGGGATAGAGTACCTTATCGGCTTAGGGTTTAAGCGAATCCACCATATCAACAGCGAGTTGAGAGAAGGCTTGTGGGCAGACAGGCAGAAAGCATATGAGACGGGAATGAAAGAGGCGGGCCTGGAAAAAGAAATCAGAGTGGATTACTGCGCCAATTCCACGGCGGCCGCCTTCCGGCTGGTACGGAAGCTTTTACAGACGAATGAAAAGCCCGAAGCGTTTTACTGTGCTAACGATATTTTGGCGATCGGCGCGATGCAGGCGATCAATGCCTGTGGCTTACATATTCCCGACGATATCGCCGTGATGGGAAACGACGGGATCTATATAGGGGAAATGCTGATACCGTCGCTGGCCACCGTGGATATATGCAGCAGCGAGCTGGGGGAAAAAGCGATGGACGGCTGTCACAATTATATAGAAGGAAACCGCGCGAGTGAAAAAATATATATACGCCCCCTTCTTCGGAGAGGAAAATCCGTTCCGGATACGGCGCAAGGCAAGGAGATATAAAATCATGAAAAGACTTCATTTACTCAGTAACGCGCATCTCGATCCCGTATGGCAATGGCGTTGGCAGGAAGGCGTGGGGGCGGCGATTACCACATTTTCCGCCGCCGCGGATTTTTGCGAGGAGTTCGACGGCTACATATTCTGCCATAACGAAGCTATTTTATATCAATGGATAGAAGAAAACGATCCGTCGCTGTTCGGCCGTATTCAGCGGCTGGTCGCAGAAGGAAAATGGCATATCATGGGCGGCTGGTATCTTCAGCCCGACTGCAATATGATAAACGGAGAAAGCTTTATCCGTCAGATGCAAAGAGGGCTGGAATATTTCAAGGAAAAATTCCCGGGCTTCGAGCGTCCCGACGTCGCTATCAATTTCGACAGCTTCGGTCATACGAAAGGCCTTGTGCAGATTCTTTGCGACGCGGGATATAAAGGCTATGTGTGTATGCGTCCGTGCGAGCCGGTGGAAAGCTGCAACGCGGTATGGAAGGGATATGCGGATTCTCAGGTATTTGTCTATCGCGTGTATAACGCGTACAATACCCTGCTGGGGCAGGTGGATCAGAGATTGGAGCCTTTTTTGCTGAATTTCGGCAATATGGAAGAAGGGCTGTTTTTGTGGGGAGTCGGCAACCACGGCGGCGGGCCGTCCCGTCAGGACTATCGCATTATCGAGGAGCTGAAAAAGAAATATCCCGATACGGAGTTTATCCATTCCACGCCCGACAAATATTTTAAGGAAATCGAGAAAAAGCTGTCCTCCTTTGCCGAGGTCAAGGAACTCAACTATGTAAATATGGGCTGCTATACGTCCATGATAAGAATAAAACAGCTGCATCAACGGCTTGAAAACGAGCTGGAGCGCGCGGAAAAAATGGCGGCGCACGCGGAGCTGAGCGGCGTTTGTTTCGATAGAGAAGCCTTAAAGCGGGCGCAGGACGATCTTCTGTTTTGTCAGTTTCACGACATTCTGCCGGGAAGCTGTATCAAGAGCGCCGAAGACGACGCGATCATTCAGCTGTCGCACGGCATAGCGGAAGCGGAAAAGATTCAGATGCGTGCGTTTTTTGCCCTTGCGGGCGCGCAGCCGAAAGCCGCGCCGGGCGAATATCCCGTTTTGGTATATCATCCGCACCCGTTCGCGGCCAAGCGGGATATCGAATGCGAATTTATGCTGGCGGATCAGAATTGGAGCCAAGAAGAATTTTACGACGTAAAAATATACGTCAACGGAAAAGAAATTCCCTGTCAGCTTGAAAAAGAGAGCAGCAACGTACCCCTCGATTGGAGAAAACGAATTGTGTTTACATTGGAAATGCAGCCGTTTTCCATGAATCGGGTATGCGTGTTTACGGAGAGAAAGAAGCGCCCGGAAAAGAAAAATTTCGAGATCAAGGACAAATTTATTTTTGATAACGGCAGATTGAGGGCGGTTATCGACGGAGCGGACGGTTTGATTTCCTCTCTGTCGGCGGACGGAAAAGAATATCTGCACGATTCGGGCAGGCTGAACGTTGTGCAGAACTGCTGCGATCCGTGGGGGTTCAATTACGACGATTATCGGGAAAGACTCGGTTCTTTCCGGCTTCTCGACGAAACGGAAAGCGCGAAATTCGCCGCGGTTGCGAGAAAAACGCTGTGCCCTGTCCGCGTGATCGAGGACGGAAAGGTCCGTACGGTAGTGGAAGCCCTGTTCGGCTTCGGAGCCAGCCGCGCCGCGGTGAAATATATTCTGCCCAAGTCCGGGACGGAGTTAAGAGTACATATCGACGTGTTTAACGACGAAAAGGATATCAAACTTAAATTCGAGCTGAACACTTCGTTGAAAAACACGACGTTAAAGGGGCGCACGGCGTTCGGCATGAACGAGCTCCCGCAAAACGGAGGCGAGGTCACGGCGCAGGATTACATTGTTATGTCGGACGGAGAGAATGCGGTTTCCGCAATTCATTTCGGCACTTACGGCCTGAGCGCGACGGACGGACGGGCGGAAATCACGCTTTTGAACAGCGCGGCTTACTGCGCTCATCCGGTGGACGACCGCGTCATCATGCCCGACGACAGATTCGGCGCCCGCATCGATCAGGGCGAACGCAGCTACGACTTTGAGTTTAATTTCTCGTCAGCGAAGGAGCGCGAGCTTTGTGCGGAAGCGGAAAGCAGGCTTGCGCATCAGCCGCCTTACGCGCTCAGCTTTTTCCCTACGGGAAACGGAAAGGCGTGCGCGGAATTCGGTTCCGTATCCAATCCGGCCGTTACGTTGTCGGCGATCCGTTCTTCCTACGACGGAAAAAACAAGATTGTGAGATTGTATAATTCGCTGGAAACTCCCGCGGAAACGGAAATTTTTCTGCCGTTTGCCGGCATTAAGGAGAAGGTCAACCTGAAGGGTTATCAGTTCAAGACGTTTATTCTCGGCAAAGGCAAGCTTGTCCCTTGTAACTGCCTCGAAGAAGAGTAACGGTACTCCGCGTTCGGTAAAATAAACAGAAGGGTACCCTTCTGTTTTGCATTCTGCAAAACAGAACAAATATTATCCGGCGTCCTTTGAGGAAGAGAGGCGTAAAAGCCGTATGATACGGCGCGGAAATCTGAAAAATAAAGAATTAAGGAAATAACCGCTATGAAAAAAATATTTGCGAATTTATTGGCTCTTTCCGTGTGCGCGGCGGCGTTTGGCGGCTGTGCGAAGCCGGAAGAAAAAAAATACGGAGCAGAGGAAATGACAAAGGCTTTCTGGTTGTCGGATACGATGTATAACGAATCGGTAATGATGGTAAAAGAAAAAGACGGGGCGGCTCCGACCGGCAATCTCGCTTTTGTTCCCACGGGAAAAATCAAGGTGACCAACCCTACCATGACCGTGACCTACGAGGAGGGCAAGGACTATAAGATTTCCGGCCGCACGATTGAAGCGACGGCAGAAACCTCCATGCCGTGGCTGAAGGAAGAAGTCCTTTTCGGGATAGATATGCCCGAAGGAAAAGGACTTTCGCTGCAGCCCGCCTCGGAAGAAGCGAAGCAAAAGGGCTATGAAAACATTTTATATACGGAAAGCGCGTTTCTGATCGAGAATCAGGTTCTGGTAACTTACGATTACGATAAAACTCAGTTTGACCAAAGCACGCTTCCGGCGTATCAGGGCGATAAGCTTCCGAATACGCGCGCTCTTTTGGACGCAAAGGCGCCTCTGCAAATCATCGCTTACGGCGACAGCATTTCCACGGGCTGCAATTCTACGGGCGGAGGCTTACAGTCGATATACGACGACACCTATCCGGGAAATTCTTTATATATTCCGTTCGACCGCGCGCCTTATACCCCGACTTTCCCCGAAATGTTCGCCGAGGGCCTCGCGGAAAAATACGGCTCGGACGTCGGCGTTTACGGCGCCGCCATGGGCGGACAAACCAGCGATTGGGGCGCGCGTTCGGCTGCCGCGCGCGTGGTCAATCCCGACATGGGATACGACCCCGATCTCGTAACGATAACGTTCGGCATGAACGATGCCACCTTAGGGGTGCCGCTCGACAGGTTTGAGGAGAATCTGCTTAAAATAATCGACGATATCCGCGCCGTATCGGGAAAGACGGTAGAGTTTATTCTCATCGGCACCATGCTTGCCAACAGCAACGCTTCGCAGTGTAAAAATCAGGAGGCGTATTGGCCGGTTATGCAGAAAGTAGCGGCTTTGCGCGAAGGAGTCGCGACGGTGGATATGGGCGGTATGCACAAATTTTTTCTTCAAAACAAGAAACCTGCGGATATGCTGGCAAACAACATCAACCACCCCAACGATTTTCTTATACGGATGTACGCTATGAACCTTTTGGCTACGTTGATACAAGAGTGAAAGATATGATGACCAATACAAATTTTAAACCGACCGTTTTTTGGGCGTGGAACGGCGACATGTCCGACGAGGATATACGCCGAGAAATCGGTGAATTTGCTCGGAGCGGTATAGGCGGACTTTACATGCACGCTCGAGCGGGACTTTCGTTGGAATATTTGGGAAAAGAATGGATCCGCGCGTTTGAAACCTCCGTCGCGGAATGTAAAAAATACGGTCTGGACGTTTGGATTTACGACGAACAGGGCTGGCCGAGCGGTTTTGCCGGCGGAAAGGTCTGCGCGCTGGGAGAGGACTATCTGCAAAAATTTCTTTGCAAAACACTGCCGGGCGAAGAGGACGGAATGTGCGTTCTCGCGGCTTACCGAAAGGAAAACGGAGCCTATAAGCGCTGCGAAAAAGATGGCGCGGAGTTTGTCGTTTGTTACTGCGCGGACGAGAATTACGTGGATCTTCTCAATCCGAGGGTGGCGGACGCATTTATCGAATGTACGCACGAAGTTTATAAAAAAGAATTTTCCTCGGAATTCGGAAAAACGATCAAAGGGATTTTTACGGACGAACCGCAGATTCACGTTTCTTCGCTGGTATGGAGCAACGAAATTCCCGAAGCTTACCGAAAAAAATACGGCTCGGACGTATTGGACGGACTGTATCTGCTCTTCGAGGAAAACGGCGAGGCGTATCGGGAATACCGCTATCGGTACTATTCCGTCGTGCGGGATTTGTTTGTACATAATTACACGGAACGCATTTCGCGTTGGTGCGAAGCAAACGGACTGATTTTTACGGGACATTTCGCAGGGGAAGAGGGATTATGCGTTCAGGCGGCCTCCAATACGGGCGTCATGCCGCATTACGAATATATGCGCCAGCTCGGGGTGGATTATCTGGGAAGAAGAAAGAACCCCCTGCTGCTTTTCAAACAGGCGTCGAGCGTCGCCAATCAGTTTGAGCGCCCCCGTATTCTCTCCGAGGTATTCGCTTGTACGGGAAACGGCGTAAGCTTTCGGGAGCTTGCGGCAATCTGGAACTATCACGCGGTTTTCGGCGTAAATATGCCCTGCATGTCCATTTCAATGCACCGTCTCGGCGGCGTGAGAAAGAGAGATTATCCGGTTTTTCTTTCCTCCCAGCAGCCGTGGTGGAAATATTTTTCTTGCTTAAACGAATATATCGCGAACGTATCCGAATTTGTTGCGGGGGGAGAGGCGAGCGCAGACGTTTTATTGATTTCCGCAATAAACGGCGCGCTCGAAGAACCGATTTTTTCCCTGAAACAAAGAAGCGCCTCCGCGCGTTACAGGAGATTGGCGGAGGACCTGGTCGCCTTGCAGATTCCTTACGACATCGGCGACGAAACGATTATGGAAAGGCACGGAAAAGCGGAAGGAGGGGTTTTGAGTATAGGCGCGGGGCGCTATTCGCTGGTCGTTCTGCCCGAGCTCGATAATATTTCTTCCTCCACGGTAGCTTTGCTGAAGAAATTCGCGGCGGGCGGCGGGCGCGTCGTGTGCATGACAAAATTGCCCGAGCGCGTGGACGGGAAGCTCGTTGCGGAGCCGGAAAAAGTTTTCGGCGCTCTGTCTGCGACGCTCATTCAGCAGCGGCGCGGAATCCTCGGAAGCTATTTCGTTTCCATAGGTCTCGTCCGCGACGTATGCGTAAGAGATTACGAAAACAGGCTCGTCGAAGACGTTATTCTCGGCGTGCGCAACGAGGGCGGCGACAGGCGCATCGAGGTGTTCAATCCCTCGTCGCACGGGGATCTGAAAACGACCGTCTGCGTCCGCGGGAGCGGGAAATTTTATCTCTTCGATCCCTTCACGGGAAAAGAATCGCCGCTGTCCTCCTTCGGGGACGGAAACGAAACTTTCTGCTGTTGCGAGCTGTCTGCCCTGCAGGCGCGGTATATCCGTTTCGTCCGCGCCGTCGGGGCTTCAGAAAATGCGGACGATAGGAAATGCGAAATCCGCTCGCGCAGGGAATTGCCTTTTTCTCTGACGGAGACGGAGGACAATCTTCTCACCCTGGATTACGCGCGGTATTCCGTGGGCGGGGCGCCTTACTCGGAGCCGCTTCCCACGGTAAAGATACACGACGAGGTTTATCGCGAAGCGGAAAAGCACGACGGTGCGAAAGTGCGTGTCAAGTATGCGTTCGACTGCGAATGTGCGGGAAACAGACTGTTTCTCGTCGGGGAGACGAAAAACGCGAAGAAGATACTCGTCAACGGCGTTTCGCTGAATGTGGATACGGAAGAATATTACCGGGACCGGGATTTCAAAAAATACGAAATCACCGATTTGGTGCAAACGGGCGAGAATATCGCGGAAATCGAATACGAAATTCCCGCTTTGCATCTCGGCTACGAGCTTGGCGAAGTACACGACGCCGTAAGAAATAAATTCAGTTATCCCGTGGAAATCGAAAGCGTTTATATTTTGGGCGATTTTGATACGGAGCCGCTCGGAAGGACGACGCAGAAGATAAACTGCGTTACCGCGGAGGGAAATTTCAAGCTGGTTCCCGTTCGGGAGAATCGTTCGCCGGGCGACCTCACTTCCCGGGGCAAGTGGTTTTACGCCGGAAACGCAAAATACGAGACGACGTTGGAAAAAGAAGACGGCAGGTCGTTTATTTCGGCGGAAGGGTACGGAGCGTGCTGCGGCGTGTCCGTAAACGGAAGGTTCGCGGGAACGGTATTTTTGCGGGGAGAGCCTCTGGAAATCACCGAATATCTCTCGGAAGGAACAAACCTCGTCGCGCTGGAGCTTGCGGGGACCTTGCGAAATATGCTGGGGCCTCACCACCACTTCAAGGGCGAGGTGGAATACACGGGCGTGCATACCTTTACGGGTGAGTACGGGAACGGAGCGATAGAGGATTTGTCCAGCGCGGAGGCTCCCGACGCCGTATGGACGGACAGGTACGGTTTTGTCCGTTTCGGGCTTGAAAAAGTAATTTATATAAATAAAAAATAATTCGGAGGAAACAATTATGAAAAAGAGTTTCGCTATTCTTTTGACAACTGCGCTCCTGGCAACGAGCGCGCTTGCGGGCTGCGGAAAATCGGGATCGGGGAATAAAATCCAGATCGTGGTGGACGGCGGCGGCGTGGCGGGAAATTACAACAGTTCCATCAGCATGACGCCCTCTCCCGCCAATCCCAATCCGTACAATCAGCTGGAGCTTCTCGCAAAAGAATGGAGCGACGCAAACGATACCTACGAAATCAAAATCAACCGCAATTCCATGAACGGTAACCGCGACACCATTCTCGGCTACCTTTCCACCTCCAGCGGCCCCGACATTATTTATCAGACGGGGACGACGATTGCGGAAGATATGGAAAAGAATTATTTCGTCGATATGACCGATTATCTGCAAGGCCCCAACAAATACGCGGAAGGCAACGAAAAATGGGCGGATCTGTACGATCCGCAGGAGCTGGAAGCCTCCCGAGCCCCCAACGGGAATTTTTATTCCGTGGGGATCGACCGCAACGTCGCGGGGGTCATGTACAACGAGGAAATCCTGACCGCCGCGGGCGTCGAGCTTCCCATCAAGACTTACGGCGAGTTTGTTGAGGCGCAGGATAAAATACAGGCGTATTCCGATTCCAACGGGCTGGAAATAATTCCTTATTCCATGGTCGATAATTGGTACGACATCGTGCTGGAAAGCAGCCTTTACGGAAGCCTGGCCGACGAATACGACGTTATCCGCAAAAACGGAATCGTCGATACGGAAGAGCTTTGCCGCGCCTCGTATCTCGGAAAGTACAAAATCATGAACGGCTCCAACGTGGACGCGAGATATGAAGCCTATCTCAACCTTATGAAGCGCGCGCAGCTGCATACGCCCGAGGGCTCGAAAGGAAACACTGCCGTCACCGAGTTCATGAACGGCAAGGTGGCTATGGTTTCCTGTCTCGGAAAGAGCATGGTGCAGGTGCAACAGCAAAAGAAAGTGGAAAAGCTGGGCGTCATGGGCTATCCCGTGCTGACGCAGAGCGACATCGACGAATACTCGGGCGTGGCGGGCGTGACGATCGACGAAAGGGGCGTGCGCCGCGGCATTTCCGGTATCGGAACGGGCTGGTGGATCACGAATGCCGCGATGAAGAAAGGGACGGTGGAAGCCTGCGTCGATTTCCTGCAATTCGTCACCGCGCCTCAGAATAACGTCAAAATGGTCAACAAGCTCGGTTACGCGATTCCTCTCGATACCGAAGCGGCCGCTTCTGCGGACATGAACCCGCTGTTCGCCGATCTGATCGCGCAGTTCAACGAGGACGTGGAGAACGATTTCTTTGAATTTCACGTGTTCAATTCCTGGGGGATCATGGGCTTCGACTGCTGGAGCAATTTCGTCGTTCAGAGCGGGAACCTTTTCAAGGGGACGCCCGTTGCCGAGGTGGCGAAGTCGATCAACAGCCAGTTCCTTTCTTCAAAGGATTCTCAGATAGAAAAAAATAAGCAGAGCGGCGCCTGGGACGTTGATGGTTGGAGTTCGCTTTCCTGAATAAAGGAGCAAAGTAATGTTGAAAAGTTATAAAAAAAGCGATCTATTCGGTTATTTTTGGATACTTCCCGCTTTTTTGCTGATTTGCGTGTTCAGCGTATATCCCGCTTTGTCCGCTCTTCTTCATTCGTTTACGGAATGGGATCTGGTAAACGTCGAGTTTATCGGGATCGATAATTTCAAAAGATTATTTTCCGATAAAATTTTTTGGAAATCGTGCGGTAATCTGTTGATTCTGATGAGTACGGGGCTTGTATTGGGAAATCTCGCCCCCCTCACGCTTGCGGAACTGCTGCACAACCTGAAGAGCGAAAAATGGAGCAACGCTTATCGATTTATTTTCGTTATTCCCACGCTGGTACCCGGCATGGTGAATATGCTTATCTGGACGAAAATCGTGTTCAATCCTTTCCCGAGCGGATTGGTGAACAGCATTCTGGGCAGCCTTTTCGGGGCGAGCGCGAAAGGATGGTATTTTGACGAAAATCTCGCGCTGCTTTCCATGGTGCTTACCGGCTTTCCGTGGGCGGCGGGAACGTCCTTCCTGATTTATCTGGCGGGACTCAACAATATTTCCGAATCCGTTTACGAAGCGCTCGACCTCGACGGAATCACCGCATGGAAACGCGTTTTCTATATCGATCTGCCGCTGTTGAAAAGCCAGATAAAATATTTCGTCATGATGGGGATTATCGGCGCAATGCAGAGCTTCTCCATGCAGCTGGCGTTTACGAAAGGCGGGCCGAATTACGCGACTACCGTTCCCGGATACTATATGTACGACAGGGCGTTTTTCGGCAGTGAATTCGGGTATGCCGCCGCGATCGGATTTTTCCTGTTCGTCGTTACGCTGATCGTCACCATCATCAATAATAAGTTTATGAAATCGACAGAGGAGGTTATGTGATGGAGCGTGCGGAAGCTTACCGGAACGGCCTCAAAGAAAATAAAAGGGCGAAGCGAGACGCAGTGATACGGCAGGTTTGCGTGCATTTTGTCATTTTGCTGTTTCTGTTTTTCGTGGCGCTGCCCATTTGGTTTCTCGTCATAAAAAGTTTCAAATCTCCCGACCAGGAAATCTCTTCTCCCTTTTCTCTTTCGTTTCCGTTTTTTATGGAAAATTACAAATTGGCCTGGTTGTTTGTCAAGGATTATATTCTTAATACCGTGATTATAGCGATAGGCCAGACTTTCGGCGTGCTTGCCGTGTGTTCGATGGCGTCCTACGCGTTTATCAGATACAATTTTCCTTTCAAAAACGTAATTTTCATCATCATTCTCTCTTTCATGATGGTACCGGGGATGCTTACGCTCATTCCGCAGTATCAGATGGTCATGATTGCGTTTAATATGAAAAATTCCTATCTCGGCGTTATCCTGCCCGCCATTACGGGCGCGGTTCCCATGGGAATATTTCTGCTTAAAACCTTCTTTTCAGGCCTGCCCAAAGATCTGTTCGAGGCGGCGGAGCTGGACGGCGCCTCGAAATTCAGACAGTATCTTACCATAGCCCTTCCTCTGTCCGTTCCCATTTTGGCTACGCTTGCCATTACGCAGGTGTTGGCGGCCTGGAACGATCTGCTGTGGCCGCAGCTGATTTTGCAGGACGAAGCGATGCACACGATCACTGTCGGCCTGGCGCCGTTCACCGAATCGTATTATAACAATTATCTCAGCCTCGGCGTACCTTTTGCGGGGTATGTGATCGTCAGTATTCCGCTTCTGCTCATTTTCTTTGCGGCGTCGAAACAATTTATCCGCGGTCTTACCAGCGGTGCGTTCAAAATGTAACCGAAAGGAGAAATCACAATGAAAGAAAAGAAAATTTTCCGTTTCTGTTCGCTGGCCCTCATCGGCGTTTTGGCGTTTGCCGCCGGCTGTTCTAAGCCGGAAACCCAAAAGGAATTGCCCGGTACGGAGGTCATACTGGACAGAAATATGCAAAACGGGGTGGATGTGCTCGGCACAGTTTCCATAGAGGATCTGGGGAAAGTCACCTATCAGTTCCGTTATCTCGACAGCGTTCCCTCCGACGCCGTCAGCCTTTGGAAGCTCGGACAGTGGGGTACGAAATTCGGCCTTGCGGACACGGGCGAAGAATCGCAGGACGGAGACAATTACATACTGAAAGACGATACCAAAGAATTTATCGTGAATCCGAAAACGGGCGAATACAGCTTGAACTGTAACACGCAGAAAGAGTATCCCGTGCCTAAGCCTTACGGAGCGGATTGGCTACACTTTATCACGATCCAAAACGTTTCGGATATTTCGAGAATTTCCGAAATGGAAAATATTTGGATGGATCTGGATTTTTCCATTCCGTATTGCGAAAATCTGATGAGCGAAGCGGAGTTCGATAAGGATCTGCACACGGCTCTGTTCCAATGGGTGTTCGTCGTCAAAAACTGCAATCCCGATTCGTTCGATTACAATCAGTATTTCTGGATGAACATTCCCTTGTACGACGGAAGAAGCCTTTCGGACGAATCGTGGAAGACGTTTAAGGAAAGCGCGTTTCTCGATTACGGCAAAGAAGATAAGTCGAATACCTTTATCTACATGGCGCCCAGCGACGGTTATCTGACGCAGGAGGGCGTGGAGGTAGGAAAGAGATACCATATCACCCTCGATCTCATTCCTTATCTCGAAAAGGCTCTGACGACAATTCAGCAGCTCGACGAGAACAAAAACAGCGATTTCCCGCTTCTGCTCAACACCACTATGGACGATTTGTGCATCAATCAGTTTTATATCGGCTGGGAAGTCCCGGGGACGTTTAACTGCGGGGCCACCATTTACAAAAACAGTTTGCTTTACAATAAAATATGAATCCCGCCGACGGCGACAGCCGGGGATAAAAAAATGAGAAAGGAGAGATCAGAATGAGAAAACTTGCGGCAGTATTCTTGTCTGGGATATTATTACTGCTTATGGGGTGTACGAATACCGAAAAACCCGGCGAAGCATCGGGCGGAGAAAAAAATCTTCTTCCGGATAACTGTTTCGAGCAGGGATTTATTCTTACGGGCTTTGACAGCCGTCCCGAATACAATCAAAGACATATCGGCGAAATAGACTACGGAGAAACGGGGCTCGAGCCGGTATGGAGAATCGGGCAGTGGGGCTGCAAAAAAAATCTGGTAGATGCCGTATATACGCAAGAGGACGGCATGGACGTGTTCCGCGACGGTAGCAAGGAGCTTAAGGTAAACCGCTCCACGGGCGCGTTTACGCTCAATTGCAACGCGGAGGCCGACGGAGTGTATGCGGACGGCCCGAGAAAGGAAAACGAGCCCTGGATTCATTTTATCCTGGAGGTTCCTCAGTTCCCCCAATACACGATGTTGAAAGATATCGACTATTTGACGTTCTATCTGGAATTTCAGCTCACGAAAGGGGTAAACCAGTGCGGTGCGGGATACAATCCCGATCTCCATTCGTCGATGTTCCTTTGGTATGTCACGATAAACGACATTACGAAGCCCTCCGATTATTTTTGGTTCGGTCTTCCCATCTATGACAATCGTAGCGACTATTCGCCCGAATTTGCGGCGCAGGACGGCGGAAAAGAGGATTCGACCAGCGCGTTTATCTTTAATCCCGCAGGGAATACCTTTTTGGATATGCCCGTCAAGCCGGGCAATCACAACGTTCTTTCCCGCGATATGCTTCCCGTGATACGTCATGCTTTCGAGCTTGCTCAGTCCCGCGGGTTTCTGAAAAACACGAAATACGAAAACCTCGGCATCACGAGCATGTATATAGGCTGGGAGCTCCCCGGGACATTCGACGTGGGCATGGACGTAAACAATATGAAGCTTCTTGCCGGAAAGGCAAATAAATAACGTAAGGAGGATATATGAAAAACAAAAAAACTCTTTTATGCGGTCTCTTATGCGTGTGCGCGCTGGCGGCGGCGAGTTTCGCTCCGAATTTTGCGTATGCGAGCGCGGAGAACTCGGCGGGGATAAAGGACAGCGACTTTTTCCAGCCCGCTTCGGGCGTTACGGCGCAGCCTTCGGAGGATATAGCCCTCACGGATATAACCATGCCCTACACGGCGGACGGCTGCGTGTATTACGGTACGGAGGGAACGGCGTTTCCCGCCGATATGTCATCGTTTAGATGGAATCTGACGATCAATCAGCTGGCGGCAGGTCAGTCGTTTACGATTTCTTTCCTCAAAGACGCACAAAAGCGTCCGTTCGACGGAGCAGTGGGGGTGTCTTTCGTATTTGAAGCGTTCAGCGAAGGTGTTTTAAGGCTGTATATTCTCGACGCCGCGGACGGGAGCCTGCTTCAGGAAATGATCGATACCGATTCTCAGTGGGCGTATCAGAAAGACGGCACTTTCCCCGAAGATTATCCAAAGGATCCCGAAGCGGAGGAGGGACATTCGCACGGCATGGTGGGACGTCTCACCTGCGCGAATGCGATCGGACAGACTTTGCAGTTTGTCAACATGGTGGATTCCGCCAGCTTCGGCGGCACGACGAACCGACCCGCCATTACGACGGGCAACTCTTTGGGTACCACCGTTCCCGGCGAGATATTTACCAACCGCGACATGAAAATCAACAATCTCGTCCTGGCACTTTCCGCCGGAGGCCAAAACGGTACGACGGGGCCGGAAACGGAGTTGTCCTTCACGGTATCCACGCCCGCCGATAAAAAGACCGTGGCTTACAACAGCAGCGTAAGCGGGGTAAAGACGAGCATTTCCGCGATGGTCGCCTCTTCGGAGAAGGCCGCGGCAGGAACGCTTCCCGCGGACGAATACTTTGCGATGAAAGAGGAGTTTGCCGCGGTTGACGTTTCCGCACTCCGTCCCCGCGATAAATTTATTCAGCAGAAAAATCTCGATAAAATCTCGGGAAATCTTTCTTTGACGGCAGAGAAGCTGGCGGCGGTGCCGGGTAGCGTAACGGCTTACAGCGCCGCGCTGAACGAACTGAAAAATCTTGCCGACGTTACGCAAACGAAGATAGAAGCCGCCAAAGCCGCAAAAAAAGAATACGAGCAAAATTCCGCCTTCGTAAAGTATCTCGAGGGAGAGAAACTCGAAGAGGTGGAAGCGCTCATTGCGGCGTTGGACGAATCCCTTCTGCTCAGGGGCGAGCTGCATTTGCAGATCTGCGTTTACGAAGAAAAGACGGCGGCATTTTCCGCCGCGCCTTCCTCCGCGACGCCCGAACAGATTTACGAGGCGGAGCTTGCGAAGCAGGCGATCTCTCTTTCCGCGCTGGATAAATTGAGCGCGGAGGATAAAACCGCGTTTGAAAACAGAATCTCGGCATGCGACAAAAAAGTGGACGAAGCCCGCCGCACCAACGCCTACGACGTGGAGGCATATAAAATCAATCTGTACAAGGCGTCGGTGTCAGAACTCGGCGCGGACGTGTCCGCGGCAGATTTCAACCGCGTTTACGGAGAGCGCCCCGAATTAAAGCTCGACGACGTAATGCCCTCCGACCGCGAAGCGCTGGAAGAGCTGCTGGCGGCCGCCGATAAAGCGCTCGGCGAAAAAATCGTGCTTTTGATGGAAAAATGGTATTCCGCTTACAGCGCAAAGACGGACTTTTTGGACGACCTTTCTTCCCTGACGCAGAAAAAGATAGACGAAGCGGAGAGCGCGGCTTATGCAAAAGAGGATTTCGATGCGCTTTCGGAGATTTCCGATAAAATCGGCTATGATATTTCCTCCGTCGTCGAAAATTTGGAAGAATGCGACCGCAAAGTAAAAGCGGCGAAGGTAAGAATCCTTGTCACGGAATACTCCGCCGCGGCGAAAGGAGAGATAACCGACCTTGCGTCGATGAATTTTGCCTACGAAAAATATCTTGCCGTTGCGGAAGCCGATACGAAACTTTTGTCCGCAGAGGAGCTCGCCGCGTTTGACGCGATGAAAGCGGAAGCCGATTCTGCGTACGAGGAGAAATCGCTGGAGCTGATCGGCGCGGCGTTGGAGGAATTTGAAGCCTCCGTCGCCGTGGAGGATCTTTCGGACGTGGAGGCCCTCAGAAACGCGAAAGCGAAGCGCGCGGCCGTTCCCGATCTGAAATACCTTATCGTCGAAGAAGACAGGGGCGAGTTTGCGGGACGCTACGAAGCGGCCGACGAAAAGCTGAAGGCGGAGCCTCTTTACTATGTCGAGACCACGGGGACGAGCTGGACTGCTTCCGAAACGGAAGACGGAATCCGACTCGACAATAAGCTGGGCGAGCAAAACAACTGCGACGGCCTCGCGCTCATTCAGGACCCTCTCGATATCGACGGATTCGATTTCGCTTTCGACTTTACAAAAATCGGCCGGATATGGCGGGGCGAGGTGGACGGTAAATATCCCCAAAGCATTTACGTTATGAACATTCTTAACGCGGCGGGGAAAAATAAGGACGAGGCGCAGGGCTTCTCCGTCTATTTCTTCCTCAATCAGATGGATCAGATCGAAGTCAATGTATATGCCCCCAATAGAGACGGTAACGCCGTCATGCTGGCGCAGGGCGTAATAGAAGGCGTTCCCGTAACGGCGGAGCCCTATCAGCCGATCACCGTCCGCGTCCGCGTGGAGAAAAAAGCGAGCAACTATACGCTTTGGGTCAATTCCCTGGCGCTCAACATTTACTACCGCGATTTTATCAATCCCGCAGAGGATAACCCCGCATATATGCCCGAATTCGGCGTAGGGGACGAAATCGGAGAAAACATCTTCCGCGGCGGCAAGGCGTACGTTTCCTTTGTCGTGTTCGCCGAAAGCCTTACCCCCGAAGAACGCGAGTCGGCGATTACCATTCGCATGATCGGAGACAAAACGTTCGGAGGATACGTTCCGCCGGTATATACGGTTTCGGTGGAGCTCGTTTCGGGACCCGCCAAGACGGAATATAAAAAGGGCGAAGCGTTCGATAAGACGGGCATTAAAATGACGGCGCTTCTTTCCGACGGCACTACGGTGGAAATCCCTCTGGATAAAATCAAGGTGCTGGGCTTTACTTCCACGTCCAAGGGCACGAAAAACGTTACGCTCAGCTATACCGACGACAGCGGCGTCACGCTTACGAAGGTAATCAAGGTGACCGTGGTCGATGACGAAGCTCCCGCGCCGGCTCCCGCAGAAGGCCCTAACAAGGGGCTGATTATCGGGCTGAGCGTCGGCGGCGGGGTTGTCCTCGTCGGCGCGGCCGTTGCGGTTGCGTTTGTCTTGAAGGCAAAGAAAAAGAAGAACGATAAGTGATAAATGTTTTCCGCATACGGGCGGAAGAAGCTTGTATGCGGAAAGTAAAAAAATATATAAAAGGTGGAATGTATGAAGAAAAAAAGCGTTAAATTGTTGATCGCGTGCCTGCTCTCCTGTGCGGGCGTCGCCTCTGCCGCCGGCGCGGCGGGGAGCGTAATGTCCGTAAAGGCCGCTTCGGGCGTGGCCGAGAACGCGCCTTTTTACGACGGGCCGATGTGTTCCGATAAGAGCAGCGTGACTAAGCGCTCCGACGGTAGCTACGCGGTCTCTCAGACGACGGGCGGCGGCGGAACCCGGCTCTTTTACGGCGATTATGTGTCCGGGGGCGCGGAAAATGCGTACTTACTCGATCTGACGGATACGGAGATTACTTTTTCCGTAGATAGCCTGGCTGCAGGCCAGGGAATAGAGCTCGCGTTCATGTCGTTTAGACAGAACGGAGACATGTATCCTATGCAGGGGTACGGACAGGGATTCAGCGTACTGCTCGCCGACGACGGCGGCGGAAATACGGGCTTTTGCCCCAGGGTTTCTACATTTTCTCTCGACGGCGGCTACTCGCCCTATACTACGACAGGCAACAATTATCTGGTATATAACAATACCTCTCCCCGCGATTCCTACCTCGAAAAGGGCATGAAGCTGCATATCTTCGCGGGAGAGGATAAACTGAACATAGAAATCGATTGGGTGCGCGACGGAAACAACGACGCGGCTTACGATTACCGTGCGGAGCTTCCTTTGAACGTTCTGCCCGTTACGGGAGATTATGCGTTCGATTATACGAAATCCTATTTCATGATCGGGAACAGCGGCGCCGGCATGAACATGACGGTGGAGGATATTTCCGAGCCTGCGACAAACGCGTATTATGAAAAGTACGGCGGAAAATATCATAATTCCGCGCGCTATACCGAAGAATACCGTATTGCGGCAAACGCGCTGGGCGGAGAGGTTGCAACGGGCGCGGACGTAAAGGAATACTATTATACCGAGATGAATTTCTTGGGCGTCGATCCGAGCGGCATGAGAAAGAGCGATCGTTACGAATACGACGCGGCAAAGAGCATTTCCACGGCGGGCTTCGACGAAAAAGCGCTGGCGCTCAAAGCGGAAGTATTTGCCGGATATACCGTCGATTCCGATATTACGAACGAGCGCGACGCGATCGGAGCGTTTGCGTTTTATACGAAATTTTCCGATCGACTGACGGAATACGAGGCAATCGCAAATCATATCCGCGAGGCCTTGTCCGAAAAGGATTTCGGACAGAAAGCGGTAGAGGCTTCCATCGCCGGATTTTTGGAAAAATATTCGGCGGCGGTGCGGGAGAACTATAAGCCCGCGCTGGCGGATTATGACAAGGTTCTGAAAGAGTACGCTGCGCTTTCCGCGTTTGCAAAGGGCATGGTAAGCAACTATGCCGCTCTGGAAAGCTGGAAAGAGGAAACGCTCGTCGAAATGAAGGAACTGTATTATTCGACGGAGGGAAGCTATTTCACCAACGAGTACGACTATACGGAAGAAGACGGAAAAGGCTCCGTCACGAAGTGTTATGCGGGCGCGGTGAGGAATGAGGACGGAAGCACCAAGCTGCTTCTTTCCGACGATACGACAAACCGCCTCGTTTACGGTACGGATATAAAGGACGGCAAATGGACGGATTACGCGGTGAACTTATCCGATTTCGAAATGAAATTCACCGTCGATTCCAGCGCAGCCAACGCGAGGTTCGCAATCAATTTCGTATCGCATCGTTCCGCGCTTCCTTACGGCGACGAGATCAATTCCGGGCTTTCCCTGTTCTTCCGTATGGGATTTGACGGACCCGGTTCCGCCGGCGTTGCGCTCACGGAAACCAAGGGCGGGATTTATCCCAACAGCAATCCGGACACGCCGGCTCTGGAGGGCTTTACCAACGACTGGGGCGGATTCGGTTCGTTGAAATGCGCCGAAGGCATCGTCGGCAAAACGATTACCGTGCGCCTGGCGGCGGAAGAAGCGGGCGTCAGGCTCACCGTTTCCGCGGAGGGGAGTGCGGATGCTTCCATTCTGCTTACGAACGAATACCTGGCAGCCGTGTTTGCTACGGAAAAGGGCGCGATCGATACGTCCAAGCTTGCGCTTACGTTCAGCGTGGGCGAGGGCATGGAGTCGTACAGCGGAAACAGCGATATCGAACTGACGGTTAAGCAGATCAGCGACGAATACGCCGATTTTACGCGCGAATTGTTTGCGGATTTTGAGACGTACAAGTCAAGCGTAGCCGCACTTTCGGGCAAAACCTCGCTCACCTTCGACGAAATTCGGAGCATAAACGCAAAGTCGGAAAATATTGCCGTTAAGGAAGGGCTTCTCCGCCGTTACGAAGCGGAAACGCTTGCGGCGAAAAAAGCGGAGCTCAGCGCCGAAGCGCTTGCGAAAATCGACGCCATGGCGATCGATTATTTCAAGGGCCAGATGAATGCGCTGGCCGGAGTCACGCCCGATAATTATATCGAGAAAAGGACTGCGCTTACGAAATTTGAGGAGCAATGGAAGGTCGTCACCGCCTCTCAGAAAGAGCTTTATGCGGAGTGCGCGGACGCCGTTGCCGCGGTCGAGGCCGATATCGCGGGCTGCGGGCTTGCGAAAGGCGTGATCGACGATATCGCGGCGCTCGTCGCAAAAACTCCTCTGCCGGCTACGATAGAAGCCCTGCGTGAGGAATACGCGGCGCTTAAAGTCCGTTACGAGGGGTTGGCGGAGAAGTATAAGGCTCAGGTGACAAACGGCGACGACTTTACGGCGTACGGCGAGCTTCTCGACGCTTACGATCCCGCTCAGTCCGTGGAAAACGCGATCGAAAAGCTGTTTGTGGATTACGCCACGATCAACAGCTCCAATAAGAACGAGGCGAAAGAGGCTCTTGCGGCGGTTCGCGCGGCTTACGAGGAACTGACGGAAAGCCAGAAACAGGAAGTTTCAAACTTTGCAAAAACGGACGAATTCGAAGAGAAAATCGCGGCGTTCGAGCAGAGCCAGATCGACTATTCCGTAGCCGCGGCATTCGACCGGGAAGTGGTTGAAAAAACGGGGCTTTATGCGGAAATCACTGCCGACAATAAGGCGGCCGCGCTTGCCGACGTCGCCGCGCTTAAAGAAAAGTACGAGGCTTTGACGCAGGCACAGAAGGATTTTTCCGAGAAATATTCTCTCGTCGGGGAACTCGAGGAAAAAATTTCGGCGTTTGAAGCGCAGCAGACGCTTAAGGAAGCCGCGGAAGCCGTGGACGCGCTCATCGCGGGCATCGGCAGGGTAGAAAATACTTCGGCTTGTAAAAATAAAATCGACGCTGCTCGCGCGGCTTACGACGCTTTGAGCACAGAAGCGAAAGCGCTGGTATCCGGCCTTTCCGCGCTGGAAAAAGCGGAAAGCGACTACGCCGCATTGCAGGAGAGCTCGGAAGGCTCCGAAAGCGGAAGCTCGTCGAAGGCCGATTCGGGTTGCGGAAGCTCGATCGGGGCGCTCGGCGGGTTGATGGCGACCGCGGTTTTGGCTGCGGGTGCGGCTTTGGCGGCGAAGAAGAAATCCGACGATAAATAAAATATGCATAAGCATGCGCCGTCGCAGTCTATGTCGGCGGCGCGTCCTTAAAGGAGAACAGAATATGTTGAGAAAAACGGCTTTGGCCGCGGCGGTTTTGCTGGCCTGCTGCAGCGGGTTGACCGCCTGCGGAAAGGACGGGGAGACGAGCGGGGAAAAAGACTATTCTCTCTGGGATTTTTCCGCGCTTTCGGCGCAGGTCCCCGAGGTGCGCGAAGCGGGATATTCTTATGACGGCGGCGAAAACATCGAAGGAATCTATTTTACGGGTGCGGAATATAACGGCGAGAAAACGGAAATTTTTGCCTATCTCGGCGTTCCCGAAACGCAAAAACCCGCCGACGGCTATCCCGCCATGGTATTGGTGCACGGGGGGCTGGGTCAGGCGTATGCGGATTGGGTAAAATTATGGACGGACAGGGGTTACGTCGCCCTTTCTCTGTCCGTGGACGCGAATTACACGGACAGCGCCAATAAGGCGGCGGCAAACCCGAAAGGCGGGCCGAATATTTCCGTTACCGCCGCGGATATGACAAATCCGAAAAACTCGTGGGAATATATCAGCGTGGCGAACATTATCGCCTGCAACAATATTCTCCGCGGCCGCGATGACGTGGACGAGTCCAATATCGGAATCACGGGGATTTCCTGGGGCTCCTATCTCACCTGCATAACGGTCGGGGTGGATAATCGCTTCAAATTCGGTATTCCCGTTTACGGCGCGGGATACATGGACGAAGACCCCACCAGCGAGCTTGCGGGCGTATTTGCCATGGACGACGCGGCTTTGAATATTTATCGCGAGCGTTTCGATCCCGCGGCGTATATGAAAAACTGCGAAATTCCGCTCATGTGGTTTGCCGGCGCAAACGATTTTGCTTTTTCTCTCGCCTGCAATCAAAAATGCGCAGACTTGAACAAGGGAAAAAATTTCTTTTCCTGGCGCGACAGGCTGACGCACGGACAGCAGCCGGGCGACGGCTCGGGATTGCCCGAAATATTCGATTTTGCCGATTATCAGGTTTCGGGCGCCGAAATGCTTCGCGCCGATGAAGGAACGTTCGAAAACGGAACCATTTCCCTGAACGTTTCCGGGGCGTCGGGAAAAATCAAGGCGGAGCTTTTCTGGTCCTCCTATCCCCTGGAATATTGGCACGATTCGGGAAACGTATGGACGCGCGGGGAAGCCGCGTGCGAAAACGGTAAAGTTACCGTTTCCGTCCCCGAAGAAGCGTTGTTCGCCTTTGTAAAGGTGACGGACGAGGACGGCGGCGTCGTGTCGAGCAGATGTTTTTCGTTCTGATAACGGCGGGCTGCCCTGCTTTGGAGAAATCGTTATGTACTGTATCGGATTGGACATCGGCGGCACGAAATGCGCCGTATCTTTGGGACGGCTCGGCGAAAAAATAGAAATAGCGGAGCGATACGAGGTACCTACGTTATCCTCGCCGGAAGCCACTTTGGAAAAACTGTCGGGCGAGACGGAAAAATTTTTGAAAAACGCGGAAATAGAGGCGATCGGAATCAGTTGCGGCGGGCCTTTGGACAGCGAAAAGGGCGTGATTCTCACGCCGCCCAACCTTCCGGGCTGGCACGGTTTTCCCATTGCGGAGTACCTCGAAAAGAGGTACCGCGTCAAGGCGTTTTTGCAAAACGACGCAAACGCGTGCGCTTTGGCTGAATGGAAATACGGCGGCGGCAGGGGTGCGTCGAACATGATTTTTCTCACCTTCGGCACCGGACTCGGCGCGGGGCTTATTCTCAACGGAAAGCTGTACGATGGCGCCAACGGAAACGCGGGCGAAGCGGGGCATATCCGCCTTGCGCCGAACGGACCGTTCGGTTACGGGAAATACGGATCGTTCGAAGGCTTTTGCAGCGGCGGCGGAATCGCGGGCTTGGCCGAGGTAATGGCAAGACGCCGCAAAAAGCTTCCGCAATGTATCGTAGAAGCAGGCGGCAGAATAACGGCCAAACAGCTTGCGGAACGGGCGTTTGCGGGAGACGCTTTTGCAAAGCGGGTATTTGCAAAGAGCGGAGAGATGCTGGGCCGAGGCGTGAGTATTCTCATCGATCTTTTCAATCCCGAAAAAATCGTGCTCGGCGGCGTGTTCATGCGTTCCCGCGAGCTATTGGAGCCCGCGATGTACGAGACGATCGAAAAAGAAGCGCTGCCCGACTGTTATCGTGTATGTAAGATCGTACCCGCGGAGCTGAAAGAAAACATAGGAGACTATGCGGCGCTGTGCGTCGCGGGAAGCAAAAGATGAAAGAAGAAACGATGAATATTCTGAAGGCTTTGTCGCGGCGCTTTCCCTCTTTGCAACCTTTGGAAGAATCGATCGCGCTTGCGGCGGCGCTTATGAGGGACTGTTTTTTGTCGGGCGGTACGTTATATCTTTGCGGAAACGGCGGAAGCGCCGCCGATTGCGAGCATATCGCGGGCGAGCTTCTGAAAAGCTTCAAGCTTTCCCGTCCTTTGTCCGGGAAATTCAGAGAAGCGCTCCTTTCCATGGGCGAAGACGGCAGGCGGGTCGCGGAGAAAACGGAAGGCGGGCTTCCCGTCGTATCCCTTTGCGGGCATCCTGCTTTTGCCACGGCTTATGCCAACGATAAAGACGCGGCGTTCGTCTATGCCCAGCAGATCTGCGCGCTGGGAAGGGACAAAGACGTGCTCCTGGCCGTTTCCACTTCGGGCAATTCCGTAAACTGTCTGTATGCCGTGCTTGCGGCAAAAGCGAAAGGCATGAAAACCGTATTGCTTACGGGCGGGACGGGCGGCGCGATCGGGAAGCGTGCAGATCTTTCCCTGATCGTACCCGAAAAAGAAACCTATCGGGTACAGGAATTACATCTGCCCGTGTATCATTGTATTTGCGCCATGCTGGAAAACGAATTTTTTTCGTGAGTTGCGGCGCGGAATCATATCATTAAAAAGGAGAACTGAAAGATGAAAACGATAAAGGACAAGTATCTGGTGGTAGGCGCGGATTTCGCGGGGTATCCGCTGAAAGAAGCGGTGGTGGCGCATTTGAAAG